>ENA-ORCQ01000008-ORCQ01000008.1-marine-metagenome-genome-assembly--contig:-NODE-8-length-610623-cov-8.480622_pt1 | contig 610623 bp, 602 predicted proteins | sample MGYA00237780_ERZ508510 | MGnify/ENA primary metagenome ERZ508510 (study PRJEB26181, sample SAMN06268981) | marine metagenome | isolation source: Tt an E2 anaerobic enrichment on eucalyptus from sediment...
CCGCACCCCCATCCCCCTCTTTTCCAAAACTCTTCGGCTACGCTTCGCGCTGGAGGACAGGTGTTTTTTTGTCAATGAAATATCTACGTTGTCGCACAAGGATGTTCGAAACTGTGCGAGCGCCGGTACAAATGTCCGATCTTTACGCAGCAATACGGCGATCGTACATTTTTCAACAGCCGCGTCGATTAACCTATTCGTATTCGCTTGTCGAGTCTATTACATACCGTATGGTAAAAACGGTTCGTCCTGTGATAGCCTGATTTCGACTTCCACCACTGAAGTCCCACCCTTTTGATATTATTTGGAAGACCGCAAGCGAGGCCGTCATGAAGCACACCAACGCCCTTGTCAGGGAAAAAAGCCCGTATCTGCTCCAGCACGCCCACAACCCGGTCAACTGGCTGCCCTGGGGAGACGAGGCATTCGAAATCGCCAGGCGCGAGGACAAGCCCGTGCTCGTATCCATCGGTTATTCAACCTGCCACTGGTGCCACGTCATGGAACGCGAGAGTTTCGAAAACGAGGACATAGCCGCACAACTCAACGACGCCTTCGTGTGCATCAAAGTGGACCGCGAGGAGCGCCCGGACATAGACGCAGTGTACATGAACGTCTGCCATCTGCTCACCGGCTCGGGCGGCTGGCCTCTGAACGTGGTCGTCAGCCCGGACAAGAAACCATTTTTCGCCGCCACCTACATCCCGGCCACCTCGCGCCACGGCCGTTACGGCCTGAACGAACTGGTGCCGCGCATCACCCATCTCTGGAAAAACGAACGGGAACAGGTACTGGAATCCGCGGAAGGCATCACCCATGCGCTGGAAAAAATGGAAATGCCCGGCGGGCATGAGCCTCTGGACGTGGAGCGACTCGTCAGACAGGTCTACAACTCCCTGACAAACACCTACGACCGCACCCACGGCGGTTTCGGACAGTCCCCCAAATTCCCGTCCGCGCACACCCTGCTGTTTCTGATACAGCGCAGCAGACGATCCCAGGACGCCAACGCCCGCTGGATGGCCGTGCTGACCCTGCGAGCCATGCGCAATGGGGGGCTCTGGGATCATATAGGCTACGGATTTCACCGCTACTCCACGGACGCGCGCTGGCTCCTGCCCCATTTCGAAAAAATGCTCTACGACCAGGCCCTGCTCGCCCTGGCCTATGTAGAGGCCCACCAACTCACCGGTAAGGAGGAATTTTCGAAAACGGCCCGAAACACCTTCGAGTACGTGCTGCGCGACATGCGCGATGAAAAAGGAGGCTTTTATACGGCCGAAGACGCGGACAGCGAAGGCAAGGAGGGCCTTTTCTACACCTGGACATGGAAGGAATTGCATGAAGCCCTTGCCCCCGAGGAGGCCAAGCTGTTCTGCGATCACTACAACATCAAGCCGGACGGCAACTTTCATGACGAGGCCACCGACGAGCTTACGGGCCGGAACATCCCGCACGAGATATCCTCCCCGCCCGCCGCCGGAGAGCTGGAGGCGATCCGAAAAAAACTCTTCGCCCTGCGCGAAATGCGCATCCGCCCGCATCTGGACGACAAGATTCTCGCGGACCTGAACGGACTCATGATAGCGGCCCTGGCCCGCGGCGGCCGAGCCCTCGGCGACGACACGTTCACGACAGCCGCCATCAGGGCCGCAGAGTTCATCCTGAGCACGCTGTCCGATGCGGACGGACGCCTCAAGCACGGATACCGCGAATGCGTGCTCAACGCACCCGGCACCCTGGACGACTCGGCCTTCATGCTTTGGGGGCTGCTGGAACTCTACGAAACGACCTTTGACGAAACCCACCTGACAGCCGCCGAAAAGATAGCCGACGCCATGCTTGAAGCGTTCGAGGACAAGGTGAACGGCGGATTCTTCCTTACCTCCGAGCACGGCGAGACCGTTCTGGTCCGCCAGAAGCCGATCCACGACGCAGCCATCCCCTCGGGAACTTCGGTGGCCCTTCAGATGCTGGTGAAACTGGGCGTCATGCTGGACCGGCAGGATTTCAAGGAAGCGGCCCGACGATGCGCCTCATGGGCGGCCGAAGCACTCAATCGCATGCCGCAGGGGCTCATCCACATGGCGGCAGGGCTGGAAACGCTCTTTTCCGCACCGGAAAGCGTGGTGGTGGCGGGCCCCATGGATGCATCAGAGACACGCGCCCTGCTCGATATATTGCACAGCCAGTACAAGCCCGGCCTGAACATGCGGCTTCAGGCTACGGATCGGGCTTCCGGCGCCAAGGCGTCAGGTTACGCACTGGAGTTGCAGAGCCTCGGCGCCGTGGCCGGCGCCTGGGTCTGCCGCGACTACAAATGCGAACAGCCCGTCATCACGCCCGAAGCCTTGCGCAGGGCATTGGAAGAATGAATCGGGGGAAGGGAAAACCTTTATAAAGGTTTTCCCTTCCCCACTCCTTTCCAATTTTTTCAACGAAAACGGCCTGGTGCTCTGCGAGCACCAGGCCGTTTTCGTGATTCACGTAAATCTTTATAAGGACGAATTCCGGTTAAACAAAACGAAACCGAAGGCGCTTCGCAGATGTCAGGATTCCAACGAGCTTCCCCCTTTGACCGCCGGAGGCATTGCGTCTATTCGAACAGCTTGGCAATGGATTCCTTGTATGGCTGCCTGAGCACGCCCTTCTCGGTGATGATCCCGGCGATGAGTTCATTGGGAGTCGGGTCGAAGGCCAGGTTGTAGACCTCCACTCCGTCCGGAGTGATCCGATGGCCGCCCACATGGGTCACTTCCCTGGGGTCGCGGTCCTCAATGGGCACGTCGTCGCCCGTGGGGGTCTCGGGATCGATGGTGTACACCGGAGCGGCCACATAGAACGGCACACCGAAATGCTTGGCCAACAACGCCACACCGTATGTGCCGATCTTATTCACGGCATCACCGTTGGCGACGATGCGGTCCGCTCCGACCACGACCTTGTCCACCAGCCCCTTCTTCATGAGCAGTGCGCAGGCGTTGTCGCAGGCCACCTTGACTTCAATGCCGTCGCGATGCAGTTCGTAGGCCGTCAGACGTGCTCCCTGCAGGAACGGACGGGTCTCGTTGGCGATGACCTTGACCTTCTTGCCCTGATCGATGGCCCCGCGAATGACACCCAGGGCGGTGCCGTATCCTGCGGTGGCCAGGGCGCCCGCGTTGCAATGCGTCATGATGGTGTCGCCGTCGTCCATGAGCTCGCCGCCGAACTTGCCGATGAGTTCACACATCTCGATATCGCCCACATGGATTTCCTTGGCGCGTTCCAGCCAGACGGAACAAAGTTCGTCCAGAGACACATCACCGGCTTCCTTCCAGATGCGACGCATCTCCCGTACGGCCCAACGCAGATTTACAGCCGTGGGACGGGCGTTTTCGATCTGGTCCAGTTTCTCGTTGAGGTTGGCCTTCCAGTCGCCATCCATGCCCTGCGCTTCGCGTCCCGCCAGGTAACAACCGTAGGCGGCGGTCACGCCGATGGCCGGAGCTCCCCGCACCACCATGACCACCAGCGCGTAGCAGATGTCCTCGGTGGTCTTGCAGTCGAACCAATCCTCACGATTGGGCAGGTAACGCTGATCAAGCAATACCAATGCGTCCTTTTCCGGGGAAAATCGAATATGTTCCGTCATGTTGCCAGCACCGCCTCAGGGTTACCCACCATCACGCCGCAGGCGTGATGGCTGAATGTTTTTGGGAACGGAGACGAGGGAGAACCTTTTGCAAAAGGTTCTTCCCCGTTCATCCTTATGAAAGCTTCTTGTTGATAAGCTGAGTGACCACGCCGGGGTTGGCCTGGCCCTTGGTCTTGCGCATGATCCGGCCCATGAAGAAACCCATAAGCTTCTTCTTGCCGCCCTTGTAGGCTTCCACCTCATCCGGATTCTCGGCCAGGACCTCGTCCACCACGGCCTCCAAAGCACCGGTGTCGGATACCTGCACCATGCCCTTGGCCTTGACGTGCTCCTCGGGATCGTCGCCCGACTCGCACAGGTCACGGAACACCTTGGTGCCGATCTTGTGAGAAATGGTGCCGTCATCCACGAGCTTGATCAACTTGGCCAATGCCTCCGGAGACATTCTGCAATCACAGGCGCCCACTTCGCATTCGTTCAAATACGGCAAAAGCTCGCCGATGACCCAGTTGGCCACCTTCCTGGCCTCGCCGCCATAGGCCTTGACCGCCTGCTCGAAATATTCGGCAACGGCCAATTCGGAGGCAATAAGCGCTGCATCGTCCTCGGAAAGCTTGAACTCATCCAGGAAGCGCGCCTTCTTGTCGGCCGGGAGCTCGGGGAGTTCGGACCGCCACTTTTCGATCCAGGCTTCGTCCAGCACCAGCGGCACCAGATCCGGGTCCGGAAAATAGCGGTAGTCGTGCGCTTCCTCCTTGCCGCGCATGGAGGCGGTGATGTTCTTGTCCGGATTGTAGAGCCGGGTTTCCTGCACCACTTCATCGCCGTCATCCACAAGATCGGTCTGCCGGGCCACTTCGTATTCAATGGCCCGCTGCACATTGCGGAAGGAGTTGAGGTTCTTGAGTTCGGTGCGGGTGCCTAATTCCTCGCTGCCCTTGGGCCGGATGGAAATATTGGCGTCGCAGCGGAAACTGCCCTCTTCCAGGTTGCCGTCGCAGATGCCCAGATAGAGCAGGATGGCGCGGAGCGCCTTGAGGTAGGCCACAGCCTCCTCGGAACTGCGCATATCCGGCTCGGAAACGATTTCGATGAGCGGAACGCCCGTGCGGTTCAGGTCTACGAAGCTGGCATTCTCGGCCGCGGAATGGATGTTCTTGCCCGCATCCTCTTCCATGTGGATACGGGTGAGGCCGATGCGCTTGTGTGCGCCGTCCACGTTGATATCCACGTGGCCGTGTTCGCATATGGGCAGTTCGAACTGGGAAATCTGGTATCCCTTGGGCAGATCCGGATAAAAATAGTTCTTACGTGCGAACACGGACTTGCGGTTGATCCCACAGTTGGTAGCCAGCCCCATCTTGGCGGCGAATTCGGCCACCTTGGCGTTCATAACCGGCAGCACACCGGGCATGCCCGAACAGACCGGACAGACATTCTCGTTGGGATCGTTGCCGAACTTGGTGGAACAGTTGCAGAAAATCTTGCTTTCGGTCTTGAGCTGCGCATGCACCTCCAGGCCGATGACGGTTTCGTACCGGGACATGGACAGGATACTCCTACTTGTTCTTGTACAATTCCGGGTTCATTGCCGGATCATTGTACATCTTGAAATATTGGTGAACCTCGGGCTTTTTGCGTCCCTCGGCATAATCGTCGATCAATTCCAGAACACTGCGCATCAAGCGATCGTGCTTTGCCTGCACCTTGCCGCACAGGCCGGAGCAAGTCTCTTTGTGCTCCTCGGCGGCATCCCTGCGACGTGCCTGCTCTTCCATATGGTAGACGCGCAAGGCCAACACGGAAAGACGGTCCAGGGCGCACCCGACGGTTTCGGTGTTGTAGCGGTCCTCGCAATCAGCAGGCAGCAACCGATGCATCATGCTGACGAGACATACGTCAATGGCCTCGGCAAGCGAGTTGCGCACGGCATTGAGCCTGTCATAGGCGAACTTGCATTCGGCAATGACTTTCTCGGGCACGTCGGTACGGCGGACGCGGTCCTCCAGATGCCACATACGGAAATTGGTCCAATGCAGGCGTGCGGAAAGCTCGCGCAACCCTGCAGTCCCCTCCAATTCGGGGCACTCGTCCGGATTCTCGTAGACAGGCTCCCCAAAATGCCAGTCCGTAACGGACCGCACCTGATGATTGATACAGTCCGTGACTGCCTGTTTTATGTCGTCAAAAGTGATGTCAGCCATTCTTCAATGCATCCTTGCTGATAAGCAGATAAACCGAAGCCCGGGTCTTGATGCGCGATGCAACGGGCTCCACTCTGTACCCTTCTCCCACGTAATAGTCCACATGGGCTCCCTTGATGGCCGTTCCGGAATCCTGGGCCAGCCCAATGCCGGTGACCGTGCGCTTGGCGCGCCTGCCGTTGCGGACCTTGTAGTCCGGGATCTCGGCCTCGAAGGCCAGCACGCTCCCCAAAGGCAACAACCGGCGATCGGTGGCGATGGAGACCATGGGGGTCAAAGGCTTGCCCATGGCGCCTTCCGGAGGGGCGTCGGCCAAACGGAAAAACACGTAGCTGCGGTTCTCGGCCATGAACTTGAACATCTTGTCCGGATGCTTCCTGAGGTACCGGCGCACATGCTCCTTGCCCAATTTACCGTGGGGCAGATATCCCTTTTCATAAAGAATGCGCCCCAGGCTTTTGAAAGCATGTCCGTTTTTGGCCCCGTACAGCACATTGCGAACTGAACCGTCCGGCAGCCTGAGCCTGCCGCAACCCTCCACCTGGAGATAGAAGACATCGATGGGGTCCTTGGCCCAGGCAATCTCGTAGCCCTTGCCGGCCAGAACGTGATCCACGTCCAGGGCGCGGCGGTCATAGTAGGGAAGCATGCGCCCGTTTTCAACCCGGCAGTATTCCAGGGCGCCCTTGGCGTTTTTCATACGTTTGAGGTCGGAAGGAACCCCGTAGATGGGATATTCATACCCGGGCCGTCTGGTCAGGCTGGCCTCGATTTCCGGGGTATAATAGCCGGTCATGACCGGTCCCGGGTCCAAACCGAACCAGATGAACCTCTGGCTCAGAAGTTCCGGCTCGCGGTCCAGGCGAGGAAGGATAACCAGAAATTCCTCGAGACTACGGCGCACCTGCTGCCAAGTCAGGGTCACGTCGCCATGGGTCATGGCCGGGCGTTTGGGCGGTTGGCGCAACACATAGTCAAGGCTGCGGCGGACCGGCTCCTCGAGATTGGTCCAGGAACGCAATCCCTGGGAACGCAGATTCAGGCGGGCGCTGCGCAAAAGGCGTTCCTTGCCGGGCAAGGGCCTGAACTCACTCCGCACTTCCGGCTGCCGCGCACAGGTGACTGATTCGGGAAAAAGCGCCGACTGACGCGGGGATACATTTTCCTCGGGCGGCGGCAACGGCGTCTTCTCAGCTGTGTGCCACGGACTGTGCACAGCACACCCGCCCATGAGCAGAATGCATGCAAGCATCGCGGCACACAAGGCTCCCTGAAGGAAACCGTCCATGTCGAAAGAATTTCTGATCACTTCTATAAATCTTGAGTTTTCCCGGCCGGGCCGGGGTTGTCCATATTGACGCTAATCGCAGGAATCGATGGCCACGTCGCAGAACCTGCCCACGCCGTATTCCTTGCGCCGGAAGAACTTGTTCGGACTGGGGCCTATGATCTGCAGTTCCGGGTGCTTCTGCTGAACATCCAGGGCGATGTGCATCTCCTTGGTGCAGCCGGTGGAATAGGTGGAATCCTTGCCGGCCCAGACCGGGGGCACCTTCATGCCCATGAGGGCGAAGGCCTCTTCAATATCCGAATGACTCTGGAACCGCCAGATGTTTATGTACCCGCTGCGCTGGACCATCTCCCACATGTACATGAGATCGTCCGCGTCCATGCCTTCCTCAAAGTGCTCGGCCGGGTTGATGATGTACACGTTGTCCAGCCGGGTGCGCAGATGCTTCACGAAGAGGGTCATGACCTTGATGGCCACTTCGGTCTGACCGGGTACGCTGCCCACGATGCCGGAATAGAAGATGACCGCCCTGCCCTGGTTTCGGGCCTGGCGCATTTCGGAAATGATGGCTTCGGCCTTTTCCCGGATATACCCTTCACTGAATTTGCTGACCCACTCGGCCTTGGGTTTGAAATGCAGATGAAACTTGCCGGACGCGTCCCGGAAATAGCTGATGATGTCTCGAGTAAACTCGTGGCTGGTCTCCACGAAACGGCGAAACTTGCCCTCGCCCTTGGCCAGCACCAGATCGCACTCTTTCCAGGCGCGGGCGAAGGTGACACTGGTGCGGTAGGGGTTGAACCGCTCGCGGGTGCCGTCGGAAATGACCACGAAGGCGTTCTCACGCATGATGGCCAGCAGCTCGTTCTTGGAGAGCCTGTCGTTGTCCACGAAATAGGCGCCCCTCAGAGCCTCGTCCAGCACCAGGTCCGAATCTCGGTCCCAGAAGGTGGGGCTGTCGAAATAAAAACCTTCCTTAAGGGCCAGAATGACCTTATGCCCCATGCGCAGCAGAGAATTGACCAACTGAATGTCGAACATGAGGCCGCCGGAACGCTTGGGCAGCATGAGAATACGCAGCGGCCCGCGGGCGCCCGCCAGGGCTTCGGCCACGATGCCGAACTCTCCTTGGCAGACTTCCATCTCCTGCTCCAGCCCGCACTCTCCGATCTTTGCTTCGCAAAACTCCTCCGGTCTCCAGAGGTCGGTCATGGTGGAAAGGCGCATGAGCCGCTCCACTTCGAGCATGTTGATCCTGAAGCGCAGGTCATCTATGCGACGGCAGGCGGTATGGGCTTCAGTACAGGCATTGATCAGAGCGTCGAAGGCCTTGCAGCGCACCACCTCACCGGCCACCCGGTTCAGCTCTTTACGCATGGGGCGGTAGGGATCGTCGATGCCGCTCTGGGTCATGAGGATGGTGATCATCCGCTTCATGAGCCTGGAGGGAAGCACTATGGGAGAGGCCAGGGCCATGCGGAACTTGTGGCGGCACAGGGAAATGAACCGCTTGCGGATGTACCGGTCCGGACAATGATCGCGGGCGAGCCTCACGAACATGCGCCACTGCAGGACATATTCCTTGAGCAGTTCCTCGGGCAGGCCGGGCTTGAGAAGTTGGAGGAACATCCAGTCAGAACACGGAGCGTAAAATTCGTTGTTGGCCACGGCCACCATGAACCGGATCTGTTCACGCGAGGCGTTCTTGCCCGGATCGATGCTGTACTCCAAATGGTTCTCGGTCATGAAATGGAGCAGCAACGCGTCCAAGTCAGGATCGATTCCGTAATTGATGTCCAACACCGATTCAAAAGACGATGCGTCGAATGCCACGGTCACCTCTCAGCTAGAAAGCCTTTGGTCTTCAGTTTGTCAAAATAGCGTGAAGCAGGCTCGGAGACCATGAGAATATCGTTGCGCGAGCGGATGATCTCCACTTCGTCGCCCGTGGCCAGGGAAAATCCCTTTTGGCCGTCCTCGGTGAGCTTGGCGTCGCCGCCCTCCTCCACCCGGATGACCAGGTGCTCCTCCGTGGGCAGCACCAGCGGACTGAAGCGGCTCAAAAACGGACAGATGGCCGTGATGCAGTAGGCCTGCAAATCCGGATGGACCAACGGGCCGCCTGCGGAAATACAGTACGCAGTGGAACCAAAGGGAGTTGAGACGATGAGTCCGTCCGACCGCAGGGTGGTGACCACGGTGCCTTCATAGACGATGCTCAGCCGCACCAACCGGGCCAGCGACCCCCGTCCGATGACAAGGTCGTTGACGACCGTGCCCTTATGAACAACGCGCCCGCTGCGACGAACGCAGAAATCCAAGGCCATGCGGCCCGAGATCTCGTAGTTTCCGGCAAGTATGCGTTCCATGCCTTCGTACCAGTCGTCCGGCGAGAAGTGGGTCAGGAATCCCACCCGGCCAAGATTGATGCCCACCAGCGGTATGCCGTGGGGATGCATGCGTCTGGCCACCCCTATAAGGGTGCCGTCGCCGCCGAGTACGACCACAAGGTCGAAACTGCCGTCTTTTTCAAAGGGGTACCCGTTACGCTCCCGCCGGTTCAGGCTGATGAGCACTTCGATGCCGCGTTCCGTGAAAAAATCGGCTATCTTGCTGCACAGGGCTTGGGCCTCCGGCGTCTCCGGCTTGGTAATGAGCAGGACTTTTTTTACGGATTTGGACATGACTCAAGTGAGTATTGAAATTTAAAAAAACATTCAACCATTTCCATCGGCAAGCTCTCCTTTTCACAACAAAAAACATTTATTTATATTCTGGAGACTGTACCAAACAGCTTCTCTGAGTTATCTTTATGGTAATGGGAAGAGCGAAAAAAACGCGCCTCGATTCGATTGGTCATACCATTGACCGTGCAAAGACGAGCCACGTCACCGCTCCGGCCGGTACGAACTTCAATCGCCTCAGTTTCGAAAAAAACAAGTTGTATTTCACCAATGACATTTATAAAAAATTACACATTAAAAACAATTAGTTATCAAAAAAACGACGCTGTTCACCTGGACTATTCCTACATTTTTTAGGTAGACAACCCTAAAGTTTTTTTCCGCAACGTCGATCTTATCATTAAGGAAAGGAGCATAAATCTTGGCAAACCCTGCAAACGTGCGAAGAATGCTGCGAACTTATGGCAAGCAGCTTACGAGCGCCAAGCGCCTGGCGCGCTTCAGGCGGGCTTTGCAGCTCACACGTTCGCAGGACGAAGTAACCATCTCACGAGATGCCAAAAGGCGAGAACTAGTGGAAAGGATTGCCAAGGAAATCATCGAAAACCTGATCGTCAGCAATACGGAGAACCCCATCGTTCACCGGATACTCGGTCGCCTTGAAAGCGAAACGGGAAAGCAGTACATGTTCGAGTATCCTCTGGACGGAATGGACGTTCAAATTTTCGAAGATACCGAAAAGGGGCCGAATGAAGTGATCGGGGAGGAACGCCTCCAGGTCATGCGGCACCTTTGGGATATAACGCTGGACAGCGTGGACCAAACCATGCTCTAGCTTGCTCCTTTAGGGGAGGGTGGAATTATGGCCATGGAAATCAAGAACCTGCTGGGGGAAGTGAACCCCTACTCCAAGAAGCGGATCGAGCAGAACCGTGCCGCCAATGCGGGCAAGACAGCTTCGTCAAGCACTGAAACGTCCGACAAGGTGGTCTTGTCCTCCGAAGCAAAGCTTCGCAGCACGGCACTGCAGACGGCCTCCGAAGCACCCGACGTCCGTCGCCGCAAGGTGGACGAGCTCAAGGCCCAGGTGCGCGAAGGCACGTACAAGCCCGACATCAAAAAGGCCGCCGCGAATCTGATTCGCGACGACCTCGATCTTCTTGTGTAGGAGAACTTTGAACTAGCCCTTGGCCTCGGACAGACGGTACCAGGTGGGATACTTTGAATCCACCTGAGGAACCTGGAGACCGATCTTCGCCTCGGTGTTCACCAGAATGGGACCCGAGAGATTGAGAGTCGTGTCTTCAGGTTTGTCTTGCGGAATGGTCACCGTCACCAGTACCACCAGTTGGCGGAGATTATCCAGCTTGAGAATCTTCTTCTCGGGCGTATCCAGCTTGATGTTGTAGTCCTTCACGAACATGTACGGATCGGTAACGAGCAGACCGAGTCCAGGGTCGGTGACACACTGCAGCAGCATGAAGGGAGAGTCCTCCCTGACCTGAAGCAGCACGTATTCCCTCTTGTCCTCGAGCCCGATGAGCCCCCGCGGGAAATAGACGACCGCCTTCATGTCGATCTCGCGATCGCCGAGACGGGTCTTTATTACTTGTTTTCTTTCTCGTGCCATAATGATGCCGCCGCGAGCAGATCCTGCTGGCTGCTTTCCAGCGCCAGGCGGTTCTGCTCCTTGATCTTCTGATATACCTCTTCCCGATAGACAGTCATATCGTCCGGAACGTCCAGCCCGATTTTTATCTGCTTGCCCTGAACGCTCAGGATCTTCAGTTTTATGTTGTCGCCCAGGTACAGGCTTTCTCCCGGCTTCCGGGTCAAAATCAGCATAATGATAAAACCTTGTTGGTATGCCGACCGGGAACGGTCAGCCTACGGGACGATCTACCCCAGCCGAGGCCGGAAGTCCAGTATCATTCGGAAGTTAGATGAACTTGCTCAAATTAAGCTGCATGATCATGGAGGAAGACCGGAGCACGGACTCGTAGACGATCTTCTTTTGCGCAAGCTCGGTCAGGAGTTCGCTGATGTCCGCATCCTCCACATTGCTCAAGAGCTCTTTTTCATTCAATTCCAGACCGGAAAGAATGGTGTCGGCCACCTCAAGCCTGTTCTCGCGCCCGCCGACACTGGCCGCAGCGTTCATGAGGTGCTCGTGAGCCGTTTCGAGGCTTGCCAACATCTGCTGCACGCCGGTCTGGTTGTTGGTTTCAGCAAATGCGATGAGGTTCCCCAGCACCTCGAAAATATTCGAGGTCGTTGCCGAGGAGTTGGACGTCAGCAACATGCCGGCCTGACTTGAGGAATCATAGAAGACCGGGGATGCGTTCGAGCTGCCGAGCAGCACCGTGTTGCCTCCGTTGGAAAGCACCACATCCGGGTCCTGGAAGATGCCGCCGAAAATATCCTTGCCGACATCGTTGACCCGCACTCTCTCGGTTTCGGAGATGTCCAGGTTGATGGCGGCGGTCCTGGCGCGAATCACGAATTGCGTGCCGGGCTGAAGGGTATTGCCGCCGTTGGAGGTCAGGGTAAGCACACCGCCGGGCTGGATGCTGAGCACTGCGTTGCTGGCAGTGGCGTCGGCGTAGGCCTTGTTCCCGGTCTTCCAGGTCAGGCCGCCGTCGATGCTGAAGGAATATTCGATCTCTTCGTCAAAATCCACCGGCGAGGTGTTGTCGATACGCACCATGGCGTTTCCGGAGGGAAAAGCACCGCTGGCGGAGGCATTGTACACGCCGGTGCCGTTACCCATGGCATCGACCTTGACCTTGTCGACATCATCGCCGAGGTAGCGCGCGGAGTTGCGCAACCAGAGCCAGGTGCCCCGGCTGTCGTTGGTGTTGTTGCTATCATTGATACGGACGTTGGAATCCTGGTTGAAAACGACCGAAGCGCCGCTTGAAGGCATCTGAAGCCGGGCCTCGCCGCCCGCGAACTGGACGGAACCGTCGCTCTTCCAGGTCCTGCCCCCGTCAACGCTGTATCGGATGCCCAGGTTGGCGTCGCTCAGAGCCATGGAGCCGCCCACGGCCGTCGCGCCGGAGGTATCCACGAACTGGACCAGCACCGTGTTGTTGGACGTCCCCTCTACCCTGAAGGAATTGTTGGAGTTCAGATCGGCATCGTTGGTGGTCATCCACATGACCTTTTCAAAGGCGTTGCCGTCAACCTTGTGCCCGGCATAGATGCTGTTACCCTCGAACTTGGTGTTGGCAAGACCAATCATCTGGTCGAAAATGCTGCGCAACTCATAGCTGATTTCCTCACGGTTGTCCGCCGACAAGGTTCCGGTGGCGGCCTGCTCGGCCAGTTCCTTGGCGCGGGTCAGCAAGGTTGATGCCTGCAGCATGGTGCTGTCGGAACGTCCCAGCCACCCCTTGGCCGTGTCCACGTTTTCCTGGTACTGCCCCAAAGAGCGAATGACGTCACGATGGGACAGGACGCGGGTCATGCCCGTGGGATCATCCGAAGGCCGGATGATTCTTTTCTGGGTCTGAGACTTGATATTGAGATCCAACAGATCCGACAGGGATGTATTCATGTTGGTCACATATCGTGAAAAGAGCATGTTCTGGGAAACCCTGGTCATACTGTCCCCCCCTAGTTCTTCAATGAAAGCACTGTCTGCAGCATCTGATCCGCAGTGGTTATCAACTTGGCGGCAGCGGTGTATGAGTGCTGATACTTGATCAGGTTGCTCATTTCCTCGTCAAGGTTGACGCCGGAAACCTGCTGCTGCCTGTCGTCAAGGTCCTGGGCCAGAGCCGAGGTGAACTGCTTGTTGAACTTGACGGTATTGGTGTCCGCGCCCACGTTGCCCACCAGACCGTTGTAGTAATCGAGCAAAGTCTGGGAGGTATTGCCTTCCATGGGCGTATACAGGGAAACGTCGGCCTCGCGCAGCTGGTACAGCGCCAACGCGGTGTAGTTGTCCCCCGCATTGGTCTCGCCCGCGCCGTTGACGTGCCCCGACGCCAGATAATCCAGATCCGTCGCGATCTTGGAATTCACCGCAATACTGCCCGCATCGTCCCCCTGAAAAAAGGTGTTCAACCCTAGAGCCGCATTGAGACCAGCCGTATCCGCCCCAAAGGCCATCTCATACCCGGAATTGGCCGAAACGAGGAGACGATTGTCCACGATGGTGGCATTCAGAAAACTTCCGAAGGTGTTGTTGTAGGCGTCCCGAACGTCTTCCAGGGTGTGTATGTCGGGATTGAACGTCTGGGTGCCCGGCGTGGCCGCATCGAAGTCCAGGGCCGCGTTGGACACGAGCGCTCCGGTGCTCTTGTTGTAAATGTAGAGAAAACTGCTGCCGGATTGGAGCTTGTCACCATAGACAAGTCCGGTGGAATCGCTGGCCAACGCCCTGTCGGTCGCATCAACTCCGTAGGTGCCTTCCACGGAATCGAACTTCTGCAGTCCCGCTCCCTGGCTGTGAATGCGGTTCACTTCCCAGATCATTCCTTCGGTCAGGGTATCCAGCTTCTTGCGATACTTGCCGATGTACTGGTCGCGCAGAGCGAAAAGCGCACCGAGCTTGCCGCCGGTGACCCGCTCTTCGTTTTCCGCACCCGTGAAGTCGGCCTGGGGGGTTATATTCTGCTTGCTTGAGGTGTTTTCCACCCAATAAAGGGTCCGACTCGGACGAATGATGAAACGGTCGCCCTCCAGCAGATTGCCGGAGGAGCCGCCGAGCGGGCTGGCGTCGGAACCGAACCAGATACTGAGACCTTCGACATTCACCTTGCCGTCGTTGGACCGTGCGCTGTAATGACGCTCGGTACCATCCGCGTTGGCCACCCAGGTCTTCCCGCCGTCGAGAGAGACGCGGAACTGGGCGGCGTTGGCGCCGCTGCCCACCTGACCGGCGATCCCCGACCCGCTCCCGGAATCAACGAATTCTATGGTGTACTCGAAGTTGCTTTCGCCTTCATAATAGATCTGCCCGTCAAAGGGAGAATCGTGAGCCAGCTCTTTTTCCTTCCAGGGGGAACCGAATTCCAGTGCGAAATGCTCTTCGCCGTCCACCAGGTTCTGCCCCGCCTGGGTGGTGATGGTCACGTTGCCCTTACCGTTATCAATGTAATTGATATCGATGATGGTGCCGAGTTCCCGAACCAACCGGGCGCGTTCGTCATACAGGGCATTGGCGTTGTTGGTGCCGGGATCGTCCTGAATGTTGATCCTCCGGTTCACCTCGGCGATCTGCCCCAGAATGCCGTTGGCCGAATCCACCTGATCCTGGATCATGGAGTCGATGCGCTCCTGCATGTTGGCAAGAGAGGTGTCGGCCTGTACAAGGGTGGAAGCGAGGGTTGAGCCGTTGGTCACTACCTGACGCCGGAATCCGTAATCGTTCGCGTGCCCGTCGCTCAAATCGTTCCAGGAATTGAAATAGGAAGACATGGAATCGCTGATCCCTATGCCGGAGGACTCGTTGAACATGCTCTCCACACTTTGGAGCTGCTCGTAGAGTTCGCCCCACTTCTCGGACAGGGCGGCCTGATCGTAATAGAGCCTTTCCACGAGTTCGTCGAAGTGACGGGAAACTTCCTTGACCTGGACGCCGGTGCCCATCTGGCCCGGCCGGTAGTCAATATTGAGGCCTTCCTGAAGAACCGCGGAACGGCGCGAATAGCCTTCGGTGTTGACATTGGAAATATTCTGACCGGTGACAGAGAGCTGTACCTGCGAGGCAAAGAGGGCCCAACGCCCGACGTCGAGTATGGAGTTGGCGCCAAAGGCCATTAGAGCCTCCCTCTCAAGATGTGAGGCTGACTGTTTGACGCGGCTTTGGCGAAACGCCCCTTGGCGGAATAGGCATCATTATTCTTGGGCTGAATTTCCTTATGCATGAAATCCAGCAAGGATTTGCTCTGGTCCTGCAACGCCTTGGCCAGCTCATGATTCTTGGAGGCCTGAACCGCGCACTGCTGTTCGGTCTTGTCCAACATCTCCAGCAGTTCGTCCAAGACATTGAAGGCCTCTTCATCCATGCTGTTCCTGAGCTCCCTGATCCTTTCCACGGCAGGGTCCACCCTTTTGACCAGATTGCGCAGGGAAAGACGTTCGACGCTTAACTGGCGAAGCAGTTCCTGAATGGAAAGTTCGATCTGGGAAACACCGCGGGGGTCGCGATTCATGAGGCGGGCAAATTCTTCCTCAAGCAACACCTTGAGCAGAATCATGCCCTTGTTCTGACGGACCAAATTTTCCTCGACTATCCTGATCATAACCGCTCTCCAGTCGCAGTAACATGCTGAAAATATAACACTTATTAACAATCACCCCTGAGAGGCAATCCTTTCTCCACCCATCTTCAAGCAAGTATCCTGCCAAAGACGACATCAACACGATCACAGCGTTTACGAGTCGTCTTTCTCCAGCATGGCCAGCCGCTGGCGCGCCTCGATCCTGCGCGTCAACGCCTCAAGCCGGGCCTTGACCTCAATGTCACTCAAAGCATTGTCGGGCACGTCCTCAATCGGTTTGACAACAGTTTTTCCCGAACTCCCCTTCTCGTCGGCGAGCCACTGATCGATGGTGCGGTTGCGCTTCGCGGCATCACCAAGGGGGCGGACGCCCCGCTCGGCCAGGTTGAGAGGGATTCCCTCGGAGCCGGCCTTGAGCGGCTTGATCTCGACCTTGTCGGTCAGGGAATTCCGGCTGGCTTCCTTGAGTTTGTCGCGCAGCTGCTCGTACATCATGTCACCGAGCCCGATACCGCCGGATTCGGCCATCTTCTCGGCAAAATCGCGGTCGAACATGGACGTGTACATTTCACTCTGCTTGCCACCGAAGAGTTCGCTTTTGGGCACGGTGGCCTGCATCTGTTTCCAGAGTTTGGAGATGAACACGGCTTCAAAGTTCTGGCAGGCTTTCTTGAGCTGACGCTCCTGGACATTGCCTGCGGCCAGCCTCTTCCTGAGGCCGTCCATCTTGACCTTGAACTTGACCAGGTCATTGCTCTCGGCCTTGTTGACCGCAGCTTTTGCATCCAATCCTGTTTCGACCATCTTAGATAACCTCCACCTCTGCGTGCAGAGAACCCGCCACCTTGAGGGCACGGATAATGGATATGAGGTCACGCGGCGCGGCACCGATGGAATTCAGACCGTCCACCAGTTCCTGGAGGGTGGCGCCTTCCATGAGCATGAGCCGGTTGTTCTGTTCCTGGACGGCAACGTTGGTCCTCGGAGTGACCACGGTGGTGCCGTCGGAGAACGGACCGGGCTGGCTGACGTCCTGATCCTCGGTAATGACCACCTGCAGGTTGCCGTGGGCCACGGCCACCTTTGTCAGGCGGACATCCTGCCCCAGCACCACGGTGCCGGTCTTTTCATCCACGACCACCTTGGCCTTGCCGTCCGGGGATATATTGAGGTTCTCCAGAGAGGCCATGAGCGGCACCATGTTGCCGCGAAAACGGTCCGGAATGCTCAGTTCCACGGTGGCGATGTCCTTCGCGCGGGCAAACTCGCCGCCCATGGATGCATTGATTCGATTGACCACTTGCATGGTGGTGTTGAAATCGCGCACGGTCATGTTCAGGGTCATGCTTTCCTGGTCGTTGAATTTGAAAGGAACGCTGCGTTCCACAACCGCCCCGTTGGGAATGCGTCCCACTGTCGGAATGTTCTTCTGCGCGCTGGACGCCTCACCGGAAATCGCAAAGCCGCCAATGGTCAGAGCCCCCTGGGCCACGGCATAGACCCTGCCGTCCAACCCGTTCAAAGGGGTGGTAAGCAGCACACCGCCCGTCAGACTCTTGGCGTCGCCCAAGGAGGACACCGTAACGTCCATCGGGGACCCCGGCTTGGCGGACACGGGCATTTTGGCCGTGACCATGACCGCGGCCACGTTCTTGGGCTTCAGGTCGGAAGCGCTGACCTGTACGCCCATCTTGTCCAGCATGTTGGCCATGGAAGTCATGGTGAACGTGGAAGACGTCCCGTCACCGGTCCCGGCAAGACCGACCACCAGGCCGTATCCCACCAGTTCGTTGATGCGCACGCCGCTGAAACTGGAAATATCCTTGAGCCGCACTGCGTATACCTTGCCGGCGCTCCAGACGGCCACGCAGGCGGCCAGCAGGACGACCAGTAAGAGACGCATTGCCAGCGACTTGATTTCCGAGTTCATTCTCTTGCCGACGTTCATGACCAGACTCCTTTATATGAACCTTCTCGCAATACCGTTGTTAGAATGGGTAGATGTTATCCAGCAGCCGCGACAGCCAGCCGGGTTTCTGCTTGTCCGCCAGAACGCCCTTTCCGTAGACCTCGATCTGCGCCTCGGCCAAGGCGTTGGACGAAATGGAGTTGTCGGACTGGATATCCTTGTCCCGGATCAGACCGCGGACCACCAGAATCTGCGTTTCATTGTAAACACGAATACGCCGCGCCCCTTCCACCTGCATCACACCGCCGGGAAGCCTGCGCACGATGCGGGTGGCCACGGTGGCCGTGAAAGTGGCTTCCTGCTCCACTTCGCCCGAACCGGTGAAGTCATTGGTCGCAGCCGCTCCCACATCCATCCCGGCCTTGGCTCCCAAGGTCCCCAGAGGGAGGTTGCCTATGAGCCCGGTGGTTGGAATGGCCGTGATGCCCATGTCGGTCTGAGTGTCACGCTTGGCCGTGGTGTCCGCCGTGAGCTTGGAACTGGAGGCTTCCGCCACCTTGACCATGACGATATCGCCGACCCTGCGGGCGCGGTTGTCCTCGAACAGGTATTCGGCCCGGCTCTCCTGGAACAGCGAACCCGGGTTGGAGCCGGGATCCTGGTCGATGATCTGGGGCTCGGTGAGCACCGGCATGGGGGTGGGTTCCTGCCTGGGCGCACACCCCACCATGACGGCAAGGGCCGAAACCAGCATGATCGATCTGAAAATGGTTGACGTTTTCATGGCGTTGTCCTCGCTCTTACTTGACACGGACCATGTCGGTTCCGATCACGGTCGCCATCACTGTTCTCTTGCTTTGCAAATTGCGGACCGTCACCTTCTGGCCCAGATGGGCGTCCTCAAGCGCCTTGCCCCTGGCGGTCAGCTGGATTCGCTTGTTCTTATAGACCAGGGTGACCATGCCGCCCTTGGTGACCATGGGCATGGGTTCCAGGTTGTCCATACGGAACGGCTGCCCGGTCCCCACGGGGCGTACGACCCGCCAGGAACCGCCCTCCCCGTCCCAAATCTGGGTATTGTAGGCCAGGTTCTTTTTGACGAAAGTGATCTTGTCCGGGGTCAGTCGCTCATAGCGATTCACAGGGCGGGCCGCGCACGGCACAGCCTTCCAGACATTAATGAACACCGTGCCCGCAACCTTGCGGTTTGTCTTTCCGTCCGGGGTGACGGATTCCATGTAAAAACGGACTGTTCCCGGCTTGACGCCATTGGGAAGGCTCAGTTTCAATTTGTCGAACTTGTCAGGGAAAAAGAAATTGGGCGGCAGCGTCAGTTTCTTGAGTTCCACGTCATCGCCCAAAGCCTTGGCTCGAACCGTCAAAAAGGCGACGACCTCCCGATGCACGGCCTGGGAATCAAGAACCTTGCCTCCGGTTTGGATGAACATGCGGGAAGGAAGCACGCATTGCTCGACATAATCCCCAAGGTAGTAACGGAGGATACCTTCAAGTTTGTGTCGGGGGATACTCACGGGACGGCCTTTGCGTTCAGAGGCCTTCCACAGCCGTACGGCGGACAACTTTTCCCATGTTTTGCTGTCGTAGTCGCCCACCGGAGAGGCGATATCGCCGAGCAGGACGACCGGCCCCTCCACGCTGACCGCGTCGCTCACCTTGATACGCCATTCCCCGGAAGCTCCGGCCTGAACGGTTATGCCGATGAGCAGCGCGAACATCACCATGCCGAGAATGACGACATGAAAGCGCTTCTTCTTTCCTGAACCGGTAAAACGTCCGTGCATTTTGTTCATGATAAACCTTCCCTGCACTGGGCTTTCCGCCACACCCGCGCGCGGCGGCCATTCAATCAAAACTACCGCTTCACGTTGATTGCGGTCTGAAGCATGGAATCTGAGGTGGTAATGGCCTTGGAGTTCAGTTCAAATCCTCTCTGGCCCACGATCAGGCCCACCATTTCGTCCACCATTTCCACGTTGGAACCTTCCAGGAATCCCTGGGACAGGGTTCCGAAATTGTCGGAGCCGGGAGTGCCCTCAACTGCGTCGCCGGAAGCCTCGGTCTCCACGTAGAGATTGCGTCCCACGGCATTCAGGCCCGCGGGGTTGATGAAGGTATAGAGCGGGATGTTGCCGGAAGCCAGGGCAGTGCCGGCCTTGTCCTGTGCCTCGATGGTGCCGTCCTCGGTAATGACCAGGTTCACGGTCTCCGCGGGCACGGTGAACTCAGGCTGCAGCGGGTAGCCGTTGGCGGTGACGATCTTGCCTTCGCTGTCCAGCTTGAATGAACCGGCGCGGGTATACACGTCCTCGCCGTTCTGCTGCACCTTGAAAAAACCGTCCCCCTCGATGGCGACATCCAGCGGGTTGCCGGTGTTCTTGTAGTCGCCCTGGGTGAAGAACTTGTGCACCGTCACGGTCCTGACGCCCATGCCCACCTGCATGCCCGTGGGGATGCGGTTGCCGTCCTGGTTGAGGGTGCCGGCTATTTTGAGCGTCTGGTACATGAGGTCCTCGAACTCGGCCCTGCTCTTCTTGAAGGCCGTGGTGTTCACGTTGGCCAGGTTGTTGGACAGCACGTCGATATGCTTCTGTTGCGCCACCATACCCGTGGCCGCCGTCCATAATGAACGCATCATGGTCCGTATCCTCCTGATTATGATTGTCTGCCGACCTGCGTCAGCAGCTTGGTATCAAGTTCACTGTCGCCGCGGATGACCTTGGTGTAGGCCTCGAACGCACGCTGCGTCTCGATCATGGCCACCATTTCCGTGACCACTTCGACATTGCCTTTTTCCAGGTATCCCTGCTCGACCACGGCGTCCTCCGCCTCGATTTCCTCGGCGGCGCCGCCCTCCTTGATGCGGTAGGCGTTCTTGCCCACCTTTTCCAACTGGGTCAGGTCCGTAACTGTGACGACGTCGAGTTGCGCCACCTGGTCGTCTCCCACGCGCAGCGCGCCGCCGCCGTCCGCCTGGATCGTGGCCGTGGGCGGCAGGTCAATGGGACTGCCACCGCCCAGAACAGGATGTCCTTCCGGCGTCATGAGCGTGCCTTCCGCGCTGACCACAAAATTGCCCGCACGGGTCAGAAGCTGCTCGTCGCCAACCTGGATCTTGAAAAATCCTTCGCCGGAAATGGCGAAATCCAACTGGTTGCCGGTCTGTTTGAGACTCCCCTGAGAAAAATCGATCTGCTGGTCGGACAAACGAGGCCGCGCCATAACGTTGGGCTTGGGCCACATGTCCTTGTCGCGAAGGAACGGCTTGGCGTCACCCAGGTAATCGTGGGCGAAACGCTGGAACGTGTCGTGAAAGGCGATTTTATCCTTCTTGTAGGACGTCGTGTTCACGTTCGCCAAATTATTGGCGATGGTGGACATCCTGAGTTCATTGGATAAAGCGCCGAATAGTGCGCTAAATGTACTGTCTCTCATGGGAGTTCCTCCTGTTCGCCATGCAGTTTTGCAACATGCGGGCCAAGAGCGGAAAACAAAGGAAATCGAAAGCGCACCCCGGACTTCTGTTGACATCCATATCCAATATGTATAAATGGACACGTTTTCAGGCGGGTGTATCTCAGCTGGTAGAGTACAAGCTTCCCAAGCTTGGTGTCGCGGGTTCGATCCCCGTCACCCGCTCCAGACCTTAGGCAGGAAGGGGTCGCCCTTTCCTGCTTGGTTGTCCGCGACGGTGGGCCCCTAGGGTCCGCCTTTATTATTTTATTGAGGTAGTGAAAGTATGAGACAGAACGCTTTTGAAAGAACTCTGGTCGATTTGGTGCGGCCCGAGGTGGAATCCCTGGGATTCACCTTCTGGGGTCTGACCTCCCCTTCGGCCGGATCAAAGCGTGTCATACGTATCTATATTGACGGCCCGGACGGCGTGAGCATCGACAACTGCGCAGAAGTGAGCAGGCAGGTGGGACTCGTCCTTGAGGTGGAAGACATCGTCAGCGGTGCGTTCACCCTCGAAGTTTCTTCCCCGGGCTTGGAACGGAAGTTTTTTACTTTGGAACAGCTAGGCGAATACGTGGGCCGCACCATCGAGGTGAAACTCGCCATTCCGGTCAACAACAGACGCAACTTCAAGGGAGCCCTCAAGGAGCTCTCTCCCGCCGGGTTTGTCCTGGCCATGGGAGACGAGGATACGACCCTGGACTGGGATGCGGTTAAGGAAGCCAAGCTCGTTCACGAGTTCTAGCAAACTGGCTTTTGCCGGTGCGCAATGAAGCGCCCACGGCAGGGGCGGAGGTTCAGCATGTCGGAACTGAAAAAAGCAATTGATCAAATCAGCAAGGACAGGGGTATCGACCGTGATCTCCTGATCGACACTCTTGAGGAAGCTGTCCGTTCGGCAGTGCACCGCAAGTATGGCGATACCATGGACATTGAAGTCACCTTCAACGAGGATACCGGCGAGATCGACGTCTACCAGTTCAAGGTGGTCGTCAAGGAAGTCCATGACGAGATCAGTGAAATCACGCTTGAAGAAGCGACCAACCACGACCCCAATGTCCAGCTGGACGACGAAATGGGCTTCAAGCTCGCCATCGAGGATCTGGGCCGCATTGCCGCCCAGAGCGCCAAGCAGGTCATCATCCAGCGTATGCGCGATGCCGAGCAGGAGATCATTTACGAAGAATACAAGGACCGCGTGGCGGAAATCGTCAGCGGCATCATCCAGCGCCGCGACCGCACCGGCTGGATCATCAACCTGGGCCGCACCGAAGCGCTGCTGCCCAAGGACGAGCAGATCCCCCGCGAACGCTACAAGCGCGGCGACCGCGTCCAGGCATACGTCATTGACGTTCTGAAGGAATCCCGCGGTCCCCAGGTCGTCGTCTCCAGGTCCCACCCGGATTACATGGCCGAGCTGTTCAAGCGCGAGGTACCGGAAGTGGCCGACAGCACGGTCAAGATCATGGGCGTCGCCCGCGATCCAGGCTTACGCGCCAAGGTGGCCGTATCTTCCCGGGATCGCGATGTGGACCCTGTAGGCGCCTGTGTGGGCATCCGCGGCTCCCGCATCCAGAACGTGGTGCAGGAACTCAAGGGCGAGCGCATCGACATCGTGGTCTGGAGCCCGGATATCGCCCGTTACGCGCAGCACGCACTCTCCCCGGCCGTGATCACCCGCATCATGGTGGACGATGAAGAGGAGACCCTGGAAGTGGTCGTTCCAGACGATCAACTGACCCTGGCCATCGGCCGCAAGGGGCAGAACGTCAAGCTGGCCTCCAGACTGCTGGGCTGGAAAATCGACATCTTTACCGAAACCCGCCACGCCGAGATGCATGCCGCCCGCAAGGGAATGGATCAGATCGCCAGCGTGGCCGAGGTAAGCATCGACACCTTCATCAATGCGGGTTTCGAGACCACCGAATCCTTGGCATTGGCCACGGACGAGGAACTCCTCGCCGTGGAAGGCCTCGACGAGAGCCGCATCGCCGAGATGCGTGCCGCCATCAACATGCTGGGCTTGCTCCCCCAGGTGGGCGAAGAGTCTTCCGAAGAGGTCGAGGAAACGTCCGAAGCGGCGACCGAAGCCGAGACCGAAGCCGAGACCGAAGCGGTCGAAACGGCCGAGGGACAGCCCGAAGAGGCGGATGAATCCGCCGGAGACGAAGAGTCCAAGGAATAGATGGGCGCAAGCAAAAAGGAACCGGCCGTACACGAGCCGGTCCGCATGTGCGTCATCTGCCGTGAACGCCACCCGAAACGGGAGCTTGCACGGTATGTCTGTCCAAGATCGGGGCGCGGGGGCGCTCCACTCGGGGAATCAGGGTCGGACGGCCTGATTCCCGACCCGGACCAGGTGTTGCCTGGACGCGGGTTCTATATATGCGGCAAGGCCGACTGCCGGATGAAATTTGAAAAAGCACAAGTCGGCCTGAAGAAGAAATGCAAGGGGGAAACTCTATGACGGCAAAACAGAGGGTAAAAGACCTGGCAGCTGAGCTTGGCCTCGGCTACAAGGATATTCTTCAACATCTTCGCGAGATTGGTGTACAGGCCAAAAGCCAGATGAGCACCATCAGTGCGGAAGATGTGGAGCAACTCAAGGAAGCGCTGAAACCCGACGGCCCCAAGACCGAAGTGGTCCGGCGCGAAGTTCAACCCGGCGTCATCGTGCGCCGCAGAAAGCAGAGCAAAAAGCCCGGCAAGGCCGAAGCCGCTCCTGCCGAAGAACCTTCCGCAGAAGAAGCAACTCCCGTGGAAAGCCCGGTGGAAGAAGCCGCCGAGGTGACAACCGAAGAGGCCGCTGAGGTCGTTGCTGAAAAGGCCCCCGAAGCAGAAGACAAGCCGCAAACCGAAGCCGCAAAATCCCCCGCCAAGAAAGCGGCCAAGAAAGAAGAATTCAAGGGTGCACGCATCGTGAAGCCCGCTCCGTCCGAGCAGCCCGCCCCCGAGGCTGAAAAGGTTGAAATCCCGGCCGAAGAACCTGCCGTCGAAGCTGAGGCCGAAGCCGTCGAGGAACCCAAGCCCGAGGCGAAGAAAGCAGCCAAGACCGTGGAAGAAGAAGCCAAGACGGAAAAGGCTCCGGAGAAAACGGAAGCCGCCCCCGAAAAGGCCGAAGCAAAGGCGAAAAAGCCCGAATCCAAGAAGGAAAAGGCTGCAAAGCCCGAGCAGGCTGACGACAAGAAGAAAAAGAAAAAGAAAAAGCGCAAGGAACCCGAGGCCCCCAAGGTTCGAATCATTTCCATGCCCGATCCGGAAGAGGTGGCCCGCCGCGAAGCCCAAAAGGCCGTGGAGCAAATGACTCCCGCCGGCCGACGCGGTCCGCGCAACGGCGCCCCCGGACGCGGGCGCCCCGAACAGCGCAACGGGGCACGGCCTGCAGCACCCGGCACCGCGCCGGATCCGGGACAACCGGATGGCCGCAGTCGCAAGAAGCGCAAGAAAGACCGCAGAGTCGTGGAATTCTCCAACGACGGCCCGCGCGGTCGCGAGCGCGAGTTCGGCGGTCCGGGCGCCCGCGGGAAAAAGGGCAAGAAAGGCCGCAGGGGCGCTCCCCAGCAGGTCAAGCATGAAGTGACCGCCGCCCCCATGAAGGCCGCCAAGCGCAAAATCAAATTCAACGAGGCCATCCGCCTGTCCGACATGGCCCACCAGATGGGCATCAAGGCCCAGGACCTGATCAAGGCCCTGTTCGGCATGGGTGTCATGGCCACCATCAACCAGTCCCTGGACCTGGACACCACCACCCTGCTCGCCTCCGAGTTCGGGTACGAAGTGGAAAACGTGTCCTTCGACGAGCAGGAATTCCTGATCCCGACGGAATCCGACAAACCCGAAGAACTCAAACCACGTCCGCCGGTGGTGACCATCATGGGTCACGTCGACCACGGTAAGACCTCCCTGCTGGACGCCATCCGTCAGACCAACGTCACCGACGGCGAAGCAGGCGGCATCACCCAGCACATCGGCGCGTACCACGTCAAGACCGGACGCGGCGAAGTGGTCTTCCTGGATACCCCGGGGCACGAAGCGTTCACCACCATGCGTATGCGCGGCGCCCAGGTCACCGACATCGTCATCCTCGTGGTCGCCGCCGACGACGGCGTCATGGACCAGACCCGCGAGGCCATCGCCCACTCCAAGGCGGCGGGCGTGCCCATCGTGGTCGCCGTGAACAAAGTGGACAAGGAAGGCGCCAACCCGGACAACGTCAAGCGAGAGCTGGCCGAACTGGGACTCATCCCCGAGGACTGGGGCGGAGAAACCATCTTCGCCCACGTTTCCGCCAAGATGCGCACCGGCCTGGATGAACTGCTGGAAATGGTTCTCCTGCAGGCGGAAGTGCTGGAGCTCAAGGCCAACCCGGACAAACCCGCGCGCGGACACATCGTGGAAGCGAAGCTGGACAAGGGCCGGGGCCCGGTGGGCACAATGCTCATCGCCGAAGGCACCATCAAGCAATCCGACAGCTTTGTCTGCGGCGTGTATCACGGCAAGGTCAGGGCCATGTTCAATGACCAGGGCAAGAAGATCAAAAAGGCCGGACCGGCCATCCCGGTCGAGATCCAAGGCTTTGACGGCATTCCCGAGGCCGGTGACGAGCTCATCGTGGTGACCGACGAAAAGGTCGCCCGCCGCATCGCCCAGACCCGCATGCAGAAGCAGCGCGAAAAGGAACTGGCCGGCAAGTCCAAGGTCACCCTGGAGTCCTTCCTGGCTTCCAAGCCCGACGAAGAGGCCCAGACCCTGAACCTGATCCTCAAGGCCGACGTGCAGGGTTCCCTGGAGGCGGTCACCGAGGCGCTCAACAAGCTCAGCACCGACGAGGTCAAGATCAACGTGGTCCACGGCGGCGCAGGGGCCATCACCGAGTCCGACATCCTTCTGGCGGGCGCTTCCGAGGCCATCATCATCGGCTTCAACGTGCGTCCGAACCTGAAGGTCAAGGAGATCGCCGAACAGGAAAACGTGGAAATCCGTTTCTACGACATCATCTACAAACTGGTGAACGAGGTGAAGGACGCCATGAGCGGCATGCTCACCCCGGACATCGAGGAAGTCTACCTCGGCCAGGCCGAAGTCCGCGACACCTTCAACGTGCCCAAGGTCGGCACGGTCGCAGGGTGTGCGGTCCTGGACGGCAAGATCACCCGCAACGCCAAGGTCCGCCTGCTGCGCGGCGGCGTGGTCACCTACACCGGCGAACTGGCATCCCTGAAACGCTTCAAGGACGACGTCAAGGAAGTGGCCAAGGGATACGAGTGCGGCATGGGACTCGAGAAATTCAACGACATCAAGGTCGGCGACACCATCGAAGCCTTCGAGCTGAAAGAAGTGGCCCGCACCATTGACTAACGTGAACCAGAAATAATGTTATACGGGCGGTTCGGCGTATCCGGGCCGCCCGTATTTTGATAGAAACAGACCATGATCATCGGCATTCTTTCCCTGGAATTCAGGTTGCACGGAAACGACTCCCTCAAGGGGAAGCGCAGGGTGGCCAAAAGCCTCAAACAGAAAATCCGCAACAAGTTCAATGTGGCGGTCAGCGAGGTGGAAGCCCAGGATGTGCACCAGAAACTGGTGCTCGCCGTGGTCACGGTAGCCAACGAGACGGTCAAGGTCGAGTCGCGCCTGGCCAAGGTTCTCGGCATGGTGGAGGACATTGCGCCCGCAGAGCTGGTGCATTGCTCCACGGAAGTTTTCAGCGACCAAGGATAATATTATGAAAATATCTGGACGCAGAAGGGCGACCCGCCTGGGCGACCTGATCCTGCGCGAATTGAGCACCATGCTCGTGGAAGAGGTTCAGGACCCCCGACTGGAGTTCGTCACCCTCTCCTCCATACGCATGAACGTGGACATGACCGTGGCCGAGGTGTTCTACACCTGCGGCGTCGGCTCGGACAAGGACGAGGCCGCAACCGCCCTTCGCAAGGCAGGCGGCTTCATGCGCTCACAGCTCGGCCGCAGGATCAAGGTCCGCGCCGTGCCGGAACTGCGCTTCATGTACGATGATTTCCTGGAGAACATGGTCTATGCCAAGCCCGCTGCAGGCGATAGCGAAGATTCTTAGTGAAGAGAACCACTTCCTGGTGGCCTCCCATTTCAACCCCGACGGAGACGCCATCGGGTCTCTCGTTGCCGTGGGTCATATTCTGGCTTCCCTGGGCAAAACCTTCACCCTGTACAATCCTTCGGGGATGCCCTCCAAGTACCGCTGGCTGGAAACGCCCGGCGAGGTGCTCGACACCCTGCCCGACCGGATGCCTCCGTGGACCATAGTCATGGACTGCGGCAGCGCGGAACGCATGGGCGACGCCATGGTGGCCCGCATGGATGAGACCAACATCATCAACGTTGACCACCATCTCGGCAACCCCGGCTTCGGAACCGAGAACTGGGTGGAAGTGCGGGAGCCGGCGGTGGGTTCCATGGTCGCACGACTGGCCAGGGAGTTGAAACAGCCACTCACCGGTCCGCTGGCCGAAGCCGTTTACCTGGCCGTGGCCACGGACACGGGTTTCTTCACCTATGGTTCCACCACGCCGGACTGCCTGGAGCTCACCGCAGCCATGCTCAGGGACGGCCTTGACATGGCGACAATAAACACCAAGATAGAAAAGACTTGGTCCGTGGAGCGCCTGCGCCTGTGGAGCGAGGTCATCGACACCGTGGAGATACACCTGCACGATCAGGTGGGCATGGTCACGGTGACGGATGAGATGTTCAAGCGAACGGGAACCAAGCCCGGCGACACCGAAAGCATCATCAACTTTGTCCGCCGACTCAAGACCGTACGCGTGGCCGCCATCCTGCGGGAGGAAGCCCCGGACACGTACAAGTTCAGCCTGCGTTCCAATGGCGGCGACAATGTCCAGGCCGTTGCAGCCGTTTTCGGCGGCGGCGGGCACAAGAACGCCGCGGGCGGGACCATCAAGGCTCCGCTGGCCCGGGCGAAAGACATGCTGGTGCAGTGCATCGGCGAGAGCATGGACTTGAAATAGATGGCACGCAGACGCAAATTCAAACGCAGCAAAGAGCAGCTCGACGGCATCCTGATTCTGGACAAGCCCTCCGGACCGACTTCGGCCGACTGCCTCAACGACATCAAGCACCAACTCAAGCAGTACAAGATCGGCCACGCCGGCACCCTGGACCCGCTGGCTCAGGGCGTGTTGCTGGTCATGCTCGGCCAGGCCACCAAGCTTGCCCCGTACCTGACCAGCAAGGAAAAAATATACAGGGGGGCTTTCAGGCTGGGAATCACCACGGATACCTATGATATTCAAGGAGAAACAACCTCCGAAAAGCCCGTGGACGTCACCCCCGCCGATGTGGAGCGCGAAATTGTTGCCTGGAAAGAGTTGACAGAACAGGAAGTTCCGGCCTATTCGGCGGCCAAGCATAAAGGAAAAGCCCTTTATGAGCTTGCCCGCGAGGGCAAGGAAACACCGGTCAAAATCAAGACCGTGGATATTTCTCATGCGGAAGCGCTGGACGTCAGTCTCCCGGACGCGGAATTCAGGGTAAGGTGCTCGGCTGGCACCTATGTACGTTCCCTGGTCCACAGCTTGGGGATACGACTTGAATGCGGCGCTACTCTGACAAGCCTCATCCGCGAGGCAAGCGAGCCCTACGAGCTCTCCCAGGCCCACAGCCTGAAGGAGGTGCTCGAAGAGCCGGAAAGGCTTTCGGAACGGGTCATTCCCATTCCGGACGCCCTTCCCCACTGGCCCCGGTTCGTCATTGCCGGTCAGTTCATCGACCTCGTCAAGAACGGGGCCTGGCTGCCGGTCAACGCCAACCCCGGGGAGCTCCTCTGGGGAAGGCCCGGCGATCGGGCCATGCTTGTGGACACCGATGGAAACGCCCTGGCTTTGGTGGAAGCCAAGCCCCAGGGCGACGAATTGAAGTGGTCCATTCTTCGCGGACTGTGGCGGACCGAGTAGCCCACGCAGCGGAAGACTCAATCCGGCCTTCTTGTTGAACAACCATCCAAACAGGAGGATAATGCTGTGGTTATGACGACGGAAGCCAAACAGAAGATCATTGACGAGTACAAGACTCACGAAGGCGACACCGGTTCCCCCGAGGTACAGGTTGCCCTGCTTACCGAACGGATCACGTACCTGACCGATCACTTCAAGTCTCACAAGAAGGACTACCACTCCCGCACCGGCCTGCTGAAACTGGTCGGCCAGCGCAGAAAGCTCCTCAACTACCTGAAGGGCAAAGACATCCAGCGCTATCGCGACCTGATCGCACGCCTGGGTCTGCGCAAGTAGTCCACACACAATGAATCACGCGGGGGAGGCTCTTGTCTCCCCCGTTCCATATGAGAACAGCCGAAGCCTTGCAGGCTTGGCCCCGGAAAATAGAGAATTAGTTGGCTGCGGAAGGCATTTTTGAAGCTTCTTCAAAAGTTCCTCCCCAAGCCGGCTAATAGGCCGGGGATCCCGCAAGGCCAAGGCGCAAACCAGTTTTGTGAGGATACTTACATGCTTAAACCTTTCGACAAAGTCAGCCTGACCGCACAGGTGGGCAATCTCGACATTACTATGGAAACCGGCAAACTGGCCAACCAGGCCAACGGCGCCGTCTGGATTCAGTCCGGCGGCACTGTCGTGCTGGTCACCGCCTGCACCCAGCCCCTGGAAATTGACCGCGGCTTCTTCCCGCTGACCTGCAACTACCAGGAAATGGCTTACGCAGCAGGCCGCATCCCCGGGGGCTACTTCCGCCGCGAAGTGGGTCGTCCGTCCGAGCGCGAAACCCTGGTTTCCCGCCTCATCGACAGACCTATCCGCCCGCTGTTCACCAAGGGCTTCGCCGACGAAGTCCAGGTCATCGCCACGGTCCTGTCCGCCGACAAGCACGTCAACCCGGACGTCCTGGCCCTGACCGGCGCTTCCGCCGCCCTGCACATCTCCCACATGCCCTTTGAAGGCCCCATCGCCGGTGCCCGCGTGGGATACGTGAACAACGAATTCGTGCTCTACCCCACCTACAAGGGTATTGCCGAGGAAAGCAGCCTGAACCTGATCTTCGCAGCATCCCGCGACGCCATCGTCATGGTGGAAGGCGGCGGGGACTTCGTTTCCGAAGACATGGTGGCCGACGCCCTGGAATGGGGACATCAGCAAATCATGCCCCTGCTGGACCTGCAGAACGAACTGCGGTCCAAAGTCGGGCACGACAAAATCGAAGTCACCGCTCCGGAAAAGGACGAGGAACTGGCTTCATACGTCGCCGAAATCATCACCGACGATCTCAAGGTTGCCCTGAGCACCCCCGAAAAAATGGCTCGCAAGGACGCCAAGTCCGCCGCAAAGGTCAAGGTCAAGGAAGCTGTCGCCGAAAAGTGGCCCGAAGATGAAGCCAAGCTGAAACAGACGGGCGACGTGCTCGGCGACCTGGAAAAGAAGATCGTGCGCCAGCGCATCGTCTCCGAAGGCACTCGCATCGACGGCCGCGACACCACCACGGTCCGTCCGCTTTCCGTTGAAGCGGGCATACTGCCCATGACCCACGGCTCCGCCCTGTTCCGCCGCGGAGAAACCTCGGCCCTGGCCGTCGCCACCCTGGGTTCCACCCGCGACGAACAGCGTTTCGAGACCCTCATCGGTGAAGACACCAAGCGCTTCATGCTCCATTACAACTTCCCGCCTTACTGCGTGGGCGAAGCCCGCATGCTGCGCGCCCCGAGCCGCCGCGAAGTGGGCCACGGCGCACTGGCCGAGCGCGCCATCAGCCCGGTGCTGCCGGATCACGAAGCATTCCCGTTCACCATCCGCGTGGTCTCCGAAATCATGGAATCCAACGGTTCCTCCTCCATGGCTTCCGTGTGCGGCACCTCCCTGGCTCTCATGGACGCAGGGGTGCCCGTGAAGGCTCCGGTGGCCGGCATCGCCATGGGCCTGTGCAAGGAAGACGAAGAATACTTCGTGCTCACCGACATCCTCGGTGACGAGGACGCCTTGGGCGACATGGACTTCAAGGTGGCAGGCACCACCCAGGGCATCACCGCCATTCAGATGGACATCAAGATAAAGGGGATTCCCTCCGATGTCCTGCGTCGCGCCCTGAACCAGGCCAAGGACGCCCGTCTGCACATCCTGGACGGCATGGCCGAATGCATCGGCGCGCCGCGCGAAGAACTCTCCGAGCTGGCCCCGCAGATGTGCGAACTCTACGTGGATCCGGAAAAAATCCGTTCCATCATCGGCCCCGGCGGCAAGAACATCAAGGCCATCACCTCGGAAACCGAGGCGACCATCGACATCGAGGACTCCGGCAAGGTCATGATCTTCGCCCCGACCCTCAAGTCCATGCAGGAGGCCAAGGCCCGAGTCGAATACTACGACCAGAAACCCGAAATCGGGAAGAACTACCGAGGCATCGTGCGCAAGATCCTCGAGATCGGCGCCCTGGTGGAAATCCTCCCCGGCTGCGAAGGCATGCTGCACATCTCCCAGATGGACTTCGAGCGCATCGAGAAGGTTGACGACCTCCTCAAGCTCGGCCAGGAAGTGGAAGTGAAATGCGTGGATCTGGAGCCGGGCGGCCGCATCCGTCTCTCCCGCAAGGCATGGCTCATGGAGCAGGCCGGACAGGAAGTGAACCTGGACGACTTCAAGCGCCCCGCCGGCGGCGGTGGACGTGGTGGAGACCGTCGCGGTGGACGTCGTGACGATCGCCGTGGCGGCGGACGTCGCTAACAGACACCAGTCAAGCAAACACCAAGGCGGCCTCTTCGGGGGCCGCCTTTTTTCATGCCGCTTGACCTGCCCACAGGTTTATGGTTCATCATAGGCCCTCCATTACCGCACAAATACCAGGAGACCGACATGAGACACTGGAAATACCCCCTTCTGCTTTTGCTGTTGGCCTTTTCCCTGCCCGCCCAGGCCGCCGATTCCCATTACATGGCGGCCGACGGCGTCATGGTCCACTACACCACGGAAGGCGCCGGTTCCGACACCCTGCTCTTCGTGCACGGGTTTTCCTGCGACACCAGTGTCTGGAGGGGACAGTATCCTGATTTTCAGGATTACCGCATCATCGCCATCGACCTTCCCGGGCACGGCAAAAGCGGCAAGCCCGACGTAAAATACACGCAGCAGCGCTTCGCCGACGCGATCAAGGGGGTCATGGACGCCGAAAACGTGGGCAAAGCCCTCCTGGTGGTGCACAGCATGGGCTATCAGATCGCCCGGACCTTCTTCGACTCCTATCCGGACCGTATCTCGGGCGTCTGCATCGTGGACGGAGCCTACTTCCGGGTGCCGCCAGAGGCCAAGGCCCGCGAGGAACTCCAGAACAACCTGTGGAACTTCGTGAAGATAACCAGCACCGATGAGACCATGGACGAATTCCTGGGCAACATGCGCAAATATACCAGTTCAGAAGAGGTTTCCCAATACTTCACAAAACTGATGCTTTCCACGCCGATGCATGTGCGCATCAGCATCATGCAGGATTTCTGCGATCTCAATATCTGGAAAGAGCACCCACAGAACCTGCCGGTCCAGGCCATCTACGCAGCCACCCCGGATCTTCCGCCGGACAACGAACAGTACCTGCACACCCAATTCCCAAACCTGGAATACCACCAGTGGAACGGAGTGGGACACTTTCTGATGATGGAGCGGCCCGAGGAGTTCAACCGGCTGCTGAAGATATTTGCGCAAAAGGTCTACGCGAACTGAATCAGATCGCCTGAACTATGTGGACTGCCGCCTCCAGGCGGCAGTTCTTTTGTGCCTGACACTCGATTTCTGAAATCCAGCCAAAACTACACGAAATTCACGCCCTTCCCTTTTTACGCCTTATTACCAACAATCATTCACTTCTGAATGCTTATTGGCGCGTTTCTTTTCGTTTTCGACCTTTTTTTTCGTTCAGGCTCTTGTCGCGATATTCTAAAACTGATATTCAAACCACTGTTTAACAAATCAGCCGACATCAGCAATAAACATATATTCAAACAACTATCGTAAATTTTCCGCTTCAACAAAAAGATGCAAATATGTTGCGTTACGCAAAAGCTCTTATGAAGGAGCTCACCCAGGCACCTATGCACCATCGAAGGCGCCGCTGCCCTAGCCTCCCATACCCCGACAGCCAGCACGGACGCCACAATAGTCGCAGCATCCGCCATGGCCTCGGCAGGCGAAAACGAATTGGCTTTTACCCAGAATGAAAACAGCCGGCTCGTGGGCACTTTGAACTCTGAGCCGCGGGCAAAGGTGAGCGAAGCATCCCCCATCCTGGCGGCCGCCGCTGCGGACACCGGGCAGGCAGAGTTTCTGGAACACCGGGTCCAGGCTCTCGTGGACGGCATCTCCGGCTATACGCCTGCTACGGCTGGCGTCATGACCACGCCGATGACCATGGGCGATGAAAAGCAAAACAACATCACCGTCGCAGGCCAGAACGACTTCGCTTAAACCGCGAGCGAGAGACATACGGCGGTTCCGACACTGGCGGAGCCGCTATTCTTATGCCCCTCCAGGCACGACCGGTTGCCAAAAACGATCAACGGGGTTACTCGGGATGCATGGCAGAAAAAATCATCATCTACGGCAAGGACCACTGTCCGCACACGAGGCGGGCGCGGGATGCCTACCCGGAAGCCGGCTTCATCGACGTGCAGACCCGGCCCGAACATCTGGAGGAAATGCTCCGTCTGTCCGGCGGAGTCCGCCGCATCCCGGTCATCGTTCGAAATGGTAAGGTCGAAGTCGGCTACAACAGGGGCGCATGACACCTCTGAACGTTCAGCGGTCCGCTGAACCGCCCGGAAAAGTCCGGCCTATTCCCCGGGCTTCTGCATGTACCACTTCTCCTCCACCGTGGCGTATTCCACCCCGATGCGATTCGAAAAGTCGCACACGGCCCGGATCACGCCGGGCCACTCCTGCACAAAGTCGTCCCCCAACAAAACGCCGCCGGGACGTACAAGAGGCCAGTAGGCTTCAATGTCGGCCAGTACACCTTCGTATTCATGATCCGCATCCACGTAGATCATGTCCGCCTGCACACCCAGCTTGGCAAGCAGGGTTGCGGCGTTGCCGCTGTCAAGTGGAAGCGGGGTGATCACTCCTTCCAACCCGTGCTTCATGACGTTGGCCAGAAATTGCTCATACAAGACCGGCCGGCCGTTCCTGAAAGCCACGGGCGCATTGTCCGCACCTTTTTCCCAATGTTCCCAGGAGCCGAGAAAGGTGTCTATGCAGACCAGTTCCAGGCTCACCCCGTGCTTGTGGGCCAGGCTGGCCATATAGATGGCTGAACGTCCCTTCCAGGACCCCACCTCGATGACGAGCCTGGGCCTGAGCAGTTTGAGGAGCTGCTCGAACAAAAGGCTTTCCGCCCCCCATCCCTGCAGGTCCACCTCCATGGCCGAATGGTCGAACCCCTCGTAAGGGTCCACGGAATGAATAAGTGGTGAAACGATTTTGTCGGTCTGCATGCCGTCCTTTCCCGGACTTCGGTTAGCTGACCAGCACGCCTGCGTAGCCGACCACCTGCTCATAGTCGCCGCTGACGTCGCCGGAAGTGGAATACGCGCACAGGGCCGCTTTCTCGGCCCCCATCTCCAGAGCCGCGAACAGGCCCAGCGTCATGGGCAGGATGCCGCACATACTGATGCGATTTTCCCGAACCACGGAGAAAAGTCTGGTCGGATCGAGCTCCAGAACGGCCTCCAAGGCCATGGAATCCCGTTTTTTGGCCTGCTCCTGGGAAATGTAGTGGCTCATGTCGGAACTGACCACGATGGACACGGGCCTGTTAAAATCCCGAAGAGTCCCGCCCACGGCGCGCCCGACCTGCTCCAGGCTGTCCAGCGAGGCCAGGGACACGGCCACTGGAACAACGGTGGTTGCAGGATTGAGGCGGTGCAGAAACGGCATGATCACTTCCAGGGAATGCTCGCGCACATGAGCTCCCCGATCCGGGGTCAAACGCGGTTCGGCAGCCTCGAGGGCCACGGCCAGTTCGGCATCGAGCGGCATTTTACCTTCCGGCAAAAGCCAGTCTCCTTCGGTCCACATGGAGAGCTCCGCGCCCATGCCTGTGTGGTTGGGACCGAGCATGAGCACCGAGGAATGCAGATTGGCGCTGGCAAGTGTCTTGCCGCAAACCGGCCCGGAAAAGACATAGCCCGCATGCGGCACCATGGCCAGCAGGGTCGGCTCCCGCTGCTTTTCCGTAGCCAGAGCGTGGAACTCATCGATCATGCCCCAAAGGGCCGTGGCGTTATCCGGGTAAAACTGTCCGGCGACGACGGGATTCCTGTCCATGGCGCCCTCCTCGAAATACTATTGCGGTGCGGGATTGTACTCCTGGGCCCGACGCTCGACCTCGAAATCCTCAAGCGCGGCCTTGGCAAGAGAAGCCTGCAACGAGTCGGGCCGTTTGTCGATGATATCCTGGAGCAGCTTCCGCCACTCGTCCGTGGCTCCGGCCTTCTTGTAGATGCGGGCCAGCTTGAAGCGTGTGGGAGCCCATTCCGGGTTGTCCGGAGTGATATACTTGTCGTACTCGCGGGCCCACTTGAGCGCTTCCTCGTAACGCCCCGAACGTTCGGTGGCGTAGATGGACATGAGCACCGCGTCCTTTATCTTTTCCGGATCGCCGTTGGTCTGCAGAAGCAGCGACAGTGCTTCCTGGGCATAGGCGAACACGCGGTGCAGATCCTGACGTTTCATGGCGTCCTTGGCCATGTAATACATGGCGTAGCCGCGAAAGGACGGATCCACTTCAGGGTCCTTGCCCAGATCGGCCCACAGAGGCAGCGCCCGGTCGGCCTCGCCCATGTTCTGCAGGGCCATGGCCCTGGCATATTCCAACTGGCGCTGCTGCTTGGGCTGCAGCTTCCAGTGTTTGCTGGCCCGGTCCACCAGTTTGTTGATGCTGGCCCAGGCGTACTGGTCGAGGTAAATGCCCACGGCCAGATCAATGGCCTTGTCCGACGCACCGGGTACCTGCTTTTCACCCAGATACGGCTCAATGATCTCCAGGGCCTTGTCGGGCTGCTTCAGCTTCCAGTAGCTGTTGGCCACCATAAGCTTGGTGTTGTCGTCCACCCGGGTGTCACCCTTGCCTATAAAGTCGTAACTTTCCCAATAACGGACCACTCGCTGGTAATTGTCCTCATCCATCAGGCCGGGAACGGCCAGGGCGAACACCTTGTCACCCAGCTCGCGGGCGCGCGGCAGCAGATCGCTTGCGGGGAACTTGTCGATGAAATCCTGGGCCGCGGTCAGGGCCTCCGGATATTTCTTGTTGAAAGCGTACCACATGGCCAGCTTGAGTTGCGCCACCGGCGCCAAAGGACTGTCCGGGAATTTCTCCACGATTTCCTTGTAGGCTTTCACGGGCCGCAGGTTGTACGGCCGATCGAACACGGAAACCATCTGGACCATGGTCGGATCGTCGTAGATGCCTTCTTCGGCCAGGCGCATCTTGGACACAAGGCCGCCTTCCCTGTCCGGATACTGGGCCGCGGCCTTTTCATATATCTCCCGGGCAGGATCCTTGAATCCCTGTTTCAGATAGATATCACCGATACGGGCCAGGGCGATGTCCGAGGATTCGGCTTCAGGGTTCAAGTTGTAGTAAGTGAAATAATGATCCTTGGCCTGGGCGTATTTCTTGAGACGCATCTCAATATCACCGGCCAGGAGCAGATATTCGGGACGAGCCATGTAGTAGTCGGGCCAGCGTTTGTCGATGTAGTCCACGATCTGGTAGGCTTGGTCGGTGTATCCCAACCGATCCAGAGACTCCGCCAGCAGATATGAGGCGCTCTTGACCAATTCGTTTTCCGGATAGGTCTGCACCATGTACTGGAGCTGGTCGGCCGCCTTGCGATACTCGCCCTTGCGGAAATAATATTCCCCCCAATAGTAGCTGATGGACGGGATGACCTGGTCGTCCGGGTACTTGTTCTGCAAAATGCTGAAATAGGCCTTTGCCTCGGGCAGGTTCCCCACCTTGAGGTTGATGAGCCCCAGGTTGACCAGGGCCTGGGGAGCCTTGGGAGAGTCGGGGTTGTAGTTGAGCGCCTCGGTATAGGCCCCTGCTATCTCGTCGAATTTGTCCGCAGGATCATCCTTGTAAAGCTGCATGGCTATGTCGCCAAGGGCGTAAAGTGCTTCTTCGCGATACTCATCCGGCAACAGCGGATTGGGCAGAATCTCCTTGAACAGTTTCTGCGCCTCCAACAGATTGCCGTTGAGCATCAGGGACTGGGCATCCAGGGCCTTGTTGCGCAGTTCATTGGCGGCAATGGTGGCATTGTCCATTTCCGGCTCAGGGGCCTGAGCCATGTCGGGCTCCCGCTCTGACGAAATTTCGCCCACGGCTTCCGCCGGGACCTTCTCTTCCTGCGCCGCCGGCTGTTCCGTGGGTTCGTCCACGACAGGCGGCGCAACAGCCTGCTCCACCAACGTGGAGGACGGCTGCACGGCTCCCGTCACGGAAGACGGCGGAGCAACGACACTTCCCTTGACCGAGCCGGAATCATGCGGTTGAGCCACCGAGACCGGTCCGAAATCTTCCGGCGGCGGAGCCGGAGTTCCCGCAACGCTCGTTCCGGCATCCGGTGCAGTGGAGACGGGCTGTCCCTCACTTACTCCGGAAAGCGGAATCTCATCGGGCGGAGGAGACACGGTTCCACGCACATTCCCGGCGCCCTCCAGGGCCTGTGTCCCGGGAAGACGAATAACAGGCGCCTGGGCCGCAGTAGTATTCCCCAACTCCGTCAGCTTCACGTCCGCTGCATCACGGTCCGTGGCCTGAAAACGCATGGCATGGGTGCTGGAGCCGTTGTCGACACCCGGCGGCGGAGCCACCTCGGTCCGAACGGTATGGGGAACGGAAAAGAAAGGCCTGCGCCTGCCTCCCTGTCCCTTGAGATCGGTCTCCTGAAGGTCCTGCGGTGCGGCGGCCCTCTGCTTGGGCTGCTGCGCAGGCGCAGCAGGCCGGGATTCAGGTTTGCGGGCGGAAGAAACCGGTTTCCTGCCTGGAGGTTGCCAGCGCGCACCTATGGAATCGCGAAAAACCTGTACCAACACCTCCGGTTTGGCCGGGTCCGTAACCCGGATGAAACCGAAACTCCTGGTCTTGGTTTTCAGAATCAGGGAGTTGCCCGAAATGGAAGCCGAGCCGATGAGCCTGCTGCTTTTGAGAGCGGAAAGATTCGGTTTGCGTTCCCTGGCCCAGAATCCGGAAGGAAAGGTGACGGTGACCTGCGTGACGCCGGTGCGGGAAACCGTGTAGTCAGGCACGACGCCGGAATCGAACACCAAAGTCATGCGATCCGAATCGGCATTCGAATTCAGGCGCACGTCAAGGGCCGAGGCCGGAGACGCCCAAAAGCTTCCGACAACGGTCAAGACGGCGAGTGCCCATAGTATGTGCTTACTTCTTTTCACAGCCACGTCGGGTGGTTATGCAAAACCCGTGCTGCCGGGAGAGCCCCGACCCCCCATCCGCCGTCTAATCGAGCAATTTGCGCTTCTTGATTTTTTCGATCAGCGTGGTGCGCTTGATACCCAACATCTCGGCGGCCTTGTTCTTGACGCCGCCAGCGGCGTCAAGCGCCTCCAGAAGCAACCTGTCTTCAATGGACTCAAGGAACTCCTTCAGCCCCGAAGCCCTGTCGTTCATATCAAGCAATGTGGGCCAGACAAATCCTGCAGGACGAACCTGCACTTCCTCCACCTTGCGCAACGGCGTTTCGCCGATGTCGGTCCATATCTTGTCGGGTAGATCTTCCGGAGCGACCTCCTTACTATCGCAGAGAATCGAAAGGCGCTCCATAAAATTTTCCAGCTCGCGGACGTTGCCGGGCCAGGAATAGGTCAGGAACATTTCCTTGGCCCTTTCGCTCAGACTGAGGCCGCCCCGCTCCTTCTCCCTGCAGAAGCGACCCAGAAAATGTTCAGCGAGTGTAATGATGTCCCCGTCGCGCTCGCGCAGGGGCGGCAAATGCAGCGGAATGACATTCAGGCGGTAGAAAAGATCTTCGCGGAAACGGCCTGCCTGAACCTCATCCTCCAGATCCCGATTGGTGGCGGCCACGACGCGCACGTCCACCTTCTTGATCTGAGTGCCGCCCACCCGCTCGATTTCCTTTTCCTGCAGGGCGCGCAGAATCTTGACCTGCAAACTGAGGTCCATCTCCCCTATTTCGTCCAGAAAAATGGTACCGCCGTCGGCCAGTTCAAAACGGCCCGGCCGTGACCGAATCGCGTGGGTGAAAGCACCCTTTTCATGCCCGAAGAGCTCGGATTCCAACAATTCCTTGGGGATGGCCCCGCAGTTGATGGGAACGAAGGCCTTGTCCTTGCGTTTGCTGTTGCGGTGGAGGGCACGCACCAGCAGCTCCTTGCCTGTCCCGGACTCGCCAGTGACCAGCACAGTGCTTTCCGTTGGTGCAACTTTCTCAAGAATTTTAAACACCTCGGCGAGAGCCGGGCTGTTACCGATGATACCATCCACGTTGAGAGCCATCGGACCTCCGATCGAAGTGTGTGCTCGTTTGAAAGGCAGGCGCAGCACAGGGCTCTGCGGAACTGCGCGCGTTCTTATCCTAACTGTCAATGAAATGACGGCCTGTCAAGGTTCTCTTGAAAAATTTTAGAAAAAATGTGCAAGAAAGCGGTGCGGTTAGCCTGGGTTTCCCATCCCGGACAGGGACAATATCATGACCGCTTCAGCCATTTCATCTGCTTTGATAAAAATAAATATTATAAAATCAACATATTATAAAGATCATGACACAAAAAAAGACCCGGCCGTCCGGCCGGGTCTTCATGTCACATCGTCTGCACTTCAACTGCGGTGAATGATTTCCTTTGCAGGAACCAACGCCGTGGCTGCCGCGGAAACGATATTCCCGGCGACGCCGGGTCCATCGCCGGCCACAAACAGGCCCTCCACCGACGTCTCAAGCTGATCGCTGGTGTCCACCTGAGTGGCAAAGAACTTGATCTCCGGAGCGTACAGCAGGGTCTCGTCGTTGGAGACCCCGGGCACGACCTTGTTGAGCTGTTCCAGACCGTCCACAAGGTTGGTGACGATACGCTCGGGCAGTGCCATGGCGATGTCGCCGCAGACCACGTCCTTGAGCGTAGGTTCGATGTAGCTGTTCTTGATGCGGTTCCAGGTGGAACGGCGGCCGCGCTTGAGGTCGCCGAAACGCTGCAGGATGGGCCTGCCGCCGCCGATTATGGTTGCCAGGCGGCCGATGGATTCACCGTAGGCCTGGTTGTCCTCCACCGGGTCCGTAAGCACCACCTTGGAAAGGAAGGCGAAATTGGTGTTGTCCGACTTCTTGTCCATGTAGGCATGGCCGTTGACGCAGACGAAGTCCTGATAGTTCTCCACGGCCACGAATCCGCCGTAGTTGGTGCAGAAAGTACGGGTCTGGTCGTCGTATTTATTGGTACGGACGAAGAAAGTGGGGTCATAGATGATGTCGCAGAGATCCTGCATGATCTCGTTATGCACCTCCACACGCACTCCCACTTCTATGCCGCGCTGGGAAACATTGATACCGTGGCTCTTGACCACCGAGGCCACCCATTCCGCACCTACGCGGCCAGGTGCGAGAATCACGTTCTTGGCGGTGTAATCTCCGCGATTGGTTCTCACGCCCGCAACCTTGCCACCTTCCACGAGCACATCCTTTACTTCTTCGGAAGTGTGGAAGGCGACGCCCTTGTCGCGAATGTAATCGGCCATGGCGGCGATGTGATGGGGCAGATTGTCCGAACCGAGATGCTTCTGCTTGATCAACAGCAAGTCTATGCCGTGTTTCTTGGCTTCCTTGCGGATGCCCTGGGCCTCTTCCCGGTTGGTGGGATACACCTTTCCGTCCATGTTGAAGCGGTTGAAGATCTCTTCGGTTTCATCAATGAGCTTGTTGGCTTCGGACATGGGCATGAACTGGGACAGGTCGGTCTTGCCCAGCTTGGGGATGAAGTTGAGCTTGCCGTCGGAAAAGAGCCCTGCTCCGCCCACGCCGCATAAAATATGACAAGGACGGCATTTCACACAGTTCTTTTCTCCGGTGATGGGGCAGGTGCGCTTGAGGGAAGGCTTGCCCTTTTCAATGACGAGTACGTCGAGGTTGGAGTGTTCGCCGAGGTAGTAGGCGGCGAAAAGCCCGGCCGGGCCGCCACCTACGATAATAACATCGTAATTCGTTTTCACAGGCTTGTTGGGAGCCATTGTCTGATCCTCCGTGGACGCAAGTATGGCCCACCTGCTTTGCGCAAATCGGCGCGCAGACGGGCCATAGTTTACATTAGTACCAAACGGAAAGACACGTCAAGGAGAATTCCGTTATCACCAGCCACTTCTCCACCTTGCGCAAACAAAAAAAGCCTCCACTTTTTCAAGAGGAGGCCGAATTAGTCTGATATTGCAAATGATTATACCATCATATTGAGCAGATATCCGGTCATCTCATCATTGGCCCGAACCACGGCGGCGTTGGCCCCATAGGCATTCTCGCTGGTCATGAGGGAGACCATCTCGTTCCCGAGATCCACGTTGCTGGTCTCACGCCCCTCAAAGACGGAACCTGCCGAAGTGTCCCTGGTCAGGGACGCGACACGAACCCCCTGGTCTCCGGGGCCGGATTCCAGATTTGCTCGGGACGCCTGAAAACCATCGGTATTCACGTTGGCGATGTTGTTGGCCGCCACCTGGTGCACCGAGGCATGGGCGCTCAAGGCGGAAAGACTCGTATCCATACTCATACAGTCAATATAGTCGTTCCGGGGCATGCATGCAAGTTTCCAAAAACGTCCCGCAATACCGGAAAGTTATCGACTTCAGCATAAAGTAGCTGAAAAAGGGAGGACGAGCCCGCAGGACCGCGAATTTGAAAATCACACCTCCTCTCAAGGAGGGACCCCCTGGACGGCCAAAACCCTAAAGCGTGAGGGAGAAGGCAGCCTCCGAGAAAAGACGCCCCTCCCCCCCCCTCGCTCCTCATTTACTTTCAATGCAGGCGAACGCGGAATGGTTGTGAATGGACTCGAAACTCTCCACCTCCACCCGATACCAGGTGATCTGCGGATGTTCGTCAAGTCCGCGCGCCGCCTCACGAACCACATCCTCCACAAAACAGGGGTTGGCGAATGCCGCTTCGGTGACGAACTTCTCGTCCTCGCGCTTGAGAAGGGAATAGACGCGGCAGGAACCGGCGGATTCGGCGACCTCGATGATATCCTCCAACCAGACGAATCCGTCGAAGCGGCAGCGAATGCGCACCACGGCCCTCTGACTGTGTGCGCCCTCGTCGCTGATGGCTTTGGAGCACGGGCATACGGTCATGACCGGCACGTCCGCGCCCAGGGTGAAAGTCAACTTGCCGTCGCGCAGCTCGCCGTCCACCTGGCACTTGTAGTCCATGAGCCCGCCCGCCCCGCTCTCGGGCGATGTCTGGCGCAGGAAGTAGGGAAACACGAACCGGCAGTGCGCACTGCGGGCATCGAGCCGCTCGGCGATGTCGGCCAGAAGCTTCTTGAAGGAGCCGTAATCCAATTCCTCAGCCCACCCTTCCAAAGCCTCGACAAACCGGCTCATGTGCGTACCCTTGAAATGGGCCGGCAGATCCACGGAAAGATCTACCTTGGCAACGGTATGCTGGGTTCCCTTTTCCCGGTGGCGGACGATGATGGGCAACCGGATGTCCTTGACGCCCACGCGATCGATGGCCAGAGAGACGCCGGGCTGCCCGCTCTGGACGTCCTCCATGTTTTTCTTTTTATCAGACATAATTCCCTTGAAAAAAAAGACTTCTTCACTGCTGAAAAGGCTGATGCCGGATTGCCCCGGAAAAGACGAATTCCCGTGGAACTCTATACGCGCCGATATTTATTTTCCCTTGCGGCCTGCATTCAAACCTTTTTCAACAGAATTAAATCAAATCCCGTCCGGTGGTGGTCAGTGAAAGGTTGCCATGCTTCACTCCCTTGGTGGAGATCAGCTTCTGGCCCAACTTCTTGATCTGCTCGGCCTCGCCCTTGAGCACAATGACCTCCAGGCAGTTGTGGTGATCCAGATGAATATGCAGGGTGGTTTGGATGGCATCGTGATGATCGTGCTGAATCTCGGTCAACCGCTGCGCCAACCCGCTCTGGTGGTGATCGTAGACCAGGGTCAGGGTGCCGGCCAGCTCTCCGGAGGCGTCCTCCCACTCCTTCTGCACCAGGGTGTTGCGGATCAGGTCGCGGATGGCCTCGGAACGGGTCTGGTAGCTGCGCTCCTTGCAAAGACTGTCGAACTTTTCCAGCAGGTCGGAATCCAGGGACACGCCAAACCGAATCGTCTTGCCCATGAGTCTCTCCGTATCTATAAGGTGATTTCCCACAAATTAACGGTCGCGTTCTGACCGCATAAAGCCACTTTTTCCGTTGTTATCCTGTTGGTTCTGAACCCTTCCTTCGCCAAATCATCCCAGACTGGTCGAGAAACGGTCCGCACGGGTTCACCGATCCAGATCCTGCCCCCCTCGGCCAGAGCCGAGCGGAACAGCCCCTTAAGAGGTTCGAAAAACCGCTTTTCATAAAGGACGTCGCCGCCCCAGATAAAGTCGAAGGAGTGGTCCCTGACGGCGGGACGCCGCCAGTCCATGACCGTCCACAAAGGTTGCCGCACCTGGTTGACCTGGCCGTTGTGCCGCGCGAAACGCACAGCGGGCCACTCGTAGTCGAAAGCCACCACCTCGGCTCCGAGATCGGAGGCGATCATGCCGGTCAGCCCCAGGCCACACCCCAAATCCAGACAGCGCCGGCCCCGAAGCATCTCCCGATTGCGCACCAGCCACCGTCCCAGCAGCACGCTGGCGGGCCAGAGCTCCACCCAGTACGGCAGACGCTCATCTTCGTTCAAGTCGGCGCCGTCCATGGCTTCCCAGAGCGCCTCCAGGTCACTGGCGCGGTCCAGGCGCCATTCCCGTCCCTCCACCTCCACGGTCACCCGATGTCCGGGCTCATCGGAAAGCTCGGAACAAGTTTCTCTTGTTTCCAAATTCATGATGGGTGAATATATCGCCGACAATAGTAGCATTGTCAAATGAAACAGTAGCACTTTTTGCAAACCATACTCAAACACAATATCCGATAACGACACCTGTTTACGGACTTTTTCCATTTTTCCAATTGTTAGGAGCCGAAATGCGGAGCGGCGCAGTCATATTTTTGACAACACGATTCAAAAAACGGAGAAAAAAACTTTCAAAAGCAAAAAGTGTCATATTTTTTACAGTTCCCAAGGCCACAATTCGGTGTTAGTGACAGCCTACTAAAGCAGCAATACCAACAACTCAGGAGGTAGATGGATGATTCCTGCAGATTTGAAATATGCAAAATCTCACGAGTGGGTCCGCATTGACGGAGATATCGCCACCATCGGCATCAGCGAGTTCGCACAAGAGCAACTGGGTGATCTCACCTTCGTGGAATTGCCCGCTGTGGGTGACACGTTTGAACAGGGAGCCGAATTCGGTTCCGTCGAATCCGTGAAGGCCGCCAGCGAACTCTATGCCCCGATAGGCGGAGAAGTCGTCGAAATCAACGAAGAACTCGAAGACGCCCCTGAAAAGGTCAACGAATCCCCCTATGACGAGGGTTGGTTGATCAAGCTCAAGATCTCGGGAGAGCCCGAAGGCCTGCTCGATGCAGACGCCTACAAGGCCCTGATCGAATCCGAAGCGCACTAGACGAATTCTCGGGCGGCCTCACGCGGGCCGCCCTTTTCTTTCCATTACCGAAAGAGGAAACGCAATGCCTTACGTTCCGCACACTCCGGACGAAGTCCGGGAAATGCTGGCCACCATCGGTGTGGGGTCCATCGAGGACCTGTTCGCAGAGATCACCGAGGAAATGCGGCCGCAAAGTTTCGATGTCCCCGAGGGCCTGAGTGAAATGGAGGTGCTCTCCAAGCTGGAAGGCATGGCCGCCAAGAACGCCACGGACAGGAGCAGTTTCCTGGGCGCAGGCTTCTATGACCATTATATTCCGGCGGCTGTGGATGCGCTGACCATGCGCGGCGAATTCTACACGGCCTATACCCCTTATCAGCCGGAAGCCAGCCAGGGCACTCTGCAGGCCATCTTCGAATACCAGACCGCAGTCACCCGCCTGCTGGACATGGACTGCTCCAACGCTTCGGTCTACGACGGCGGCACCGCGCTCTACGAAGCGCTGATGATGGCCGTGCGCCAGACCAAGCGACGCAAGGTGGTGGTGAGCGAAGCCCTGAATCCCATCTATCGGGTCATGCTCGACTCCTACACCTCCAATCTGCATCTCGAATTCGTCACCGTACCGCACAAGAAAGGCAAGACCGACATCGAGGGCATCAAGGCCGCCATCGACGACAAGACCGCGGCCCTCATCGTTCAGAACCCGAACTTCTTCGGTTCCATCAACGATTTCACGGAACTCTTCACAGCCGCCCGCGAAAAGAAGGCTCTGAGCATCATGTCCTGCTACCCGGTGCTCCAGACCCTGCTCAAGACCCCCGGTCAGATGGGCGCAGACATCGCCGTGGCCGAGGGACAGAGCCTGGGTCTGCCCCTTTCCTTCGGAGGGCCGTACCTGGGCATCATGACCTGCACAAAGAAGATGGTTCGCCAGATGCCCGGCCGCATCGTAGGCCGCACCGAGGACACGGAAGGCCGCACCGGCTACGTACTGACCCTGCAGGCCCGCGAACAGCACATCCGCCGACAGAAGGCCACCTCCAACATCTGCTCCAACCAGTCCCTGTGCGCCCTGCGCGCCCTGGTGCATATCTGCTCCCTGGGCGAAATGGGTCTCAAGCGCGCCGCGCGCCTGTCCATCGAACGCGCGCACCTGTGCGCCGAAAAGCTCACGGCCATCGACGGCGTGGAAATGCTCACGAACGGCCCCTTCGGCAACGAATTCGCCGTGGCGTTGCCCAAGAACGCTTACGAGGTCATAACCAAGCTCACGGAACGCGGCTATGTGCCGGGATTCCCGCTGGGCCGTTACTATGAGGGACTGGAAAACGGCCTGCTGGTGGCCTGCACCGAAAAGACCAGTGAAGAGCAGATCGGCATCCTGGCCGAGATGATGAAGGGGGCGCTGCGATGAAGACCATATTCGAAAAATCCGTGGCCGGCCGCGAAGGGTGCTGGCCCTGCGACGGTCTCGCCGCAGAAGCTTACATTCCAAAGGAACTGCTGCGTGAGGAAGAAATTGGCCTGCCCTCCGCGGGCGAGCTGGACGTGGTGCGTCACTTCACCAAGCTCTCTCAGCGCAACTTCGGGGTGGACGGCAACTTCTATCCGCTCGGTTCCTGCACCATGAAATACAACCCCAAGTTCACCGAAGTGGTGGCCGCCATGCCCGGGTTCACCCGGCTGCATCCGGTGCTGCCTCAGCTGAAGGGCGCTGGCCACCTCTGCCAGGGCGCACTCGAGGTCATGTACGAAACCGAGCGCCTGCTCTGCGAAATCACGGGCATGCACTCCTACACCTTGCACCCCATGGCCGGCGCGCACGGCGAACTGACCGGCGTCATGCTCATGGCCGCCTACCACAAGGACAAGGGGAACGAGAAAACCAAGATCATCGTTCCCGACTCGGCCCACGGCACCAACCCGGCCTCGGCCGCCATCGCGGGCTACGAGGTAATCTCCATCGAGTCCCGCGACGGCATCATCGACCCCGAAGCCCTGCGCGAAGTCCTGGACGACAAGGTGGCGGGCATGATGATGACCTGTCCCAACACGCTGGGTCTGTTCGAAAAGAACCTGCCCGAGATTGTGCGCATGCTGCGCGAGGTGGACGCCCTGCTCTACTATGACGGCGCAAACCTCAACGCCGTCATGGGCAAGATGCGCGTAGGCGATGTGGGCTTCGACATCGTGCACCTGAACCTGCACAAGACCTTCGCCACCCCGCACGGCGGCGGCGGTCCCGGCTCCGGCCCGGTGGGCGTGTCCGAACGCGTGGCCCCGTACCTGCCGATCTCCCGTGTGCAGAAGCTTGAGGACGGCCAGTTCTTCCTGGACTACGATTATCCCAAGTCCATCGGCTACGTCGCCCCCTTCTACGGCAACTTCGGCGTATACCTGAAGGCCTACGCCTATATCCTGCGCCTGGGCGGCACAGGCTTGACCCGGGCCACCGAAAACGCGGTGCTGGCCGCCAACTACATGCGCAAACGCCTCGAAAAGCACTTTGAGATCCCGTACAACCGGACCTGCATGCACGAATTCGTGGCCGGCGCGGTGCATCAGGCCGAAAAGGGCGTGCGCGCCCTGGATATCGCCAAGGCACTGCTGGACAAGGGGCACCATGCGCCCACCATCTACTTCCCGCTCATCGTCAAGGAATGCATCATGGTGGAGCCCACGGAAACCGAAAACAAGGCCACCCTGGACCACTTTGTGGACGATCTCATCGCCATTGCCGAGTTGACCGAGGCAGACCCTGAAGCCGTGCAAAAGGCCCCGGTGACCCTGCCCGTGACCCGACTGGACGAAACCCTTGCCGCACGCGGCATGGTGCTCACCGAGGACATGGGATCATGACGTATGATCTCGTCGTCGTCGGCGCCGGCCCGGGCGGATATGACGCAGCCTGCGAAGCGGCCGAAGCCGGACTGAAGACCGCCCTGGTCGAGAAGGCGGACATCGGCGGCACCTGCCTGAACCGTGGGTGCATCCCCACCAAGGTCATGCTCGGCGCAACCGCAGCCGTGGAAGAGCTGGCGGCCCAGACAAAAATGAAAGTGGCCTCCGGAAACATCGCGATCGACTTCCAAGCCCTGCAGACCCGCAAAGACAAGCTCATCGCGGGGACGCGCAAGGCCATGGCCCAGAAGCTCAAGGCTTTGGGTGTGGATCTTTATCCCGGCGCAGCCGGCATGACCGCCCCCGGAGTCGTCCAGGTGGCCGGAGACGGCACGACGTCGCTGGAATACAGGAATCTGATCATCGCCACCGGCTCCAAGCCCGCCTTCTTTCCGGGCCTGGAGCCCGACGGCGAGGCAGTCATCGACTCCAACGGATTCCTGTCCCTGGAGCGGATGCCTGAATCCCTCATCGTTGTCGGGGCAGGCTTCATCGGCCTGGAAATGGCCCAGGCCGCTCACAGGCTCGGCGCGAAAATTCATGTCATCGACGCCATGGACCGTGTGGCTCCGGCGGAAGATCCCGAGGTGTCCAAGGCGCTTCAGTCCATTTTCAAACGCTGGAAATGGGACATGCGTCTCGGCGTCCGTGTGCAGTCCGTGAAGACGGAAAACGGCCGCGCAGTGCTCACCATGGACGACGGCGACGTCGTTGAGGCGGAAAAGGCCCTGGTCGCCGTAGGGCGTGGCCCGGTCACCGAAAACCTTGGACTGGAAACCCTCGGCGTGGAACTGGACCGTGGTTCCGTCAAGGTGGATGAGAACCTGCAGGCCGCCCCCGGCGTCTATGCCATCGGCGACGTGAACGGCATCATCCAGTTGGCGCACGCCGCCAGCCATCAGGCCGCCTACGTGGTGAACCGCATCACGGGAAAAGTCAGCGGCCCGTATGACTCCGGTCCTGTTCCGTCCGTGCTCTACGGCGCTCCCGAGGCCATGCGTGTGGGCATCATGCCGCAAGAACTCAAGGATGCCGGCAGAGCCGTACAGATCTCCAAATTCCCGCTGGCGGCCAACCCCATGGCCCAGGCCCATGCCTCCACCCAGGGATTCGTCAAGGTCATCTGGTCCGAAGACACCGTGGTGGGCGTCACCGCCGTGGGCTACGATGTCTCCCGTCTGACCACCCCCGCCACCATGATCGTGCAGGAAGCCTGGAAGCCCGGAGACACCCGCAAGACCATATTCCCGCATCCGTCGCTGGACGAGGCGCTTCTCGGCGCGCTCAAGGCCGAACGCGCGGAAGTGTAAGAACAAAAAGCGAGAGGAAAGCCTTTTAAAAAAGGCTTTCCTCTCGCGCTCTCCTTTTCAAAACTTCCCGGCGACGACTACGGCTTGGCTAGCCCCACATTGCACCCAATAAGCTGATCCCCCCGACACGGTTTCCCGCCGACATAAACATGGTGAAAAATTAAAGGCAGGCAGGCCCCTTTCCTCTCCCGGCAACCGGCTTCCCGCCAAAGGCACATTTTTCACCCCCCTATGCCTACTTTTTGTAAAATAAAAACAAACAATTTTATTCATACTGTCACAATCCTGTAACTCCTGACATTCCCGACAATAAGAGCCGAAAAGACATGCATGGGGAACTCGAAATCCCCTCTTTTCCCCCTGAAAAATTTCCATATGGAAAGCCTCCCCTGCGGGGCACCCTCTTGCTTTTTTCGAAGATATAAATATATTGTTGACTAAATTATATCTCGCAACCTTGGCTTTCTTTCATGTGCCTCCTAACCAAAAATTTAGGAATGAAGAAAGTGAACCGGAAAGAACAATTTCGCCATGTTCGAGAAACGTCGCCCGGGTCAGCGACATGCTCGTCAAAACGGCTGTCAACGAACCAACGAATACGGTAAACACAGAGACCGCAAGGAACGATCGGACGCTTACGCCGAGCGGACTTCAGGCAGGTCTTTGCTTGCGATAAATTTCACAATCTTACCACAAGGTGTGCCGCACCAGGAGGACCAAGACGCAAATCCTTGAAACCACAGATTGAGATGCTTGAACTTAACCTTTTAAAACCAGCTTGATACTATGGACAGGCAAGTGTATGAGATTTACCTCTCAATAGTATCATGACCATCGGACGACTCCCTGCACCGGCAGAAGTCGCCAACGGAGAGACAATAGTTCAGAGGCTGAAGCAATCCCCCATCCCGACCACTGTGCCCAGGCACGCTAAACGACAAAAGGGTTCGTCATCGGACGCCCTTGGGAATTGATATGCAAACAGTCAATCTCACCGACACCATCGACAGATCGTTTATGGAAAAGGTGATGGAAGAAAGCGAGCAGAACCTGTCGCTGTGCTACCAATGCGGCAACTGTACTGCCAGCTGTCCGTATACATTCGGCTTCGACATCCCAGTCAGCCGGGTGATGCGGCTCATGCAAACCGGCCAGAAAAAGGCTGTGCTTACCAGCTCTTCAATCTGGCTCTGCGCTTCCTGCACCTCATGCACAACCCGTTGCCCGAACAACATCGACGTCGCCCGCGTCATGGATGTTCTGCGCCATGTCGCCCGCCGCGAGGGCTTCGTCAAGGAACGCCGCGTCAAGGCCTTCTTCGACAGCTTCCTCGACTCCGTGCGCAAGCACGGCCGCGTATTCGAAATCGGCCTCATGGTCGACTACGTGCGCAAGACCGGCCGCTTCTGGACCGACATGGATCTGGGCCCCAAAATGCTGCCCAAGGGAAAGATGTCCCTCACGCCGCACCGTATCAAGGGCAAAGACGCCATCGCCCGCATTTTCAAGCGATTCGAAGAGGAGAACAGATAGATGAGCAAGCTCTCCTATGCATACTACCCGGGCTGCTCGGGCCAAGGCACATCCATGGAATATGAAATGTCCACCCGCGCCCTGTGCGAGGCCCTGGACATAGACCTCAAGGAAATCCCGGACTGGAGCTGCTGCGGTTCCACACCGGCGCACGCCTGCGACCACGTGCTCTCCGCGGCTCTTTCCGGCCGCAACCTGGGCCTGGCCGCGGACATGGGCGAAGACTGTGTGCTCACCCCCTGCCCCAGTTGCCTGACCAACCTGAAAAACGCAGGACAACACATGTCCGGCAGCGAAGAGTTCAAGGAAAAGGTCAACAAGCTGCTGGACGAACCCATCGGCGAGATCCCGGATGTGAAATCGGTGCTGCAGATCCTCTTTGAGGACCTGGGTCCGAAGGGCGTAAAGGAAAAGGTCATCAAGCCCCTTTCCGGCCTCAAGGTGGTCACCTACTACGGCTGCATCCTGACCCGTCCCCCCAAGCTCATGGAGTTCGACAGCGAAGAGAATCCCATCAGCATGGACCGGCTCATGGAAGCCGCCGGCGCAAAGGTGCTGCCCTTCCCGCTCAAGACCGAATGTTGCGGCGCCTCCCACGGCGTGGCCCGCAAGGACCTGGTCATGAAGCTCTCCGGCAAGCTCTTGGACATGGCGGAACAACTGGGCGCGGATGCGGTGGTTACGGCCTGCCCCCTGTGCCAGATGAACCTCGACCTCAGACAGGGACAGGTGAACTCCGCCAACAAGACCAGCCACAAGTTGCCGGTGTTCTACTACACCCAGCTGCTGGGCTGGGCCCTCGGCCTGCCCCAGGCGCAACTCGGCCTGGACAAGCTGTGCGTGAACCCCATGCCTGCCCTCCGCGGCATCGGCAAGAAAGAGGACGCGGCGTAACCGCGCGGGAGTCACACAATGAAAATTGGAGTTTTTGTCTGCCACTGCGGCAGCAACATTGAAGGTACCGTGGACACCAAGACGGTTGCCGAGGCCTCCCTCGACTTCCCTGAAGTGACCTTTGCCACGGATACCATGTACGCCTGTTCCGAACCGGGACAGGACGGCATCATCGAGGCCATTGAGGAGCACAAGCTCGACGGCGTGGTGGTCGCATCCTGCACCCCCCGCATGCACGAGCCCACCTTCCGCAAAACCTTGGAGCGCGCCGGCCTGAACCCCTACATGTTCGAGATGGCCAACATCCGCGAACACGTCTCCTGGATCGGCAAGGATCGCGAGGCCAACACCAACAAGGCCGCGGACCTGGTGCGCATCGCCGTTGAAAAACTGCGCCGCAACCAGCCCCTCACGCCCAAGGAGTTCGACATCAACCGCCGCGTGCTCGTCATCGGCGGTGGCGTGGCCGGTATCCAGGCCGCTCTGGACTGTGCCGAAGCCGGTCTGGAAGTCGTCATGGTGGAGCGCGAATCCACCATCGGCGGCAAAATGGCCAAACTGGACAAGACCTTCCCCACCGTGGACTGTTCGAGCTGCATTCTCGGCCCCCGCATGGTGGAGATCGCCCAACATCCGAACATCACCCTCTACGCCTACTCGGAAGTGGAAAGCGTGTCCGGCTACGTGGGCAACTTCGAAGTCCAGGTCAAGAAAAAAGCCACCTACGTGGATTGGGCCAAGTGCACAGGCTGCGGCGAATGCGTGGAAAAATGTCCGAGCCGCAAGGCGCCGGATCCTTTCAACGAACTCCTCGCACCGGGGCGGGCCATCAACATCCCGTTCCCGCAGGCCATTCCCAAAAAGGCTTACATTCAGGCCGAGCACTGCATCAAGCTCACGAAAGACAAATGCGGTAACTGCGCCAAGGTCTGCCCGTCCGACGCCATCAACTTCGAGGCCAAGGACGAAATCATCACCGAAGAGGTGGGCGGCATCATCGCGGCCACCGGTTACGACCTGTTCGACTGGACCGTCTACGAGGAATACGGCGGAGGCCGTTACCCCGACGTGGTCACCTCTCTGCAGTACGAACGCATGCTTTCGGCCTCCGGTCCCACCGGCGGACACGTCAAACGTCCGTCCGACGGCAAGGAACCCAAGAAGGTGGTCTTCATCCAGTGCGTCGGCTCCCGCGACAAATCCGTGGGCCGTCCGTACTGTTCAGGATTCTGCTGCATGTATACGGCCAAACAGGCCATCCTGACCAAGGACCACATCCCGGATTCCGAATCCTATGTCTTCTACATGGACATCCGAGCCCCCGGAAAACTCTACGACGAGTTCACCCGCCGGGCCATGGAGGAATACGGCGCACAATACATCCGCGGCCGCGTAGGCATGGTCTACCCGGACGGAGAAGGCCAACTGGTGGTTCGCGGAGCAGACACGCTCATGGGCACCCAGGTGGAGGTCAAGGCCGACCTCGTTGTCCTGGCCGTGGGCGCGGAAGCCGCCAAGAATTCTCCGCAACTGGCCGAAAAGCTGCGCATCTCCTACGATGCCTACGGCTTCTTCATGGAAGGCCATCCCAAACTCAAACCCGTGGAGACCAACACCGCCGGCGTATACCTCGCCGGAGCATGCCAGGGCGCCAAGGACATTCCCGCTTCCGTGGGCCAGGGCAGCGCTGCGGCGGCCAAAGTCATCGGCCTGTTCTCCAAGGAAAAACTCAAGAGCGACCCGCAGACCGCGCTGGTGGATATCAAGCGCTGCATCGGCTGCGGAAAATGTGCCGAAACCTGCCCCTTCGGAGCCATCAACATGACCGAATTCCGGGGCCAGCCCAAAGCCGAGGTTCTTGAAACCGTCTGCCAGGGCTGCGGACTGTGCGCGGCCACCTGCCCGCAGGGCGCCGTCCAGCTCAAGCACTTCACCGATAACCAGATTCTCGCGGAGGTTGAGGCCTTATGCCGGTTCTAGAAGGACGCGAATTGAGAATCATTGGATTCCTTTGCAACTGGTGCTCCTACGGGGGCGCGGACACGGCCGGGGTCGCCCGGTTCGACCAACCCACGGACCTGCGCATCATCCGCGTCCCATGTTCCGGGCGCATTGATCCGCTATTCGTGGCCAAGGCATTCATGAACGGCGCCGACGGCGTGCTGGTTTCCGGCTGCCACCCGCGCGACTGCCACTATGCGGAAGGCAACTTCTACGCCCGACGCAGACTGGAAGTGTTCAAAAACTTCATCTCCGTGCTCGGAATCGAGCCGGAGCGTTTCGAATACACCTGGGTCTCGGCCTCGGAAGGCCAGCGTTGGCAGGAAGTGGTGACCAAGTTCACCAATCAGGTCCACACGCTGGGGCCGCTGGCTCCTGTTCCGGAGATTTCCCTGGACAGGCTCGCCGCAACCGAAACGGCACAGCCCTAAGGAGAAACCTTCATGCTCGAACAACTCAAAGATACGATCAAGAAGGCGCTCCCGGAGCTGGACTTCGTCATCGGCTGGGGCATGGGCTTCGACGCCCTGCACGCAACCCCGCTGTTCATGTACGAACCCGAAGACGTGGACAAGCTCGTCTGGGGCCCGCTCAACGTGCACAACCTGGCCACCTACCTCCCCGCTCTCAAGGGCCGGAAGGTCGGCATCGTGGTCAAGGGCTGCGACAGCCGTTCCGTTGCGGAGCTGCTGCAGGAAAACCTCATCAACCGCGAGGACGTGGTCATCTTCGGCGCGCCCTGCCGGGGCACGGTGAGCCTGACCAAGATCCGCAAGGTCATCGGCAACACCGGACTCATCGAAGACGTGAACTATGCGGACGGCACGCTGACCGTGAAGGCGGAAGGCGCATCGCACGAAATGGCCCTCAAGGACATCCGGGCCGACAAGTGCGGCTACTGTCGTTTCCCCAACGCCGTGCTTTCCGACCACTTCGTGGGCGAGAAACGCGCACCACAGGTGGAAGAGGACACCTTTGAAGATCTGGCTGAATTCGAAAGCCAACCCTTTGAAGAACGCCGCGACTTCTGGATGAAGGAAATGGACCGCTGCATCCGATGCTACGCATGCCGCAACGCATGTCCGCTCTGTGTCTGCCGCGACCACTGTGTGGCACAGAGTCGCGACCCGCACTGGCTGAGCCAGCAGGACGGCGTCCGCGACAAGTTCATGTTCCAGATCATCCACGCCACGCACCTGGCCGGACGCTGCACCACCTGTGGTGAATGTGAACGGGCCTGTCCGGTGGACATCCCGGTGCTGCTCTTCAAACGCAAGTTCACCAAGGCGATCAAGGATACCTTCGACTACGATGCAGGTCTCGATCCCGAGGCGACGCCGCCGTTGCTCGCCTTCAAGGCCAACGAAGACAATATCAAGGAAAAGGAATGGTAACGCCATGGCCAAGTATCTGAAAAAAGACGATCTCGGCTCCTGGCTGAAGGAACTGGGCGAGACCTACAAAGTCATCGCTCCCGTGGAAGAAGGCGACGCCGTCGTCTTCCGCCGGCTCACGGACGAGCGCACCCTGCGCATCGACCGTCAGGCCACTCAGGGCCCCAAGGGAGTGCTCTTCCCGGCCTGCGAGGAGCTGGTTTCCTTCAAATACGTGAAAGACCCGGAAAATCCGGAAAAGACCAAGGTGGAAGTCAAGGAGACCGTCGAGGCCGAGCCGACTCTCATCTTCGGCGCGCGTCCCTGCGATGCACGCGGTTTCGACGTCTTTGACGGCGCTTTCACCAAGTGCGCCGTAAAGGACAACTACTACATGGCCCGCCGCGAGCAGGCCATTGTGGTTTCCCTGGCCTGCACCAAAACGGAAACCACCTGCTTCTGCAACTGGGTCGGCGGAAGCCCGGACGGCACGGGCGGCTCCGACGTGCTGCTCACGCCCGTCACCGGCGGCTACCTGGTGGAGGCGGTCACGGACAAGGGCGAGGCGCTCATGGGCGGCAAGCTGCTCTCGGACGCCGACGACGCGCGGCAGGCCGAGGCCAAGAAGCTCCTCCAGGAAGCCAAGGACAGCCTCCGTGAGGCCCCGGACTTCGACTGCATGCCCGAACAGCTCTACGCCCTGTTCGACAATATGGACTTCTGGGAAAAGCAGTCGGCCAAATGCATCAGTTGCGGCGCATGCACCTACCTCTGTCCCACCTGTCATTGCTTCAACATCACCGATGAGCAGCAGGGCAAGGAAGGCAGCCGTATCCGTTCCTGGGACAACTGCATGTCCCACATGTTCACCAACGAGGCCAGCGGGCACAACCCGCGTCCCACCAAGGCATATCGGCTCAAAAACCGAGTGGGCCACAAGTTCTGCTACTTCCCGGACATGCATGACGGGCATATCGCCTGTGTCGGCTGCGGCCGCTGCATCAAGAGTTGCCCGGTAGCACTGGACATCCGCGAAGTGGTCACAGCCGCCAAGGAATGTCGCCTCCCGGAGGAGGAAACCAGCGATGACTAAAATGAAGAACCCCTATCTCCCCGAGATGGCGACCATACAGGAAATCATTCAGGAGACACACAACATCAAAACCTTCCGGGTGACGCTCAACAACGAGCAGAGCATGAAGAACTTCAGCTTCGAGCCCGGACAGGTGGGACAGCTCTCCGTCTTCGGTGTGGGCGAATCCACCTTTGTCATCAACTCGTCGCCCACGCGCATGGACTATCTCCAGTTCAGCGTCATGGCCGCCGGGGAAGTGACCCAGCGCCTGCACACCATGCAGGTGGGCGACGAGATCGGCGTGCGCGCCCCTCTCGGCAACTGGTTCCCCTACGAGAAGATGAAAGGCAAGGACATCGTCATCGTCGGCGGCGGCATCGGCATGGCCCCCCTGCGCACCCTGCTGCTGTACATGATCGACAACCGCGACGACTACGGCAAGATCACGGTCATCTACGGCGCCCGGACGCCCCAGGACCTGACCTACAGCTACGAGTTCGAGGAATGGCGCGCCGCCAAGGACCTGAACCTGGTGCTCACCGTGGACAACGAAGCTCCCGGTTGGGAACACAAGGTGGGCCTGATCCCCAATGTTCTGCTGGAGGAATCCCCCAGTCCGGACAACACCGTGGCCATAACCTGCGGTCCGCCCATCATGATCAAGTTCACCCTGGAGGCCCTGAAGAAACTCGGCTTCGAGGATGAGAACATCTACACCACGCTGGAAAAGCGCATGAAGTGCGGCATCGGCCTGTGCGGCCGCTGCAATATCGGCACTTCCTACGTCTGCGTGGACGGCCCGGTCTACAGCTTCGCAAAGCTCAAGACTCTGCCCAACGAACTGTAGCGGTCATAAAGCAATCAAGCCGGGCATGGTCTTCCATGCCCGGCTTTTTTTTGTCTCTTTTCCCCACGGCCATACCGGTCTATACTCTACCCCGTTCAACAAACGGAACAGGATATCTTCATGCCCCTCATACTGGAAACCGAACGCCTTCTCCTGAAACAGGCCTCGACGAAATTCGCGGCCCTGACTCAGGAGTTCCACCTCCGCAACCGCGAGCACCTGGATGGTTGGGGACCGGACTACGGCGAAGACTTCTTTACCCTTGAAGGCCAGTACCGCAGACTGCGCACCGTGATGCAAGCGACCAGAGCCGCCCACCGGCTGGAACTCTGGTTGTTCAAAAAAGAGGAGAAGGTCGTCATAGGCAAGGTCAACTTCTTCGACATCCGCAGGGCTGCCTTGCAGAGCTGCGTGCTGGGCTATCAGATGGCCGCCGAAGAAACCAACAAGGGATACATCACCGAAGCGCTCGCAGAAGCCATCCGCCATATGTTTGAAGTGCAGAAGCTGCACCGTATCGAAGCCAACATCATGCCCGGAAACGCACGTTCGCTTAGGGTGGTGGAAAAGCTGGGATTCCAGCCGGAAGGAATCAGAAAAAAATACCTGAAAATCAACGGAGTGTGGGAGGACCACATCCCCATGGTGCTCATCAACGACGGGGTGTGACCGCTACCCATCGGACAGGTCCAGTCCATGGGAAAGCCTTCCGGCCCGTCTGCGAAGTTTCATGGCCCGACCGAACTTGGCCTGAGCCGCCCACCAGCCCGGGCTGCAGGTCCTGGCTTTCAGAAGCCGCTCGTTGGCCTCACTGAGCATGGCGTCCGCCTCGCGCCGCATGAGCTGTACACGCACAAGACGAAGATCGTCTTGGGTAATATCGCCAATCGCCCGCCGCTGCAGGCGCTTGATGAGTTCGATCAGTTCCTCTCGCGTCATGTCGTCCAGTGTCAACCTTTCCATGGCGTCCCCTGCTGCCGGCAAAGCCGCAGTACCTGTCTTTGTACGCCCAGGCAGTCCGTTCCCATACCGTTGCAACGAACATTTCGCCCTACGAAACGGACCGGGCGCCCTCTGTACACAATCCACGGCGTACTTTGGCCGAAGTCGTTCCTCCCAGCCCCCGACGCCGCACCGCCACAGGGATGATCTTCAACTCGAAGGCCACGTCTTTGGCGGCAATGTGATCGGCCGACCTCCAGGCACGCACCAAACGGGCATGGGGACCGCCCGGGTACTTCCCATACCGGAATCGGGCTCATATTCATGAGCAAGAGCCCCGAAACCGCGGTCGTCCACACCGGGCGGAGGCGGGGCAGCCCGCGGAATGAGGGTCGTCTCCCTTCAGCTCATTTTTCCCGTCATTTGATTTTCTTGGACAATTCCCGCTCATAATCGTTGCATATATATCGCTTAGCAGTTATTGTGCGGCTTATTCGGGAGCTTGGCTGTTTCAACAACTTTTCATTGTATAGAATGCAAGAAAAGTTATAGTGTAACTGATCGTATAAACCGATATCTTTCCTCGTGCAAGAAAAAGAAGGTGGAACCTCGTATGGAACAGACAAAATTTACCCGCAACCTGCAGTCGTCTGCGAAACACGGATTTTCCGGAGAAACACCCAACTTTCTCGGCCAACGGGTCAAGTCGGCGCGCCAGCGGATTCACCTCTCCCAGGTGGAATTGGCCAAAAAGGTCGGCGTGAGTACGACCACCATACAGAACTACGAATCCGGACAGTTTCCCAAAGGCGACCACGCCGTGGACTTGGCCGTTGCCCTGGAGTGCTCTCTTGACTGGCTGCTGGCCGGGGTGACTCCCCAGGCCCACCAGAACGCGCCCGGCCCGGAATCCCAGCAAGGCGGCGTCCCCATCCTCGGATTGGCCAAATGCGGACTGCAAGGCTGGTCCCTGTCCACCCCGCTGGACATCAAGGCCTCCCGCCCCGGCGACATGCACATGCCGGGAATCTTCTGCGTCATGGCCATCGGCAACAGCATGATCCCCGCCGGCATCCTCCAGGGACAGATTTGCTTCTGCAACCCCCACGACCGCTATGAACAGGGCGACGCCATCTATGTGGAACGCATGGACAACACCGCCTCCATCAAGCTCTTCATGGGATCGGACGAACGCCACATGACTCTCCAAGGCTGGCTGGACCCGGATGTGGAAGGGCATCAGACCATGTACACCGAAGAAGTCCGGCTGGACCAAGTTCGCCGGGTGGCCACGGTCATCTATGTGAAACGTAAGTTGTAATGAAAAAGCCGCCTCCCGTTTCCCACGGGAGGCGGCTTTGGCGGACCGTCAGTTATCCGCGCTCCTTTCTAGACATCCGAGAACTGCTTTTCCAGCATTATGTTCAAAATGGTGCGGTCGGTTTCGATCATTCCCTCGCTGGCCAAGGTGCCCACGTTGCGCATGGTCTCTTCCGGAGAGTGCCCTATGATGCCGTCCGTGAAATGCACGTTGACGCCCTGCAGGGAAAAGAGTGCAGCCTGCACCGCGGTGCCCGCGGCTGTGGCCAATTTCAGGGCGCATCCCGCCTTGGCGCCGTCGCAAATGATCCCGGCCAGGTCCTCGGTCAGGTTCTTGATGGCTCCGGCAATGTGCTGAATGGTGCCGCCAAGCAGAAAAGTCACCCCAGCCGCAGCACCGGCCCCGGCCGCGACCGAGCAGCCGCACACCGCGGAAAGCCTGCCGGTGTAGGCCTTCACGTAACCGGTGATGATGTGGGAAAGCGCTATGGCTTTGAGTACGGTCTGCTCGTCCACCTCCAGATAGTCCTTCACGGCCCAGATGGGCAGGATGGCGGTCAGTCCATGGTTGCCGGAACCGGCGGAACTCATGGCCGGAAGCGGCGCGCCGCCCATACGCGCGTCGGATGCGGCCGATGTGAGCATGCGCGCGGCCAGAATCATATCCTTCTTGATGAGCCGCTGACGCACCAGCCGCTCCAGAGTCTTGCCAACGCCCAGCCCCAGGCCGTACTTGAGCCCCTCTTCGGCCAGACGCATGTTCACGTCCACGCCCTCGCGCAGAAAGGCGTAGTCCTCCTCGTCCAGGTCGTCGGTCAGGGCGATGAGATCCCGCAGTTCGAGACTTTTGAGCCACGACTCCAGGTCGTCCAGTCCGGTTTTTCCCGATTCGCATCCAACGGAAATGAGCGGGCTGTCCTGGGACTCGCCGTTGAGCATCAGGCTGACGATGTTGTCGTGCAGGCTCTGGATCAGGCAGTGAGCGACATCCTCTCCGGACCTGACTTTGGCCTCCACGTGCAGGCCGACCTGGTCCTTGAGCAGGTTGAGCTTGATTCCGCCCTCCTTCACCGCTGCCGAAGCCCCTTTGACGATATCCTCGTTCACAGGGGCCAGCACTTCCAGCTTCAAGGCAGGGTCGCCGCCCAACGCGCCCAGGGCCGCGGCAAGGTCCAGGCCGGACAGCCCTCCAGTGCCGGGAATCATGACGGCCAGACCGTTTTTGTACACATTGGGGTCCAGCCAGAGCTCGATAAAATCGAAGTCGCGCGAGGGCAGCAGCGATACGGCGGCCGCAGTTGCCAGGGCCACGGCGACGGGCTCGGTGCAGCCCAACGCCGGAGCCACTTCCAGGCGTAAAATATCCTTCACGGTGTACGTCATATGTATTCTCCGATGATGTATTTCCCGAACAGGTCCAGTGTATGCCCTTTCCCCGGGAACGAAAAGGGGAGGCCGAGCCTCCCCTGATATCCTACTGTTTTTTCTGGAGCGTACTGTTCGGACAGCTTGCGCTCATTGTACAGATCTCGCAACCGCCGGTGTATGGATAGGGCGTGAACACCGCGAACTTGCGGTTGATGCTTTTCTGGTCGTTCCACTCGATGCCCAGTTCCCTGACTGCGTCCCTGACGCCCTCGCCCGCGCGCGGCAGGGGCGCACACCGTCCTTCCTCCAGCTCCGGAATCAGGCTCCGGGCAGCGGACATGACCATGCAGACCGCCAGGTTGTGGAAAGAAAGGCCGTAGGAAGGTGAGTCGTTCCAAATGTGGTCCACGTCCTCATCCACGTCCTTGTCCAGGTAGACCAGCAGAAAACTGCCCGATCCTTCCTGATTTTCAATATGATAGGCGTGAAGCTTGCCCAGCCAGTCCATCCAGCGGGGCTCGAATTCTTCCATGAGGGAGTGCTCGATGCGGGTTTCACCACTCAACTCGGCGTAAAACCACATGTCGAACTCCGGTTTCGGCTCCAGTTTCTTGAGAGTATATTGAGGCACGGACCGTCTCCTTGTTCATTCATTACGGGGAAAATCTGCTTACCCGTTTTCGCGCAACCTCTCAAGTTTTGCCTGCACGCCATTGCAATGATCCACTGAACGCGATACTAATGACATCAATCTCTGAAATCTGCGTCGAACAAGGATATTTCATAACGGGAACCGCAACATCAGGACTGGCATGCAGGACGCGAAACCTTCTTTCCTCGACAGAATCCGCAGCAACAAAAACCTCAACCATCTCATGCTGGCCATACTCATCGGCGCTCTCGCCGGATACGGAGCCGTCCTCTTCAAATTCGTCCTCAAATCCATGCAGTGGGTGTTCTACAAACACTCGGGCGATTTTCTGGACTTCGCCCATGAGGTGCCTATCTGGGCCAAGATCGTCATGCCGGCCGCGGGCGGCCTCATCGTGGGCCTGGTGGTGCATTTCTTCGCCCGCGAAGCCAAAGGACACGGAGTGCCCGAAGTCATGCAGGCCATCGCCCTGCGTGCGGGCGTCATCCGCAAGCGTGTGGCCGCGGCCAAGATATTCGCCTCGGCCGTGACCATAGGCTCGGGGGGATCGGTGGGGCGCGAAGGCCCCATGGTCCAGATAGGCTCATCCATCGGTTCGTCCATCGGGCAGCTCTGCAGGGTGCCCACCGTGCACATGAAGACCATGATCGGCTGCGGTGCGGCGGCGGGCATCGCCGCCACCTTCAACGCCCCCATAGCGGGCGTGCTCTTCGCCCTGGAGATCATCGTCGGCGACTGGGGCGTCACTTCCTTTTCCCCGGTGGTGTTGTCCTCGGTGACCGCCACCACCATCTCCCGGTACTATTTCGGCGATTTTCCGGCCTTCATCATTCCGGATTACAAGGTGGTCTCCCTCTGGGAATTCTGCTTCTACCCCTTCCTGGGTGTGGCCACCGGCCTGGTGGGCCTGAGCTTCACCAAAATCCTGTACGCCTTTGAGGATGCATCCGACGCGGTCCGAATCGTCCCGGAGTGGTTCAAGCCGGCCGTGGGCGGCGCATTGCTGGGCGTGGTCATCATCTTCTTCCCCTACACCTTCGGCGTGGGCTACGGAGCCATGAACCTCTCCCTGACCAACAACATGGGATTCTGGATGTTGTTCCTACTCATCTGGGTCAAGATCCTGGCCTCGTCCATTACCCTCGGTTCCGGCGGGTCCGGCGGCATTTTCGCGCCCTCACTGTTCATCGGGGCCATGACCGGCGGCGCTTTCGGTTCGCTGGTGCACGGCATGTTCCCGGAAATCACCGCCGATCCGGGTGCATACGCCCTGGTGGCCATGGGCGGCGTCGTGGCCGGAACCACCTATGCGCCCATCACCGCCATCCTGATCATCTTCGAAATGACCGGAAAATATTCCATCATCCTGCCGCTCATGCTCACCTGCATCACGGCCACAGTGCTCAACTCCACCATCGACCGCGCCTCCATTTACACCACCAAGCTGCTACGGCGCGGCATAGATATCGAGGCCGGACGCGAACGCAACATCCTGCAACTCATGCTGGTCAAGGACGTCATGACCTCGGATCTGGTCACCGTGCCCGAATCCGCCACGCTTGAGCGCATCCTCTGGACCTTCAAGACGAAAAACGCACCTTACCTGCACGTGGTGGACGCAAACGACAACCTGACCGGCATTATCTCGTTCCGCGATATCCGCCCCGTGCTTTACGAGGAAGACCTGCTGCAGCTGATCATCGCCAAGGACCTGGCCACCACCAGACTGGAGACCGTCATCATGAACGACACGCTTCAGGAAGCTTTGGACCGCATGACCGACAAGGGAGTTTCGCAATTGCCTGTGCTGGAGTCGGAAACGTCCCGGCGTCTGGCGGGAACACTCACCGAGCACGACCTCAACACCGCCTACAACCAGCAGCTTCTGCGCAAGGAAATCGACGAGGAAGAATAAAGGCGAATCGGGGGAAGGAAAGAATCCTTTTCAAACCGTTGAGCCGATATTCAAGGCCGCCGACAAGAGTGCGGATGCGCGAAGTAAAAAAACAGGCCCTTCGCGTAGTAAACCACGAAGGGCCGCCATTCTTGAAACGACGAAATCGACGCGCCCTTACCGGCAGCCCTGCTTCACCGGTAGCGTCTTGCCCAACCGGCCGCTCTCCATCGCCAACTCGATGAGCCGGATGTTCCAGAGTGCTTCTTCCGCGCTCACGGGAGGTCGTCCGTTCGACCGCACGGCATCGGCCATGGCGGCAAAATAGAACTGGTACCCTCCCCGCTCGGTCGCAAGGGCCTCGGCCGTGTCGCCCGTGTAGAACATGCCGTACTGTTCAGCGTTTTCATCCGCCCAACCGGGGTCGGTGGGCAACACGCCGGCGACAAGGCGATCCTCCTGCGGGTCCAGCCCGCATTTTTCATAGCTGCCCTTATCCCCACTGACACTGAACCGTTTATTGGGCCCGGCGCAGAACAGGTCGGCATGCACCACGGCCACTTTATCGGGGTAGTGCATCACAATGTTGAAATAGTCCACATTCACCGAGCCCTCCCGCATGATCAGGCATTGCGCCGTGATCGCGTCCGGGAGCCCGAACAGTTCCAGTGCCTGGTCGATCAGATGCGGCCCCAGGTCGAACAGAATGCCGCCTCCGTCGGTGGCCTGCTCACGCCAGCGCCGGCGCACAACAGGCCGAAAGCGGTCGAAGTGGGACTCGAAGCACTTCACCGCGCCAAGACGCTTCTCCTCGATCAATTTCCTGACCGTGAGGAAATCTCCATCCCAACGACGGTTGTGATACACGCTCAGCACGCGCCCCTTTTCCGCCGCCAGGGAGATAAGCGCTTCACCGTCGGCAACGTTCGTCACGAAAGGCTTTTCAAGTATGACGTGCTTGTTGTTCTCCAGAGCCTGCTTCGCCAAGCCGAAATGTACGTCGTTGGGCGCGGTGATGATCACCAGTTCCGCCTCGGTTTGCCGCAACAACTCATCCGCTGAGGAATAATGCTCCACCGAGGGCCAATCGCTGAGCACTGCATCGCGCTTGCTGCTGCTGATCGCCGTCAATTCGAATTCCGGCAGGCAGCTTATGAAAGGAATGTGAAACGTCTTTGCGGAAAATCCGTAGCCGATGACGGCAGTCCTGATCGGTGTTGACATACTGTGGTTCAACTCTCTTTTGAAGGTTTCATGACGGCGGGATGCGTATCTTTCAATGGGACCGTTCCCCTTGTTCATAAAGCCGAAACGTCCTTGCCACAATATTTCAACGATAATTTCCCCAGGAAATTAACACCTATCATTGTTGGGCCGGCGTGCATCTGATACGAAGGCGTATGTTTCTCTATCGCCGTCGGCCCGAATTCCAGTCGAGGAGGATTCATGAGTGATGCGAAAAAACACATGACCGTCTTCACCCTGTCCATGATGACGGTGGCCGCAGTGGTCAGCCTGCGGGGACTGCCCATGATGGCCAAGGAAGGACTTTCCCTGATCTTCTACATCCTGTTCGCGGCGGTCATGTTCCTGATCCCCGCTTCCCTGGTGGCGGCCGAACTGGGCGGCGCCTTCGGCAGGCAAGGGGGCGGCGTCTACACCTGGGTCAAGGCCGCCTTCGGCTCCCGCTGGGGATTCACGGCCATCTGGCTGCAATGGATACAAAACGTGGTCTGGTACCCCACGGTTCTCGCCTTTGCGGCAAGCGCCCTGGCCTATCTGTTCATGAGTCCGCAACTGGCGGACAACGGCGTCTACACCGGCCTGGTCATCCTGGGATGTTACTGGTTGGCGACCATCCTGACCCTGGCCGGAACCGATGTGGCCAGCAAGGTCACCAAGTACGGCGTGCTGTTCGGCACGGTTCTGCCCGGCGTGTTCATCATCGTTCTCGGCCTGCTCTGGGTGGACCAGGGCAACCCGATCATGTTCCTGGACGCTGCAAACGCGGGCAAGGGCAGCACTGCCCACGCACGCCTCTTCCCGCACCTGACCGGCCTGGGCAGCGTGGCGTTTCTGGCGGGCATCATACTGCTTTTCGCGGGCGTCGAGGTGCATGCGGTGCACGCCAACGAGTTGAAACATCCGGCCAGCGAATTCCCGCGCTCCATGTTCCTGGCCGCGGCGATCATTTTTCTCCTGTTCATGCTCGGCTCCATGGCCGTGGCGGCGGTCATCCCGGCCGGGCAGATCAGCCTCACCGCCGGACTGCTCCAGGCCTTCCAGCATCTCCTCGACAAATTCCACATAGGCTTCCTCACCCCGGTCATGGGCCTGCTCACGGCATTCGGAGCCATCGGCGGGGTCCTGAGCTGGGTGGGCGGCCCGAGCCGGGGGCTGCTGGAAACCGCCAAGCAGGGCGAGCTGCCGCCGTTCATGGCCAAGGTCAACAAAAACGGCATACAGGTGAACATCCTCATGATCCAGGCAGTCATCGTCAGCCTGCTGGCTTCCCTGTATTTCATCATGACCGACGTGTCCGTGGCCTTTTTCCTGCTTTCGGCCATCACCATCACCCTCTACCTGGTCATGTACATCCTCATGTACGCGGCGGCCGTCAAGCTGCGCATGGAACAGCCGGACCTGCCCCGCACCTACAAGGTGCCCGGCGGCTTGGTGGGGCTTTGCACCCTGGCGGGCATCGGCCTGCTCGGCGTCTGCTTCTCGCTGCTGGTGGCCTTTTTCCCGCCCAGCAACCTGCCCGTGGGAAACCCGGCCCTGTACGTGGGGCTCGTTGCCGGAGGGTTGGTGGTCTTCGTGGGCTTGCCCATCATCATCCACGCAAACAAGAAACCCGAATGGAAACAAGACGATAACGTTTCATAAACCAAAGGAGTAATCATGCCGCTGCATCAGAAGGATACTGTCCGGGGCGAGTTGCTGGACGACATCTACGCATCCGCGGATACCCACGTCTCCCTGCCCAAATACCAATTTCCCAAGGCCGAAGAAAGGCCGCGCAACGTCTATCAGGTGGTGCGCGACGAACTCATGCTCGACGGCAACTCGCGACAGAACCTGGCCACCTTTTGCCAGACCTGGCTGGACCCGGAAATCCACCGGCTCATGAACGACTGCATCGACAAGAACATGATCGACAAGGACGAATATCCGCAGACCGCCGAAATCGAGGCCCGGTGCGTACACATGCTGGCCGACCTCTGGAATTCGCCTGACGCGGCCAATACCATGGGCTGCTCCACCACCGGCTCCAGCGAGGCCGCCATGCTCGGCGGCATGGCCCTCAAATGGCGCTGGCGCAAACGGATGAAAGACCTCGGCAAGCCCACGGACAACCCCAACATGATCTGCGGCCCGGTCCAGGTATGCTGGCACAAGTTCGCCCGGTACTGGGACATTGAACTGCGCGAGATTCCCATGGAAAAGGACAGGCTGATCATGACTCCGGAGGAAGTCATCAAGCGTTGTGACGAAAACACCATCGGCGTGGTGCCCACCCTCGGTGTGACCTTCACTTGCGACTACGAGCCCGTCGAAGCGGTCTGCAACGCCCTGGACAGATACCAGGACGACACCGGCATCGACATCCCGGTACATGTGGACGCGGCCAGCGGCGGCTTCCTGGCCCCATTCTGCCAGCCCAACCTGATCTGGGATTTCCGGCTCGACCGCGTCAAGTCCATCAACGCCTCCGGCCACAAATTCGGCCTCTCTCCCCTCGGCGTGGGCTGGGTGGTCTGGCGGGACGCCAAAGACCTGCCCAAAAAACTCATCTTCAACGTCAACTACCTGGGCGGCAACATGCCCACCTTCGCCCTGAACTTCTCGCGGCCCGGCGGCCAGATCATCGCCCAGTACTACAATTTCCTGCGACTCGGCCGCGAGGGATACCGCAGAATTCACAAGGCCTGCTACACCACGGCCGCCTATCTTGCGGACGAGATAACGAAGATGGGCATTTTCGAAATCATCTACGACGGCCGGGGCGGCATTCCGGCCCTGTCCTGGACGCTCAAAGAGGACGCAGGTGTGGACTTCACGCTCTACGACCTGTCCGACAGGCTTCGCTCACGCGGCTGGCAGGTACCCGCCTATTCCATGCCGCCCCACCGCAAGGATCTCGTGGTCATGCGCGCCCTGGTCAAGCACGGGTTCAGCCGCGATCTTGCCGGCCTGTTCATCGCGGACATGAAACGGTGCCTGAAATACTTCAAGCACAATCACATCCACCACGACCCCCAAGCCACGGTAACCGGCGGGTTCGACCACGGCGGCCGCGGAGAGAAGGAATAAAAAAACCGGAGGGGGAACTTAAAAAAAAATTCCCCCTCCACCACCTAAAGCGCCGCGCGATAATTCGCGGACATCCGCGCGATAATTGAGCCCACTTTCGTGTTGCAGTATGTGAAAGCCTTTTACAGTTTTCCTGGCCGAAGCTCACAAACGGAAAGGACCTCCCGGAGAAGCCCCGGGAGGTCCTTTCATTTCGTGCTCCACCGCCCTCTTTCGGCGCGCCCCCTGGGCAGGCCTGCGAGGACGAGCCGGCGGGCCTTCTTTTTGCGTCGATTATCATATCCCGCGGCCATCCCCTTCCCCATCACCATACAAGGATAGCACCCTTAAAAGAGGAGGCGCATATGCCTGTCTATTTCCTTGAGCCTATTGATTTAAATCATCGGGATTGGGAGGCCAGCATTTATAAAGGCCCGTGCACTATCCGGACCGACGATCCGGACAGAGCGCGTCAGATTGCTAAACACGCATTTTGGATAACCACCGACTCGCCCCAAAAAATGGTTCCCTGGAACAATTCCAGTCAGGTAAAGGTTTCACTCCTTACCGACCACAATTATGAGGAGGACGGCCAGGAAGAGATACTTGAGCCCCCGGGCTATAACGAAAACTGGCGCGAAATCGAGTTCGCCCCCTAAGCAAGTCCCTTCGTCGAACGCATCAAAAATGCCGGCCCGGCTCCGAACATGGAGCCGGGCCTTGTCTTTATATATCCTATGTAATTGTCAAAGAGCGGTGGCGGCTATCCGTCGCCGGACGGCAGCGTGTACTCCACGCTGATGGCCTCAATGGCCGCAATGGCGGCGGCCCTGGCGTCGTCGTCCTCGGCGGCCTCGTAAATGGCAACGGCTGCGGACAGTTTGTCCTGGTACGCCTGTCGTGTGCCGATGACGGCGATATAGGTGGCTTCCCATGTCTCGCGGTTGGCGATGACGCGGGCGGCCAGGTCGGCCAGGTCGACGCCACGGGCAACGGCCAGCCCGGTCAGCATGGGCGCCGGGGCGGCGCTGTCGGCCTGATAGGCCTGCGCCTCGGCGTACTGCTGATCCCATCCGATGCGTTCCATGGCCCCATACTCGGCCCCCACGGATTGCAGCAGCGCGTCGGCGCGGTCCACGATCTCGGTTTGCAGGGCAGTCTTGACCGCCTTGTAGTGGGCCGCCACGTCATACACCAACAGATCAGCATCCAAGGTACGGGTCCGCACGCAGTCCACAGTCTCCTCAACGTAGGCCGAACCGCCCTCGGGGTGGCTGTGGTATGCGGGCGGCACTTCGTCGCGGCACCAGAGTGCTCCGTGTCGTTTGGCCTGTTCGGCGCTGTCAGCCCACCGCGTAGGGATAGGCAGATCGGCACTGATTTGTTCAGCAGGCAATGATACAAATTTTCTATTACCGGGCAACAACCAGTACTCATCATATTGCATGGACATTATCTTATCCCCTTGGATCAATTTTGATTGGACCGATCACCGACCCGACGCCGCCAGGGCCACCGATGCCGGCCAGTCCGACAGCGACGCCGCCGGAAACATCCCAGACGCCGGTGAATGTATTGGCTCCGGCGTACATCGCGACAATCACACCGCCGCCTGAACTTCCGCCGTTCCCGCGTTGTGCGGTTCCATACCCCAAGCCGCCGAGGGAGCCTGCCGACGCAAAAGAGCCGCTGCCGGACAGATCGCCGCCGATCAAGGCAATCAATACCCCGGCCAGTCCGTCCTCGCCGGACGAGCTGTTGCCATTAACGGACACGCCGCCGGGGTTGCCCGCACCGCCGCCTCCGGAAATGCCGTTGCTGTCGCTATCTCCGCCCGCGCCCCCATAGGCTGCGGCGTCCTGGGCGTCATAGCCGTCCCCGCCGTTGAAGTTGCCGCCGCCACCCGCGCCGCTTGCGAAGCACGTCGCTGTGGCACCAGCTCCGGCCATGGCTTTATTACCGGCGGTGTACCAGCCACCGCCGCCACCTCCACCCGGGGCGTTTGACGCCGATCCGCCCGCATTGCCGTTTTGGGAAGCGCCAACCCCGCCGACACCGGCGCCTCCCGATCCGCCCACGCGGGGTATCTGGATCACGATGCCGTCGCCCTGGGCAACGGGCTGATTGGCCTCAGATGTAACTGCGGCCAGCCCGCACCCCCGCATCAGGTTGGCGTCGGTGTGGGCGCCGGTGCAGCCCTCGGCCAGCCTGCGGATGATGATGCCGCCCTCGGGCACGGCGTTGCCGTCCGTGGGGGCGACGGGTGTGTCGTCCGTGGCCTCGGCGTCGGCGGGGTTGGCGCGGCAGCCCCTCGCCGTCATGGTTATGATCCCGTTGTTGGTCAGGTCAGACTGGGTATAGATGAGCAGCCCCCGACAACGGTATTGCGTGGTCAGGGTCATGCCCTCGTCAACGGTCAGGGATATGGCGTTGACCACGGTCATATCGCCGTCCTCAATAGACGGGATCATGACCGTGTTGCTGGACGACAGCCAGCCGGATAAGGCCGACCAGACAACGCCGTCCTGGGACTGCTCGGCCCCGGCGCTGGTGATACGGATATGTCCGTCTGAGCCATCCCCAAACCAGTTGCCGCCGACGTCGGCCGTTATCAGGGTTTTGGGAGTCAGGCCCATAACTAGCTCCCGAATTTGATGTTATGAACCAGCAGGCCAGTCTTGATGCCGTCGTTGAAAAGGATCAGCCTGACCAGCGAGGCGTCGCTGTCCGGCTCTCCATCAACCTTGCCCGCCCAGCCCGCCGCCAGGGTCAAAGCCTCTCCGTTGGGATAAACGTGAAAAAACCATTCGCTTTGGAAATCAAGCGAGAGGACGGGAAACTCATAGGGAGCGGTCAACTCCCGTACAAACCGGTTGCGGACCGTGAGATCGATGTCCGCGGCGGTGGAACCGGCGATGGGAACGAACTGTTCCTCAACGGCCTTGTTCAGCAGATTTTCCGCGGCCACGGCCTGCGCCAGGGTCACCGCGTGGGGGTTGTCGGTGCGGGCGGCGTGGCTGTCCAGCAGGCCGTTGATGACCTGCTCCAGGCCCGCCTCGACCTTGGCCAGGTCGCCGTCGTCGAGCACGCCGGGCTCGTACCTGTTGGCGATGAACCGGGCCAGCCCCGCGGCCATATGGGAGACTTGGCGCAGGGTGGTGTTCATCAACTCGCGCCTGGCCAATCCCACCTGGTGGCCGTCAATGCGCTGGGTGTCGGCCTCGTATGCGGCCAGGGTCATGACGTCGCTGTCCTCGACGCTGCCGCCGGCGCCGAAGGGATAAATCTCATTGGTCGCCATCAGTTCCTCCTATGGAATGATCTGTTCGGGCCAGGAGCCCATGTTCCATCCGTTCAGTTGCCGGGAGTCGGCCCCCCAGGCGAACAGCGGCCCGCCCTGGGGCGAAACCGCATAAAATTCAATCCGCACTCCGCCGGGCTTGAGCGGGATGTAGCCGCCGGAAAGCAACGCCTTGGTCACGGCGTCGGGATACAGGCCGGCCACTCCCACGATCATACTCATATCCTGATTGTCCTGGATGACCACGGTCAGCCCCGTGCCTTTGAAAATCGTCTCCCACACCTCATAGGCTCCGGGAATGGTGCCGTCCCAGGCGTTGGCCGCGATCTTGGCGCGCAGCACCATGCGGTATGCCTCGTCCGGCAGGGAGACCATGCCGGTTTCGGGGTCATACGGTCCTTTCCAGGAGCCTTGATTCCAGCCCACGCCTTGCTCGTCCCAGGAAAAATAGACGCCCTTGAGCGGCGTTTCCAAAAGGCGGCTCCGGCCCACCCACTCGCCCACGTGGTCCAGCCGCTCGCCCACGGCGCTGTCCAGGTCGAAGGCCGTGCGCAGCTCTTCGAGCAGCTTTTGCAGATCCACTCTCGGGCCGACCAGGGCCGTGCACAGGGCCATGAACCTGGGCTGGTCGCGATACAGCGAGGTGATGACGCCCAGGTAGGATTCCAACGTGCCCACGCTATCCCTCGCTCACGATTACGGTAATGTTCTCCTCCGCGCCCACGGCCAGCTCGGTGAACCCGATAACCAGGTTGGCGGCCGCAAGAGGGTCGCCGAGCCTGGCGATGGTCAGGCCGACGACGTCGAAGGTGCGCTTTCCGTCGGTGGGCTCGGCCGCGTTGATGGGCGTGTAGAGCTTGGAAAGCAGGATGTCCTCGCCGATGGCCAGGGCGTTGAGATAGTCCGCCAAATTCCGACGGATGCTTTCGCCGGTGGTGGAGACGTACCCGGCCCTGGGTTTGATGATGACCGCCGAAGCCACGGCGACCGCGCTGGAGTAGTGGAACCGGATCACCTTGGGCATGCCGTTCTTATCGGTCACCGTGGCCGAGCTCGTGCCCAACGTGGCCACGCCCGGAGACTTTTTATTGGCGATGGCCTGGGCGATTTCCCGGGTGTCTCCGCCCTCCGCGACGATGGCGATGGAGTGGCCGGGCATGCCGTTGGAGTCCGGCTCGTCCTGATCGTTTTCGTATCCCTTGAAACGGGTCACGCCGTCGAGATTGGCCACAGCGCCCACGATGCCGTCCAGCACTGTCTGCGAAGGCAGGGCCGTGGAGACCGTTTGCCGGGCCCGCAGCGTTGCGTCGCTTTCCACGGCCGCGCCCGGCGTGGCCGCCCGCGGGTTGGTCACGGACTGCCAGCCCCGTGTGGGCGTGGCGATGGTGTTCACCTCGCCCACGGCCGCCTGGACCGCGCCCGCTTCCTTGGCCGTGGCCGTCACCATGATTTCGCCGGAGACCGGAATGGTCACCTTTGACGGCAGCACCCACTGCTGCCCGGCCTTGTCCTTGGCCACACCGCCGGTGATGACCGTCCCGGCCTGGCCCACACAGGTGACGGGCACGCTTGAATAGCTCTCGGCCTGGCGGGCGATTCCGTTGATCTTGACCATGCGGGAAAGCCCGGCCCCCTGAGCGGTCTGGGGGCTGAAGGAGTTGTAGACGGATTGGGCGAGCTGGTAGAGGTCGAACTCGGCCAGGGCCAGCATGGCCAGCATCTGGCCTTCCTGGCTGTCCGCCTCCAGATACACGTCAGCCCCGAAAATGCTCTTGAATTCGGCCGTCCGCTTCGCCAGCACCTCCGGGTAGGTCGGGAGATGCAGCCCGTTTTCGTCAATATATGCCAAAGCCACTACAGTTCCTCCTCGACGGTCGCCTCGCCGTACTCGGTATTGATGTCCACGGTTATGGTGATGGAGCGAGTTTCCCCGTCGAACCCTGATTCATAGCTCGTGATGGAGGTGACGCCCTCGGTCTCCAGAATGCGCGCCCGGATCACCGGATCGTAGGTTTCCTTCGTGTGCTTGCCCCACACGGCGTCCTCGTAGGGGGTGCCTTCGGTCAGGTCCAGGAACCACTCCCCGACCAACAGCCGAAGGCGGGAGACCACGGCCTGGGCCACGCCGCAGGCATCATCCACCCAGTAGTCCGCCTCGCCGTGGCCGAACTGGATGTCCGTGCCGTTGTCCGTCCATTTGCGGTATCTCATACGGGTTCTCCACTGACGTCGTCGCCGGCGACCACTTCCTTGTTCCTGTGATGCATCAGGCTGATGCCGCCGGCGACGTGGTCGCCGGTGCTGGTGATGCGTCCGGTCTGGGTGATGTCGCCGTTTTGGGTGATATCCCCGGTGATGCTCGCGGCCACGTTGCCGCCCTCCAGGTTGCACATGCTGAAGGCATCGGCGGCGACCTCCACAACCGGAGCGCGCAGTGAAATCCTCCGGTCCGCCCGAGCGGCGATTTCCCCGGCCGGGGTCATGATCATGGAGGCGGCCGGGTTGTGGGCCCGGATGGTGTGGTCCGGCATCATGGTCACGGCCGCCCGGCCGTCGTCGGTGCGGAGCTGCACGTCTTCGGCGCTCACATCCGGCAATGCCTCGGGCCGGGAAAACGGTCCCACCAGGGCGAATCCGTCGGACAGGTTGTGCATGCGCGATTCCAAAGGCTCGGCCACGCCGCCGGACTGCCACCAGGCGTCGATGCACCGGTCCGCGAAAACCACCAGGACCTCGTCGCCTTCATGAATGGGAAAGGTCAGGGTGAAACCTCCGCCCGAGGGAAAAACCACGGGCACGTCCACCAGCAGGGGCAGGTCCACGGATATGACGGACCCGTCCGGCCGCTCCACGCGGCCGCGGATGCTCGGCTGCACGGCCACGGTCATGGCCGCGGGGTCGAAGGACTGCGCAATGCCGGGCAGCGAGGTCCACGTCTCGGCCAATGCTCCTTCCAGGGACGCCCGGACGCCCTCGACGGTATCTTCGAATCGTTCGCGCCGGTCCATCTATCGGCCTCCGTTGGTGTCCATGAGTTTGGAGCCGATGGGGGCCGTGGCGTCGATGCCCACGCAGATCAGGTCCGCGTACCACTCGCCGCCCCGCGTATCGCCCGAAAAATCCACGGCCAAAATGCGATACAGGCCGTCGTCGTCGAGGCGCGGGGCCTTGTTGAAGGCCCCCACCTTCAGCTCGGTTCGAAATTCCTTGATGGATGTATTGTCCAGCTTGATGCGGCCGCCCACCCGGAACCGCGGATTGAGCAGCGCCCGCACCTTGATGCCCTCGTTGGTCTGTTCGGGCCGGCCGACGAGCCCGGTCTCCGCAGTCAGCGCCACGGCCTCGCCGGGGCGGTATCCCTGGGTCGGGATCATCTGAATCATGCCGTCCTGGATGGACCAGGCCGTGTTCGTGGATTGGGCCGCTTCCCGCATTGTCTTGCGGGCCATGCCGTACAGCACCCGGCCGCGCGGCAGCGCCGGCCCGCCCAGCTCCGGGATGTATCCTGTGTCCACGCCATGTCCGGCCATGGCTTCCCGGGCGCTGCGCACCTGGTCGGCGGCGGTGGAACCGGCGGCCAGGGTGATGTTGACCACGGCGTGGTTGTAGGCCCGGTCCCCGTCGCCGGCCAGGATGTCCACGTAGGAGTCCGTGCCGTTCTCCCGGCCCCGGCCGACCTGCCGGACGGTGCCGTCGAAGATCAGGCCCATGGTGCCCCCGTATCCGGCCTGAAGCACCACGCGGGAAAACTCCCTGCCGATGCGTTGCGCGGTCTCGGCCGAAAGGTTGTAGACCCGGATATCCGCATGGTTCGGCGTCTCGTAGTCGGCGTGGTGCGTTTTGAAAACCACACGCATCCCGGCCAGTTCCAGGCCCTGGCCGTCATCGCCCACGATGAGGCTGCACCGGCGCGGATACAGGCGTTCCCCGGCAGTGCTCATGCCTCATCCTCCGAAACCACGAACAGCAGGTCCACGCCTTCCCCCAGGTTGTCCATGGTGGGCGGATCGTCGTGGTCGTCGCACCAGACCACCAGCCCGCCGCCCAGCCCCAGGTGGGCGTACGGACCGAGCAGGTCCGCGCCGGTCACCAGGGGAATGCCGCGCAGCACGCTGCCCGCATTGTCCGGCAGGTCGATGTCGAGGGTCCAACCGCCCTCGAAGGCGTCGTTCCAGCGCACGGTCAGCCGGTATTCGGTTCCGGCCAGCTGGACGCCCAGGGCCTGCGGGACGGACGTCAATGGAATTCGATATGTTGTCATGACAACCCCTTAAGCCCATAAGCCAAGGCTGATTTCGTTTTGACTTCCTTCTTCTCCAGCTGCCGCCGGCCGCGCTCGTCCACGCCGCCGGTCACGTGCCCCCTGCGTTGACGGGAGCGGGGAACGGACACGGTCTGGACGCTGGCCAGGATCACCTGGCGCAGCTCGGCCGTGACCATGAGCACCTTCTCGGTGTCCCGGTCCGTGGTCACTCCCAGCGACTTGATGAGCATGTTCCCGTAGGCCCGCTTGCCCGTGTACAGGTCGAAGGGCTCGCGCTTGCCCTGAAGCTCCAGCAACGCCTCGTAAATCTCCACACAGCGCGACGCGCCGGAAACCGCGTCCCCGCCCGAGTCGGAAGCCCCGGCCCGGACGGTCACCGCGCTGGGCCGCAGGTAGGCGTTGTCCGTAACGGACGCCCCCTGCTCCACCGGATGACTGGTGATTTCCAGTTCGTCGGTATGGGACTCCTCCACGGTCACGTCCATGGTGATGTCCCCTATTCCGCGGGGTCGGATGAAGACGGTCCGCGTTCCGCTCATCGTACGGCTCCCTTTGCATGGCGCACCAGGTCCGCATTGACCCGGCGCTGTTCTCCGGCCACCGCGCGGGCCGTGGCCTCGGGGTTGCGCGCCCCGTCCACCCGGATGACCGTGGACGAATTGATGGCTGTGTCGCCGGCGGCGCCCGCCGAAGCCGCGAGTTGCGCTTGCGGCGGCATCAGCACCGGCGCGCCGGAGCCCCCCAGTCCCAGCAGGCCGCCAAGACCCTCGGCGGCCCAGGAGACGACGTTGCCGATGACGCCGTCCGCCAACTCAAAGGCCGACTTGATGTTCTCCATGACGGCCTCCACGATTTCCCAAAGATGCCCGAAGGCCTGGGCCACGGCGCCCACAGCCCCGGAAAAGTCGCCCTGGAACAGACGCACGATGGCGGTCACCAGGTCGATGGTGGCACGTGTCATGGCCGAAAGCACGGCAAGGAACTGCTTGCCCCACAAGCCGAAGACGGCGAAGAGCGGCCCCTTGACCAGGTTCCACAGTTCACCGAGCAGACCCAGAAGCCCGGACAGGGCGGCCATGAGCGCGTCGATATCGTCGGCCCACGGCCCCCAGTCGATGAGGCTTTCGCCCCCTTCCTTCCAGACCATGAAATCGTCGATGAGGCCCAACAGGGCGATGAGGCCGGTGATGATCGCGCCTATGGGCGTGGCCAGGAAGGCCAGGTTGAGCCAGCGCCAGGCCGCGGCGAAGCCCAGGACGGCCAGGATGATGTTCTGCGTGGAATCGTCCAGCCTGCCGAACCAGTCCACGAGCATGCCCAGCAGTTTCACCAGGCGGGCTGTCAGGGCGAAGAAGACCTTGCCTATCCGAAGCACCACGCTGATCAGCGTCTTGAGCACCGGGATGATCTTGCCCACGTTTTCCTGGATGAGCTTGCGGAATTGGGCGACATCCCGCCCCATCTCGCCCACCATGATGGCGGCCACGCCCTCGCCCACCATGCGGAACATGGTCTTCAGGGCCTTGACCTCGCCGGTGAATTCGCGGAAGTCCTCGGCGGCCTGCTGGGAATCCACGCCCACGGCCTCGTACATGTCCCGGTAGGTCCGGCGCAGGCCGTCCACATCGCTGGTCAGCATGCGGACGAGGCTGCGGTCGATGCCGAGCTGCCCCAGGAACATGGAGGCCTGGGCCCGGTTCATGTCCTTGATCTTTTCGCCCACCTCCATGAGCACGTCCGCGGAGTTGCGGATCTCGCCGTTGGCGTCCCGCACCCGGACACCCAGGCGGTGGAAGGTGTCCAGGCCCTGGCCGATGGCCGCGTTGCCCAGGCGTTCGTTCAGGCTCTCCAGGGACGAAGCGAGGGCATCCGCCGAAGAGCCGGTGACGTCGGCGACGAAGCCCAGTTCCTCAAGCCGCCCCACGGGGACGGCCACGGCGTCGGCCAGGGCCAGCATTTCGGACTTGGACTCCGCGATCATGTGGATGGCGGCGTAGGCTCCCACGGCCATGGCCTGGATGGCCGCGCCGAAGGCGGCCACCCTGGTGGCTCCCGTGGCCAGGGTGGAGTGGAATTCCGATGCCCCTGCCTCGTCCACTTCAAAGCCGAGCCGGGCCAGGAAGTCTTGCAGTACCTCAACCATTGCTGTTCCCTTTCGCTTGCCGGCAGCGCCATTCGTTTTCGTCCCGGATGTCCAGGGCGTCGTTCATCAACAGGATGTCGGCCAGGTCCAGGGCGCCGTCCACAAGGGATTCATATCGGCAACACCCGGCCAGAACGGGCCGCAGCAGCCATTCCTCCCCGTCCGGCATGCGCACGGGGTCGAAGGCTAGGTCCGGGCCGCGCCGGTGATACCCTCCGGCAGGGCGGCGAAAAAACCCTTCAGGTTCTCCTTCAGCACCCTGGCCGTCAGGGTCAGCATGGCGGCCATGTCGATGTCCTCGAACATGATCCGTTCATCCGCGCAGACCTTGGCCCAGCCGCCGCCTTTCTGCTTGCGCGAGACCGCGGCCAGACAGGTGTGGATGACGTACTCGGCGTCGGCGTCCTCCATTTCCGCCAAACCTTTGGCCAGTGGAGCGAGAGCCTTTTCCAACCCGGCCGTTCCCATGTCCCTCAGCACGTTCTCGGGGTTCATGCCGGGCTTGAGCCCCGCCTTGAGGCCGGAATCCAGCAGGCCGGTCAGCGAGGCCAGCACCTCGCCCATGCGGCGCACCACATGAAACTGCTTCATGGCGGACAGCTTGTCCGCCCGGTAGGTGTGCCCCTTGCAATCGAATTCAACGCTCATGACCTATTCCTCCACTTCCGGGGTTCCGCTGCCCATGGTGCCGCTGGAAATGACGCCGTCGAAACTCCATTCCAGAATGTTCCCGGCCTTGGCCCAGTTGTTGGGCGGCAGCCGCTTGAACGCGACGTCGCCGATCACTTCAAGATCGCCCCGCACCGCATCCCGGATGGTGATGGTGTTCCGACCGTGCCGCGCCGCGCTGGCGGTCTGGTACTTGAACATCTCCCTGAGCTGGGCGTTGACGGGCGAGGTTTTGAGCAGGCGCACGGCCACGGTGACGGCGCTGTCCGCCGCCAGGGAATGCATGACCTTGCCGTCCGCTCCCACGGTCATGGTGGACTGGTCGCCCACCGGTTCCAGGCTGATGCCCTCCTCGGAGTTTTCCCCCTTCAGGGAAAAGTTGCCGCCGGGGCCGTCGATGACGGCGGAGACGTCCAGGAAACTGTAGCTGCCCATGATTGTGTATCCTCCTGTTTGGAATTGTCCGGGCTACCGGTTCACGTTGATGGCCACATCCGAGAAGTGGATGGCTCCGGCGAGCTTGACGGCGCATTGAATGGGCGGGGCCTTACGCTGTTCGCGCTCGGACTGGTCCTGGTCCACGATGGGCTGGCTGTAAATGTAATAGCCGTCCTCCAGGTAATCGCCTTCCTTCAGCTGGCCGAAGCCGTCCTCGTTCCAAATGCCCGGCGCGATGAGCCCGTTGGTGACGCCCTGCTTCATGACGCTGGCGATCCGCCCGATGATGCGCGAAACGCCGCCTTCGGTCTGGGGCACCTTGGTCTTGGATTTGTAAAGCAGATTCCAGACATTGGTCTGGACGGCGTTTTCCAGCCAGTCCAGGCCGTGAATTTCGTCGAAGAACGCGCCGGAAGCGACCACGCCTTCCTCGACAATTGCGGTGTCGTTGTCGTACTCGGCGAAATAGTTGATGTTCTTGTCTTTCAGGGCCTTGGCCTCGGATTCCTTCAGGGTTTCCGCCGTCACTCCGGGAAGTCGCTTGAACTTGAGAGTGATGGTGGTCTTGCCGCCATTGAAATTGACGGTGAACGCGCGGCCGAACAGCGAGGCCACGGCATGCGGCACGCTGCTGTATATGGGCAGGGTGCGGTCGTATCCCAGAGCTTTCAGGCGGCTGCCCAGGTCCCTGGTGTGGGCGGCGGACCTGGCGCGGGGGTCGGTAATGGTGAGGCCGTAGACCCGGCTCTTGGTCGTGGCCTCGATGAAGGCGGCCACGTCCACGTGCTCGTCGTCGGTGACGGAGGCCGTGGCGGCGAACGTCAAGCCGTACCATTCGCCGGAGACGTCCGCCAGTTCGGCAACGCACTCGGCCGGGGTCTCGGCGTCGAAACCGGGAATCGGCGTGTAGGCCAGGGATTCCGTCAGGCCCGCCATGGTGGATATATCCGTGCCGGAATCCGGGGCCGAGGCGTGGCCCATGAACGCCGCCGTCCCGGTGGCCGTGGTGGAAATTACGAACCGGCTGCCGTCCCAGACGCATTTCGCGCCGGACTGTCCGGCCTCGGAAAGGGCCGAACCGATGACGGAGGCGACGCCGTTCAGGTTGGTGACGCCGGAAAAATCCAGGCCCGTCAGTTCGGCTTCGACGCCGTCCACTTCAATGGTCATGGCCCCGCCGGTAACGGCCTTCCAGACGTCCAGGTCGGTGACGGCGGACTCGCCGCTCAGCATGCCAGGCGTGGCTTCCTGAATCCAGCGGCCCACGGCCAGCACCTTGGGCTTGGGTTTCTGGGAAAAGTACAGCTCGGCGGCCCGGTACTCGGGCGCGTCCATGCCGAAGTCCTCGGCCACCGCATTCACGGAAGTGTAATAGCGGATGCGCTCCAGGCCGGTGATGACGTCCGAATCGCCCGCCACGCAGAGCACGCCGAAATTGCGGCGCGGCACGGCCTTGGGTGAAAGATAAATGCTGACATTGACGACGCGGTTGACGGAAAGTCGGGTTCCCATGGTTGTCTCCTACTTGATGTTCCTGGTCCGGCCGGTGTCGGTGACCAACGATCCGGCCAGTCCCACAAGATTGCGCACGTGCGGCGCAAGTTCATGGACGTGCTCAAGGCCGGGACAAAGAAACGCGGCACGGCTCAGGAGGTGGTTGATCTCATTGCTCAACTATACGGTCTGGAAAAACAGGCCCGGCAAGCGGGCTTTGATGTGGATCGTATCCTGGCCATGCGTCAGAACCAGTCCCGTCAGATCATGGACACCACCAAGGCGTTGCTTCTGGAACGGGGACAGACCACGCCGCCCAAAAGCCTACTTGGTCGCGCTATCTCTTATGCCTTGGGGCAGTGGGAACGGGTTGAAACGTATCTTGAAGACGGCATCTTGCTGCCAGATAACAATTTGGCCGAGAACGCCATCCGCCCCTTTGCGGTCGGTCGGAAGAACTGACTTTTCTCCGGCTCACCCAGAGGCGCTGCGGCAAGCGCGGCCTTGTACAGCTTGGTCGAGACGGCGAAGGCCAATGGACTGGAACCGATGCGGTATCTGCATTTCCTTTTTGAAAGACTACCGGGCATGAAGTCGGATGATGAAAGAAGAAGCTTGTTGCCGCAGTATCTTGCCGCAGAAGAGTTGGCGTGATAACAGGATGTGGAAGCTTGGAAGAGGAAAAATGTGCGCTTACAAAGATACACCTCCAACGGCACCGAAAAAGGTCCTTTGGTCCGACCAACTGTTATGTTGACCTGTGCATAATATTCTCTGTAAGTCGAAAATTAAGAGTAGGCACAAATAAAAGCGCTTTCCCAACTGCCCTACATTCGCAGTGTAACCTTTAACCGAGGAGTCACAAATGGCCACTATCAAGGTTAACGATCAGCAGTGGAACGCATTGTCTACGGAAGAACAGGAAAAAATCTTTAAGGGCCTGGTAGATACCGGCGCCATCAAAAACACGGACGAAATTGTTGGCGACCCGGATGAAGCTAAATTCACCGAAGACACCCAGATGGAACCCATGTGGAATCCGCTGGAAGACCTCTGCAAGCATGCATGCGATGTTGCGGCTACCGCAGGTTTTGCTTGGTGCGAAGCAAACACTGGTGGCGCTGCCCATGTAGCTTGCGTTGCTGCGGCTGAAGCAGCTCGCCGCGCTTGCCGCAACCGCTGCTAGGCACTGTTGCTCATCAAGAACACCCCACCAATGAAGAACGCCCCCTTCCGTATCGATCGGTCGAGGGCGTCTTGTTTATCGTTGGCGTTGTATGCGCTCAAGCCGGGAAAAGTCCTTGGGCGTGGGATTGGCCAGGCGGGTCATATCCATGTTGTCTTCGAGATCGGCAATCTTCACGATGCGCCCCAGCTCGTTCTCCTTCGCCCGGAGGATGAACTCAGTGTATGTCTCATCCGAACGACGGGTGACAGCGTCTACCCCCTGAAGAAGCTCTTCAGGAAAGCTCTGATCGTACAGATACGGTCCTATGGTCAGGGCCAAGCCATCTTGCGAAAAGTCATATCATTCTATATTTTTCACCAACATGATACCTAAACGCTCAAATTGAGGTGAAAAAAACATGCTGAAACGTCTCATGTTTGTTGTACTTACCATATCTCTGGGTGCGTATGCAGGCAATGTTTCCCAGAAGGGGGTATAATATGACTCTCAAATTTTACCCGGCGAAGGCTGCTGACGGTGAGTGGTACGTGTACTTTGATGGACACGAATTGCCAGTCAAAGGACCAATGAGCAAGGGGGCAGCCTATAGGTTGGCGGAAGCCTACAACCAGGAAGAAAGAATCCGTGAGTTTTCTGAACAGGCCTGGAAGGGATGGGGCGAGACGCTCCAGGAGGATCAACGCCGCCTTGATGAAGAAGCCAAGGAAAGAAAATGGAAGCAATTCCTTAAGGAGCTGTTACAGAAAAACGAGGAATTGCAGGAGCTGTTGCAGGAAATCCTTGAACGTGTCTTCGAGCGCATGCTTGCAGAGGTCGAGGAACAAGCCGAGGCAGAGAGGGATACCTTTGGCGCAAAGCCAGGCATGTAAAGATCGGCTCTTGATCTAACCCTCAACTTTAGGAGGCCATATGTATTATTCTGAAGAACGAAACGAAATGCATCCTTTGATGCTTGTCTTCATGGCTGTTCTTTCCATTCATTTTTTGGAACAAGCTTTGCCGTTTTTTCATCTTTTCGTTGGGATAGTTCTCGCCATTGGGGCCTTCATAGCCACTTGGCACTATTTGGGAAGGCGCTTTCTAAAAGCCGGGGTTTGCTATTCGGTCAGCACTATCTGGCTCGGCATTACCAATTACCTCCAGGACGCCCGCGAAGCAGCTATAAAGCTTGCTACAGAAGGCAATGACATCTTTGCCATGTTTGAACTTGAGCGAAGCCATGCTTATTACCATAACTCATGGCTAACGATGGCAATCGGCTTTAGCCTTTTGGCTTTGGGCATCTATTTGTTCTGGAAGGAATGGCGTTCCTAAGCGCCGCCACCCGTTTTTCCCGGCCCGGCCCCGAACATGGGACCGGACTTTTCTTTTGGTGGAGCGTGCCATGAACAATCCTCTTGAAGCAGCAAGATCCGTGGCTGTTGCATTGGGAATAACTCTTTAAGGGCATATCCCAGCCCAGCAAGTTGGAAATTTCAACATGAGTGTTAATCGAAAACTTAAAAAGAGAATTCTTAAAGCTCTTGAGCCTAGCTACCCTAACTATGTGCAAGTGTTGGAATTTCTTAATCAGGTCGACAAAGGCGAAGGATATAACAAAATAAATAAGGTGCTTTACGACTTGAACGGTGAAGGGCTGATCGAAGCATCCTTTACCCCAGCACCAGGGAAAGCCAGACTTACCCCGGCAGGAAGAAAGCACCTTTCTCATAGTGGAATTCTGCGTTCTTGCTGGCGGAAAGCTGCACCGTTTCTCAGTCAAATAATCATCGGTGTAATTATCCTGGTAATTGCTTCAATTGTTCTTAGTTATTGTGGGTTTGCAAATTAAAATATTCATATCCCCCCCCGACCTGGACCCCGCTTTGCTGTTGCCTGCGGTGTCCAGATTTCCGCCGATGGAAGTATCTCCGGTCACTTCCAATTCCGTACACGTCAACTTCCCCAAGAGGGTGTAGCTTCCTTCCTGGGACGTATGCGCCTTGCAGCCCACCGTGCCGACAGAACCGCCAGGACCGGAAGACTGCACGTTGCCTTCCTGGATGATGAGCGCGCCCGCCTTCCGAGGGATGCGTGGCCACGATCCTGCCCTTGCGCACCATACGGTAGTATTCCCGAAGGTTCGGCATGACGATTTCAACGGCCCGCTTCAGCAACGTCTTCAAGTCAGCACCAGGCATATTCCCTCCCGAAGTTGATGAAGGTCCGCATACGCCTTTCCTCAATCACGTGTTCCACGACCAGGGCACGGTATTGGCTGGCGATACCAGACGGGAATGCACCAGCCCAGGGAAAAAAACGTTTCCACCTTGTGCAAGCTGCCGCGTGTTCGAGCGGACTGGTGACGAATGAAGTTTTCGTCGGTAGCGATGATCGGGAGGTCGCCGGGCTCGTCGAAGTTTTCCAAGCTGAGGTCGTCAGCTCCGAACTACAGGGTGGTTCTGCTCATGTTGTGGCAGTTGGCCCGCTCCAGGGTATGCAAGGGCAGGCCGCACGGCTCGCCAAACCGGAATGTTGGATACCGGGAAGCGCGAAATGGTGTTGTCGGCGGGGATCTTCACGCTGCCCAGAAACAGCCCCGTACGCCGCAGCAAGTGCTTGGCGATGGCGCTGCCCTCGCCCACCATGCGGAACATGGACTTCAGGGCCTTGACCTCGCCGGTGAATTCGCGAAAGTCCTCGGCGGTCTGGAACTTGGACGCGGGAAAGCGTCTTGTAACGCGGGTTATAAAATGGACGGATGCCGCCGCGGCCCGATGCGAAGCGGCGCGGAACGGCTCGGACGTTGCCGGATTCTCCGGGACCCCTGTTCAAAACGATTCATGAACAGGCTTGCGGGCGTTGTATGAGGGTAAGCCTTGCATGGGGTCGCCAGGAAGCGAAAAACGCCCCTACGGGCGTTTTCAGGCGGGCGCGATATGATCGGGCGTCAGGGTGACTACATGGTAGGTTCCGGGGTGGGCCACCTCGTCGCCGTGGAATTCCGGCCGGCTGATGATGAACTCCACCTCGAAGGCCTCGTTCCGGCCGAACACTTCCAGGACGGTCCCTTCGGTTCCGGCGGGCACGGCATGAACCACGCCCTGGCTGTAGTTGCCGGGGCCTTCATGCGCCTGGAGCAGGCGGACCGTATCGAACTGTTTGAACTGAGCCATGTCTATTTCCCGATGTAGCAGGTGACCAAACGGGGCTTGGTCGAGATCCTGTCCTGTTCCCTCTTGTATATCCAGCCGGTGGTCACGTCAACGGTGCGGCCGTTGGGGCCGGTGACCGGAACCATGACCGTGAAGCGCTCGCCGTGCCGGTCGGCCATGTCCCTGAAGGCGGGACGGCCGGCCAGGCTTTCCATGATCTGGCGTTCCACTTCATCGGCGTGGCTCTTGTCCATGCCCAGGGCCGACTTCCAGACGCGGGCCTTGTTTTTGCCCCTGGGGTGATTCTCGTCCATGGAATACCTGGTCAGCTTCTCCGGGATGAACGCGGCCCGTTCCCGGTTGTGCAGGGAAGAGCCCTCCATGTGCGGTGTCACCGGGCCGGGCCCGGTGCGTTCCCACAGGCTGCGCAACTTGCGCCCGCCGCTCTCCTTCTCCTCTTTCATGGTCGGGATCGGGGCGGCCGCTTCCCTGCCCGCCGAATCGTGCACCACCGGCTCCGGGTAGCAACGGCAGTTGGGAAACTCCCCCGCGTGGCCGGTCATGCCGTCCAGGGTGGGCGGCCGGTCCCAGCGCACGAACCGGCCCTCCATGGCCGCGTGGCTGCCGCGCCGTTGCCCGTCGCGGGCCGTGCGCCAGATGTAGCCCTCGCTGCCCACGCCCTGGGCGCGGGCCCGCGTGAGCGCGGTCCCGGTTTTGCTGATTTCGGTCTTGGCGATGACCCTGGCCCGACTCATGGCGATGCGCCCCTCGGCCGCTATCTTCCCGGCCAGGACGTCCGCGCGTGTTCCGGCGAGGCCGGCCTGCCGCGCCAGCTCTCCCACGTTCCGAGCGGCCTGTTCCGGGATGGAGGTGATGAGCTTGATGTTGTCCCGGACCCGCTTTTCCACGGCCTCGGAAATATCGGCGGCAAGACCGCCCTTTCCCTGTCCATGGCCGCGCTGGTCCTCTGGATCGTCGCCCTGGGCGCGACCGCCTTCTTCTTCCAACCGACATTCATGCAGGCCTTGGCTTGGTCCCTGAACCGCTCATTTTCAATTCCTTGGGGTTTGTTGGTGTTGGCTGCCCCAATCGCTGTCAGCCTGCATCGCTGGGTTGTGGACCCTGTCCGGAAAGAGCGACTGGCCGAGCTGAAGAAGAAGAACGACGAGCTGGCCGTTCAGATCCGCAAAGTTCGCTTCGAGCGAAGTCAGATCCAAAACGAAATTTTCGACCGAGTGGAAAAAGAGGTCCAAGACCAGGTGGCGAAAAATTCGGCTCGGTTGGCCGACAAGTACGCGAAGATCCGCGCCGACCTCGATGAGCGCGAGGAGGCCGTGGCCAAGCGTGAAAAGAACGTTCAGCAATGGCAGAATGAAGCCCACAACGCCAGCCAGAAGCTCGCGCATGAGCGCGAGGTGGTCAACACACTCTGGCAGGTGATCCACGGCGCGAGAGCTGCCCTGGAGGCCGGAAACACCGGCATGGCCATAAGAAAACTGACGCGGGAAAAACACCACATCAAGAAACGCTCCGAACGGAGCAAAAGGAGAAGCGCATGAACAAGTGGAGGAAATGGCGGAAAGAAGGCTTTGAGGATGGAAGGAGATGCCCAGAGTGCGGTGGCCAGGTCCGGACTATTCACGGATTTGATCAAACGCCAAACTTTGACGTTGGCGGCATCGAGTGGTGCCGCAGCTGTAAGACGATCCTGAGCGTGGAATTCGACGAAAAAACCTTGGGGCGAGCGCTGACCACGACACACCCCAAGGAAACAAAAGGTGCACCTCTATAGAAATGCACTGAGACAAACTGGCTTTTCATTAGTTAGCTTTGTGTTTTTTAAAAACCACTTCATAGGGCTTTTTAAGGTCCGTACTGAAAATAATCCAATTGCCGCTTCCCTCATCAATATAAGATAAGAGACCATGATAACTAGGAGGCGTAATTGACAATAACGTCGGGGCATCATTTGTCGCAGTAATGCTTATCTTCGCAGCACTATTATTAAAAGTTCCAGATAAATTATAATTCGTTTTATGCACAATGGGGCCTATTGTAGGAGGGACGATGTGTTTTCCACCGAAAGCCGTCCCTAATACCCCCCCCCCCTGTCCTTGACCACTTCCCTTTTCCCAAGAAGCAAACAATTTATCCTCTTCAGCCTTTACACTGACCGTATCTCCCCTCTGGTCAACCCATTCGCCCACAAAAGGGCAATCCGAACCATCTTTTCTTGCATAATATGCATCTATATATTTGTTGATATTATTTCTTTGATCTCCACTTTTACCTATAAACTCATCCCATTTATCTGCTTCATCGTTCCGTTTCTTCTTGATCTGGCTTAATAGATCATAGTTGCTATTGTGTGGTGTTTTGACTTTAAGTCCCTGATGTGCCATCTCCTCTGCACGATCAACGAACCCAGCTCTAAGGTATGCATATCCTAGATTTGCACATGCCAAAGAATTGTCTCGTTCAGCGGCTTTTGACTGAAACTCAACTGCCTTGACATTAAGACCTAGCTCTTTGGCCTGAAGACCTATGTTGTTTAGAACACTTTGGTTATTAGGGCTGATGTCAAGAAGTCTTTTGTAAAAATACAATGAAAGAGATGGGATATCGGCGATACTTAAATTATAGGCTGCATCAAAAAGAGAACTAGTATCTTCTGGTGTTAATTCGGCCTTTTTTTCGAGACAGAGAGCCCCCATGACATTTGATCCCTCAGCGAATTCAATTTCTGAAAGCGTATTGTACAAAGCCGCTTTCTCATGGCGATCATGCTGTGTTTGAATCCTTTGATTAATCGTCTCAACGGCCCTTGGGTAATCTCCAGCGGCGTATTGAGATTTCGCAAGAAGGCCAATCAGTTCTGTCCTAATGCCTTCATCATCAATATCTGAGAGGCCTTTGTTTATTACTTCCTGCGCTCTATCATGTTGTTTTATCTTGGAATAGCATCCTGCCCAGGAGCGAACAATATATTCTCTGGAAACACCATCATCACATTCCTCATAGAGAGACTGAAAGTCAGCAAAAACACCTTGATGATTCCCCTCAGAAAATAGCTGAGATAGAAAGTAACTCCTTAGGTGGAGAATCCTTCTTTTACTCTCATGACCCTTCAAGAGCTCTTCGAAAGAGGCCTTTGCGGCCTCAACACCTTCTGTTCTAATTGAAGCCACAATAACTGAAAGCGACTTTTCCTCTCCTTCCTCGACTTCAACCTCTTGTACTTCAGAAGGTGAGGCCGGACTGGCTGCCTCCTGTTGAATCAGCTCGTCTTGGTGAGGTCTATTTACCTGAGCTTCGTTAGCACAGGAAAGGCCAAAACCAAGACCGTCAGTGCCAATTTTTCCATCGACCTTCTTAAGACCTTTAAAGAATCCTTTGAGTTCCTTGCGGAAGTAATATCCAGAAACAAAAAACAGCAAAAACCAGAGAAACGGCCAAATCACTGTTCTGACCAAAGAGATCACATCAGATGCAGTCCATTCCATCGACAAGCTTCCTCATTTTTTTGAGCACGATACAGAAGGCTGCGACCTATGGCAACGAACTTAGCTTGCACTAGATGTTCTTTGTGCCCCCCCCTCGACATATGGCAAACATGAATGTAGCTCTTTGAAAAATGAAGATAGCCCAAAAAAACTAATCATCAAGAAGCCCTAGCCCGGGGCTGCTTGAGCCAAGCGGTTTTGACCATCGTTTTTCGCATCTTTAAATCATTGGCCGCCATCTTCGTCACTGTAGGATTGCCCATGCCTTCTATGAGCTGATCAACCTCGCTTTCGTCGGCCTTAGAATACCACTCCTCAAATTCATCATTCATTATCTCGTGCTCTAGCGCCCTTTTCTCATCCCTGATTTTCTTGAGACGCTTCATTTCTTCGAGTTCAAATTCGGCTTTTATTTCCTCTGGACTTTTATAGCCCTGGGGCCGCTTCCAGCTTCCATTTTTTGATAGCCCCACAAAGAAAGAACCTGCTTCATATAAATTTCCATTCGCATATAGAAGTGGGTCCACTTTGTTGGACCACTGAGCGACGTTTTTAAAGTGGACAGTTTTACTGGTCACGCCGCTTGGCGGGGCCAACCCAGAGGGAGTACCCCTCTGGGTTGGGTCGCGCTTGATATATCTCCATCGGCTTCCTGCCGCGCCGCCTGGGCGCGGCTGCTTCGCAAGTTGTTGGATCATGCCGGAGAAGGATCGAACAGGCCCTGCCCGGTCCTAGGAAACGAAAAGGCCCGACGCGATCGCGTCGGGCCTTCCTGCTTAGGCATCTTTGGAAGCATCCTTGGCTTTGCCCTTGGCGGGCTTATCCTTGTCGTCGGGCTTCTTCCCGGTCCGCGTCCAGAGCTTCATCTCCTTCATCCGCGCCGACCGTGTAAAGTCCCCCATCTTAGGGCCACTTACGAGTAGAAACTTCCAGCCGTTTTTTCGGGGGTGCCCAGAGGACAGGGAGGCCCCATGATCGTACAGGCCCTGTTCTTTTGTAAGTTTCTACTTAAAAACTAAAGAATTGCAGGATTCAATGGTTTCAACGACCTCTTCGCTATATTCCTTCTCAAGGCCAGGGAAGAAGTTGAACCCCGTACGTGCTTCAATCGCGTTCACGGTGGCCGTATAGCCCTTAACGTCAGCGTTCCTAGGGGTACTTTGGTCGAAGATAAATCCGAGGAGTTGCAAAGGCTGGTCAGAATCATTCGTTTTCACTGCTATAATCTTCCAATAGCCAGAGGGGACCTTGTGAGACTTGCGGGTGCCTGGCAACTTTCCTATCTCACGTTCATACAAAGGCCCTGTGATAACGTAGACCGTTTTCAACTTGGCGAGGCTCCTCACCTTCGCTTCAACACGCTGCCACGGCCCTTGATTCAAGGCTGATTTTTGTGGAGTTATGTTGGAAAGATAGTTTGTCATTTTCCAGTATTCAGTCCCTTTAAAAGAAGCCAAGGGAGCTTGGTGGCCCCTGTCCGTTTTAAGGGCGGCATTTGCGCCTTTGTAGTCATCTGGCTCCAAAGTCGATTCTTTAGGAAGATCGGAGTCTCTCTTCCATCGTCGGCTGGTCCTGTGTTTATTCGCCACAGTCGAAGCGTCGAGCCGATAGGCCACCCAGTCAGCAAACTTGGTTTCTCCGTTGTTGCACAGGGAGTATATATTACGGTGGATAATAACATCCGACTCTGGAACATTCTCAGGAATGCCGTAAGGGAAATGCTTCAAAGCACCCTCTTCAGCTAACGCTGAATAAGGCAACACTGCAAAGATAACCAGTAGCAAAGTTACGATCTTTTTTTTCATGTAAATACCTCCTTTGGTACTGTTGCCCCGGCCTGGCGTGAAGCTATATACTAACGATTTGATACGTGTATCTGTTATTTTTTCTTAAAAGAGTGAGTCAAGGACAAACTGGCCAAAGCGTGAAGTCCAGTTGATTAGTTATGACGTATGAAGCGCCGCGATAATTGAGCCACTTTTCTTTTTGCACTATGTAAAGCCTTTTATTTATTGTGCCTGAAGGGCACAAATGAATCGACCTCCCGAAGAGGCCTCGGGAGGTCTTTTAACTTTATGTGCTGTTAGTCTTTTTAATCACGCCGAATGGTCCCTACGGGGGGACGCTTCAAACTGTTTTTGAACGGCATCTATTTCACTTCATTTTAGCTTGTGGCTGCGCCAACGCAGCCCCAGTGGTAAGCATGGCGTCTTTGCCTGCCTCGTCACAATGCCGAAAATGGGACAACAATATTGCTTCCCGCCGTTCCTCTTCCTTAAGAGATTCTCCCACTCCAAGCAGCAACCATTGAGGGTCAGCTCCAAATTCTTTGATTAATACTTGGAGAATTGAAGACGGGGTATCGTTCTCATTTTTTTCATAGCGAACCAAAGTAGCCCGCCCTATTCCTAGTCGCTTTGCGAACTCTTCCTGGGTCATATGCCCACGAACAAGAGCAATACGGGCGCCTAGCGTGTCTTTAGACATAAAAATCCTACAATCTCATAATCAAGACTTGACAAAGTCTCAAATTTGAGACAGTCAATAGATACATAACGGGCTAAATAACGACTTTTGCATAATGAAAACACTACAAAAACAAGGCCTTAAGCTATGACAAAAACCTCCAAGGAAGTACCAGAAGTTTTTAACCGCAAGGACATCCCGGCAGCCGCTTGGACGCGAGCCAAAGGTTACGACGCTGCTCCCAACCCGTACAATTCTTCGTAAAGAGCGCGCCCTCATTCTGGGCCAATCCCTCAACATTTCCAAGCAGGGTTTGAGAACGGCAAAATCGTGCCTGACAACGAATGAGCTACGATCATCCCTGACAGATATGCTCAATCTTGTAGCGACAATACGGGATATCCGCAATGTCTAATCGCACGTCCGCTGTGAAACCGGTCAGAGCTGAAACGAAAATAGAAGAGGATTACGCTGCGGATGAAATCGTTCAACAATTTTCCCATTATTTCCGGTTCCTCCTGTACGTTTTCCGGAGTGCCTTTGAGTGCCCGAAATCAGAGAGCCTTAGCCCCAAATAAGGGGGAACCGGAGCTCACAAGGGGAAGCAGACACGTTCCGCCGCCGAAAATCACTATGTGGAGGAACAGAGGAACATGGTAGGAGAAAGAACAATCCCGTTATCGCGGTTACACGCCGTTGAGACACAAACACTGCTCCAGTTGGCCCTTATCCGGGGCATGAGCCGGGTATTGCGGACAGCCGCCGTGGACGGCGCTTTCTCGCTAATCCAGCGCGCCGAGACCTTAGAGGTAAATTTCAGCACAGGCGGTAACCTGACCCCCACGGGGCTGCTCGCGGCGGTCGAAGAGTTCCTGGAGGTATACGAGCCGCCCACGAACTTTGACCCGGAGACCGGCGCAACCCGTTACGACTGCTGTGGGGCCGTCTCGGCCCGAGGGCATGTTCCGAATTGCCCGTTCTGGGGACTGAAAGTCGCCGCCATACGAGAACGGGCACGGTTGCATTTGAAATGCAAATAAAACTTAATACGCGTCTTCCATAGCATGAACGGAGCGCAACGGCTTCTAGTCCCCGACCTACAACTGGGAATGAAGGAGAAACGAATATGGGCATGATTGAAAAGTCGGGCGCGTGTCCTGCGCATGGCCCCGTGTTGGCAAGGACAAAAGGAACAAACCATATCCTGCATTTGTTCCTGACGATCTTTACAGGTGGTTTGTGGGCTGTGGTCTGGATATTTGCGAGCATGGGGAAAAAGGACTGGCGCTGCCCTATGTGCGGACAACCCGTTAAAATTCTTTGAGGAATCGCTTTCATAACTTCCGTTACAATACTTCTTCGAGCAGCACTATCTAAAGCCCACCACGGCCCGACACGAATTCGACCGCATCCATGTCGGGCTTTTTCCGGTACTGACCTCAAGATTACTCGTAAAGGGGCAGGTACATGAAGGTTCTGTTGTCGATCAAGCCGCAGTTCGCTGATCGCATTTTTTCAGGTGAAAAAAAGTTTGAATTCAGGAAGACGACATTCAAACGAGAAGTGACCACCGTTGTTGTCTACGCCACCATGCCGGTGGGGATGATCATAGGCGAATTCAAAATTGGCGGCATCCTGGAAGGAACACCGCAGGAACTCTGGGAAAAGACTAAGGAACAGGCTGGTATCTCCCTGGATAAATACCAAAGCTACTTTTCCGGCAGATCAAGCGGGTACGCGATCCGGATAGAGAAGCCAAAGCTCTATGGCGAGGCTATCACCCCTGCCAGTCTGCAATCCTTCTCGGCACCACAATCATTTCGCTATCTGGAATCGTAGGAATATCCGGGCCGCCTCCTTCAGGCGGCCTTTTTTTATGCGCTACGTCCAGGCCCCGGGGGAATCGGCCCAGGGTTTGGTGGACGTGTTCCTGGATGCGGTTTCCCACCGGGGCGGGCAAGACCCCTTGCACGGTGTGCCGTTCGACCTCCTGCTGGACAAGGGGTCCGCCAACACGGCGCACCTGTTCACCAATCTGGCGGAACAGCCGAAAGACACGGCCATTATCCCCAGAAATCACCGAGGAACACGGCAACGAGCTGAAACAACTTCATAAACTCGGCCGCCGCCGTCGACCAGGCGGTTATGGATGCGGAGGAAGTATTTCGTGACCTGGGGCGCATTGAAACCGCAACATTTTACGCGACGGTTTCGGATTCTCTACTGGCCCAAACGTATCAAAAGATCAAGAAAAACAAGACCTACAAGAACATTCCGTATGTGGACGCAACCGGAAAAACGAAACACATTTCGTCTTTGGAAGAGTTTTGCGAAATCAAACTCGGCAAATCTGCCCGGCGGTTGCAGCAGCTCTCCCAAAACCTCCGCACCCTCGGTCCCGACCTGTACGAATCCGCCGAAAAGATCGGGTTTCGTGCCAAGGATTACCGCGCCCTGAAGGCGCTGCCGCCCGAGGAACAGGAAGTGGTCAAGACGGCCATCGCCAGCGAAAGCAAGGACGAGGTGATCGACATCCTCCAGGACATGGCCGCGCGGCACCAGGCCGAAAAGGAAGCGGCCAGGAAGGAAAAGGAGACCGCCCACATGACCATTTCCTGCTCATCCTGCGAATACCACAAGCCCGAAAGCAACCCGCATCAGGGCAAGCTGATACCCGGCCATCACGGTAAATGCACCCGTCCCACAGGACTGTGCACCGAGATTCTGGAGTCAGCCGACGCCCTCCCCCGGGCAGGATGCGGAGACGACCCCGCCCTGATACCGGAACTGACTGAAGAACATGCCGAGCGCGACCGTGCAGTGCAGAACTCGGCGGCCGCCGTGGACCAGGCCGTTATGGATGCGGAAGAAGTATTCCGTGACCTAGGCAGGCTGGATGCAACCCTATTTTATGCGACCGTCACAGATTCCATGCTGGTGCAAATTTTTCAAAAGATCAAAAAATCAAAGGCTTACAAAAGTATTCCGATTCGTGACGAGTCTGGAAATCTGCGACGGTCGCAGAATCTGGAAGAATTCTGCCAACTCAAATTGGGCAAGTCCTATCGACGTTTGCAGGAGCTTTCACAGAATATCGCCACCCTCGGTCCCGACCTCTACGAATCCGCCGAGCGCATAGGCTTCCGGGCCAAGGATTACCGCGCATTGAAGGCTCTCCCCGAAGCGGAACAGGAAGTGGTCAAGACGGCCATCGCCAGCGAATCCAAGGACGAAGTCCTCTCCATTCTGGAAGACATGGCGGCCCGGCATCAGGCCGAAAAGGAAGCGGCCAGGAAGGAAAAGGAGGACATGGCCGCCGACCTGGAAGCCCGGTCCAAGCTGCTGGAGGACCGGGGCAACAAGCTGGAAAAGGTCAGCCTGCAACTGGAAAAGCTCAAGAGCCTGCCCCCGGCCAAGAACGTCGAATTGAAGCTGGAGCGGGAAAAGGCGGCCGCCGAAGCGCTGGACGCCGCGCACATCACCTACCTGGCCGAGAGCAACGGATTTTTCCGGGCCGTGGCAGACATTCTGGCCGCCGACGAGGTCAGCGCCCACACCAAGGAATACGCGGCGGAAACGGTGCGCAAGTGCTGCGAGGAACTGGCGGACTTCCTGGCCTCCCACGGCATCGCGGTGGACTTTCAGGACATGGTGCGGCCGGAATGGATGCGGGACACCGCCCGGGGCGACCTGGAGCAGGGCAACCTGCAAGAGCCTTCCGGCGCGCACGGGAGCTGGTAGACCATGTCTGCGAACCTTGGAGAATTGGACACCCTGCGCAACCTGGCGCGACGGCTCGACGAGGCCGGGCACGGGCGGCGGGCCGGAATCGTGGACGAAGCGTGCCGCCTGCTGTGCTGTTCGCGCCAGACGGTCTACCGCAAGCTCAAGGAGCGCGTGGGCTGGACCAGCGGCCGCAAGCCCCGGGCGGACCGGGGCAAGCTCTCCATTCCCGAGGACGTGGCCGTCAAGGCCGCGCACCTGATCCACAAGGCCACCCGCGCCAACGGCAAGCGGACCATGAACATGACCACGGCCCGCGACATCCTGGAAGAATCCGGCCTGGGCCATGTGGATGAGGAGACCGGCGAAGTGGTCATGCCCAAAGCCGCCACCACGCTGAGCCGCGCCATGCGCGCCTACGGCTGCCACCCGGACATGCTCAGGACGGGCAAGCCGCATACCCGCATGAGAAGCCTGCACCCCAACCAGTGCTGGCAGTTGGACCCGTCGCTGTGCGTCCTGTTCTATCTGCCCAAGGGCAAGGTGCGGATCATGGACGGAAAACGGTTCTACAAGAACAAGCCCGCATATGCCGAGAAAGCCGCGAAGGAACGGGTATGGCGCTACGTCATCACCGACCATTACAGCGGTTCCATTTACGTGCGCTACGTCCAGGCCCCGGGGGAATCGGCCCAGGGTTTGGTGGACGTGTTCCTGGATGCGGTTTCCCACCGGGGCGGGCAAGACCCCTTGCACGGTGTGCCGTTCGACCTCCTGCTGGACAAGGGGTCCGCCAACACGGCGCACCTGTTCACCAATCTGGCGGAACGCCTGGGCGTCCGCATATTGACCCACGAGGCGGGCAACCCGCGCGCCAAGGGGCAGGTGGAATGCGCCAACAACATCGTGGAGACCCAGTTCGAATCCCGGCTCTCGTTCCTGCGCATCGAAAGCGTGGAACAGTTGCAGGCCGAGGCCGACAAGTGGCGGCGGCACTTCAACGCCCGCGCCAGGCACAGCCGCACCGGCAAGACCAGGAACGAGGTGTGGCTGACCATCGGGGAGGACCAGCTGCGCCTGGCTCCCCCGCTGGAGCTGTGCCGCGAGCTGGTGACCACCCGCCCCGAGGAAAAGACCGTCCGCGACGACCTTTCCATATCCCATTCCGTCAAGGGCCACGGCCGCAACGACTACGATCTGCGCATGGTGGGCGGCATCCTGCCGGGGATCAAGGTCAAGGTGGTGGTCAATCCCTACCGGGCTCCGGCGGTGGACGTGATCATGGCCGACCCGCTGACCAGGGAGGAACGGGCCTGGACCGTGGAGCCGGTGAGGAAGAACGAGGCCGGATTCTGGGAGAGCGCCGCCGTCATCGGCCGGGAATACAAGGCCCTGCCCGAAACCAAAGCCGAGAAGATGCTCAAGAGGATCGACGAGGCGGCCGGGCCGAATCCCAAGAGACACAACGCGCCCGAGGGCGTGGACGTGCTGGCGGACATCAAGCCCTCGCCCGAGTGCCTGCCCAGACGCGGCCGCGACCTGGGCCTGGACGCCATGCACCGGGAACCGGCTCCGCACAGTGTGGTCGAGGCGGCCATGCTGCTGAAAAAACGCCTGGGCGACGACTGGACCGGCGAGGCTTACGCATGGCTGACGCAGCGGTATCCGGAGGGCGTCCCGGCCGGGGAACTGGATTCAATAGCCGAACGGTTCGGCGCGAAGACCGCGGCGCCGGCGCTTCTCAAGCTGGTGGCGAATCAGGGGTAGTTTCATGCTGAAAAACAAATTCAAGACGCTCCACAAGGAGTGCGGCATCTCGCAACGCCGGCTGGCGGCGGAGGTCGGCATATCCCCGGCCGCATTGAGCGGGATCGTCAACAAGGACGTATGGCCCAAGAAGGCGGACAGGAAGGCATTGCAGTCGGCCATCAGGATGCGATTCCGCGCGGCCGGCGGGTGCGAAAGCAGGTGCCGGAACCTGTTCCACAAATCAAGGACGGCGACAGGGATCAAGAAAACAAGAAAACCGGCGCAAGCCGAAACAATGAAGAAGGAGGAACCCACTATGATGTTAGGCAAACAGGCGTTGTTTCCCGCGACCAGGCGCCACTTCAACCTGCGGCAAAACCCCTTCGGCGAGGTCCGCGAACCCGCCGACGTCTTCCTGAGCGGGGAAATACGCTACGTGCGTGAAGCCATGTATCAGACGGCCGGGCACGGCGGGTTCATCGCGGTCGTGGGCGAATCCGGGTCCGGCAAGTCCACCCTGCGCAGGGAGCTGGTGGAGCGGGTCGTCGGGGACGGCCGGCCGGTGCGCATCATCGAACCGTATGTCCTGGCCATGGAGGACAACGACAGGACGGGCAAGACGCTCAAGAGCCTGCACATCGCCGAGGCGATCATGGCCGAGGTGGCCCCCGCCGAGTCCATCAAGGTCGGCCCCGAAGCCCGGTTCCGCCAGGTGCACAGGGAGCTGCGGGATTCCTGCCGCGCGGGATGGGCGCACTGCCTGATCATCGAGGAGGCCCACGCCCTGCCCGTCGCCACCATCAAGCACCTGAAGCGGTTCCTGGAGCTGGAGGACGGCTTCAAGAAGCTGCTGAGCATCATCCTGCTCGGCCAGCCCGAACTGAACCACAAGCTTTCCGAAAGCAACGCCCAGGTGCGCGAGGTGGTCCAGCGCTGCGAAAAGATACGGCTCGCTCCCATGGACGGCAGCCTGGCCGAGTTCGTCACGTTCCGCTTCGAAAGAGCCGGGGCCGACGCGGACACGGTCATCACCCCCGACGCGGTGGAGGCCCTGCGGGAGAGGCTGACCGGCCCGGTCTCCAGGGCGGGCGCGAACGACCCGGTTTCCCTGGTCTATCCCCTGACCGTGGGAAACATGATGACCGCGGCCATGAATCTGGCCGCCGAGATCGGTGCGCCGATCATCACCCCGGAAATCGTCAACCAGGTTTAGGAGGCTCCCATGAAGATCACCCCCATCGACAACGACCGCAGGCGGACGGGCAACCGGGCATGGCCCTCGGGCAGCCTGAGCAGCCGCAAGATAGCTTCGGCCGTTCTGGACCTGAAGGCCCTCATTCAGCGCGGCATGGACAGCGAGTCCGTGCGGGAGGCGAACCGCCGCTGCGATGACATCCTCTTTGAACTCGAAACGGTGGAAGACCTGGAAAACATCAACATGCTGGGAGGTGCGTAGCATGGAAGGCTACATGAAAAACGCCCAGGGACACTTGGTGCCCCTGGACCAGGTGAAAGAGATCGACAAGGCCCGGCACGAGCTGGTCATGGAACTGGTGGAGCGGGCCATGACCGTGCGCAGGGACATGCGCGACCTCAAGGTCAAAATCATGGGCGATATCGAAGCCTTTGTCCAGATGAGCGCCGAACAATATGGCGCGAACATCGGGGGCAAACTGGGGAACGTCACCCTGCCTTCCTATGACGGGCAATTCAGGATCGTGCGCCAGATTGCAAAGCATCTTTCCTTTGATGAACAGCTTCAAGCCGCGAAAACGCTTATCGACGAATGCATCAAGGAATGGACCGAGGGCAGCCCCGGCGAGTTGCAGGCGCTCATCAACGACGCCTTCCAGGTGGACAAGGAAGGCCGAATCAACACGGGCCGAATCCTCGGGCTGAAGCGCCTGGACATAAGGGACCCGCGTTGGAGGAAGGCCATGGAAGCCATCGCCAACAGCCTCCAGGTGACCAACACCAAGGCCTATGTCCGCATTTACGAACGCCGGAAGGACGGCTCGTACAAGCCCCTGTCCATGGACATGGCGGCCATCGAATAACGGTCCGGGAAGACAAGCACATGTCCATATCCCTCCACCAATGCGAACGGCTGCGGGCCAGGATCACCCTGACACAGTGCGAGCACAACCGGGGCCGCGACGACTCGGCGACGCCGAACGGCGCCCCTGTCCGCCCTTATGCGTGCTGGAAGTGCGAGGACTGGAAACAATGGTCAAAGGAGAAAACCATGACGGAAACAGACCTTACCATAGAACGGATGATGCAAGTTACCGGCGCGGGGAGCAAACGCGAGCTTGGTGATATCGTGGGCGGCAACGTCCACCAGGCGACCAACCTCAAGCGCATCCCGGACAGCTGGTACGAACACCTGGAAAACAAGTTCGGGGCGGATGTCCGGTTCCTCAAGACCGGCGTTCACTCCCCTGCCGGGGCGAAAGCCGGCGAAGCAACCGCCCCGAGGAACGAGGAACCGAAAGGCTTTGATGAAACGCCCAAGGCCGATGAACCGAAGGCCGATGAAGAACCGGCGCAGGTCGAGGAAACCGGCATCAGGATGGACGCCATCCCCACCGAGATGCTCATCGACGAACTGATGGACCGCATCCCGCTGGCCAGGATCGTTATCGGGAGGCGGGCGGCATGACAACAGAACGAACCGTACCTATTTCACGGCTGCACGCCGTCGAGGCGCGGGCGATGCGCCGGTTGTCCCTCATCAGGGACATGATCAAGGTATTGCGCGAGGCGCCGGTGGACGGTGTCTCCGCCCTGATCCTGCGGGCCGAGACCCTGGAAGCGGGTTTCAGCGTGGGCGGCGGCCTGACGACGACGGGCCTGCTCGCGGCGGTTGAGCGGTTCCTGGAAGATCACGAACCGCCCACAAGCCCCGACCCGGAAACCGGCGAAGCCACATATGATTGCTGCGGGGCCGAGGTGGCCCGGGGTCATGTCCCGAGTTGCCTGTTCTGGGGGCTGAGGATCGCCGTCATACGGGAACGGGCCCGGCTGGGTTTGAAAGGCCGATAACCCTTAACAACGCACCCAAGGGTGCGGAGGACAACAGCATGAACAGGACTGAATTGATCAAGGAAGTTGTGGCAAACAATCCCCACGGAACCAGGACCGCCGAGGTCGAAACCATTGCGCGCGAGGTGTTCGACGTCATGGAGCAGGCCTTGGCCAGTGGCGAGAAAGTGTCCATTGCCGACTTCGGAACCTTTGACGTCAATGAGCGCAAGGCCCGGACAGGCCGCAATCCGCAAACGGGCGCGCCGGTCGAAATCCCCGCGAAGCGGGTGGTGAAATTCAAACCGGCCAAGGCGCTGGCGGAAACAGTCAACGAGTAGCGCGAAGCGAAACCGCCCCCGGCCGGGGCGGTCGCCGGGCCATGGCGGCCCCGGCCTGATGAGCTGCCGGCGCTTCAGTAACAGGAGGAGGATCAATGTCCAAATACATCTGCACCGGATGCGGCGAGACGTTCGACGACTGGGACGAGCTGGTTCATGAGGCGTACTGCCCCGATTGCGGAAAGCCCGTGGAGGACTTCAACAAGGCATTCAAGCGGGTGCTCATCGACCACGCCCTCAAAGAGGCGGACCCGGAACTGGCGGCCATGTGGAGGGAATTCCAATGCATGGCTTTGGGGATCAGGCCGGTGTGCATCACGGTGAATTTCGAGGCGCCCGGCCCGGCCGGGGCGGAAGCATGAGCGATCACTACCGATGCAGGTTCTGCGGGGCGTCGTGGATATATGATCCGCCCTGCGGCTGCGAAGCCAAGGAGCAAGCAAGTGGCAATGACGAGCAAGGGCCGGCGCTGGAGGAAAGGGTTGATCCGAAAGGTCAAGACGATACAGAACAGGCGGCTCGGCATGAACGACGAGGAGTACCGGACAATGCTTGAGGATCGGTACGGCAAAACTTCGTCCACCAGGTTGACTCTGGACGAGTTGCAAGACCTGGCCGGACACCTGGAGGAACTGGCGGGCGGGGGCGAGACAAAGACGCCCGCGGACAGGCGCGATCCCCAGGCCGACATGATCCGGGCTCTTTGGCGGGAGATGCACGAAGCGGAAATCGTCCGTGATCCGAGCGAGCGGGCATTGAGCCGGTTCGTGCATCGGCAAACCGGCGTGTCGTCTCTGGCATGGCTGGGCACACGCCAAGCCAGCAAAGTTATCGAGGCCCTGAAGGATTGGAAGAAACGCGAAAAAGCCACCATGCAGGCAAACGACGGAAGGTAGCTGTGGACGATACAAGAACTCCCGCAACGGCTCTGTTGACCGATCTGGCTGAAAACCTGGCTCATTACGCCAAGGCCCGTCTGAATGCCTCCCCCGTCGACGCAAAGGCGTTCGGGGAAGAGGCGGCAGTGTTCATTGCGGACCTTTGGGGCGGCCAGGTCATTTACATCCCCAAGGATATGGCCGGCCGCATCCGTTCAAGAGATTCCAAGATTTACGCCGAATTTTCGGGTGAGAACCACGCCGAGCTGGCCCGCAAGTACAAGTTGTCTTTCCAGCACATCCACCGCATCATCAAGAAGGAGCGGGAGCGTCGCAGCGTCAAGCAACACAACCTCCCGATGAATAAATAATGTTGTCGCAGCTGGATAAAGAATACTCTCACTGTCGTGCAAGTAATATTGCCACAGCTGGATAAATAATGTTGTTACAGTATGAGAAAAGCCTTTTCAGAAACGACCGTCCCGATATATCCCGCATCGTCCCGGATCATCCCGATTATCTCACACACCCTACTTAGTTATCCTGTACGTTCTTATCAAGCAGCGCGACCCCCAAAAGCCATTTTTCAAAGCCTCATTTACATTCTTGCAAAATACCATAATTCCCGTTATGCCCCCTGTTTCCAAGAAACAATCTTCACGAAGCAAGGGGACAAATAATGAAAAAAATTCTCATCGCGCTGCTCACGCTCTGCTGTCTCACAGCCTTTGCCGCCTCGGCTTTCGCCGCGGGCACCAAAGTCAAAATGGCCTTCGCCACCTGGGTGGGATACGGTCCGCTCTACATCGCCAAGGAAAAGGGATTCTTCGACAAGTACGGACTGGACGTGGACCTGATCATCATCGACGATGAAGCCCAGTACGCGGCCGCCATGGTTTCGGGCAACATCGACGCCTTGGGCAACGTCCTTGACCGCGAAGTCATCCACTTTGCCAAGGGCGCCCCGGAGACCGTACTGTTCGCCATGGATGAATCCGCAGGAGCCGACGGCCTTATCGCCACCAAAGAAATCAAAACCCTGAACGACCTCAAGGGCCAGAACATCGGCCTGGACAAAAGCTCCTCGTCCTACTTCTTCTTCCTGACCGCTCTCCAGCAGGCTGGCCTGAGCGAAAAGGACGTGACCATCAACGAAATGGAAGCTTCCGATGCAGGCACCGCCTTCATCGCAGGCAGGCTGGACGCGGCCATCACCTGGGAACCCTGGCTCTCCAAGGTCTCCAAGCGTGAAGGCGGCCATGTCCTCGTGTCTTCCAAGGACTTCCCGCGCACCATCGTGGACATCGTCACCATGCGCAACGACTTCATCGCCGAACACCCCGAAGCTCCCACTGCCATGACCAAGGCCTGGTTCGACGCCGTCGAATGGTACAAGAACAACCCGGAAGCAGGAAACGCCATCATGGCCAAGCACCTGGGCGAGACTCCCGAGTCCGTGGCCGAAATGGCCTTGGGAGTGTCCTTCTTCGACAAGGCCGGCAACGTCGCCTTCTTCGACAAGTCCGAGAACAACAACATCTTTGAAGTGGGCGAACGCGCCAAGAACTTCTGGATGAACAAGGGAATCATCACCAAGCCCCTGGATGTGAACGCCCTCATCACCGACAAATACGTCATGGGAGCCGCCAAGTAGATGGCCACCACTTCGAAAAATCGCTGCTTCGCGCCGGGAACAGGGCTGACTCTGCTCTCGTTCCTGGCGCTTCTCGGCCTCTGGAGCGCCCTTGCCTACACCGGAAGCGTCAAGGAGCTGTTCCTTCCCAAGCCTCACAAGGTGCTCACCGCCTTTGTCCAGATGTATGAGGAGGGAATTCTGCTGACCTACAGCTGGGATTCCATCTATCGGGTCATGGTTGGATGGGCCATGGCAGTGGTGGTGGCCGTGCCGCTGGGCATGTTCATAGCCACTTCCCGGCGCTGCGCGGCCGTATTCGGCCCGCTCATGGAATTCGCCCGGTATTTGCCCGTGGTCGCCCTGGTCCCCCTGACTCTGCTCTATTTCGGCATCGGAGATCTCCAAAAATTTATGGTCATCTTCCTGGGCACCTTCTTCCAACTGGTGCTCATGGTGGCCGACTCCACGGCCCGTGTCCCCAAGGACCTGAGCCGGGCTGCCGCCACCCTTGGCGCAAGCCGGGCGCAGACTTACAGGCTCGTGCTCGTTCCCGGCGCATTGCCCGGCATCATGGACGACCTGCGAATCACTATCGGCTGGGCCTGGACTTACCTGGTGGTGGCCGAGCTGGTGGCCGCCAACTCGGGCCTGGGCTACATGATCCTGCGCGCTCAGCGCTTCCTGGCCATCGACCGCATCTTCGCGGGCCTAATCATCATCGGCCTGCTGGGCCTGGGCACGGACTTCCTCTTCAAATGGCTAACCCGCATCACTGTGCCGTGGAGCGAAAAGGCATAGACATGAGCAAACTGAGCATACAAAGTCTGACAAAGACTTTCGGCAGCGGCGACAAGACGGTCACCGCCTTGGAAAACGTGACCCTGGAAATCGACGAAGGGGAATTCACCGTGGTGGTGGGGCCCAGCGGGTGCGGCAAGTCCACACTCCTGAACATAGTGGCCGGGCTGGAACTGAAAAGCTCCGGTCAGGCCGTGCTGGGCGGGCGCAGGATTACCGGGCCGGGTTCGGACCGGGGCATGGTTTTCCAGTCTTATACTCTCTTCCCCTGGCTCACCGTCCGCGAAAACGTGGAGTTCGGCCTGCGCATCAAAAAAATGCCCAAGACCGAACGGGCCGAGATCGCCCGAAAATATCTGAGGCTGGTGGGGCTGGCCGAGTTCGAAAACGCCCTGCCCAAAGAGCTTTCCGGTGGCATGAAACAGCGCACAGCCATCGCCCGGGTGCTGGCCAACAGCCCGGACATGCTGCTCATGGACGAGCCGTTCGGAGCCCTGGACGCCCAAACCAGGCTCCAGTTACAGGATCTGCTGCTGGACGTCTGGCGCGAGGAAAAGGCCACGGTACTCTTCATCACCCATGATATCGACGAAGCCATCCTTCTGGCCGACACCATTCATATCATGTCCAACAGACCGGGCCGCATCCTGGAAAGCATCCACGTGGACATTCAACGACCGCGCGACCATCGCGTGACGCTCACACCCGAATTCGCGGCCATCAAGGGCCAGATCATGGATCTGCTCTGGAACGAGATGAGTTGATCCGCACAAATGAATAGACAATAAGGGGGGAGCCGTACATTACGGCTCCCCTTTTTCTACGCCGATTGCAAAGAACATCATCACTACTATATATTAAAACTGTTGTGATTCTCGGTCCGAACCGGAGGAGTGAGGATGCCGTTCAGCAAAAAACGTGAGAAAAACGGGCAATGCCCGAAGTGTATTGAATATGAATGGGCCGATCCGCAAAGAGGGTATGGTAAAGAAAACCTCTGCGTTTTTCATCAGCCCAAAAACAACAAGTATGCATTTGCAAAGGGCGAAAAGAAGAAGCTGGATCTCAACGGGTTTAATGGGCTGGTCTTCGAACGACTTAAGGCTGGCATAGAAGGCGGACATATTTGCCGCTTTTCCGGAACGATCTTCCCGGGAGATATTACCTTCCAAGACAAGGAAAGGCAAAGGGGAAACGAATTTCCCAGCGTCAGCTTTTATGCCTGTGTTTTTCATGGAGACACAAGCTTCCAATGGATAACCTTTTTGGGAATAACCGATTTTCGTAAAACCACATTCGAAAAAAGAACTGACTTCTCCATATCGACCGCCAAAGACAGCGTCTCTTTCGAGGAAGCCATTTTCAATGATCTTGCTGAATTCAGCAAAATCACTTCCCGAGACAACGGCTATGAGCTTCACGGTCTCACGGCAGAAAGCCTTCAAAACGTCAATTTTACGCATCATGACACGAGCAAACTGTCGTTCACGGGCGGGAAATGGCCGGAGAAGCTCTGGATGGAGCGAAATTGCGATAAAAAATATAGAGACCGGAAGAGTAAGGGCAAAGGTTCGCTTTTCTTTCTGAAAGAGTATCCCGAATATGAGAAATGCGAGGAAGTTTACAGAAGCCTGAAGATCAAGGCGACCCGAGACCATGACCAATGTCTCATTTCAAGATGGAACTTCCGGGAAAAGCAGATGTATCGGAAACGATACTGGTGGCGGCGCTATATTCCGTTGACACCGACATGGATATACTGGGCATTCAGCGGATTTGGCGAAAGGCCGGGAAGAGCTTTTGCCGCCCTGCTGTTCTTGTTCCTGTCCCTGTCTTTGCTGCTGGGACTTTTGGAAATGTCAAACGGAGTCGAACAAGGAGTGGCTGCCACAGCCGACTTCGGCCTTCAAGCATATTTCCGGCTTCTGCGACTGGCTTTCGAACAGGTTCTTCCGGTGAAAACGGAGCTTGCTGGCTCCCGGTCATGGGGCGGTGTCATGGTGACACTCATCGCCAAAGTCCTGATCCCCATCCAGGTGGCCCTTCTCATGTTCGCACTCCGCAATCGGTTCAGGCGCTAGCCGACAATGTTCGTTCCCATGAACACCGACATCCGTTGCTTCCCTCGCAGGCTTTCGCATGCGGCCGAGGTATTCTATTCGTAGGCCAGGCCCTGTGGTGCGGTTTTGTTTTCAAAAAGGGTCTCAACCTTATCGCGGAAATGACTGGAAATCTTGAGCTCCGAAACGTTGAGCGGTGTCTCCATACCGCCATAGAAACGCAGGGCCCGGTCGATGAAGTCCGCGTCCACGAACGCGGATTTCATGTCGTAGACCTGACCGTCCCAACACAGGCCGAGACGCAACATGGGGTTGCGCTCCGGCCCTTTGGTGATCAGGTTGCCGGTCTTGACCAGCGCCTGGGCCGCGAGTCCCCTGGACACGCCCGCCCATTCAGCCAGCTTGTCCAGAAATGCGGGCATGAGCGCAACATAATAGTATTGATCGATCTTGCAGGCGATGGACTTGCCCGGAAGGTTCAGCAACCAGGGTTCTTCCCTGAAAGCATCTCCAAGGCCCTTCTGAAGCTTGGTGGCTATCTCCTGATAATCGGTCAGCGGCATGACGTACTCCTTTATAGAACTGAATGAACCACATTTTAGGCAACAATTCAAGGGAGTCGCATATTCCCGCTTTCCGTTTCGCAACGATTCCTCTTCTGCCGTTATCTCCTCCAAAAAGAAAAACGCGGACGGACAAACTTTCCGAAATTTTGTTCCCTAAACTCTGGAGCCACATTATCCTGTAAAATCAAACAAGTCAGCAGTTCCATTGACCGATCATTTTCGTCCCCCCCCCTTGACATTATCGCAATGTTATTCCTATTGATTTAAACCCTTTTTCTTAAAAATTGGGCTACATGGCCCGGCTTGTCCCGGGCGGAGAAATCAATAAGGAGTAGAGAATGTCGGATCTGAACACGCAAAGAACATATGCCCTTGTCGGCCATGGCGGCAGTGGTAAGACCTCTGTCGCAGAAATGCTGTTGCTCAATGCTGGCGTTATCAACCGCCTCGGCAAAGTGGAAGAAGGCACCACCGCCCTCGACTACGAGCCTGAAGAAATCAAGCGCCGCGGCTCCACCCAGCCTGGCTTCGCCAGCTACCAGTGGAACAAGAACCAGCATTTCCTCATTGATACTCCGGGTGACTCCAACTTTGCGGGCGACCTGAACTATATGCTCACCGCCACGGACGGCGTGGTGCTCGTCATCGACGCCGTGGACGGCGTGAAACCCCTGACCCGCAAAATATGGGCCGGTATCCAGAAAGCGGGACGTCCGGCCATGATCGTCATCAACAAGATGGACCGCGACCGCGCCGAATTCGAGACCGCATTCGAAAACATTTCAGAAGGGCTCGGCGCACGTCCGGCACTGCTGTATTATCCCATCGGCAGCAAGGAAGATTTCAAGGGCGTGGTGGACATGCTCTCCGGAAAAGCGCTCATGTTTGCTGACGACGGAGGCGTAAGCGAGGGCGAAATTCCCGGTGACATAGCCGATACTGTGCAGGCCATGCGCGAAAACATGGTCGAGAACATCGCCGAATCCGACGAAGAGCTCATGGAAAGATATTTCGAGGAAGGCGAACTCACTCCTGAAGAGATCACCCAGGGCCTGAAATCCGGTGTCCTGGCGGGTGAACTCGTTCCAGTGGTCGTCTCAGCCGCCTTGGAGAACTGGGGAGGCGCAATGATCCTCGACACCATCCAGAACCTGCTACCCAGTCCCCTGGACCACGCTCCGTGGCAGGGCGAGGAAGGAGAAGTGGAAAGCTCCCCCGACGCTCCTCTCTCCTGTTTCGTATTCAAGACCCTGGCTGACCCATTTGCGGGCCAGCTCACCGTCGTCCGGGTTCTCTCCGGCACCCTGAAGCCGGATTCCTCCCTCAAGAACACCGCCAATGGCGAAAAGGAACGCGTGGGCCAGTTGGTACTCATGCAGGGCAAGGAACAACAGGCCACCAAAGAGCCCATGGGCCCTGGGGCCATCGTAACCCTGGCCAAGCTCAAGAACACCCACACGGGCAACACCTTGTGCGATGAAAAAGGCGACTTCGTGCTGGCAAAACCAGCCATCTCCCCGCAACTGATCACCTTTGCTCTGGCTCCTGCCGAAAAAGGGGACGAGGACAAGGTCTACGCCGCCGTGGCCAAGCTGCTCGACGAAGACATAACCCTGACCTTGGGCCGCGACGAAGAGTCCGGCGACATCCTGCTCTCGGGCATGGGCCAGAACCATATCGAAATCTCCGTGGAAAAGGCCAAGCGCCGCTACAAGGCCGACATCGTGCTCAAGACTCCCAAGGTTCCGTACCGCGAAACCTTCCGCACCCCGGCCAAAGACATCCAGGGCCGTCACAAGAAGCAGTCCGGTGGCCGCGGCCAGTTCGGTGACTGCTGGATCCACATCGAACCCCAGTCATCCGGTACGGGCTACGAATTCGAGGACAAGATCGTGGGCGGAGCCATTCCGCGCCAGTACATCCCGGCCGTGGACAAAGGCATCCAGGAAGCGGCCGCCCGCGGCGTGCTTGCCGGCTACCCGGTCATCGACTTCAAGGCCACCTGTTACGACGGCACCTACCACAACGTGGATTCCTCGGAAATGGCCTTCAAGATCGCCGGTTCCATCGCTTTCAAAAAGGCGGCGGAAAAAGCCCAAATAGCCCTGCTTGAGCCGGTCATGCTGGTCACCGTGGCCGTACCCGATTCCTTCATGGGCGACATCATCGGCGACCTGTCCTCGCGCCGCGGCAAGGTGCTCGGTTCCGACGCCACCGCAGGTGTGACCGAAATCAAGGCCCACGTGCCCATGTCCGAAATGCTGCGCTACGCTCCGGACCTGAATGCCATGACTGGCGGCCAGGGAACCTTCTTCATGGAATTCGCCCAGTACGAAGAGTGCCCGCCCAACGTCACCGATCAAGTCATTGCCGAGAACAAGCGCGCCGCTGCCGCTGAATAACTCCACAATCTGAAAATACAGTCGTGCGGCCCGGGAACAGTGTCCCCGGGCCGCTTTCTTTCCGCCTCCGGCGGACGACTTCCGTTCCCCCGCCAAAGAAGATTCCTCTTTAGTCCTCTCGTACATCACAGTCAGATCTCCGGCATGGTGAAGTATCGAAAAATATTCCCCGGTAAGAATGAAGCAATTTCCCCGCCTCTTCCTTCAACCGCTCAGAAGCCATGGAGAATACTTGTTTACGGTCCATATTTACGATAATTCAACTCAAATACTTCAAAAACAAGGATACTGAATGCTTCGTGCAATACTTTTCTTCACCCTGCTGATTCCTCTAACTATCTACTACAGCCTGCGCCAGGCCCTGATCAAAAAAGACGCCACCCTCGAGCAACTGAACATGCCCGGAAAGCTCTGGGCGCGTACGCTCCTGCGCATCTCCGGAGTCAAGGTGGAAGCGGACCTGGACGACCTGGACCCCAACGGGCATTACGTGTTCATCGTCAACCACCAGAGCCTCGTGGACATCCCCATCCTGTTCACCACCCTGTGGAATAACAACATCCGCTTCGTGGCCAAACACACCCTGTTCGAAATTCCGGTCTACGGAAAGGCGCTGGGTGATGCGGGCCACATCAGCGTTGACCGCAGCAACCGGCGCTCGGCCATGAAGAGCCTCAACGAGGGTGTCGAACTCATCAAGCAAGGCGTGTCTCCGGTCATCTTCCCGGAAGGGACCCGCAACAGGACGCTGGAAAAGCTCATGGATTTCAAAACCGGCGGCATGATCATGGCGCTCAAGAGCGGCGTGCCGGTAGTACCCATCGTCATGGCCAACACCGGCATCGTCCTGCCCCCGGGCCGCAAGTGGGTCCGCAACCAATACAAGGTGCGTCTCAAGGCCCTGCCGGTCATCGACCCGGCCCGGTACACCCTCAAGGAGCGGGACAAGTTCAAGGACGACCTGTACGAAATGATGAACAAGACCTACCAGGAGCTTCTGGCGGAGGACAACCATGTCTAGCGAACCGTTCCTGACACTCACCCCCCTGGGGGGGCTCGGGGAAATCGGCATGAACTGCATGGCTTACGAAACGCCGGATTCCCTGGCGATCGTGGACTGCGGCCTCATGTTCCCGGAAGATTTCCTCTACGGCGTGGACGTGGTCATCCCCTGCTTCGACTCCATCATCCGGAACAAGGACAAACTCAAGGGCATTGTACTCACCCACGGGCACGAGGATCACATAGGAGCCCTGCCCTGGCTCCTGCAACACGTGGACGCGCCGGTCTTCGGCTCGGCCTTCACCTTGGGGCTGGTGGAAAACAAACTCAGGGAGCGGGATTTGGACAAGTACGCGGACCTGCGTCCGGTGACCCCGGGCGAACGCATAACCCTGGGCGACATGTCCTTCAATTTTTTCCCGGTTTGCCACTCCATCATCGAGGGGTACGGCCTGGGAGTCGAAACACCTGTGGGCCGCGTAGTGCACACCGGCGACTTCAAGATCGACCGCAACCCCCTGGACGGCCATTTCACCGATCTGGACGCCTTCAGAAAGTTTTCCGAACCCGGAGTCCGGCTCATGCTTTCGGACTCCACCAACGTGGAGCAGGACGGATTCGCCCTCACCGAGCGCGAGATCAAGTCCAGCCTGCGCGAAATCTTCAACCGCGCCCGGGGACGCATTCTGGTCTCCCTTTTTTCCAGCCACATTCAGCGCATCCAGGAAGTGGTGGACCTGGCCGAAGCCTGCAACCGCAAGGTGGCCGTCAGCGGACGAAGCCTGATGCGCAACGTAGAGCTGGCCCAGGAAATGGGCTTCCTGCACATCCCACACAGCGTGGCTATTCCCATCGAAGTCATCGATGACTATCCGGACGAAGAGATCGTCATGCTGGTCACTGGTTCACAGGGCGAACCCCTTGCCTCACTCTCGCGCATGGCCTTCGAGGAGCACCGCCAACTCTCCATCCATCCCGGCGACTTGGTTCTGCTCTCCTCCCGTTTCATTCCCGGCAACGTGAAGGCCATCACCAAAGTCATCAACAACCTGTACCGACTGGGCGCGGAGGTGCTCTATGAAAAGGTGCAGGGCATCCACGCCTCCGGGCACGCCCACAGCGAGGAGCTGCGGATCATGTTCGAGACCGTGAAACCCAGTTTCTTCATCCCGGTGCACGGCGAATACCGTCACCTGGTCAAGCACCGACGCCTGGCCCTGGAGTGCGGTGTGGCCGAGGAGTGCGCCCTGGTCGTCGAGAACGGCCAACCCGTCACCTTCCTGAAACAAGGCATCCGCATGGAAGAACCGGTAAGCGCCGAACGCATTCTGGTAGACGGCAAGGGAGTGGGCGACGTGGGCCAGACAGTGCTCAAGGAACGCCAGCTTCTGGCGGGTGAAGGAATCATGATCGTCCTGCTGGTGGTGGATGAGGCCACGGGCGAAATCTCCATCGGGCCGGACATCGTCACCAAGGGATTCGTGTTCGAGCAGAACTATGCCCACTTCATTGAGGACGCCAAATGCATCGTGCTGGACGTCTTCGAGAATATTCCCCCGGGTGAGACCAAAAAGCTCAAGGAACGCATCCGCTCGGCCCTGCGCCGCTTCTTCCGCAAGGTGCTGGACCGAGACCCGGTGGTCGTGCCGCTCATCATCAATATGTAGTGGAAGAACCAGGGTTCTGTCGCCAAGATTTTGCTTGCCATTCCTTTTTTAATTCCGTAAAAAACCCCGACTTAAAATTCACACATCCCGTATTCTCTCCGGGTGCCCCGAGCTGTTTCGGGTTTGTTTTTCTGGAGACGGGATGGAGGAAAAACCCAGGAGTTATTATGTCTTACGCAACCATGAAAGAAATGCTTGAGACTGGTGTTCACTTCGGCCACCAGACCCGTCGCTGGAACCCGAAAATGCGTCCGTACATCTTCGGATCCCGCAACGGCATCCACATCATCGACCTGCAGCAGACCGTCAAAATGTTCCGGACCGCCTACGATTTCATTGTGGATCAGGTCGCGAATGGCGGAAAAGTCCTGTTCATCGGCACCAAGCGCCAGGCTCAGGAAGCCATGACGCAGGAAGCCGAACGCTGCGGAATGTTCTTCACCACCCACCGCTGGATGGGCGGCACCCTGACCAACTTCCAGACCATCAAGCGCTCCATCGACCGCCTGAAACACCTGGAAGAAATGTTCGGAGACGGCTCCATCAACAAATTCCCCAAAAAGGAAATTGTGCACATGGGCCGCGAGGTCAAGAAATTGAATCTGGCTCTCGGCGGCATCAAGGACATGAAGGCAGCCCCGGCTGTCGCATTCGTTGTCGACCCCAAGAGGGAACACATCGCGATTCAGGAATGCCGCAAGCTGGGCATCCCTGTCGTGGCAGTGACCGATACCAACTGCGATCCCGACGTTATCGACTACATAATCCCCGGCAACGATGATGCAATCCGCGCCATCAAGCTCTTCGCAGCCCGTATTGCCGACGCCTGCGTCGAAGGCGCTGCCCAGGCCAAGGACATGGCGGCCGAGTCCAAGACCGAAGCTCCCAAGGCTGAAGAAAAAGTCGAAGCCGCCGCTGAAGAAGCCGCTGCCGAATAAGTAAGAAATCATATCGATCCCTGGAGGATAGAATGGCTATCTCTGCTGCTATGGTTAAAGAACTGCGCGAAAAGACCGGCGCAGGCATGATGGACTGCAAAAAAGCCCTTGTCGAAAGCGACGGTGACGAAGAAAAAGCTATCGTCTACCTGCGCGAAAAGGGCCTCTCCAAAGCCGCCAAAAAGGCCGGCCGCGCCACTTCCGAAGGTATGGTGGGCAACTTCGTTTCCGCAGACGGCAAGACCGCCGCGATGGTTGAACTGAAGTGCGAAACCGACTTTGTCGCCAAGAACGAAGACTTCCGCGCCTTTGCCACCGAACTGGCTGAAAAGGTCGCTGGCATGGACGTGACCACCGGCGCTGGCGAAGACCTCGGCGATGCAGCCGACTGCACCGACCTCATCGCCAAGCTGGGCGAAAACATGGGCGTCGGCCGTTTTGCCAAGATGACCTCCGAAGGCAGCATCGGCATGTACATCCACTCCAACAACAAGATCGGCGTCCTCGTTTCCCTGAACGGCGGCGACGAAGCGTTGGGTAAGGACATCGCCATGCAGGTCGCAGCGGTCAACCCGGTCTGCCTGACCCCGGACGAACTCCCTCAGGAGAACCTGGACAAGGAAAAGGCCATCTACCTGAAGCAGGCAATGGACGAAGGCAAACCCGAAGAAATCGCCGAAAAGATTGTCATGGGCCGCCTGAACAAGTACTATAAGGAAGTCTGCTTGGTTGAACAGCCGTTCATCAAGGAAGACAAGAAGAGTATCAAGCAGCTGCTCAAGGAAAAAGACGCCTCGGTCACCGGCTTTGTCCGGCTGGCGCTGGGCGAAGCTGAATAAATCCGAAACGGGCCGCAAGGCCCGTTTTTTTTGACCGGATATCACCCTTCCGGAAGCACCGGGAGGAAGCCTCAAACCTATTGACAGACAGGGGAAAGTATGGACAAAGTGCGGTTTTCGCGGGTATTGATCAAACTCAGCGGCGAAGCGCTCGCCGGTGAACAGCAATTTGGAATCGAGCCTCACGCTATTGACAAATTCTGCAAGGAAATCGCAGAAGTGGCAGCTTCAGGTGTCCAGATTGCATTGGTCATTGGTGGCGGCAACATATTCAGGGGCCTCTCGGCCAGTGCCAAGGGCATGGACCGGGCGCAGGCGGACTACATGGGCATGCTGGCCACGGTCATGAATGCTCTTGCAGTGCAGGACGCCCTGGAAAAGCATGGTTGCCAGACCCGCGTGATGACGGCTTTCAGCATGCAAGAAGTAGCCGAACCGTATATCCGCCGCCGAGCCGAACGCCACCTGGAAAAAGGACGGGTGGTCATCTGCGCGGCAGGCACCGGAAATCCGTACTTCACCACGGACTCCGCAGCTGCCCTCAGAGCTCTTGAGCTCAAATGCGATGCAATCATCAAGGCCACCAAGGTGGACGGCGTATATGACAAGGACCCGGCGAAATTCGACGATGCTGTCAAATACGACACCGTCACCTTCCTGGAAGTCCTGGAAAAGCGCCTGGGAGTCATGGACTCCACAGCCATTTCCATGGCCCGGGACAATGACCTTCCGATCATCGTGTTCAATCTGTTCAAGGAAGGCAACATGCTCAGGGTGACGGCCGGCGAAAAAATTGGAACGATCGTTCAAGGAGGAGACTAGTATGCAATCGGTTCTGGATGATGGAAAAAAACGCATGGAAGGCGCCATAGCCTCCCTCGAAAAAGAGTTCAGCAAACTGCGCACCGGCCGGGCCAGCTCTTCTCTCGTGGACAATCTGGTGGTCGACTACTACGGCACCCCGACTCCGCTGAACCAGCTTGCTTCCGTGTCCATCCCGGATTCCCGGACCATCACTATCCAGCCATGGGACAGAGGCGCTTTCGGCGACATTGAAAAGACCATCCAGAAATCCGATCTGGGCCTGAATCCGGTCAACGACGGCAAGATCATCCGCATCAGCATTCCCCCTCTCACCGAGGAACGCCGCAAGGAACTGGTCAAGGTCGCCAAGAAATACTCCGAAGACGCCAAGATCTCCATCCGCAACGTTCGCCGCGACCTGAACGATTCACTCAAGAAACTGGAAAAGGACAAGGAGATCACCGAGGACGACCTGCGCAAGCATCAGGACGAAGTTCAAAAGCTCACCGACGACTTTGTCAAAAAATGCGACACGCAATTCGGCGACAAGGAAAAGGAAATCCTCGAAATCTGATGCCCCCTGAAAAAAAGAATATCCCTGCCCACATTGCCATCATCATGGATGGCAATGGCAGGTGGGCACAGTTGCGCGGACTGCCAAGGACCAAGGGGCACAAGGCCGGGACCGAAACGGTCCGCGCAATTGTCACGCGTTGCCGCGAACTGGGAGTCCGCCACCTGACGTTGTACGCCTTTTCCACGGAAAACTGGTCGCGTCCCAAGGAAGAGGTCGGCACCCTTTTCGATCTTCTGAATTCCTTCCTCAAAAATGAGCAGAAAAAACTCCTTGAACAGGATATCCGACTCAAGGTCGTGGGTGACATCGACGGCCTCCCCCTGGTCGTGCGGACTGCCCTCAAGCATGTCATTGCCAAGACGGCTCACTGCTCGTCCATGACCCTGAACCTGGCTCTCAACTACGGAGGGCGAGGCGAGATCGTGCGGGCATGCCGCGCCTTGGTGGCAGCGGGAGTCTCCCCGGAGGAAGTCACCGAGGAACGCCTGACCCAAGAACTTTATACAGTCGGACAGCCCGACCCGGACCTGGTCATCCGCACCAGCGGCGAGCTCCGCATCTCCAATTTCCTGCTCTTCCAATCCGCCTACTCTGAATATTATTTCCCGGACGTCTACTGGCCCGACTTCACGCCTGAAGAACTGGACAAAGCCCTGGCCGATTACGCCTCCCGGCAACGTCGCTTCGGCAAAACCGGAGATCAGATGGAAGCCTGGGAGGCCTGACCCGCCCAGCCTGGGCAACAGGCCCCGCCGACTTGCCCCAACCGGTCGAATGATTTACAAAAGTTCAGTTTGAGCAATCGGCGACACCGCCACAGAAGACAGGATACGCATGGATTTTTCCGCAAACCAGAAACGCATCGTCACCGGGGTCTTGCTGGCCCTTGTCCCGCTCCTTGCCATCGCCATGCAGGGGTGGGTGCTGTTTATCATACTGGCGCTCTTCTGCGTGCTGGCCCAGTGGGAATTCTATTCCCTGTTCCACCCCGAACCGCCCATGCCTGTGTTCAAACCCGGAGCGGCGGTCTTCACATTCCTGCTCCTGGGCGCATTCATGACCAAGAGTACGATCTGGCCGGTGCTGACCTTTCTGGGAGCCTTCTGGTTTGCAAACATGTCCTTCCTGTTCCGGTTCGGTTCGCACCCCGAACAGACCGACTACCGCAACGCTCTGATCTTCCTGGCCGGGCTCGTCTATATCCCGCTCAACTTCCACTTTTTCATGGATTTCAACCGCCCGGAACTCTTTCTGGTCCTGCTGGCCGCCATAGTCACGGATACCGCTGCCTATTACGTGGGCACAGCTCTGGGCAAGAGCAAGATCTGGCCCACGGTCAGCCCCAAGAAATCCTGGGCGGGCAGCCTGGGCGGCCTGGGCGCATGCATCATCATGACGGTACTCATGGGCGTCGGCTTCGGTTCGGCCCCGCTCTGGACATGGGTGCTGCTGGGTATGGCCCTGAACATCGCGGCCCAGATGGGCGACTTTTTCGAATCCGCGCTCAAACGCACTCTGGACGTGAAGGACTCCAGTAACATCCTTCCTGGGCACGGCGGACTCCTTGACCGAGTAGACAGCCTGCTGCTGGTGGTCCCCACCTATGCGCTGATCCGGGCCATCCACCCGTTCTTCGAATAACTTCTGACGGATACGGATGAAACTTTGAAATCATATATTTCCTCCTGGCCTGACGCCTCCACCCTGCCCCCCAGCCCCCGCTCCCTGGTCATCCTCGGGGCAACGGGCTCCATCGGCACCAGCGCACTCAAGGTAGTGGACAGCCATCCCGAACTATTCGAAGTAACAGCCCTGGCAGGCGGCAGAAACGCGACCAGACTGGCCGAACAGGCCGCCCGCTTTCGCCCGGCCTACCTGGCCGTGCTGGATCGGGTCACGGCCACTGCCCTCAAAAAGGCTCTTCCCGCTGGATACTCTCCGGAAATTCTCGTGGGACCGGATGCCTACACTGCTCTGGCTGAACTTCCCGAGGCCGACCTGGTACTCTCCACCATCGTGGGAGCCGCCGGTTTCATGCCCACTCTTGCGGCGGCCCGTTCCGGCAAGATGATTGCCCTGGCCAACAAGGAATCCTTGGTGTTGGGAGGCCACATCATCCGCGACGCCTGTCGCCGCTCAGGGGCCGTGATTCTCCCAGTGGACTCCGAGCACAATGCCCTGTTCCAGGGACTCATGGGCCACAGAGGTGAAGGCGAGCTCAAACGCATCATTCTGACCGCTTCCGGCGGCCCGTTCCGAGGCAGGGGCAAGGAATTCCTGTCCAAGGTCACCCGCGAACAGGCCTTGGCCCATCCCAACTGGGACATGGGCGCGAAAATTTCCATTGACTCCTCCACCCTCATGAACAAGGGCCTGGAGGTCATCGAAGCCTGCCACCTCTACGGCCTGCCCGTAGACCAGGTGGACGTGGTGGTCCATCCCCAGAGCATCATTCATTCCCTGGTGGAGTATGTGGACGGGTCGCAACTGGCCCACTTGGGAATTCCGGACATGCAGATCCCCATAGCCCACTGCCTCTGTTTCCCAAAGCGCGTTCCCCTGGACCTGCCCGGCCTGAGTCTGGCCGAGGTCGGCAGCCTGACTTTCGAAAAACCGGACCTGGACGCCTTCCCCTGCCTGCGCCTGGCCATGGAGGCCTATACTGCAGGCCCCGCGTCCACCATCGCACTCAATGCCGCCAACGAAGTGGCTGTGGAGCTCTTCCTGCAGGAACGCATTCAATACCTTGACATTCCTGCCATGATCGAAAAGGCTCTTGAATCCATTGGAACCGTGAACACGGACACGCCCGAAGCCATCCTGGCGCTTGATCGCGAAACCAGAAAAAAAAGTATGGCCGGGCACTAGCAATTTTCTTTACCTTGTTTATACTACTGGGAATGATTCCCACTTTCTGCCATCCGACCCCAAGAGGAGCTTAACTTGACCAGCATCATCGCAGTCATCGTTGTCCTTGGCGGACTCATATTCGCTCACGAACTAGGCCATTTTCTGGTTGCGCGCATGCTCGGCATGGGCGTGAAGGCCTTTTCCCTCGGCTTCGGCCCCCGCCTGTTCGGCATACGGTCCGGCAACACGGATTACCGCGTGTCCGCCTTTCCGCTGGGAGGCTACGTACAGCTGGCAGGCGAATCCGGCGACCCGGATGAGGACGGCCTCTTCCCCGAAGACCAGCTCTTTTCCAATCGGCCTCCCTGGCAACGCATCCTGGTGGTGGCGGCCGGTCCGTTTTTCAACTTCGTGCTCGCCTTCCTCTGCTTCTGGGTGCTATTGCTCGCTCACGGCGAGTCGGCCATGACCCCGACAGTGGGCGATGTGCTCGAGGCTTCTCCGGCCAGGATCGCCGGGATCAAAGCCGACGACCGGATTCTCGAAATCAACGGCAGGCCCATCCAGTATTGGCACGAACTCGTGGAAACCATCCGGACGCAAGGCGCCAAGCCCGCCACCCTTACGGTGGACCGCGACGGCCAGCCCCTGCAGTTCACGGTGACCCCGGAAATTCAGACCCACAAGAACCTGTTCGGCGAAGAGGTGCAGATCCCCATCATCGGCCTTCGGGCCTCGGGCGAACTGATCACCGTGCCCATCGAAGGCCTGGGGATCGTCAAGGCCTATGAACAGACCTGGTTCACTATCAAGATGACGGTCATGGGCTTCGTCAAGCTGGTCGAACGCATCATACCGCTGGAAACTCTGGGCGGCCCCATCTTCCTGATGCAGGCCGTGCATGAAGGCACCAAGTCCGGCCTTGCCAGCGTCATCAACCTGGCTGCCGTGATCAGCATCAACCTCGGCATTATCAACCTGCTGCCCATCCCCGTGCTGGACGGCGGACACGTTCTTTATTTCACGCTGGAAATGATCATGCGCAGGCCCGTCAGCGAACGCTGGCGCGCAGTGGCCACGCGCATCGGTATCATGTTCCTGCTCGCACTCATGACCCTTGCGATTTACAATGACATCCGCAGACTGCTCTCATAACCCCGACGGCCTGCTGCTGGTACTCAATGGCTGCGAGGAACGGCTGCAGTTCGCTCTCGGCAGGCCCCGTCCCGGCGGACATATCCTGCTCGCCTCACGGCAATGGACCGTGCCCGGCCAGTCGGTCAAGTATCTGACGCCCGGCATCTCCCGGACCTTGGACAGCCTGGAACTTTCCGTGAACGACATCGACAGGATCGCCTGCACCCGAGGCCCGGGCAGCTTCACAGGCATGCGCTTGGTGCTTGCTGCGGCCATGGGGTTCGCCGCAGGAGGGGGGCAAACCGTGGCCGGGCTCGACTATCTGCCTCTGCTGGCCGCAGGCCCCATGCAGCTTCTGGAGGGTGTGCTGCACGTGCTCACCTACGCCCGGCGCGGGCAGGTGTACATCCAGTCCTTCGAGAGCTCGGGCCGCTCGGCCCTGTGCCCGCCCAAGGCCATGAAGATCGACGAAGCCGTGGAACACATGCGCGCCCATGATCCCCACGCCGCCCTCATGGGTACCGGAGTACGCAAAAATCCGGAAAACATTGCCCGACTCGTGAACGAGATCCCATCCCTGCGCGTCCTGGAGGCTCTCTGGGACAATCCGACGCCGGAAATGCTGCTTACCCAGGCCCAAGCCGCAACGTTCGTCTCCGACGACATTGAGCCCCTTTATCTGCGCGCGTCCGACGCCGAGGACAACCTGCCCCAGATCGCCGCCAAACGTGGCATAGATCCCGAAGAAGCCCAGAAGAAACTGCCCAAGTATTTATAGGAAAACCAGAGAGGAACCTTTTCCAAAAGACTCCTCCCCTGCCTCCTTCTCCATACGGGTTCAGCTGATCAGCCCCGTGGACCTGCTCATGGGGTTTCTTTCAAACAGCTCCCAAAGGCTGCTGAAAAATGTGCGGGGGCCAGGAGCGCTTCTCTTTTTGCAACAACGCCGCAGACGTATGTTTTTCAGCGGCCTTTACACAGCAAAGCGGCGTTTATTGTTACCAATAAACGCCGCTTTTACACCTCCGCACCCTGCCCGGTGGGAAGCGAGTCATGTCGTAATCAGGTTGTTGTCTCGCTAGCAGGAAAGTCTTTCGACGGTCTGTTCGATCTGGCGGCCCAGTGGAGTCTGCCGGGAAATCTCGCGCTCGACGTTGGTAATGCCCTTGAGCACGGTGGAGTGTTTACGGCCCAGTTTCTCACCTATATCCTTGAGGGATAGTTCCGTATGTTTTCTCGCCAGGTAAAAGGCCGTATTGCGGGCCAGAACAATCTGGCGCTTCCGGCTTTTGGAGCGAAGCTGATCTTCGGAGAGATCGTAGCTCTTGCACACGAATTCGATGATGTTTCTGTAGTCCGGCGCCACATTGGCCAGAGCGTAATTTTCCAGAACTTCCCAGGCCAGTTCCATACTTACGGCACGGTTCAGCAGGCGAGCCTTGAGCACCAAGTTGTTCAGACAGCTTTCCAGCTGACGGATATCGCTGGTGATACGCTCGGCAAGAAGTTCGGAAACTTCTATGGGAACGTCCACTTGAAGCTTGCGGGCCTTCTGCCTGACGATCAGGCGGCGAGTTTCCAGATCAGGGCGATCAATGTTGGCAAGGAAACCGGAACAGAAACGGGAAACCAGTTGCCTGTCGATACCCTTCAGTTCCCGGGGCAGGAACGGGCTGGTCAGCACGACCTTGCAGCCGCGCTCGCGCAGGGCGTTGAGAGTGCCGAGCAATTCGTTCTGCATCTTCTCCTTGCCCTGGAAAAAATGAATGTCTTCGAGCAGCAACACGTCCACATTTTCCCGAAACTGAGTCTTGAACTGAGTAATGTTGTTGGACCTGATGGCCATGACCAGCCGGTTGGCGAATTGCTCGGCCGACAGGCAGGCCACGTTCACGTTGCTGCGGTTGGAGTGTTGGCAAAGCTCCCGACCAATGGAATGCAGCAAATGCGTCTTGCCCAGCCCGGGAGCGGAACTCAGAAAAAGGTGGTCGGAGTGCATGCCGTTGGAACACATGCTTTTACTGGCGGCACAGGCCAGTTCATTACCAGGGCCCACAACGAAATCATCGAAGGAGAAGCGCCAATTGACAGCCGAGGTCCTGGGCATCTGCACGATGGGCAGTCCGGCCTGACGCGACTGAGAACGGGCAGGCTTGGTCTTGGCCGCCTTTCTTGTCGCCGGTTTCGCTGTTACGGCTTTTTTCCTGACAATGATTTCGATTTCGGGCTCGCGGTCGAGAACCTGACGTGCTGCTTCACGGACTGCCCGAAGGAGCCGGTCCCTGACCCAGTTGGCTACGAATTCATTAGGAGCCGTCAGCCGAAGCTTGTTGCCGTCGACCTCGCCCGACAGGGGCTTGATCCACACGGTGTACAGTCCGGGGTTCAGGCTCTTTTCTAGAGAGTTGAGTATTTGATTCCAGGCAGTCGTCATCATGGGCCAGTTTATTAGGGAAACACCCAAGACCAGACAACTTTCAATTTCCAGACCGAGAGGGTTTGCCACACCCCACTTATCGACAGCCCAACCAAATAAACAACCACCTGTAATAAAAGGATTATTTCAATAAACCTTTGCCAGTAGCGCGCTTTTGAGGGCTCGTATGAAACAGCCGAGTGACAAGGGCTCGCCAGATGTCAAGAGGGTTTTTGACAATAGATTTACACAAGAGTTAATTTTTTTTTCCACAGAACTTAAACACTATTTACTTCAAATTCCTCAAAGATCATTCATTTTTTCTTGGCACATATACAAATTTCTAGACAAAATCTATTTTCACGCCACATGCAACCCATCCGAAATAACACCTAACCAATTTATATCAATAGCATTTTCTTGAAAACGTCCTTTTCTATTTTTCTCGGATGTTTCTGGGCAGTTTTTTCTCATGCACACGAAGCCCGCCTGCAGGCGGCTCCTGAAACGTGCAAAGTTAGGAACATCAGGTAGCACTGAAATCATTGATGTTTCTCTGAACTAAACAAAAAAAGCCAGCGATGTCGCTGGCTGATTTCTCTTCTTATTCCCGTTTCCCTGTTGAAACATATCATGCTTTTTGCTCACGTGTCGGATACTTCCCACAGGCGAATTTCGGCGATTCCGGACAATATCCCAACTGCTCGCATCGAGCGCCGCCAAAATTGAAAATGGCCGGAAGTTCCTCTTTGCAGACCTTCAGCATGGCATCCGCCATCTTCCGCACTTCCCATTGGGCGCGCATACAGCATCGCAGGTTGAAAAAGTGATGCAGGCTCCGACAATTCATAGTTATGACGATCTTGGTTTCTGCGGCCTGAGGCAGTACAAAGCGCGCATCCTCATTGGCCTTGTCTTCCCGACCATGGGCCACAAGAATATCCCTGAGATCGGAATAGGCGCTGCCCACCTCTTCCATGAACTTCTCGAAACGCTCCTTTGCCTCGGGGATTTTGGCGATGGCCGGAGGCAGGATGTAGTCCATGGAATCCGTAACGTAGCGCTGGCTCTGCTGGGAATAGGAAGCGATGCGATGGCGCACGACCTGATGCGAACAGGCCCGGGAGATGCCCTCCACGGCAAAGGTGAAGGATACATGCTCGATGGGACTGTCGTGGCCCGATTCGAGCACCTTGCTCACGAATTCGGCTTGGGTCTGCCGGTCGATATCCCCGTCCAGCAATCTGGGCCACATGTCAGCCACGAAACCGGCATGATAGCACTGCCTGAATGCCGCGTAGATAAGGGACAGGGCGTTGGGCGTGGAACTGAGCAACTCGACCCGCAGGTCTTTCTTGGACATATATGGTTCTCCATGTGTTTTCGTTTTGCCGAAAATGCCGTATACCCAAAAGCATTGGGATTGTCATTCAATCAACGCTTGACCACTCGAGACGATGGGCGTAGGACACTCCGTCTCTATGAATATCGTTACCTTTTTTCCCATCCTGCGTGGCTCGGCCTCCCTCCTTTTCACGCTCATGTCCGGAAAGATCCAGCAGCTGTCCGAAACCACTTGGTTTGCAGGGAACGAACGGCGCCGCGCTCAACCGGTTGCGGAATCGGGCGTCTCGGCGCCCCCTACCAGGAGGCCTTTTCCAGAACATCCTCTAGCAGAACTTCCGGCGGATTCTGCGCCTGCAGAATAAAATGAAGGACCTTCATGAACTGCGGCTCCACCCTCTCCAGCCGGACGGACGCCTCATACTGAACCACCTCCAAGTTCCGGCCTCCGTCGCCTCCGACCAACCTTCGGGCCAGCGTTCCTGCGTCGGCCATGAGATAAAAGACCTTGCCGCTGCGGCTGATGACGTCGACCAATGCGTCATCGTCAAACAGGGAATCCTGAAGGACCACGACGGACGCTCCGCCGGACAGAGCTAGCTCCAGGGACGCCGCATCTTCGGCCTGCTCCAGAGACACAGTGAGCCTCTCCGCCAACAGCCTGCCCAGATCCTGGCGTCCGCAACCGGGCAAACCGGCCAACAACAGATTGCCTGTGACGCTCCACATGGCTTCATAGTCCTCACGCCTGTCCCCCTTGCCGAAAATCTTTCGCTTTCCGGGCTCGGCCACTTCAGCCTTTTCCCGGATAAAAGAAGTGTATTTCTTGTGAATCATGTTATTCTCCCATATTGATCCGAGTAAACATGTGTTAGGAACTCGAACAAGTAAGAATTAAAACGTCCCACTGCAAGCCGGAAGACAATGCCCAAGGAACTGACCCATTTTCTCATGGCCGAAAAAACAGCCGAATCCGTGCGGGAAACCAAGCTGGGAAAAGCGGCCGCCGCCAACCGGAACGCCCTGCTTTTCGGGGCCATCTTTCCGGATATCCTTTATTATACAAGCAAACCGCTTCCGGACGGCATTGCTTCCATTCCCCACCGGATGCACGGCAAGGAGGGCGGACTGAACTTCATCCGCATGCAGGCCGACCTGCTCACGGAACAACCGGACAACGACGTGCGGGCGGCACTGCTTTTGGGCATGATCTGCCACGTGAGCCTGGATGAAACCATGCACCCCATGGTGGGCTACCTCACGGAAGGGTCAGGCAACAAGACGGCGAAGGGCCGGACACTGGCCACCCAAAGACACCGAGCCCTGGAGTCGCTCATGGACATGGTGCTCTGTCCCGAACGCATCGGAGACGGGGATTACCGACTAAAGACAATCGGCGGAGATCACGGCAATCGTTTTCTGGAGGACTTGCCCATGGCCGCCCTGGGGGAAGCCGCAGCAACCACCAGAGAAGAAATGAGCAATGCTCACCGGAAGTGCTGGAGAAGTTACGACCGGTTACAGCGCCTGTGCGCTTTCCGCAACCTTTCCAACGCCGCCTATGCCGCGGGATACCTGCTGCCGGACAAGCCCCGGGAATTCATTACCCTGCTCTATGTGCCCTGCTTCTCCAGGCAGGAATCCATCCTCACCGGCAACATTGAATTCAAACACCCTGCAACAGGACAAAACTTCACAGAAACCCTTTCCGGCCTCATGGACAAAGCCGTGGCAAAAACAGCGGCAGTGGCCCAGGAAATTGAAGCGGCTCTACACGGAGGCCCGTTCCCTGCGGAGCTCCCCAACCCCGGCAACGGGCTCCTGGGCGAACTGAAATTCTTTGCTCCGGAACCGGCTCCCCGCCTGTTTTGAAAAGAAGCCTTATAAATTCCATGCCCCTGTTGCGACAAGTCTCCCACTCGTATATCGTAGTTGAAGTACAAACGACAAAGAGGAGTTTCCCATGAAAAAATACATGATTATCGGTATCGGCGGCCTGCTCGTGGTCATCATCGCGCTCATCATCCTGGCTGTGCTCAACCTGGGCGCTCTCATCAAGGTGGCCGTGGAAGAAGTCGGCCCCAAACTGACCCAGTCCGAAGTCAAACTTGGCTCGGCCGACATATCCTTCCTGTCCGGCTCCGGAGGCCTGGATGACCTCTTTGTGGGCAACCCCAAAGGTTTCAGTGCGCCCAGCGCCATTGAAGTGGGCAGCATCAAAATGACCGTGGACAAAAACACTCTGACTTCCGACACCATCGTCATCAAGTCCATCGAAATCCTGTCCCCCGAGATCACCTATGAAAAGAAAGGCGCGACCGACAACTTCAAGAGCTTGATCGCCAACGTGAACAAGGCTGTTGCCAGCGAAAAGAAGGAGCAGAAGTCGGAAGCCGACTCCAAAGAGGAAGGCGGCGCCCAGAAGACCGTGATCATCGACGACCTGGTCATAAAGAACGGTAAGATCAATCTGGCCGGCGGCCTGCTCCAGTCCTTCGGCGACAAGGGCATGAACATCTCCCTGCCCGACATTCACCTCAAGGACATTGGCAAGAAGAAAAAGACCTCCCCGGCGGAAGCCTTCGCCATTGTCCTCAATGAAATGACCAAAGGCATCGGGACGTCCGTAGGTGATGTCGCAAAAACTCTGACCGAAGGCGTCACCAAGCAGCTCGAATCCGGCAAGCAGATACTGGAAGACGCGACCGAAGGCCTCAAGCAGGGCGACACCAAAGGAATTGAGGATGCGACCAAGGGCATCAAGAGCATCTTCGGCGGCGACAGCAACTAAACCGTCCTTTACGACGAATGAAACGGGCCGCCCCTTACAGGACGGCCCTTTTTTATGCGCGTCTTGCTGGAAGGCTCGCAATAGTATAAGGATGATACATGGATACGCCTTCCCTCCCCACATATACCGCAGAGCCGGTATTGGATGACGGAATACTCATGAACATCCGTCTCTCCATTGCCGGGAAGACATGGCACCTCTGGGGACGAAACGGCATGGACAGGGAAACGACTCTGGCCCGGGCCTGCCCGACCGGAGTACTGCCGGTGCTCCTGGGCGCGGGCCTCGGCCACTGCCTCAGGGAGCTGGCCGAACGCGGGCCGGTGGCCGTGGTGGACAGAGAGGCCTCCATCAGAAAACTGACCGGAGTGCTGAAGCCGGCGCACGAAAACATCACTCTCATCGACACCGTCGACCCGCAGCAAGCCCTGCTTGAACTCGCCCGATGGAGGCAGGCCAACGGCGCAGCCCCTCTGCACCCCGTTCGCTTTTCCCTCTACCAAAGGTTGGCTCCCGCATATTACGGACTGATAGCCAAGACTTTGGAAACCGAAACCCAAACCGACTTCTGGCAGCAGGCGCAGTATCCAAAATTCCAAAACACGAAACCACGCATTCTTTTCTTCAAGGCCAAGTACTTCCTGAGCAACGAAATCTGCAACGCCCTTTCCAGGCTTGACGTTCCGTACGAGGCCTTCCAGGTGGAGACCGGCGGGGTCGCGGCAAACGACTATGTGGAGAGCCTGCTCAAAGCCATCCTGCGGTACAAACCGGACTTCGTCCTGACCGTGAACCACTTCGGGCTGGACAGAGAGGGCAAAATCACAGGGATGTTGGAACGCATGGGCCTGCCCCTGGCTTCATGGTTCGTGGACAATCCCCACCTGATCCTTTACCGCTACAAGGGGCTCGACGCCTCCAATGTGGTCTTATTCTCCTTTGACGCCAGCAATCTGACCGAACTTTCCAACGCCGGATTCAGAAATGTCCACTACCTTCCACTGGCCACGGACTCCGAGCGGTTCAAACCGGGGCTCGCCCCAAAATTCAAGACCTGGCGTTCCGCAGTCTCCTTTGTTGGCAATTCCATGACCACGGCAGTGGACCGGACTCTCAGGCAAGCCGCTCCGTCGCCGCTCCTACGGAAGCAATATACGGAAATCGCCGCTGCTTTCGGCGAGTCCGAAGAGGTTTACGTTTCCAGATTCATCGAACGAAGCTACCCGGAACTGGCAGAGGAAATAGCCCGATCCGACAGTATTGAGCGGCAACTGGCGCTGGAAAGCCTCATCACCTGGGAATCCACCCGGCTCTATCGCCTGAAATGCATCCAAGCGACCCTCGAATTCAGCCCGCTCATCGTGGGCGACCAGGCATGGAAAACGCTGCTTCCGGACGACGGTTCCTGGCGGCATCTCCCGCTGCTGCACTACTACAAGGACCTACCCGCGTTCTACCCCTGCTCGGACATCAACTTCAACTGCACCAGCCTGCAGATGAAAGGAGCGGTCAACCAGCGGGTCTTCGACGTCCCCGCCTGCGGCGGTTTCCTTCTCACCGACTACAGAGCGCAGATGGAGACCCTCTTCGAACCGGAGACCGAAGTAGCTATATATAATGATGTGAATGAAATTTCCGAACGAATCTCTCATTTCCTCCGTCATCCCGCAGAGCGGAAAGCCATATCAGTACGGGCCAGAAAGCGGATTCTCGCCCACCACACCTATACACAACGGCTGACTTCCCTTGCCGCGATCATGCGCAAGCAGTTTTCCTAGCCCGCAACCCCGCAAATAATTCAAACCAAATCTTTATATTAAACCTACAGGGCGCAGTCCTGCCCACTGCAAACGCCCTCCTCCGCATTAATAAACAAAAAAGATTCACTTCCATAAATAAAATTACAAAAAGATTCCTAAAGTTTTCCTCCGAACAGCCGAAAAGTAGATCAAATAGGAAGTGGAAATTCGGCCACAAGTGTTGTTGGCCGATACTCACGGCAAGGAAGCCGCGAACAATTTCAAGGAGGAAAACGTATGTCCCTCGTTATTAACCACAACATGATGGCGATGAACGCCTCTCGTAACCTGTCGTCCTCGTACAGCAACCTGGCCACATCCACCAGGCGCCTGTCTTCCGGCCTCCGTGTCGGCACTGCAGCGGACGACGCCGCAGGTTTGGCGGTCCGCGAACTCATGCGCGCGGACATCACGTCTCTGCAGCAGGGTATCCGAAACGCCAACGACGGTATTTCCCTGATCCAGACGGCGGACGGCGCGCTCTCCGTCATCGACGAAAAGCTCATCCGCATGAAGGAACTGGCGACCCAGGCAGCCACCGGTACCTACAACTCGGACCAGCGCCTGATCATCGACTCCGAATATCAGGCCATGGCTTCGGAAGTCACCCGAATCGCCAACTCCACCGACTTCAACGGCATCTACCTGTTGAACGGTGCGCTGTCCGGCGAGAACTCCGACCACAACGGTGCGGGACTCCGCTCCACCGGTCCGCTGAAGGTCCACTTCGGTACCGGTAACGACTGCGCGGAAGACTACTACTACATCTCCATCGGCACCTCCACCGCATCCGCCCTGGGCCTCGGCCACGCCGCAGCGGCCAAGACCGGAAGCGGTGCAACCGCCAACGCCGGTAAGACCATCTCCACGCAGGCGCTGGCACAGGCATCCCTGGATGCAGTCCAGAACGCGATCGTCTCCAAGGACAAGATTCGTGCAAACCTGGGTGCCTTGCAGAACAGGCTGGAAAACACCGTGAGCGTCCTTGAGATCCAGGCCGAAAACGTTCAGGCCGCGGAATCCCAGATCTCCGACGTTGACGTTGCAACCGAAATGACCGAATTCGTGCGTCAGCAGATCCTGTCGCAGTCCGCAGTCAGCATGCTGGCACAGGCCAACTCCCTGCCGAGAATGGCCATGTCCCTCATCGGCTAACGGTGGACAATTCGGACATAGCAAGCCTAAGAACGCCGGGCAGCCCCAAAGGCTGTCCGGCCTTTTGCTTAAATGGCACTGCCCTTGCAAAAGAATGAGCGTATGAAAAGCATCAGGAAAAAAATTCCCATGAGGAGTTTCCATGTCTAGCGATCTCATTTCAGGGCAAATATCCTTCGCAGGGCTCGGCAGCGGCACGGACTTCAGCACGCTGATCGAAGGCTTGATGAAGATCGAACAGCGGCGCGTCACCTCGCTTGAATCCTGGAAACAGACGTGGGAAAACAAGATCACGGCTTTTCAGGAACTGAACACCAAGATGCTCAGCCTGCGGACCACGCTGCAGAAAATGGACACGATCAACGAATTTCTGGCCAAAACGGCATCCAGCTCAAACACCGGGGTGCTCACCGCCACGGCAGACGGCGACGCGAGCACCAGCAGCCACACCATCGAAGTCAACAGCCTGGCCACCAACGATGTGTTCATCACCAGTTCGGGCACCAGCGCCATGACCTCCTCCATAGCCACTGCGGACAGCGATCTCGTTTTCTCCTATGCCGGCACAAGCTACACTCTCAGCAACATTTCCGCAGGCACCACCCTGGAAGAGTTGATTAACCGCATCAACTCGGATTCGACGACCAAAAACCGTATTCGGGCCAGCGCGCTGTACGACGGCACCACCTACCATCTCCAACTCACAGGTAAGGACCTCGGTGGCGACAACCAGATCATCATTTCCAATACGGGCTCACTCATCTTTTCCCCGTCCGACTTCAACGAGACCCAAAATGCAAGCAATGCCCAATTGCGGGTCAATGGGTTCCCATCCGCTGCGGGCGGATACATAGAGAGGTCCACGAACACCATCTCGGACATCATCGAGGGGGTGACTCTCAACCTGCAGAGCGCCAGCCCGGGAAGCCAGGTCACTGTACAGGTCGCGACAGATTCGGAAAAGGTCAAGGAAAACATCAGGACCTTCGTGGACAGCGTCAATGAAGTCCGCAAACTGATCATGGATATCACCGACATTGATGAAGAAGAGAGCACCGACGACGATACTTCCGGCAACGAGAACATGCCAAGCGTCAAAGGTTCGATTCTGACGGGCAACTACGGAGTCCAGCTCATCGGCCGGGACCTCAGCAGCCTGATCGCCGCCAAACCGGTCGGTTTTGAATACTACGACTCCGACACGGAAACAGGCGACTTCTACTCCGCGCTTTCCCAAGTAGGCATCACCACGGACGCGGATCAGAACTCGGAGACATACGGACTGCTCGTCATTGAAGAGGACTCCCTTGACCCGCAGCGCGAGGAGATGACTCTCAACTACGCCATTGAGAACTACCCGGAAGAACTGGCCTACCTGTTCGCGGCCAACACAGACGGAGAAAGCAAGTCCTCGGACATCACCTTCCTCGGCTCCACATTGGGCACGGCCACCGCCGGCTCCCATACTGTCGAGATCATCACCAGCGGAGCGGGCATTTCCTCCGCCACCATCGACGGCGTCGACGCCCACATCTCAAGCGACGGTGAGACCATTTACGGGGAAGGCCTGGAACTCCGCCTGGCCAATTTCCAGGCAAACACCACCATAACCGGGGAAGTGGTGATCAAGGACGGTAAAGTCAACGAACTCATTGACGAACTTGACGAACTGACCGAAGAATACATCAAGTACCCTGACGGCACGGTTCAGGGCGGTCCACTGGAGGTCCTGGAAGAGAACTACAAGGACATCATCAAAAGCATCAACAAAAAGATCGCTTATGAAGAAGAACGCCTCGCCATTAAGGAAAGCAGGCTGAAAGACAAGTTCTCGAGACTCGATACGCTCCTGCAGGAGTATGCAGGAAAGCAATCGACCCTCACCACTCAACTGGCCAAGATGAGCAGTTCCTCATAGAAGAAAGGGAAGGAGATCAGCATGTCCAATCCAGCAAAGGCATACCTCGCCACACAGGTGGAAACAACAACCCAGGGTGAGCTGTTGCTGATGCTCTACGAGGCGGCCATCAAATTCATGAAGCGGGCCAAGATCGAAATAGAGAAGAAGGACTATGCCCAAAAAGGGATCTACATTTCCAAGGCCATAGCCGTCATCAGCGAACTGGCCGACAGCCTGAACAAGGAAAAGGGAGGAGAAATCACCCAGAATCTCCACGGCCTGTACCTTTTCTGCAACTTCCATCTGAGCAAGGCCAACATCAATATGGATACGACCAAGATCGACGAAGTCATCAAGATCATTGACGGAATCAGGTCAGCATACGCTCAGGTCGTGCCCATGGTGGAAAAAGGGATTTCCGCAGAGGCGGCGAAAAACCAGGCGGCGGCCACCAAGCCCGTCAAGCCGAGCGCCCCGACCGCTTCTCCGGCTCCACAGCCCGCACCGGCAGCCCCGCCTGTACCGACGCAGGCCCCGGAACAAACGCCCCCGCAACAGGCGACAGTCCAGCCGGCGCCCCCCAAGCCGACGGTTCCGCAGCAAACCGCGCCCAAGCCCATGGTCAACCCGGCCAGACTTCGGGCGACCAACGCCTACAGCAACAATCGATAGTAAGGACCGGCCCAGCAACGGGCCGGTTTTCCTTTATTTTACCGGTGGCTTGTCCGCCGGTTCATTTACAATGCGTCTCGCTTGTGTCACCTTTCCACATGGCTGAAAGTTCAATCCGCGTCTTGCACGTCGCCAAATCCCTGGGCCTGGGCGGCACGGAAAAGGTCATGCAGCAGTTTGTGACCCACCTGGACACGAACCGCTACTCCCCGGCGGTCTTTGCCTTTTCCGACGGCGAACGTGGCCCACAACTCCGCAAGGCGGGCATTCCCACCCATATATCAGCAGACCTGCTCACCGTGCTGAACCGGGTGCGGCCCCACATAGTCCATGTGCATCGGGCGGGTTGGCCCGAGCCCGAATTGCTCACCCCACTGAAGCGCGCGCGCATCCCCGTCGTGGTGGAGACCAACGTATTCGGCAGGCAGGACACTTCACCCCAGGCTGCCGTCATTGACAAACATCTCTTCGTGTCCCGTTTCTGCCTGGAACGTTTTCACCAGACCTCGGGAACGCCCAGGGATGCGAACCGGTACAGTTTTCTCTACAACCCCGTGGACACAGACTATTTCACAGCCAATGCAACCAAGGAAAGGGACTTCACGCGCCCGGCGGCAGGCCGCATTTCCAGGCCCGACCCCGGAAAATGGTCGAGGCTGGCCCTGGAATTCCTCCCTCCGGTAATCAAAGTCGTCCCGGATTTCCAATACCACATCATCGGGGGCATTCCCGAAGCCAAACGATTCGTGCGCGACAACAACCTGGAAAACAACGTCACGTTCCATGACACCGTGACCACGGACGCCGATATCTGCGAGTTTCTCGACAGGGTCTCCATGCTGGGCCACGCCAACGACACCGGGGAATCCTTCGGCTTGGTCATTGCCGAAGCCATGGCCTGTGGCCTGCCGGTCATCACCCACCCCAGCGAGGGCTTACGCGACAACGCCCAACTGGAACTTGTGGACCACGGTAAAACCGGCCTGGTGGCCAACAATGCCGAGGAATACGCCCGGGCCGTGCTCTGGCTCCTGGCTCATCCGAAAAAGGCCAAAGTCATGGGGCAGGCCGGCAGGGCCAAAGCCGCCCGCCTCTACCGCGCCCAAACGGTCACCCGTCAACTCGAATCCATGTACGAGGCATTGCTCCGGCACAAGGGAGTGCATTCATGAAAGGCCGCATCAGGGAATATACGAAAGAAGTGCTCAGTTTTCACATGGAGTCCGGCCGGGCCGCTCTCCCCGTTGCCGCTCCCTCCCCCGAAAAACTGGAAAAATATACCGAACGTTGTCTTCGAATCTTCCGGGGAAGCGGAGCCGCCAAACTGCTGTTCTTCGGACTCGGCTCCGGCTGGACAATGAACGCCGTCTCCCGGCATATGCCCTCCCAAGTCCCACTTGCCGCCTGCGAGCTGTCAATGGATATTGCCCGGCTCCAGCTGCCTTTATTGGACGAACGCTGGGAAATCCTGGCAGACATGTCTCCTTGGGCCCACCTCTGCCTGCTGGGCATGGAAGGTTTCACCCCGGAAAACACCTGCCTCATGCTCAACCCGGAACTTCCCGCAGGTCCGGAGCGAACGGCTTTGCAAGCCCTGCAGCGTCTTTTCGCCCAGGCCCGGTTGCAAACGGTTCTTCCCGAAGATGCCCGGGTGTCCATGTCCGCAGGCTGCATCCTCAGCCCCGACGAACCGCAACTGGACGAATATTTTTCCCAGTTTCCGGGTTGGCTGATGGAGTTGTGCATTGTCTGGGATGCGCCCGAGGTGCCGGAGATGGACATAAAATGCCCCTGTCCGGTCAGACAGACTGCCCACCCCTTGGACGATTTCGCCTCCCAGCGCAACCGCATGAAGGAGATGTGCGCCGGACAATGGCTGCTCTACCTGGATGGCGACGAATGTTTCAGGCCGGAGGATTGGGACGCAGTCAAGGCTCTGGTTCAGGGAACCGAAGCCCATTCCTTCCTCTTCACCAGGCAGACGCTTTACCCGGATGAGCAACACGCTAAGATCGGGTTCGGCCTCTGGCCGGACTTGCAGCAACGCCTGTTCCGCAACCTGGATTCCGTGCGCTTCAAACGCCCCATTCATGAAAAACTCACCGGCCTGGACGGTCCGGCGGCCATCGTGCTGAACCTGCCCATCAAGCACTACAGCCGCATCAGAAAATCTCCGGATCAAATCATGGAGAAACTTTCCCGTTTTGACCGGGCCGCAAGGCAGGAAGCCCTGCACCGGCTCAACGAGGATTACCCCAGCTTGAACTGCCCCCTGCTTGTCCCCGAACAAAAGCAAGAGGGCATCAGGATACTGCTCCTGCCGGCGAACTCCGCCTGACCCGTCACACGGGCCAGGCGCTGCGTTGCACGCCGCTTGATTCTCCCGTACAAAATGGGTAGGACCAGACTTTCTGAAGTAACCACCACGAGGATACATATATATGCTGATAACGTGCCCGGAATGCCGATTCTCCCGCGAAATCGACGAGTCCAAGATTCCCGAGCGGTCCGTGGTTGCCACCTGCCCGAAATGCAAAACAAAATTCACATTCCGCGCCCTCCCCGAAGAAGCCGATGACTTCACGCTTGAGGCTGCGCAGGAGCAACCCGCCGCCGAGCCGGAGCAAAAGCCCCAGCCGACCCCCGGAAAAAACTTCCCCGACCTGCACGACCCGGCCGAAGACCCGGGAGACGAGCTCTGGCGCAAGATCGGGGATATGTCCCCGCCCCAGGGCGAGGAAAAGCCCTTGCTCGGCCAGGAAGAGGAAACTCCCGCCCAGCCGGAAAGACCCGTGATCGAGGTTCCTTTCGAGCGGCTGGACAAATTCGGCTTCTTCCCGGGCATTTTCTCCACCATCAAACGGGTGCTCTTCGCGCCGCATCTCTTTTTCAATCTCATGCCCCTGGGTCGGGGCATTGTCAGGCCCCTGGTCTTCGCCCTGCTGATCCTGGTGCTGCACGACGTGCTTCAGGCCGCCTTTCTCCAGGCAGGCCTGCTGCCCACCCTGGGGCTCGGAGGCGAAGCCATGACTCCACCCGAGCCCGGCTCCTTCAGCCCCTTCGCCCTCATCGTCTTTTCGCCCTTCCTGTGGACAGTGGTCCTCTTCCTTTCCGCAGGACTGCATCATCTCATCCTCATGGCCTTGAAGGCCGCGGACGGCAAATTCGAAGCCACATTCAGGGCTGCGGCTTACGCCACGGCGCCCATCATCATCGCCTATATCCCACTGCCCTTCGAGTTGGCCTTCAAGGCGCAGATGATCCTCATCTTCGTTTGGAACCTGGCCATTACCGTGGTAGGCTGGAAATACCTTCACCGCACCTCGTTCCTGCGTGCGGGGCTGGCCGCGGCCATCCCCATGCTGGTTCTGGGAGCGGCAGTGCTGTCCTCCTTGTCCGGCAGTGCGCCCATGGTCTAACCCGAAGGGGAACCGGCAATGATCCGATTGCTGAAAAAAAAATGGAAGGAATGGCGATCCTACCGCGCCCTTGTCAGGCAGGTGGATCCTCAAAACTTCCAGCGCATGGCCCGGGAGATCAAGGAATTGGCCCAGCTGGCCGCCCAGGTCAGCCCGGAAAACGCGGACATTCGTTCGCAGATATCCAACATTCAACGGGAAATGGACCAGCTGGGTGAGATGGCCGCAAAACCCGAGTTCAGACGTCTTTCCACCGGCAAACGCCTGTTGCTGCGCCAGGGGCTTGAACAGTCCAAGGAACAGCTCATCCAGGCCATCGAAGCCGCCCCCAGCCCCACGGACCTCATCCAATAGCCCAAGCGGTACGCATTTTGCTTTCTTGCGTGGCATAGCCCCGTAACCGTCGGAAGTCCGTCGGTGCATGCGGGGATGGAACAACCATCACCCACACGAAAGCCATGAAACGACTGCTGCTTTTCATCATCATCCTTTCCCTTGGCGCCTGCGCCTACGTGGACCCGTCCATCACGGAACCGACCAAGATCTACAAGGACGCCAAACTCAACAAATCGGACGTGATCGTATCGGCCCAGCCGCGTTCAAGGCAGCAGCAGCCTCTCACGGCGCTGTTCATGCCTTTCTACATTCAGGAACCAGTGACCGACCACGTCGAACTGGGCCGGGAACTGGGGCTCCTCTACTACCAGACATGGCGCGACAAACAAATGTTCCCCATCTTCGAGTTTGCCGGAACCCGGCGGTACATGAGCCGCGATCGGGCAATTTCCCTGGCGCGCCGCAAAGGGGCCGACCTGGTCATCGTGGGCATCATTCCTCACCTGTATGCGGGCTCCACTGTGGACGACACGGACATCACCATCCAGCTACGCATCTATGAAACCAAACGCGGGATGCTGCTCTTCAGCCTGGCCCAGGCAGGCCGGGTGGAATTCACGGAGAAAAAGGATTTCATTCTCTTCAGCCTTGAGGACCGCATGCCGTCCAGCCCGCTGCACCAACTGGTCCGTTCCATGGCCCACGACATGGCAGTTCCGGTACAGTCCTGGCTGCCCAGCCCGGGCACTCCCTACCAGTTCGCAGACAATCGGGCAGGTATTGTCAAAGCCATGACGGCCCCGGCGCCTTCCGCCGCGCATCCGCAGGACACCATGGTCGGAGAGAACAAAAACAGTTCCATGGCCGATGCCTCAGCCATGGAACGGGACCTCAGGCCCAATGTTCTGACCACGGGCGTAAACCTGGACATTCATTTCGATGTGGACGAGGCCACTATCCGCCCGGACTCCTATCCTCTGCTGGACGAACTGGGCAGGGCCCTGCAAAGCCCTGAACTCAAAGGAAAGAAAATCATCATTGGCGGCCACACCGATTCTGACGCCGACGACCTCTACAATCTGAACCTTTCCAAACGAAGGGCCGAAGCGGTCAAGAAATACCTGATGGACAAATTCCAGATCAATCCCGAACTGCTGAGCACCGTCGGCTTCGGCGAATCCCGCCCTCTGGTCAAAAACGACAGCGAAGCACACAAACAACGCAACCGCCGCGTGGAGGTCCGTCTCGCAGAATAGGAATGATTCTTGACAAGTACACCCCAAGGCATAGTATATGACGAAAGCCTGACAGGGGAGCAGGAGCTAGGTTCCTGCTCCCTTTTTTCGGCTTTAAGGCTTTTGTCTTTTATGATACCCCAAAGACCTCATATCACTAACGAGGACTATATTAATGATCGGTATTTCTAAATTATACTGCGGCGCGGTGGAGCCTTCTGACGCGCTTCGATACGGCCGCGAGTCCGGGAAGCTTCCTTCCCACCTCCTGCAATTCGCTAAAGACAAGAAACCCGTCGTGGTCTGGAACATGACCCAGCGGTGCAATCTTAAATGTGTCCATTGCTACGCCCATGCGGTTGACCCCAGCGCCCACAAAGATCCCATCGACACGGACAAGGCCAAGGAAATCATCGATGACCTGGCCCAGTTCGGCGCTCCGGTCATGCTCTTTTCCGGCGGCGAACCCCTGGTACGCGAAGATCTGACCGAACTGGCCAAGTACGCCACCACTCAGGGAATGCGTGCGGTCATCTCCACCAACGGTACCCTGATCACCAAGCGCAAGGCCGCCGAGCTCAAGGAAGTGGGCCTGTCCTACGTAGGCATCTCCCTGGACGGCGCGGAGCATGTGCACGATGAATTTCGGGGCGTTCCCGGTTCCTACAAACAGGCCCTCAAAGGCGTGGAAAACTGTATGGCCGAAGGCCTCAAGGTTGGCCTTCGTTTCACCATCAACAAACGCAACGCCGCCGAAATCCCGCACCTCTTCGACCTGCTCGAAGACATGGAAATCCCCCGCATCTGTTTCTACCACCTGGTCTATTCGGGCCGAGGTTCCGAGCTGATCAAGGAAGACCTGAACCATCAGGAAACCCGCGATGTGGTGAACCTGATCATGGATCGTACCCGCGAACTCTTCGACAAGGGCAAACCCAAGGAAGTGCTCACCGTGGACAACCACGCGGACGGCCCTCTCGTCTACTACCGCCTGCTCAAGGAAGATCCGGCCCGCGCCGAACAGGTCAAAGAGCTGCTGCAATGGAACGAGGGCAACTCCTCAGGGCGCGGCATCGGCTGCATCTCCTGGGACGGTCAGGTCCATGCCGACCAGTTCATGCGTCATCACACCTTCGGAAATGTGCTGGAGCGCCCGTTTTCCGAAATCTGGACCGACGAGAACATCGAACTGCTGCACAAGATGAAGGACAAACGCCCCCATGTGAAGGGCCGCTGCGCCAAGTGCCGCTTCCTGAACATCTGCGGCGGCAACTTCCGCGCCCGCGCCGAGGCCTACCACGGCGACTTCTGGGCCGAAGACCCGGCCTGCTACCTGACGGACGAGGAAATCACCGGCGAACCGCTGTAGCCGGCACACATTGAACCAAATATACAAGGGCTGTTCAAAGGAGCTGGGAAAAGGCTCTTTTCAACAGCCCAACTTCTAACGGAGTACCTCATACATGTTCGACTTCTACCGCGGACGCAGGCTCAGGACCACTCCGGCCCTGCGTGAAATGGTCAGGGAAAACGAAATCAGGCCTCAGGACCTGATCATGTGCTACTTCGTGGTCGAAACCGACGACCCGGACTTCAGAAGCCCTATCAGCTCCATGCCCGGCCAGTGTCAGCTCTCCCTGAAGCAGCTGGAAAAACAGGTGGGCGAAGCCGTGAAAAACGGACTGCACAGCTGCATGCTGTTCGGCATCCCGGCCGAAAAGGACGAGGTGGGCTCCCAGGCGTATGCCGAAGACGGCATCGTCCAGCAGGCCATCCGCATGCTCAAGGCCAAGTGGCCCGAACTCATCGTCATTGCGGACACCTGTTTGTGCGAATACACCTCTCACGGTCACTGCGGCATCGTCTCCTCCAAGGGGGAGGTCAGAAACGACCCCACCCTGGACCTGCTGGCCCGCACGGCCGTATCCCAGACCAAGGCAGGGGCGGACATAGTGGCCCCCTCGGACATGATGGACGGCCGCGTCGCCGCCATCCGCGAAGCTCTGGACGAAGCTGGATTCACCGACACGCCCATCATGTCCTATTCCGTGAAGTACGCCTCCGCCTTTTACGGCCCGTTCCGCGAGGCGGCCGAAGGCGCACCCAAATTCGGTGACCGCACCACCTACCAGATGGACCCCGGCAACGGCATGGAGGGGCTTCGCGAAGCGGCCGCGGATATTGAGGAAGGAGCGGACATCATCATGGTCAAGCCGGGCATGCCCTATCTGGACATGGTCCGCATGCTGCGCGACAATTTCGACACGCCTGTGGCCGCCTACCAGGTCAGCGGCGAATACAGCATGATCAAGGCCGCGGCTCTGAACGGCTGGATAGATGAACAGAGTGTGGTCATGGAATCCCTTGTCGCCTTCAAGCGCGCCGGGGCCGACCTCATCATCAGTTACTTTACCGAAGACGTCCTCAAGACGTTGAATGGATAGACATATGCACGGACACAAAGGCTGCCCGCCTGAAGGGCACCCGGGCGGACATCCCGGAGGAAAACCGGGAGGGCGCCCGCACGGCAAGGGGCATCCCGGAGCCGACGGCCCACCCAAGATGAAGCTGGAAGACGGCAGCCCGGTCTGTCGCCTGGTGGCCTGGGAAGTGACCCGCTCCTGCAACCTGGCCTGCAAGCACTGCCGGGCCGAGGCGCACCCGGAACCCTATCCGGGAGAACTGTCCACAGAACAGGCCAAGGCGCTCATCGACACCTTCCCAGAGGTGGGCAACCCGATCATCATCTTCACGGGCGGCGAGCCCATGATGCGCCACGACGTGTACGAACTCATCGCCTACGCCAAAAGCAAGGGACTGCGCTGCGTCATGGCCCCCAACGGCACGCTCATCGACGCCGAAAGCGCCAAAAGGATGAAGGAAGCCGGTGTCGAACGCTGCTCCATCTCCATCGACGCGCCCGAAGCGGCCCAGCATGACGAGTTCCGCGGTGAGAAAGGCGCGTTCGAAGCCTCCATGCGCGGCATTCAGCATCTCAAGGACGCGGGCATCGAGTTCCAGCTCAACACCACGGTGACCAAGAACAACCTGCACCTGTTCAAGGATATCTTCCAGCTTTGCGAACGCCTCGGGGCCTCGGCATGGCACATCTTCCTGCTGGTGCCCATGGGCCGGGCCGAAGAGCTCGGAGCCGAAGTCATCTCCGCGGAAGAGTACGAGGACGTGCTCAACTGGTTCTACGATTTCCAGAAAACCACGAACATGCAGCTCAAGGCCACCTGCGCACCACACTACCACCGCATCCTCAGACAACGGGCAAAGGAAGACGGCATCCCGGTCAACTTTGAGAACTTCGGCCTGGATGCGGTCAGCCGCGGCTGCCTGGGCGGCGTGGGCTTCTGCTTCATCTCGCATCGGGGACAGGTGCAGCCCTGTGGCTACCTGGAACTGGATTGCGGCAATGTGCTGAAGACCCCCTTCCCGGAAATCTGGAGGAAATCGCAACATTTTCTCAATCTCCGCAATCCCGAAGTCTACGAAGGCAAATGCGGGCACTGCGAGTACGAGCGAGTCTGCGGCGGCTGTCGCGCCCGCGCCGAAAGCATGAAGGGCCACTATCTCAAGGAAGAGCCTCTGTGTTCGTATCAACCCAAGAAAAAACCGCGCAAATAGCCATGGACAACTACGACAAACAGATCCTCGACATCATCCAGTCCGGCTTTCCCATCGCCCCGCATCCGTATGACGTGGTGGGCGAGCAGGTGGGCCTCACCGGAGCCGAAGTGCTGGCCCGGGTGCGTGCCCTCAAGCAACGGGGCGTGATCCGCCGCATCGGCGCCAACTTCCAGTCCCACAAACTGGGCTGGCAATCCACGCTTTGCGCGGCCAAGGTCCCCGAGGACAAGATCGACGAATTCGTGGCCGAAGTGAACCGTCAGGACGGCGTGACACACAACTACCTGCGCGAAAACGAATTCAACATCTGGTTCACCATGATCGCCCCGGACATGGACGTGGTGGAGACCGCCCTGGCCGAGATCACGGCCAATACGGGCATCAAGGTCCTGAACCTGCCGGCCAGCCGGCTGTTCAAGATCAAGGTCGACTTCAAGATGGACAAATAGGCAGCCCCCATGACCAAGCTGCAAAAAGCCCTTCTCTTCGGATGTACGGCGGCCATCATCGACGTCACCCCCATGCTCGTGATGGGGCTGGGCTGGCTTGAAAACGCTTCCGCCTTCCTGCATTGGATGGGCATGGGCGTCATAATAGCCTATCTCCGCATGCCGCTTCCCGGCTGGGTCACCGGAGCAACGGCCGGAATTCTCACCGGGCTCCCCGTCGGCCTGCTTGCCATGAAGTCGGATCCCGCATCGATCATGCCCATTTGCGCATCCTCGCTTCTTCTTGGAGCGGGACTCGGGCATCTGACCCGGAAATTCATAACTGAAAAGGAGTCGTCGTGATTCTTTCCCCTTCCATGCTTTCCTCGGACTTCGCCAACATGGAGACCGAGCTCAAGGCGCTCGAGTCCGCAGGACTCGAATGGGTGCACCTGGACGTCATGGACGGCAAGTTCGTGCCCAACATCACTTTCGGCCCGCCCATCATCAAGGCCATGCGCAAGAAGTCGAACCTTTTCTTCGACTGCCACCTGATGATAGAGGCCCCGGGCCGGTACATCGAGGAATTCGCCGCCGCCGGCGCGGACCTCATCTGCGTGCATGCCGAGACCTGCACCCACCTGGAACGCGTCTGCTCCCAGATCGAGGACGCGGGCTGCAAGCCCGCCGTGGCGCTCAATCCGCACACTCCGCTGGAAATGATCGAATATCTCGTCCCGCAACTGTACATGGTGCTGCTCATGTCCGTGAACCCCGGCTTCGGGGGCCAGAAGTTCATTCCCTTCACCATGGACAAGATTCGCGACCTCAAGGGCATGATCACCGACATGAACGCCGACACGCTCATTCAGATCGACGGCGGCGTAACCCCGGACAACGCCCCCGCCCTGGTGCGCGCAGGAGTGGACGTGCTGGTTTCCGGCTCGGCTTTCTTCGGATTTCCGCCCTACAAGGAACGCCACGAGGCTTTCCAGGCGGCGGCCCAGAAGGCATAGCCGGAGGAAACGCGAAAGAGTTGCAGGACGCAGCCAGCAAGAGTATGTCAGGGGCCGGTGACCGCACCGGCCCCTTTTTTCGGAGAAAAACATGGCCCTCATCAGTCTTCAGGATATCAGCATAAATTTTACCGGAACCGTTCTCCTGGACCGAGTCTGTCTTCAGGTGGAACCCGGCGAACGCATCTGCCTTGTGGGCCGTAACGGCGAAGGCAAGTCCACCCTGCTCTCGGTCATCAACGGTGACATGCAGGCAGACAGCGGCGAGATCGCCGTCAGTCAGGGGGTGCGCATCGCCATGCTGCCCCAGGACGTACCGGAGGGGCTCAGCGGACCGACCTATGAAGTCGTGGCCTCGGGGCTGGACCGCATCGGCAGACATCTGGCCGACTATCACCGCGCCACCAGCGAACTTGAAGAAGCCGCAGGCGACACTGAGCCCCTGGTACAACAGCTGGAAAAGGCCCAGCAGGTCCTTGACGCGGACGGCGCATGGGAACACCACCAGACCATCGAGACCGCGCTTTCCCACCTCAAGCTCCATGCGGACGAGGATTTCTCCACCCTCTCCGGCGGCACGCAGCGCCGTGTGCTCCTGGCCCGAGCCCTGGTCAGCCGCCCGGACCTGCTGGTGCTGGACGAACCCACCAACCATCTGGACATCGACTCCATCGTCTGGTTGGAGGAATTCCTGCTGCGCCAAAACCGCACCTTGCTCTTCGTGACCCATGATCGGGCCTTCCTCGGAAAACTGGCCACCAGAATCGTCGAGATAGACCGGGGCAAGCTGACCAGCTGGGAATGCGATTACGACACCTATGTGCAGCGCAAGGAAGACGTCCTCTCCGCCGAAGCCAAGCAGAACCACAACTTCGACAAAAAGCTGGCCCAGGAGGAACAGTGGATACGCCAGGGCATCAAGGCCCGGCGCACCCGCAACATGGGCCGCGTACGGGAACTCCGAGCCATGCGCGAGGAACGTGGACAACGCCGGGAACGCTTGGGCAAGGCCACTATGGTCATCCAGGAAGCGGACCGCACCGGCAAAATGGTGGCGGAAGCCACGGATATCTCCTTCGCCTTTGACGACAAGCCCATCGTCAACCCGTTCAGCACCCGCATCATGCGCGGGGACAAGATCGGTCTTGTGGGTCCCAACGGCGCCGGCAAGACCACTCTGCTCAGACTGCTGCTCAAGGACTTGCAGCCAGCGACGGGATCGGTGCGGCACGGGGCCAACCTGGAAGTAAGCTACTTCGACCAGCATCGCGAAGTGCTGGACGAGGAAAAGAGCGCCCGGGACAATATCGCCGAAGGCGCGGACTACATCGCCATCAACGGCGGCAGAAAGCATGTGCTCGGCTATCTCAAGGAATTTCTGTTTACCCCGGACCGCGCCCAGCTTCCGGTGAAGGTTCTCTCGGGCGGCGAGCGTAACCGGCTCCTGCTGGCCAAGCTCTTCACCCGGCCTTCCAACGTGCTGGTCATGGACGAACCGACCAACGACCTGGACGTGGAAACCCTGGACTTGCTGGAGGAACTCCTTTTGGATTACTCCGGCACTCTGTTGCTGGTCAGCCACGACCGCGCCTTTCTCAACAACGTGGTCACTTCCACCATCGCCTTTGAAGGCGATGGCGAGGTGCGGGAATATGTGGGCGGATACGACGACTGGCTGCGCCAGCGCCCGGAAAGGAAGGCTCTGAAAGCCAAGCCCGCCAGGCAGGAAGACAAACCCAGGCCCCAGCCAAAGCCGGGCAAGCTCAGCTACAAGGAAAAATACCAGCTTGAGCAATACCGCAAAGAACTTGAGGATTTGCCCGGGAAAATCGAAGCGCTGGAAGGCGCCATCCAGGAAAAACACGACGCACTGTCCGATCCGGAACTCTACAAAACCGGCGGAGATGCGGTCAACGCGCTGCAGGCCGAACTGGCCGAACTGGAATCCGAACTGGAGACGGTCTTTGCCCACTGGGAATTCATAGAGCAGGCCCTGGAGAACGCTCCGGCCGAATAGAAAATATACTTGTGCTCTTTTCCGGTTGGAATATCATGGTCACAATCAGACAACCCCGGGAAAGATATGGACAGGAAACACCCAACACCCGCCCCGTTCCAACAAGCCCTGCGCATAGCCGTTATCTACATGGTAGTGGGTTGTTTATGGATTATTCTGTCCGACAAGGCAGTTGAAATTCTTTTCCCAACTCCGGAGTTGGCTTCCGTGGCCCAGACCTTCAAAGGCTGGTTCTACGTTCTTGTCACGGGAGGACTCGTGTTCCATCTCGTATACAGACTGCTACGCCATGAATACAAAGCCCGACTTGCCCTTACCGAGAGCAGGCAGCTCCTGAGCCAGGCCCTTGAAGCCGGCCGCCTGTTTCCCTGGACACTCCATCTCGACGGATACAGGGTGAGCTTTCCCCCATCCCTCTTGGTAGAGCTGGGATACGGCGGCGAGGAGACCTCCTCGATTGAGCGGGATTGGAAACGTCTGGTCCACGCGAACGACCTGCCACAATTCCTGGCGCGCATCAACGCTCACCTTCAGGGCAAGAGCGAATACTGCAATGTGCAATTCCGTTTCAAAACCAAAGACGGTCATTATGTCTGGATGCAGGCGCATGGGCAGGTCATTGAGGCCGATGCTTACGGCAATGCCGTTCGGATGGCGGGAACCCTGCACGACATAACGTTATTGAAACTCCATGAAAAGGATATGCTTCGGGCGAGGAATATGGCGGAAGACGCCCACCATGCCAAAACCGCGTTCATTGCCGACATAAGCCGTGAAATCAGGGCTCCGCTCAATGAGGTGGTAGACAAGCTGCTGCTCATGGATCAGGCCGGGCTGAACACAGAACAACGGAGATACATAACCGAAGCCATTAAGATGGGAACAGAACTGGTCGGTATGCTCAACGAAGTGATCTTATACTCAAAACTGGCATCCGGCACTACAGATTGGAATACCGAAAAAATTATTGTGGCCGATCTGCTCCAAGATGTTGAGTCCGTCATGGCCGCCAAGTGTAGAAGCAAGGGCACGACCCTGACGTTCGCCATAACTCAGGACACCCCGGCCGTTTTCCGTGGCGACTACGAAAAGATAAGACTGACGCTGATCAAATTGATCGAGCACGCCCATAGGAGAACGGAAAACGGGAGTATCCTCCTGACGGTTTCCCACCCCTCGCCCAACCAGATCAATACCCGCTCAATCCTTCTCTTCACGGTGGAGGATACGGGTAAGCCCATTCCGGACTCAAGCCTGAGAGTGCTTTCCACGCCCTTTTCGGCCGCAGATCAAGGGCAAGTGGGGCAAATGTTCCGCATGGACCTCGGATTGCGCATACTGCAACGGCTGGTCAGACTGCTGAACGGCGCCCTTTGCGTCTCAAGCACGAAGGTCTCGGGAACCATGTTCCTTCTCACGGTTCCCGTCATCATGCTGCATAAGGAAACAAAGGACTAGATCCCCGAGGCGACCTGCTCCCGCAGGTCGTTTTCCAATTGCATGAAGATATTCCGTACTCCTTCCCGCATGCCCCTGACAACGGCCGTCGGCGAATTGTCCGTAATGGGCGTTCGCTCGGCGTAGTTGCGGGAAAATACGATGTGATTGTCGGCTTTCCGCTCGTCGAGAAGAAAAAACTGCATCTCCACCACTGCGACCTTCCGGCCGTTGGAAAAGTCACCGTACAGCACGTTGACCACCCCTTCCAGGGTGTAGTCGGCATCGGCCAGGCTGGCCGGAGACACGGTGCCGGAAAAAACGTCGGAGGCATCCATCCACCGGCCCAGATCATGAGACAACAGTTCCACCGGCGGCATGAAGAACAGGTTGTAGAAATCCGACTCCATACGCTCACCGCCAAGCTTGTAAACCAGCTCGCGGCCGTCATAGAGCGGCGAGATCCGCATACGCCGGATCTTGAGCACCTTGCCGGAAAACGGCTTTCCCTCCACTCGTTCGCGTTTCACGTCCAGGGTGTAGTACCTCTTTTCCACGGCCTTGCGCGAAAGACCGCCACACCCGGCCAGCAAGGAAAAGGCGATGAGTCCCAAAAGAATATTCTGCACGGTTTTCATTATCTTTCTCCCGGTTCAACTTTTGCCGGCGGCGCACCGAAAATGACGCCTGACGGATAGCGCTTGGCATCCTCGGTCAATTCCTTGAGATTCTGAATCAAAAGCCGCGTGTCGCTCATGATGGCTTCAATGTTCACCTGTTGCCCGGCCACCAGGTTGTTGGTTCGCGCCAGCACAGCATGTAGCTTGCGCACGGCGGCCCGCAGTTCCTCGGAAGCCTCGTTTACATTGGCGAAGGTCTTGCTCATGCCTTCCAGGTTCTTTTTCATTTCCGGACCGGCCACGGCCTGCTCGATGGTGGTCGTGGTACGTTTCAGGCTGGACATGGCTTCCCGGGCATCTCCGAAGCTGGCCACCATGTTCTGTTCCGATCCCTCAAGGATACGGCGAAGGCTCGCGATGGCCCCGGACGCGTCGGGAATGACCTGTTCCATGGCCGGGTCCTTGAGCAGTTGGTTCACGCGCGCGAGCAATCTGTAGGTTTCCTTGAGGTTGGCCACCAGGCTTTTTCCGAGTTCCTTCATGTCCGTCCGCTTCATGAAGCTGCGGACGCCCTGGGTGATGGCCTTCACGTCCTCCACGATGATTTCGATGTCCTGCTTTTTGAGTCCGCTCAGAAAGTCTCCCACGCTGGCCACGGCCTGTTCCAGACGGCTCAGGGTGCTGGGGGCGGACGGCACGTAGATGTGCTGCGGCTGCCAAGTGATGGGCAGCGGAGGGTTGGTGGCCGGGTTCACATAGTCCAGATTCAGGTAAAGCTGGCCGGTGAGCCCTAGAGACGTGGGCTGGGCGCGCAAACCATTTTTGACATCCTCTTTAATGACTTCGGCCAGGGAATCCCTGTTCAAGGTCTTGAACTTGTTTGCGTCAAGCTCGCACTCCACATACACGTAGCGGTAGCTCTCATCATAGTAATGGGAGACAAAACTGATTTCCGAAACCGACCCCACCTGAACGCCCTTGAGCTTCACGGGAGAGCCCACCTCCAGGCCGTTGACCGTCTCGTTGATGTAAGTCTCCATCGTGTAGGTTTCCTTGAAATAGTCACCGGCCCCGAGAATCAGGACGACCAGCAGGAGCATGCCCGTGCCGATGATCACGAAAATACCGAGCTTGAAATAATCTGACTGCCGCATGACTAGGGTTCCTTATGGGTCTCGGGGCATTCCATATCCGCGCCGAAACGGACCTCGGCCTGCCGATGAAAGAAATGTCTGACGAACTCGTTGTCCGAATGATCACGCAGTTCGCGCGGATCGCCTTCGGCAACGATCTTTTTCACTCGCTTGTCCAGCATGATGACCCGGTCGGCCACCGAGTATATGCTGGCCAGCTCATGGGAAACAATGACAAAGGTGATTCCCAGGCTCCTGGACAGGGTGCGGATCAACTCATCCAGCTCGGCCGAGGTGATGGGGTCCAACCCGGCCGAGGGCTCATCCAGAAACAGGATACCGGGGTCCAGGGCCATGGCCCTGGCGATGGCCGCCCTTTTCTTCATTCCCCCGGAAAGCTGGGCGGGCATGTTGTAGACAAAGTCCTCCAGTCCGACCAGGGAAAGCTTGCTCTTGGCAATGATCTCCATGGCCTCGCGCGGCAGGTCAGTGAACTCCTCCAAGGGCAGCATGATGTTGGACATGAGCGACATGGACCCGAACAAGGCTCCCATCTGGTACATGACGCCGAAACGGCGCAGGATCTCGTCGCGCTTGCGCCCGTGGCTGGAAACGATGTCGTCCCCCTGGATGAGGATTTGCCCCTGCCGGGGCTCGTACAGGCCGATCATGTGCTTGAGCAGCGTACTCTTGCCGCAACCGGAGCCGCCGAGAATGACGAAAATCTCCCCTTTTTGCACATCAAAGGAGATGTCGTCGATGACCAGAAAATCGCCGTAGGCGCAGGTCAGATTGCGTACCGTGATGGCAGGCTCGTTCATTTCATGCCTCGTCATATCCCCAGGTAGTAAAAAGCCAGCGCGAACACACCGTCAGCAACGGCGATGGCGATGATTCCGCTGACCACGGCGCTGGTGGTGGAAACGCCCACAGCGCTGGCTCCGGTCTTGGTTTCCAGCCCCCGCAGGCAGCCCACCCCGGCCACCAGCAAGCTGAACACGCAAGCCTTGAACAGGCCGCCCGCAAAATCAAGGTATCCCAGGAGCCGGAACACCCGCGAGGTGAAAGTCACCAGTGGATAATCCATGGACAACATGACCAGCGCCCCGCCTACCAGGCTGGCAAAGTTGAAAAACATGGTCATGAGCGGCACGGCGATAAGCGAGGCCAGAACCTTGGGAGCCACCAGGAAACGCATGGGCGAAAGTCCCATGGTCACCAACGCGTCCACTTCCTCGTTGACCTTCATGGTTCCTATCTCGGCCGCAAAGGCCGACCCCGATCGCGCGGCCAGGAGGATTGAGGTCACCAGCGGCCCCATTTCCCGGAACATGACAAGGCCGAGCATGTTCGGCACGAAGATCTCGGCCCCGAAACGCTGCAAACTCACCGCGGATTGAAACGACATGATCAACCCCATGAGAAAACCGATGAGCATGATGATGGACAGGCTGTCCACGCCCACACTGACCACCGAGAGCCAGACGTCTTTCCAGCGGACACATCTCGGGTGCTGGAGGCAGTAGCAGATGATGGCCACGGACTCGCCCACGAACGAAACCATGTGCTTGAACTGCTTGAAGGCGTCTTCCGCATAGTGGCCGACCCGTTCGGCCAGACCCATGCGGCGTTCCGCCTCCTTGCGGGTCCACCGGGGCGGCGTACACCCCCAGACCATGCCCAGGATCTGCCGAAGCTCCTCCTTGAGGTTGTCAATTTTGAAGCTACCGCCGCGTTCGTCCTCGACCGTCTCGCGCAACTTCAGCAACAGGGCCACGCCCGCGCCGTCCAGATATTCCAGGTCGGTGCAGTCCACGCCGACCTCACCCAAACGGCTGCCGCGCACTGCGGCCAAAGCGTCGTCCCAGACCGCAGCCGTGGAGACGGCATCGAGCCTGCCGCCCAGGGACAGGACAAGCCTGCCTTCTTTGTCGGAAGTCTTCATGTGCGCCCCGGACGCATGCTGGAGAGTGTGCTTTCCGGCTTTCATAGCTGTCCATCAACTACTAAAAAACGTTCGCATTTCATATGATATATTCACGCGTTGCAGGCAACGTAAAGAACATCTTTCCCAAAAAGACGCAATGCTTCCCCAGACTTGACCATGGGTATTGACTTTTTTATTCCAGAACAATATTCTTAATTATTATGAGCGAAAGAACAATCGACGATCTCGACAGAAGAATCCTGAACATACTTCAGGAAAATGGACGAATTTCCAATGCGGACATTGCACGAAAAGTTGGCAAGGCGCCCTCTGCGGTGCTGGAACGCGTCCGCAAGCTGGAAAGGCGCGACTTCATCACCGGCTATGAAGCCGTTCTCAACCCCAAAAACGTCGGCCTGGGCCTGACCGCCTTCACCCTGGTCTTTGCGGACGAACCGGCCGGGTCCTTCGAGACCGGCAACGAGCTGGCCAAAATCCGGGAGGTCCTCGAAGTGCACTACACCGCCGGCCAGGCCCCGTACCTGGTCAAGGTGCGCGTCAAGGACACCGAAGCCCTGCAGCGCACGCTGTCCAAATTCGGAGCCATCCCCACCGTCAGGGATACCAACTCCACCATCGTGCTGACAACCGTCAAGGAGACCCGCGGCATCCCCATCGATGCCGACGAAGATATTTAGCATACCGCCATACCCGTTGGAAACCAAGGAACAGAGAGTTTCAAAGGAGACCCCATGAGCATCAGTACCAAGGATCTTGACCCGAAAATAATAGCATTGGGCAAGGAATTTTTCCAATCCATTTCCGGCGAAGCGCCGTCCATCTTCAACAAGGGCTGGTGGACCGGCAAAGTCATGGACTGGTCCATGAAAAACGAGGACTTCAAGGTCCAGATGTTTCGCTTCGTGGACGTGCTGCCCTACCTGAACACCTCGGAATCCCTCTCCCGCCACATCGAGGAATATTTCGCGGGCGAGGATTCCAACATCCCTGAAGTGCTCAAATGGGGCGCCACCAAGACCAAGATCGGCGGCGGCCTCGTGGCCAAGGTGCTCAACAGGACCATCCGTTCCAACATCGAAGGCATGGCCCGGCAGTTCATCATCGGCCAGGAAGGCAAGGAAGCGGTCAAGGGCATCAGGAAGCTGCGCAAGGACGGTTTCTCCTTCGTGCTCGATCTCCTGGGCGAAGCCACGGTTTCCGCGGAGGAATCCGCCGCCTACCAGGAGGGCTACCTGGAGGTGCTGGACGCCATCCGGAAGGAATACAAGAAATGGAATGCCCTGGACGCCCCGGGCGACCTGGACTGGGGGCACTCGCCCAAGATCAACGTGGCGGTCAAGCCTTCGGCCTTCTATTCCCAATCCAAGGCTGTTGACCTGGAAGGAACCGTCGCCGGCATGATGGAACGCATTGAGCCGGTCTACCGCAAGGTCATGGAAATGGACGGCTTCATGTGTATCGACATGGAGCAACTCAAATACAAGGAAGCCACCATAGAACTCTACAAACGGCTACGCCTCAAATACCGTGATTACGAGCATATGGGCATCGTGTTCCAGGCCTATCTCAGGGACACCGAAGAAGATGTGCGTCAGTTCCTGGACTGGGCCCGCGAAGAGAACGTCAAGGTTTCCATCCGTCTGGTCAAGGGCGCGTACTGGGATTACGAGACCGTGCTGGCCAAGCAGAACGACTGGCCCATACCGGTCTGGACCCACAAACCCGAATCCGACATCTGCTACGAAAAAGTCGCCAGGATGATCCTGGAAAATCACGACATCTGCCACTTTGCCTGCGCCTCCCACAACATCCGTACCATCTCCGCGGTCATGGAGATGGCCAGGGCACAGGGCGTACCCGAGGAAAAGTACGAGTTCCAAGTCCTCTACGGCATGGCCGAGCCCGTGCGCAAGGGGCTCAGAAACGTGGCCAAGCGCGTGCGCCTCTACTGCCCGTACGGCGAGCTCATTCCGGGCATGGCCTACCTGGTACGCAGACTGCTGGAAAACACGGCCAACGAATCATTCCTCAAGCAAACCTTCGCGGACGAGGCGGACATGGACCGGCTGCTGGAAAACCCGGAAATCACGCTGCAGCGCCAACTGGCCGAAAAGCCGTGCAAGAACGAAGGTCATCGTCCCAACATCAAGGCTCTCAAGGGCGAAATTCCGCCTTTCAACAACTACCCGCCCGTGGACTTCACCATCAAGGCCGAGCGGGACGCCTACCCGGCCGCCATCGCCGAATGGAGGACCAAGCTGGCCAAGCAGTATCCGCTGTATATCAACGGCAAGGAAGTAACCACGGACGACACCCTGAATTCCTATAACCCGGCCAACCCGAACGAGATCATCGGCACGGTCTGCCAGGCGGGCAAGCCCGAGATAGACGACGCCCTGGCCGGAGCCAAGGAAGCCTATCTCACCTGGCGCGACGAGTCCCCGGAGCAGCGCGCCCAGTACCTGCTGGATGCCGCCGAATGGTGCAGAAAGAACATTCACATGCTCTCGGGTCTGCAGACTCTCGAAGTGGGCAAGCAGTGGGACCAGGCCCAGGCCGACATCGGCGAGGCCATCGACTTCCTTGAATATTACGCTCGCGAAATGATCCGCCTGGGCGAGCACCGCCGCATGGGCAACGCTCCGGGCGAAGACTCCCGCTATTTCTACCAGGGCAAGGGTATCGCGGCCGTCATCGCGCCGTGGAATTTCCCGTTCGCCATCTCCGTGGGCATGGTCTCCGCCGCCATCGTGGCGGGCTGCCCGGTCATCTACAAACCGTCCGGAGTTTCCTCCGTGGTCGGTTGGATGCTCACGGAAATGTTCCGGGCCGTGAACCTGCCCGACGGCGTGTTCAACTACACCCCTGGCCGGGGTTCGGTCATCGGTGACTACATTGTCGAGCACCCGGACGTCTCGGTCATCGCTTTCACAGGTTCCATGGAAGTGGGTCTGCGCATCCAGCAGAAGGCCGCGGTGGTCCAGCCCGGCCAGGAACAGTGCAAAAAGGTCATCGCGGAAATGGGTGGCAAGAACGCCACCATCATCGACGACGACGCCGACCTGGACGAGGCCGTGCTCGGCGTGCTTTACGCGGCCTTCGGCTTCCAGGGCCAGAAATGCTCGGCCTGCTCGCGGGTCATCGTGCTGGATGCCGTCTACGACCGTTTCGTACACCGGCTGAAGGAAGCCGCCGGTTCCATCAAACTCGGCCCTGCCGAGGATCCTTCCAACTACATGGGCCCGGTGGTGGACAAGGCCGCCGTGCAGAACGTGTTGCGCTACGTCAAGATCGCCGAGGAGGAAGGCAGCGTTCTCGTCAAGCGCGAGGCGGATGAGAAGTACAAGATCAACGAGGCCTGCTACGTGCCGTTGACCATAGTGGAAGGCATCACCCCCGAACACCGCATTGCTCAGGAAGAGGTTTTCGGCCCGGTGCTGGCGGTCATGCGCGCCAAGGACATGGACGAGGCCCTGGCATGGGCCAACTCCACCCGGTTCGCGCTCACCGGGGCCATCTACTCCCGCAGTCCGAACAACCTCAGGCGAGCCTACAGGGAGTTCCGCGTGGGCAACCTGTATCTGAACAAGCCGTCCGTGGGGGCGCTGGTGGAACGGCACTCCTTCGGTGGGTTCAAGATGTCCGGCGTTGGTTCCAAGTCCGGCGGTCCGGACTATCTGCTCCAGTTCATGGATCCGAGGTTGGTGTGCGAAAACACCATGCGGCGCGGGTTCACGCCCATCAGCGAGGATGATGATTGGATTGAATAAGGACTCAGTGATCTTCTCAGGTCATCACACTTTGAAAAGGGGCGGCGCCGAGGGCGCCGCCCCTTTGCCTTTGGAGTAGAAGTAACTATGTGCTGCCACAAGCGCAATTTTTGCTTACTTTTTCCTGCGCCAACGAAAGAACAGGTCGCCTTCAGGGCGAAACCTGACGAGGGCTCACGTTCCCCCTGAATTGAAGCCTGCGCATCACGCACCCTCAAAAAAAAAAGCCCCTATCAAGAGACCGACCAGACAATCATCAAACTCCATTCTCATCCAACCGGGAGCCATAGCTCAGTGCGCCTCAAGTGACCTGATCCTCCGTTCCATGGCGGCGCAGAACTCATCGGTGACCAACTCGGTCGAGCTCGGCACACTGCTGTGAGTCCACTTGAGGTCCAAAATTCCGTGCTGATAAAAATAAAACAGTTTCTTCTGCGCCTCATACAATTCCGGAAACTCCTTCGCCAACAACTCGCACTCTCCGACGAGATGTCCACCTTCGTTATCGAGAACAGGAGGACACGTCTCCTGCAAATGATGCTTCAACTCCTCCACTTCACTCTTCTCGCAGGGATAAAAATCAATGTATGCCTCATCCCTTTTCGGCAATTCATCAATATATTCGCACACCCACCTGTTCAAATCGTTCCGCTTGATAATCTTGAGGGCGGAGGCGCTACAACAATCCCCGGACTGGGAAATGAACAGGCAGGCATCCTTGAGCCGAAAAATAAAGCATCCGGAGGTCGCCATTTCGCTCCGGATGGGATTGGGCCACTCCCCGTCCGAGATCACAATGGAATCCTTTACAAAATCACTGACTCGAACGGTCTTCCTGAAATATCTATCCACAACTGTCCCCCATGGTATTTTCAGTCATTTCATCATATATAACTTTCAGGAAACTTCCAGTATTTCTCTTTATATTCGTGCCATAATCATGGTTTTTCGAACCGACGATCCACAACCCTGAAGTGTGTGGCGGACAGTATGAAACAATCTTCCGGAGAACACACCCATTGCCGGACAAGCTCTTTTCGCCCCGTACATCAAGGCCCAAGCCCAAAATGGTGGGCGGCCCTCTTCCTGAAGGCCGCCCGTTGGTTTCACTGGTTTTCGCCGTTTACCGTCACCCGCCCGGGTGACACCTTTTCTTGTAGAAACACCACCGCCCCCTGTAGAGCGGCCGATGCGAGCATAATCGGTCCGGGGTGTGCCTCAACATGCGGTCACCCCCGTAAGATGGATACTTCCAGATCATGAGCCGCCTTCATCTGCATGTCGTTCCGGCAATCCAGCCGCAGGCCGACTCGGCCATCCCCGGCCCAGCACACCGTGCCGCACAGCCCGCAGGCCCGCAGCGCTCCGTCCACCATGATGTCCACTCCCACATTCATGCCGTGGGTCATATGCCGGGAATCACCATTCATGGCCAGGGCCATGCCGCAGGCGCAATAGTCCACCACGTCGACGGGCGCGCAAAAACCGGTCAAAAATGCCTTGGTATCCTTTGAGGGGGCTGCTCGGGCCCGTAGTCTCCTTTCCATACCGTTCACCTCCTTGCGAAGGTCAAAGGGTTTTCCGATACTCTCCCCTTTGCTACAGGCAAGAACAGCGGTCAAAACTTTTTATTTCCAGCTTTTCCTACATATTACGCGATCCCCATTTCAAATATCAAAGCATCTCCGCCCGTTGTTCCAATGCAACGGAAACCCGTCTTTTGGTGACGAACGAACACATTGAAAACCGCACTTTTCACTGAAAAAATAACTCCACGCCCGCTGCCCTTTGAAAGGATTGAAAATCCCTGTTCTTCGTCTGTGACGGCAGACCACAAAAAAGGGCGGCCCTTCGCGGAACCGCCCTGATTCATGTCAACCGGTAACAGGATTACATGCCTGCTTCCTTGAGTTTGGTCTCGGAAATGGTGGTGTATTTGCCCGCAAGCTCTTGCAGTCGCTCGGTCCAGTCGGATTCGGTTACAACCATGACCGATTCATCAATGCGGGTCTGCAACACGAGCTTCTTCGCAACATTCTCACCATTGACGATGGTCGCTTCGGTTTCCACCTCACAGGAATGCGTGCCCGACGCAAATCCCAATTCTATCCAACACCACATCTTCTTGATTGAGATATCAACTGGAATGACCTGCTCGGATGCGGCAGAATCTTCGACGACCTCATACCCCAGAGCATCAAAGGCATTTCCCAAGGAAGTGGCGACCACCGTATCCACCCCCTCACCCTCACGCAGCAATACATCGCCCAAGGCCCTACCGAAGCCGTTGCGCTTACGGCCAATGGCCCGCAGTTTCAAATCATCGGAAACCTCAGCGATACGGTCCACATCCATAGTTGGAATGGACGGCACTTTGGGAGCATCCTCAAACCTGCGATCATCGGAAACCGAACGGATCACGATCTGCTTGCCATTGTCCGGTGTGGAAGACTCGGTTTTCACGACACCGGAAGGGACCTCACTGCGAGTGACGGCACAGCCGGAGGCGAACACAATCCCCATCAACAAAAAAACAACCAATTTCTTCATGAATTCCCCACATTCATTAGGCTTTTTACAGCCGATTCAGTATTGAAAAACCCAACCCAACAAAGCAAAGTTCTTTAGTGGGAAATACATTTCCCGTCAAGACAGGGACAAAACGTTCCCCGATCCCCCTTGACCTCCCCTCCCTACAAATGTATATACATCTCATCATAAACGTATATACAAATACAACGCCATCATGCCCAAAAAAAGTCTCTCGTCCCGAATCAGGGAACATATCCTTCATCATATCGAAAGCGGCGACTGGCCGCCCGAGCACCAGATTCCCGCGGAATCCGAACTCATGAATTCCTTTGAGGCCAGCCGCATGACCGTACACCGCGTGCTCAAGGAGCTTGCCGCCGAAGGCTACATCTACCGGCGCCGCGGCCTGGGGTCGTTCGTGGCCCGGCGCACCCCGCGCAGTGAGCTGCTGGTCATCACGGACATCTCCGAGGAGATCTCCTCCCGCGGCGGACAGTATTCCTGCGACCTGAAATACCTGTCTGCCGAGCCCGACTCGCCGCTCGTTTCCCAGATCTTCGGTGAAGGCAGGGCCGGTTCCATCGCCCGCTCCAAAGTGGTGCACATGGAAAACGGCCTGCCCATCCAACTGGAGGATCGCCACGTGGACCTGCGCACGGCCCCCCGATACCTGGAGGTGGATTTCTCCATCACCACGGCCCACAGGTATCTCATGAAGGCCGCCCCGCTCCAGAAGGCCGAACACGAGCTCACGGCCGTGCTCCCCAACCGCGAGCAGCAGGTCTTCCTGGACATAGGCCCGGACGAACCCTGCCTGCTTTTGCGGCGCAGGACCTGGTCCAGGGATCGGCTCGTCTCCTATGCGGAATTGCTTTACCCGGGCTCACGCTTCAGCTTCGGCGGCGTGTTCGAACCGAAAAAATAAATGTTTCAAAGGAGTGCAACAATGACCAAACGCGTGATCACCGCCCCCACCGGCACGGAACTGACGGCAAAAAGCTGGCAGACCGAAGCGCCCCTGCGCATGCTCCAGAACAACCTGGACCCCATGGTGGCCGAACGCCCCGAAGACCTCATCATCTACGGCGGCATCGGCCGCGCCGCGCGCAACTGGGAATGCTTCGACAGGATCGTCGAGACCCTGCGCGAACTCGGGGACAATGAGACCCTGCTCGTCCAGTCAGGCAAGCCCGTGGGTGTTTTTCCCACCCATGAGAACGCACCGCGCGTGATCATCGCCAACTCCAACCTGGTGCCTCACTGGGCCCACTGGGAGCACTTCAACGAACTGGACCGCAAGGGCCTGATGATGTTCGGCCAAATGACCGCCGGATCCTGGATCTACATCGGCAGCCAGGGCATCGTACAGGGTACTTACGAAACTTTCGTGAGCATGGCCGAAAAACACTATGACGGCGACCTGAGCGGCAAATGGGTCCTCACCGCGGGCCTCGGCGGCATGGGCGGCGCACAACCCCTGGCGGCCAAGTTCGCGGGCGCTTCCATGCTGGCCGTCGAGTGCCGCGAGGAACGCATCCGGAAACGCCTGGACACCGGCTATCTGGACATGAAGGCCGACAGCCTGGAACACGGCCTGGAACTCATTGAAAAGTCCTGCGCAGAGGGCAAGCCCGTCACCGTGGCCGTGCTCGGCAACGCTGCCGAAATCTATCCGGAATTGGTCAAACGGGGTGTCCGTCCGGACGCCGTCACCGACCAGACCAGCGCCCACGATCCGCTCAACGGCTACCTGCCCAAGGGCTGGACCGTGGAGGAATGGGAAGCCAGGCAGAAAACCGACGAGGCGGGCGTCATGCGCGCCGCGCGCGAATCCATGGTGGACCACGTTCAGGCCATGCTCGACTTCCAAAAGATGGGCGTACCCACTTTCGACTACGGCAACAACATCCGCCAGGAAGCCTACAACACGGGCCTGAAAGACGCCTTCGACTTCCCGGGGTTCGTACCCGCCTACATTCGCGACCGCTTCTGCACGGGCAAGGGGCCCTTCCGTTGGGCGGCCCTGTCCGGCGACCCCGAGGACATCTACAAGACCGACGCCAAGGTCAAGGAACTGATCCCGGACGACAAGCACCTGCACAACTGGCTGGACATGGCCCAGGAGCACATCCACTTCCAGGGCCTGCCCTCGCGCATCTGCTGGGTCGGCCTCGGTGACCGGCACCGCCTGGGACTGGCCTTCAACGAAATGGTGCGCAGCGGCGAACTGAAGGCTCCCGTGGTCATCGGACGCGATCATCTCGATTCCGGTTCCGTGGCCAGCCCCAACCGCGAGACTGAGGCCATGAAGGACGGATCGGACGCGGTTTCCGACTGGCCCATCCTCAACTGCCTGCTCAATTGTGCTTCCGGCGCGACCTGGGTGAGCTTCCACCATGGCGGCGGCGTGGGTATGGGCTATGCCCAACATGCGGGACTGGTCATTGTCTGCGACGGCACCGAACTGGCCGATGAAAAGCTCGCCCGCGTGCTCTGGAACGACCCGGCAACCGGCGTCATGCGCCATGCCGACGCAGGCTATGAAAGCGCCATTGCCTGCGCCAAGGAAAAAGGACTCAAACTTCCCATGATCAAGTAGTATGGTGCATACCATGAGCACCCTGCTGATCAAGAATCCCGCACAGATCGTCTCGCCCCGCCCCGGTTCGCTCCGGGGTGCGGCGCTGAACGATCCGGTCGTCCGCACCGGCCGGTCCGTGCTGCTGCGAGACGGCCATATCGCGGCCATCGCCCCGCTGGAGGAACTGGATGTCCCGCAGGACGCCAAGGTGTTGGACGCCACGGGCAGGACGGTCATCCCCGGACTGGTGGACTGCCACACTCATCTGGTGTTCGGCGGCAGCCGCGCGGACGAATTCGCCCAACGCACGGCCGGGGCCACCTATGAGGAAATAGCGGCCAAGGGAGGCGGCATCGCCGGCACCGTGCAGGCCACGCGCGAGTCATCGAAAGACGAGTTGTTCGAATTGGCCGAGGCGCGCCTGAACCGGGCCATGCGCCACGGCGTCACGACCATGGAGGTAAAGTCCGGCTACGGTCTGGACCTGACCACCGAGCTCAAGATGCTGGAAGTGACCGCAGAGTTGGACGCCGTCCATCCGGTCGATCTCGTGCCCACCTTCCTGGGGGCGCACGCCGTGCCCAAGGGAGTGAGTAAGGCAGACTATCTGGCCCAGGTACGGGAGATGATCCCCGAGGCCGCCAATTCCGCGAAATTCTGCGACGTGTTTTGCGAGGAAGGCTACTTCACCCCGGCCGAGTCCGTGGAAATCATGGAATTGGCCGTAAAGCACGGCATGCTGCCGCGCCTGCACGCGGACCAATTCAACGCCATCGGCTGCGTGGACGTGGCCATCGATCTGGGCGCGGTGTCCGTGGATCACCTTGAGGCCATGAATGAGGAAGGTGCAAAAAAACTGGCCGCCTCCGACGTGGTGGGCGTACTCCTGCCCGGCGTATCGCTCTTCCTGGATATCCCGTACGCTCCGGCCCGGACGCTCATCGACGCCGGATGCATCCCGGCCATCGCCACGGATTTCAACCCGGGTTCCAACATGACGCTCAACCTGCCGCTCATGATGTCTCTGGCCTGCATGCAGATGCGCATGTCCGTGGACGAGGCCCTGGCCTGCGTGACCCAGAACGCGGCCCATGCCCTGCGCCTGCCCGAGGCGGGCTGTATCGAACCCGGCTGGCAGGCCGATCTATTGGTGCTGGATACGGCCAATTACCGTGATTTGGTTTATTTTTATGGAGAAAATCTGGTGCAGACAGTCATCAAAAAGGGGGTTCCCCATGCTGCCCGATAGCCTGCTGAACATGGTCCGCCCGTTCCGCATCGACTTCGAGTCCCATGACGAACACGACGTGTTTCTGAAAGACGTCACCCTGTTCAACGCCGACGAACTGGCGCAAGCCACCCACGTGCTGGTGGGCTGTCCCCAGGACATGGGCGTCAGCCGCAACATGGGACGCATCGGTGCGGCCAAGGCTCCCAACGCCGTCCGCCAGATGCTATACAAATTCAAGTCCCCCGTGGACAAGGGCGGCGTGAAGCTGCTGGATCTCGGCGACGTGGACACGAGCGGGGGACTGGAATCGGCCCACGAACGGCTGCACTCCGTGGTTTCCGCTCTCCTGCGCGAGGACAAGAAGGTCATGGTCCTGGGCGGCGGCAACGACATATCCCTGCCGGACGCCCATGCCTGCGCCGACGTGCTGGGAGAGATCGCAGCCATCAACATGGACGCCCACCTGGATATGCGCAAGGCCGACCGGGTCCACTCGGGCACGCCCTACCGCAACCTCATCGAAGGCGGGCACCTCAAGTCGCAGAACTTCCATGAGGTGGGCATCCAGGCCCAGGTGAACTCGCCGCACTACCTCGATGACGCTGCGCATTTGGCCGTGAACATCCATACCCTGAGCCACATCATGCAGCACGGCGCGGACATGTATTTCGACAGCCTCTTCGAACTCCTGGACAACAAACCCTTGTTCGCCGGGCTGGATATGGATAGTGTGCGCGCCTCGGACGCACCGGGGGTCAGCGCGCCCTCTCCCATTGGCTTCACCGCCGAGGAAGTCATGAACTTCGCGGCCCGCTGCCGGGCCTACGGCAAAACCGCCGTGTTCGAAATCACGGAAGTCAACCCGGACATGGATGTGGACAACCGCACCGCGCGGCTGGCCGCCCTGGTCCTGTACACATATCTTTACGGCTGGGCGTAAGGCCCGGAGGATTTTCAGCATGGTCACCATTGATAGCCACAATCAACTCAATCTTCACGACATCATGGCAGTGGCCCACGGCGAACCCGTGAAACTGGCGCAGGCCAGCCGCGACATGCTTGCCGAACGGCGAACCCAAATCGAGGCCTTCGTAACCTCGCAGGACATCCCGGCCTACGGCTTCAACCGGGGGTTTGGCCACAACGTGGATGTCTCGGTCCGCGAGGAGCTGCTCTCGGACCTGCAAAAAAACCTGATCCTCTCCCATGCAGTAGGTGCGGGTGACCCCATGGACGCCACCGTGGTGCGCATCGCCATGCTCCTGCGCGCCAACTCCCTGTCGCGTGGATTCAGCGGTGTGCGGCCCGTGCTGGTCGAACGTCTTTTGGACCTGCTCAACCACGGCATCACTCCGGTGGTGCCCGAACTGGGGTCGGTGGGCGCGTCCGGCGACCTTGCCCCGCTCTCACACATCGCCATGGCGCTCATGGGCGAAGGGGACGTGCTTTACCACGACCAACGCCTGTCTGCGGCGGAGGCCCTGAAACAGGCCGGGCTGCAACCGGTGGAGCTGGAAATGAAGGAAGGGCTGGCCCTGAACAACGGCGTACAGTTCATGAACGCCCTCGGACTCATGGCCTGCAGTCGACTCAAGGCGATGCTCAAGACTGCCGCCGTCAACTCGGCCCTGGTGGCCCAGGTCATGCTTGCGCCGGACACCTACTATCGTCCGGACTTTCATGCAGTACGGCCCCATCCCGGCGCACGCACCGTGGCGGACTGGATCTGGCGCATCATGCAGGATTCGCCCATCCGCAACTCGCACAAGGACCACAAGACCGACGGCCAAGTGCAGGACCCGTACAACATCCGCTGCGCGGCCCAGGTGCTGGGGGCCTGCCATGATCTCATTTCACAGGCTCAGGACGCCCTGCTCATCGAGGCCAACAGCGCCACGGACAACCCCATCCTGCTGCCCGACGAGGACGGCGAATACACGGACATCGTCTCGGGCGGCCACTTCCACGGCATGCCCGTGGCCGTGCAGATATACAACCTCATGCAGGCTCTTTCCATCATGGCCAACCTTTCCCATATGCGCTCGGTGCGCTTCGTGGACCCGGTGCGCAACAAAGGCCTGGGCCGCGACCTCAAGTGGCCGCATCTGCCGGGCGACGACAAGTCAATCTCCAGCGGCATGATGATGCTGGAATACACCTCCGCGTCGCTGACCAACGACATCTGGGGCCACTGCATGCCCAGCCACTTGTTCAACATATCCACCAACTCGGGACAGGAGGACCACGTGAGCATGGGCACCGGACTGGCCGTACGTCTGTTCAAGACCCTGCCCAAGGCCGCCCACGTCCTGGCCATCGAACTGGCTTACATCAACCAGGCCATCGCCATCCGCAAGCGGTTGGAGACAATTCCCACAGAGGCCAGGCTGCCCGAGTGGGTCGGCGAAGAGCTGGACAACCTCAAAATGCGCATGAACGGCCACGGCGAAGGCGTGATCTTCGACGCCTGCGTCACCCGAGAACATCCCCTGAGCGACGAGGAAAAAAGACTCAGCCCGGTTTCCGAGAAACTCTTCGAAACCATTACCGAGCACAACCTCTTCCCGGTGGTGCGTCTGGACCGCTACATGGCCGAGGACGTGAAAAACCTGGCCGACTTCGTGGGCAAAGGCGGTGTATCCGACACGGTCGAGTCAATGATTCCAATGAATTGGAAGAAAGGTTGAAAAATTGAAAAAAACGCTTGCCAAGTACGGGAGCGAAATATATAAGTCTTTCTCCTGAACGCCGAAGTGGTGGAATTGGTAGACACGCTAGGTTCAGGGTCTAGTGGGAGCAATCCCGTGGAAGTTCGAGTCTTCTCTTCGGCACCAGATAGAAACAAGGGTTGCGGCATAACGCCGCAACCCTTTTTCTTTTTCTCATGACCGCCCCGGATAATCCCGTCGGGGTTACCCGGGACAGCCTCTTCTTTTTTGGGGAGGCCTAACGTTCCTTCATGCTCTCGTTGGCGTATTTGAGCAACGGCGAGAGAAAGAACGTGATGAGCCGACGCTGGCGGATCTTGACCTCGGCCGTGGCGCGCATGCCGGGCGTAAGATTGACCTTCCTGCCGTTGACCAGGATGTAGGACTGCTTCATGCCCACACGGGCAAGGAAGTAGAGTTCGCCCTCCTCGGTCTGTATGGCGTCGCCGGACACCGACTGCACGACTCCGTCCAGGGTGCCGTATTCGGTAAAGGGGAAGGCTTCAAGCTTGATGCCCACTTCCTGACTTTCCCGCACAAACCCGATGTCCTTGTTCTTGACCCGGGCCTCGATCTCCAACTGGTAGTTCCTGGGCACCAGGGTCATGAGTTCCTGGGCAGGAGTGACCACGCCGCCGATGGTATGCACGGTCAGCTTCATGATCTTGCCGTCCACGGGCGCGGTGATGCGCTGCAACGTATCGCTGTGGGTGGCCTTTTTCAGCTCCTGGGTCAGGGAATCCACCTCGGTGGACACCTTGGTCTTGTTCTCCAGCAGGTCGCGACTGTACTCGGACAGGGCCTGGAGACGCTGTTCCATGGCCACGTCGATGGATGCCTCCGCCTCGGTCACATCCTCCTGCTCGGACTTCAGGTTCTGGACGATCTCGATACGTTCGGCCTCCACTTCCAGCCATTCGTTTTCCGGAGCCACGTCCTGCTCATAGAGCGTCTTTCGAGCCTTGGCCCGTTTGTTGACGATGGGCAGCTGCTCCTTGAGCTTTTCCACCGTATGCGCCGCGGACTGCATCTTGGCCCGCAACCTGCGTATCTCGTTATCGTAACCGTTGAGTTTGGCCAGCAGAGCCTTGGCGTCCTGCTGGAGATAACGCCGTTCCTGGGTGACGTCCCTCTGATCTATATCTTTCGGAACGACCAATTCGGGCATATCCCCGCTCTCAGGGTCCCAGAGCAGGAGTGCCCTGAGCCGGGCTTCTTCCAACCGGGAGGCCTGGAGTTGCCCTTTGATCCTTTCCACATCCGCACCGCTCGTGGTGGTGTCCAACTCAATGAGCAGGTCGCCCGCCTTGACGAGTTGCCCCTCGCGCACGTTGATGCGGGTGATCACCCCGCTTTCCAATGGCTGGATGGTTTTGACCATGCCGCTGGGGATGATCTTTCCCTCCGCCACGGCCACTACATCGGTTTTGCTGAAGACGGCCCAAAAGAGAATAAACACGACCAGGACCATGATGCACCAGGCCGTCGCCCTGCCTATGGGAGAAGGCGGCGTCTCCACCACCTCCAGTGCCGCAGGCAGAAACTCCATTTCCTCCGAGGGTTGGGCAAACCGGCACTGCCTGGCCTTGTCCACAGCCCGGGCCACGCGCGGCGAGACCTTTTCCCTGGCCATCTCCGAAAGCCGGACAATCCTGTCTTTCATGTTGCCAACCATCACGCGGCCTCCTCGGAGCTCTTGGACTGATACTGCCACAGCTTGGCGTAGTACCCGCCCGTACGCACGAGCTGATCATGGCTGCCGGATTCAACGATCCGCCCCTTTTCCACCACCACGATACGGTCGCAATCCTTGACCGTGGACAGGCGGTGGGCAATGACCAGCACGCTTCGGTTGGCGCAAATGGCCGACATGTTCCGTTGAATGATGTGCTCGGACTCGTAGTCCAGGGCGCTGGTGGCCTCGTCGAGAATCAGGATGCGCGGGTTGGTCATGAGCGCCCGGGCAATGGCGATGCGTTGCCGCTGGCCGCCGGAAAGCCCGGTACCCTGCTCGCCCACGATGGTGTCGTACCCTTCGGGCAATTCCAGAATGAAATCATGTGCACCGGCAAGAGTGGCCGCGTTCACCACCCGATCCATGCTCGCGCCCGGATCGGCCAGGGCGATGTTGTCGCGCACCGAACGGTGGAAGAGCATGTTCTCCTGGAGCACCACCCCCACCTGTCGCCGCAGCCAGGCCGTGTCCACCAGGGTCAGGTCGATCCCGTCCACCAACACCCGGCCTTTTTCCGGAACGAAAAGCCGTTGCACCAGATTTGTCAGGGTGCTCTTGCCAGAGCCAGAGCGGCCCACGATGCCAATGGTTTCGCCCTTGCGGATATGCAGGTTCACGTCCTCAAGCACGAACGGCGTGTCCGCGCGATACCGAAAGCTGATGTTTTCGAACTTGATGTCCCCACCCAAGGCCGGAAGCGTGGACCGATTGGGATTATACCCGGGCTCGGTGGGATTGTTGAGGATGTCCCCGAGGCGTTGCAGCGAGACGCCGGCCTGCTGGAAATCCTGCCAGACTTTTGAAAGCCGCAGGATTGGGCCGTTGATGCGCCCGGCCATCATGTTGAAGGCAATGAGCTGGCCGATGCTCAGGGTGCCGTCTATGACCGCGCGTGAGCCGATCCAAAGGATAAGCAGCGTACTGAACTTACTCAGGAAAGTGGTGGCCTGCACCGCGAAGTTGCCCAGATTGTCCGTGCGGAACGCGGACTTCACGTACCCGGCCAGCAGGTCTTCCCAGCGCCGCTGGAACTGCGGTTCCACAGCCATGGACTTGAGCGTCTGCACGCCGTTGACCGTTTCCACGAGAAAGGCCTGTTGCTCGGCCCCGCGCTGAAACTTCTCGTCCAGGCGGCGACGCAGCACCGGGGTCACGAATACGGACAGGGCCACATAGAACGGCATGATGCCCAGCACCATGAGGGAGAGTTCCCAGCTGTAGAAAAACATGACCACCAGGAACACGAAGGTGAAGATCAGATCCAGCACCACAGTGAGGGTGGAGCCTGTCAGAAAACGACGGATGTTCTCCAACTCCCGGACGCGGGCCACCGAGTCGCCCACGCGGCGGGCATTGAAATAGGCCAGCGGCAGGGAAACCAGGTGGGAGAAAAGCTTTGCCCCGAGCGTCACGTCCACCCGGTAGGTGGTATGGGAAAAAAGCCAGGTGCGCAGGCCGCCCATGAGCACCTCGAAGAAGTAGATGACCATGAGGCCTATGGCCAGCACATCCAGGGTGGTCAACCCCTTGTGCACCAGCACCTTGTCGATGATGACCTGGAAGAACAGAGGCGTCACCAGGCCGAAAAGCTGCAAAAAGAACGAGAGCAGCAGGACCTCGCCGAACAGCCGCTTGTATTTGAGCAGCGAAGGAATGAACCAGGTGATGTTGAACTGGCGCAGGGCGTCGGGCAAAATGGTGCGCTTGGAAATAAGCATGAGTTTGCCCGACCAGCGTTCCCCGAACTCGTCCAGGGGAATCTTCTCCACTTCCCTCTCGCCCGGAGCCTGGGCAAGCACGTCTTCTTCACCCGCGCCGCCCAGGATGACCCATTTGCCGTCCTTCATCTGGGCCATGGCCGGGAACGGCACCTTGGCCAGCCGGGAGCAGTCCCGGTGTACCACCTTTGCCTTGAGTTCCACGGCCCCGGCCGCGCGCATGATGTCCACGTCCTGCATGGGGCCGTCCGGCGGTGCGAACTTGTGCCGAAGGCCTTCCAAATCCACGGCCACACTGTGGTAGCGGGCCAGAAGAACCAGGGAGACGAGCCCCGTGTCCAGCTTATGCTGGTCAGGGCCCGCCTCCTTACGATTAGTGTTGTTTGTATCGGTATCCATTCAACAATGCTATTTTTTCTGCCAGCTGGCGGTGATGATGCTCTGCAGATCGTCCTGGGCCTCGGCGGAGACGGTCAACACACCAGCCGTACTCGGTGTATAGGCCGACATGGCGTCCACCAGGGACTGCACCTGACCGGCCATGAGCACGCTGCCGTCGCTCAGCTGGAATTCCTCCACCTTCTTATCGTCGCTTGTGTACCAGCCTTGTATGGTCAGACTGTCGCTGGAGCCGATGACACCTATGGTCAGGTCGCTGCCGCTCTTGGAGAAAAGCAGATCATCCTGTTCGATGCCGCTTCCAAAGAGCACCGTGTCATTTCCTCCGCTGTCCACAATGGTATCCTGTCCACCCGAGGCGCCAAAGCGATATTCATCGTCGCCTGCGCCGCCGACCAGGGTATCATTACCATACCCGCCGACCAACGTGTCGGCTCCGTTGCCGCCATAGAGTTTGTCGTCGCCTGCACCGCCATCCAGCAGATCTGCGCCGTCGCCTCCGTTGAGCACGTCGTTACCCTCACGACCGTACAGCTTGTCGTCATCGTCGCCGCCGTAAAGCGTGTCGTTGCCGGATGCCCCGATCAACGTGTCGTTGCCGTTCCCGCCGTTCAGGTAGTTGTCGCCGTCTGCGCCGCTGGCTGCGGATTCGGAGCTCAAGCTGAAGGAGACACCCGCCGCGGCCGCCAGAGAGTCGGCATCGAGAACGGCACTGCCGGCGTTGCTGGTGGATTGTCCCCCCACGAGCACATCGTTGCCGTTGCCGCCGACCAGCGTGTCGCTGCCCAGGCCGCCCACGAGCGTGTCATTCCCGTTGCCGCCGTTCATGTAATCGCTGCCGTCGGCGCCGCTGGCTGCGGACGGATGACCATTAATCGAGCCCCCCTGATATCCGTACATGAGGTCGTTGCCGTCTCTGCCGTACAGGGAATCTTCGCCCGCACCTCCGTAGATGACTTCCGAACCGATTCCGCCATAAATGACGTCGTTCCCGTCATTGCCCATGAGCGCCGCGTTGCTTACGGTGGAGTCGCTTCCGCTGTAACCATAGATCGTATCGTTGCCGCCCAGCGCGTCGACGATGTCCGTATCGTTTGCCGCCCTGAGAGTGTCGTCCCCGGCGGTCCCCAGCAGCACCTTGGGTTCGCTCAGAATTCTGAGGTCTTCATAGGTGGCGGTACTGCCGTCCGCGAACCGGACACCTTCGATCTGGTCATCCAAGGTAACGGTCCCGCCATCGGCCAAGGTCACTATCAGCCTGGAGGCGTTCTCGTCAGGCCTTTCCACGGACAGGGAATCAAAGGTGATGCCTGCGCCGAAGGCAAGAGTATCCACCTCGCCGGAGCCATACCCGTAATCCTGGATGACGTCGTTCCCGTCGCCGAGATTGTAGACGTAGGTATCACTGCCTCCCCGACCCTCAAGGGTATCATTTCCCAAGCCGCCGACCAGGGTGTCGTCGCTGTCGAACCCGCGGATATGGTCATCTCCGTCGGTTCCGGCATGGGCCAGATATTGCTGCTGCAAGTCCGCCTGCGTCCACACGGCGCCATCTGCAAAAGTAATGTTTTCCAACCGGTTGTTCACCTGTACGGAACCGCCGTCGGCAAACGTCAGGATGTATTCGCTGGAATAGGGAGAGGTGCGGGTGACGGTGACGCTTTCCATGTCTATGCCCGCGCCGAGTTCCAGTACGTCCACATCGGTGGAGGAGTAGCCGCTCTCTTTGATTACGTCGGTTCCATCACCGAGGTTGTACTTGTAGGTATCGCTGCCGTAGGACCCATCCAGGCTGTCGTTGCCTTTTCCACCGGCCAGAGTGTCGTCGCCGTTGAACCCTTTGATGCTGTCATCGCCGTCGGTCCCGGCCTGTTCCAGATACCGCTGTTTCAGGTCGTCATAGCTCCAGGAGCTTCCGTCGGAAAAAAGCACCGTATTGATGCCTTCGGTGAGCTTCAGGCTGCCGCCGTCGGCAAAGTTAAGCTTCAGGGCGCTGGAGTAGGAGGATGTCCGGGCAATGGAAATGGATTCCTGGGTGATGCCGTCACCCAAAGCGACGGTGTTGCTTTCCCCTGCTTCGGCATAATCGCTGACTTCATCCTGACCATCACCGAGATTGTATTCATATCTGTCGCTCCCGGCGCCACCGTTCAGGGTGTCGTTGCCAGTCCCGCCGATCAGGGTGTCGTCGCCGCCCAAACCGGTCAGATAATCGTTGCCGGCTCCACCGACGATTCTGTCATTTCTGCCGCCAAAGCCTTCAATCGTATCATCGCCGCTTGTGCCGGCTGCGGCAAAGTATTCGTCGAATATCTCATCGGAAGTCCAGACGGAACCGTCTGCGAATTCGATCTGCTCCACACTGCCGTCCCAACGGACGGTTCCACCGTCCACAAAGGTGAGCACAAGGTAATTTTCATTGTAGGTTCCGCCCCAATCGTCCTCCGTGGTTCCGCGGGAAATGGTAATGGAGTCTTTGGTGATCCCCTCACCCAGCTTCAAAACGTCAGTATCACCGATTGCACCGGTGTCCTGGATGACGTCGTTGCCGTCACCCAGTTCATACGTGTACGTGTCGCTTCCGGCACCGCCGTAAAGCGTATCGTTTCCCGCACCGCCGGCCAGGACGTCACCACCGTCCGCTCCACTTGCCACGGATGAACTCCCGGCCTGGAAGCCATAGACGACATCATTTCCTGCACCGCCAGTGAGAGTGTCACTTCCCACTCCGCCGCTGATGACTTCTGCGCCGGCACCTCCGTAGACAATGTCGTTGCCTTCACCACCATCGAGGCTCGCATTGCTTGCAGTGGGAATCCCCCCCTGAAAGCCATAGATGGTGTCGTCTCCACCAAGCCCCTGAACGGACGTGGTATCCGCCGCAGCAGTCAAGACATCATTTCCGTCTGTGCCCAAAAGGACACTGCCTCCACCTGAAGAGGAAGAACTGTTGCTGAGAGAAAATGCAGCTTCGCTTCCACCCGGACTGCTCACAATTTCAGACACTGTGATCTCCTTGTATTTGTGTGCTGGAAAGCCGACCTCCCTTCCATGCCGACCTTCCGGGAAAACAGAATAGCGAGGACGTACGGGCAGTCTTCAACTGCACACAGCCCTCAACTGCGCTCGAGGGCGTAGTTTCCAAAACGGACCACCCTTATGTCCGCAGGATCACCACACGCCCACCGCGCCGCAGTTATAAAAACATGCTTTTCTATTCAAACACCCGTCATATACATCACAAAACAATTTAGATAAAACAAAAAGACTATTTACTATAACAAACTAATGATACACGCCTCCGACTCAAAAAACATAAGGCACACCCAAAAAACTACATAAGCTTATTTATCAATAATTTACCACCACTCTCCACACGCTGCCGCCCACATTGAAAAACAACAAATCATTAAACCCATAAACAATGTCACCTCCTACCTGGAACAACATTGGCTATTATTCTGCTTTAATATCGGCATCAGACATCAAAAACGTTGAATCGACCTGGCAACACAAACTATCTATCAAGGAATAACAAACGCATCTGTCGTTCTATCTTTTTCTGTGTTCTCGTTAAGTGACAATTTCAACAACACACTTCGGGCCGCGGACCAGCACCTTGAATGACAGCCGATTCAAAAGCGAAGAGAACACAGGGTGCTCCCAGCTCCGCAAAGGGCCCGCCCAGCTCCCATCTGTTTGATAATGTCGAATGTGCGATGGCCGTTCGAAACGGGCATCCTTGAGAATCCCGATGCGGCCGTCAAAGGCCCTGGGAAGGAGGAGGCGAAGGGCGGAAACGCCATCCAGTACAGGACGGCGTTTCCGGCTTACGATTTCTTTAGAACTTCTCGAATTCCTTGTCGTCGGTTCCAGCCATCTTCAAGTCCACTCCGCGATCAATCGTGGGCGTGGCCGACGGGACGGCTGCGCCGGGCAATGCCTTGGTCGACTCCCCCGCCACAACATGGCGCACCGTCTTGGGAGTTCCATGACCGTTGCCGTTGACATGGAAAAAGGACATGGTCTGCTCCAGCTGCATGCTCTGGCCGGAGAGTTCCTCGCTGGTGGAGGCCATCTCCTCGGCTGCCGAGGCATTCTGCTGGATCACACTGTCGAGTTGGCTGACGGCTTGGCTGATCTGATCCGCACCGTCATTCTGCTCGTGACTGGCTGCGGTTATCTCCTGAACCAACTGCGCTGTTTTCTGGATGTTGGGCACCAGTTTCTGCAGCATTTCTCCCGCTTTTTGGGCCACCACCACAGTATTGGTCGACAGTTCGCTGATTTCCCCAGCGGCTTCGCCGCTGCGTTCGGCCAACTTGCGGACTTCAGCGGCCACAACGGCGAACCCCTTGCCGTGCTCGCCTGCACGGGCAGCTTCAATGGCCGCGTTCAGGGCCAACAAATTGGTCTGACGAGCGATTTCCTCGATGATGGAAATCTTCTCGGCAATGTTTCTCATGGCCGAGACCCCTTCCTGAACCGCTTCGCCACTTTCGGCGGCATCGGCTGCGGATTGGGTGGCGATGGCCTCTGTGGCCTGGGCGTTTTCCGTGTTGTTCCTGATGTTGTCGGCCATCTGCGCGATGCTCGACGAAACCTGCTCGATAGCGGCGGCCTGTTCGGTGGCCCCTTCGGAAAGGGCTTGGGCCGAGGCGGACAGTTCCTGGCTCCCGGCGGCCACATTACCGGACGCGCTGGTGATCTCGCCCACCACGTTCCTGAGCTTGAGATTCATCCCTTTCAAGGCCATGGCCAGGACGCCCACTTCGTCCTTCTGATCCACGTCGATGGAAGATGTCAGATCGCCGTTCTCAATGACCTGGGCAAACCCCACGCCCTTGAGAATAGGGCCGATGATGCCCCGGGCGATAAGCCATGCGGCCAGGAAACCGATGATCACGGCCACGGCGCCGACCGCAAGGACCATGAACTGAGTGCCTTTTGCCTTGTCGACCATGACCTCGTCGGTCATGATGTTCTCGGAAATGACATGATTCGACTCTTCCAGAAGCCGCTGTACCTGGGCCAAGGCCGGCACGGTCTTGGTTGCGTAGACCTCCTTGGCCCGCTCCAAATCGTGCATTTTGTCGTCGTGCCAACCAATAATCTTGTCGATGGCCGCCAAGGTATCTTCGGCGGCGCCATTGACATCGGTGCCGTAATACCGTTGCGCGCCGTTCCTGTCACCTCCCCGCAACAACTGATCCACATGAATGGCCGATTCGTGCAGCTTGACATGCGGCTCGATGGTCGCCGCCACCAGAGCGCCGAATTCCGGATCTGCCTTCATCCTCTGCTGGGTTTCGGCGGAGTAGAGCCACTTGCCGAAACCGCATTTATGCGGATCGGTCTGCACGGACACCCGACTCCTGCCCCTGTCCACGATGTCATTCCCCAGCGCGCACATCCACTCCAGATGGTCCACTTTCTTGTCCCGGAGAAAAGCCCCCAGCTCCGAGTCAACCCTAGAGTAAGCCCTGGAAATGGCAATGGCGGACTGGTGAAGCTCGCTGTGCGGCTTTTCCATCTGCTCCATGAGGGGCTTCAGGGCAGGCACCAAACGCTCCGCGTGACGGCGTCCCTCGCCGTAGTACCACTTGCCGAAACCGCATTTATGCGGATCGGTCTGCACGTCCAGGGTATGCACATTCTTGTCCGTGAGCAGGGTGTTCACCTTTCCCGCCCAGTTGAGGTGGTCCACTTCCTTCTGTACGAAGTCACCGCGGATTTTGTTGCCGTCAATAACCTGCTCCGCGTTATGAACAATAGTGCCTATCCCCAGGAAGGCCCACGCCGCCAGCAGCACCAACAGCGCGAGCACCGAACCGAATCCCACGAAAAACTTCCCGGAAAGCTTGAGATTACGCCATTTCATGTTCCCCCTCCGTTGTTTTACAGTTCGTTCATCTCCCCTTCAAAAAACTTGGCGCCACACAGCCCCTCCATTTTCCCAAACCGCAGGCCGAACCATGACCACAGAGGGCCTTGCTCGGAGCATTTTTACGGAAAATGCTCAAGGCTCGAAAAAACAAGTCATCTGACCGGATGAAAAAGTATTTTGGTGCAATATGTACCGAATTATAGGCGGCAGCAGTAAACACTTTTGGGGCGACCCTCGGGAGACTATAACGTTACAATTATATCCTTCGAAGAAGGGATACTGAAAAAACGTGGCGCACTCCAGCAAAAAAGAATAATTCTTTTTTACAAGTGCCCCATAACAGTAAGCGCCGGACTCAGTATGCTCCCGGCGCTCGCAAAGAAGGACGAATCCAGCACAGTGGAGCCGGCCCCCTCTTTACCTTAACTCGTTTTACTTCTATAAAACCTTGAAATATCTGTCGCGAGGTTCGGCAGAAAACTTTTTGCGAATCAACCGGACGAGGTATACATGACCGGCACCATTCCCTATGCCGAGCCACTGGAAGTGGAATCCCCTGACGAATGTTTCTGGTACCACACCATGGATCTGCCCGGACTCGGCGTCATGAAAGGGGCCTGGGACTTCCGGGGCCAGGACGAATTCTTCTTTTCCAACACGGAGCTCTCGGGCAAACGCGTATTGGAGATCGGCCCGGCCACGGGAGCTCTGGGCTTCCGTATGGAGGAACTGGGGGCCGAAGTGACCTCGGTGGAGCTTCCTTCCGGCAGCAACTGGGACGTGGTGCCTTTGGCGTCGGCCAACCCAGCCAAGGTCTTTGCCGGGCGCGAAACCAACATGCGCAGGGTCAAGAACTCCTACTGGCTCTCGCACAAGGCGCTGGAGTCAGAAAACAAGGTCATCTCCTGCTCGGCCTACGACACCCCGCACGAATCCGGACCTTACGACATAGCCGTCTTCGCCTCGGTGCTCACCCACATGCAGAACCCTTTCCAGGCCCTGGCCCACAATCTGGAAATGACCACGGAGCGGGTCATCATCGTGGAGCAGCATCCACCGGACTGGACCACGGCCACACCCGGAGCCCGAATCACCTTCCAGCCGGACTGCCGCAACCCGGATTTCTACGACACGTGGTGGTCCTTCACTCCCACCGCGCTGGTAAAAATGGTCGGCGTGCTCGGCTTTGAAAAGGTCATCCTCATTCAGCACGAACAAATATGCGGCACAAAAACGGCGGTCCCGCTGGCCACCATCATCGCGGACCGCACCCGCCCGCCTTTCAAGGCGTATACTGAAGAATAGAACGACAAGGGAGAGAGTCGATCAGGACTATTGGGGCCGACAGTCCTGCCGGTTTCACACTTAGACGTCCGACGCCTGGATGTCACCGATCACCCCATCCAGTTTAACGAAAAAGATACTCAGGCAATTCCTTGACATCGGTAACAAGCAACGTATCGGTGACGATCCGTTTTTCAACAGACTTCCCATCAAGCGCGTCGCATGCCGTCATGACCCCAAGATGGCCTATCTGATAGGGATTCTGGACCATCACTCCGGCCAGCTTCCCCGCTTCAAGGGCCCGGTGGATTTCAGGTGTGTAGTCAAAGCCGACAATCCTGACCTGCCTGGACAGCCCCAGTTCCTCCACCGCCCGCAGCGCTCCCACGGTCGTGGCCTCGGCCGGGGAAAACACGGCCCTGATGGAAGGGTATCGCTTCAGGGCCAGGACGGTGCTGGTGTATGCGGTCATCATGTCCCCCTCCACATGGGCGACTTCAATCAATATGACCGGAACCGGAGAGCGGACCATGACGTCGACAAACCCGGCCTCCCTCCTCACCGTCGAAACATTGTCCCTCTTGAACCGAAGTAGGAGGACGGAGTCCTCCTCCTCGATGAGGGAAAACAGGAAATCCGCGGCCTTTCTTCCGGCCTGGTAATTGTCGGACGCGACAAAACTCTCCCTATTCTCCATCGCCACATCCGAATCAATGATCACAACCTTGATCCCCCGCTCGACCGCCTCTTCAAGGATATTCTTCGTGTAAAGCCCATGGTCCGGGGCCAACACGATGGCGTCGACATGCTCGGAGATCCCTTCCTTTATGAGCCCCGCCTGAGTGCCCAACTTATAAGGAAGCCTGGGGGAACGGTAGATGACGTTGGCCCCGCGTTCCTTTCCGGCTTCAAGGGCTCCCTGTTTCACCCAGTTCCAAAACGGGCTCGGAGGGTCGCTTTTGGGAATCACAAGGATGTTATACTGCCCAGCAAAGGCAGCCGATATGCCGCAGCATAATAATGCAATGACGATCATGCAAACCACAGGGTTCTTCATGCACTCCTCCGATAAAACAAAATAGTCCCGCCCGATCCCTTCGTTCAAGCCGGAAGACAAAAATATAAAACATGACAATTCTCGCGGACGTCTCCAGTAGAGTACGCTTTCCACACGCCGGGAAGGTGTACTTGCCAGGGCGGCCCGCACCATGTAACAAATCCCGCCGGAGGAGACATGGTCCGACACAAAGATGAATACGAAGAACCGGGACCCAGCCGGTCACAGGTCAAACGAGAGATGGCTGCCCTGCAAAAGCTGGCCGAGGAGCTGGTCGGGCTCGGCCCCGAACTGGCCAAGAAGGCTCCGCTCACCGGCGACCTCATGGACGCGGTGCTCGAATCCTTCAGAATGAAGAAGCACGAGGCACGGCGCAGGCATTTTCAGTACATCGGAAAACTCATGCGTGATGTGGACCCGCAACCCATCATGGACTACGTGGAGTTGATAAAAAGCGGCCGCCAAGCCCAGACCGGCGCGTTCCATGAGGTGGAGCGCTGGCGCGACAGACTGGTGGAAGGCGACGACGGCCTGATGGACGAACTCATCGCACGGTTCGAAAGTATGGACATCCAGCGCTTCCGGCAACTGGTACGCAACGCCCGCAAGGAACTCAAAACCGGAAAAAAGCCGAAATCGTCCCGCGAACTTTTCCGCCTGCTGCGCTCCATGCAGGAACAGGCGGACGAAGAAAATAATTAATACGGTTGACGGATTTCATTTACATCTTACTTATTGAACAAATCGGATTTCAAAGGCCGGAAGGCCGCAGGAGGATACAGTCGTGAAACATACTTATGCCGGCATCACCACCGAATACGAAGACCGCATCTGCCCGCACTGCAACAAGCCGCTGGAGCCCTGGGTGGCCCCGCCACAGACCGGCTGGGGCGTCATCCTGGTCTGCAATAACAACGAATGTCCGCACTATGCCGATTCTGACTGCGACATCGAACACAAACGCGACGATTCCCACCTGGGTTGCCGCTACGCAGAAAACCCGGACAACGGCTACAAACCCTTCAACCTCCTGGCGGTCTGCCGCTAGCCGGCATAGAAGCAAAGAAATGAAAAAAAGGGGCTCCGGCACTGTCGGAGCCCCTTTTTTATGCCGCCTGCACAATGATCACCGACTAAATACATTTTCCGTTCTCTTTCACCACAAAGAGTGTTAGTGCTCACGCGTCGCACAAACTCACAAGGAGTCACACGTGACTTTTCAAGACGGCAAACCCTTTGCCTTCATCGCCCTCATGAGCGCCGTCCTGCTCTGGGCAAGCTCCTTTCCGGTCCTGAAACTGGCCTTCGAAGTTTACGACCCCATGGTGGTCATCTTCGGACGCATGTTCGTGGCCAGTTGCTGTTTCCTCCTGGTCATCAGGAACTTCCGTTCCATCGACTACCGGAAAGGCGACTGGAAGAAGCTGCTGTTCATGGCCGTGTGCGAGCCGGGCCTGTATTTCGTATTCGAGGCCATGGCCGTGGAGAACACCGAGGCGTCCCAGGCGGGCATGATCTGCGCCATGCTGCCCCTCATGGTGGCCGTGGGCGCCCGCTTCTGCCTCAAGGAACCATTCTCCCGAAAGACCGCCATGGGCTTCGGCCTGGCCGTGGTCGGGGCAATCATCCTGTCCCTGGCCGCCGAGGCCAAGGGCAACGCCCCAAACCCCATGCTGGGCAATTTCCTCGAATTCATGGCCATGGTCTGCGCCACGGGCTACATGATCACCCTCAAAAACCTGAGCAGCCGCTACAGCCCCTGGTTCCTGACGATGGTCCAGGCCTTTGTGGGCACCATCTTCTTTTTCCCGCTGCTCTTTCTCCCAGGCACAGCCCCTCCGGCCGGATTCGACCTGTTCGGCGCCGGGGCCATCCTCTACCTGGGAGTATTCGTGACCATCGGCGGCTACGGCCTGTACAACGTGGGCATGAGCAAAATCCCGGCGGCCCAGGCCTCGGCCTTCATCAACCTCATTCCGGTCTTCACCCTGCTCCTGAGCTGGATCATTCTGGGCGAAACCCTGAATCCGACCCAATACGCGGCCTGCGCGCTGGTACTCGTCGGCGTCTGGTACAGCCAGGACAACAGCGCCAAGAATAACTGACGGCATCTCCCAGACATGTCACAACTGCCCGCATGATAAAAAAATTTCATGTCGGGCAGTTGTCGTTCAGGGCGCACGTCCAAAACAGGTTGGCCAGATTCTGGAACCTTGTGGAACAGGGACGCTGGGAGCCGGCCACCTTTGAAGTCTTTGAGCGTTACCTCAGGCCAGGCGGCATAGCCGCAGACATCGGGGCCTGGATCGGAGCCACGACCCTCTTTGCAGCACATATCACGGGCGAAATACACGCCTTCGAGCCCGACCCGTCCGCATTCGAAGCACTGACGGCCAATCTGGCCCTCAACCCGGACCTGGCCGCCCGGATCAGACCGGTCAATGCAGCGGTAGCTGATTTCGACGGCAAGCTGCGCCTGTCCTCACACGGCGAGCTGGGCATGAGTGTCACTTCCAGCCTTTTGGCAGGCAGAGGAGAGACTGTCGAAGCCCGAGCCGTGAATGCGGCCAAACTTTTTGCTACCGATTTGAGTCAGGTGGAATTCGTGAAGATGGATATTGAAGGCGGTGAATATGCCGTCATTCCTGCCATGAGGGAATATCTGGAAGCCAGAAAGCCCGTGGTGCTGCTTTCGCTTCATCCGCAGAACCTGGGGCATGATCTGCCCGAGGCGGAACGCACCCGGTTGGTGGAGCGGAGCACCAAAGACGTCCTGGACGCGTTCGCAAGCTACGAGCGTGTGCAGGCCGTCACCAACAGAGGAATCCTGCCAGCTCCCGCCGTCGAACACTATTTTGAAACAGGGGTGTTCGGCCTTGCGGACGACTCCCTGCTTTTCCTGCCCTAGCCTTCTGGCGTGAACACCGGCTTGCCGGGAAGCTCCTTGCCGTTCATGCGCGCGGCCTCTTCCAGCAAGGCCATGACGGCGCTGCGCCCCTCTTCTCCCACATCCATGCTGTAGCCGGTCACGAACGTCTCGATGTGCTCGGCAATGACGGCATCGTCCATCTCCTGGGCGTGCTCGCGAATGTAGTCCAGGGGCGCTTCCGGGTTGTCCCAGGAATATTGCAGGCTGGCGCGGATGGCCCGCTGCACGGCCTGAGCGGTTTCCACTCCCAGAGAGCGCCGGAAGGCAATGGCTCCCAGGGGAATGGGCTGCCCAGAATAGTCTTCCCACCACTGTCCCAAATCCATGAGCTTGTGCAGACCGTGGGAGGCGTAAGTGAACCGGCCTTCATGGATGACCACTCCCGCGTCCACACGCCCTTCCTGGATGGCGGGCATGACCTCGTCGAAGACCAGTTCCACGGGCTCAACCTCGATGCCGTTTTGGCGGCAGCACAGGCTGAAAAGCAGGTTGGCCGTCGTATGGCGGCCCGGTATGGCCACCTTGCAGCCATGCAGGTCGCGCAGGGAACAGTCGTGCGCGCCGACCAGCACCGGCCCGACGCCGCGCCCCATGGCGCCCCCCGCACGCAGCAGCATGTAATCTTCCAGAATATCGGCAGCGGCGGCCACGGACACTTTACAAATATCCAGCTCGCCCTCAGCGGCCTCGAGGTTGAGTTCCTCCACGTCGGCCAGCGTTATTTCCAGCCTGTCGGCGGGGGCTTGCACCAGACCGACGGCCAGGGCGTAGAAAATGAAGGTATCATTGGGGCACGGGGAGTATCCGAGAGTCAGTTCTTTCATGGGCAACCAGCTTTTGAATCATAGACGTTGACACGGTTCCGGGGCGGCTATACAACATCGGTGACCAGGTGGTCACCAAGAAAACACCCCAAGAAGAAGCGAGCACAATGCCGGCAACTCCAGGCACTTTTCTGAACCTTCCCGAAGAAAAACGCAAGCGGGTCCTCGAAGAGGCCACCCGCGAATTTGCGGAACACGGCTTCCACCAGGCCAGCGTCAACCGCATGGTTTCCAGGCTGGGCATCGCCAAGGGGTCGTTGTTCAAATATTTCGGGACGAAACAGGGACTCTTCGAACACCTGTTCAACCACGCCGTCGAGCTGTTCAAAGCCCCGCTCAAGGACATCCGCGAGGGCACAAGGGACGGCGATTTCTTTGAGCGCATCCGCAAAAGCATGCTGGCCGGGGTGGACTTCATCGAGGCCCATCCGCGCATCTACAGCATCTATCTGAAGATGCTCTTCCAGGAGAACTTTCCCATGCGGGAAAAGCTGCTGGGCGAAATCCGACAGGCGTCCACCAAGTTCCTGCGCAACCTTGTGGAGGAAGCCAGGAAAAACGGCCAACTCCGGGCCGACATGGACACGGACATGGCCGTGTATCTGCTGGACGGAGTCATGGACCGATTCTTCCAGTCCATCGCTTTGCCCTTTCTGGACAGCAGCGCCGGCCTGTACCGGGCCGACCGCACAACCATAGAAAACCGACTCGACACCGTGATCGACTTCATGCGCCGCGGCCTGTCGGGCACTGGTGCATCATGATCGAAAACATCATCAAGACCGACTATTACAAAAACATGGGACTGGGGACCGTACGCGACAAGGTCATGAACGGAGAACGCCTTTCCATCGAGGACGGCATGCGCCTTTTCGAATGCGACGAGCCCCTGGCCGTGGGAGCGCTGGCCCATCAGATGCGCACGCGCCTGCACGACGACAAGGCCTTCTACGTGGTCAACCAGCACGTCAACTACACCAACGTCTGCGTCAACGCCTGCACCTTCTGCGCCTACAGACGGGAGGACGACTCCCAAAAAGGAGCCTTCGTGCTCTCCAAGGACGACGTGCTGGCCAAGATCGACGCGGCGGGCATGACCCCGCGCGAAGTGCACATCGTGGGCGGCTGTCATCCAGGGCTGCCCCTGTCCTACTTCGAGGACATGCTCTCCGCCGTCCGAGCCAGACTCCCGGAAACCGTGCTCAAATGTTTCACGGCCGTGGAGATAGCCCATTTCGCCAAGCTCGAAGGCATTCCCACCACCGAGGTGCTGGCCCGGCTCAAGACGGCAGGCCTGAACATGATGCCCGGCGGCGGAGCAGAGATATTCGCCCCGGCCGTGCGCGAACGAATCTGTGCCCGCAAAAGCGACGCGGACGAATGGCTGCGCATCCACGGCGAAGCGCACGCCCTCGGCCTGAGGACCAACTCCACCATGCTCTTCGGGCACATTGAATCCAGGGAAGACAGGCTGGATCATCTGGACCGGCTGCGTAGACAGCAGGACGAGAGCGGCGGGTTCACCTGTTTCATTCCCCTGCCCTTCCTGACCGAGAACAGCAGGCTCTCCATCGAGAATCCGCTCACCGGCCTGGAGCAGTTGCGGACCATCGCCGTCAGCAGGCTCATGCTCGACAACATCCCCCACATCAAGGCCTATTGGGTCATGCTCGGGGTCAAGGTGGCCCAAGCCGCCCTCAAGTTCGGAGCCGACGATTTCGACGGTACCGTGGTCGAGGAAAAGATCGGCCACGAGGCGGGAGCGGACTCGGCCCAAGCCATGACCCGCAACGAGCTGGAGGGCATGATCACCGGTTGCGGATTCAGGCCCGTTGAACGTGATTCGTATTTTAACGAGGTATAAGCCTCCAGATCCCTTCCCAAAACTTTTTGGCGACTTCGCCCTGAGAGTTAACAATGAATCTGAAAAATATATTCAAGAAAGTATTGGACGGAGAGCGGATCGGTTTTGATGAGGCCGACCGGCTATACAAAGAAGCGGACTTCCATGAACTGGGCCGGCTGGCGCATCAGGTACGCCTGCGCAAGCACCCCGAGCCCATTGTCACCTACGTGTCCGACAGGAACATCAACTATTCCAACATCTGCGTGTGCGGCTGCAAATTCTGCGCATTCTACAGGGCTCCGGACCAGGACGGCGGGTACGTGCACACCTTTGAGGAGATCGGCCAGAAAATCCAGGAAACCCTGGACCTGGGCGGCACCCAGATCCTCATGCAGGGCGGCCACCATCCGGACTTGCCCCTTTCCTGGTACGAGGACATGCTCCGCCACATCAAGGCCAACTACACCGTGCACGTGCATGCCTTCTCCCCGCCGGAGATAGTTTTCTTCAGCGAACTGGAAGATATTTCCACGGCGGAAGTCATCGAACGGCTGCGCAAGGCCGGACTGGATTCCATCCCGGGCGGCGGCGCAGAAATCCTGGTGGACGAAGTCCGCTCCGAAGTGGCCCCGCGCAAATGCCCGGCGGGCCAATGGCTCGGCGTCATGGAAGAGGCCCATGCACAGGGCTTGCGCACCACCGCGACCATGATGTTCGGACACCTGGAAACGCCCGAACAGCGCCTGGAACACCTCTTCAACGTACGCGATTCCCAGGACCGCACCGGCGGATTCACGGCCTTCATCCCCTGGACCTTCCAGCCGGACTTCACGGCCCTGTCCCACTGCCGCAAGCTCACCAGCGTGGAATACCTGCGCACCCTGGCCCTTTCGCGCATCGTGCTGGACAACGTGGACAACATCCAGGTCTCATGGGTGACCATGGGACCGGGCATCGCCCAGTTGGGCCTGCATTTCGGCGGAAACGACTTCGGCTCAACCATGATCGAGGAGAACGTGGTCAAGGCCGCTGGCGTGGCCTTCCGCCTTTCCAGAGAGGAAATCCATCGGCTGGTGGAGGACGCTGGCTTCACGCCCAGGCAGCGCACCATGGACTACACCCTGCTGGAGCAGGCATCATGATCAAGCTCGGCAGAATCGGCTATCTCAATGTGCTGCCAATTTACCACCCCGTGGAAACCGGCCTGGTGGAGAACGACTGCAAGATCGTGTCCGGTCCGCCTTCAGCCCTGAACAAACTCATGGACCAGGGCGAACTCCAGGTCTCGTCCTGCTCCAGCGTCGAATACGCGCGGCATGCGGAAAAATACTATCTGGTGCCGGACATCGCCATTGGCAGCTGCGGTCCGGTGCAAAGCGTCCTGCTCCTGAGCCGCCGCCCGGTGGACGAACTGGACGGCCGCACCATCCTGGTCAGCTCCCAGACCCACACATCCGCGGCCCTGCTCAAGGTTCTCACGACCCTGCACTGGAGGGTTAATGCCAAATTCGTCACCGGCGACGCAACGGCCATTCTGGACAAGGGGGAACTCCCCGAAGCCATCCTGTGTATCGGTGACGAGGCCCTGAACCTGCGCCGCCACCCCGAGTACCCGATCCGCGTGGACCTGGGAGAGGCGTGGCGCAGCCAGACCGGCCTGCCCTTCATTTTCGGCGTGTGGATCGCCAGCCGCGACGCTTGGGACCGCGACAGGGGATCCGTTGAAAAAGCGTGTAGAACGCTTCTGAGGGGCAAACAATGGGGTGTGGACAACATACAATCCATCTGCACCCTTGCCGCAGAGTCCAGCCACATGACCAGCAAGGAAATGTGCTCCTATTTTGACGGGCTGGTCTACGATCTCGGCCCGGGCGAACAACTCGGCCTCAGACACTTCTATACCCAGCTGGTCAAAATCGGCCTCATCGAAAAAGTGCCGGAACTGGAGTTCCTTCCGGATTTCACCTTATAATCCTTATCTATTCAAAACAACTGTTCAAAAAAGGCGGCACCAATAAATGGAGTCGCCTTTTTGTCAGCCGAATCAAATACAATACCGCACTGAGGCCGCTCAAAAACGGCCTGGTTACAAGACGCAAAAACGAACCTGCCCGCAGCGTATGAAAAACAATGCACGAGGAACGGTTCGTTTGAAGCAACAAAGTCAACGGACTGTTTTCAACAGCCGCTAGCCCTTGTAATAAACTTTCACCTCGTTTGTGTGCAGATCCTGCCTGCCGGGCGTCTTCTGTCCGGCGGTGATGACCACACTCTGTCCGGACTGAACCAACGGCCATTCGTCCACGAACTGCTGACAACGGGCCAGATGACTGGGAAGCTCTCTGCCCACATGACGCGGGATCACCCCCCAACTCAGATTGAGCAGGTGCTGTGATGCGGGATTGGGGGTCAAGGCATAGATGGGCGCTACGGGCCTTCTGCCGCTCACACGCTGAGCCGTTGTGCCCGAACGGGTGTGACAAATGAGCGCTGCTGACCGGGTCTGCTCGGCCAAAAGGCAGGCGCAGTAGGCCAGGGTTCGCTCCGGATCGGCACTTTCCCCGGGGGGAAGCGGCCCATCGTTGCGGTTCAGACTGTAAGCCTCGGCCCGGTCAGCAATGCGGGACATGAACGCCACGGCCTCCACCGGGTGTTTGCCAATGGCCGTCTCCTCGGAAAGCATGACTGCGTCGGATCCATCCAGGATGGCGTTGGCCACGTCAGTGGTTTCCGGCCGCGTGGGAGCGGGATTGTCCACCATGGAGATGAGCATCTGGGTGGCCACGATGACCGGCTTGTCCCGCTGACGGCAGGCGTCGATGATCTGCTTCTGCATGATGGGCAGATCCGGCAAGGGGCACTGGACGCCAAGGTCGCCGCGCGCCACCATGAGGCAGTCGGCCACGTCCAGAATGGTGTCCAGATTCTCGAAAGCGGCCTTCTGCTCCATCTTGGCCACTATGGGGACCACACGTCCTTCGGCCTCCATGGCCTCGCGCAGATCCAGGATGTCCTGCTTGGTCTGTACGAAGGACATGGCCACAAGATCCACCCCCAGCGCCAAGGCCCCCTTGAGGTCCACCCTGTCCTTTTCGGTCAGGGCCGGGATAGAGAAGAACTTGCCGGGAAAGGCGATTCCCTTGTGAGAGGTGATCAGGCCGTTATTCAGCGCCTTGAGCTCAAAGACACCGTCCTTGAGCACTTTGGTAACGGTCAATTCCACCATGCCGTCGCTCAGAAGCACGGTGTCGCCCCTGCCAAGTTCGCCGAGAATGTTCAAGTCCTCGAAAGGCAGATATATCTGGCTGCTTTCGTGCTCCAGGCGCTCGCTCTCGGGGCCGAGGAGAAAGGTTTCGCCCATGCGGATATGTGCGGGTGAGACATCGAGCACGCCGATGCGGATCTTGGGACCGCTCAGGTCGGCCAAAGCCGAAAGGGTGATATCCAGGTCCTTTTCCAGAGCCCGGATGTTTTCCATGACCCCGGTGAAGGAATCAGCTGCCCCGTGAGAGAAATTGAGACGAAAAACGCGGACGCCCGCCTGAGCAAGACCGCGCATGGTTTCCAAGCTGCTCGACGCGGGGCCGAGCGTGGCTATGATCTTGGTCTTCATGAAAATCCTCCGGTTGTCGTGGACGATACCGGATTTTCACGAAAAAAGGCAAGATGAAACGGTAACAATCAGGTGGCGTTCGCGAGAAGGCCGGGTGTGTTCTGCTCGCAAAAGCTCAGGAAGGCGCGCACAGCCGGAAAGAGATCCCGATCCGCGTGGTAGGTCAGGTAGAACTCACGCTTCCAGACCAGTTCGGGAACATCAAGGGTGACCAACTGCCCGCGATCAATATAGGGCTGAGCCACAAACCGGGAGGTGGTGGACACCCCCACTCCGGCCAGAACACACTCCAGTACTGCGGTTGTGCTGTCCACCCAGGCCCGGACATTGAGTTCCTGCAGGGAAAGCTTATCCTGCAGGGCTTCCTCGAATGCCTTACGGGTCCCGGATCCCTTTTCACGCATAATCCAGGGCAACCTGGCCAAATCGTCTATGGTCCACGGGCCTTTCATGCCGTTGAGGTGGGTGTTGAATTTGACCGGAGCCACCACGACCATGTCGTCCTGAAGAATAAGGGACGAGGCCAGGCCGGGCTGATCTGGTTTACGTCCCACCAGGCCGAGGATGAGCTCACCGCTGTAGACCTTGTTAAGAATCTGGTCGGAATCGCCCACGGACAGGGAAAAACGGACGTCAGGATGCTTGGCGGTGAATGCTGCCATGAGGCGCGGCAGCATGTGATTGGCAGGTATGGTGCTGCCGCCGACGTTCAGGTCGCCGATGATCTTGTCGCGCAGGAGAAGAATCTCTGTCTGAACCCGTTCCAGGCTCTCAAAGACCTTGCTGGCGCTGGAGTAGAGGATATCCGCGGCCTGGGTAGGCACCGTACGCCTGCCAAGCCGGTCGAAAAGCAACACATCCAGTTCATCCTCCAGGCAGGAGATGTGGGAACTGATGGTGGGCTGGGAAAGAAACAGTTCCTTGCCCGCCTTGGAAAAACTGCGCAACTCGTACACCTTGCAAAACGCTTCCAGCTTTCTGATGTCCATAATCAACCTATCAAATCGATAGAAATTTCTGATACAAAACCCCAAAAAGAAGGCAGGCCCAGGGGCCTGCCTTCCAGATAACGCTTTTTAGTCTTCAGCTTTTTCTTCAGACTTTTCAGCAGCCTCTTCGGGAGCAGCTTCTTCGGCGGGCTTTTCTTCCTTCACCTCAGCTTTCGCTTCCTTCTTGGGGGCGGCTTTCTTTTTAGCGGGAGCCTTTTTGGCCAGCTTTTCTTCAGCCTTGGGCTCTTCAGCCGGAGCAGCGCCGGCCAGCTTGGTCAGTTCGATGATGACCATGGGGGCAGCGTCACCCTTACGAGGGCTGGACAGCTTGATGATGCGGGTGTAGCCACCCTTGCCGCCGCTGAAGCGGGGGCCGATTTCATCAAACAGACGCTGGACCATCTGATGGCTGCCAAGAATCTTGTATGCCTGCCGACGAGCGTGCAGGTCGTTCTTGAGAGCCAGGGTGATCAGGCGGTCAATGACCTTCCGCAGTTCTTTAGCCTTGGCTTCAGTAGTACGGATGGATTCGTAGGTCAGCAGGGCCTTGGCCATGTTCTTGAACATGGCCTTGCGGTGAGACGAGCTCCGGTTGAGCTTCCTTCCAGACTTCCTATGCCTCATTTTTCTCTTTCCTCTTCAGCCATTCCTGATATTTTTTATCGAAATCATCAAGGGTCATACCGAACTTGAGCGTCATGCTGTCAAGAACGCGGCGGATTTCGTCCAGGGACTTGCGGCCGAAGTTCTTGGTTTTGAGCATTTGGGCCTCGGTGCGCTGCACCAGCTCGCCTACCAGCTGAATGTTGGCGGCCTTGAGGCAGTTGGTGGCGCGAACGGAAAGTTCGAGCTCATCAATGCTCTTGAAGAGGTTCGGGTTGAGGTCGATGTTATCGTCCTCGCTCTCCTGCGTTTCAGAAGTCATTTCATCAAAGTTGATAAAGACGGAGAGCTGATCCTTGAGAATCTTGGCGCTGTATGCACACGCGTCTTCCGGAGTGACGGAACCGTCAGTCCAGACTTCGAGGAGGAGCTTGTCGTAGTTGGTCATCTGACCGACACGAGCCTGCTCAACGTTGTAGGCGACCTTGACGATGGGGGCGAAGCTGGCATCCAAGGGAATCAGGCCGATCTCGTCAGCCAGATCCTCATGCATGTCTGCAGGCAGGTAACCCTTGCCCATGCGCACTTCAAGCTCCATCCTCAGGGGCCGGTCCTCGGTCAGCGTTGCGATGTGCTGCTCGGGATTCAGAACCTTGACGTTCTGGTTTTCCTTGATCATCGCAGCAGTCACGGGACCTTTCTCGTTGGCCTCCAGAACGATCTTCTGAGGCTCGTCAGTGGTCATGGCCAACCGGACGGACTTGAGATTGAGGACAACCTCGGTCATGTCTTCCAGCACACCTTCCATGGTCGAGAACTCGTGCTGGACGCCTTCGATGCGGGCGGCCACGATGGCACAGCCCTGAAGGGAGGAAAGCAGGATGCGACGCATGGCGTTGCCGATGGTCGTACCGTATCCTCGTTCCAGGGGCTCGCACACGAACTTCGCATAAGTCTCGGTGGACTTGGCGTCGCGGACGAGTTTTTCGGGCTTGACGAGTTCGGACCAGTTGCGTGTGTTGATAAGCTTGTCGTCGTTCTGAATAAGCATGCAATGCACCTATACTATTTGGAGTACAATTCGACGATGAGCTGCTCGTTGATCGGGAACTGAATATCTTCCCGTCTGGGCAGAGCCTTGACCATGCCCTTGAAGTTGGCACCATCGGATTCGAGCCACTCGGGGCAACCGCGGCGAGCAATGACTTCCTGGGCTTCGGTGATGACAGGAACCTTTCTGCTCTCTTCGCGCACTTCGATGGCATCGCCGGGCTTGACCAGCATGGACGGAATGTTCACGCGGCGTCCGTTGAGCATGAAGATGCCGTGACGGACGAGCTGACGAGCCTGGTCGCGGGAATTCGCGAAGCCGAGACGATAGATAACGTTGTCGAGACGACGTTCGAGCAGGAAAAGCAGGTTATGACCGGTCACGCCCTTCATGCCTTCGGCACGATGATAGTACAGGCGGAACTGGCCTTCCAGCACGCCGTACATGCGGCGGACCTTCTGCTTTTCACGCAGCTGGATGGCGTAGTCGCTCATCTTGCGGCGCATACGGCCGGACGGGCCGGGAGCGTAGGGACGCTTTTCGTAGGCGCACTTGTCGGTGTAACAGCGATCGCCCTTGAGGAACAGCTTCTGCCCCTCACGGCGGCAAAGTTTGCACTTGGCTTTCGTATATCTGGCCACTTTAAATCTCCTTTAAACCCTGCGGCGTTTCGGCGGACGACAGCCGTTGTGCGGAATCGGGGTCACGTCGCGAATGAAGGTGACCTTGAAACCCGCGGCGCTAATAGCGCGCATGGCGGCTTCACGACCGGAACCGGGACCTTTCACCACGATACCCACAGTGCGCATACCGTGATCCTGCGCGGAGCGCGCGGCGCTTTCGGCAGCGATCTGGGCGGCGAACGGGGTGGACTTACGGGAGCCTTTGAAGGCTGCACCGGCACTTGCCCAACTCACAACGTTCCCCTTGGGATCGGTGAAGGTGATGATGGTGTTGTTGAACGTGGCCTGGATATGGGCGACGCCAACAGGGATATTCTTCTTCTCTTTTTTCTTAGTACGGCGGGGTCTAGCCATTGCCGGACACTCCCTTTAAATTTCCGTTATGAGGTAAGGCGGGAAGCTACTATAGAGCTCCCGGCATCCTCAATTATTATCGCTCGTCCAAGCGCTATTTCTTCTTCTTGCCGCCGACGACCGAACGACGCGGACCCTTGCGGGTACGTGCGTTGGTATGGGTCCGTTGGCCATGACAAGGAAGACCACGACGATGGCGCAGGCCGCGGTAGCAGCCGATGTCCATGAGGCGCTTGATGTTCTGGATCACTTCACGGCGCAGGTCACCCTCGACCTTGTAGTTCTGTTCCAGCTCGTTACGGATGGCGTTGACTTCCTCGTTGGTGAGGTCGTCGGAACTTTTCTGCCAATCCACTTTCACGGCGGTCAAGATCTCAAGGGCCGTGGTGCGGCCGATACCATAAATATACGTCAGCGCAACGTCGATGCGCTTATTTCTAGGCAGATCTACACCAGCAATTCGTGCCACTGCTTTTCCCCTTTATCCTTGACGCTGCTTGTGCCTGGGGTTCTCGCAGATCACCCGCAGGACACCGCCGCGCCTAATAATTTTGCACTTGGAACACATTTTCTTAACAGAAGGCCTGACTTTCATGTCAAACTCCCAATCAATAGCGTATCGCCAGAACCCGCCATTGGGTCTGGCCGTCAAAACGAAGCTGCACTTTTTACAGCAGTTTCAGCAAAAGAGCAAGTCTTAATAAATCATCCGCCCTACTCGGACAAACTCAGTATTACCGGTCCGTTCGAAGAGATGGCAACGGTGTGCTCAAAATGAGCGGACAATTTTCTGTCCTTGGTCACCGCCGTCCACTTGTCCTCCAGGACTTCAACCTCGTGGGTCCCCTGGGTTACCATGGGTTCGATGGCCAAAACCATCCCCGCCTTGAGCGACACCCCGGGCAATCCCTTGGGAACGAAGTTCGGTATCTCCGGCTTTTCATGCAGCCGGGCTCCTATTCCATGTCCGACAAAACGCCGGACGATGCCGAAACCAAAACCCTCTACGTATTCCTGAATTGCCGCGGAAATATCGTACAGGTTGTTGCCGGGTTTGGCTTCAGCGATCCCCTGGTGCAACGCCTCACGGGTAACATCCATGAGTTTCTGGGCCTCATTCGAGACCTTGCCAACGGCGTAGGTCCTTGCGGAGTCACCAAAGAATCCTTCATACACGACGCCCATGTCAAAACTGACAATGTCCCCTTCGGCGAGGAAGCGAGTCTCCGAGGGGAAGCCGTGCACTATTTCATCATTCACAGAGCAACACAGGGCGTAGGGAAAGCCCTGGTACCCCAAAAAAGCGGGCCGCACCCCATGCTCATCGCACCGGGCTCGGCATATATTCTCGAATTCCATGGTGGACACGCCAGGTTGGACGTGCTCCCCAAGCTCATCGAGAATTTTCGAAACAATTCGATTGGCCTCACGCATGAGGCCAATCTCCTTGTCGTTCTTGAGGAAAATCCCTCTGTACTTCTTCAAGGCTAACGCCTGCCTTTGATCTTGCCGGCTTTGCCCATCAGACCTTCGTACTGACGCGAGATCAGGTACGATTCTATCTGTCCCATGAAGTCCATACCAACGCCCACGACGATCAGCAACGCTGTGCCGCCGAAGTAGAACGGCACGTTGAAGTTGGCGATCAGGACCATGGGCAGTACGCAGATGGCCGAGACATACAAGGCGCCATACAGAGTGATGCGGGCCAGGACACGGTCGATATACTCGCGGGTCTTGGCGCCGGGGCGGATACCGGGAATGAATCCGCCCTGCTTCTGGATATTCTCGGAGATGCCTTTGGGATCAAAGACGATCGCCGTATAGAAATAGCAGAAGAATACGATGATTCCAACGAAAAGAATGTTGTAGACGATAGAGGTGGGATGCATGAACCCGCTCAGGTTCTGCAACCATTCCACGCTGGAAAACTGTGCCATGGTGGCCGGAAACATCAGAATGGAAGACGCGAAGATGGGCGGAATGACACCGGCGGTGTTGATCCGCAGGGGCAGGTGTGTGGTCTGCCCGCCGAACATCTTGCGGCCCATTTGACGCTTGGCATAGTGAATGGGAATGCGGCGCTGGCCGCGTTCCATAAACACGATGAATGCCAAGGTGGCAATCATGACGATGCCGATGATGATCAGCATGAACAGGGAAAGCTCCCCGACCGTCATCAAACGAGTGGTGTTGAGGATGGCCCGGGGAAGCCCGGCAACGATACCCCCGAATATAATGAGGGAGATACCGTTGCCGATTCCCTTTTCAGTCATTTGTTCGCCAAGCCACATCAGGAAGCAGGTTCCCGTGGTCAGGGTGACAACGGTCATGAGCTTGAAGCCCAGGCCCGCGTGCAAAACCACCGGCGCACCGGTGGGGCTGCTCATACCTTCAAGACCGGTCGCGATGGCGAAGCCCTGAATGAGGCAGATGAGCACGGTTCCATAACGGGTGTACTGGGTGATCTTCTTACGTCCCGCCTCGCCTTCCTCCTTCTGCAGCCGTTTCAGCTCGGGGCTGACCACGGTGAGCAGCTGGATGATGATGGATGCGGAGATGTAGGGCATGATACCCAGTGCAAAGATGGACAGATTCTTCAGTCCACCACCCGAGAACATGTCAAAGAGCCCGAACAGAGTGTTCTGGGCGCTTGCGAAGAAATCCGCGAGCGCGCCACTATCGACGCCGGGAACAGGAATGTGAATCCCAAGCCTGTAAACAGCGAGCAGTGCGAACGTCCAGAGCAGTTTTTTCTTCAGCTCCGGCAGACGGGCGATATTTTCGACTCCTGACAATGCCACGTTAACCCTTCCAATTTGGTTGAAGCTTAGCCTTCGATGGCCTTGGCGGTACCGCCGGCCTTCTGAATCTTGTCGGCAGCGGATGCGCTGAAGCGGTGCGCTTCAACGGTCACGGCCTTGGTCACTTCGCCGACGCCCAGCACTTTGACTGCTGCGCCCTTGGCGACGATGCCGCGTTCGTAGATGTCGGCGAGGGTGATCTCGTCCTTGCCTTCGAACATGGCGACCAGACGGCCGATGTTGACCGCTGCATATTCCTCGCGGAAGCGGTTCTTGAAGCCGCGCTTGGGCAGACGACGGGCCAGAGGCATCTGACCGCCTTCAAAACCGGGGCGGACACCGCCGCCGGAGCGGGCGTTCTGGCCCTTATGCCCCTTACCTGCGGTCTTGCCCCAACCGGAGCCGGAACCGCGGCCTATGCGCTTGCGCTGCTTGTACTCTTCCGGGAACGGATACAGTTCGTGCAACCTCATGATTCCGTTACCTCCACCAGGTGTTTCACTTTCTCGATCATGCCGCGGATCTCCGGGCGGTCCTCAAAGGACTTCTCCTGGCGGATCTTGCGCAGGCCCAGAGCGTCCAGGGTCTTGACCTGGTTGGGCTTGCACGCGATCTTGCTCTTGATAAGTTTTACCTTCAACATACCGGATCTCCTTACTTTCTCGGCGTGGAAACCGGCTTGCCGCGAAGCTCAGAGACTTCCTCTGCACTCCGCAGGGAAGCCAGGCCAGCGATGGTGGCACGCAGCACGTTGTGCGGATTGTTGGTGCCGATGGCCTTGGTCAGGATGTCCCTGACGCCGACGGCTTCCATGATCGCACGCACAGGACCACCGGCGATGATACCGGTACCCTGGGAGGCGGGCTTCAGCATGACACGGCCTGCGCCGAAACGTCCGAGGACTTCGTACGGCAGAGTGCCGTCCAGCAGAGGCACGTCGATCATGTTCTTCTTGGCGCTTTCGGAAGCCTTGCGAATTGCTTCGGGGACTTCGTTAGCCTTGCCAAGACCGTAGCCGACCTTGCCGTTACCGTCGCCGACGACGACCAGGCAGCTGAAGCTGAAGCGACGACCGCCCTTGACAACCTTTGCAACGCGGTTGAGATAGACGATTTTCTCGATCAGTCCAGATTCGTTTTGTTCCATCATGATAGTAACCCTCTAGAATTTGAGGCCGCCCTCGCGAGCGCCGTCGGCAAGAGCCTTGATTTTACCGTGATAGATGTACCCGTTACGGTCGAAAACCACGGATTCAATCTTCTGCTCAAGAGCCTTGGCCGCAATGTTTTTACCCACCTTGGAGGCGGCTTCGCGGTTGGGCCTGAGGGCCTCACCATCCTTGGCCATCATCTGAGTAGATGCGGTGGCCAGGGTTTTGCCGTTGTTATCGTCGACCAGCTGGGCGTAAAGGTGCTTGTTGGAGCGGAAAACGACCAGTCTGGGACGCTCGGCAGTACCGGAAACCTTCTTCCGGATACGGATCTTCCTGCGGCGTCTTGCCTGTTCTTTGGTCATAGCCATATCGTTACCCTACCCCTACGCCTTACCGGCCTTACCGGCTTTGCGTTTAATGATTTCGTCGATGTACTTGATGCCCTTACCCTTATACGGCTCAGGCGGACGCACGCGGCGAATCTGGGCTGCCACTTCACCGACCAACTGCTTGTTGAGGCCGGAGATGAACAGCTTGCCGCCTTCGGCGCGGGCTTCCAGGTCCTTGGGCAGGTCATATTCCACAGGGTGGGAATAGCCTACGTTCAGAACGATCTTTTTGCCCTGCACATTGACTTTGTAACCGACGCCTACCACTTCCAGGCCCCGTTCAAAGCCTTTGGTGACACCCTCGATGCAGTTGGCCAGCAGGGTGCGGCGCAGGCCGTGCTGAGCGCGGGCAAGACGAGAGTCGTCCACACGCTTCACCACAACCTGGTTGTCCACGATTTCATATTCGACCTTCGGGTGAACGGGAGTAGTCAGGCTGCCCTTGGGGCCTTTCACCAGAACTTCCTCTGCGGCGAGTTTGACTTCGACGCCCGAAGGGATTTCAATCGGTTGTTTACCTATTCTAGACATGACAAACCTCGGTTACCAAATTTCGCAGAGGACTTCGCCGCCCACGTTCTTATCATGGGCTACAGTACCCTCAAGCACACCGTTGGAGGTAGACAAGATGCAGATACCGATACCGTTCTGCACCTTGGGGATGCCATGGACACCGACGTAAACGCGGCGTCCAGGCTTGCTTACCTTCTTCAGGCCGGTGATGACCGGCTTGCCTGCGGCGTATTTCAGGGCAATTGCGATTTCCTCGCCTTCGACTTTATAATCTTCGATGTAGCCTTCAGCCTTCAGGATGTCCGCGATGGCGACCTTTATCTTGGAGGTCGGCACCTTGACATCATTGTGGAACGCCTGATGGGCGTTCCTGATGCGGCTCAGCATATCGGCAATGGGATCTACAACAGCCATTGTATTCTCCTTAAATATTACCAGCTCGATTTGCGCACGCCGGGCAGTTCGCCGGCCAGAGCTTTATTCCGGAAACAAATACGGCAGATGCCGTAACGCCTCAGGAACGCCCTCGGCCGCCCGCAGATGGGGCAGCGGTTGTAGGCACGAACCTTGAACTTAGGCTTGCGGCGAGCTTTGACTTTCAATGCAGTTCTAGCCATTTCTGATTCTCCTACTTCTTAAAGGGCATTCCAAGAAGGTCGAGAAGCATCTTGCCTTCTTTGTCCGTATCTGCGGAGGTGACAATGGTGATGTTCATACCAATCACCTTCTCCACCTTATCGATTTCGATTTCGGGGAAGATGGTGTGCTCGGTGATGCCGAGGGTGAAGTTGCCACGTCCGTCAAAGCCTCTGTCCGGAATGCCGCGGAAGTCGCGGACACGCGGCAGGGCGAATGTCACCAGTTTATCCAGGAAGTCCCACATGAGGTCGCGACGCAGAGTCACGCGGCAGCCCACGGGCATGCCGTCGCGAAGCTTGAACGCTGCGATGGACTTCTTGGCGCGAGTCACAACAGCACGCTGACCGGCGATCCTGGAAAGCTCTTCAGCAGCTGCGTCAACGAGCTTGCTGTTCTGGCTTCCTTCGCCGAGGCCCACGTTCAGAGAGATCTTCTCGATCCTGGGCAGCTGCATGGAGCTCTTGTACCCGAACTCCTTCTGGAGAGCCGGGGCCACTTTTTCCTTGTATACTTTCTCGAGACGAGTCATAGCGGTTTACCTATTTGAAGATCTCGTTGCATTTTTTGCAGAAACGGACCTTCTTACCGTCTTCTGTCTTCTTGTACCCGACCCGGGTCGGCTTGGTGCAAGCATCACAAACCACCTGGACGTTGGAAACATGGATCGGGGCTTCCTTCTCGACAATGCCGCCGGGCTGATTGGCATACGGGTTGGCCTTGGTGTGGCGTTTGACCACATTGACCTTCTCGACCAGTACGCAGTCCTTCTTCTTCAGAATCTTCAGGACTTTGCCGATCTTTCCCTTGTCCTTCCCGGCAATGACCATGACTTTGTCGTCTTTACGAATTTTAGTCTTCATTGCTCAATTCCTTACAGAACCTCGGGAGCGAGGGATACGATCTTCATGAAACCTGCGGCGCGCAGTTCCCTGGCCACGGGGCCGAAGATACGGGTGCCGACGGGCTCCATGTTGTTGTTCAGCAGCACTGCGGAGTTGTTGTCGAACTTGATGTAGGAACCGTCGGGACGACCGATTTCCTTCTTGGTACGTACAACAACTGCCTTCATGACCGCGCCCTTCTTCACTTTGGAATGGGGCATTGCCTCTTTAACCGAAACGACGATGATGTCGCCAACGCTTGCGTAGCGCCTCTTGGAGCCGCCAAGAACCTTGATGCAAGATACTTTCTTGGCCCCGGAGTTGTCCGCAACGTCGAGTTTGGATTCAACCTGTATCATGGCTTACTCCCTCTCAACCTAAACGGCTTTATCAAGAATCTGAACCAGGTGCCATCTCTTGCGGCGGCTCAGGGGCTTGGATTCAACAATCTGTACCTTGTCACCGACACCGCATTCGTTGGCCGGATCATGGGCCATGAATTTCTTGCGACGACGAATGTATTTCTTCAGCAACGGGTGCTTGACCAGGGTTTCGACGCGAACGACAATTGTCTTGTCGGCCTTGTCGGAAATCACGGTTCCGGTCAGCACACGACGGTTGCCTGTGTACTTGAACTCAGCCATCAGTTACGCTCCCTGTCTTTCACGCTGGATGGTAAGAATACGCGCGATGGTTTTCTTCACATCACCCAGTTTGCCGGTGTTTTCCAGCTGAGCGGTTGCGTGTTTGAAACGCAGGGAGAAAAGCTCCTGGCGGGATTCCGCCAGCTTCTCGTTCAGCTGGGCGTTGTCCAATTCACGAAGTTCCTTGATATCCATTATTCAAGACCCTCCTTGACAACAATGGCGCAACGGATCGGGAGCTTGTAGGAGGCCAGCTTGAGGGCCTGCTTGGCGAGCTCGAGATCCACGCCTTTTACTTCATACATAACCCGGCCCGGTTTCACCGGCGCCACCCAACCTTCGGGAGCGCCTTTACCCTTACCCATACGGACTTCAGCGGGCTTTTTGGTGACGGGGAAATCAGGGAAGATACGGATCCAGACCTTCCCACCACGCTTGATATGGCGCATGATGGCAACACGAGCAGATTCAATCTGCTGGTTGGTGATCTTTCCGTGCTCCAGTGCCTTCAGGCCGATATCGCCGAAGGACACGCTGTTACCCCTTTGGGCCTTGCCTCTGTTGCGGCCTTTCTGCCGCTTACGGTATTTAACCTTTTTTGGAGCAAGCATTACTGTTCAACCTCTTTGTCCAGAATCTCACCCTTGAAGATCCAGACCTTGACGCCAATCACGCCGTAGGTGGTGTTCGCCTCGGCATAACCATAGTCAATGTCAGCACGAAGGGTGTGCAGGGGCACACGACCGTCGCGGTACCATTCGCCACGTGCGATTTCCGCACCAGCGAGACGGCCGGCACAAGCGACCTTGATGCCTTCGGCGCCGAATTTCCTGGCAAGGCCCACCGTACGCTTCATGGCACGGCGGAAAGCAATTCGACGTTCAAGCTGCTGGGCGATGCTCTCAGCTACGAGCTGGGCTTCGACTTCAGGCCGACGGATTTCGTTCACTTCAATGGTGAATTCAGTTTGGAATTTCCTCTTCAACTCTTCGCGCAGCTTTTCGATCTCAACACCTTTGCGACCGATGACGATCCCCGGACGGGCGGTGTGGATGATCAGGCGGATCTTGCCGCCAGCGCGCTCAATCTCAATGCGGGCTACGCCAGCCTGGTAGAGCTTTTTCTTGACGAACTTGCGCAGCTTGTCGTCCTGGTAGACGAAAGCCGGGTAGTCCTTCTTGCTGTACCAGCGAGACAGCCAGTTCTTGTTATACCCCAGACGAAAACCGTAAGGATGTACTTTTTGACCCATGGCTGTCCCCCTAAGATTCCTTAACCACAATGGTTATATGGCTGGTGCGCTTACGGATGCGGTAAGCGCGGCCCATGGCCCGCGGCTGGATGCGTTTCCAGGTGGGGCCTTCATTGACGATGATTTTATCCACGATCAGTGCGTCTACATCCACGCCGGGCTTCTGTTCCGCATTCGCGATGGCGGAATACAGAACCTTGCTGAGGATCTGCGCGGGCTTCTTGGCCGTGAAACGCAGGATGTTCAGGGCGTCCTCAACCGGCTTGCCCTTGATGTTCTCAGCAACGATACGGGTCTTGCGCGGGGACACACGAATGAATTTTGCTACTGCTTTAGCTTCCATTTGGTATCACCTATTTACCCTTCTTCTTGTCAGCGGCGTGACCGAAGTAAGTCCTGGTGGGCGAAAATTCACCCAGTTTGTGACCGACCATGTTTTCGGTCACGAACACGGGGATGAACTTGCGTCCGTTGTGTACCGCAAAGGTCAGACCTACCATTTCCGGCAGGATGGTGGACCGGCGGGACCAGGTCTTGATGACGCGACGATCATTATTTTCCTGGGCCGTGTTGACTTTCTTGATGAGATGATCGTCAACAAAGGGACCCTTTTTAAGAGACCTAGGCATAATTCAACTCCTATTTCTGTCCGCGGCGTTTCACGATCAGCTTGGAAGACGCCTTCTTCTTGTTGCGAGTCCTGTAGCCCTTTGCGGGGACGCCCCACGGAGAAACCGGGTGACGGCCACCGGAGCTACGACCTTCACCACCACCGAGCGGGTGATCGATGGGGTTCATGGCCACGCCACGGACTTTCGGACGACGGCCGAGGTAGCGGTTGCGACCGGCCTTGCCCAGGGAGATGTTTTCATGGTGAATGTTGCCGACTTGGCCAACGGTGGCCATGCAGGTCACCAGCACCTTGCGGACTTCACCGGAGGGCATGCGCAAAAGCGCGTACTTGCCTTCCTTGGCGATGAGCTGGGCATAAGTGCCGGCAGCGCGGCAGAACTGACCGCCACGGCCCGGATGCAGTTCGATGTTGTGCACCACGGTACCGGTGGGGATCTGACTCAGCAGCAAGGCGTTGCCCGGCTTGATGTCGGCACCTTCGCCAGCCAGAATCCGGTCGCCCTGGTTCAGGCCGACCGGACAAAGGATGTAGCGCTTTTCGCCGTCGGCGTAGTGCAGCAGAGCAATGCGTGCGCTACGGTTCGGATCGTATTCGATCTCGGCGACCTTGGCGGGAACGCCAAGCTTGTTACGCTTAAAGTCGATGATGCGGTACAAACGCTTCACACCGCCGCCACGGCGACGGGAGGTGATGCGGCCGTTGTTGTTCCTGCCGGCCTTCTTGGTCAGGCCCTGGGTCAAAGACTTCTCGGGAGTGGTCCGGGTGATCTCTGCGAAATCAGAAATGGTCTGGAACCGGCGTCCCGGAGAAGTAGGCTTCAGCTTACGGGTTGCCATTTGCTATACTCCCTCGAAGAATTCGATTTTTTCACCAGCAACGAGTTTGACCATGGCTTTCTTGTAGCCGGCCGCACGGCCGACCACGCGGCCAAAGCGAACGCGCGGCATTGATTTCTTGCGAATGATGTTCACGGACTCGACTTTGACGTCGAAGGCTGCCTCAACGGCCTTCTTCACCTCGGCCTTGTTGGCGTCGGGATGGACGAAAAAGGAGATGTGATTGGCCTGCTCCTTGGCTTCGGTAGCCTTTTCGGAGATCACGGGCTTAAGCAGTATTTTGGAGTAATCCATAGCTATTTCAACCTCTCCTGAACGTCAACGGCAGCGCCCTCGAGCAGAACCAGCTCGGGGTGAAGCAGCACGTCGTAAACATTAAGCTTATCAGCCTCTACAACCTTGAGACCCGGAATGTTCCGGGCAGAAAGAGCGAGATTTTTATCAGCTTCCTTCACGACAATCAAGGCTTTTCCGAGACCCAGGTTCTGCTTGACCGCGGCCATGGCCTTGGTCTTGATTTCCGGCAGGTCGATGGACTTGACCACCATCAGCTTGTCTTCGGACAGGCGGGAGGACAGGGCCATCTTCATAGCCAGCTTGCGGACCTTCTTGTTGACCTTGAATTCGTAGCTACGGGGCTGAGGACCGAAGGTGGTTGCACCACCACGCCACAGCGGAGAACGGGAGGAACCCGCGCGTGCGCGACCGGTGCCTTTCTGCCTCCAGGGCTTGCGGCCGCCGCCGGTGATCAGTGCACGGTTCTTGGTGGCGTGCGTACCGGCGCGTTTTGCGGCGAGCTGAGCCCTGACTACGAGCTGCAGGATCTCGGGACGAACTTCGACCTCGAAGACTTCCGGGGCCAGCTCGATGTTGCCCACTTCTTTCTTATTTTGATCAATGATGCTCAATTTAGCCATTTTTGATACCTCTGGCTCAGCAACTAGGCCGTTTTACGGATCATGACGAGACCGTCTTTCGGTCCGGGCACCTGGCCCTTCACGATGAGGATGTTCTCCTCGGGACGGACATCGACGATCTCGATGTTGGAAACGGTGACACGCGCATTACCCATTTGGCCGGGCATCTTCTTGTTCTTCCAGATGCGGCCGGGGAAGGTTGCGTTACCGACGGAACCCGGGACACGGTGGATCTTTTCGGCGCCGTGGGAGGCGCGCTGTCCAGCGAAGTTCCAGCGCTTCATGACGCCCTGGAAGCCTTTACCCTTGCTCTTGCCGGTCACCTTGACCTTTTCGCCGGGAGCGAAGATATCAACGGTGATTTCCTGGCCCACCTCGTATTCGGCCACGTCTTCGAGGCGGAATTCCTTGAGGTGACGGAACAGGCCCTTGTCAGCCTTGGCCTGATGGCCTTTCTGCGGCTTGTTGACCTTGCGTTCCTCGATGGCATCGTAACCGACCTGAATGGCGCTGTAGCCTTCCTTGTCGTCGGTCTTGACCTGCATGATGGGGCACGGACCTGCCTGAATGACGGTGACGGGGCAGACGGTACCGTCTTCCCTGAACACACGGGTCATGCCCAGTTTCTTTCCGAGTATTCCAAGTTTCTTGGCCATGATTACCCCCACTACAGCTTGATTTCAACGTCCACGCCGGCGGGCAGGGACAATTTACCGAGGGCATCAACGGTCTGCTGGGTCGGTTCAAGGATGTCCAGCAGGCGCTTGTGAATGCGCATCTCGAACTGTTCGCGGGACTTCTTGTCCACGTGCACGGACTTCTGAATCGTAGTCTTGTGAATACGAGTCGGAAGCGGGATGGGACCGGCGATAGCCGCACCGGTATTCCGGGCGGTATCCACGATCTCAGTCACCGCCTTGTCCAGAATGCGGTAATCGTAGGCTTTGAGCTTTATCCTGATACGATCGCTCGTCATGGAAGCCATGTCGGATTCTCCTATTTTTGATCCTGTTTCCACGATGACGCTGGAAGTCAAGGCTGCCGGGGCATTAATGGCAAGCGTTTCCGCCTGATTGCCGCCCCGGACTTTCGCCTGAAGACTCAGCGATCACTCTACTGTTTGTTCATAATCTCTTCTGCCAGGGAGGCAGGCACTCTCTCATAATGGTCGAACTGCATCGAGAACGTGGCGCGACCCTGGGTGCGGGACCTGAGGTCGGTGGCGTAACCGAACATTTCGGACAGCGGCACGAAGCACTTGATGGCCTGCACGCCGACGCGGGCTTCCATTTCGCCCACGCGGCCGCGACGGCCGTTCAAGTCGCCGATGACGTCGCCGAGATATTCTTCCGGGGTAACCACTTCCACGGACATGATGGGTTCGAGAATCTGAGGCGCTGCCTTTCTGCAGGCATCCTTGATCGCCAGGGAACCGGCGATGTAGAATGCCTGCTCGCTGGAGTCCACGTCGTGGTACGAACCGAACACCAGATTGACCTTGACGTCGACGACCGGATAACCGGCGGCGACGCCTGCCTTGAGGGCATCCTGAATACCCTTGTCGACGGCCGGGATGTATTCCTTGGGAATGACACCACCTTTGATCGCGTCTTCGAACTCGTAGCCCTTTTCCGGGTTCGGCTCGACTTCGAGAACAACATGACCGTACTGACCACGACCACCGGACTGCTTGGCGTGCTTCACGTCAACCTTGACAGCTTTGCTGATGGTTTCGCGGTAGGCGACGCGAGGTGCGCCCACGTTGGCGTTGACGTTGAATTCGCGCAGCAGGCGGTCGACGATGATTTCAAGGTGCAACTCACCCATACCGGCGATAAGGGTCTGACCGGTCTCGTCGTCGGACTTGACGCGGAAGCTGGGGTCTTCCTTAGCCAGCTTGGCCAGGGAGTTGGTCAGCAGGTCGCGGTCGGCCTTGGTCTTGGGCTCGATGGCGACTTCGATGACCGGCTCGGGAATGTCCAGGGACTCCAGAACCACCGGCTTCTTCAACTCAGCCAGGGTGTCACCGGTGGCTGCATGCTTCAGACCCACGGCAGCGACGATGTCGCCAGCATAGGCTTCCTTGATCTCCTCACGCTTGTTGGCGTGCATCTTCAGGAGACGGCCGATACGTTCTTTCTTGCCGGAAGCGCCGTTCATGAAGGTGTCACCGCTGCGGATGACGCCGGAGTAAATGCGCAGGAAGGTCAGGTGGCCGACGAACGGGTCGGTGGCCAACTTGAACGCCAGGGCAGCGAGAGGCTTGTCGTCCTCGCAGGGGCATTCCACTTCCTCGCCGTTGTCCGGGTTGATACCGGTCATGACTTCGATGTCCAGCGGAGAAGGCAGGTAATCGACAATGGCGTCCAGCAGGGGCTGAACACCTTTGTTGCGGAAAGCGGTGCCGCACAGGACCGGGCAGATGGTCAGCCTGGTGGTCGCCTTGCGGATGCCTTCGCGCAGTTCTTCCTCGGACAGCTCTTCGCCTCCGAGATATTTTTCAAGAAGTTCCTCGTCCTCTTCGGCGATGGCTTCGATCATCTCGCCGCGGAGCAGTTCGTACTGATCCATGAGGTCTGCAGGAATTTCCTTTTCTTCGTATTCTTCGCCGTACTTGCTGTCCTCGACGTAGACACAGGCCTTGCCCTTGATCAGGTCGACGACGCCGGAGAACTCGTCTTCGGCTCCGATGGGGATCTGCAGGGGAACGGCCTTGGAGCCGAGCCTGGTCTTGATCATGTCCACGCAGCGGAAGAAGTCGGCTCCGATACGGTCCATCTTGTTGACGAACGCGATGCGGGGAACCTTGTAACGGTCGGCCTGACGCCAAACGGTTTCGGACTGAGGTTCGACGCCTGCAACGGAGTCGAAAACGGCCACGGCGCCGTCGAGCACGCGAAGGGCACGCTCGACTTCCATGGTGAAGTCGACGTGGCCCGGAGTGTCGATGATGTTGACGCGGTGGTCACGCCAGAAGCAGGTGGTCGCGGCGGAAGTAATGGTAATGCCGCGTTCCTGTTCCTGAACCATCCAGTCCATGGTGGCGTCGCCGTCGTGGACCTCACCGATCTTGTGAGACACACCGGTATAGTACAGAATACGCTCGGTAGTGGTAGTCTTGCCCGCATCGATGTGGGCCATGATACCAATATTGCGTTGTTTATCTCTCGATACCAATCTGGGCACGATCTTTCTCTCCCAGCACTACCAACGGTAGTGAGCAAAAGCCTTGTTGGCTTCTGCCATCTTGTGGGTGTCTTCCCGTTTCTTAACGGCGCCACCACGGTTGTTGAATGCATCCAGAAGCTCACCGGAAAGGCGCGCGATCATGCCTTTTTCCCCACGACCACGTGCGTAGGAGATGAGCCAACGAATGGCCAGGGCCATCTGGCGGTCAGGACGAACTTCCATGGGCACCTGATACGTGGCGCCGCCCACACGACGGGATTTGACTTCCAAAGCGGGCTTGACGTTGTCCAGGGCCTTCTCAAAAGCCCTCAAGGGCTCTTCATTGGTCTTGTCGGCCAATTCATTGATGGCGGCGTAGAAAATTCTTTCGGCAGTGCTCTTCTTGCCGTCCAGCATCAGACGATTGATAAAACGAGTGATGAGCTTGCTGCCGTAAACCGGATCCGGAAGGATCTGTCGCTTTGCGACGGGGCCTTTACGAGGCATTTTTACACTCCTGATTTTTCCGAGGGGACATTATTTCGGGCTGCCTCAGCCCTACTTTGGCGTCATCCCCGGCGTTGAAAAAAACTGGCTACAACCTATTTCGGCTTCTTGGCGCCGTACTTGGAACGACCGCGGCGACGATCATCAACACCGGAGGTGTCGAGGGAGCCGCGAACGATGTGGTAACGGACACCGGGAAGGTCTTTGACACGACCGCCACGGATCAGAACCACGGAGTGTTCCTGCAGGTTGTGACCTTCGCCACCGATGTATGCGGTGACTTCGATACCGTTGGTCAGACGCACACGAGCGACCTTACGAAGCGCGGAGTTCGGCTTCTTGGGGGTCGTGGTGTAAACCCTGGTGCACACACCGCGCCGCTGGGGGCACTGCTGCAGAGCACGGGTCTTGGAGCGCTTGACCTGCAACTTGCGTTGCTTGCGCACAAGCTGGTTAATGGTAGGCATAAATCCTCCAAAACGAGTTACAAACAATAAACCTTAGACAATAAAACCATACGGCAAAGAGAACCGCTTGTATGCGCAAAGAAACGCCGATGTCAAGGCTTTTCGAGCCCCCCGGCGTTATTCTTTACGAAGACGGTTCGTCAAAAAAGCTGGAGAGGGCAGCCTCTCCAGCTTTTTCAATCAGTTAAAAGACGCCTATTACAATTTACTTGGCGTCCATCAGAAGCGGCGCGTCTTCCAGTTCCTCCAGGAACTTGTCGGGGCGCTCCGCCTGTTCAGGCACTTCGATGGAAGCTTCCTCGTACTTGCGGAAGCCGGTGCCGGCCGGGATCAGGCGGCCGACGATGACGTTTTCCTTCAGACCGCGCAGGTCGTCGGACTTGCCCTTGAGGGCAGCCTCGGTAAGGACCTTGGTGGTCTCCTGGAAGGAAGCCGCGGAAATGAAGGAATCCGTGGACAGGGAGGCCTGGGTGATGCCGAGAACCAACGGTTCCGCGGTGGCGGGCTGTCCGCCTTCCTTGCGCACCTTGTCGTTTTCATCCATGAAGCGCTGCTTGTCCACCTGCTCGCCCATGAGGAAAGAGGTGTCCCCGGCGTCGAGGATGGTCACCTTCTTGAGCATCTGGCGAACGATGATCTCGATATGCTTGTCGTTGATGCCGACGCCCTGGAAGCGGTACACGTCCTGAATTTCCTCGACAAGGTAACGGGCCAGGAACTTCTCGCCCTTGATCTTCAGGATGTCGTGCAGTTCGGGATTGCCTTCGGTGAGGAGGTCGCCCGCCTCGACGAAGTCGCCCTCGGTCACGGTGATGTGGCGGCCCTTGGGAATGAGATATTCCTTGGTGTCGCCCACTTCCGGGGTGACGATGATCTTGCGCTTGCCCTTGGTGTCCGGACCGTAGGTGCAGATACCGTCGATTTCGGAGCAGACGCCGAGATCCTTGGGCTTGCGAACTTCAAAGAGTTCCGCAACGCGCGGCAGACCACCGACGATGTCCTTGGTCTTGGAGGACTCACGCGGCTTACGTGCAATGACGTCACCGGCCTCGATGTCTCCACCGTCCTTGACCATGAGAATGGCGCCCACGGGCATCTGGAAAGTGGCCGGGGCCGAGGAGCCGGGACGGGTCAGCACGTTGCCCTTCTCGTCCACGATGGAGATGGCGGGCTTGAAGTTGGTGGTCCTGTATTCGAGAACAGTAAGCATGGAACGCTGGGTGCGGTCCTCCTGCACTGTCTTTCCTTCGATGATGTCGTGGAACTTGACGCGGCCCTTGACGTCGACGATGAACGGTTCCATGAACGGCTCCCACTCCGCGAGCATGGTGCCCTTCTTGATGTCCTGTCCATCTTCGACCATGATCCGCGCACCGGACGGGAGAACGTACTTTTCTCGCTCACGTCCCTGCTCGTCCACGATGCCGACCTGGCAGCTCTTACCGATGACCATGGTGTGGCCGTCCCTGTTCACGACGGTGCGCATGCGGGAGAAGACCACCTTGCCCTGGTGCTGGGATTCGATGTTGGACTGCTCGATTTCCTTGGATGCGGTACCACCGATGTGGAAGGTACGCATGGTCAGCTGGGTGCCGGGCTCACCGATGGACTGCGCGGCGATGATGCCGATGGTCTCACCCACGTTGACCAGATGGCCACGGGCAAGGTCGCGGCCGTAGCACTTGGCGCAGATGCCGTGCGGGCTCTTACAGGTCAGCACGGAGCGCATGGTCATGGAGTTCACATCGCGCTCTTCGATGAGCTTGGCGTATTTTTCGTCGATGAGCTCGTTGGCCGGAACCAGAAGCTCACCGTTTTCTTCGTCATAGATGTCGAACAGAGTCACGCGGCCGAGCACGCGCTCCGCAAGACGTATTTTGATTTCACCGCCCTTCACCAGGTGGCCGATTTCCAGGCCGTCCACGGTGCCGCAGTCGATATCCGTCACGGTCACGTCCTGAACGACGTCCACGAGACGGCGGGTCAGGTAACCGGAGTTCGCGGTCTTGAGCGCGGTATCCGCGAGCCCCTTACGAGCACCATGTGTGGAGGTGAAGTACTGGAGCACGGACAGACCTTCGCGGAAGGACGCCGTGATCGGAGTTTCGATGATCTCACCGGAGGGTTTGGCCATCAGACCGCGCATACCGGCGAGCTGGCGCATCTGGTCCTGGTTACCACGAGCACCGGAGGTTGCCATCATGAAGATGGAGTTGAAGCTGGAGTTGGCTTCGGTCTTGCCGGTGACCGGGTCTTCCACGATGTCCACGGCAATATCCTTCATCATCTCGTTGGAGATGTCGTTGGTGGTCTTGGTCCAGACGTCGACGACCTTGTTGTACTTCTCCGTACGGGTGATGATGGAATCCGCGAACTGGCTTTCGATCTTCTCCACTTCGTCGTGGGCGGCCTTAAGCAGGTGCTTCTTGGCCTCAGGAATGCACAAGTCCTTCACCGCGATGGACACGCCGGCGCGGGTGGCGAACTCGTAACCGAGATCCTTGAGACGGTCGCAGAGGATGACCGTGGCCTTGGTGCCTGCCAGACGGTAGGCGCCGGAAACCAAGTTGGCGATGTTTTTCTTGCTCAGCACGCAGTTGACCATCTCGAACGGCAATTTGGCCGGGAGGATCTCACTGGCGATGATGCGACCGGTGGTGGTTTCCACCAGTTCACCGTCCAGGCGAACCTTGATGCGCGCGTGCAGTCCCACCGCCCCGCCGTCGTAAGCGGCAACGACTTCCCCTGGATCGGAGAAAATCATGCCCTCGCCCTTCTGGAAGGAACGGGCGCCGGTGAGGTAGTACAGCCCCAGAACGATGTCCTGAGACGGGTTGATGATGGGCGTACCGTTGGAGGGGCTGAGAATGTTGTTGGAGCTCATCATGAGCACGCGGCATTCGATCTGCGCCTCAACGGACAGGGGCACGTGCACGGCCATCTGGTCACCGTCGAAGTCCGCGTTGTAGGCGGAGCAGACGAGCGGGTGCAACTGGATGGCCTTGCCTTCGACCAACTGCGGCTCAAAGGACTGAATGCCCAAACGGTGCAGGGTCGGGGCGCGGTTGAGCATGATCGGGTACTCGCGGATCACGTCCTCGAGGATTTCCCAGACCACCAGATCTTCGCGCTCGACCATTTTCTTGGCGGACTTGATGGTGGTCGCGATTTCACGACGTTCCAGCTCCGCGTAGATGAAAGGCTTGAACAGCTCCAGAGCCATCTTCTTGGGAAGACCGCACTGGTGCAGCTTGAGTTTCGGGCCCACAACGATGACGGAACGACCGGAGTAGTCGACGCGTTTACCGAGCAGGTTCTGACGGAAACGGCCCTGCTTCCCCTTGATCATGTCGGACAGGGACTTGAGGGGACGGCCATTGGTGCCGGTGATGGCGCGGCCGCGGCGGCCGTTGTCGAACAGAGCGTCGACGGCTTCCTGCAGCATGCGCTTTTCGTTGCGGATGATGATCTCGGGAGCGCCCAGCTCAAGCAGGCGCTTGAGGCGGTTGTTCCTGTTGATCACGCGGCGATACAGATCGTTGAGGTCCGAGGTGGCGAAACGCCCGCCATCCAGGGGGACCAGAGGGCGCAGTTCGGGCGGAATGACCGGAATGACTTCCATGATCATCCATTCCGGCTTGTTGCCGGATTCCAGGAACGCCTCAACGACTTTCAGCCGCTTGGTTATTTTCTTCTTCTTGGTCTGGGAGCGGGTGCTCTGGGACTCTTCGCGCAGCTCGTGGCGCAAGGTCTCCAGATCGATGGCCTCCAGGAGCTTGCGCACGGTTTCCGCGCCCATGCCCACTTCCAGAGCATCTTCGCCGAAGTGCTCGATCACCTGGAAGTACTGGTCTTCGGAGATGATCTGATGCGTCTTCAGCGGGGTGTCGCCCGGCTCCAGAACAATAAAGGAGTCGAAGTACAACACCTTTTCCAAGTCGGCCATGGTGATGTCCAGCAAGGTGCCGATCTTGGAAGGCAGTGTCTTCAGAAACCAGATATGCGCGACGGGCGCGGCCAGCTCGATGTGACCCATGCGCTCGCGGCGAACTTTTGATGCGATAACCTCAACGCCGCACTTTTCGCAGACAATGCCGCGATGCTTCATGCGCTTGTATTTACCGCAGTTGCATTCGTAGTCCTTGACCGGACCGAAAATCTTGGCGCAGAACAGACCGTCGCGTTCAGGCTTGAACGTACGGTAGTTGATCGTCTCCGGCTTCTTGACCTCACCGAAAGACCATTCCCTGATCTTTTCGGGGGCAGCAATGGAGATTTTCATCGACTTGAGGCCCTTGCCCGCCAGAGCGGCGTTGGGGGCTCCGCGCAGAGTGAACAGATCGTCCAACGTCATCTGTAGTCCCTCTTTGCTAAATGTTATCTCATGCCCTGCCGGACCGGGTCCGGCAGGGCCTTGTCAACAATATCCGACCGCTAGGCGACTTCGGGACGCTTGCGAAAAGCGCCTTCGTCGCGGCCCGGACGGCCAGGCTTCTCTTCCTGCTCAAGGGTCACGTCCAATCCGAGGGACATGAGTTCCTTGATCAGGACGTTGAAGGATTCGGGCAGACCGGCTTCAAGGAAGTTGTCTCCCTTGACGATCTTTTCGTACATCTTCACGCGGCCCTGCACATCGTCAGACTTGACGGTGAGGAACTCCTGAAGAAGGTACGCAGCGCCGTAGGCTTCCAGCGCCCAGACTTCCATTTCCCCGAGACGCTGCCCACCGAACTGGGCTTTACCGCCAAGGGGCTGCTGGGTGACCAGCGAGTAAGGACCAGTGGAGCGGGCGTGTATCTTTTCGTCGACCAGGTGGTGCAGCTTGAGCATGTACATGACGCCGACGGTGACCCTGTTGTGGAACGGCTCTCCGGTGCGGCCGTCGTAGAGGATGACCTTGCCGTCGTCAGGCTGGCCGGCGCGTTCCAACAGACGCCAGATCTCATCTTCACTGGCACCGTCGAAGACCGGGGTCTTGGTGATGATGCCTTCGCGGACCTCGCGGACGGCTTCGACGAACTCGTCGTCGTTGAGGCCGTCCACCAGTTCGTTGATGGTCTCGGACTGGAATATGTCTTTGACTTCGGCGCGCACGTCTTTCAGCACGGAGCCGTTGTCGAGCATTTCGTTGATCTGGGTGCCGAGCATCTTGGCTGCCCAGCCCAGGTGGGTTTCCATGATCTGCCCGATGTTCATACGGGAGGGAACGCCCAGGGGGTTCAGCACGATGTCCACGGGATTCCCGTTGGCGAAGAACGGCATGTCCTCTTCGGGCAGGATGCAGGATACGACACCCTTGTTCCCGTGACGACCGGCCATCTTGTCACCCACGGCCAGCTTACGCTTCACGGCCACGTAGACCTTGACCATTTTAATGACGCCCGGAGGCAGGTCGTCGCCTTCGGTGACCTTCTCGCGCTTCTGGTCGTAGACGGTCTTGATGAATTTCACCTGGTTGTCATAGTCGGCCAGGATGTCGCGGACAGCCTCGTTGCCGCCCTTGTCGAAACAACCGGCCAGCTTCTTGACCGGCAGATCGGCGAGCATTTCGCGAGTGACCTTTTCGCCGGACTTGCCGACAACGTTCTTGCGGGCGTCCGTCAGGTCCTTTCCGAGCTTGGTGCCTTCCACCACTTCGGCGATGCGCTTGCGGGTGGACTCGCCCAAGGCGGCGATGTGCTTGGTCTCCTTCATGTCGAACTTTCCGAGTTCGAATTCCTCGATGGAATGAGTGCGGTCGTCCTTGTCGCCGGAGCGGCGGTTGAAGACCTTCACGTCGATGACGGTGCCCTCGATTCCCGGCGGAACCTTGAGGGAGGTGTTCTTCACATCGCGTGCCTTGTCGCCGAAGATGGCGCGCAGCAGCTTTTCTTCCGGGGTGAGCTGTGTTTCGCCCTTGGGCGTGATCTTACCCACCAGAATATCGTCGGGCTTCACCTTGGCGCCGAGGCGGATGATGCCGCATTCGTCCAGGTTGCGAAGCATTTCTTCGGAAACGTTGGAGATGTCCCTGGTGACTTCTTCCGGTCCGAGCTTGGTGTCGCGGGCGACGAGTTCGAATTCCTCAACGTGAATCGAGGTGTAGACGTCTTCCTTGACCATGCGCTCGGAGATGAGGATGGAGTCCTCGTAGTTGTAGCCGCACCAGGGCATGAAAGCGACGGTCAGGTTCTTGCCGATGGCAAGCTCGCCCTTGCTGATGCTGGGACCGTCGGCCAGAACGTCGCCCTTCTTGACGGACTGCCCCACCTGAACGACGGAGCGCTGGCCAAAGCAGGAGTTCTGGTTGGACTTGTGCCACTTCTGCAGTTCGTAATGTTTGGAACCGCCGGACTTGGGCGCAAATCCGTTCTCATAGTTGACGATGACGCGTTCGCCGTCCACGTAATGAACGACGCCGTCCTCTTCGGCCAGGATGCAGGCGCCGGAGTCGCGTGCCACAGGGCCTTCCATGCCCGTGCCGACCAACGGCATGCTGGAACGCAGCAGAGGCACTGCCTGGCGTTGCATGTTGGAACCCATGAGCGCGCGGTTAGCGTCGTCGTGCTCCAGGAAGGGAATCAGCGCGGCGGATATGGACACGGTCTGACTCGGACTGATGTCCATGAAGGTGACGTCCTCGTTGGCGGCCATGAACGGGTCGCCGTCCAGGCGGCTCTGCACGCGCGGATTCACGAAGTTGCCGACCCCGTCCAACACGGCGTTGGCCTGGGCCACGATCTCGCCATGCTCGCGGGAAGCATCCATATAAATGATCTCATCGGAAACCTTACCCTGCGTTGCCGTACGGTACGGAGTTTCGATGAAGCCGTAATCATTGACCTTCGCATAACAGGTCAGGGAGACGATCAGACCGATGTTCGGGCCTTCCGGAGTCTCAATCGGGCAAATGCGGCCGTAGTGAGAGGTGTGCACGTCGCGCACTTCGAAGCCCGCGCGTTCGCGGGTCAGGCCGCCGGGGCCCAGCGCCGAAAGACGACGCTTGTGGGTCACTTCGGAAAGCGGGTTGGTCTGGTCCATGAACTGGGAGAGCTGGGAAGTGCCGAAGAACTCCTTGAGCACGGCTGCAACCGGCTTGGGGTTGATCAGGTCGTGCGGCATGAGAGTGGCCACTTCCTGCAGGCTCATGCGCTCCTTGATGGCGCGCTCCATACGGACAAGGCCGATACGGTACTGGTTCTCGACCAGCTCGCCCACGGGGCGGACGCGGCGGTTGCCGAGGTGGTCGATGTCGTCGGCAGGACCGTGGGTATCCTTGAGCATCATCAATTCCTTGAGAGCCTGCAGGATATCTTCGTTGGTCAGGGTCCTGGTGTTCTGGTCCACGTCCATCTTCAGACGAGAGTTCAGCTTGTAGCGGCCGACCAGGGACAGGTCGTAATAATCGGCGCTACGGAACAGGTTCTCGAAGAAATTGGAAGCGATCTCCGGCGTGGGCGGAGAGCTGGGACGCAGGCGGCGGTAGATCTCGATCTGCGCCTGCTCCATGCTGGTGGTCTTGTCCAGCATGAGGGTATCGCGCAGAGAGGAGGAAACGTCCGCACCCAGAGTGTGGAGCACGGAAACTTCCGCGATGCCTGCAGCATTGATCTTTTCGATGATATCGACGGTCAATTCACCGGCGACCTCGACGATGACCTCGCCGTTGGAATCCACGATGTCCCTGGCCGCGAACTGGCCGAGCAGAGAATCGGGATCCACCTCGATGGTTTCGATGCCGGCACGCATGAGCTTACGCCAAGTAGCCTTGGTTATGGGCGCGTCCTGCTTGCACAGCACTTTGCCGTCGTGTTCGATTTCCGCGTAACAGAATTCCTTGCGGAACTGACTTTCCTTGACCTTGCGCAGCAGCCGGCCACCCTCGAAGAGATAGTCTTCGGTGTCGTAATAGTAGTCGAGAATATCCTGACGGGTGAGCCCCATGGCCTGCAGCAGGATGGTGGCGGGCATCTTCCTGCGGCGGTCGATACGCACGTACAGGATGTCCTTGTGGTCGAAGTCGAAGTCGAGCCACGAGCCGCGCATGGGAATGACTCGTGCGGAGTACAGGACTTTGCGGCTGGAGTGCGTCTTGCCCGAGTCATGCTCAAAGATAATGCCCGGGGAGCGCTGCAGCTGGTTGACGATGACGCGCTCAGTACCGTTGATGATGAAGGTTCCCTTCTCGGTCATCAGCGGCAGCGTGCCAAAGTAGATGTCCTGTTCCTTGATGTCTCGGATGGTGCGGTTGTCGGTTTCTTCGTCAACGTCGAAGACAACCAGGCGAACCTTGATGCGGATAGGGGTTTCATAAGTGAGACCCTTGGAAATGCACTCTGCCTGGTCATACTTGGGTTCGCCGATTTCATAACTGACGAACTCAAGGCTCGCGGTCTTGTTGAAATCCTCAATGGGGAAGACAGACCGGAAGACCCCTTCCAGACCGAAATCGCCCCGGCTGGCTGGCGGCACTTCCTCCTGAAGGAACTTCAGATAGGAGTCCACCTGCAGCTCAAGGAGATGCGGGATGGGCAACTGGTTGCCGATCTTACCAAATTCTTTTCTAAGCTGACCCATTGTACCCTCTGCGAGTAGTTATGGTGTTCGGACGGGACATCGGTAGCGCCTGAATAAGGGCCCGGAGACGAAACCGATGCCGATCTAAAAAAATCCGAGAAGAAATTTTAAGGTTTGGACGAAGCCTGGTGCTCCGCCCCAAGGAGCTACGGGAGTGATCCTGGCCCTTAGCGCCAAAGATCAATAAGCCACAAACCGTTTCAAAGCGATATTATAATAGACAGCACAGAGAGCGCATGCCCCGAGACAAAGGGCTTGCGCTCTCTGCGAATAAACGCAAGTAAGCGTAATTACTTAACTTCAACTTCAGCGCCGGCTTCTTCCAGCTGCTTCTTGGCTTCTTCAGCCTCGTCCTTGGAAACGCCTTCCTTGAGCGGCTTCGGAGCTTCGTCCACGATAGCCTTGGCTTCTTTCAGGCCCAGGCCGGTGATGGCGCGGACAGCCTTGATGACGGCGATCTTGTTGCCGCCGGCGCCAGCCAGGATAACGTCGAATTCGGTCTTTTCTTCAGCACCACCGGCAGCTTCGCCGCCAGCAGCCGGAGCAGCGACAACGGCAGCGGCCGGAGCGGCAGCTTCAACGCCGAACTTGTCTTCCAGTTCCTTGATGAACTCGGAGAGTTCCAGGACGGTCATGTTACCGATAAATTCTACAACCTGATCTTTGGTGATATCAGCCATTGTAATTTCCTCCTAAAGGGATACTAAACGCTTTGAATTGGTTCTACGCGGCTTCCTGTTCTTTCTGGTCCTTGATGGCTACCAGGGCGTACAGGAACTTGCGTTCAATGTTGGCGAACAGAGACACGAAATTGCGGGGCACGGCCTGCATGGTGCCAAGCACGGAGCTGAGAAGCTCGGGCTTGCTGGGCATCTTGCTGAGCTCTTTGATGCCGTCCGCGTCAAGATACTTGCCTTCGAGGGAACCGTACTTCAGCTCAAACTTCTTGCTGCCTTTTGCAAAGTCGGCAAGAACCTTGGCCAGCGCAACAGGGTCTTCGTAACCCAGTGCGAAAGCGCAGTTTTCCTTCAGGTGTTCACCCAGGTCACCGTGATCGGTGTCCTTGAGTGCCAACCGGGCCAGGGTATTCTTGACGACTTGGAAATCGACTCCCGCCTCAAAGCACTTGGAGCGAAGCTCGGTGAGCTCCTCAACAGTCATGCCTTTGAAGTCGGAGACGACAGCGATGCTCGCGCGTGCAGCTTTTTCGTGAAACTGCTCGATGACTTGGGCTTTTTCTTGCCTGTTCATCATCACTCCTCGTCGTTCGGCCCGGAAAGCTGTCAAAGCGTTGTCTCGGCAGGGTATTGAGGGACACGGTCCCACCTGCTTTCTCTGACGATACTTCCCGTGCGTATAATGAACCCCGCCGGACAAGTCCGGCGGGATACCTACCAATTATTAATCGTCAATGAACTTCTTGATGGTCAGCGGATCGATCTTGATGCCGGGGCCCATGGTGGTGGCCACCGCCAGGCTCTTCATATAGGTGCCCTTGGCGGAAGAAGGCTTCAGGCGCTGGATCGTATCCAGAAGTGCACGCAGGTTTTCCAGCAGCTTTTCGGCTCCGAAGGAAACCTTGCCGATGGGAGCGTGCAGCACGCCGGCCTTGTCGACCTTGAACTCGACCTTACCGGCCTTCATTTCAGAGACGGCCTTGCCAATCTCGAAGGTGACGGTGCCGGTCTTTGCGTTGGGCATCATGCCGCGGGGGCCGAGAACTCGACCGATCTTACCGACCAGGGCCATCATGTCCGGAGTGGCGACAGCCTTGTCGAAATCCATCCAACCGCCCTGAATCTTTTCCACCAGTTCCTCGGCGCCGGCGAAATCGGCACCGGCTTCCTTGGCTTCGGCTTCCTTGTCTCCCTTGCAGAAGGCGATGACGCGAACGTCCTTGCCCAGTCCATTGGGGAGAGAAACCGCACCGCGGATCATCTGGTCGGAATATTTGGGGTCAACGCCGAGGTTGAGAGCGATGTCAACGGTCTCGTCAAACTTGGCGAAGGCCTTTTCCACTGCCAGCTTCACACCGTCTTCGACTGCGATGCGCTGCTGCGCATCCAGACCTTCGGCGGCATTACGATATTTTTTTCCGTGTCTCGGCATGGCAGTCCTCACTATTTCACTTCGATGCCCATGCTACGAGCGGTGCCCATAATGGACTTCATAGCGGCATCGATATCATTAGCATTCAAGTCCGGCATCTTGGTCTCGGCGATTTCACGGACCTGGTCCATGGTCACCTTGCCGACCTTGACTTTGTTGGGCTCACCGGAACCGCCGGACAACTTGGCCGCTTTCAGCAACAGAGTGGAAGCGGGCGGAGTCTTGGTGATGAAGGAAAAGCTGCGATCCTGGAACACCGTGATGATGACCGGGATGAGCATGCCCTTCTGATCCTGGGTCTTGGCGTTGAACGCCTTGCAGAATTCCATGATATTGACGCCGTGCTGTCCGAGAGCCGGGCCGACCGGCGGAGAGGGGTTTGCGGAGCCGGCGGGAATCTGCAGTTTGATTTTACCAATTTCTTTTTTGGCCATGGTATACTTCCTCGGTGAGAAAATTCGCGTTTAGCGCGGAGCGGGCTACCCCTTGTCCACCTGGACAAAGTCCAGTTCGACAGGAGTCTGACGCCCGAAGATGGATACGGAGACGCGAAGCTTCCCCTTGTCATAATTGACTTCCTCCACAACACCGTTGAAGCCGCCGAAGGGTCCGTCAATGACGCGGACTTCATCGCCGCGCTCGAAGTTGAACTTCGGACGCGGTTTTTCCTGACGGGCTTCCATCATGTTGAGGATATTTTGCGCTTCGCTATCCCGCATCGGCGTGGGCCGGTTTTTACCGCCCACAAACCCCGTGACGCGGGGAATGGACTGAATCAGATGCCACGAGTCATCGGTCAGGATCATCTTGACCATGACGTAGCCGGGATAGAACTTGCGCGTGGAGGTCTTGCGTTCCCCCTTGACCAATTCGACGACCTGTTCGGTCGGCATGACAACTTCCTCGATAAGTCCGTTGTCCTGGCCGGTACGCATCATTTCCCGGATAGTCTTTTCGACACGCTGCTCAAAGCCGGAATAGGTATGTACGATGTACCACCTGGCCTTACGCGGCGCCGGTTCGCTCATGACGTCTGTCGGTTTCACTTCAGTCTAGCCTCAAATGGGATTAGGAAAGGATTGCAGCCACGAGCTTGCTCAGCCCGAGGTCCACCAGGCCCAGATACAGGGCGATTACCAGAGTGACCACGACAACCGCCACACAGGTGGAGACAGTCTCCTTCCGGGAAGGCCAGACCACTTTCTTGATCTCGACCTTGGACTCCTCGAAAAAGGTCATGAGCTCACGGATTTTACCCATGAGCCCGCCCTGGACATCGGCAGTCTGTGCTGCCGCCTTATTGCCTTTTTTTCTGGCCATATCTTTTTCAGTATCCCAAAAATTTTAAGTGGCAGGGGTGGAGGGATTCGAACCCCCAACCTCCGGTTTTGGAGACCGGCACTCTAGCCGTTAGAGTTACACCCCTGCTTTATCGAAAACTACTTTGCTTCTTTGTGAAGAGTATGCTTCTTGTCCCAGGGACAATACTTCTTCATCTCGATGCGACCAGTAGAATTCTTCTTATTCTTCTGCGTTGCGTAGTTTTTACGCTTGCACTCGGTGCACTGCAGCTGAATGTTGACGCGCATGTCTTACTCCAGGATCTCGGTGACAACACCGGCGCCCACGGTACGGCCGCCTTCGCGGATAGCGAAACGGAGACCGGTTTCCATGGCGATGGGGGCGATCATCTGCACCTCGAAGGTTGCGTTGTCGCCGGGCATGACCATTTCCACGCCTTCTTCCAGGGTGACGACGCCGGTAACGTCGGTGGTGCGGAAGTAGAACTGCGGACGGTAGCCAGAGAAGAACGGAGTGTGACGACCACCTTCATCCTTGGACAGAACATAAACTTCTGCCTTGAACTTGGTGTGCGGAGTGATGGAGCCGGGAACTGCGGCAACCTGACCACGCTCGACTTCGTCACGCTTGGTGCCACGGAGCAGCAGGCCGACGTTGTCGCCAGCTTCACCCTGGTCCAGAATCTTGCGGAACATTTCAACACCGGTAACGGTGGTCTTGGCGGTGTCACGGATACCCACGATCTCAACTTCTTCACCAACGGTGATACGACCGCGCTCGACACGACCGGTGACGACGGTGCCGCGACCGGAGATGGAGAACACGTCTTCGATGGGCATCAGGAACGGCTTGTCGATTTCGCGCTCGGGCTCGGGAATGTAGGAATCCAGAGCGTCCAGCAGATCGTAGATCGGCTTGGCGGCGGGATCGTCGGCGGACTCGGCTTCCAGAGCCTTCAGAGCGGAACCCTGAATGACCGGGCAGTCGTCGCCGGGGAAGTCGTACTTGGAAAGCAGTTCGCGAACTTCAAGTTCAACCAGTTCGAGCAGCTCTTCATCATCAACCATGTCGCACTTGTTCAGGAAGACGACCATGGCCGGAACGCCGACCTGACGACCGAGCAGGATGTGCTCACGAGTCTGCGGCATGGGACCGTCGGTAGCGGCGCAAACGAGGATGGCGCCGTCCATCTGAGCTGCACCGGTGATCATGTTCTTGATGTAGTCGGCGTGGCCAGGGCAGTCGACGTGTGCGTAGTGACGGTTGGCGGTTTCGTATTCGACGTGTGCGGTGGCGATGGTGATGCCGCGCTCTTTTTCTTCCGGAGCCTTGTCGATTTCGTCGAAGGCGACGAATTCGCCGTGACCGGCCATGTGGGCCAGCTTGGTGATTGCTGCGGTCAGGGTGGTCTTACCATGGTCGATGTGACCGATGGTGCCAACGTTTACGTGCGGCTTACTGCGCTCGAATTTAGCTTTACCCATTGCAATTCCCCCTAAGAATTTCAGGTTTTGTTTACTTCGATAAAAAACTGTGGAGCCCACAAGCAGAGTTGAACTGCTGACCTCATCCTTACCAAGGATGCGCTCTACCTACTGAGCTATGTGGGCCCTTTTATCAGCTTCGCCTGAGAGGTTGAGAGGAATGACGGGACAGTGAATTGGAGCGGGAAACGAGACTCGAACTCGCAACCCTCAGCTTGGAAGGCTGATGCTCTAGCCAATTGAGCTATTCCCGCCCACTATCCTGTAGTCGCCAGCAGGTTCCTACGACCTACCTCCTACAGCGCGGCTTTTAAATATGGTGGTGGGGGGAGGATTTGAACCTCCGAAGGCGTACGCCGACAGATTTACAGTCTGTTCCCTTTGGCCACTCGGGAACCCCACCATGTCAAATATGGAGCTGGCGATGGGACTTGAACCCGCAACCTGCTGATTACAAATCAGCTGCTCTACCAGTTGAGCTACGCCAGCTCGAGGACGAATCGTTTACGTCGAACCGACTTTGATTGCAAGTCTTTTTTGAAACAAAATTTATTTTTCTGTTTCGGCGTCTCTTTCGCCAGAGAACGAGGGTGTTTAAGCGGGAATCGCCTCCATTGTCAACCCCAAAGTTCCATTTTTTCTCCCGAGGGCCGTTTTTTCCTCTCAAAACCGTGATAGTCATATGAAATAAAGGAGTTACCACAAGCTCATCATACGACTGGTGGTATGTCTTACATCATATATTTGTATAGTTCAAACAGAACCTCTTATTTTCCCGTTACTCTTCCAACGGCAGCGCCCGAGTCTCCACGGCAATGGTCGTCGCTTCCCGCCGGGCGTCAACCTTGAAGAACGACATGGCCGTCTGCAGCTCCTGGCCGCGCCCGGCAAGTTCCTCTGCCGCCGAGGCGATCTCCTCGGCCCCGGAGGCGTTGCGCTGGACCATCTGGTCAAAGTCACCAATGGCCCTGTTCACCTGTTCCGTGCCGCTGGCCTGCTCATCCATGGCCGTGGAGATCTCCTGCACAAGCGTCGAGGTCTTTTCAATATCCGGCAAGAGTTGGGAGAACATTTCTCCTGCCCTGTCCGCCACCTCCACACTGCTGGAAGAGAGCTCCACGATCTCCGCCGCCGCGTTTCCGCTTCGTTCGGCAAGTTTTCTCACCTCTGCGGCGACCACGGCGAAGCCCTTGCCATGCTCCCCGGCCCGGGCCGCCTCGATGGCTGCGTTCAAGGCCAGGAGATTCGTCTGACGTGCTATTTCCTGGATGATTCCTATTCTGTCTGCGATCTCGCGCATTGCGCTCAAGGCCTCGTTGACCGCCTTGCTGCCGTCCCGAGCGTCGGAAGCGGCCTTGGCTGCGATCTCTCTGGTCTCACGCGCATTCTCGGTGCCGGCCGCGATGCTGCTCACCATTTCCTCCAGGGTCGCGGATATCTCCTCGACCGATGCGGCCTGTTCATTGGACGCCTGTGCCAACTGTTCGGATGCCGCCGCCAGCTCTTCACTCCCGGCGGAAATTCCGGTCGCCACGTTCAGTGTCCTGCCCACCACATCGGAAAGCTGCGCGATCATCTGACGCAACGCATTGGCCATGATGCCCATTTCATCCCTGCTCTGAATCGCGATATTCACCGTGAGATCCCCTTCGGCGACCTCTCCGACCACGTTGACGACCTCATTGACGGGATTCAGGACGCTTCTTGCGAAGTAAACGAAAAGGGCGCTCAGCAGGCAGAGAAAAGACAACGTGACCACCCGGTTGAGCCAGAGTGCGGATTGCTGGCTGGCCATGAGTTCATGCTCGACCTCGACAAGCAAAGCCTCGGCCTTGTCGACCTGATGATGTACGGATTCCTCCAGGCCCGCCAGTTGCGTCTCGATATCTTCCGAGCTTTTTTCAAAGGAATGGCTGAACTCCCGGAAAGCAACAATGGACTCATGTTCTTCGTACCTGCCGCGATGTTCCTTGATCAATGCCGGCAACTCCCTTTCCAGCTTCCCGAAAAACAGGGTCACATCGGCCGAGATGTTTCCAAGAACCTGTTTCTCTTCATTGTCGGCCAGTTTCTCCAGCAACTCCAGTTCATCCGTGACGGCCCCGATGTGCTTGGCGGCCTTTGCCCGCAATCGTTCCGGAACATGCCCTTCGGCCCTGTCGATGATGATCTCGAGGCCCACGACGGTCAGTTCCGCGAGCATGCGTTCCACAGTCGCCACATGCAGCAGTTTTTCATGACGGACGGTATTCCCCTCCGCGACTTCGATTATGTGCTCGATGGCCTTTGAAACGTCCCTTGAGGACATCTCCGTTTCAACAAGAAGTCCGCCCAGGCAAAGAAAAATAATCAGACCGACTCCGATAAATTTACCCTTGATCGTCAACATAGGTCCCCCGCATTGCTGTTTTCATCGCTGAACGGCCGCTCCTTGCGTCGGCACGGCATCCCCAACATAAACTCCCAGATACACTTTACTATTATTATCAAGAAAAAAATTCACATGAAAGATACTTTGACTGTTCACAAAACAAGCTATATGAGCAACCCGTCATGACGAAATTCGAAATAACACCGGACAGCCCCTGGCTGGCCCCTCTCGCAGGATATTCGGACCTCCCCTTCCGACTGCTGTGCCGCAGGCACGGCGCCGGGGTGACCTGCTCCGAAATGGTCAGCGTCAAGGGGTTGGCATACAAGAACTCCGGCACCACACGGCTGCTCAACACCTGCCCGGAAGATGCTCCCATGGTCCTCCAGCTCTTCGGGGCCGATCCGCAGTATTTTCCCGCAGTCATGGAAAAGCTCGTTTCCATGGGCTACCGCAACTACGACCTCAATTGCGGTTGCGCCGTGCGCAAGGTCATGAAGTCGGGCAGCGGCGTGGCGCTCATGCGAGACGTGGATCTTTTGGTGCGCATCGCAAAAATTATGGTGGAAAAGGCGGCCCTGCACCCTAAAGGAGGCCGCGTGGGCGTCAAGTTCCGCATCGGCCCCGAATACGGCGACGAAACCTATCTGGACCTTGCCCCGCGCCTGGAGGACATCGGCGTGAATTGGGTGACCATGCACCCGCGCTACGGCAAACAGCTCTTCCGCGGCGAGGCCGACTGGTCCAAGCTGGTGAAGCTCAAGGAAGCCGTGTCCATCCCGGTCATCGCCTCGGGGGACTTGTACACCGCGCGGGACGGGGTGCGCTGCATAGGGGAAACCGGCGTGGACGGCGTCATGTTCGCGCGCGGGGCCATGTTCGACCCCACGGTATTCGACCGATTCCGCGCCCTGCGAAAAGGTCGTGAGCTGCCGCCCCTGGACGGCGCCATGCTGGCCCGGGTGGTGCGCGAACACATCCGCTTCACCCGGGAGTACGAGGGCGATGGCCGGTCCTTCCGCAAGATACGCTCCATCATCCCCCGTTACACCAAAGGCCTGCAGGGCATCCGGGCTTTGCGCGGCCGCCTGAACCAATGCGAAAGTTGGGAGGCGCTGGAAGCGGCCGCGGCAGAGATCAAGGCCATGAGAAATGCGGACGGCATTTCCCTCCCTGTTGACGACAACTGCCTGTAAAGTTTATCACTGCGTAAATTAACAATCCGAATTGCACGGAAAACGGAGAGACCATGGCTGCGACCAAAGACGGAATCCTGCTGGAAGCCGGTACCAACGAGCTCGAGATTGTGGAATTCTACCTTGAGGAAGAACCCAAGGGCGAAGCTGAAAACGGCAATGTCGTCATCGAGGAAACCGAAGACGGTGAAAAAGGGCCGAAAAAAAGCAAGAAGGCATACTACGGCATCAACGTGGCCAAGGTTCTTGAGATAATCCGCATGCCCGAAGTGACGGAAATGCCGGAAGTCTCGCACCCGTCCGTGCTCGGCGCATTCAACCTGCGCGACCGCATCATCCCCCTGCTGGACCTTTCCTCCTGGCTTAAGAAGAAACGCGTGGAAAACGAGCCGCCCAAGGTCATCGTCACCGAGTTCAACAATGTGACTTCGGCCTTCATGGTTTCCGGCGTGACCCGCATCCACCGCATCAGTTGGGAGGACGTGGAAGCGCCCAACCGCTATGTTTCCGCCCTTTCCAGCGAATCCATCACCGGCGTGGTCAAATTCGAGGACCGGCTCGTGTTCATCCTGGACCTGGAACGCATCGTGGCCGAGTTGAACCCCAGCCTGCGCCTGCGCCTGGACGACAATGTCGAGTTCGACACGAAAAATCACTACCGCGCGCTCATCGCGGACGACTCCCCACTCATCCGGGAAATGATCCGCGACCTGCTGCAGCAGGCCGGATTCCAGGTGGAAAAGACAAACAACGGCCGCGAATGCTGGGAGCGCCTGCAGGAAATGAAAAAGCACGCAACAGAGGAAGGACGGCCCATATCCGACTACGTGCAGGTGGTCATTTCGGACATCGAGATGCCCGTGATGGACGGCCATAACCTGACCAAGCGCATCAAGGACGACATCATGCTGCGCGACCTGCCGGTCATCCTGTTCTCTTCCATCATCACCGACAAGCTGCGCCACAAGGGCGAATCCGTCGGCGCCGACGATCAGTGCTCCAAGCCGGAGATCACCCAACTGGCCATCCGCGCCGCCAACCTCATCGAAGGCCGCAAGGGCGAATAATACAATAAGAACAGAGGGAAAACCTCTTGAAAGAGGTTCCCATCGGACTGACTCGGCACGTCCTGATTGTGTTATAAGCATCTATCGTCAGACCCAACGCAAACGCCCCGAACGGCATTGTCGTTCGGGGCGTTTGCGTTGTCCAGGGTTTGCAAAGGGGATTATCCCCCTTGCCCGCCGGAGGCATTTCTAACGACAATTCCCTTCGAGAAACACCTGAACGATTTCCGCAAGCCGCTCGGGCTCCTGATACATAAGCCAGTGACCGCCATTGCGAAAACGGACCACCCATGCCCCCGGCAGTTCGTCGGCCATATCCAGCCACAACCAAGGAGGAGTCACCCAATCCTCGTCGCCCCCCAAAAGCAGGACATCCTTATTCAAGGAAGAAAGCCTGTCCCTTGTGCCGCCCCATCGCTCCATGGCCAGCTTTTGCGCAGCCACCACGGCAGGTTCTGCGGGCTTTTCCGAGGTAGGAAGCCGGGAAAAGATACCGGGATGTCCTGAAAGCCATTGTGCGGGGAACAGCAGGGCCGCGAACTCCTCAGGGGAACACGCCGTCATCCGGTCCACGGCCGCCCGAACTTCCCCATCATATGCTGACGTAGGCCCGTACAAAATGAGCTTTTCCGCTCTTTCAGGCTCACGGAATGCCATTTCCTGCACGATCATACATCCCATGGACCAGCCCAAAACATGCGCACTTTGAATGCCAAGCGCGTCCAAAACTCCGAGAGCATCCCCAGCCATGAGTCCCATGCTCAGTTCTCCTGACAACGGGCCGGAGTATCCCATACCGCGATTGTCGAACAGGATGACGCGAAAATGCCGGGCCAGCCGGGCCACCAGCACCGGATCCCAGACATCCATAGTCCCGGCATACCCCATGACCAGCAGCAGCGGCTGCCCGGAACCGAGTTCACGATACGCGATCTTCGTGCCGTTGACCGCCACCCTCTTGACCGGGACGGAACGCAAAAAACCCGGTTCCGGACGAAAATGGACGCATCCGGCGAAGAGCATCTGAGCAATCACGAGGAACGACAACACGATTCTGAACATGAAATTCTCCCAACAAAAAGGCCGCCCTGAAACAAAGGCGGCCTCAATCTTTATCCTCAACTCATACGGAATCCGCTAACAAATTCTGGGCAATTGTTCGCCTTCCAGCATATTGAGCAGCCGCTTGCCGCCAAGCTTGGTGATCATGACCACCTTGCCGGGGTTGGCATCGGTTACGGCGCCGATACGGCATGCGTCCCTGCCCAACTCGTCGGCATGCATGATCTCCAAGGCCTGCTCGGCGTGCTCCTCGGGAAGAATACACAGAAACTTGCCCTCGTTGGCCAGATAGAGCGGATCGAGACCAAGGAAGGAACAGCCGCCGCTCACCTCGGACCGGACTGGAATGGCTCCTTCCTCCAACTCGCAACAGACATTGGAAGAACTTGAAATCTCGTTCATGGTCGTAGCCAGGCCTCCGCGGGTCGGGTCGCGCAACACGTGCACATCGGGCAGTTCGCGCACCAGCTTCACCAGCAAATGGTTGAGCCCTGCGGAATCGGACTGTACACCGGCCTCGAACTCCAGTCCCTCACGAGTGCCCAGAATGGTCAGCCCGTGATCGCCCATAGTGCCGCTGAGCAGGATGGCGTCACCGACTCTGGCCCGGTCGCCGCTGGGAGCCGGGTCCACGAATATCTCACCGATGCCCGTGGTATTGATGAAAATGCGGTCCACGGCCCCCTTGGGCACTACCTTGGTGTCGCCGGTGACGATCTTCACCCCGGCCTTGCGGGCCGCCTCACCCATGGAGGCGACGATCTTCTCCAGGTCGGCCATGGGCAGACCTTCCTCGATGATATAGCCGCAGGTCATGTATTTGGGAACGGCCCCCATCATGGACACGTCGTTGACCGTGCCGTGTACGGCCAGGGAACCGATGTTGCCGCCCGGGAAAAAAATGGGGTCCACCGTAAAGGAATCGGTGCTCATGGCGATACGGCCGGAAACCGCAAGCTCTGCGGCGTCATTGAGCCGATTCAGTTCGTCGTTGCCGAAATGATCCAGGAAAAGTTCGGAGATGAGGCGCTGGGAGGCTCGGCCCCCGCTGCCGTAGTCGAGAAGGACTTTGTCACTCATGATCAGTCAACCTTGTATTTGTAGTAGGCGGCGCAACTGCCCTCGGTGGAAACCATGCATGGCCCCACGGGATTGGCCGGGGTACAGGCCTTTTTGAACAGCGGACATTGGTCAGGGCTGAGGATGCCCTTGAGCACCTGACCGCACTTGCAACCCGGCAGGGGCGGTGCTTCGGTGATCTCGACGCCGAATTCGCGTTTGGCGTCCATGTCGGCCCATTCCTCGCGAATTTCCAAGCCACTGCCCGGAATCAGGCCGATGCCGCGCCACAGGGCGTCCGAAATCTCAAACACGTCGTACAGCACCTCACGAGCCTTGGCGTTGCCTTCGTCGGAAACCGCACGGCGGTAGTTGTTGGCCACATGAGCCTCGCCCTTGTTGCGCCACCGGACCATGTCAAGCAGGGACTGAAGAATGTCCACGGGCTCGAACCCGGTGACGATGGCGCTGCGGTCGTAGTCGGCGGCAATATAGTTGTAGGGCTCAAGACCGATGACCGTGGAAACGTGGCCGGGCAAAATAAAACCGTCGATACGCGTAGCCGTGTCGTCCATGAGCGCGGCCAGGGCCACGGGCACCGTCTTGTGAAACGGCAGGACGCGGAAATTGGAAATCCCCTGCGCGCGGGCCATGGTCATGGTGGCGGCGATGGTCGGCGCCGTGGTCTCAAACCCCACGCCCAGAAACACGACCGTGTCATCCGGGTTCTCTTTGGCGATCTTCAGGGCGTCAAAGGGCGAATAGATGACGCTGACGCGTGCGCCGTCGGCTTGTGCGGCCTTGAGATTGCGACCTCCGTGCCCGGGAACGCGCATGAGGTCCCCGAAAGTGGCGATGATCACGTCGTCGCGCCCGGCCAGGTCCAGGAAGGCATTGACCTCGGATTCATGGGTGACGCAGACGGGACAGCCCGGACCGCTCAGGTGCACAATGCCTTCCGGCAGCAAGGACCGCAACCCGCTCTGGAAGATGGCTACGGTATGGGTGCCGCAGACCTCCATGAAGCGGAGCTCCCCCTCCAGCTCCTTGTCCAGTTTTTCGAGCAGCGCCCTGCACAGCTCGGGGTCACGAAATCTATCAAGAAGTTTCAGGCTCAACTCCCCACCTCACACTGCTTAAGGTTCAGCCGTCAACGGCATGCCTTCCCGGGGCGCGGACATAAAAAAAGCAACCCTGCCAGACAGTTGAACAGGCAGGGCGCCTATGTGTTCAACCATGGAGCCCGGAAGTTGCTTGCATCAGCATGTCAATGAGGAATCATATACGGAAGCGCCATGCGAAGCAAATGGGAAAGGCAACAAAAAAGGGACGAAAGCTTACGCTTTCGTCCCTTGAGTCTCCACATTTCTGCGAATTAGACGCAGCCGGTGGGCTTGGGCAGGCCAGCCATTTTACAGGCTCCCTTGCCAGGTCCGGACGGGAACAGTTCGTAGATTTGCTTCAGCTTGAAGCCGGTGACCTTGGAAAGAATGCGGACCATCGGAGCGATGCCGTTCTTCTTGTAGTAGTCCTGCAGGAAGTCGATGACCTTCTGGTGATCGTCGGTCAGTTCCTTGATGCCTTCGGAGTCCTTCACGTAGTCAACCCACTCAGGGCACCAGCTGTCGAACTGGAGCAGGAAACCGTCTTCGTCGACCTCAAACTGTTTGCCCTCGAATTCTACTACTGCCATTGTAATGCCTCCTCGATTTTGCTTCAAATGATTCCGGCGATTTGCGCCGGGCACTTCACAAGATGTATCTATGAAGTGTGAAGTCCTCGTTTAATTTGTGACGAGAAAAAGTTCAAGTAGAAATTACACGGCAACTCCTTCTTTCCCGCAGGAATTCGATCGCATACCGATTCCTGTCCCGGCTTTATTTTTGGGAAACGAAGTGATAACAATACGGAAATACGTCGCACACGGGCCTGCTCCGTCAGGCCTGCAAACCATTTCAACAGGTTCCTAATTCCTCATGAACCAGTCGAAACTCGATCAAGAAACCGTCAGGAGACCGTTCATCCCCACAGTTCCGGCTCCGCCCTCCTCCGTCATCGATCCGTCCTGGCACATCCCGGACGATGAGGAGTGTTTTGCGCTCTGGGACAGGTTCGAGATGTTCGACAACGTGCGCAAGCACAGCATGACCGTGGCCGAGGTGGCCACCTGCGTGGCGCAGCGCGGCATGGAAAAGGGCTTCGACGTCAACGTCCCACTGGTGCGGGCCTCGGCCCTGCTCCACGACCTGGCCAAGACGTATTCCATCAAATTCGGAGGAAACCACAGCCAGCTCGGCGGTGCGTGGGCCCAGGAACTGACCGGCAACCCGGTGCTGGCCGCCGGAGTCACCCACCATGTATACTGGCCTTTTGCCATAGACCTGGACAAATATTTTCACCAACTGACCGTGCTCTATGCGGACAAACGCGTGCGCCACGACCAGATCGTGGGCGTGGAACCTCGTTTCGACGATCTCATCGTGCGTTACGGCATCACCGACCTCATAGCCAGACGCATCCAAATAACCAAAGAACAGGCCCTCAAGGTGGAACAAGCCTTTGACGCGGCCCTCGGGATCATCCTCAATGAATGTACTTTTGATAGCGGGCGGTTGGAGTAGCGAACGCGAAGTCTCGCTGAACGGTGCTGAAATCATCCGGCAGGCTCTGGAACGCCTGGGCCATGATGTCCGCATGTTCGACCCTGCCCTGGAATTCGACGCCCTATTGGACAACGCCCGGCAGGCTGACTTCGCCTTCATCAACATGCACGGTTCGCCGGGCGAGGACGGCCTGGTGCAGGCCATGCTGGAACGGGCTGACTGCCCCTACCAGGGGCCGGGGCCGGCCCCGTCGTTCCTGGCTCTGAACAAGGCGGCCAGCAAACAGATCTTCCGCGCCAAGGGCATTCCCACGCCGGACTGGCGACTCATCACCGAACGTCCCGAACCGGGTTTCGACCTCGGCTTGGAGTTCCCGGTCTTTGTCAAGCCCAATGCGGGCGGCTCCAGTGTGGACATGGGCATCTGCCGCGACCGGAAGTCCCTTGAACGCCAGTTGAACATCATCTTCGACCACTGCGACCTGGCCCTGGCGGAACGTCTGGTGGAGGGCACGGAACTGACCTGCGGCATGCTGGGTGACAAGGCGTTGCCTCTGATCATGATCCGCCCCAAAGGCGACGCAGAATTCTTCGATTACGAAAACAAATACTCGGCCGACGGCGCAGAAGAAATATGTCCCGCTCCAGTGGACGACTCCGTCCGGGACATGGTCCAGAAATACACATTGCAGGCCAACGAGGCCCTGGGCCTGACCGGCTGCAGCCGCGCCGATTTCATCCTGGACGAAAGCGGCAAGCCCTGGCTGTTGGAGATCAACACCCTGCCGGGCATGACCGCCACCAGCCTGCTGCCCCAGGCGGCCGCCGAAACCGGCCTCGAATTCGACGCCCTCATCGCCGAACTGATCCGACTCGGCCAGGCGGAGCGCTCCTGACGATGGGGAAACTCCTGAACACGGCCATGACGGCCTACGACCTGGCCTGGCGCGCCGCCGTCCCCTTGCTGGGCGGCAACAAGCGGCTCAAGCACGGACTGGGACAGCGAACCCTGGAAGACGGGCTGCCCGCCAAGGCTGACCTCTGGATCCAGGGAGCCAGCGGCGGGGAGAGCTACCTGACCTGGGAGGTGTTGCGACGACTGGAAAATCCGCTCAAGGACAGGTCCCTCAACGTACTGGCCACCACCAACACCAAGCAGGGCATGGAAATCCTGGAACGGGCCGCCGAGGACATCAACTCTTCCAAACGCGGCATAGCCTTGCAGACACACTATTTTCCGTTCGATGCGCCGAGCATCATGCGCCGGGCCTTGGCCCACGCCGCTCCCCGGGTGGCCCTGATCCTCGAAACCGAAATCTGGCCCGGCTTCCTGCGCGCCTGCAAGGAACAGGGAACAAAAATCGTGCTGGCCAACGGCCGCATGAATACCAGGAGCCTGGCCGGCTACCTGGCCGCCAAAGGCCTGTTCCGGGAATTGGCCCCGGACCTGGTATTGGCCATGTCCGACCGGGACGCCATGCGCTTCGCCACCTTGTTCGGCCGCGACCGTGTCCAGACCATGCCCAACATCAAGTTCGACCGCATGGGGGCCTCCGCAGCCATGTCCCGCAAGGACAACCCCTTGAAAGACACCATTGCGCCGCGGACCGATTTCGTGGTCTTCGGTTCGGTGCGCAAGGAAGAGGAACAGGATGTGGAACGGCTGGTGGCCGATCTGCATCGCAGCATGCCCAAAGCCGTCATCGGCCTGTTCCCCCGGCACATGGAACGCATCGACCGCTGGAAGGAGCTGTTGGACCAGAACGGTCTGCCCTGGACGCTGCGCAGCGAGCAGACCGGAACCGCGGCTCCCGGCGTCACCATTCTCTGGGACACCTTCGGCGAGATGATACCGGCCTATGCCCTGTGCCGGACCGCCTTTGTGGGCGGCAGCCTTGCCTCTCTGGGGGGACAGAACTTTCTGGAACCGCTGACTTGCGGAGTGGTCCCCGTGGTGGGGCCCAGCTGGCACAATTTTTCCTGGGTAGGCGAAGAAATCTTCCAATCCGGACTGGTCCGACAGGGCCAAAACCGGGAAGAAGTACTCGCCATGCTTTTGGAACAGCTGAAGAATCCTCCTGCCCGCAGGGACGTAGTCGCAAAAGTCCGCACCTACATCCGCAAGCGGCAGGGAGGCGCGAAAACGGTATGCAAACATATTGCCCATTTGGTCATTAATGATTAAAGACCCATCACGGTAAACAGAATGATCACCATCCCCGACTGCTACGGCATCATCCCCGCGAGGTACGAGTCCTCGCGCTTTCCGGGCAAGCCTCTTGCAGACATGCTGGGCAAGCCCATGTTCTGGCACGTGTATGAACGCGCCCGCCGTTGCCCGTTGCTGAAAAGCGTCACCCTGGCCACGGACGACGATCGCATCTACAAGGCCGCCCTGGATCTGGGCGTGCCCGTGGTCATGACCTCCACCACCCATGCAAGCGGCACGGACCGCGTCCTGGAAGCCGCCCGCATCATCGGCGTGGAACCGGGCGAAGTGGTGGTAAACATCCAGGGGGACGAACCGGCCCTGAATCCCGTCATGCTGGAAGAGTTGCTGGAACCCTTCACCCGCTGCCCGGCCATGGTCACCACCCTGGTGAGCCAGATCAGCCCGGAAGAGGCTCAGTCCCCGGACCGGGTCAAGGCGGTGGTCACCCAGCACGGCCGCGCACTCTACTTCTCCAGGGCCATGGTTCCCTATGACCGGGAAAACCTAATGCATTCCTACTACCTTCATGTCGGGCTCTACGCCTTTCGCATGGAGGCCCTTATACGTTTCGGCGAGTTGGACCCCAGCCCGCTGGAGCAGCGCGAGAAACTGGAACAGTTGAGGTTCCTCGAGGACGGCATCACCATCCACGTGACAGAAACGAAGCACTGCTGTCACGGCGTGGACCGGCCAGAGGATTTGGATAAAGTCATCAGCATTTTGGAGCAGGAATAAATGAAAGCTATTCTGGCCCTTGAGGACGGAACGATTTTCGAAGGCACCTCGTTCACCGGCGAGGGAGAGGCCTGCGGCGAGGTCATCTTCAACACCGGCATGACCGGGTATCAGGAAATTCTGACCGATCCGTCCTATACCGGACAGATGGTCTGCATGACCTACCCGCTCATCGGTAACTACGGAGTGAATCCCGAGGATGTGGAGTCCGAAAAGGTCCAGGCCTCGGCCATGATCGTCAAGGAGTGCTGCAAGAAACCCAGCAACTGGCGATCCTCCATGTCCCTGCCCGAATACCTGACACAGGCGGGCGTCATGGGCATCGAAGGAATCGACACCCGCGCCCTGACCCGCCATCTGCGCATCAACGGGGCCATGCGCGGCGTCATCGCCTGTGGCGACGTTTCAGCCGAGGAACTGGTGGCCAAGGCCAAGCAGGCGCCCTCCATGGAAGGGCTGAACCTGGCCGACCGCGTCTCTTCGGAGAAGCCCTATGCATGGGTGGACAACAAACCCAAATATTTCGACACGCTGAATAAAGCCGAATGGTCCGGTCAAGGGCCAAAACTCGTGGTCTACGACTTCGGCGTGAAGTGGAACATCCTGCGCTGGCTGACCGAGGAAGGGTTCGATCTTCTGGTGGTGCCCTCCTGCACGAGCCCGGAAGAGGTGCGAGCCCTGAATCCTGACGCCGTCTTTCTCTCCAACGGACCGGGCGATCCGGCCGCCGTGGAAACCGGGGTGGCCGCCGCCAAAGACCTGACCGAGGATTACCCTGTGGCGGGCATCTGCCTGGGCCACCAGATCCTGGGCCTGGCCATGGGCGGCAAAACCTTCAAACTCAAGTTCGGGCACCACGGCTGCAACCATCCGGTCATGGACAAAACCACCGAGAAAATCGAAATTTCGTCCCAAAACCACGGATTCTGCGTCGATATAACCGGCTTGAATTTCCTGGAAGCTACGCATATCAACTTGAATGATGGAACTCTTGAGGGTTTCGCCCACAAGGAAAAGCCGATCCTGGCCATCCAGTATCACCCTGAAGCTGCTCCGGGCCCGCACGACAGCCGCTACTTCTTCAGCCGCTTCCGGGAAATGGTCAAAGACGCTTGCGGAAAATAAAAACGGTACGACTCCAGTCACGAGGCAACAATGTCCAATGAATTGATCAAGGCTCGAAAAAAGCTGACCGGCGTGAGCAGTCTGCTGAAGAAGGGCAAATACATGCCCGCCGCCCAGGCTGCGTACGACGGCACCCTCATCATGCTCAAGCAGTCGCTCATGAAGGGCGAACGCCACGAATTCGAGGATCTGCTGAAAAAGGTCGCCTACAGCCTGAATTCCGACGACAAGCTGCGCCAGGTCTATCCCTTGGTCATCAGTTACGAGCCGGGCAAGGAAAAGGCTTTCCTGGAGGCCATGAAAGAACTGCTTCGCCTCCTGCAGGAAAAACTGAACGAAGAGGCCCAACTCGACATCGCGGCCATAGAAACTCGTAAGAAGGCTGGTTTGGCCAAAGGGCAAGAACTCCTGGACAGCAAGGATTTCGACAAGGCCAAGTCCGTCTTCGACAAGCTCATATCCGAATTCGGCGGCGACGTGGATCTCAAGGCCGACATCGCCGACCGCTACCTGAACGCCGAGCGCTACCAGGAGGCGTTCAACCTCTTGGACGACGCCTTGCGCGACGACCCCAACGCTCTGTTCCTCTACAACCGCATCGGCATCGTCCTGCGCAAAATGCGGGACTACGAGACCGCCGAGAAATACTATCTCAAGGCCCTGACCATTGAGGACAGCGACGAGTACCTGCTCTTCAACATGGGCAGGCTCTACTACGACTGGAAAAAATGGCCCAAGATGGCCCAGGCTGCCGAGCGCGCCCTGGGCATCAATCCCGAATTCAAGGAGGCGGCCAAGATGCTTGCCTTCGCCACCAAGAAAATGGGCTGACCAAGCTGCCGAGCATACCGCGTCCACTCTGCTGCGACACAAAGCTCACACTCGAAAGTGTGAGCTTTTTTTACGCCTCGCGGACACGACTTACGCGGACATTGGAAAAATGAAAGACAGGAATTATCATGGGTTGAATTCTCCCTCTTGTTCCCATCCCCTTTCCTTTCAGGTATTGAAAGGCATGGAACACATTCACTGCGACGTTCTCGTTCTCGGAGCAGGCCTGGCCGGTCTCCGGGCGGCCTGGGCGGCCAAAGAGCACGCCCCGTCCCTGTCCGTGCTGGTGGCGACCGGACCTTCCGGACCTTCCGGTTCTTCCTTTGCCAACCGCAACAACGCCCTGGGCATGCAGGTGCTCCTCTCGGATGAGGAATGCCGAATCTTTGTCCGGGAAGTGCTCGATCTGGCCCCTCCCGGCACAGTGGACGAAACACTGGTCCAACTCCTGGCCAGGGAGAGTGAAGCCCGTTTCCGCGACCTCCAAAGCCTGGGCCTCGATTTCCGGCGCGAGGAAAACGGAACGGCCGCGCGCCAGCCGGGCTGCGGCAGCCCGTACCGTCGGGCGGCGATCTTTGACAACCTGGCGCACACCTTCAACCAATTCATTGTTAAAACAAATGGTTGTAGCATCGACTTTGCAACCAACACTTCCCTGCTCGGCTTACTGAAAAGGGATGGCCGTTGCGTCGGGGCCTGGGGTATGAATAACGGCGGCACCCCTGTGACCTTCCAGGCCGGAGCCACTATCCTGGCACTTGGAGGCCCGGCCCCTCTCTATCAAAACAGGATTTGCGGCACGGGCAACACCGGGCTGGCCCTGGGGATGCTGCGTGAAGTGGGCGCAAAGACGGCCAATGAATCGTTTCTGCAGTTCATGTGGTACGACGGCCACGGCCGTTTCCAGAATCTCACCAGGCTGCTGGGCAACGGGGCCTATGTGGTCAGGCAGGACGGCCGCAGGGTCATCCCGGACATCCGGGAGGATCTGCTGGCCTCGCGCGAAGGCCACTGCCCGGCTTTCTATGGCCGGGAGGATGCCACGACTGACGAATTCCTGCTTTCCCATGCCTGGGAGGACGGCTGGTGCCGGGTTGAACTTTCCGGGGAGGTCGTGCTCATCTCGCTCATGGCCCATGCGGGCAACGGAGGGGCCGTGGTGAATGCGGAAGGAGCTACCTCCCTGAAGGGACTGTACGCGGCGGGCGAATGCGCCACGGGCATGCACGGCGCCAACCGCATGGGCGGAGCCATGGTCCTTGCCACCCAGGTCTTCGGCAGACGCGCAGGACTCGCCGCGGCCGAACTGGCCGAAGTCATGCGGGATGTGAAACGGCCCGATGCGAAATTACCTCCCGGAGCCTTTGCCCTGCATGATGACCAGTACCGGATTGACATGGACATCCTCCGCAAGGGCATGCAAAGACACGCCCTGTTCGGCCCGCGCTCCGGGCTGGAGACGTTCCGCATGGAGCTGCGGGAGATCGAGCGGTCCTCCGACGACCGGCGCACCCTTGTTGCGACCGGGTCCGCCCTGGCAATTGCGGAGCACGCATTGGCTTTCGCCGAGGTGTAACAGCAGATTATGCGCTGGGGAAAGCCCCCCTTTAGCTTGCCTTCCCGGAACCATTCATCGATTGCGCTGTGCAAAACGATAAAAATCAACCATGAAGGGAACACCCCTTCAAGATCTTGTCGATAGATTTTTTCCGGCCGTAGAACGCCATCCCCACAAGGTTCAACTCATCACTCGAAACGGCCTCAACCGCCGCACGGTTGTCCTTATCGTTAAGGGTTGCGAAAAGCTCCTCGGTATACACCGTGAAATCAATATCCCGTTGCAGGGCTTTCCTGTGAATCGACTTCATCTTTTTCCGGTCCGCACTGAAAACCATGACCGGTTGTTTGATCATGGGAAGATAGGAAACGCCGGAGCCGTCCACATACTCCTCACCCATGACTTCCTGCGTCCCCGCTATACCGCTGACCGTAAATGCGGTTACGTTCAACTTCTGCCATGTCTGCAAGTCCTCCCTGACGACAACAGCTATTTTCGTGTCGAATTTCATGTTCACTCCTCTCTCTACCTACAAATTGATTTCCATCTGGATATTGCACCTTTCATAAGGGGAATGCTGGGCCGTCCCTCTCTCAAATCCCAGCTTTCTGTAAAGGCTGATTGCCGGCTTGAGCTTGGTATTGCTTTCCACAACCGCCTTGGCCGCTCCCAAGGAACGGGCTTTCTCAAGAGCCGCGCAGCCCAACTTCCAGCCTATGCTTCTTCCCCTCATCCCGGTGGACACCGTCATTTTCACCAATTCAAATGTCTTGGAATCCTTTTTCAGAAGAGCACACGTACCAACGACGGCATTTTCGTATAGAGCCAGGAGAATGGCGCCGCCAGGTTCCAAAATTTTTCCGTGCGGATCTTCAAGAATTTCGTAATCTTCTCTCTCTACTTTGAAATGATGCCTGATCCATTCATAATTCAAACGTTTGAAGTCTTCATGATATTCATCCGAATACTCCACAATCTCGACCTGTCGGCTCTCTCTCAGTTTTCGCCGTTCAACCACCCGCTCAAGGAAACTCCTTTCTCCGAGCAGAGACTCCATTTCCTCAAGCGCTTCCCAGAAGTCATGCCGCATCTGCCGGAGCAGTACATCCATTGCTTCGAAAACATCCTGCACCTGAACTTCCATGTTCGGAATCAATGCTTTCCCTGCAGTCGAAAGCTTCACCACATTGACGCGGGCGTCCTCAGAGCTTTTGCCCGTCTTGATGAGCCCCGCCTTGGCCATCTCCTTCACCACCTGGCTTACGACCGGGTGGGAACACCCGATGCTTTTGGACATGGTTGTGATGGAACACTCCCCCTGCCGGGACAGCAGGTAAAACACCGGAAACCATTTGGGGTGGATATCCACACCGTACATTTCATAAAGCCGCGCCGCGTCCACAGCGAAAACCTCACCCAACCGCCGTAGGCGGCTCCCCAATGCAACCTTTCCAAGATCTTGCAAAAAATCCATATTTCCAAGCCTCTTATATATATGTAGCCAACTACGTAACTTAAAACGTAATCTATGGATAACAAAAAAGCAAGCAAGGCGCCCCCTCCCGGACTTGCACCACACCCTCTCTAGAGGTATCTCTCTTTCATGAATACAAAAATCACCGTTCTGCTGGTGGATGCCTTCACCACCGTTCCCGGCAAGGGCAACCGCGCAGGTGTCGTGCTCGACGCCACCGGCCTTTCCGCCAGCCAGATGCAGGCCATAGCCGCCTTGATAAACGTCTCGGAAACCGCGTTCATGATCCCCACCCCCGAGACGGATGACCATGAATTATGGGTGCGCTATTTCACGCCCGCCATGGAAGTGCCCACGTGCGGGCACGCCACCATCGGCTCGCATTTCGCCCGTTCCAGCGCCCTCGGCATGGACAACGGTCGGGTGATCGCCAAGATCGGCGCAGGAAATCTGCCCGTGGACATCTGCACCGAGAGCGGCAGGAAAAAAGTGGTCATGACCCAGGGCGAGATCAGATTCACGCCCGAGTATGATGCAAATCTCAGGATGGAAATCCTGGAAGCGTTGGGACTTGAACCGAGCGACATGATCAGGGATCTCCCGATTCAGGAGGTTTCCACCGGCCACTCCAAGGTCATGGTGCCCATCACCTCGGTGGAAAAACTGGACAGTCTCAAGCCGGACATGGATCGTCTCAAAGAGATCAGCAGAAAAATCAGCTGCAACGGGTACTTTGTGTTCGCCTTCAACGAGGACGGGGACGAATGCCTGACTTCGGGCCGTATGTTCGCGCCCATTGCGGGAATCGACGAGGATCCGGTAACGGGCAACGGCAACGGACCGTGCGGCGCCTATATTTCCAGATACGGTCTGCTGCCGGATGCGCCGGTCTTCACCTACAAGGGACGCCAGGGCGTTGCCATGGGCAAGGAAGGAGTCATCGAGGTCACGGTTCATCGAAAAGACGGCGAGCCCAGAACCATTCAGGTAGGCGGCACGGCCGTGAAGGCCGGAACCATGAAAGTGGTGCTTACTGCGGACGCTTCGGGGAATCCATGCGCCCGTCCTGCTTACTCTTGAGTCCGGCAATGACCTCTGCGGCCTCGCGCAGGTCGTCCACCACGAAATCGGCGACCTCGCCGCAGACGGCCTCCTCCTGTGAACCCTTCCCGGTGCGCACCAGGATGGCCACCGCGCCCGTATTTTTCCCCAGAAGTACGTCGGCGCTCTTGTCGCCGATCATGAAGGCTTCGAAGGGATCGAAACCCAGTTCGCCCGCAGCCTGAATCATCATACCCGGCTCTGGCTTGCGGCAGCGGCAATTGTCGTCGGGCGTGTGCGGACAGTGATAGACCGCGTCGAAGCTCACGCCTTCCGCTTCCAGCAACTCCATCATCCGCTCATTGCAGGCACGCACGTCCTTATCGGTAAAATATCCCCGCCCCACACCGCTCTGGTTGGTGAGCAGGACCAGGCCGAAGCCCATGTCCTGGAGTCGTTTCAGGCCCTCGACGGCTCCCGGCAGCAATTCCACCCCGGCCGGATCGTGCAGGTAATGCTTGTCCACGATGACCGTTCCGTCACGGTCCAGCAGTACGTACCGTTTCCCCATCAAACAGCCTCCTTGCAGCCCACGATCATCTTGCGGACCATGTCCAGCGCGGCGAGAAAACTCTTGGTGGAAGCCTTACCCGTGCCCACCACATCGTATCCGGTGCCGTGGTCAGGCGAAGTGCGGGGACAAGGCAGCCCCAGGGTAACGTTCACGGCCTCGCCGAAATGCAGCAGCTTGAGTGGAGCCAATCCCTGATCATGGTACATGGCCAGGACGGCCGGATACTCGCCCTTGGCCGCGAAATGAAAGAGCGTGTCCGCCGGGAACGGTCCCTCCACATTGAGCCCTTCTTCCTGTGCGGCCTGCAACGCGGGGATGATGGTCTTTTCCTCTTCCTTTCCGATCCGGCCCGATTCCCCTGCATGGGGATTAAGGCCGCACACGGCGATGGGACCATGCAGACAAAGACTCTTGAGGAAAACGCTGGTCAGCCGCAGGCAACGCAGAATGCGCTCACGGGAAATCAGAGACGGCACCTGGGACAAAGGCGGATGGGTGGTCACCAGACTGACCCGCAGCAAGGGCGCACCGGTGTCGTCCATGTCGTGGCCGCACAGATGCATGCACACGCCGTCCGCGCCCACACCGAAGTGCTCGGCGAGAAATTCGGTGTGCCCCGGAAAGTCGTAGCCCGCTTTCTGGAGCATTGCCTTGTTCAGGGGGCAAGTCAGCAGCCCTTGGGCGATGCCGGCCTTGAGCACTTCCACTGCCTTTTTCAGAGCCGCGCCCGAAGCCAGGCCGCCCTCCATGGACGGAGCGCCCACAGGATAACCTATGCGGGAAAGCTCGGGAGGCTGATGCAGATAGATGCCGGACTCGGCGCCCACAATATCCTCCACTGCATCAAGATCGGTCCAAAAGGAGGTCTCCCCCGGCTTCTGAAGCCGCTCCAAGGCGACGCGGGGCCCGATGACCAAATATTTCCAATCCTCGTCCGCCTGACCCGGAAGGCAGCGTTTGATGAGTTCCGGCCCAAGTCCGCCGGGGTCGCCAAGGGTGATGCAGAGTGTATGCTGACTCATTTCTCTTTTCTTTCCGCTTTGTTCAAAGATTTCCTGTAATCGTCCAGTATGTCGCCGTGATCGAAAGCGAGCTTGGGAAGTCCGGTCAGGGGGAAAATGCGCGCCTTGCCCGCATCGTCTCCCGCCCTGAGTCTTGAAATATCGTCGGCAACCGCGAGATAGACCACACTCACGGTGTGAAAGCGGGAATCTCTGTCAGGATCGGAATAGACACCGAAAAGCCCGGAAAGCACCACGTCCAGGTTGGTTTCCTCTTTCATCTCGCGGACGGCGGCCTGCTCGCAGGATTCGCCGTAGTCCACGAATCCGCCTGGAAGCGCCCACCCGTACGGAGGATTGCTGCGCTCGATAAGCACCACACCGGGGCCCTTGTCGTCAACATCCGCCACCTGAATGATGGCGTCCACCGTGGGGAAAGGATTACGAAAGGTTTCGACAGGGGTGTTGCACTTCGGGCAATTGCGCGTGTCGTTCATGCGGGCTCCTTTTCTTGGCCGGGACTTTTGCCCATGCGGCCCTTCATGTCAAACCGGAAAGATAAAAAATAAAAAAATTTGCACTGCCCGGAACCCTCGGACTACAGGCACGCCCAATCCGCCGGCATGGCTCTCTGGCTGAAGTCGATCACACGAGTCCGGTGTGAATCGTACCTTACGCCGGAAACGAAAAAAGCTTCCAGGGAACGCCCCTGAAAGCTTCTCTCGGCTAATGTGCAAAAAAAGGAAGAAGGATGTTTTCATAGCTGCATCGGGTGTGCCAAACTTAAACCAAAAGGAGCATCAAATATAAAAGATCAACAATTCAAGCTTAATAGACACTCTCACTCTCATTTCACCCCATTCCATACGGGCAAATAGGGTAAAATTTTTTATACCGAATTCCTAAACATCGGACTATTGCCCAAGCCCGGGTTCAACTTTTTTCACTGACGGGAAGGGTGAAATGAAACTCCGCCCCATGGCCAAGTTCCGACTCGACCCAAACCCGACCCTTGTGTGCTTCCACGATGTTCCTGACGATCATGAGACCGAGGCCGACGCTGGATTCGTCGCCCGTGGGTATGGCCCCGGTGCGCACGAAGCTGCGGAACAGACGTTTCTGATTTTCCTGGGAGATGCCCGGCCCCTTGTCGCGCACCACCACATGGGCACTGTGCTTATCCCGAGACAGGGTCACCAGGACGTCCGCTCCCAGGGGGGAATACTTGATGGCATTGGAAAGTAGATTGTCCACCATCTGGGCCACACGCTCAGCATCCCCCTTCACGGGCGGCGCCTCTTGCAGATCCACGGAAATGACGATCTCCTTGGCCGCGGCAGCGATATTCTGAATGCGCACCCGCTCGCGTATCAGCGCACCGAGGTCGAAACGGCTGATACGCAGGTCCAGCCTGCCCGAATGGATCACGGAAATGTCAAGAAGGTCGTTGACCATGCCCAGCATGTTGCCGGTTGCGGTCTGTATGATGTCGAGCAGTTCGCGCTGGTCGTCGGAAAGCCCGCCCGCCCCCTCGCTCAGCAAAAGTTGCACGAACCCGTTGATGCCGTTGATGGGCGTACGCAGGTCGTGAGCCACAATGCCCAGAAACTTGGTCCGTTCCTTGTCGTGCCTGCGGAGCGCCTTGACCATCTCCATGGTTTCCACGTTCTGGAGCACGCGGCAGTTGAACTCCTCCTCCATGAACGGCTTGTGCAGAAAGTCGTTGGCCCCGGATTTGAGAAATAAAGCGGAAAGGGGCGTGCTCACCCGTGCCGAGACCCCGATGATGACCAATTCCACCTGACTGCTCATCCGGCGCAGAGAGCGCGTCAACTCCAGGCCGTCCATCTCCGGCATCTCATAGTCGACTATCGCCAGGGCGATGTCCGGGTTCTTCTCGTAGAGCTTCAGGGCCTGCCTGCCGTTCTGGGCCTCCAGCACCTGGAACATCTGCAACTGGAGCTGCTTACGAATAAATCCCCTGAACGAGGTGGAATCGTCGGCGACCAGGACCCTGATGTCCCGGTTGCGTCGCAGACGTCTGACCCGTGCCACCAAGGCGGGAACCGCATAATTGTCCTTGACCACATAGTCGATAATGTTCCGGGAAAGAATCTTTTTACGGACGTCTTCATCCAGATTGGAAGTGAAGACAATGGAGGGAATGCCGAGCTCCCGGGCGTAGTCCACCACTTCGCCGTCGGCCGCGTCCGGCAGGGTGATGTCCAGAATGGCCACGAAGACGTCGCCGGCGTGCGCATCCATGTATATGCGGGCCTCGGCAAAATTGGTGGCCGTAGCCACCTGAAACTCGTCCTTGGCCGTCAGTTGGCGGGTGACCTCGTGCAGGATGGTCTTGCTGTCCTCGACGATGAGGATGATCGGCTGTTCCACGTCTTCCATATAGCCCATGACGCCCTCTGTGGATGCTTAGAAATCAGGTCACTGAAAACCCCTGCTCCTCGAGTTGTTCCAGATCGACGGCTCCCGAGCGGATGACCTGCAGCCTCCTGCCGTCGAGCACCCTGACCACGGTTGAGGGTTCTCCGCCCTGAGGCCAGGGTTTGCCTAGATACGCGCCATCCGTCCGGGCCAGAACGCCGGGGTCCAGTTCGTCCGGAACGGCTGCGGCAGGCATGCCGCTCATGTTGGCGCTGGTGGCCACCAGGGGAACTCCCGCCCGACGGCTCAGTTCTGCGGCCACGGGATGGGGGCTCAGTCGTACCGAAGTATACCCTTCCCGATCCGAAACCAGAGACGAAAGCCCGGGCCTGGCCTTGACCAGTATGGACAGAGGGCCGGGCCAGAACGCGTCGGCCAGGGCCTGAACGCCGTCCGGGACCTCTTCGGTCACGGCATGAATACCCTCGGGCCAGCCTATGATCAACGGCAGGGGTTTGTTCATGTCCCTTGCCTTGATTTCCGCAACACGACGACAGGCCCCGTCGTCGGTAGCCGCACATCCGATGGCATAAAGCGTCTCGGTGGGATAGACGACAACGCCTCCGGCTTTCAATGCTTCAAGCACCTTGTCCACGTCCATCCTCCATCAGCAGCATGCCACACAAGGAAAAAACTGGGGATTATTTATTCCTGGATTCATGAAAAACAACCGAATATGCATACGGACGGCTAGCGCTCGTACCATTCCCGACGCAGCCGCTCCAACTCCTCTTCGGAAAATCCTGGAGTGTCATACATACCTGCGGCGTTGCGCTGCACAAAGGCCTGATAGAGAATGATGGCCGCAGCCACCGAGACGTTGAAACTCTGCACCATGCCCTGCATGGGGATATAAATCTCGTCAGGGACCACTTCGGCCAGTTCCGGTGCGGTTCCCTGGTGCTCATTGCTCAGAATCACGGCCGTAGGCTTGGTGAAGTCGAAATCCATGACCGGCCGCGCCGTCTGCGAAAACCCGGTACGCAGGATCTGACACCCCTGGTCGCGTAACCCCTGGATCATGCCCGGGCCATCCTGATGGCGAACGCGCTCCACCCATTTTTTGGCCGAGGCCGAGCTTTTTTTGGCCAAATCGGGCCATGGGGAATGAGTGTAGTAGAGATGCACCCGGGGAACCCCGAAAGCATCACAACTTCGAAGTATCGCCGACACATTGTGAGGATCCCAGATGTTGTCCATCACAAGGGTCAGGTCCTTCTGACGACACGCCAGGACGCCGTCGATACGTTGTTTTCTACGTTCGGTAATGGACTTGCTCATGTGGGGGGTCGTAGTCACTTGCCGGTCAAAATGCAAGGTCAACGTTATTATTTGCCGAGCCGTGTTGACTTTTTTTCAAGTTATATAAGAGAGTAGGGTTGCTCACAGCAAACAGACACACAAACCGGACACGGAGTGAACATGCGGGCCCTGATAGTTGAAGATGAATTCCTGAGCCGTAAGGTTCTGCGTTCTTTCCTGATGTCCCTTTTCGAGGTCGACATCGTGGTCAACGGAAAGGAAGCCGTGGACGCGTTCAAACTCGCGCACCAGGAAGGCAATCCCTACGCCCTGATCCTCATGGACATCATGATGCCGGAAGTTGACGGCATCGAGGCCCTGGAACAGATACGGGCCGTAGAGCGCGAGGAAAGGCTCACACCACGGGTCAAGGTCATCATGACCTCGGCTCTGGACGACCCCAAGACGGTCATCAAATCCTTCCACGACGGCGAGGCCTCCGGGTACATCGTCAAACCGGTGGATAAGGATAAACTATTCGCCGAACTGGAGAAACTCAAGCTCATCAAGGAATAACAAAGGCTTGCGCAATGAGCGAAGACGACGCATTGGTTGACGAGTTTTTCTCGGAAGTCAACGACAAGTATTACCCCCAAGTGCTGGAGGGAATTGAGATGCTCGAGGGCGGCAACGTGTCCGAAGGCATTGAAATACTCTCTCGCCCCCTGCACACCATCAAGGGCGTTACCGGCTTCATGACCGGTTTCGAATATGCGTCGGGCTTCACCCACAAGGTGGAGGACTTCCTGAAGAAGGTTCAGTCAGGCGGTGTGGAGCAGAGCCCGGACAACATCACCCTGCTCTCCAGAGCGGTAAACATGATATTCCAGGTGGTGGAACAGCTCAAGGAAGATGGTGTTCCGGACGAGACCGAGCCCAATGAAGTGCTGGAAAAAATCGCCGAAGCATCCGGTTCCGGCGGCGGCGACGAGGCTCTGGCCTTCGACGGCGTGGATACCGAGGAAAAGAACGGCGCCCTCGTGCTCCGCATAAAGGACGCCCGTGTCCACTTCGCCGCCCAGCGCGACCTGCTCACCAGCGCAATCCTCAAGGCCGAACCCGGCAGCAAGGTACTGCTGGACCTGAGCCGGGTCCTGACCTTCAATTCGGCGGCCTGGGACACGGTTGTCTCCTACTCCGAAGTCTTCGACATCGCCGCAGCCGGTTTGTGCCCCGCGTGCAAAGAGGTCTTTTTTTCCTGGGGGTTCGACAACAACATCCCCTTGTATCCCGACGAAGAATCCTATTTCAAAAGCATGTCCGATTAGCCTGGAGATAAGTGCGCCATGCGAGACAACATTCTCGAATGCATAGAAGAGATCGAAAAGGAGGTAATGGACCTCGAAGCGGGCAAGGGAGGAGGCGTCGAACTCGTCATGAACTCCCTGGGACTCTCGCACATGCGGGTCCAGTCCGCCCAGGTCATTGCCATTCTGGACATGCTCACGGACGGCATCACCCCCGTCACGCCGGAAATCATCACGGCCATGCTGTGCATTGTCGAAGCCCAAAAGAAATTTCTCTACTCCCTGGCTGGCATCCTGGACGAAGGCCCTGCCATTCTGGACACCTCCGAAGTGGAGGCCGAGGCCAAGGACATGGAGGCAGCCGAGGAAGCCATAGCCGCGGCCATGGGCGGCGAGCCCGCCACCGCCGAATCCGCGGCAGAGGCCAAGGCGGAAGAAAAAACCGCAGCCAGAGCCGAAGAAAAGCCGGAAGGCAAACAGGAGGCCCCGGAGAAACCCATGGCCGCCCAGGCCATCTCCTCCATCCGCGTGGCCACGGACCGCCTGGATCGGGTCATCGAACTGGTGGGCAAGCTCATGGTCACTTACGCGGTCATCGCCCAGAGCGGCATGCGCGTGGACAGCAAGATCACCTCAAGCCTGCGCGAATTGGACAACGTCATCAGCAAACTCCAGCAGGAAGTGGACGCCATCCGCCTGGTGCCGCTCAAGCAGATATTCATGCCCATGCACCGGCTGGTGAAGAGCCTGAGCCAGAAGATCGGCAAGAAGCTCGACTTCAACATAGTGGGCGAGGAACTGGCCCTGGACAAGACCATTGTGGAATCGCTCAACGAACCCCTGGTGCACCTGCTGCGCAACGCAGTGGACCACGGCATGGAAACGCCCGAGGAACGCGTTGAGACAGGCAAAAGCGAGACGGGCGACGTACGCCTGTCCGCATGGCGCAAGGGCGAGTATGCATACATTGAGGTGCGCGACGACGGGCGCGGGCTCAACCCGGAAAAAATTCTCAACAAGGCGCTGGAAAAGGGCCTTGCAGATCCGGACACGGAATACGAGGACGAGGAAATCCTCCAGTTCGTGCTCATGTCCGGTTTCAGCACTGCGGAAAAGGTCACGGACGTATCCGGCCGAGGCGTGGGCATGGACGCGGTGGTCAACGCCATCAAGGTGGGCCTGGACGGCGATGTGCAGATAAAAAGCGTGCTCGGTCAGGGAGCCACCTTCACCATCACCATTCCCCTGGACCGTTCCGCCAACGAGGGGATCGTGGACGCTCTGGTCTGCCGGGTGGGCGGCGAAGTCTTCATCATTCCCAGTCGCGACGTGGTGGAGATCTACGTGCCCAAGCTCAACGAAGTGGTGGAACTGCCCGACGGCCGCGAAACCGTGGACGTACGCGGACACGTGCACTCCCTGCTCCGGCTGGCCGAATACCTTGAGCTCAAGGCCGAGATCGACAGTGTGGACCGCGCCCAGACAGTGGTGGTGCGTACCGGCGACTACCGGGCCGCCATCCTGGTGGACGAGGTCATTCGCCAGCAACAGGTGGTCATCACCCGTTTTACCGTGCCCGTGGAAGAGGTCTACGACCTGCCCATCCTGGGCTACGGCATGATGGGCGAATCAGACGCCCTGGTCATCGACGTGGAGGAACTGCTGCAGAAAATGGACGAAAGCGGCGGCGTTCAGGCCGCTTGACAGGGAAAGCCCCCCCGAATAGAAGAAAACTGCTCCAGGCGCCCGCAAGGGCTTGCAAGGGAATCCCGTTGAAATCGGGAGCGGACCCGCCGCCGTGAACCCTGTTGATCGCTGTCGGAAAGAGCCACTGGGAAACCGGGAAGGTCGGCAAGCGTAGGGGGAGCCGGAAGACCTGCCTGCAGCGTGTCCAAGTTCCGCCATGGCGACAACGGGGCTACTTGTCCGCCATGAGCCTGCGAAGGGAAAAAACGGCGTACCTTCCATCTGCCTGTGCAATGGAAGGTTTTCTTTTTCCCGCTCAACATCGCCCCTCCAAACAACGGAGGAAGCAATGCGCTTCATCGCACCCTTGTTTGCTCTTCTGCTCCTGTTCACGTCCCCGGCCATGGCCGGACACGGCTCGGAACAGGGCCCCGCCAAAAAGGCCGTCGTCCTGACCGCCTTCGGCACTTCCTATCCCGAGGCTCTCAAATCCATCCTGAACATCAAACAGCGTGTGGAAAGGGCCGTTCCCGGCGTCCCGGTCCGCCTGGCCTTCACCTCCAACATCATCCGCAAGATCTGGCAGGAACGCCAGGGGGACAAGGCCTGGCAAAAGGCCAATCCCGACGTGCCCGAGGAAGTGCTTTACGTGAAGACGCCCCTTGCCACCATCGCGGACCTGCAGAATGACGGCTACCGCGACATCACGGTGCAGTCGCTGCACGTGTTTGCGGGCGAGGAATTCCACGACACCCTGGTCATGGTATCGGGGCTGCGCTCCATCAAGGCCATGAAGGCCAAGTTCAGTCCCTTTGCGCGCCTTGCCCTGGGGCGCCCCGCCCTGGGCATGCCCGGCGTCGAGCACCCCTACACCGATGACATCGCCGCGGCAGTGAAGACACTGAAGGCCGACGTGAACGAGGCCAGGAAGATGGATGCCGCCCTGGTGTACATGGGACACGGCAATGACTTCTTCTCCACCGGCATATACGCCGAATTCCAGAAGGATATGCAGGACGAGTACGACTGGCCGGTCATCGTGGCCTGTGTGGAAGGTTTTCCGCAGTTCGACCACGTCCTGGCTGATCTCAAGACTTCGGGCAAGAAGAAGGTGCTCCTGAAGCCCTTCATGGTGGTTGCGGGCGATCACGCCAGCAACGACATGGCCGGCGGGGAGGACGACTCCTGGAAGGTCATGCTCACCAAGGCGGGCTACCGGGTAAAGACCGAACTGCGCGGCCTCGGCTGTATGGACGCCTGGGCCGATCTGTACGTGAGCCACCTCAAGGACGCCATGCAATAGGGCCCAGGCGACAATGTATGAAACCGCTCCCCGCAGCCCCGTCCGGACGGGCTTCTGGATTCCTCTGCTGGCAGGTGTTCTCTTCTGCCTGACCGTGGCCGCCACGGGCATGGGATTCATCGCCATCCCGTCGGAAAACGTGCTCCGGGTCATGGCGCACAAGCTGTGGGGGGCGGACGTTTCAGGCCTCGATCCGCTCTTCATCAACGTGATCGTCGACGTCCGGCTGCCCCGCATCCTGACCTCGGCGGCCGTGGGTTTCGGCCTGGCCGTATCCGGCGCCGTATTCCAGGGCATCCTGCTCAACCCCCTGGCCGACCCGTTCACCCTCGGCGTTTCCTCGGGGGCGGCCTTCGGAGCCTCTCTGGCCCTGCTCCTAGGACTGACCTTCGCCACGCCCTACTCGGTCTGTCTGTTCGCTTTTGCCGGGGGCCTGCTCACCCTGCTCGCGGTCATGGCCATAGCGGGCAAGGACGCCAGTCTGTCGCCCACCAGCCTGATCCTGTCCGGAGTCATCGTTTCAGCCATCCTTTCTGCGGGCATCAGCTTCATCAAATATATGGCCGACGAACGCGTGTCCGTGATCATCTTCTGGCTCATGGGCAGTTTCGCCTCCAAAACCTGGGGGGATGTATTCTTCACCGTGGCGGCGAGCCTGGCCGGATTCGCTGTCTGCCTCTATTTCGCCCGCGACCTCAACGTCATGTCCATGGGTGATCGCTCGGCACGCTCCCTGGGCGTGGACACGGGCCGCGTGCGCCTGATTCTCCTGGCCGCAGCCACGCTGGTCAGCGCCGTGTGCGTGTCCGTATCCGGCATCATCGGGTTCGTGGGCCTCATGGTGCCGCACCTCATGCGTTTCGTGACCGGCCCGGATAACCGGCTGCTCATCCCGGCCTCGGGACTGTGCGGCGCCATCCTGTTACTGGCCGCGGACACCCTGACCCGGGCCGTGCTGCCTCAGGAAGTGCCCATCGGCGTGCTCACCGCGCTCATCGGCGGTCCTGTCTTCTGCGTCATCTTCCGGCGCAAGCAGATGGGAGGTGAACGTGGCTGAGGCTTACACTCTGCGCAACATCCACTTCGGATACAACGGCAAAACCGTCATTACGGGGCTGGACCTGAACATCACCGAGGGAAAACTGACGGCCATCGTCGGCCCCAACGGCAGCGGCAAGTCCACCCTGCTGGATCTCATGGCAGGCTACAGGGAACCGCAGTCGGGCAGCGTGGAACTGCTCGGCAGAAATATCCGCAACTACGGCCAGCTGGAGCTGTCCCGCACCACGGCCATGGCCCCGCAGGAATTCGGCTTCAAATTCCCGTTCACCGTATGCGAGGCCGTGCTCATGGGCCGCCACCCGCACGTTCCCCGTTTTTCCGCTCCCTCAAAACAAGACCGGGCGCATGCGGACGCAGCCCTGAAGATCATGGACCTGACGCCGCTGGCAAGCCGCTCGGTGGCCGCCCTTTCCGGCGGCGAACGCCAGCGCACCGTCATAGCCCGCACTCTGGCCCAACAGACTCCGGTCATTCTCCTGGACGAGCCCACCTCCAGCATGGACATCCGCCACGCGCTGGTCGCCCTGCGGGAGTTCAGACGGTTAGCCGTCGAGAAAAAACACACAGTGGTCGCGGTCCTGCATGACCTGAACCTGGCCGCGTCGTTCGCCGACGAGATCGTGCTGCTGCGAAACGGAGACGTGCACGCCACTGGCGCTGTCAAGGAAACCCTGACCCCGGACAATGTCCGAGCGGTCTTCGGCGTGCACTGCAATGTACGCTGGGACGACTTCGCCAACCACCTTTCCGTGTCCTACCGCCTGGAGCCCTGATGCGCATCTTCTTCGCTCTCCTGCTCTCCCTCATGACCGCACTCCCGGCTCTGGGCGCGTCCATTACGGACACCGCCGGACGTGTCATCCCCTGCGACAAGCCGTATACCCGCATCATCTCGCTCTATGCGGCACACACCGAAAATCTCTTCGAGCTGGGCCTGGCTGCGGAGATCGTCGGCGTTTCCCGCAACGAGGACTTCCCCGCAGCCGCCCTCGAAAAACCGACCTTCAACGCCCGCGACGGCGTGGAACGTTTTCTTGCGGCCCATCCCGACCTGGTGCTCATCCGCCCCATGCACTGGCGCGCCTATCCCGAACTCTGGAAGGCGCTGGACCGGGCGGGCGTCCGGGTGGCCGTGCTTCAGCCCTCGTCCGTGAAGGACATGTACGAATATTGGAAAGCTCTCGGACAACTGACCGGCAGGCAGGGTCCGGCCCGGAACATGACCGAACGGTTCAAGGCCGGATTAACCAGACAGCGACACAAGCTGGCCGCCATTCCCGAGAACAAACGGCCCAAGGTTTTTTTCGAGTCCATCCACCGCAAGCTGAGCACCTTTTCTCCGAACTCCATGGCCATGTTCGCCCTGGAGAACGCCGGAGGCACAAACGCCGCCCCGAATGCGGCACCGCGCCACGGCACCAACATCGCGGCCTACGGCAAGGAACGTCTCCTGGCCAGGGCCGACACCATCGACGTGTATCTCGCTCAAACCGGGACCATGAACAGGGTGAGCGGGAAAGACATAGTACGCGAGCCGGGCTTTGCCGCCCTCAGAGCCGTGCAAAACGGAAGAATATATCTGGTGGATGAAAGCCTGGTGTCCAGACCCACCCTGCGACTGCTCGCAGGCATCGAGCGGCTGCACAAGTTACTCTACCCGGGAAACCGTAATTGACTGCCGGGCCAAAACCATTCACATTCACCTCCCTCAAAGGGAGACCAAGGAAATACAATGACGCAATCCGGAAAACTCTACGGTATCGGAGTCGGCCCCGGTGATCCCGACCTGTTGACCGTCAAGGCCGCCAAAGTGCTCGGCACCGTGGACGTGGTCTTTGCGGCCGCCTCCACCAAAAACGACTACTCCACGGCCCTGGGAATCGCCAGACCGCACATGCGCAAGGACGCAGTGGTCCGCCACCTCGGCTTTCCCATGACCAAAGACAAGGCCGAGTTGGAAACCGCCTGGGAAAAAAACGCCGAGGAAGTGGCCGAAGTACTGCGCAACGGCAATACGGCTGCATTCCTGACCCTGGGCGATTCCCTGACTTACTCCACCTACGGCTACCTGTTAAACACCCTCAAGAAGCTGGACCCGAGCCTTCCCTGCGAAGCCGTACCCGGCATCACCTCCTATCAGGCCGCCGCCGCCAAGGTGGGCTTCATCCTGGCGGAGTCCGAGGAAAGCCTGGTCATCTCCTCCGGCGTATGCAGTTCCCAACGGCTGGAAGAACTACTGCGGACGGCCGACAACGCGGTCATCATGAAGACATACAAAAACTTTGGTGATATACGGCATTCATTGGAAAAACTGAGACTGTCCGACAAGACCGTACTCGTGTCCCGACTGGGCATGGAAGGCGAAAGCATCCTGCACGACATCAGGGACGCCCCGGAAAAACCACACTATTTCAGCCTCGCCCTGGTACGCAAGAATCCGCATGACTAACGCCATTATCCTCGCCGCATACGGCTCCCGCCACCAGAACGCCGTGGACGCCCTGGAACACATGAAGGAACGTGTGGAGGCCGCTTGGCCCGGCGTTCCCGTGCGCATGGCCTACACCTCCAAAAAAATACGCGGCCACATGAACCGGGCCGGCGAGCGGGCAGACTCCGTGCGGGAGGCCCTGGAAGGGCTGCTGCAAAAGGGGGCACGGCGCGTGGTGGTGCAGTCCCTGCACATGATCCCGGGGAGCGAATTCCACGACCTGCTGCCCCTGGCCAACACCTACATGCTGCGCGAAAACGGATTCGAACGCGTGGAGGTGGGCTTTCCCCTGCTGGCCGGTGAAGACGACATCGAACAGGTCTGCGACGCCCTGCTCACTGTACTGCCGAAACGGCGCAAGGAGGCCGAGGCCGTGCTGCTCATGGGGCACGGCACCCTGCATCCGGGCAACGTCTATTACGAGGGGCTCAATGCCTGTATCAGGGAAAAGGACGAAAACGTGTTCGTGGGAGCGTTGGAGGCCGAACCCGGCATCGAACTGATCCGCGACATCCTTGTCCGACGCGGGGTCAAGCGCGCCTTTCTGCTTCCTTTCCTGTTCGGCGCAGGCTGGCACGCCTCCAAGGATATGGTCGGTCCGAAATCCGGCTCATGGAAAAGCATTCTTGAGACGGCGGGCTTAGAGTGCGAGGCCGTTCTCAAGGGTGCGGCCGAATACGACGTGCTGGCCGACATCTGGCTGGAACATCTGAAAGACGCCATGTTGCGCCTGGAAAGAAGGTGACGAAAGAACGGTCGGGAAAACAGGGAAAAAAGAGAAGGCGAGGGCAGCAATCAATACATGTAATTGCGGCGACGGCGTATGGGAGCGCCGCTGACATACCCTCCCGCAACGATTCTCTGAAGGGACTTGGCCTGTCCCTGAGTCAGATCCACATAGCTGCATTTGGCATACCGGTCGACATAGCTGACCACCTGAATACGCAGATTGCTGGCGACAGGAGTTTCTCCGCAAAAAACGTAAATGCTGAAACGCATACCCGGCCTCAGGGAGCCCGCCTGTACGTCCAGGCCGATGGATTCGGACGAAATATCGCGAACGCCGAAAGCCACCTGTTGGTTGGCGACCTTGGCGTACAGACCGAACTTCGTGGCCCGATATAGTGCCTTTTTGTTTTCTTCTGTATACATAAACTAGTCTCTCAGAGTGGGCGTTCTATCATCGAAACGTTATTTTTCCAACCTTATTTTACCTGTTGATCCGTTTACAGCACAACTCCCTTGGGTTACTATCAATTTCCACTTGGCCAGGAGGATTTCATGGCAGACATTCTCATCCGCATCCATGACGGCACCCAGCGTTCCATACCGGAATCACCGGACGTTTCCCTGGCCCAGCTCATATTTTTACAGGGCCTGTGGCAGGACGTCCCCCTCTGCTCCGGGCTGGGTAAATGCGGCCTGTGCCGCGTACTCTTCCTTTCCGACCCGCCCGAGCCGCGCAAAGAGGAGTTGAAAAAGCTCCCCCCGGAGGAAATCGAAAAGGGCTGGCGGCTCTCCTGCCTGCATCCGGCTACGGCCTGCACCATCGGGCTGCCCGAACCACTGCGTTTCGAACGACGGATCAAAATCGCCACTTCCAGCCAGGGCGACTATTCCCTGGCCATGGATTTGGGAACCACCTCCATCCAATGGTCCGTATTGGTCGAAGGCGAGACAGTGGCCACGGGCAGCCGCCTCAATCCGCAGATCGGCCTGGGCAGCGAAATCATGACCAGACTGGCCCATGCTGTCACCCCGGAGAAAGCCAAGCCCCTTCGAAAGCTGGTCCTGGACGTTGTAAAAAATATAGTCGAGGGTGTGGGGGTCAACCTGAAAGGCAAATGCGAGCATATAGCCGTTGCCGGCAACCCGGCCATGACCTACCTGCTGCTGGGACTGCCCGTCTCCGGGCTGGCCGGAGCACCCTACAGGCTGGACTACGGGGGCGGCGATCTGCAGAAACTGACCAAAGGCATGCCCCCCGCCTACATCCCGCCCCTGTTCGCCCCGTTCGTGGGCGCTGACTTGAGCGCCGGCATGGCAGCCCTGCACTTTTCCGAGACACCTCCGGAGTATCCCTACCTGCTCGCCGACCTTGGCACCAACGGGGAATTCATTCTGGCTCTTTCGCCCACCAAACATCTCTGCGCCAGCGTGCCCATGGGCCCGGCTCTGGAGGGTGTGGGGCTCAGCGCCGGCCGCACCGCCGGCCCTGGAGCAATTTCCGGCTTCGCCCACTCACCGGCGGGCATAGCCCTCCACCGCATTCCCGGCGACGCTCCTTCAGCACGCCAGGGCATGACCGGCACCGGCTATCTTTCCCTGACCGCCCTGCTTTTGCATGAAGGAGTGCTTGACGAAAACGGCCTTTATCAGTCAGGTAGCACGCCACAGGCCCGCAAGCTGGCCCTACGCATCACCGAAAGGGGAAGCGAAAAGGCCTTTGAAGTCCTGCCCGGACTGTTCATGCCCGCCGGCGACGTGGAGGAAATCCTCAAGGTCAAAGCGGCCTTCAACCTGGCCGTTTCCCGGCTCATGACCGTAGGAGGCATACGGCCCGAGGACCTGACAGCGCTGTACCTGGCCGGGGCGCTGGGCGAGCACGTCAACCTGGACGACCTGGAAGCGCTGGGCTTTCTGTCCACGACCCTGAAGCACAAAACCGTCAAGGCGGGGAACACCTCGCTGCGCGGCGCCGAAGTTCTGCTGACCAACCCTGAAGCCAGAGCATGGCTGGCCGGTATCCCCGGCGTCATGCAGGTGCTGGACCTGGCGGGCGACGAGAGTTTCGGCGCACAATATATGGAGAGGATGCGATTCACCTATGTTGATTAAGAACCTTTTTCCCCGACTCGACACGCAGGCCGCAAAGGAACTCGACGAGTTCGGCCGCGTCCTCAGGAAAGCCGCGCCCCTCAAGGGCAAGCACTTCGAGGTGCTGCACAAAAACGTGCGCGCCCTTTCCGACAGTCTGACCTCGGACCGCGAGGGGCTGCGCAAGGACTACATGACCGATGCACGCTTTCTGGGCGCGTATCTTTATTATTTCCTGCCCTGGAACCTATACCGCCTGTCCCGGCTGTTCACGGGCATCGAGCCCTATGTGAACAACGGCGGCGTCATCATCGACCTCGGTTCCGGCCCGCTCACCGTCCCCCTGGCCCTGTGGATCTCCATGCCCAAGATGCGCGAACGCACACTGACGTTCATCTGCGTGGACCGGGCTTCCAAAGTCATGAGCGAGGGCCGCAGGCTTTTCGACACTCTCACCGGCGGCACATCCAAGTGGAGAATCGTCACGGTCAAGGGGTCGCTGGGCATGCAGCTGCGGGAAAAGGCAGACCTGGTGGTGGCGGCGAACACCCTGAACGAACTGAACTGGACCGGACGGGACAGCGAACAGATGCAGGGCAAGGTGGCCCATTCGCTGGCGAAATATCTCAAGAAGGACGGCCGGTTGCTCCTGGTTGAACCCGGTCTGCGCCAAGCCGGACGCAACTTGGCGGTCATGCGCGCCGAACTCATGGATCTGGGGCTCATGCCCCTGGCGCCCTGCCCTCACGACGGCTACTGTCCCATGCACGGACAGGGAACCGACGCGCGCTGGTGCCACTTCAACTTCGGCGTGGAGGGCGCTCCCCGCTGGCTCACGGACCTGACCCACAGGGCCAGGCTGACCAAGAGCGGTTTGAGCCTGAGCTTCGTGTACCTGACCACGGCCGAAGTCAGCTACGTGGGCAGCGTCCGCGCGGTGTCCGAAGTCTTCAAGATTCCCCAGGGGCGTGGGCAATACGCCTGCTCGTCCCGCGGCCTGACCCTGCTGGAATATCCCCAGCGCGGCCCGGCTCTGTTCCCCGGCCAGTCACTGCCCCCGGAATGGCCGGAGCAGTCCCGCACGGACCTCAAGTCCGGAGCGGTCATCCTGCCGGTCACAGCCAAACTGACGAAAGGCAAATGAACATCATCGACCTCGGTATTATCGACTACAAGGAAGCCGAAACCCTACAGCTCGAGCGGCTGCAGGCGGTCATAGAGGGCAGCGAGGACAACACCCTGTTCCTGCTGGAGCACCCTAAAGTGATCACCTGCGGCAAACAGGGCGGCGGTGAAAACCTGCACGCGAGCGACCAGTTCCTGGCCGAGCAGGGCATCACCCTGGCCCAGACCGCGCGGGGCGGCAACATCACCTGCCATTTCCCGGGCCAGCTTGTGGGCTACCCCATCTGGCGCGTGGAAAAACGGCCCGGCGGCATGAAAAAGTTTTTCCACGACATGGAAGAGGCGGTCATCAACACCTGTGCTCATTTCGGCGTGGAGACCACGCGGTGCAAAGGCCGCCCCGGTGTGTGGGTGGACGAGCACCGCAAGATCTGCTCCATGGGCATCGGCGTACGCAAATGGGTGACCTATCATGGACTGGCCCTCAATGTGGGGTCGGACGTCAGCCTGTTCAATCTCATTACCCTGTGCGGCATCCAAGGCGCGGTTCCCACCTCGCTGAGCATGGAGGCCGGACACGAAATCACCGTAAAGGAAGTAAAGCATGTCTTCCGCCAAGAGTTTGCAAAAGCCTTTGCGCATTCCGCCGTGGCTGCGCATCAAACTGCCTAAGGACAATACGTTCGCCGGCACCAAGGACCTGCTGGCCGACCTGAACCTGAACACGGTCTGCCAGAGCGCCAAGTGCCCCAATTGCTGGGAATGCTTCGGCAAGAACGTGGCCACGTTCATGATCATGGGCACGGTCTGCACCCGCAACTGCGCGTTCTGCAACATCACGCCCGGCCATGTGAGCCCCCTGGACGCGGACGAACCCGCGCGCATCGCCGAGGCCGCCCGGCGGCTCAAGCTGCGTCATGTGGTCATCACCTCCGTGACTCGAGACGACCTGCCCGACGGCGGCGCAGGCCACTTCGCGGCCACCATCCTCGCCGTACGCAACGCCGTGCCCGACTGCACCATCGAGGTGCTCATCCCGGATTTCCAGGGAGATTGGGACGCGTTGAAAACCGTGCTCGACGCTGGCCCGGACGTGCTCAACCACAATCTGGAAACCGTGCCGGACCTCTACGCCGAAATCCGCCCCCAGGCCGATTACCGCCAGAGTCTGGACCTGCTGACCAAATCCAAGGAACTGGTCCCGCACATCCCCACCAAGAGCGGCATCATGGTGGGCCTGGGCGAGACCGACTCCGGCGTTCTGCGGGTGCTGGACGATCTGGCCGCCATCCAGTGCGACATCGTGACCATCGGCCAGTACATGCAGCCCAGCCGCAAGCACCCGCAGGTGAAGCGCTACGTGCCGCCCAACTTTTTCGACGAGTATGCGGCCGCAGGCCGGGCCAAGGGCATCAAGGACATGTTCTGCGCTCCACTTGTGCGCAGCAGCTATATGGCTGAAAAATTCATGAAGAAATAAAGCCTGATGTGAATTCTCACGCTCATCGCCACTGAACAACGTTATTGAAAGCCCCGCAGTGTCACTCACTTCGGGGCTTTTTTCCTGCTCATTGAAAATCTATAAACGGGATACTCCACGAATCCCCTCTCCAGAAAACACTTCACATATATTTCACATCCGTGATTGTATCCTGCTATCGTCAGGGCAAGGGAAAAGGCGCTTTTCCGCCATACATCACCAGAAGGTGGAATCACATGAGTCAGATGCGGATACTGGTCATTGAGGACAATCAGGACATAGCGGGCAACATCTGCGACTATCTCGAATCGCAAGGTGCGGTTACCGACTATGCCGCCGATGGACTGGTCGGTCTCCACCTCGCAGTCTCGGGAGATTTCGACGCCATCATCCTGGATGTCATGCTGCCGGGGATCGGCGGCATCGAACTGTGCAGGAAAATGCGGGAGTCCTCGGCTCCACAACCGCCAATCCTGATGCTCACAGCCCTTGACGCCCTGCAGGACAAACTGTCCGGATTCGATGCCGGAGCCGATGACTATCTGGTCAAACCCTTTGCCCTGGAAGAGCTCCACGCACGGATCAAGGCTCTCGTAGCGAGAAATCAAAGAGGGCACAATCCCAGCCTGACGGTCGGCCCGCTCGTCATGAACGTCGGCACCATGCAGGTCACACGGGACGGAATCCCCCTGCACCTGAACCGGGCTTCCTTCAATCTCCTCAAGCTGCTCATGGAAGCATACCCCAACATAGCCTCCCGGCAGGCACTGGAACATGCCATCTGGGGCGACAGTCCTCCACAGAGCGATGCCCTGCGCAGCCATATTTATGCACTCAGGAACAAGCTGGACAAGGGCTTCGAATCTCCGATGATTCACACCATCCACAGCGTCGGCTTCCAACTGGTGAATCCCGATGAACAATAACCTACTCCAACTCAAGATAATCGGCATCTTCTGCCTTTTGCTGACAGGCATGCTGGCCTTTCAGGCCCAGACGCTCAGCGGCTCCGTCCAAATCACCGAAGACAACGTCATCAATGACATCCTGCACAAGGAAGCCGTTGCCTACGGGGAGCGGTACAAGGATAACAAGGCTGCCCGGTTGCCCAAGATTCAAAACCTGCGGGCATATATCGGCACAGCGGGGATGCCGAAGGGGCTCAGAGACACAATCCGAGGTAGAAAGGACGGGCTCTACGAAACAGATGGCCCGGACAGCATTCCCGGACCGGCACGCTACAACATCCTGATAACAACACTGTCCGACGGAAAGAAGCTGCACCTTTTCTACAGGTCCGAAGACACCCTGAAGGAAACCAGCAAATTTTTGAAGACCAAGGACATCCAATACTTGATGTTCCTGGCAACCACGACATTGGGAATAGCACTGTCCTGCCTGATCGGCTTTATCGTGTTCAGGCCGCTGCGCTCGCTCTCCGAAAAAGTCAAGGATGCAGCGCCCGACGACTTGAGCCGGGACTTCCCGGAAACAGACCGCAATGACGAAATCGGATTGCTGGCCAGGAACATACAGGGCTCCTACAAACGCATTCAGAAATTCGTTGAACGGGAACGGCAGTTCACGAGGGACGTCAGCCATGAGCTGCGGACTCCCCTCAGTGTAATCACCGGAGCCGTGGACCTCATTCCGGTCTTTCTCCCTGAAGGCAACCCGAAACTCGACAAGGTATTGGCCAGGATCAACAGGGCAACGGACCACATGCAGCAGACCATCACAACGTTCCTCTGGCTGGCTCGAGAGGAAAACATCAAGAACTCCGACGTATTCTGCGACGTCAACGCAGCGATCCATGCGGTCACGGAAGATCTGCCCTCCTCAATGATACAGGAAGGCGTCGAACTGAATGTACTTCCCGGCGAGCACCTCGTCATCCCGGCTCCGGAAAGCATATTCCGTATAGTCTTTTCCAACCTTCTGACCAATGCCCTTGCCCACACCGCTTCCGGCTCTGTGGACCTCTCGGTCGGCACAGACCATGTAACGGTATCCGACACCGGAGAGGGCATCCCCGAAGAAATCATCAAGGACATCCGCAAGCCACATGTCCAGGGAAAAAACAGCAAGGGGTTCGGGTTGGGTCTTTCCATTGCAACGGAAATATGCGCCCGCTTCAACTGGAATCTGTCCATAGACCGCCGGAAGCCGACAGGAACGGTGGCGACCATCACTTTTCAGAAACAGAATATCCCGTAGAAAAAATGAGTCCGACTGCCCCGAAGCGGAAATACAATAATAAAAACCACTAAAAATACCGACATTTCACGTTTACTTCACATTCTTCAGACATTGAATTCACGAGTCCATCTGTAAACCTTCCTTGTATCGTCAAAACAGAACAGGCATTTTGCCTCGTTCAATTCATTCAAAAGGATGGACTTCAATGAAAAGACTACTCGCAATTCTTCTTTGCACCCTCAGTTTGACAGCTTCCCCGGTCCATGCGGATGATCCCGACGGAGAAGCATCCGTGAGTGTCAGTGCCAGTGGACGCTACATAGGAAGTTCCGACTTCGATGATTCAAGTGGCGGAGTACAGGTGACTTCCGGCCAGCTGGAAATCGAGGCCTGGGGCTTTTCCTTCAGCTACACCGGAGACAAGTATTCCTGGAACGACAAGCAGGCTCTTCCCTTCGGAAACGGAAGCGACAATCCCTGGGATACGCTCCATCTCCTGAGCCTGGGCTATGAATTTGATGGGGACATAAACAAGAACTGGGGCTACTCCATGGACCTGGAACTCAGTTCCGCCTTTGAAAGTGAAATGAGCGACTCGTACGGCGCAGCCCTCACCGGCGGATTCTCGTACGAATTCAATGACAACTGGAGCACCCGCTTCGGCGGCAGGATATCCGGCAACAGCATCGACACCGAGATCACGCCGTACCTTACCGTCTCCTATGAGAATTTCGCCAAGGACGGTTCCGGAGCATTCTTCACCTTGGGTGCACCCAGCTCCGAAGCGGGATACGCCTTCAACAAAGCCTCCAGGATTCGGGCCTCCTTGGACATGTTCGAAGGGGAAACATACCGCCTCAAGGACGACAGCTCCGTCGCACGCAAGGGCTACGTCGAAACAAGCAGCATGCTTGTGGGATTGTATTACGACTGGCAAGCGACCGATTCGTTCTTCCTGTCTTTCGGACCTGAATATCATTTCGGACGCGAGATGCAATTGTACGACTCCGACGGCGACAAGCTCAACGACTCCCATGACCTGGATTCCGCCCTGGGGTGCAGTCTGGACTTACGGTACACTTTTTAACCGTAACCATTGGGAAACTCCGGAATGCTGCCATGCTCAATGCCATGACAACAAATCCCAGACGCTGGATGTCATTTGCCGTCATCTGCGCAGCACTTGTCCTTGCGGGCTGTGAGGGCACGAAATCGGAAGCCAACAATACGCCTCACACAAAAGCAATCAGGGTTCGTGTGGTCCAGCTCCGCCCCGAGCCCCTGAAAGACTACCTGACTCTCTTGGGAGCAACCGAACCGGAGACGGATGTCCGTGTCTCTTCCGAAAGCGCCGGAACAGTCGTCTGGATAGGTGTCAAGGAAGGCGATCACGTTGACGAGAAGTCGGTGATCGCCCGGATCGACACGGCTTCCAGCGGCGCCCGGTTCGACAGGGCCAAGGCGGCCAGGAAACTGGCGGAGGAAAAGCTCAGGCGACGCCGGGAGTTGTTGAGGAAGGGAGTCCTCGCACAGGAGGAATTCGACCGGATCGAAACGGAGCTGGCCCGATCCGAAGCATCCTTGAAGGAAATGCGGGTAGGCGTCCGGCACGGAGTCGTTCGCGCCCCCATATCCGGAATCGTCAACGTGAAGAATATCGACAAGGGCGAAAGGGTTACCGAGGGAGCCGATATGTTTGAAATCGTAGACCTCTCCAGGGTACGCATTACGGTCAAAGTCTCGGAAACCAACATCCCACACATCCACAAAAACAGCCGGGTCAGTGTCAGAATCGACGCCATTCCCGGCAGGGTTTGGGACGGCAAGGTGGAATTCGTCTCGTGCAAGGCGGATGAAACGGTCAAAACCTTCAAAGTCAAGGTCATCCTGGACAATCCAGACGGTGTCATCCGGGCAGGCATGCTCGCCCGTGTGCGCTTTCTGAGACGCTCCATCCGGAACGCGCTCCTCGTCCCGCTCCACTCGATCATCACCCAGGGCGGAGAGCGTCTGGTCTACGTGGAGGAAAACGGCATCGCCCGCATGCGTGTCGTCCGCGTCGGCGCCGTCGAGGGGGACAGGGTCCAGGTCGTCAATGGGCTGAAAAGCGGTGACAACCTTGTCATCTCCGGGCACACCATGGTCGAGGACGGGATGGAGGTGACGGTTCAGTGATTCTCAGCGACATGGCTCTTTCCCGCCAATCCACAGTCATGGTGCTGCTCATCTTCATCATCATCGCGGGCATATACAGCTACATTGCACTCCCTCGGGAAAGCGACCCCGACATCACCATTCCGTACATCTTCATAGAAACGGAATACGAAGGAATGGCGCCGGAGGACATGGAAAAGCTCATCACCATGCCCATCGAGCGCAAGCTCAAGGGATTGTCCGACACCAGGCACATATCCTCGACTTCCGACGACAGCCTTTCCACCGTCAAGGTCGAGTTCAATGCCGACATCGACATCGACGTCGCCCTCCAAAAGGTACGAGACAAGGTGGACCTGGCAAAACAGGACCTGCCGCAGGACCTGCCGGACGATCCGGTGATCTCCGAGGTCAACCTTTCGGAAATGCCCATCCTGAACGTTGTCTTGTCCGGCCCACTTTCCCTCAAGCAGCTCAAGGTGTTTGCGGATCGGTTGGAAGAGAAGATCGGCGCGGTTCCGGGCGTGCTGGAAGCAAAGGTGATCGGCGGTCTTGAGCGGGAGATCCATGTGGAATTCGACATGGGGAGGCTGGACTACTACGGCATCCCCCTATCCAGTCTTCTCGATTCGCTTGAAAAATCCAATGTCAACATGCCGGGAGGCTCGGTACGGATAGGACGGTCCAAGTACCTTGTCAGGGTGCCGGAAGAGTTCAAGACCCCCGATGAAATCGGCAACATCATACTGGACGACGGCAGAAACGGTTCCATATTCCTGCACGACGTCGCCGGCGTCAGGGATCACTACAAGGACCGCACGACCTTGAGCCGCATCAACGGCGAGCAAAGCGTGACCATCGAAGTGCGCAAACGGGCGGGTGAAAACATCATCCGGATAAACGACGAAATAAAGGACCTGCTTCACGAACTGCGGCCCCACCTCCCGGCGACGCTCAAGATCGACCTGACCTCCGACAAATCCCAGGACATCAGGCAGATGGTGTCGGACCTCCAGAACAACATCCTGTCCGGCCTCCTGCTCGTCCTCATCGTGGTTTTCGTTTTCATAGGAGGCCGCTCCGCCATCTTCATTTCGCTGGCGATTCCCCTTTCCATGCTGATCACATTCACCATCCTGGACCTGTTTTCGTATACCCTGAACATGGTCATTCTGTTCGCACTGACCCTCAGCCTCGGAATGCTGGTGGACAACGGTATCGTGGTCGTGGAAAACATCTTCCGGCACATGCAGATGGGAAAATCGGGCCTCAAGGCCGCACAGGAAGCCACGGCAGAAGTGGCCTGGCCGGTCATAGCCTCCACCTTCACGACCATGGGCGCCTTTTTCCCGATGATTTTCTGGCCCGACATGATGGGGGAGTACATGAGCTACCTGCCGCTGACCGTCATGATCGCCCTCGGCGCTTCGCTTTTCGTGGCGCTGGTCGTCAATCCTGTCCTGTCTGCAAAATTCCAGAGCATCCCACGCGAAGGAGCCCAAAAGACAAAGATCGGCGACCGAGGCATTGAAGTTCTCAAAAAGATCTACATCCCTGCCCTGGAATGGGGACTGGATAACCCTCTCAAAACGTTGGGGGCCGCATTTTCCATTCTGGCTCTCTCAACCACAGGCTTCATACTCTTCGGAAACGGTGTGGAATTCATGCCCGACTCCGATCCCAACCGTTCGGATATCATTGTCAAGGCCCCTATCGGCACCAATATTGACGCGTCCGATGATTACCTGCGGATCATGGAAACAATTGCGGCGCAATACCCCGATGTCAAAAACATCATCGGCAACGTAGGAGAATCGGGCGAAGAAGATGAGCCAGCCGGCACCCATTACAGCAAAATTTCATTGGAATTCGTAGAGTTGCAGAACCGCGTCCAGCGATCTTCACTCGCCACCGACGAGATCAGGGAAAAGATTCAGAACACCATCAACGACGTCGAGGTCAGCTCCGTATCGGAAACCCTCGGCCCGCCGAGCGGAGACCCGATCAACCTTGAAATATACGGGGATGATATACGGGAACTCGGAAAAATTGCCGGTGACATCAAACAGATCATCAAACGGGTCCCGGGAGCAATCAACCTGCGCGACAACTATGTTGCCGCCAAGCCGGAAATACGCGTGGACGTGGACAAGGAGAAGGCCGCCCAGTTCGGCATTGACGCCTACACCGCGGCCCATGCGGTCAAGACGGCCGTCAACGGGCTCAAAGTCGGCGTATACAGGGAAGGAAAGAACGAATATGACATCATCGCCCGTCTCAAGGAAGAAGGCCGGGACTCCCTGAAGGACATAAAACGAATAACCGTATCCGGCTCCAACGGAGAACCGATTCCAGTCACCACACTGGGCGACGTTTCCCTCGATTACGGGCTGGGCGCCATCAACCGCCTCGACCACAAGCGATCCGTCACGATCATGGCGGATGTCTCCGGCCGGAACACTGACGACGTCATCGAGGACATCGACAAACTCCTCGCCGAATATGACTTTCCACGCGGCTACACATACCAGTTCACCGGCGAGCACGAGGAACAGGAAGACTCCTCGGACTTTCTGGTCAAGGCCTTCGTTTCCGCCCTCTTCCTGATCTTTCTTGTGCTGGTCACCCAATTCAATTCGGCCATAACGCCACTCATCATCCTGACGGCGGTAGTGCTTTCCATAGCCGGCGTCATGATCGGACTCATCATAACGGGGATGCCGTTCGACGTGATCATGACCGGCATAGGAGTTCTCAGCCTTGCGGGCATAGTCGTCAACAACGCCATTGTCCTCATCGATTATTACGAGCAACTCATGCGACAGGGCATCCCGGCCCGAAACGCCATCATCACGGCTGGGCTGACGCGTTTCCGGGCCGTCCTGCTGACGGCGGTGACCACGATCCTCGGCCTGATTCCCATGGCCACGGGAGTCAGTTTCGACTTCGCTTCACTGAACTTCTCCGCCGGCAGCGAAACATCGCAATGGTGGGGGCCCATGGCCGTTGCGGTCATCTTCGGACTCGCTGTCGCCACATTGCTCACCCTCATTGTCGTGCCGGTACTCTGCTCACTCAAGGAAAAAGCAGAAGCCCTCAAAGGGAACGCATGCCTGAAGACGGCTTTCGGCTGTTTTCGTTGATCTTTGATAATAAAAGTCAGCAAAATCAAAACATGACGTCTTTTACGATTTCCCATCGGGAATCTTCGTCGCATTGCGGTAGCTTTCAGAAAATTTACAGACAAAAACACCGATCCCGCAGCGTAAGCATTGTAATATCAGTCTTATCAGCCCTCACCATTTCAATAGTCGACGGCGCGGACTCGGCCAACCGGCACATCCCGGTGCACACTCCATAAAAAGGCCCGGAAGGAAAACCTTCCGGGCCTTGTATGAGCTGAAAACTGCAAGGCGATTCCGAGGAACGACCTATATGCCGGCTTTCTTCCCTTCCTCAATGTAGATCTGGTTCAAACGCATGGCGATGGGACCGGGCGCGCCGCCGGAAAGTTCCGTACCGTCGATTTCCACCACAGGGCAGACAAAGGAGGTGGCGGACGTCACAAAGGCTTCGGCAGCTTCCTGCGCCTCGGCTATAGTGAAAGGGCGCTCCTCTATTTCCAGCTTATGCTCGGCGGCAAGCTTCAGCACGGAGGCGCGGGTGATGCCGGGCAGGATGGCGTTGGTCAGGTTCCGGGTCACGATCCGGCCTTTCCTGGTCACGATATAGGTATTGCTCGAGGTGCCCTCGGTGACGAATCCGTCCTCGACCAGCCAGGCGTCGTCCTTTCCCAGCTTTTTGGCGGCGGTCTTCGCCATGGAGGCGGCCAGGAGCTGAACGGTCTTAACGTCTCTGCGCTTCCAGCGGATATCCGGGGAGGAGACGACCCTGATCCCCTTCTTCTCTCCCATGAAGTTTTTTGCCTGAGTGAACATCACCACGGTCTGGGCAACGCCTTCCGGAAACAGGAAATCGCGATCGGCCACGCCACGCGTCACCTGGAGGTAGACGCAACCTTCCCGGATACCGTTCCGATCGATCAGTTCACGATGGATTTCGAACAATGCATCGCGGCTCATGGGCTCTTCCATGCCCAATTCACCAAGGGATCTCTTCAGACGGGCCATGTGTCCGTCGAAATCCAGGAACCTGCCCTCCAGGACGGAGGTGACCTCGTACACGGCGTCCGCAAACAGGAAGCCCCTGTCGAACACGGACACCATGGCCTCTTCCTCGGGCACGAATGCGCCGTCAACGAACACTATGCGACTCATGGCAGTACCTCGGTTATAGTTCCATATCGGTCTGACCGGAAACGCCCTATGTAGCTTCGGAAACGGCCTTTTTGCAAAGTTCGGCAACCACGGTGATGGCCGGAATAATGCTCTTGAGCTCCATGTATTCATCCACACGGTGGGAATTTTCCCCGACCGGGCCCATGCCGTCGATGGTCGGGATGCCCATGGCCGCGGTCCAGTTGCCGTCCGAGCAGCCACCGGTGGAAATCGCTCCGGCGTCAATACCCTGCTTTTCCGCCGCTCTTCTGAGCTGTTGCCAGAGCTGTTCGCTCTCGGGGCTGCTCTGCAGAGGCGGGCGCTGCCCACGCAGGGCCACTTCCACGGACGCGCCCGGAAGGAGGGTCTCCTCGGACAGGGTCTTGAAAAAGGCGTCCGCCTCGCGCATCTCGTCCATGGTTGAGTAGCGGACGTCCACGTCCACTGAGGCCTCGTCGGGAACAATATTCGTTTTGTCGCCGCCGCTGATCACGGTGCACTGAGCGGTGATGCCGGAGCCGGGACGATTGAGCGCATTGATACGGCCGATCTGGTGCGCCAGCTCCACTACGGCGTTGACGCCCTTTTCGGGATCGGCGCCGGCATGGGAGGACACCCCGCGGGCGGTGACCCGGACGCGGTAGCCGCCCTTGCGGTTCACCACGTAGCGGAAGCCGGGACGGCAGGGCTCGAAAACCAGAACCCGGTCGCAGTCGGCGGCCGCATCTTCGATCCATTGCCTGGAATTCCTGGAACCGGTTTCCTCGTCGCCGTTGAAGGCCAAGCAGATGGCCAGCCCTTCCAGAGCACCCTCTTCCTTCAGGCGCTCGACCACGTTGACGGCCAGCAGAAGACCGCCCTTCATGTCGTTGGCGCCGGGGCCGTGCGCCCGGTCGCCCTTGATGGAGAACGGACGGCGAAGCGCCTCGCCGGTGGGGAAAACCGTATCCATGTGGCCGAGAAACATGAAATCGTACCGGCCATTCCTGCTCGGAGTGCAGGCCTTGAGGCAGGGGACGCCGTCCTCGCCCTGGCGGGTCACTTCGGCTTTCAGGCCGAGAGCTTCGAGCCTGGCCGCAAGGTACAAAGCCACTTCGTACACGCCGTCGAGATTGTCGCTGCTGCTGTCCATGTTCACCAGCGTTTCGAAATCGTTGAGAAACTGTTCGTAGCGTTGTTGATCAGTCATGAGAGAATTCCAGTCTGACAGGTCGGAATATCCGGTTATTGGTTAGCGGCTCAATTTCGGGTTCAGTTCGTCGCGGAGCCAGTCGGCGAACAGGTTGATGCCGACCACGAGCATGATCAAGGCGGAGCCCGGGAACAGAATCATCCACCACATGCCCGCGTAAATGTAGTTCTTGCCAATGGCAATCATCATGCCCAGGGACGGTTCGGTCAGGGGAACGCCGACTCCCAGGAAGCTGAGGGTCGCTTCCAGCATGATGACCACGGCGAGGTCCACGGCCATGACGACCAAAATGGGCGGCAGGGCGTTGGGAAGAATATGCTGGAACAGGATGCGGATGTCCCGCGCTCCCGAGGCCTTGGCCGCCATGACATAAGGGTTGTTCTTGATCTCGAGCACGCTGCCCCTGATGGTTCGCGCGTACTTCACCCAGTCGGCGATGCAGATGGCGAAAATAACGGTAAACAAGCCCCGGGTCTCGAAGACGCCAAGCAGGAGGACGGCCAGCAGGGTCGTGGAAAAGGAGAAGACGGTGTCTGCGCAACGCATGACGAATGCGTCCACGAGCCCGCCATAATAGCCACCGACCATGCCGAGGATCACGCCAAGGGTTCCGGCGACGGCCACCACCGAGAAGCCCACCAGCATGGATGTGCGCAGGCCGTAGAGAATGGTGGAGAGGATGCAGCGGCCCTGGTCGTCCGTGCCCAGCGGAAAGCTCATCGAGCCTCCGTCCATCCAGGCGGGCTGGATCAGAACGTTGCCCAGGTCCACGGACTTGAGGTCGTACGGGTTCATGGGCGCGAGCAGCGGAGCGAACAGACCGGCCAGGATGAAGCAGATCATGATGGTCGCACCGATCACGGCCGCCTTGTCGCTCAGAAAGCTCCTGAGCCTTTTATTCTTGATGGAACCGTTCATGGAAGACCTAATTGTATCTGATTTTGGGGTTGAGCACCGCGTAGAGCAGGTCAACCAGGATGTTGATGAACAGGATGATGCACGACGTGAGCATGATGTAGGTGACGATGATGGGCTGATCCGTCTCGAAGATGGACGTCAGCAGGAGATTACCCATTCCCGGCCACTGGAAGATCGTTTCCGTGACGATGGAAAAGGCGATCAGCTCACCGAAGGAAAGGCCCGCGATGGTCACCACCGGAATGAGAACGTTGCGCAGCGCGTGCTTCAGAATGACCTTGGCCGGGGAAAGCCCCTTGGCCCATGCGGTCTTGATGTATTCCTCGCCCATAACCTCGCGCATGCCGGCGCGGGTCAGCCGCATCATGACGGCGAGCTGGTAGCTGGAAAGCGTCAGTGCGGGCAGAATGATGTGCTTCAATCCATCCAGGGTCAGCAGCCCGGTACGCCACGGTCCCAACTGGACGGTATCGCCACGCCCGAAGGCGGGCAGTATCTCCAGATACACCGAACAGAGCATGACCAACAGGATACCCGTCAGGAAGGTCGGGATGGAAATGCCCAATAACGATCCCGACATGAGTATTCGGCTGACGCAGCCCTTCGGCCAGATGGAAACCACGATTCCCATGCCCACCCCGACGGCGAAAGAGATGAGGATGGCCACGAGGGCCAGCTCGAAGGTGGCGGGAAAGCGTTCGAGGATGGTGTCGAGTGCGTCCACCTGACTGACGTAGGATTTACCGAACTCCCCTTTCAGGGCTCCGCCGAGAAATTTGATGTACTGAATGTGCGTGGGCTGGTCGAGGCCGTAAGCGTGGCGGACCATTTCCCGCTCTTCCTGAGTCGCGTACTTGCCCGCCAACATGAGCACCGGGTCGCCGGTATAGCGGAAAAGACAGAAGCAGACAAAGGAGACCGCCAGAAGAACCAGAAGTCCCTGCAGGACTCTTCGAAGAATGTATGATGCCATAGTGGTGAATTGGGGCCGCTCGCGCGGCCCCATTGGGTTCTCGATTCGTTACTGGATTTCCTTAACCACGATCCAACGGTCGGAACGCGGGGAGAACTTGATGTTCTTGCCTTTCACGACGGCGTAGAGGTCCTGCTGATAGTGCAGGGGAATCCACGCCACGTCTTCCATAGCCATGCGGTTGATCTGCTGCAGGGCCTTGTTGCGCTCTGCAGGATCGATGATGCTGGAAGACTTGATGATCAGATCGTCAATGGCCGGGTTGGAGTACACGGCGCCGTTGTATGCGCCCATGCCCTTTTCCTTGTTCCAGGTGTGAAGCAGCTTCTCAGCGCTGCGGCCGAAGTCGAAGGAACCGTCGAACCAGCCCACCAGATAGAACGGGTGCTTGAACTCGGCGGTTTCGTCGAAGAAGATGGACTTGGGTTTGACGTCCAGGCTCACCTTCAGACCGACCTTGGCAAAGTACTTGGCCACGGCTTCACAGATCTTCTCGTCATTGATGTAACGGTCGTTGGGACCGACAACGGAGATTTCAAAACCATCGGCGTAGCCGGCTTCGGCCAGCAACTGCTTCGCCTTTTCCGGGTTGTATTCCAGACGCTTGATTCCTGCGTCGTACCCCTTGGTGGCCACGTCGGGAATCTGGGCGGCCTTGGTGGCCATGCCGTGCATGACCTTGTCGATGATCTCGTCTTCATTGATGGCGTAGGCCAGGGCCTGACGGACGCGCTTGTCGGCGAAGGGAGTGCCGGGCTTGTTGGAGACGGTCAGGTAGATACAGCGGCGGGCCGGACGGGCAATGACGTCGACATTGGGCATCTTGGCGATGCGGTCGGCCAGGGTCAGGGGAACGCCGTTGACGATATCGGCCTGACGACCGGCCAGGGCGGCAAAGCGGGTGGCGTCCTCAGTGATGGGGCGGATCTCGACGGTCTTGTACTTGGGAGCGCCTTCCCAGTAGTCGGGGTTGGCGTGCATCTTCACATAGGAGCCCTTGACCCACTCGTCGAAGACGTAGGCGCCGGTGCCGATGGGCCGGGTGTTGTAATCGCCGTCGTCACGCTTCAGGGAGGACTCTTTGTCCACGATGAAGTTCTGGTGCATGGTTTCCGCGAACCAGGGAACCGGCTTCACGGTCTTGAAGATGACGGTGTACGGGTCCGGGGTCTCGATGCCGGCGATGGAGTTGCCGAAGTTCAGGAAACGGGAGTACTTCGGGTCCTTCATGCGCTCGAAGGTAAACTTGACGTCTTCGGCGTTGAAGTCGTTTCCGTTGTGGAACTTCACGCCCTTGCGAAGCTTGAATTCCCAAGTCAGCGGATCGAGACGCTTCCATTCGGTAGCCAGGGCCGGAGTCAGCTTTCCGTCGGGAGACTTGCGCTGCAGCAGGCCGTCGAAAAAGTTGGACATGTAGGAGTAGTTGGCATCGGAAGAGTATGCCTGCGGATTCATGGACTTGGGCGGGGCGTCCGTGGCGATGACCAGATCAGCCTTGGCCATGGCCATGGACGGCAGAGCCAGCAGTCCAAGGAGCAATGCAACAACAGCAAAACGTTTCATGGGTTGAACCTCCGGGTACGAGTTATTTCCTTATTACCAATTCCCCTCAATACAAATGGCACGTCACCTGGTGGCCGTTGCCGAAATCCTTTGTAGCCGGGACTTCCTGCGCACAGATGTCCATGGCTTTGGGACATCGTGTATGAAAGCGGCAGCCCGAAGGCGGATTGATCGGGCTGGGCACATCTCCGACAAGGATCTGGCGGTTCCTTCCCCGACGGGGGTCCGGAACCGGCACGGCCGACAGGAGCGCCTGTGTGTACGGGTGTTTCGGGTCGCTGTAGATGGCCGCATAGGAGCCCGTCTCCATGACCTTGCCCAGGTACATGACGACGATGCGGTCACAGATGTATTCCACCACGGCCAGGTCGTGGGAGATGATCATCAGGGAAAGATCGAACTCCTTCTTGAGTTCCATGAGCAAATTGATGATCTGGGCCTGGATGGAAACGTCCAAGGCGGAAACGGGTTCGTCGCCGATGATGACCGACGGGTTCAAGGCCAGGGCGCGGGCTATGCCGAGGCGCTGCCGCTGGCCGCCGGAAAACTCGTGAGGATAGCGATTTCCCAGCTCCGGCTTCATGCCCACGGTCTCCAGCAGAAAGGCGAGGCGGTCCTTGCGTTCACTGCCGGTGTACATCCTGTGCACGTCCATCGGGTTGGACAAGATCTGGTTGACGGTCATGCGCGGATTCAGTGACGAATACGGATCCTGGAAGATAAGCTGCATTTCCCGGCGCAGAGCGCGCATTTCCGCTGCGGACATTTCGCTCATGTCCCTGCCTTTCCAGCGGACCACGCCGCCGGTGGGAGGAATGAGCCGCATGGTGGCGAGGCCTGCGGTGCTCTTACCGCAGCCGGACTCGCCCACGATGCCGAGGGTCTCGCCCTTGTGAAGCTCCAGGTCGATGCCGTCCACGGCGTAGACATGGCCGACCACGCGCGACAGGATGCCCTTGCGGATCGGAAAATGGACCTTGAGATCCTCTGCCTTGATGAGGGTTTCTGTCATTGTCTAATGAGGGATATGCAGCCAACACCGGACGGCGTGGCTGTCGTTGATTTCCGTAAGCTGCGGTTCCCGCTCGCTACAGATGGGCATGGCCTTGGGACAGCGCTCCTGAAACTTGCACCCCTTGGGCAGCGAATAGAGGCTGGGCACCATTCCCTTGATCTCGTTGAGCTTTTCGAACTTTCCGGCGGTGCGGCGGCCGAGAATGGGCGTGGAGTCCAGCAGGCCCCTGGTGTAGGGGTGCAGCGTGTTTTCGAAAAGCTCTACGGTGTCGGCCTGCTCCACCACGCGGCCCGCGTACATGACCACCACGCTGTCCGCGGTCTCGGCGATAACGCCGAGGTCGTGGGTGATCATCTCCACTGCCGTGCCGAAGTCTTCCTTGAGCTTGATGATCAGGTCGAGGATCTGGGCCTGGACGGTCACATCCAGGGCCGTTGTGGGCTCGTCCGCGATAAGAATCTCCGGTTCGCAGGACAATGCCATGGCGATCATGGCCCGCTGGCGCATCCCGCCGGAAAGCTGGTGGGGATATTCCCTGGCTCTGGCCCGGGGCGCCGGAATCTGCACCCGGGCCAGCATCTCGACGGAAGCGTCCAGGGCGTCCTTCCTGCTCATGCCTCTATGCAGCATGAACATCTCGGACAACTGATCCCCGATGGTGAAGACCGGGTTGAGCGAGGTCATAGGCTCCTGAAAGATCATGGAGATGCGGTCACCCCGCACATGACGCATTTCCGCCATGCTGAGCTTGGTCAGGTCCTTGCCGTCGAACATGATCCGACCGCCCACGATCTTGCCGGGAGGGGACGGAACAAGCCGCATGACCGACTGGGCGGTCACGCTCTTGCCGCAGCCGGATTCTCCGACCACGCCAAGCACCTTGCCCTTGGACAAGGAGAACGACGCTCCATCCACCGCCTTGGCGACCCCTTCCGAAGAGTAGAAGTAGGTCTGGAGGCCGTCTATTTCTAAAATAACATTTTTGTCATCAATGGACATATTTAAACCTGTAGCGTGTCCTTTTTTTTACATCTGAGGCAATTTTGTTAATAAAATTTTCAATACGCCGTCAAATAAAATTTACAATGTGGTTTAATTTTTATTTAAACCACACCGGTCAACACAAGCTGTTATAATAATGATTGCAGATGGTTAAAAAAGCTTTACCTCGGATGTAGCAAGCAGTTCATCCATGGCTTCATCGAAGAATTTTCGCGCATCCCACCGGGCGAACTTCTCGGCGACATACTCACGGAGCCCTTGCGGCGTATTTCGGGGATCATCGGAATTGAGCGAGGCCTTGCACATCTCCACCTCGCCTTCGAACAACCGCAGGGTCGGGGGAGCATCCGTGGAAAATCCCTGAAGGTTGTGCTGATCATAGGGATTTTCATAGGAATGGGGACTGCTGCCTGTGAAATTGATTTTCGGTTTTTTCCCATCGGCGTCCTGAATGAGGAACTCAAAGGTGGAACAACGCTCCACGATGTGAAAACGATGCTGCTCCGGAAATTTGACGGCGCTGGAAATGGCGTTGGCGTAGTACTGGGCGTAAAGCTTCAGCTTGGCCGTGTCCTCGGACCGGACACATTTCCCGATATTGCGGTCCATGCTTTCGCTGAAACATTTGCCGCACATATAGTTGACGACCCGGCTGCCTTTTCGGCAATTCTCGCGAAAAAGCCTCAGCCGTTCCTGCACCATCCGGCCGGTCAACGCGTAGAGGAATCGGGCGGCCTCCCCTCCCACTTCCAGCTGGAATTCCTTCATCATATAAAGAGCATATGGTTGGTAAATACCGCTGGGCCGATTCTTGACCAGAACCTTGGTGCCGCCGATGGCCTCGAAAACCGCCAGAATCATTTCAAAATGGAGCCGGTCGTAATGGGGAAGGATCCGGCCTTCGATCTTCCTGCGCTGGTTGTTGACCAGAATGGCCGGAATGTCATGCTCGTTCAGCGCCCGGTAGTCGTACTCCGCCAACACGGCGTTGATCTCGGAAACAGTATGGTTCAGCGCCAGAAGAATGGAGGCGATCTTGTCCTTTCCCGGATGGTTGATCTGGCCTTTGCTCAGTTTGGTCAGGTACGTATTGGAAACACCCGAGAGTTTGCTGATGTTGTTGAGGTTCAGATCGCTCGCGGCAATGATGTCCAATATGGTATCCGGGTACTTTCTCATGGTGATGGGGGGGGTTGGAGTTGCTTCCCTTTCAAGAGTGCGGATTTTCAGGTTAGCAAAAAATTGCATGAAGTTGAATTTTTTTTTACCCTTCATTTTTCAAAGCAGATTCATGCAACCCGTATCACACCAAACGAGCTACATAAATGAGTGATTCTGACGGCATCATCGGCATTATCGGCGGCATGGGCAACGAAGCCATGGTCGACCTGGCGGAAAAAATCGCACAGGTCCCCGAGCACAAAAACCGCAACTATGTCTTCTTCGGGAACTCCCGCCTGGCGTACAAACCGCATGAACTGGAATTGCGGGGAGCCGCCCTGAAACCCGCTGACCGGCGCAAGGCGGACACGGCCCGCCACACAGCAGACATAATGCACTCTCTCGGCTGCGGGGTGACCGGCCTGGCCTGCAACAGCGCCCACGAACTCTTCCGAGAAGTCATGCGAAACAATCCGGTCCGCTTTGTGGATATGGTCAAGGAAACGGCCCACTCCATGCTTGATGAGCAAGGAAAGGTCCTGGTCATGGGCGTGACCTCGCTGGTGGAATCCGGACTCTACCAAAATGCCCTGCATGAATACGGCGTGCAATCGGCCTCGCCATCTCGGGACAACCAGGCCAAGGTCATGGCCGCCATTTATGACACGGAATTCGGCATCAAAACCGGACAGATCACCGAAAATGCCGAAGAACTGCTCTGCTCGGTCCTCAGGGAGGAAAGCGAACGGCAGGGGTGCAGCCATGTCATTCTCGGCTGCACGGAAATCCCCCTGGCCTTTTCGCCCCAAAACTGCGCACGCTTCAAACGTGAAGGCCTCGTCCCCGGGACGGTGCAAATCGTCGACGCGTCCAACGTATTGGCCGGAGCGCTCGTCTCCGCTCCCTGCCCTCCCTCTGCTCCGGGCTTCCCGAATCTTCCCCAGCCCGGCCCGGATACCGACTGGTTTCCTCCGGCCGCATTCAAGGCGGACTCCCTGGGGCAAGTCGTAAGCATTCAACGCATGATATTCCGACAGACCGACTCATTTTTGGGTCGCCAAGGAAGTTCCGTTACCGGAAGCTACATGCACCTGCCCACGTTGTTCCTTGTCGGGGAGATGCCGCACGCGGAGAAATGGCTGGCCCGGCAGGACATCCCGGCACTGTCGCCGAACAAGGCGTTTGACGACACTGTGGAAAGCATGCTCGAAGCCCACTTTGCCGCCATGGCATAAACAAATACGAAGGTCTCAAGACCGCCTGGATGTTCTAGGAGGCAAGCCTCTTACCCAAAATAGACAGGCTGTATTCCCGGCCATCCATTTCAGCGACGTTCGGCAGACGGCCCCACTCCTCAAAACCAAAGGCCCTGAATAGCCTGATGCTCGGTTCATTGTGGGAAAAAATGAATCCGACAAGGGTCCTGATCTTCAGATCAGCCGCCATGTCAATGGCCTCCTGCAGCAACCTGCGGCCGAGCCCTCTCCGCCGGTAGCGGGAATCAATGTAAATACTGATCTCCGCGGTGCCGTCGTATGCAGGACGACCGTAGAACGACTCGAAACTCACCCAGGCCGCGACATCCCCTTCCTCTTCATGAACCAGAAGGGGACGTTTGTCCGGAGTATGGCTTCTGAACCATTCCAGTTTCGATTCAACGCCGACCTTTTGCGTATCCGCAGTGACAAGGCGTGAGGCCACCGTGGAGTTGTAGATGGAAACTATCTTCGGAAGATCTTCTTCCACAGCCTGGCGCATACGACCTCCTCTCCTTCTTTCCTACTGAATTGATTCGTCACAGGCTGGTCAGGCCGTCTACTCGGGGGGCTCGATGGGCAGGACTATGGTGATACAAAGCCCGCCGGTTTCCCGATTGGCGGCTTCGATGCTGCCGCCGTGCACTGCCATGGCCCGCTTCGCTATCGAGAGTCCGAGCCCCGCGCCCCGCCTTTCGGAAGTCCCCAGACGGACAAAGGGTTCGAATATCTGTTTGAGAGATTCATTGGGAACGCCGGGCCCGCTGTCCTGTACCTGTATCGTACAGCTGTTCTCTTGGCGGTTCACGAAAACCGTCACCGTCACCGAACTTTCACGGGGACTATGGCGCAGTGCGTTGCGCATCACGTTCTCAAGAGCCCTGCGAACGAGCTCGGCGTCGCCGCGAACCGTTGATATTTCTGAAAGTTCATCTTCCGGCGCCATGTCCAGGGATATCCTTACGCCATCCGACTCGGCCTCGAACCGGGTGTTGTTCACCACCACACGAACAAGGCCCTGCAGGTCGAAATATTCGTCGAAACCGTTTTCCTCGGCCTCCACACGGGAAAGAGTGAGCAACTCGCCCACAAGGTCGTCCATACGCGACGACTCCTGCTCTATACGGTCCAGCAGGACGGCGGTACGCTGTGGATTCTGCCGCGCCAGTCCTATGGCCATGTGTTGCCGGGCAAGGGGGGATCGAAGTTCATGGGAAACGTCATAAAGCAACCGCTCACGCGACTCCACCAGGGATTGCATGCGCTCGGCCATAAGATCGAACTCCCTGGCGAGATCAGCGATCTCATCCCTGCGGCGGCCCATAAGCTGCTTCAGACGGACATCCAGCGCACCGCCGGCAAGCTGATTGAACCCTGCCCGCAGCCGCCAGATGGGAGTGGAAAGATACCATGCCAGCAGGGCGCTGAAGAGCAGCCCCCCCAGTACGCCGAGGCTGATCAGCTCCGGGGGGAAGTTGAACGGTCCAGGGCCGGGAGGTTTCGGCAACACGCCGGAGGGGTTGTAACTCACTTGAAAAAACGCTCCTCCCGGCGAGGACACGATACGGGAATGTACGGCAGACAATGCTTCATTTGCCGTCTCCGTCGCGGCCGACTCGACCGTTTCCGCGCGCCGCTTCCAGGTCAGGCGGGCGCGTTCCGTCTCGGGCCACTCCGACAGCAAGGTCCGGAGTCCCCTTTCGCCGCCGAGCCGAATTGCCGAGGCGGCCGAGCCGAGCATGCTTTCGGCAAGCTCCCCTTCGAAACGGATTTCATCAGCCCTGTGGCGGGGAACGTCGGACAGGGAAAAGATGAGCCAGACACCTTCCGCGATACAAATGAAGGTGACCCAGAAGCCGAAAAGTATTTTCCAGAACAGACGGGACCGCATCAGCATTGCACCCGATATCCTATGCCACGCACGGTTTCAATGGTGAGCGCGTCCCCCGCAACGTCGGCGAGCTTGCGGCGAAGGTGGCTCATGTGGACATCCACGCTGCGGTCATACGGCTCGCGAACGCGGCCGAGAGCCCGCTCGGAAAGCTCTTCCTTGCTGACCACCCTGTCACCGGCGCGCAGCAATTGTTGCAGAAAATTGAATTCCGAAATCGTCAGATCCACGGGCCGGCCGTCCCAGTCCACCTTGCGCTGGGGCACCTGCACCTGGAGCAGCCCGAGGCGAAGGACCTCCTCTTCCTGCGGAACAGCGTTCTCGGACGTGCGGCGCAGGACGGCCCGCAACCGGGCGACAAGTTCCCTGGGATAGCACGGCTTGGGTACATAGTCGTCCGCGCCCATTTCCAATCCGACCACGCGGTCAACGTGATCTCCCCTGGCGGTGAGCATGATCACCGGCACCCTGCTGCTCCGGCGTATCTGCTGGAGCACCTCCACTCCGCTCCGACCTGGAAGCATGACGTCCAGAATGACGGCGTCGTACTCCTCGGAGAGAGCGGCATCGGCGCCGTCGATGCCGTTGTGCACAATCCTGGCCTCAAAACCCTCGGCCTCGAGATACTCGGTCAGCAGGCCGCCCAGATCGACATCATCGTCGATAATGAGAATGCGTGGGGTCTTCATCATGAATTCCTTGTACACACCTTCAGGCGGAACGCGAAGGGGTGAGCGCCAACTTTACACTCCCTTTACACTTTCCATGCCTCCTCTTAACCCCCGGCAGCCCTGTATTGCCGTATGGTCCGCCTCGAAAGGGTACAATACCGGGCATGATCTCCCCTGTGCCGATTTTGGTGCCCATGCCCGCCTGAACATGTTCAGGCGGGCAACAGAAGAAAAAACAGGAGCATATATGAACAGGCTTTTCAAGGCGGGACTGGCCGTCGTGCTGGCCGGTCTGTGCGTCGGGGCAAAGTTTCTCTTTTTCCCCGAACGCCCCACCATGCAATACCTCACGGCGGAAGTTTCCAAAGGTGATGTCAACGAAACGGTCCTGGCCACGGGAACCCTGAAGGCGTTCAAGCAGGTAAGCGTCGGCGCCCAGGTCTCGGGGCAGGTCAGATCCCTCAAAGTAGCCCTGGGCGACACGGTCAAGAAGGGAGATCTCATCGCGGAAATAGATTCCCAATCCCAACAGAACGACCTGCGTACAGCCGAGGCGGCCCTGGAAAACATCAAGGCCCAGCGCGCTGCGGAGCTCGCCACTCTCGAGCAGGCAAAATCGGAATTCAAACGCCAGAAAGGAATGCTCAGCGCCAAGGCGACCTCACGCCAGGACTATGAAAGCGCCCTGGCCACATTGACCGAATCGCAGGCGAACATTGCGGCCCTCGACGCCCAGATCGTGGAGGCGGACATTGAGGTCGACACAGCAAAGGTCAATCTCGGCTACACCGCCATTGTCGCCCCCATGGACGGCGTAGTGGTGGCCGTTGTCACCAAGGAGGGGCAGACCGTGAACGCCTCCCAGGAAACGCCGACCATCGTGAAGTTGGCTCAACTCGACACCATGACCGTCAAGGCCGAGGTCTCGGAGGCGGACGTGGTCAATGTCCAACCCGGCCAAAAGGCGATGTTCACCATTCTCGGCGATCCGGACCACAACTACGAGGCGACACTGCGGAGCATCGAGCCCGCGCCCGACTCCATCACTGACGACGATGACACCTCGTCGAGCAGCTCCAGCGACGATGACGAAGCCATCTACTACAACGCATTATTGGACGTCCCGAACCCGGATCACAGGCTGCGCATTTCCATGACCGCCGAGGTGACCATCACCCTCGACGAGGCCAAGGACGTGCTGACCATTCCCACCATAAGCCTCGGGCACAAGGACGGGCCGGGACAGTATACGGTCCGCGTACTCGGCAAGGATGGGCACCCTGAAGAGCGCAAGGTCCGCACCGGCTTGAGCGACAATGTGAACGTTCAGGTCAAGGAAGGCCTGCAGGCCGGGGAATGGGTCATCCTGGGCGAAGCCAGCGGAGATTCGGCCTCCTCCAACGACTCGCAGCACAACCCTCCGCCGCCCATGGGGATGTAGATCATGGCGTTATTGCAAATCGACAACCTGCGGAAGGAATACCCTTCCGGCGACACGACCGTACCGGTGCTCAAGGATGTGAGCCTGGCCATCGACGCAGGTGAAATGGTGGCCATTGTCGGGGCGTCCGGTTCCGGCAAGTCCACGCTCATGAACATCCTCGGCTGCCTGGACCGCCCAACGAGCGGCACATACCGCATTTCGGGACGGGACGTGAGCGAACTGCGGGCCGATGAACTGGCGCGGCTTCGGCGCGAATACTTCGGGTTCATCTTCCAGCGTTACCACCTCCTTTCGTCGCTCACGGCGCTGGGCAACGTGGAAATGCCCGCCGTCTACACGGGAATGGAACAGGCGTCCCGCCGCGAGCGCGCCGCCGAACTCCTCGCCCGACTGGGGCTTGCAGAACGCGTGCACCACAAACCGGGACAGCTTTCCGGCGGACAGCAACAGCGGGTGAGTATCTCGCGCGCCCTCATGAACGGCGGACAGGTCATCCTGGCCGACGAACCCACGGGCGCGTTGGACAGCAACAGCGGGCGGGAAACCATGAAACTCCTTACGGAGCTGAACTCCGAGGGGCACACCATTATCGTGGTGACGCACGACATGGAGGTCGCCGCATACGCCCGGCGCATCATCGAAATCCGCGACGGCGAAATCATTTCCGACAGGATGAACGACACGGACAGCCCCCGACCGCACCCCTCCGGGGAACGGCGGCCGGCCTCCGCCAAACGAGGTCTCATGGCCTGGGTGGACAAAAGCCGGGAACTGCTGCGCATGGCCCTGGGCGCCATGGCCGCGCACAAGCTGCGTACGTTCCTGACCATGCTCGGCATCATCATCGGCATAGCTTCGGTGGTCTCGGTGGTGGCGCTCGGCCAGGGATCGCAGCAGCGCGTCATGAAGGACATCAGCGCCATCGGCACCAATGTCATCGACGTGTTTCCCGGAGAGGGGTTCGGGGACCGACGATCCGGGAGGATCCAGACACTGGTGCCCTCGGACGCGGAAGCCCTGTCCAGGCAGTCCTATGTCGACAGCGTGACCCCCAAGGTCTCCACCTCCGTGGACCTGCTCTACCGAAACGTGGACGTTTCGGCCACGATCAACGGCGTGGGGGAACGCTATTTCCGCGTCTACGGATACGAACTGGCGAAGGGCCGCGCCTTCAACCGGGACATGGTCCGCAGCATCGAACAGGTGGCTGTGATCGACCAGAACACCCGCAAGCGGCTTTTCAGTGAAACGGAGACCGCCGTCGGCAAGGTCATCATCCTGGGCAACGTTCCCTGCCGGATCATCGGCGTGACCAAGAAAAAGCAAGCCTTTTTCGGCAACAGCGACGCCTTGAATATATGGGTGCCCTACACCACGGTCATGTACCGGATGCTCGGGCAGACCTACCTGGACAGCATCACCGTGCGCGTCGCGGACAACACCCCCATGCAGGCCGCCGAGCAGGGAGTGAAGAAGCTCCTCACCCTGCGCCACAAGCGCCAGGACTTCTTCATCATGAACACCGACACGATCCGCAAGACAGTTGAAAGCACCACGAAAACCATGACCCTGCTCATTTCGGCCATCGCGGTCATCTCCCTGGTGGTCGGCGGCATCGGCGTTATGAACATCATGCTCGTCTCGGTTACGGAAAGAACCCGCGAGATAGGCGTCCGCATGGCCGTAGGAGCACGACGCAGCGACATCATGAGCCAGTTTCTCATCGAGGCCGTGCTGGTCTGCCTGCTGGGCGGCGTACTGGGCATAGCCCTGGCCCTGGTCGTGGGCGTCGTCTTCTCCGAAAGCGGCAGCAGCTACACCATGGTCTATTCCACCACGTCCATGGTGCTGGCCTTCCTCTGCTCCACGCTCATCGGAGTCGTCTTCGGGTATCTCCCGGCCCGCAACGCCGCATACCTGGATCCCGTGGACGCCCTGGTCCGCGAATAGCCAACAAGGAACATATTCCATGACACGCATAATCATCTTCCTGACGCTCGCCTCCATGTCTCTCTCCGGCTGTGGCGCGGCGCTGAAAACAGAATACAAGCGACCGGATCTGAACGTTCCAACCCGGTGGAGCGACACGGCTTCCGGCGGCAATACCGCCACGGTCGGCGACACGGCCGACTGGCCTTCGGATTTCGGCGATCCTGAACTGTCTCGCCTGGTCAAGCTGGCTCTTGAGCGCAACAACGACCTGGCCGCCGCAGCCCTCCGGGTGCGGCAGGCCCGGCTGACGGCTGGCCTGGCCCAGGACGATCTCTTCCCGGACCTGTCCGCCACCGGCGGAACCGATTCCCAAAAGGAACTCAAGCGGGGCGACTGGTCCACGACCTATTCCACCAGTTTCGCGGTGAGCTACGAAGCCGACCTCTGGGGCAAACTCTCCCGCACGTATGATGCGAAAAAATGGGAGGCGGTCGCCACCGAAGAGGACCGGTTGAGCACTGCCCTGTCTCTGGTGGGCGACACCATGAAGTATTACTGGAAGACTGCCTATTACAACGTCCGCCTGGAGCTCAGCCGACAAAACATCCAGTCCTCGGAAGAGACACTGGAACTGGTGCTCGCCCAGGAACGCTACGGCGCTTCCACCGAGCTTGAGGTCAACGAGGCGAAACAGGATCTGGCCAGCCTGAAGGCCGAACATCAAACCCTGGTGCAAAGCAGGCAGGAAGCGGTCAATGCCCTGGCCATCCTGTTCGACATGCCTCCCGGAAAAATCATGGCCGATCCCCAGGTATTGAAGGTGGCGACGCTGCCCACGATTCCCGCAGGACTCCCGGCGCAGCTCCTGGGACGCCGTCCTGATCTGCGCGCCGCCGAATTTCGCCTTCGCGAACTGCTGGCGGATGTCGACGCGGCGCGGGCCAGCTTCTATCCGACCCTGACCCTGACCGGCAGCCTCGGCGGATCCAGTACGGAACTCTCCGAAATCCTGCAAAATCCCATCGCCGCATTCGCATCCAGCATCGCGCTCCCTTTCCTCAACTGGAACAATCTTCAACTGAAAAAGAAAAAGGCCCAGGCCGAATATGACGAAGCGGTGATCAACTTCCGACAAACCCTGTACGAAGCCATGGGAGACGTCGAGAACGCACTTTCCAACCGGCAGTTGCTGGCCCGAAAGGACACGCTGTTGCAGGAAAACCTCGCTGCGGCCCGCAAGGTCGAGCACATTTACCAAGTGCGTTACAAGACCGGCTACGGCACCATGAAGGACTGGCTGGATGCCCAGAACACGCGGCGCACCGCCGAACAGTCCGTGGCCGAAAACCTCTATGCACGGCTGACCAACTTCATTACCCTGTACCAGGCCCTCGGCGGCGCTCCCCGCCAGACAGAGGCCGGTGCCGAAACGACCGCCGCAAGCAAGGTACAAACATCATAGCACCGGAGGTGCGAAAGCAGAGTCCGAGTCCGGCGACAACCGAAAAAAGAAAGGCCCCGCAGCATACGCTGCGGGGCCTTTCTCCTTCCCCTGAAATCCCCTACAAACAAAAGATGATTCTAATTGCCCACCAAAAAATCTTATGTTTTATATGGTATAGAGTGGATACGTCCGCCCATGGCGAGCGGGCGCAGGAGAGGGCGCATGGAGCATGAGATTTTTGATACCAGCTGTTTTTTCGTGCTGATTCTCGTCCCGTTGCTTTTCGGCGCTTACTATCTGGTGCGAAAACAACAGGAGGCGCAACGCGCCGCTGCCGCGGAAAAAGAACTCCACATCAGTCGGGAGCGGTACATGGATGCCCAGCGAATCGGGCGCATGGGACACTGGGATCTGGATATTCAGAACAACATCCTGAAATGGTCGGACGAGGTATTCCGCATTTTCGGCATGCAGCCGGAGGACTTCGACGGCACGCTGGACGCCTTCTACGCAGTCATCCACCCCGACGATCTCCCCATGGTGCAGGAAGTATACGGCCAGTCCTTGCAGGACGGCGAACAATACGACGTCATTCACCGCATCATCACCAAAAAAGGCGAGGTCCGCCACGTCTATGAACGTTGCCGCACCTTCTACGACAACGCGGGCGCGGCACTACGCTCCCTTGGTACCGTTCAGGACATAACCGACCAAAAGAACACCGAAGAGGCTCTGCGCCGGGCCAAGGTGAAAGCCGAGGCCGCCATGCGGGCCAAGAGCGAGTTCCTCGCCAACATGAGCCATGAAATCCGAACTCCGCTCAACGGAATTCTGGGCATGCTCCAACTGCTGGACACCACCCAGCTCAACGGCGAGCAGCACGAATACGTGGAAATGGCCACCATGTCCTCCCATCGTCTGACCCTGCTGCTCAACGACATTCTCGACCTGTCCAGACTTGAGGCCGGCAAGATGCTCATCCATGAAGAGGGCTTCAACCTGCCGGGGATGCTCCTCGGCGTTCAGGACATTTACAGCAACGAAGCCAAACAAAAAGGCATCGAGCTGCGACTGACCATAGCTCCCAATCTGCCCGCCACGGTAATGGGCGACGAGGTGCGCTTGCGTCAGATCCTGTTCAATGTGGTGGGCAATGCCGTAAAATTCACCGAGCAGGGAAGGGTGGAGATCTTTGCGGAGCAACTCCATGCGCGGGGAGACGGCAGAATGATGGTTCTCTTCACCATCACGGACACCGGCCCCGGCATTGCCGATGAAATCATGCAGGAGATCATTGCCCCGTTCACCCAGGGCGAACACTACATGATGCGCCGCTACGGAGGAGCTGGACTGGGGCTGGCCATTGTCCGACGGCTCACCGAGCTCATGCAGGGCAGCGCCGCCGTTTCCACGAAAGAAGGAGAGGGCACCGAGGTCTGCATCTGCCTGCCGCTGAATGAAGTGTCGGCAGCCGACACGCCGGCCTCCCTCTCTTTGTCCTGTACCAACCTCGAAGCCTGCAGGGTCCTGCTGGTGGAAGACGATGTGGTCAACCAGGAGGCCCTTCGCAAATTGTTGGAAAAACAACACATGAAGGTCGATGTTGCCGAGAACGGGCAGGAGGCGCTGGGCAAACTCGAAACCGGCGACCACCACCTCGTGCTCATGGATCTCCAGATGCCGGTCATGGACGGGTTCGAAGCCACCCGCTCCATACGCGAGGGCAAGGCCGGCAGCGACAAACAAAACATCCCCATAATCGCCCTGACCGCTTTCGCCATGCCCGGAGACAGGGAAAAATTCCTTGAAGCGGGCATGAACGACTTCCTTGCCAAGCCTGTCGACATAGACCGGCTCAGACGGATCATGGACAAGCACTGCTGGACAGAGGCCCGTTGACCCATTCCGAAAAAGAGTCCCCTTCTCTCCAGAGCACCATACGACTTCTCACCGCCGGTCACTCAGGTCCTTCCACCAATGGCAGGGAGAAAGAGAAAGTGCTTCCCTTGCCGAGAACGCTTTCTGCCCAAACCCTGCCTCCATGCAGATGGATTACTTTCCGGCAAATGGGCAACCCGACCCCCAAACCTTTCGGCTTCTCGATCATCACATCGCCAACCTGGTAGAACCTATTGAAAATCTTCTCGATCTCCTCATTGGGCACTCCCCTTCCAGTATCACGAACCTCAACGACGGCCTCATTATCCTCCACGGAGACGGAGACTGCGATGCTTCCCGCATCGGTGAAAGTGAGCGCATTGGAAATGTAGTGCCCCAACACCAACCTTATCATCTTACTGTCCCCGGCAACCTCAATGTCATTTTGAGGAGAGGCGACAACCAGTTCCAGCCCCTTGGATTCGATCTTGTCACGATAGCTGCCGCAGACCTTTTCAACGAGAGAGACAATATCAAGAGGCAGTTTTTCGATGACCGTCTCTTCGGACATCAGCGACATGAGAACGATTATGTTGTCCACCATCCCGGCCATGTACTCGCCCTGTCCCATTATCGCGTTCAGGGCGTCGCGAAGGGCTGGTTCCAGACTTGTAACCTGTGCATCGCAACCTGTGGCTCTCGCCTTACAAACAAGTTTCTCAAGCTTTCTCATGCCGATCTTGGAAAACCCCAGGATGGAGGTAAGCGGAGTTCGCAATTCGTGGGAAACATTGGCGATGAGGATGGACTTCATTTCATCAAGCGTCTTCAATTCCTCAAAAGCCTGACGAAGATCCTTTCTCGACTGGTCTATCTTTCTGGACATTTCCTCGATATCACGGCTCAATTCACCGAACTCGTCCCCGTCCGCAACAGGAATCACGACCGCTCCCTTTTCCTCGGCTATCTGCCTGGTGGCCTCACGGAGATACCTGACCGGCGCCAGAACAAGCTTGTGCAGCGACACGCCCAGACTGACCACAATAAGAAATGAAGTGAGTATCCCGGCGACAGCTACCGTAAGCCAGATGAATCGCTCCCGTTCATGCAGGAAATCCCCCTTGATGACGATGAACACCGCCCAATTCCACGGCTCGAAATACCGACCGACAAAAGAGAGACGCTCATGGCCCGGGACATGCCCTTTAAGGGTCTGCTTTCCGTGTTTCAATTCCCGATAAATCCCCTCCCATGCCTCCGGCAGGCGGTCAGGCATTTCTTTCGAAGAGCAGTAGATGACATTCCACCGGTCATCGACGACAAACAGGTGTCCGGGCCAGATGAGATTGAGCTGATCGGCTGCCGCAAGGGCCTCCTGCTGATATCGATCCACAAAGGAAGAAACGTTTTCCAGGCGGTTTTTTCTCAGAATATCCGCCCGACTCGACAAATCCTGGGTGATGTAGGCGCCCAAGATACCCTCGCTATACCTGTATACAGCGACATGGGACGTACGCGTGGCGTTATCGATGACCATCCATCCCGTGATGAGCATCGCAATTCCCACAATGGGGATGATGGTCAGCAATAACTTCTGTCTCAGCCGCATGTCAGTGCCAGATGTGTTCGCCCGCGAGTTCCATGAGTTCGCTGGGAACCACTATCTTGAGGTCTATGGCCGTGGAAAGGTTGACGCCGAATTCAAAGCTGTCCGGCGGCACCGGCGGAATGCTTCCCGGATCGGTCCCCCTGAGAATGGAATCGACCATCCGCGCCACCTGAAAACCGCTTTCCACATAATCCGGATTGACGAAAAAGAGTCCACCGTTCCTCGTGCACCATTGGGTATGGCACACTCCCACGGGAACTCCCGAATCCAGGAGCATTCTCGAGAACTCCATGGTTTCTCCCAAAGGGCCCGGAACAATCCACCAGTAATCGATATCCGAAGCCAACGTGGCGACCCCCTTCCCGACATCGACGAGCATGTCGTTCAATCCATCGGGCATGGCCCGGTATTCCAGTTGATACGCCCTGAACTCGATTTGCCCCGAAGCCGCGGCCAGAGACGCCATGTGCTTCACTTCATTGACCGCCGCAGGATATGAGGAATGGACAACGCCGATACGTACGGGGCGGTCCGGGAAAGGCTGCGTCAGCAGCGTACCGGCCAGGTCCATCTTCGACTGCCGCAACAGTGAGAAGACCAGGCCCGTGATGTTGCTGTTTGTCGGGCGTCCGACCTCGTCGATCAACCCCGCTCCGACCGGGTCCGACACCACGCAGAAAACCTGGGGAATATTGCTTCCGGCAAGAGCTTCCCTGACCGCCTGCGAAGCCAGGGTCGCAAAGGAGACGACGATGTCCGGCCGTTTGCGGGCAAGATACTTCCCGAGTTCGGTCCTTGCGCGATCAATGTCGCCCTGCGCCTTGATCTCATCGATGACCACGTCATCCCCGACCCGATACCCCAGTCTTTCCAAGCCTTGCACAAAAAACCTCTCATGATCGATGACCACCTGCACAGGCATGGTTTCCACCATGAGGATCCGTACCGGTTGGGCATGCGCCTGAGCTCCGAACAAAAACAGAACCGCTGCCAACCACAAAACCGTTTTGAATGCTCGCATATGCCCCCCAGGACCATGAGACCGCATGGAATTCAGTTTATTATTAAACGTTCCTTGCCGAGGAAGTCCATTAGATTGGCTGAAAGTCGTCATGCGACCGAGATATATGCAGACCGCCCCCAGCTCCCCCATGACATTCCCAGGAAACTAGGCTAGCCTTCATTCCGACGAAAAATCTATCGGAACCCCAAACGGAGTCAGCATACACCATGGAAATTCGTTATTTGAACGCGCACGCAACCGGCTGGAATTTCAAGACTGTCATTATTTTCGGTTTTGAAGACGAATCCCTGCCCGAAACCATCCCGGCCCTGACCGGCGAGGCGGCCTGGATCAGGGAAAGCCCCGCACTCAAGGACTTCAGCGGCAAGGCCAAGGAAATCGCCGTACTCTATGGTCCGGCGGGCAGCCTGCTGCAGCGCGTCATCGTGGTCGGACTGGGGAAACGCGACAAATTCGACTTCGAGGTCCTGCGGTTTTCGACGGCCACGGCCGTGCAGAAGTGCAAGGCGCTCAAGGCCGACGGCTGCGCCGTGAACCTGGAAAATCTGTCCAGGCTCGGGCACCCTGTCTCCGCGCTGGCCGAGGAGATCGTCTGCGCCGCCCTGCTCTCTCTCTATTCCTACGACGAGTTCAAAACCAGGGACGAAGAGGAAGGCGATTTCTCCATCGAGGAGCTGACCCTGTTCTCGGCCGACGATGACATGGCCGGAGAAATCCAGGCGGCTGCGGGACGCGGCGAGGCTGCGGCCAGGGGCGTCATCAGGACCCGCGATCTGGTCAACGGCCCGGCAAACCACGTATCCCCGGCCTTCCTGGCCCAGACCGCCCAGGAGATGGGCAAGCGGTACGGATTCAAAGTACGGATTCTGGAGCGCAAGGAAGTCCTCAAGCTGGGCATGGGCGCGTTCGAAGCTGTGTTCCGCGGAGCCATGCAGGACCCCAAGTTCATCGTCATGGAGCATGCCCCCAAGGGAACGGAAAAAGACAAGCCCATCGTATTCGTGGGTAAAGGCATCACCTTCGACACCGGCGGAATTTCCATCAAGCCCAGCGCCAAGATGCACGAAATGAAATGCGACATGGCCGGTGCTGGAGCCATCTTCGGCCTGTTCGAGGCCCTCGGCCATTCGGCCATCAAGCGCCGCATCGTGGGGGTCATGCCCTGCACGGACAACATGCCCGACGGCAATGCCACACGGCCCGGCGACATCGTGCGTACCCTGTCCGGCAAGACCGTGGAGATCATCAACACGGACGCCGAGGGACGCCTGGTGCTCTGCGACGCCCTGACCTGGGCGCAGCGCGAATACGACGCCGAGGCGGTCATCGACCTGGCCACCCTCACCGGAGCCTGCGTGGTGGCTCTGGGCATGGAAGTGGCCGGAATATTTTGCGAGGACAAGGCCATGGGCCGCCAGATACAGGACTCGGGCGAGCGTGTGGGCGACAAGTTCTGGCCCCTGCCGCTCTGGGATCTGTACTTCGAACCGCTCAAGTCCGATGTGGCCGACATGATGAACGTGGGCGACCGCTGGGGCGGCGCCTGCAACGCGGCCGCGTTCCTCAAGCAGTTCATCGAGGAAAACACCCGCTGGGCGCATCTGGACATCGCGGGGCCGGCCGACGGCATGAAAAAGAATCCCATCCACATCGGCGGCGGCTCCGGCTTCGGCGTCCGTACGCTCCTGGAAATCGCGCGGAACGGGATTAAAGAATAAAAAACAACTGAGAGGGGGAAACTTTTAAAAAAGTTTCCCCCTCTCAGACTCTCCCCCTACAAAACGTTTTGGTGATCACGCTTCGCGTGATGGCTTCCCTTCCTATTATATCCGCTCAAGCCTCATTTCGTTGAAAAGCATGCGAATGCGCGGCACAAAAAGGGATCAAGACCGACGCGTACAAAGATGTACGCAAGGGCTTTGATCCTTTTGAAACAACGAACCGAGCGTGCTGATTTTGGGCTGATTGCAAAAAGCAATGGGGGGCGGGCCCCGATGCCCGCCCCCCACCACGTTGGAGGTTAATACATATAATCCGTTTTAGGAGGATCTTGGTTAGTTGCAAAGGCAGTCGCCGAACACCACCCGGTCGGTGTATTCGGCCTGCTTGCCTTTGTTCCAGCGCGACACGGGGCGGTAGTAACCAACGATGCGCGTGTACACTTCGGCTTCCTGCCCGCAGCTCGGGCACTCGAAGTGCTCGCCCTGAATGTAGCCGTGCTCCTTGCAGATGGAGAAGGTCGGCGTCACGGACACGTACGGAATTTTCGTTTTGGTGAAGGCCTTGATGATGAAGCTCTTGAGCGCTTCGGTGTCGGCCACGGCCTCGCCGAGGAAAGTATGGAACACCGTGCCGCCGGTGTACAACGGCTGCAGATTGTTCTGGTGTTCCAAGGCGTAGAGCACGTCGTCGGAAATTCCGACGGGCAGCGCCGTGGAGTTGGTGTAGTACGGGGTGCCGTTGCCCTGGGTCTGGATGTCGGCGTAGAGCGACTTGTCGATCTTGGCCAGACGGTAACTGGTGCCTTCGGCGGGCGTGGCTTCAAGATTGTAAAGATGGCCGGTCTCTTCCTGGAACCGGGAGGTGACCCGGCGCAGGTGGTTCAGGGTGCGGCGCATGAACCGCACGCCGGACTCGGTCTCGATGCCCTTGCCGAGCATGTTCAGGCATGCCTCGTGCCCACCGATGATGCCGATGGTGGAGAAGTGGGCGTCAAGCCCGTTCTTGAGATAGCGCCTGGACCAGGGGAACATGCCCTTTTCCAGGTTGTCCTCCACGATCTTGCGCTTGAATTCCAGGGAATCCTTGGCCAACTCGGCGTATTCGGTGATCATGTCCAGAAACTCGTCCTCGGACTGAGCCAGATAGGCCAGTTTGGGCAGGTTCAGGGTGACCACGCCGATGGATCCGGTCAGGTCGCCCGCGCCAAACAGACCGCCGGTCTTGGTACGCAGCTCGCGCAGATCCATCTGCAGACGGCAGCACATGGAGCGCACGTCCTCGGGGTTGAGTTCCGAGTTGATGAAGTTCTGGAAGTACGGAACGCCGTACTTGGCGGTGAGCTGCAGCAGCAATTCGCCGATCTCGGAATCCCAGGGGAAATCCTCGGTGACGTTGTAGGTCGGAATCGGAAACGAGAAGATACGGTCATGATAGTCGCCTTGGAGCATGACCTCGATGAAGGCCTTGTTGATCATGGCCATCTCTTCCTCAAACTCGCCGTAAGTCAGGGAGTCGTGGAACTTGCCGCCGATGATGACCGGCTCGTTGGCGATGTGCTTGGGCGCCACCAAGTCGAAAGTCAGATTGGTGAACGGAGACTGGCCGCCCCAGCGTGATGTGGTGTTCAGGTTGAACACGAACTTCTGCATGCACTGGCGGACCTGATCGTAGGAAAGGCCGTCGCGGCGGATCAGCGGGGCCAGGTAGGTGTCCACGTTGTTGAAGGCCTGGGCCCCGGCCCACTCGTTCTGAAGTGTGCCGAGAAAATTGTTCATTTGCCCCAAAGCCGTGTCGAAATGCTTGGCGGGCCCTGCGGAGGCGCGGCCTTCCAAATTGAACCCCTCCAACAACAGGTCGCGCAGGGACCAGCCCGCGCAATACCCGGCCAGACCGAAGGAGAGGTCATGAATATGGAAATAGCCGTGCTCATGGGCGAGACGCACTTCCTCGGGATATTTTTCCAGGGCGTAGCGCGCCTGGACCGTACCGGAAAGGTGCAGCATCATACCCTGGAAGGAATGCGTCATATTGGCGTTTTCGTTCACGCGCCAATCGGCCTTGCCCAGGTACTCGTCGATGACGCTCATGACGTCGAGAACGGCTTCCCTGTGAGAACGGAGGGACCGGCGGGACTCGCGGTAGACGATGAACTTCTTGGCCACATCGTACTGACGCGCCTCCATGAGCACCTGCTCGACCATGTCCTGGACATACTCCTGCTCGGGAATGTCCACGCCCTCCAGCTTCTGCTCCACCTTTCTGCCGAGCCGTTTGGCTAGCAGCGGGTCCTTAATGCCGTTGGCATTGAGCGCTTTGAAAATGGCGTGGGCGATGCGGTCAGTTGACCACGTCTCCAACCGCCCGTCGCGTTTCATGATCTGGCTGGGCATGCTCGGGTTCCCTCCTTCTGGGTGGCACAAATTCTTGCAATTTCAGTTCAAAGCCTTCCGGCAAATACGACCGTGCCTCGGCAATGTCCTCGGCGGTGAGGCCGGGGACCTTAGTCAGGCGGAAATAAAACGATGCAGGGAACTGCCGCGCCAGCTCGAATATCTGTTCGAGGTTGGCCTTGGCGGCAATGGCTGACACGGCGTCACCGGTCAGCTCCGGATACTTGGAGTACGGTCCCTTGACGTCCACGGCAAAAACATCGGCCAGACGGTAGTCGAGAATGTCCCGAACCACCTTGGGCCGCATGCCGTTGGAATCCACCTTCACGGGCAAGTTGTATTTCTTGATTTCAAAAAGGAGCTCACCAAGTCCGGGGACGTTGGTGGCCTCTCCTCCGGTCACGGTCACACCGTCGAGCCATTTGGAACGGTCGCGCAGATACGCCTTGAGGTCGTTTTCCGGAATCACCGGCAATTTCTGCATGTCCCAAGCCAACTCGAAGTTGTGACATGTGGGGCAACGGAGATTGCATCCACCGAGAAAGATGACGCATGAAGTCCTTCCTGGCCAATCGCACAAGCTGAAGTGCTCAAAGCCGCGAACGCAATTCCACACACCTGTAGGCTTATCCATTCTTCCCTCGTCAACACGCCGGAACGGCGTCATTCACTGTCACTAATGATATTGAAATCTACGAATCGAAATCAGGCGAGGCCGGGAACCCGGCCGAGCCGTGCGGAACATGCCTTCACCTCTGCCCAGGTAAGCCCTTCCGCCCGGTCGCCCGCTTTCGATTCGTGTGTTCGCTCCCCCGAAAGGGAGCGCCGAACCACGTCACTACACTTAACTTACAGGTCTTTTTTTGTACAGGGGGATATTGATGTTTTTTTCATTACTCCCGTCATCAAGGACGACTACGGGCGATTAGAATCATTTATTGATAATTGGAAAACTTTTTCCACAGAAGACAAAAAGACACATCCCCGTAAATACAGGGGTTTTTCTAGACCAAGTTTAGAAAAAAAAATTAATAACTCTAGACCGAGGAGGGTTTTCGACAGTGAAGTTCGTATGAAGGGGGTGAAAAAGAGACGCGCAGTGCGCAGAAAAGTTTATAGCACAAGAGCCTGCGGCTGAAAAGAGCATGTCGGAAAAGTCCACAGGAAAATGTGGGAATTTCATCGACTTTCCTGCAGGAAGGCGCAAAACCCCGCCCACAGTGACACACGGCCGTAACAGAGAGAGACAAACAATGGCTCTTCACCCTGGGCGAGTGCATACCGCCCCTGAAAAACCACACATATTCAGGAAATATCCTTGCCGCAATGCGGGCACTTGGCCGGGCCCTGCCTTTCCTTTTCCCGCCACTCCAGAAAACCGGCGCTGAGGATGCCTGCGGGGAGCGCGAACATGCCGATGCCCAGCAGGGCGATGACCGCGGCCATGAGCCGCCCCATGACTGTGACAGGATAGACATCGCCGTATCCCACCGTGGTCAGGGTGATGACTGCCCACCACATGGCTTCGGGGATGGACTCGAACGCGCCGGGCTGAACCGGATGCTCGAAGTGATAGACGAGACTGGAGGCGATGACGAGCAGAATGCACAGGATGAAGCAGACCACGGCCAGCTGTTCCTTTTTATTGCGGACGACTGCGCCGAAGACCTTCATGGCGTCCGAATAGCGACCCAACTTAAGAACCCGGGCCAACCGCAGCAGACGCAGGGTACGCAGGAAAATGAGGTCCATGGGGATGAGCAACGGCAAGTAGAACGGCAGGATGGCCAACAGGTCCACGATCATGAGCGGCCTGAGCGCGAACCGCAGGCGGCAACCCACCGGCCGAGGATCTGCCAGACATTGGTCGCTGACCCAGATGCGCAGCATGTACTCCACCGTGAAAACTCCCACGGAAAAACGCTCGAAGCGCAGAAACCAGTGCCGGTAGACCAAGGAAATCTCCTGCACGGTCTCAAGCATGTAGGCGACAACATTGAGCACTATGAGAATGATCAGAAAGGTGCGCACCGTCTGGGCGCGCACGGACGGTGCGTACTGTTCTTCCAGCAGGTCGTGGACAAAGGCTTTCGTCCGGCTCACGGCGTCCTCCTCGCACTTTGGACCATTATAGCCCGCCTTGTGCACTCCCTGTCAACGCAACCCCTAAATTATCCTTGCAATAAAGCCGATGAGTCTCTTACCATGCACCATCTATCATTACGGTGTGCCCGTCACGCCCTGGAAGGAAGCATGAAATTTACCGAATACCTTAAGAAAGAAGGATATGTCCGCTATCGTGGGACTGTGGACAAGTCCGTATATGAATACTTCGACTGCAAATGCGCGCACAAGGCCGTCTGGTACTACAAGAAAGACAGCTACCAGTGCGCGGGCTGCAAGGAACAGTGCGAAACACCCGGTCCTGAGGGATTTCAGTCCTTCTTGATGATGGGATAGACACCATGCGCAATAGACTGACCACTCTGCTTTCCCTGGCTTTCCTGCTCCTGGCGGTCCCCGCACAGGCAGATGAAATCGACAACATGAACGTCAACCTCTGCCGTCGGGTCATGGCCAAGATGATGTGCAAGACGGAGGTCGATTTCAACTACGTGGCCAATGTCAGGCAGGGCATCTATCTTTTCAGCACTTTTTACGCCAACCGTGAGGCACGCTTCTTCTGCGGCGTGGGCGGCGGCTACATCAAGGTGCAGGGCAAGGATTTTCTCAAGACCACCCGCACCATTCCGTACACCTTCGACAGGCGCTCCAAATGCAGTATAGTGGAGTATTCCAACCCGGAATGTCCGGATTATCGCCGCATTGTGGTCTGCGCGGAAAAAACCCTGGACGAACAGGCCACCGAAGACTTCTGGAACCGCCCCATCCCGGACCTCCTGGACGAAGACTTGAGGCGGGCCTTGGAAGGGCTCAACGCGACCGAGCAATAAAAGACCCAAAGTCCGAACGAGCGAGGCAAGTGAAACCGGTCCGAAGCGTATCGCATGATGCGCACGGAGCATGATCGGCTGGCCCGCAGAACGACCATGGCCTTTTCGACTGCCGCTAGAGCTTTCGGTACCAGGCGACCAGCGCCACCAGCACCATCACCGCGTACAAGGGTCTCCAGTCCCCGTAAAAGGAACAGAAGACGATGGTTGCGACAACGACCATCGAATAGCCGCAGGCTTCCGCCATGCGCAAGAGTTCGGTACGGTCCTTTTCACTGAACCGGGTGGTCAGCTTTTCCAGACGATCCCATGAGCCTCCGCCATCCGCCCCGGCCGGGACGCGCGAGGACTGAAGCTTGTGGCGGCACTTGACACAGAAACGCGCCGCATCCTCATTGGGAGAGCCGCAACGGGTACAGATGATCACCTTGAAACACCGCCTTGCAAGTAACCGCCGCAGGGAAAACCAAGCCTGCAGAGTATGAATATACAAACGTACATGGTGCGGAAAACATAGCTGAAGAAAAAAGACTTTGCCAGCCTGGAAACACCGCGTAATAAGCAGGCATTATTGCCATACGCCGTGTATTGGGCTATTTTGTCCCTGTAACGAAAAATCGACGCGACACCGAGCCGGAACAAAACACCTATGAACGCCGAAAGCATCGTGCCTCAAGGCACCCCACAACTAAGCAGGGAGCAACGCTACCTTGCCTACCAGAAACGCCTTAGACAGCTCAAGGACAGCTCTACGTTACGCGAAGTCATAGAGCGGGAACTGCTGTTGGAATTCGTGCGCGTCAATCACGGCAACATCAATGAATTTCCGTTGCTCAAGGCCCAGCAGAAAAGCGTCATCGACCTGATGTGCAACCGGGGGCAGCACCCGGGCTACGACTACATCCAGAGGATGACCGGCGTATTCATGACCCTGATCACGCGATACGAAAAGGCCGTCTCAAACAACGACCAGGACGCGATCCAACGTTTCGGCTCCCAGCTGCACAACACCGAGGCTCTGCTCATCAAAAGCATCCAGGGCATTGTTTACGGCATGGCGCTCATCACCGACAACTTCGAGGAAATCGTACTGCGCTACTTCGGCCAGCAGTCGCTCGGAGAGTACAGCGATCTCATCGAAAAACATGAACTGAACGAAAATTTCTGGCACGCCTTCGTGCAGCAGTTCGTGGCCAAACGCGTGGAAGCCGCCCACCAGGAAATCCTGAACAACAGGAGCTATTCCCTGTCCAAGGAAAAGAACTTCCTGGCCATCCGTTTCCTGTTCGACGACATCCTGTCCCAACTCAACCCCACCACAGCCCATATCGAAAAGACTCGAATCCAGAAAACCTACGAACTCTCCGACGCCGGATTCAAGGAACGCAGAGCCGCCAAGATGGTTCAGAACACCTTGGCCAAAGGCCTTTCCTTCATGCCTGAGGGTTCCCTCAAGGAAAGCGATTTTCTCAATGCGGCCCGCATTGTCTGCATAGACACCATCGCCATGGAATTCGCGGAGGAATACACCCGGCGGGTCATGAAGAAAAATGGTGGAAACGACGGAGAAAAAGACGGAAAGGATGACGAAAACGACAGGGAACAGTCCTTTGAATTCCTGCTCAACCAAGTGATCGCTCTGGGCGTGGGAGCCACTCTCGCCATCGGCATGACCGGTCGAAATTTCTTCGCGGCCCTGGAAAAATTCATCCCGGGTCAGACACAGCCCATTGCGCCGCTCATGCGCAACTTCAACATCAACGCCCTGGAAACCGTACTCATCTTCCTGATGGAGCACCACTTCATACACATCCTGCGGGAGATCGGCATTTCCGAGGGCAGCAAGATCATGGTCAAAAGCGCCCGCGCGCGGCGCGTGCCCGAGACGGCTGTGAACGGGCTGGCGAGCATGAACCGAATCAGGAAAAAGAACCTTTTTGCGCCGGACACCACCCGAGAGGGGTATCTTCTGTTCCGTCCCCGCACGGCCAAGCAGCTGGTGGAGTTGATCAAACATCTTTCCCTGGAACCGCCCCAACTGGTGGAGCAGCTTCAGGGGTTGTGGAAAGGTGCCGCCCAGCGCGTGGATATTTTGGTCTTGGTGAACCTGCAACAGGTGGCGCGTACCACAACCAACCTCCAGGCCAAACTGGCCGAAATCCTCGTCCTCTACGGCGTTTCCGCCGGGCGGAAAGACAAGGAAAAAGCCCGGGAAGCCGAATCTGCTCCCCAGGCTCCCGTCAGCGAGGAAACACGATAGTCTTGTTCCCATCCACGATGACGCGGTCCTCCATGTGCCAGCGTACCGCCCTGGCCAGCACGTGACGTTCGACGTCCGCGCCGCTGGACTTGAGGTCCTCCACGCTGTGGCTGTGATTCACGCGAATGACGTCCTGCTCGATGATGGGGCCCTGGTCCAATTCCTCGGTCACGTAATGAGCCGTGGCGCCGATGAGCTTCACGCCCCGGTCCGCTGCCCTGCGGTACGGGTCTGCGCCCACGAAGGCGGGCAGGAACGAGTGATGGATGTTGATGACCTGCATGGGATAGGCGGCCACGAACTTGGGTGAGAGAATCTGCATGTACCGAGCCAGGATGACCACGTCGGCCTTGCCGTGCATGAGCTCCAGAATTCTAGCTTCGGCAACGGCTTTCTCCTCCGGAGTCTTGCCCGAAGGCACGTGGTGGTACGGCACAAAGGTCTCCACCGGCTCGCGCAGGTCCGGATGGTTGCTGATGACCATGGTGATGTCCGCATAGAGTTCGCCCCGGGCCCAACGCCAGAGCAGTTCCATGAGCGCATGATCGTAGCGGGAAACCAGGATCGCCGCCTTCTTGCGCACCCAGGCCGGATTCATGCTCCAGTGAACCATGTCGAACTTGTCGGCCACTTCCGTGCGGAACGCCTCTTTGAGCTGTTCCAGCCCTCCCATGTCCAGCCCCGGCAGATAAAACTCATTACGCATGAAAAAGGTGCCGCCCTGCGGGTCCGAGGAGTGCTGATCCGAATGGATGATGTTGGCCCCCCGGGAATGCAGGAATCCGGACACGGCCGCCACGATCCCGGGCCTGTCCAGACATTTGATCAAAAGGCGTGCGACGCCTTCTTTTGAATCACTCATCAATTTTTCTCCGTCAATTCATTGGAATATATGTTCATCGACCGTTCATATCCCGAGAACGGGAGGGTCGAGGACGACTTGGCGGGTATTCGCACCACACGCTCCACTAGCTCAATTGTTTTGGAAACAAAAGTCTTTTCTTACGCCCCTTCCCCGGTGTATTGATTGCGTCGCTTCTGTATTTTCGATACGTTCTTTTGTTCGATTAACGTGACAGCAACCCGCAAGGGAGACCATATGTCTGAAAAAGCACTAAAAAAGATCATGGACCACGCCCAGGCAGGCCTGGACGCCCGTCAGAAATTCTTCCAGGACAAGGCGGAAAACCTTGTCGACATCGCCAAAACCCTGGCCCTGTGCATGGCCAACGGCGGTAAAGTCATGCTCTGCGGCAATGGCGGCAGCGCCGCCGACAGCCAGCACCTGGCGGCCGAGTTCGTCAATCGCTTCAAAATGGAACGTCCGCCCCTGCCGGGCATCGCCCTGACAACGGACACCTCCATCCTGACGGCCATCGGCAATGACTACAGCTATGACGAAGTGTTCGAAAAACAGGTCATGGCTCTGGGAACTCCCGGCGACGTGCTCATCGGCCTGTCCACCTCCGGCGGCAGCACCAACGTGATCCGCGCCATGCGCGAAGCCCGCAAACGCGACGTCATCACCGTGGGCATGGCAGGACAGCACGGAGGCGAAATGCTCCCGGTGAGCGACTATCTGCTGCTGGTACCCAGCACCGACACGCCGGTAATCCAGGAAATCCACATCGCGGCCGGGCACATGCTCTGCCACCTGGTGGACCACTTCCTGTTCGAGGAAGTGGCTGAACTGACCCCGTACCTCTCCGGAGGCGCGGAATAAGGGGGAAACAGAATGAAGACCCTTATCGTTGAAGACACACTCATCAATCAGGAATTCCTCAAGATGATCATGGAGGAATGGGGCGAATGCGTGGTGGCCGAAAGCGGTGAGGACGCCCTCGTCGCCTTCGGCGAAGCGCTCGAAGCGGGTGTGCCCTTCGACCTCATATTCATGGACATCATGCTGCCAGGCATGGACGGGCTCCAGGCATTGGAAAAAATCCGGGCCATCGAGGCGGAAAGCGGTGTTCCGGAACAGGACCAGACCAGGGTCATCGTCACTACGGCCTTGGACGACGACGCCAACGCCTCCCGGGCCTTCATCCGAGGGCAGGCCCTGTCATACATCACCAAACCCATCCGCCAGGAAAAGATCGAAGCCGAGCTTCGCAATTTCGGGATGATCGAATAATTCATGGGGAGGGAGAGCCCTCTGGAAAAAGGGCTCCCCCCATGCCCCGCTCCTTTCCAAAATTTTCCGGCAGTCGTTTCGCGATGAAAGAATAAAAGCCCCGCATGAGAGTCATGCGGGGCTTTTGGTTGGTTACTCTCAGGAAAAGTTAGATTTTCTCTTTGCGGACACGGATATTCAACCCTTTTTGCCGAAGCTTTTCCGCCACTCTTTCGGCGCGCTCGCGGGTCGGCAGGGTGGTGATGACCAGTTGGGCGGTATCGGAGCCGTCCCAGACCCAGACGTGCTCGGAAAGCACGATGCCGACCTCCTCCACCTTGCGGCGAAGCCGGTCGCGGGCCATATCTCGACTTTTGAAATCCTCGGGATTCAGCGGGTCGCCGCAGGCCAACACCCACCAACCCAAAGGTTTTGCGTCCGGGTCTTCGCCGAAGCTGCGCGCCACAGTCCGCGCCGAGGTTTCACGCACCGTCGCAATCATGCGGCGAATGCTCTCCTCGATCTGTCCCACCTTGCTCTGATCCATCATGTCCCTCTCACCGGAGCCTTGTCCGGTTCATATATTCTATTCGCCGAAGTACAAATTGCAACCTTTTTCAAGGAGGAACAGTCTTGCATTGATTATTTTCCAAAGGTATCACGGAACCATGGCTGCCGATCAATTTCACAGAACCTCCCCTCTCCGTCCCCTTCCCATCCGCATACTGCGGGTGTTCATCGGCCTTGCCTTCATCGCCGGGTTCGCATGGCTGCTCTCCCAGATACCCTACGGCATCTTCCGGGAAGAACGCGCCCGGGCCATGGGCGAACGCATGGTGCACGCCGAGGTCTTCTCAAAGCGAACCATACCCGACGAGGACGGCGACCTGCACGTGATCAGCTACCGCTACCACGACTCGGACGGTATCGAACGAATCGGCGTGGCCAACATGCCCGCCTCCCTTTGGAAGCGGCTGCAGAAGGGGTCACGCGTGCCGGTCTATTACGCCCGCTCCAAGCCGGAACTCTCCCGGGTCAAATACATGATCGAACCCGAATTCCAGAAAAAGCTGCGCATCTGGCTCAGGGATTAATTCGTAGCTACCGCTCCGTTTCGCTGGGGAATCAGCAGGGAAATGAAGAAAGTCACCGAGGCCACGGCAATGATGGCCGCGCCGGACGTGATGTCCAGGTAATAGGAAATCCACAGCCCAGTGACGCAGAAAAACACGCTCAGCAGGCTGGAAAGCACCATCATGCCGCCCAGAGACTTGGCCCTGCGTTCCGCCATGTAAGGAGGGATGGTCAGCAGGGCGATGACCAGAATAAGCCCAACCACCCGGATGACCATGACCACGCTCAAGGCAGTCATACCCAACAGCAGAAAATAGAGCAGCGTCACGGGCACGCCTCGAGCGCGGGCGAACTCCTCGTCGACGCTCATGACCAGAAAGCCTCGGTAGCAGGCCAGGGTCAGGACCATCACCAGAAAGGCCAGCCCGGCAATGTCCAGAATATCCCCGCGCGGTACGGCCAGAATGCTGCCGAAGAGGTAGCTCATGAGATCCACATTGTAACCGGGCGTAATATCCAGGAGGATGATACCCAGAGCCATTCCCGCGGCCCAGAGCACGCCGACGACGGTGTCGGCCCGCTCGCGCTGACGCAAAGTCACCGCGGCCATGATCATGGCCGTCATCAGGGCGAAAACCGTGGTCACGGGCATGACCGGCAAGCCCAGAAAAAAGGCCAGTCCCACTCCGCCGTAGGAGGCGTGGGCAATACCGCCCGAGATGAACACGATCCGGTTGACCACCACCAGGGTGCCGATAACCCCGCAGATGATGCTGGCCAGGACCCCCGCCATGAGCGCGTTCTGCATGAACTCCATGTGCAGCGCTTCCATATCTATTCTTCCTCGTCCTTCATGTCGCTCAGGTGATGGTGCTCCAGCACACGGTGCGGGATGTCGCCGTGGGTGATGAGTTCCACAGGACAACTGTTTTCGACTCCGCCATAGGTCTTCTGGAACATGTCGTCCGTGATGGCGGGGGCGTCGTGAAAATGCAGGGACCGGTTCACGCAGGCCACGGACTTGACGCTGGTGGCCACCGTGGAGATGTCGTGGCTGACCATGATGATGGTCATGTCGCGGTTGAGTTCCCTGAGCAGGTTGAACAAAGTGGCGCGATGCTGCTGGTCCACGCTGGCGGTGGGCTCGTCCAGCAAAAGCAATTCGGGATCGGATACCAGGGCCCGGGCAATAAACACCCGCTGTTTCTGGCCGCCGGAGAGGCCGGATATCCTGCGATCGCGATAGGCGAGCATGTCCACCCGCTTCAAGGCCGTCTCCGCCTTTCTCCGGGCATCGCGTCCGGTGCGCAGCCCGGCGACACCACCCAGTCCGCCCCGCACGAGGCCCATGACCACAGCGTCCTCCACCGTGATGGGAACCGCATTGGAGACATGGGTGTATTGCGGCATGTACCCTATCCTGCCGCCCGCCTGCCCGGCATCCATACCAAGCACGGAAACCGTCCCCTTCTGGGGTTTGAGCAGTCCCAGAAGAATCTTGATCAACGTGGACTTGCCGCCCCCGTTGGGGCCGAGAACGGCAAGGAAGTCCCCGTACCTGACGTTCATGGAAACGTCTTCCAGCACAGGGACGCCATCATAGGAAAAATTGACGTTTTGCAGGACTACAGCGAAATCGGACACAATGCCTCCAGCCATGTCATTCGTTCAACGTTGCGAAACCCTAGCATATTTCCCAGGCAATGCCAGCACGGTCTCATTATTGAGAATAGGCCGCCGCCCATGCCACGGAAGGAATGGCCAGTGCGACGCCCAGCAGCCATGCGTCCAGCCGATTTCCGGGACGTCCGAAACGGGCCTCGACCCAACCGGTCATGAGCCCCAGCAGGACACCCATGACGAATCCGAGCAGATGCGCTCCGAGATCGGTGTTCTCCCCGCCGGCCCCGAGCATTGCCAGCAGCCCCAGCCCAGCGGCCACAGGCACGAAAGCGGAACGGATGAAACGGCGCATGCGTTGCCTCAGGCTCTCACTCTGGTCGACCAGTCGTCCGAAGAACGGTCGCGCCCCGGCCAGCAATCCGGCCGCCCCGAACACGGCCGTGGAAAAACCGATGGCGTTGTGCGGCGGCCCCAGCACCAGAGCATTGGCCCCATTACCCAGTGCGCCGGAGAGGACGACCAGCAACCAGCCGAGCCCGCCCCCCAGCCTGCGACACACGAGCATGATGAACGTCCCGCCGATGACCGCGTTACCCCACACATGGGCGCCGTCGCCATGCAGGGTCAGGGCCGTGATAGTCCGCCACCACTGGCCTCCGAGGATTCCGGCCGCATCCGCGCTGCCCAGGTCGTCCCATGTGTGGGGGAAAATGCCAAAGGCCGGGAACGCCCTGGTGGTGACGACATGAAAAAGCACCAGCAGCGCCATGAGCAGGACCGTGGTTTGTCCGCCGCCCTGGGCCCGGCCGTACAGTCGGGGGATTTCGGCAGACATGGGCGGATTCTCGGCGATGAACATCCGGATCTCCTGCACGGCTCGCCGCACGAACCAGGACTGCACCTGGATGGACAGGCCCGGCCCCTCGGCAAGCGAACGCCTCCTTACCCGGTGTGGTATGCCTCGGGCGTCGAGCACCAGTGACCACAGGCCGAGAGTGCGGTCGTCGGGCCACAGCGCGCCCGGCTCCAGCACCTTGGGAACCACATCCGTCCAGCCGGGACGGAACAGGCGGCGGCTTATGCTCGGTGGGGCAGACTGAATCCGCATGACCTTCACATTATTCGATTTTCTCAGGTTCGAAAAGCGGAGTTCCCGCCCTTCACAACCGGGACAAAACAACTTACCTTCAAATCCATGAAACGATTCATCATCTCATTCCTGGTTTTCTACTTCTGTCTTTGCGGTCCGGCGGCTCGGGCCGAAACGTCCCTGGACGACATGATCGGCCAGATGCTTCTGGTGGGCTTTCGAGGCGCCGACACGGACATGAATAATCCTGTTTTGCAGGACGTCAAGAAATTCAATGTCGGCGGGGTGATCCTTTTCAGTCACGATGTGATTTCCGACCGGCCCGGACGCAACATCCGAAACCCGGCACAAGTCAGGAGACTCATTTCCGGCCTCAAGAGCCTGACAAGAACTCCCCTGCTGGTATCCGTGGACCAGGAAGGCGGGCGCGTGCAGCGGCTGCGCAAGGAAAACGGTTTCATGGAAACGCCCTCTGCCGCAGAGCTTGGGGCCACCTTCGACCCCTCGCGCTCCCGGTGGGCGGGACGTATCGTGGGTATTGTGGCGTCGGAAGCAGGTTTCAACCTTGATTTCGCGCCGGTGGTGGACGTGAACATCAATCCGGAAAGCCCGGCCATCGGCGCGCTGGGCCGGAGCTTTTCCTCCAGCCCGAGACTTGTGGCCGCCTGCTCTCGGGAATTCATCAACGGCCTGCATGAAAGCGGTGTGCTTTCATGCATCAAGCACTTTCCCGGCCACGGCAGTGCGCGGGCCGACAGCCACAAGGGCGTTACCGACGTGACCCGCACCTGGACGCGGCACGAACTCATCCCTTACGAGACACTCATCCGAACCGGCACACCGGACATGATCATGACCGCGCACATCTTCAACGCCCGACTGGACCCGAAATATCCGGCCACCCTCTCCACCGCGACCATCAACGGCTTGTTGCGCCGCAAACTGGGCTGGGACGGCGTGGTCATCACCGACGACCTGAACATGAAGGCCATCACCAGCCATTACGGACTCAGGGAATCCATCCGACTGGCCATTCTGGCTGGGGCCGACATGCTGCTGTTCGGCAACAACCTGACCTACGATCCGCTCATCGTCCGCACCGCGCACGGCATCATCAAAGAGCTGGTGGAGGAAGGCTCCATTTCCGAAACGCGTATCGCACAGTCCCATGCGCGCATCCTGAAACTGAAAGAAAAGCTGACCCAGCACAATGCGGGGCTCCGCCCCTGCACCCCGCCAAAGGGCTAAGCCCTTTGGAATCCCGGCAAGTGAAACACCCGACTGAGCGATGCTCAGTCGGGTGTTTCACTTAGCCAAGGGTTGCAAGGGAGATTATCCCCCTTGCCCGCCGGAGGCATACGAATGCGAAGGGCCGGGTGAAATCACCCGGCCCTTCGCATTTTCATACCGTGAGATGTTTTTACAGCATATCCTGCTGCACGCCGGCCTCCTCGGCCAAGGCCAACATATCGCGCAAAATGCGCAATGTCTCCTCGGCCTCCTTGGGATCAAGCTTGCGCAGGGCAAACCCGGCATGGACAATGATCCAGTCGCCGGGAGCGACCTCTTCGTCCATGAGCATGATGGACGCCTGAATGGTGGCATTCCCCTCGCCCACGCGGCCGGTGGCGATGTCGCCGTTGATCTCGAGAATCTCAATGGGTACTGCGAGGCACATATACTTTCTCCCCGGAAGGGTTGTCGACGGAGCGTTCACGACAGGAACCGCCCAGCCCCTTCACTTCCTTGAGCACGGTCCGCATCACGTCGGGCAGCCGTGCCTCAAGGGCTTTGGAAAGTCCGGTGGACATGGTTTCATAATCTTGCGGCTCCACACCCACAAGCACCACCTGGTCCGGCTCCGGACACTGCCCCACAAGCTTACAGTTTGCGAGCACGTCGAGCAAGTCCGTCTGGTGCATGGAGTTCTTGAAAGCCAGGCTCTTGCTCAGGTCCGAGCCGAGCAGCCGGTGAATATCACCGGGCTGACCGTCATTAAGCACGATATCCACGACGACCAGAGCATCGGCTTCCATGATGGGCCCCATGAGTTTGGTTCCCAATGTACCGCCGTCCATGAGCTCCACGTTGGCGGAAAACTCGTACTTCTGGTCCAGCTCTTCAATGACGCGCACGCCGAACCCCTCGTCCGTATAGAGGATGTTGCCGACACCGAGAACCAAGATTCTTTTTTCAGTATTCTGCATTTGGATGAAGTAAAAACGGGAACCCGGAGCGGGGCTCCGGGTTCCCGTTGCTTGATCGTTGGTTCCTGCTGATTACAGGATCTTGAACTTCTGCACGTTGCCGGTCTTGTTGTCGATGACGTGCACGCCGCAGGCGATGCAGGGGTCATAGGAGTGAACGGTGCGAAGAATTTCGACCGGACGCTCGGGATCGGCGATGGGAGTGTTGTCCAGAAGGGCTTCCTCCAGCGGACCGGGCAGGTTGTTGTCACAACGCGGACCGATGTTCCAGGTGGAGGGAACGACCAACTGGAAGTTGTCGATCTTGCCGCCCTTGATGTCGATCCAGTGAGACAGGCCGCCACGAGGCGCGTTGACGAAGCCGACGCCCTTGGCGCTCTCGGGCATATCCCAATCCTTGCAGATGTCGATATCGCCCTTGGCCACATTTTCCTTGAGCTGCTCCACCCATTCGGCGGTCTTCAGAGTAATGATGAGACACTCGATGCCGCGCGCGGCGGTGCGGCCCAGGGTGGAGAACAAGGCCTCGGGGCCCACTTCGAGTTTGCCGAGCACGAAGTTGACGTACTTGACGAACTCGGGATGCTCCAGGCCGTAGTTGACCAGACAGGTGGCCAGGGGGCCCACTTCGGTGTTGTAGCCGTCGTAACGCGGGGCCTTCATCCAGCTGTAGCGGTCATGGTCGTCCAGGCTGGTGTATTCGGGCTCGGTGACTCCCTTGTACGGATGCTTGGGAGAGCCCGCTTTGTACCAGCTGTGCCTGACGTGCTCTTCGATATTGGAAGGATCGAACTTCTTCACGTCGGCGATCTTGCGGTTGAAGATGACGCCCGGCTTGATGTAGCGGGAGTCCAGATCGGCTTCGCCCCCCTGTGCCGGGAACTCGCCGAAGCTCAGGAAGTGGGTGGTGCCGCCGATGGCAGCCCAATCCTTGTAGAAGCCGGCAACGGCGATGAGGTCGGGAATGTAGTAATCGACGACGAAATCCTTCACCTCTTCGTACAGGGCCAGGAAGTCGTTGATGTACTTGTCGGTGAGACCTTCGTAACAGGTCACGCCGCCCATGACGGTGAACTGCGTGTGCGGGTTCTTGGCGCCGTAGACGGACATCATACGGGCGGCCTTGACCTGCAGGTGCAATGCCTTCAGGTAGTGGCAGGTGGCGATCAGGTCCACTTCCGCGGGAAGCTTGTAGGCGGGATGGCCGCCGGGCTTCAGGAAGTAGGCGTTGGTAAAGATGCCCAGACGACCGGATTCGACAATACCTTTGACGGTGTCCTTGGTCTTCTGGAGGTCTTCAGCCGTGGAATAGCTTTTGGGGGTCCTGACGGTACCGGCGACGGCCTTGGCCAGTTCGGCGGCCTTGTTCACGTCGGCGTTCAGGACATTGGCCACATTGACCCAGTCCAGGGCATGCAGATGATAGAAATGCACGATGTGGTCGTGCATGAACTGCGAGGCCAGAACCAGGTTGCGGATGATGGTGGCGTTGTGCGGCATATGCTTGTCAACGCCCACGGCATTATCCACGCAACGGATGGAAGCCAGGGCGTGCACGTAGGTGCAAACGCCGCAGGAACGCTGAGTGAAATGCTGTGCATCGCGGGGATCGCGGCCCTTGAGAATGATTTCCAGGCCGCGGAACAGCTGAGAACTGCTCTTTACATCTATGATCTTGCCGTCTTCGACGATAGCTTCAACGCGAAGATGGCCTTCGATACGGGTTACGGGGTCGACAACCACCGTTTCGCCTTTGTCCTTGGCCCAGGTCCAAGGAGCGGCTTTAGGAGTGCAACCAGCCATGTCGTTTCCTCCTTAATCTTGTAAACTCGACTGTTTACGAAACGTTACAATTGCACTTTAGATGTCAGTCAGATCTGCGTAGAAGTACTTGCGGTCTTCCCAGGCTTCGCCGTCCCAGAAGTTGGGTTCGGAGCAGCCGATGCAGGGGTGACCGGCCTGTACTGGCCAGTTGATCTGATTGAACTTGACAGTGGGGCAGTTGTTGTACGTTTCAGGTCCGCGACAGCCGAGCTTGCGCAGGCACCAGCCCTTCCTGGCTTCTTCGGAGCCGAAGGAGGGAGCGTACTGATCATTGTCAAAGAATTCCTGGCGAGGACAGTTATCGTGTACGGACTCGCCGAAGAAAGCGGTGGGACGGCCGATGTCGTCCAGCTCGGGCAGCCCCTTGGTCAGGTAGTGCACAATGGTGCCCACGAGGTTGAACGGGTTCGGCGGGCAGCCGGGCACGTTCACGACCGGAGCGCCGGGAACGACTTCGGTGACGCCCTTGGCTTCGGTGGGGTTCGGGGCAGCCGCCTGAACGCCGCCATAGGTTGCGCAGGTACCATAAGCGATCGTGGCCTGGGCGCCCTTGACCACCTTCATGGTGGTGTCGAGCATGGTGTGGCCGGAAACCTTACCGAATGCCCCGGCTTCGTTATTGACACCGGTGACGGCGGTGGGAACCGCGCCTTCGATGACGGCAACGTAGCCTTTGGGATCATGCATGGTGTCTTCCAGGGCCTTTTCGGCCATCTCACCTGCGGCAGCCATGATGGTTTCATGATAGTTGAGGGAAATCACATCGAGGATCAGAGCATCGATGTAGGGCTCGACAGTACGCAGAATGGATTCGGAACAACCGGTACATTCAGCATTGTGGAGCCAGATCACGTTAGGCCTGTTGTCTGCGGTCAGGGCCTCGGCCACTTTCGGAGCGAAAGCAGGGCCCATGCCCATGACGGCGGCAACGGTCCCGCAGAACTTCATGAAATCGCGGCGAGTCACACCTCGCTTTTCCAACCGTTCCACGGCACCTGATTTGCCATGACCTACGGAAATTTTCATAGAACACCTCCGTAAAAAAGTATGAGTCTCTTGTAGCGCATTGGCGCCGTTTATCCACTCATATGGATGGGGCACCAGCCCCCACACACCAGCCACCCATGTGTCACGAACACTGTTTTCGTGACATTATCAACACATCAATCTCGTCAAAGGTATTACGTAACTCTTTGAAAAGATTAACAAAGATAGCAATACCCCCCTTTTTGAATAAAATCAATAGGAGGCGTCGAAAAAGTTTCAAGAGTAACGGCGTCCTGCACCGTTCCCCCTTCCGCCAGCACCATGAAACACTACCATGAGTTCCATCCCGGAAGCCCTTCACCGCCTCCTTTCACAACCCTCGTTTTTTGGCTATTACCCAATGACACATGACCCCAAGCTTGAAAAAGACAGAGAATCATGAGCAAAAAACACTTTGTACTGGAGCGCGGAGGGCAGCCGCCCCTGCCCCTTATCCTGGATATTCCGGACACGACCGTGACCATCATGGACATCCTGCCCATCCTGTTCGAGATAGCCGACAAAACCTTCTCCCAGACGTATCGCGAACTGAGCCCGGGCCGCCAAGTGTCCTGCGGCCCCGGATGCGGCCACTGCTGCAGACAGCTTGTGCCCGCAACCGACCACGAGGCCCTGCATCTCATGAACGTGGTCGGAGGGCTTCCCGAAACGCATCGTGCGCGGGTCTTGCAAAGGTTCGAGGATGGGGTATCCAAATTGAGTCAGGCGGGATTGCTGAAGGGCATGACGGACTTCCTGACCAAACGGGTACACATGCAGGAGGAGTACAAGGTGGTGCAGAAGCTCTACTGGGACCTGCGCATCGACTGTCCGTTCCTGGAGAACGAGTCCTGCTCCATCCACCCGCACCGCCCCATCGCCTGCCGCCAGTATTCGGTCAGCTCTGACCCGGATCTCTGCGCCAGGGTATTCAACCCGGATACGGTTCTGGACGAAATCCACCACCCAGTGGATCTTGGCGGGGCGTTGGCCGGATTCGACGGGGACAACGCCCGGGCAACAGTCATGGTGCCCATCCTGTTTGCACCGCTCTTCGAGGAGAAACTGCGCAAGAGGACGAAACCCAGACTGGAAGCGGAGCGGATGATCGGCAGATTCATTGATCTGGCCGGCATGTACGCGAAGAAATGAGCAGAGTTTCCCAAAAGCAAAAAAAAGGGGGAAGACCCCGCAAAGGCCTTCCCCGCTCCTCGTATGAAAATGCCACGCCCTACGTCACTCTTGTGGTTGCGGCAATATTCTGCTTCAGTGGGACGAGATATGTAACCAAAGCTTTCGATCGTGTCAATCAATGTGACAAAAACAAATGAAAGGTCAAAAAAATGAGTGTGATACTTGAACTTTCCATTTTTCCAATGGACAAGGGCGACCATTTCAGTCCCTATGTGGCCCGGGCCGTGGACACCATTCGCAAATCCGGCCTTGCTTACTCCTTCGGTCCCATGGGCACCTGCATTGAAGGCGACTACGACGAGGTCATGAAAGTGGCGAGGGAATGTTTCGAAGAGCTCGGCCGGGACAGCGAACGGGTGTACATGAACATGAAACTTGATTGGCGCAAGGGCCGCACCGACGGGCTCACCCGGAAGGTGCGCAGCGTGGAGGACAAGCTGCCCTCCTGATTTCTCCCCCGCTTGCAAGGCCGCGCATATCTGGTAGGATTCAAGGCAAATCTCCACTGCCGTACCGGAGGATGCCATGACACTGCTCAGCCCGCAAAGCACCATGCCCATGAAGCAGGTTTCCCAAGGAAACTTCCTGTCGCGGACCATGCTCAAGCACCACGTGATCTTCCACGAGGGGACCCATGGGGACTCCGCCTACATCCTCATCCGGGGTCAGGTGGAAATCTCCGGCTCCGTGGACGGCCGCAAAAAGGTCTTCGCCCTCCTCAACCCCATCTCCATCTTCGGCGAAATGGCCCTGTTCCTGGACGACCAAAACCGCACGGCCACGGCAATCGCCCTGATGGACTGCGAAGTCATCGAAGTCACCCGCCACGACCTGGACGACTACCTGCACAGCGCTCCGCAGGTCATTTCCTCCATTCTCACGGTGCTGGTGGCCCGCCTCAAAACCACCACCAAGAAAGCCATGCTCGTCCCCGGCATTCCCATGGCCATCGTGCGCATGCTGGATCTCTTCGCGGCCAACGACTGCATGCGTATCGGATTCGACAATACGGTGCGCACCCTGGCGGAAACCCTAGTCACACCGAAGGGAAACATCAGAGGGTATCTGTTCGGCCTGGCCAACGGAGGATTCATTTCCATAGGAAAGGATGAACACGGCCGCAAAATCATCCGCATCCTGCATCACGATCTGCTGCACAGAATCATCCAGAGCCGGAAAAAGAAGGAGTGACCTTGCGAACCGGCACGGCCCTCGGGACTCGGGCGGCAGCCTAGTCGACGGCCACCAGTTCCAGATCGCCCCAGGCGGCAAGCTGATCCTCGTACTGGGCAAAGACGCCGAGCAGGCCGCTTGAAGTCAGACTCCGCGCCTGTTCCACCACCACCTCCAGGTCCTGTTTGGACCCCAGCAGATTGCACAGGGCCGTGGCTGCGGCATCGGCCAGAGAGCCGTCCCTGGAAAGTACGCAAACCAAGTCGCCCGTCCCCAGGCTCAGGGAATGGCCGATACGCCCGCTGGAGGCGCACAGGGCCAAAGGGCATTGCCCGGCTTTGATCCTCAGGCCGACGGACGCGCCGCCTTCCGGGTCGGCCAACAATGCCACGGTGCGATCCCGGGTGGAATGCATGAATACGTCACCGCCGTTTTCCACAAGGATGTCCGGACATTGGGTATGAAAATGATCGGCCACCTCCTGGGCGATGGTCCCGGCCACGGCGGCCATGGGCCCCACCCCGCAGACCTGCCCCGCAGCAAGCATGCGCCGGATGAAGGCGGGAGCGGCGGCGTCCATGGGAAGAGAGTCCAGGCTGGAGAGGAACTCAGGGTGAAACAGGATGTGGTTCTTGAGTTCGCCGCGCAGCTTGCGAACAAGGGCCGCCACAGGCTGACTGATGTCCTCGGTGGCGATGACAAAGAGGTCGGTTTCCTCAACCACCACCTGAAACCCGACCTCTCCCGAGGCCGGGTGTATGGCGTCACGGTAGGAACGATTTGCCGAAAGGTGCTTTCTACTCATCAAAACCCGAGATCTTCATTGACCAGCACGACCTTGATCCGCCCTTTGGGAAACGACTTTTCGGTGATCCCCCAGTAGTTGCAGATGCGGTCCGGACTGCCACAGTCGTGACAGATGCCGGTTTTCCTGCACGGAGTCTTCTTGTCCAGGCGCATGGTATTCACGGGAGCGGTATAGTCCTTGATACGGTCGAAGGCCTCTTCCAGGCCGGGAACCACCTTGTTGCGGCCCACAATGATGACGACGTTCTTCGGGCCGAAGGTGATGGCGGCAACGCGGTTGCCGATCATGTCCAGGTTCACCAACCAGCCGTCTTCGGTAAGAGCATTGGCGCCGGTGATGAACAGGTCCGTCAGCAGAGCCTGCCTGCGGCGCTCTACCATATCTTCCTTGGAAATGGACTTGTCGAAGGTGTCGAGCACTTCCATATCCCTGGAATCCTTGAGCGCGTCATAGAGACCGGACTGTATCAGACTCAGGGAACCGCCCCATGCCACGGACTTGGGCGAAAGGGCCGGAATAATCTCACCGAGTACGATATCCTTGGCCGTGGCCGCGCTGTCGGCGATAAACACTTCGAAATTGTTGTCCTCAAGGGATTCCTTGACGTCGGCGAGCCTGAGTTCCCAGTAGTTGTTGATGGGATTTTCCATACTGTCCCCCTTACGGGTTTGGGTACGGACCGGAAAGACACCGGGCCGTAATGAATGGTATATTTCCTAATAAGAAGTGAAACACGGGACGCATATCATCAGCGTTCCCGCCAAAGGTATCCACACAAGGCCGAATGCAACCGTTGGATTATTATATGATTTTCTCCTCGCCTTCGGCTGAAGATTCATGTACCAGATTCTTCGGGCCTCTGGAAGCGCACCGCCGCGGGAATATCTCGAAATTAGCCGCCTCAAGCCCTTGACGGCTGTGGCTCTTCCGGCTATATGCTTCCGTTCGATATTGACGACAACGTTGGCAACAACGATAATTTTACTCGCAGGAGATTAGATATGAAAAGGACTTATCAGCCGAGCAAATGCCGCAGGAAAAGAACTCATGGCTTCCTGGTGCGTTCCCGCACCAAAAACGGCCGCAAGGTGATCGCACGCCGCCGCGCCAAAGGACGCAAGAGATTAGCTGTTTAAACTGGCCTAAGGAACGCCGACTGCTTCGGCGTCCAGAGTTTACGGCGTGTTTTGAGCGGGGTGATAAATTTCACTCCAAATACTTCATAGTTTTTGCGCTCAGAAGAACAAACACCAGGTCCGGCTTCAGGTTGGGCCTGGTCGTCAGCCGTAAGGTGGGCCATGCAGTCGTGCGCAATCGCGTGAAACGGGTAGTGCGCGAGTATTTCAGGCTGCATCAAAACGAATTCGACTTGCCCTTGGACATGGCCATCGTGCCCAAGCGCAAACTTGACCCCCGGCAGCTGGATCTTGCCCTCGCAGACAAGGAGTTCACCCCGCTGCTCTCCCTGATTCGGGAGAGAATGCCGGCAGACTCCAGTGAGAGGACATGATGCGCTTCATTTTAAAGGCGCTCATTCGCTTTTATCAGTACTGCATTTCCCCCCTGAAGCCGGCGTGCTGCCGGTTCACTCCCTCGTGTTCAGAGTACGCCCTTGAGGCCATTTCCATGCACGGCGCCTGCAAGGGGTCGATCATGGCCTTCTTGCGCCTTATCCGTTGCCAGCCGCTTTGCAAAGGCGGGTACGACCCCGTCCCGGCCGTATGGCCATGCCCAAAACCCAAAAGTGAGATGAATTGATGGACAACAAACGCCTCCTCATTGCCGTAACCCTGAGCTTGCTTGTCGTATTTGCGTGGCAGTTCTTCCTTGCCCCCAAGCCCGCTCAGCAGCCCGCAAAGCAGGCCCAGGTGGCCGACCCGGCCCAAAAGGCCGCCACCATGAGCTCCGACGCCGCCCCGGCGGAGGAGGTCGCCCAGAATTTCGTACCCACCGAAGGCCGCGACGTCGTAGTGGACACTCCACTCTACACAGCCACGTTCAATTCCCACGGCGGCGTGCTCGAATCCTTCGTGCTCAAGCACTACAAAGAAACCATCAAGCCGGATTCCCCCAACGTGGACATCGTGGGCAAGGACACCGTCGCCAAGGGCCCCATGGGCATCATCCTGACCCAGAAGGGTTCCGAAGTGCACACGTGGCTGAAGGGTCAATGGGCGTTCGAGGGAACGGACCTGGACCTCAAGTCCGGCAAGCAGTCCCTGGTCTTCACCGGCAAGTCCGGCAATTTCCGCCTGGAACGCAGGTTGACCTTTGACGCGGCCACCTACCTCATCTCGGAAGACCTGACCGTCACCAACCTGAGCTCCACCGGCGTCGAGGCTTCCGTATCCTTCACCGCCGCCGCAAAGGCCATGTCCGCCGCGAGCAACAGCTACAACCCGACCCGCATCGCCTGGTACAATGATTCCGGCCGGGATCAGGTCACCAAGCGCGACGACATCGCAGAGGGCGAAGCCACTGCGGGCGACATGCTCAAGTGGGCCGCCATCCACTCGAACTACTTCATGTTCGCCATCGTTCCCGGAGCAGAGAATTCCGTTATGTACTCCGGCGTTCAGAACGACATCTTCCGTATGGCCGTTGAAGAACCGGCCACCCTGCAGCCCAACGTGGCCAAGACGCTCAAGGCCTCCTACTTTGTCGGCCCGTGCGAGCGCAAAATGCTCGAGACCATGCCCGGCAATCTCAGGACCGTGGTCGACTTCGGCTGGTTCGACATCCTGGCCCGCCCGCTGCTCCACGCCCTCAACTTCCTGAACGACTACGTACACAACTACGGCGTGGCGATCATCATTCTGACCATCCTGATCAAGATCGTCTTCTGGCCTCTTTCCCAGAAGAGCTACGAATCCATGGAGCGCATGAAGAAACTGCAGCCCATGATCACCAAGCTCAGGGACAAGTACGGCGACGACAAGCAGAAGCTTCAGCAGGAGACCATGGCCCTGTACAAGACATACAAGGTCAACCCGGCCGGCGGCTGCGTGCCCATGCTCGTCCAGATCCCGGTCTTCTTCGGGTTGTACAAGGCCCTCATGGGCGGCATCGAACTGCGCCACGCGGTGTTCATCCAGCACCTGCCCTTCACGGACATCACCTGGCTGGCTGACCTGTCCGCAAAAGACCCGCTTTACATCACTCCCATCGTCATGGGCATCACCATGCTGCTGCAACAGCTCATGACGCCCTCCACCGGCGACAAAACCCAACGCTACATGATGCTGGCCATGCCCGTGGTCTTCACCGTCATGTTCGTGAACTTCGCATCGGGACTGGTGGTCTACTGGTTTATGAACAACGTCCTGTCCATTGGACAGCAATGGCTCATGATCGCAAAGAACAAGAAAAAAGAGGCCTAGCGTATTCGCCAACAAGAGGACAGGCCCCCTCGAAAGATCAAGGAACGTATATGAGCGACTTCAAGGAGTTTCAGGGAAAAACCCTGGATGAAGCGATTGAAACAGCATGTGATTATTACAATCAGGAACGTAACAAACTCGAAATTGAAATCATCAAGGGCGGCTCCACCGGCATCTTCGGACTGGTGGGCGTAAAAAAAGCGATCATCAAGGCCCGCCCCCGCACTGCAGTGGACGCCGAAGAAATCCTTAACGGCAAGCCCCAGCCCAAGCAGGCCAAGGCTCCCAAAAAGGAATCCAGACGTCCGGAAGAGAAGAAGGCCGAGCCCAAAGAGCGCAAGCGCCCGGAAAAGAAAAAGGCCGCTCCCAAACGGGATCGGGAAGAAACCAAGATCGCACCGGAAGTGCACATGGGAGAAATCCCGTCCGGTCCGGTTGCGCACCCCGAGCCCAAGCTCGAAAAGCCCGAGGCGGAGCAGGAGCCCATACCGGTCGTGGACGAAATGGCCGACCTGGACAAGGTCGAGCTGGAAGCCGTCGTCCGCGAAGTGACCACCCGGCTGCTTGAGCCCATCATAGGCGAAGCACCCACCCTGGAAGTCTCCTTCGACCCGGACCGCGTCAAGGTCTTCATCGACGACGAAGAGAACAGCGGCCTGATCATCGGCCGGGAAGGACAAACCCTGTCCTCTCTGCAGTACTTGGTCAACCGCCTGGTCTCCCGCCGCATGGAAGCGAGTGTCCGCATCCAGATCGATACCGGTGAGTACCGGGAGCGGCAAGACGAGAAGCTCCGTCAGGTCGCCCTGCACCTGGCCGACAAGGCCAAGCGTCTGGGCAGGACCCAGAGCACCAAACCGCTCAGTTCCTACCACCGCCGAGTGGTGCACTTGGCGCTGCAGGACAACGAAACCGTGTTTACGCGTTCCAAGGGCGACGGCCCCATGAAGCGCGTGCTCATCGTTCCCAAACGCAAGAACGGCAACAATCGCCGCAACCAACGGCAATAGTTGTTTCCTGTTGTAGAGTTGGCGGGGTCCCGTGGGGGGACTCCGCCAACTCCCCCCTACAGGCTGTCCGTAACGGCCTGATTGCGGAGACACATCTCGACTCCAGCACGTGCGCAGCAAGCCTGCGTTTCGGACTGGAGTTTTTTGCTCCCGGGCTATAGAGTCCCTGAGCAAATCAAATACATCTGAAAGGTTGGTGGATTTCATGAATGATGCAGCCCGGAGAAAAGACACAATCGCCGCAGTCGCCACACCTCCCGGTCAGGGGGGCGTGGGCATCATCCGCATCAGCGGCTCCAAGGCCGTCGGCATCGCCGCCTCCCTGTTCCGCGCCTCTCGTAAGGATTTCACGAATTTCAAACCCTACCGTCTGCACCACGGCACCGTGGCGGACGCAAAGGGAGCGGCCATCGACGAAGTGCTGGCTGCCTTCATGCCCGGCCCCAAATCCTATACCGGCGAAGACACCATCGAATTCAACTGCCACGGCGGGCAGGCCATCCTTGCCGCAGTGCTTGAGGAGTGCCTGGACAGGGGCGCGCGTCTGGCCGACCGGGGCGAGTTCACCCTTCGGGCCTATCTCAACGGCCGCATGGACCTGACCCAGGCCGAAGCCGTGGCCGAACTCATCCACGCGCCGGGCAAGGCCGCCATGCACCTGGCCCAAGTCAAGCTCTCGGGCGTCCTGGGCCAGAAGATAGACGACCTGCGCCACCGGCTCGAGGCGCTGCGCGCCCAACTCTGCGTGGCCGTGGACTTTCCCGAGGAGGAGCTGGAATGCCTGCCCATGGAAGAACTCGTCCGCACCTCTTCCGAAGTCCGTGAAGAGATCGCCGCCCTGCTCACGGCAGTGGAACGCACCAAAGCCTGGCGCGAGGGAGCGCTGGTGGTGCTGGCGGGAATGGTCAACGCGGGCAAGTCCAGCCTCATGAACGCCCTTCTGGGCCGCAACCGGGCCATCGTCACCGACGTGCCCGGCACCACGCGCGACTACCTGGAGGAGACCCTGAACCTGGACGGCCTGACCGTTCGTCTGGCGGACACGGCCGGTCTCCGCGACACCGGGGACAGTATCGAGGAGGCGGGCATCGAAAAGGGCCGAGAACTCATGGAGCAGGCCGACCTCATCCTCTACGTGGTGGACAACTCCGAAACCATCGCCGAAGAGAACATGGACGCCGCCACATGGCTCGATCCGGGCAAGACCATCGCGGTCATGAACAAGATGGACGTCATCGGCGCTGAACCGCCGCCGTGGAAGATATTCAAGCGCTGGATGTTCGAAATCATCAAGGTATCGGCCAAGTCCGGCAAAAACCTGGACACGCTTGCAGCCCGCATCCGCGAGCGCATTGTGGAAGGCGACGGCCAGCCCGACCCGGACGAGTTGGTGCCCAACGCCCGCCAGGCGCGGGTGCTCAGGCAGGCTGCGGAAGAGCTGGAGGCCATGGAGGCGGACGCGGCTATCGCTGTGCCCTACGACCTTTTGGGCGTGCGCCTGGAGACCGCCTGCGACGTGCTGTCCGGCATCACGGGCCGCATCTCCTCCGAAGAAGTGCTCAACTCCATTTTCGACAATTTCTGTATCGGGAAATAGCCATGATCAGCCAATCCAAAGACATAGATCTCAAACACGTCACCTGCGGACTGGTCCCGGCCATCATGACGGAGCTGGGCAGGCGTGACGAAGACGAAGTCCACGTGCTCGTGCGTCAGGGTATTCAGGACGAACTGTGGAACAGCTTCGGGTCCGGCGGCGATTGGGAAATCGAAATCCAGGAGGACCTCTTCCACGACAGGATCATCTTCCGGCGAATCGAAAAGAAATCCCTGGATCCTCTCAACCTGATGGACTTCTGATGCCGGGCCGTGAAATTCATTCATGAATTTCAATCCGGACCGTTTTACCGAAAAATGCGGATTACGCCTGCGGAAAACTCAGCCCTCACCCACCATTTTCCGTGCCAGTTCCAAGGTCCTTGACCCTTGAAGCGCTCCGCGCGCAACCATGTCCCGCACGTCGTCCAAGGTATCCATGTCGGCCAGCGCGGGCAGGATTTCAACATCCATGCCGCTGCTTGTCAGGCGTTCCATGGTGTTCTCGAACACCTTCTCCGTGCTCCAGACCATGTCCGCGAAGACCTCTGGTATGAAGGAGCCGCGCGGGAATCCGATGAGGTAGTAGCCGCCGTCCCTGGCCGGTCCGAGAACCGCCTTTCCGGTGGAAAGCCCGGCAAAGGCCTGTCGGATGACATCTGCGGAAAGCTCGGGAATATCGCTGCCCACCAGAACCACTTCGTCGTAGAACATGAAAAAGGCCTCGCGGAATCCGTTCTCCATACGGCGGCCCAGGTCCATGCCTTTCTGGGACAGATAACGGCGCCCTCCGCCCAGCCACTCGGCAATCTCCCTGCCGTGGGTCTCCGGAGCATAGCAAACCATCACATCAATTCCCTCCATGCCCTCCAGGACGGCCAACTCTTCCTCCACAAAGGCCTTATACAGGTCCCGGGCAGCCTCGGCCGTGGCGGATTCGGCGAGCCGGGTTTTGACCTGCCCCGGTTCGGGATACTTGACGAAAAACAGGATGCATCGGTTCATGTGCGCTCCGTCTGTTCGGGGGTGTGTGGCTTGTAATGACCGGCCAGATTTCGGGGGTCCGTTCCCAGGGCATAGCGCAGCCGCAGCCACCAGTTGGTCAGGGTCCGCATCAGCACGCCTTCCTTTTCCCAACGCCGGGCCGACGTGCTGACCCGCGCAGGCAGAATGCACACTGCGTCCCGCCTGCTCCGAATGCGCCGGAACAGCTCCACGTCCTCCATGATGGGTATTTCCGCATACCCACCCAGCTCGTTGAAATAGTCGGCCCGAAAAAAGTGGGCCTGGTCACCGTAGGGCAGCCGCTCCAGCCGGGAACGCAGGCTGGCCGCGCGGGCCACAAGCCGAAGCCAGGGATGCGCGGAGTCGATGTCCAAATCGAATGCCCCGGCGCGACAACCGCGTCCCACAGCCTCGCACACCCGGTCCAGCGCGCCGTCCGGCAGCCGGGTGTCCGCATGCAGGAAAAGCAGGATGGCGCCGGTGGCCGCCGCAGCTCCGGCGTTCATCTGAAGGGCTCGCCCCTGAGGGGCTCGGATACGGACCGTGTCCGGTTCGGCGAGCACGGACAAAGTGGTGGCTTGCGGATGGCCGTCGCAGAGGATAATCTCCACTGATCGCTGCCCGGCCACCTCCCGAACATGCCGCACCAGACCGTTGACGGCCTCCTGTTCGTTCCAGACCGGCACCACGACGGATACCAGAGAAATTTTCTCGCCGCCCCCTGTTGTCTTCACGTGCATGGATGCTTAATAAACGCTTTGGGAAAATAATGAAAGGAGTGTGCATGAGAAAAGGAATCACCGACAACCCCGCCGCCGTCATCGAGATCCTCGAAAACGCCGACGTCCTCTGGCTGGCCCTGCACGATCGTGAAGGCTCCTACTCCGTGCCCGTGAACTTCGCCCACAAGGACGGGATCCTCTACGTGCACTCCGGCTGCAAGGGCCGCAAGTTCGAAGCCCTGTGCAACGGCGCGCCCCTCTCTTTCAGTTGTGCCTCGTCCATGGAACCCAAAGATGGAGGCGACAGCGCCTGCAACTATGGCTACCGTTTCAAGACCGTAATCGGTTTCGGGTCCCCGAAAAGACTGAAAGAGGACGAAGCGATCAAAGGTCTCGACACGCTGACCGTAAAATTCGCGGGCAAGTTGCTGCCCTACAAGGAAAAGGCCCTGGCCGCCACGGCCGTGTTCGCCATCGACATCGCCAGCGCGACGGCCCGAATAAAGGATTGAGCCGCTCCGTCCAAAAAAGAAATCATAAACCCGACCGCCCATGAACGCGCGGGCGCCAGACACGGAGAAAACCGCCGGGCGTATGGAGCAATACGTGAAAAGCTGTTTTTCCGACGCCTTACACAAACGTGCGTTCAGGGCAGCCAACAAACCCGGAAGGAAATACAACCCGCAATGAACACCGACACTCCGAAACTCCGTTCGTTCTCCAGCGACAACAACGCCGGAGCCCATCCTGAAATCATCAAGGCCGTCATGGAAGCCAATGACGGCTACATGCGCGCCTACGGCGAGGATCCCATCAGCGAGGCAGCCGACAAGCTGTTCAAGAAACACTTCGGCGAACAGGCCCGCATCTTCTACGTGACCACGGGCACGGCCGCCAACGTGCTCGGCCTGCGCGCGGTCACCCGCACCTACAATTCGGTGATCTGCCCGGCATCGGCCCACATCAACGTGGATGAATGCGGCGCGCCCGAGGCCTTCGGCGGCACCAAGTTGGTGCCCATCCCCTCCCCGGACGGCAAGCTGACCCCAGGCATGATCGCACCCTACATGGGCCATGTGGGCTTCGTGCACGCCAGTCAGCCCAAGGTCATCTCCATTTCCCAAAGCACCGAGGAAGGCACCCTCTACACGTTTGAGGAGATCGAGGCCATCGTGGACTTCGCCCGCGACCACGACCTGCTGGTGCACATGGACGGTGCGCGGCTGGCCAACGCCTGCGCGGCCCTGGACTGCTCCTTCTTCGACACCACCACCGCCCTGGGCGTGGATCTGCTCTCCTTCGGGGCCACCAAGAACGGCCTGATAATGGGCGAGGCCATCGTTTTCCTAAACCCGGAAATCGGCGAAGGCTTCGAATACATCCGCAAGCAGGGCATGCAGTTGGTCAGCAAGATGCGCTTTGTCTCCGCCCAGATGGAACGCTACCTGCGCGACGACCTCTGGCTGAACAACGCCCGTCATGCCAACGCCATGGCCCGCAGCCTGGCCGAACAGGCAGGAGCGATCGACGGAGTGGAGATCCAGAGCACTGTGGAAAGTAACGCGGTCTTTGCACATATTCCACCTGCCGCCACGGAAATTCTGGAGAAAAAATATTACTTCTACGTCTGGAATGAACACTCGCACACCCTGCGCTGGATGACCTCCTGGGCCACCACCGAGGCGGAAGTGGACGAATTTGTCGAAGATATCAAACAAGCAGTGGAGCAAGTCCGATGAAGCTGAAACGTGTCTGCGTGTTCTGCGGATCCAATCCCGGCAATTCCCCGGCGTTCGCCGAGGCCGCCAAAAACCTGGGCCGCACCCTGGCCGAGCGTGACATCACCGTGGTCTACGGCGGTTCCAGCGTGGGCCTCATGGGCCGCGTGGCCGACGCCGCGCTGGAAGCGGGCGGCGAAGTCATCGGCGTCATCCCCGAAAAGCTGCGGGCAAAGGAAATTTTCCATTCCGGCTTGAGCGAGCTGCACGTGGTGGACTCCATGCACGAGCGCAAGGCGCTCATGGCCGAGCTCTCCAACGCCTTCATCGCCCTGCCCGGCGGCATCGGCACCTTCGAGGAATTCTTCGAGGTACTGACCTGGAACCAGATCGGCTACCACGAAAAGCCCTGCGGACTGCTGAACATCAACGGCTATTACGCCAAGCTGGCCTCCTTCCTGGACGACGTGGTGAACCAGGGATTTCTGGTGCAGGACCACCGCAACATGGTGCTCACCGGCACCACGCCCGGAGAGCTTCTGAAGCAATTCACCGACTACGAAGCCCCGGAAGTGGAAAAATGGATCGAACTCAAGAAGCGGCTCTGACCGCCCAGGGATAATGACATGAAATGCGCCGAGTGCGAAAAACACGAATGCGCCAAGGGCAAGGACTGCACGCCCTTCAGGCGGGAGATGATCGACGCCTGCACGCGGGGCAGCGACGTCGAGCACATGATGCAGGTGGCCGACACGGTGGTTTCCGACTTCTACATGCAAAAGACCCGGGTCGAGGAAACCATCGAATTCATCAAGCGGATGGAGTATGACAAGGTTGGGCTGGCCTTCTGCAAGGGGCTGGCCGACGAGGCGGCCACGCTGAATCGGGCGCTCAAAAACGCGGGCATCAAGGTTTCCTCGGCCTGCTGCAAGATCTGCGGCATCACCAAGGAGGAAATGAACATCCCGGTAAAGGGCGGAAAGGTCGCCGTGAGCTGCAACCCGGTGGGCCAGGCCGAAATCCTCAACCGGGACAAAACCGATCTGAATATCGCTTTCGGCCTGTGCGTGGGCCACGACGCACTTTTCAACCAAGCGTCCGAAGCCCCGGTGACCACTCTGGTGGTCAAGGACCGGGTCCTCGGCCATAACCCGGCAGCCGCGCTCTATTCCGGTTTCTATGCGGCGCGGCTCAATGGAGGCAAGAAATGAGCAAGACCGTACTCGTTCCCCTGGCGGAAGGTTTTGAAGAGGTGGAAGCCCTGGCCATCGTGGATGTGCTGCGCAGGGCCGGAGCCGAAGTGACCACGGCAGCCGTGGGCAAGAACCGTCAGGTGACCAGCTCCCACAAGGTCACGGTCATCGCCGACGCCATGCTCGACGACTGCGACGGCTCCTACGACCTCATCGCCCTGCCCGGCGGCATTCCCGGAGCCAACAACCTGGCCGAATCCGCCAAGTTGGAGACCATGCTCAAGGAGCAGGACGAGGCGGGACGCCTTGTGGGGGCCATCTGCGCCTCTCCGGCCGTGGTCCTGCAGAAGCATGGACTCATCCGAGGCCGCAAGGCCACCTGTTATCCGTCCTTTGCCGACCAGCTGGAGCCCATCAGCCACAAGGCCGAACGCGTGGTGCAGGACGGCAACTTGATCACCGGCGCGGGCGCGGGCCCGGCCATGGAGTTCGGGGTGAAGCTGACCGAGGCGCTTCTTGGTGAGGAAGCCGCAAAGAGCGTCGGAGAAGCGATACTGGTAAAATAGCAAAAAGGCCATCTTTCTCCGGAAAGATGGCCTTCGACTTCATGTCCGGGCGTTCCGTTCAGGGCATGGCCTTTTCCTCGAACATCCGGGAGCGATCCCACTCCAGCCAGTACTTCACCGCAACTTTTTCCAACTGTCTGAAATACTCCTGAGACTGAAAGCCATACTTTTGGGAAAGCTCCTTGATGGCCTGGCGCACGGCGTTGACGACCTCGGTTTTGGGCCGCATGTACACCCCCTTGTCATCATGAAAGAACTGGGCTTTCGGAGAGCCGATATTAGCGTTGCTGATGGTTCCCCGTCCAAGGCTCGCGCCGGTGGAAACCTGGAGCCCGTCGTTCAGACAGCTGTACGGGGGTGTCGTTCCGGCAAAGGAAACCACCCGAAGTTGATCAAACGGGGCATTGAGCACCTCGCGCGCCCGAACACCCATTTTCGCCCCGATGATGGACCAGAGCCCAAGATGGCGGTGCATCTCATTGGTCAGAAGCGTGGCCTTCCACTCCTCCAGGCCGTACCTGTCGATAATCTTCTGAACATAAGGCCCGACCGTTTCATTAAAGAGTGCAGGATCAGTGGGGTAGGATTTCAGACAGACCGCTTCGCGGGCATCGAAACCGCCGTGCGCACCGGCAGTTCCAGCCCCGGCGAAAAGAAAAACCAAAATGAAAAAAGTCAAAACACCAGATCTTTTTTGCATACCATTTCCATTGGTTATAGGTGAAAGGAAATGCCAGCCGGGAACAATTCTTCTACGCCAGTTCCAACCAAAAGGCCAAATAAATAGTAACAAATCAAAAATCGTAACACCGCATAAGTAAAAAAAGACAAATCAGGAAAAACAAACGGAAAGAGAAGCTGGAGAACCCGGCAGGTGTCAAATTCCTTCAATCAACTCCGGCAAAATCTCTCCGGCCTTGCCGTGCAGGGCGAAATCCATGAATCCGGTATTGTGCGTCGGCTCCAGGTTGACCTCGATCGTCACGGCCCCGGCCCTCTTGGCCACATGCGCCAACGACGCGGCGGGCTGCACCACGCTGGAAGTGCCCACCACCAGCATCACATCCACCTTGCCGACGGTGTCCAGGGCCGTGGACAAAATACCTGCCGGCAACTGCTCGCCGAACCACACCACGCCGGGTCGCAACAGGTGGCCGCATTTCGGACAGGCGGGCAGCGGCGGGAGTTCTTCGAGATTCTCCTCTTCGTGAACGCAGACCGTGCAACGCAGTCGCCACAGGCTGCCGTGCAGCTCCAGTACGTTTTCGCTCCCGGCCTTCTGGTGCAGGCCGTCCACGTTCTGAGTGATGAGCAACATCTCCGGCACCTGTTTTTCCAGGGCGGCCAAGGCGTAGTGGGCAGGATTGGGGTCGCACTTTTCAACCAGGGCGCGGCGCCAATTGTAGAATTCCCAGACCAGCTCCGGGGCGCGGAAAAAGGCCTCCGACCGGGCCAGTTCCTCGGCGCGACGCTCCTTCCAGAGCCCGCCGTCGTCCCGGAACGTGGGCACGCCGCTTTCGGCGGACACCCCGGCTCCGGTAAGCACGGCAACACTGCGCGCCCCGCTCAAAAGCGCCTTGATGGTTTGCATCTTTGCGATCATGTTTTCAGCAATCATATCAAATTCTTAAAACACACATTTCAAACAAGGGCAAACTCCTTGCGCTTCCGCCCCGCACATGGCTATAGTGCGCTTCCCTTTTTGTAAATACAACACCACAAGCCAACTATCCGATAAGACAGGTGTGTCAAAAAGATTCGAGCAACACAGCAATCGATCCATTTGAACCACCAGAAGGCAATGGAGGTCAGTTTGCCACAAAAAACAGTCTATTTCATCGAAGGCGACGGAATCGGCCCTGAAGTGTGGGCCGCAGGCCGTCCGGTGCTGGACGCCGCCCTTGAAAAGGCCTACGGCAAGGCCAATTCCCTGGACTGGCAGGAACTCCTGGCAGGGGAAAAGGCGTTTCGGGAAACCGGCGAATACCTGCCGCAGGCCACCCTGGACGTGCTTTCCGGTGCGGACCTGGCCATGAAGGGACCGCTCCAGACCCCGGTGGGCAAGGGTTTCCGCAGCCTCAACGTCACCCTGCGCCAGACATTTGATCTCTATGCCTGCATCCGGCCCATCAAGTATTTCAACGGTATCGAATCCCCTGTCAAACGCCCGGACCTGGTGGACATGGTGGTTTTCCGCGAAAACACCGAGGACGTGTACGCAGGCATCGAATACAAATCCGGCACCCCTGAAGCCAAGCGTCTGGCGGACTTCCTGCGCAGCGAACTGGGGGCGAACCTGGACGCTGAGTCAGGCATCGGCATCAAGCCCATGACCGAAAAGGGCTCCAAGCGACTGATCAAGCGGGCCATCGATTTCGCCTTGGATTCGGGCCGCTCCTCCGTGACCCTGGTGCACAAGGGCAACATCATGAAGCACACCGAAGGCGCATTCCGCGCCTGGGGATACGAACTGGCAGAGCAGGAATACGCGGACAAGCTGGTGCGCGAAGGCGAAGGAAACGGCCCGGTGGTCATCAAGGACCGCATCGCCGACGCCATGTTCCAGGAATGCCTCATGCGCCCTGAGCAGTATTCGGTCATCGCCACCACCAACCTCAACGGAGACTATATCTCCGACGCGCTCGCCGCACAGGTGGGCGGCCTGGGCCTGGCCCCGGGCGTGAACATGGGCGACAGACTGGCCTTCTTCGAACCCACCCACGGCACCGCTCCGACCATCGCGGGCAAGGACATGGCCAACCCCGGCTCTCTGGTGCTTTCCGGCGCCATGATGCTGGAGCACCTGGGCTGGAACGAAGCGGCCGACCTGATCCACGCTTCCGTGGAAAAAACCATCGCCGCCAAGAAAGTCACCGTGGACCTGGCCGCCCAGATTCCCGGAGCACAGCAGGTGGGCTGCAAGGAATTCGGCGAAATACTCATGGCCAATCTGTAGTATTCCCGTTCGACGGCATCATTCTCCCCCGTCGGTTGACCTGGAACCGGCGGGGGATTATTCATACTGGCATGTTCGATACTACCCAGATCATCATGTTCTTCAGCGCTTCGGTCATCCTGGCCGTAACGCCCGGCCCGGACATCCTCTACGTGCTCACCCGCGGCATCACCCAGGGACGCAAGGCCGCCCTGTTCGCGGCGCTGGGCTTCAACATCGGGGTCATCGCCCACACCCTTTTCGCGGTCGTCGGACTGTCCGCCATCCTGCGCACCTCGGCTCTGGCCTACCAGTGCGTGAAATATGCAGGCGCGGCCTACCTCATCTACATAGGCATCCAGACATGGCGCAGCCGCAAACAGGTTTCCGTGGAAGGCAAGACGGACATCACCAGCCCCAAGGCCATCTTCAAGCAGACCATCATCGCCAACATTCTCAACCCCAAGGTGGCCCTTTTTTTCCTGGCTTTCCTGCCTCAGTTCGTGAACGCGCAGAACGGCAGCCCGGAAATACAGATGATCGTGCTCGGGGCCTTGTTCATGGCGGCAGGTTTCTCGGTCTTCTCCATGGTGGCGCTCTTCTCGGGCCATATCGGGGACAAACTCCGCCGGAACCCGCGCTTTGAATCGCGCATGAAGGCAGTGGCCGGCAGCGTGCTCGTGGCCCTGGGCCTGAGCCTGGCCCTGCCGGAAAACAGGTAGCGATGCCCGGCAAACTCGAAACCGCCCTCGCCTATCTCAAGGCGGCTCCCTGGCCGCACGGCGCGACCTTGGGCTCCCTGCTGCTGGTTGCCTTCCTCGGGGCAAACGGCTGGCTGCTTCTGGACGAAGGACACGAATTCGAGGCCGCAACACTGTGGTGCTGGGCTGCAGGATGGTTCGCGGTGGCCATATTCGCCATGGCCGACGGCATCGCCCGACACCGCGAATACAGGCGCATCAAGGCCATGCTCCGAAAACACGGCTACAACGAACGCATCATGCGGCTGGTGGCCCGCTCCCGCTGCCAACGTGACGCGGCCATGCTCGCGGCCCGGGAATCGGGCTGCCGAGGACAGGCGGCCGACTATTTCAAAAGCCTGGGCTACCGCTGGTACCACGTTCTTCCGGACACGGTGGTCCGCAACCCATTCGCCTTCCTCTCCCCGAATTTTCTGCGCACCTCTTTCCTGCCCGGCAAAAAACTCAGCCACGACAGGTACGTGTAATTCCGTCACACGATATTCGCCTTTTCATCACGCAGGCCAGTGCCTCCTTCCCTATTCAAGAAAGTGAAGAAGACTCTCCAACCTCTTGCAGGAGGGAACGGACATGAAGCGCTTCGCTTTCGGAATCGCTCTTCTCTTCATCCTGGCGGCCCTTACGGCTCCCACACATGGCGGCAAGCATCTCACGAAAAGAAACAGGCCGCCCCAAAGGGCGGCCCTGATGAACGAAAAATAAACGACTTTCCCTGCGAGGCAGGAACGCAGCCGGCGTGGCAAACGGCGTGTTCAGGTCATATGGGAAATATCACTTGGCAGGCCCTGTTAGTTCCCGACTTTGAGTTCCTCCACCAGTTGTGAGAGCACCCGAGCCTGATCGGACAAACCCTGTATGTCCCTGGCCGACTGACTGACACGGCCGGTGTTGTCACGGGCGATGTTGTTGATCTCATCCACGCTGCGGGTAATCTGTTCGGACGCGGCCGATTGTTCCTCGGCGGCTGCGGCGATGGACTGAACCTGTGCAGCCGCTTCCTGGGCCATGCGCACGATCTCCTGCAGTTTCTCACCGGATTCATTGGATATATCAGTTGCACCGTTGATGGCGTCCACAGCCCTGTCCATGCCCTGCACGTTGAGCTGGGCCAAGTGCTGAATGCTCTGGATGTTCTCGCCCACTTCGCTGGTGGCGCCCATGGTCTTTTCTGCCAACTTCCGGACCTCGTCCGCCACCACGGCGAATCCTCGCCCGGCATCGCCTGCGCGGGCCGCCTCGATGGCTGCGTTGAGCGCCAGCAGGTTGGTCTGGTCCGCAATGTCGTTGATCACGTTCATGACCGCGCCTATGGCTTCGGACTGGGCCCCGAGCTTGTGCATGTTCTCCCGCAGCTCCATGGTCAGCTGTTGCATGTTTGCCATGGCATCCACGGTTTCGGACACGAGATCAGCGCCTTCCAGGGCCTTGGACCGGGACTGTTCCGACTGCCCCGCGGCGTCCGCCGCATTGCGGGCCACCTCCAGCACCGTGGCGTTCATCTGCTCCATGGCCGTGGCCGCCTCGCGGATACGCTCCATCTGAATATCGTTGCTGCCGTTGATCTCGTCGCTCATGCGGGCGATGACGCCCGTGGCCTGGTTGACATGATCGACCACGCCTTCCAGCCTCCCGGCTGCGGCAAGCATACCTTCGCGTGTGGCCGCTTCCGCGCGGGCCATGGCTTCCTCGGCCCTTTGCTGGGCCTCCCGGGCCGCAACGGCCTGTTCGCCGGCCTCGGCCTCCTTGACCTCCATACCCTCGATACTCTTCCTGAGGGTCGAAATCATGGTATTGAGAGCCCGTTGCATCAAGGAGGTTTCATCCGAACCCTCCGGAAAAAGCTGTACGTCCAGATTGCCTTCGGCCACCTCGTTGGCGGCTTCCATGGTTTCCCGCAGCGGCTTGACGATGATGCGGTTCAGGAACAGGCCCACCACCACGGCCAGGGCGATGCTGATCCCCAAACCGACGAGGATGGCAGAGTCGGCCAGGACCACGGCCCGGTCAAAGGACTTGTCGGCCAAAGCCAGCACCTCGTCGATCTGACCCACCATGCGGTCGCCGATGGTGTCGGCCTCCCGCTCCAGCCGGGCTATGCCTGCCAGCGCCCCCACATAACTGCGCTGGGCCCCCAGCATGGCGTCCGAAGCGGGGCCGAGCTTCTGCGTGTGCAGTTCCCGAAGCGCCATGGCCAGGGATCGCAGTTCCGGCACTTTTTTCTGACGCAGTTTGAGTACGGTGAGCCCTGCAACCTCGCCGCCGTCCAACAGGGCGTTGACCGCGGCAAGAAACGCCTTGTTCGCCTGATCGAATTCGATCACGGCCCGCTCCAGTTCCCGCTTGGTGGTGCTGCGGACAGCCTCTTCAAGCGCGGCCCGCAGTTCGGCCATGGCCACGCGGGATTCCATGATGGTATCCTGCCAGACCATCTCCTTGCCTAAAATACTATAGGGAGAAGCCCCGGAATCCAGACGTTCGGTGATCTTGTCGCGAATCTTGCCGTCCAGGGCCAACGTACTTTGCTCAAACTCCTGGTCGGCCAATTCGAGCTGAGCCATGGCCTGCCTCCGGGCAATAGCCACGCTGGGCATGTTCTCGGCAAAGGAGTGAATCTGTTCCATACGGGGCTTGAATTCGCTGTCGAAAAACTTCCTGGCTTCCCCGGCACGGGAGCCGATATCAGTTCCGGCTTCGTCCATGATGCCCTGCGCCTTGGTATCGAAGGCCTGCGCCTGTTCCTCGTGTTTCTTCCAAAGCGCAATGATCTGGGTGTCCTTTTCGGCCCGCAGCATTTTCATGACCGAATCAAGGTCGCTCCGCACAGCCTGCTTCATGGTCCTGGCCGAGTCGAGCACAGTACCGGCTTCCACCATGACCCGGTTACTGTTGAAAACGAAAACGCCGGTGACGGCGAACAGGATGATGATGACGGCAAACCCGCCCAGGATCTTCAGACCGATCCTGATGTCGGATAACTTCATGAAGCCCCCTGCAGAAGTTGGAAATCAGTAAGGATGGTGCAGCATTAGCAATCATATAAAAGCATTTGCAGCAAAAATTCAAGCTGACGCGTTTCTGTGAAGAACCCCCTCCAGAAAAACCGATGCGACATATGTGCAGTCGTTTGGTTCGTTTTGCGAAATGCCAAAAAAGCCCCCCTGAAAAGGGGGCTTTGATCAAAGGCTTGCGTGCCGTGCGTTTCGGAAGCGTTCGTACGCCTCAGTACTTTCCACCTGCCGCACGGCCGCCTTCTCCGGTCCGGGACGATCTTCCGTGCGTTGCAAACGACAACGTCGCTGGGTCCAGCGGCCGTATCATTTCTCCGGCGACAAACGCTCCCTTACACGATGCAGGCCTTCATTATTTTACAACTTTCATAAAGCCCGGGCTCGTTGACCGCCCGGCGGAATTGCCGTATTTCCTGCACAGCGGAATTTATCACCGACAACCAACCACTCGGCACTCTATGCTTTCCGAGCACGAACGATACTGAAAAGGGAGTATGAATGAGCAACCAGCCCGAGACCCCGGAAAAGGGCAAGGACTTCATCCGCCAGACCATCGACAAGGATCTTGAAAGCGGCGCATACGACGGCCGCGTACACACGCGGTTCCCGCCCGAGCCGAACGGCTATCTGCACATCGGGCACGCCAAGTCCATCTGCCTGAATTTCGGCGTTGCCCGCGACTACCAGGGCGAGTGCAACCTGCGCTTCGACGACACCAACCCGGTCAAGGAAGACACCGAGTACGTTGATTCCATCAAGGAAGACGTGACGTGGCTCGGCTTCGACTGGGAAGACCGCCAGTTCTTCGCCTCGGACTACTACCAATTCTTCTACGACGTGGCGGAACTGTTCATCCGAATGGGCAAGGCCTACGTGGACCATCTTTCCGCGGACGAGATTCGCGAATACCGGGGCACTCTCAAGGCCCCCGGCAAGAACTCGCCCTACCGCGACCGCGGTGTCGAGGAGAACCTGGAACTGTTCCGGACCATGAAGGGCGGCGGCATGAAGGATGGCGAATGCGTGCTGCGGGCCAAGATCGACATGGCCGCGCCGAATATCGTGCTGCGCGATCCGACCATCTACCGCATCAAGCATGCCCACCACCACCGCACCGGCGACGCGTGGTCCATTTACCCCATGTACGATTTCGCCCACTGCCTGTCCGACGCGCACGAAGGCGTCACCCACTCCATCTGCACCTTGGAGTTCGAAAACAACCGGGCCCTGTACGACTGGGTGCTGGACACCCTCATGGAAGGCATGAAGGACGCATCCCTGTTCGCCGAGAATCCCGAATTCCTTGAATTCCTGAAAAGCAAACCCGGCTTCAACGCCCGGCCGCACCAGTACGAATTCGCCCGCCTGAACATCACGGGCACCGTGCTCTCCAAGCGCAAGCTCATCCAACTGGTGCAGGAAGGACACGTGGACGGGTGGGACGATCCGCGCATGCCGACCATCTCCGGACTCCGACGCAGAGGATATACCCCGGAATCCATCCGCGACTTCTGTGACCGTATCGGCGTGGCCAAGGCGGACAGCACCGTGGAGCACGCCCTGCTGGAATCCTGCCTGCGCCAGGATCTCAACGAACGCGCTCCGCGTTACCTGGGCGTCATGAATCCCCTCAAGGTGGTCATCGAAAACTACCCAGAGGATCAGGTGGATGAATTCGAGATGCCGCTGCACCCCGAAGACGAATCCATGGGCTCCCGCGTGGTTCCCTTCTCCAAGGTCATCTACATCGAACGCGACGACTTCATGGAAGAGCCGCCCAAGAAATTCTTCCGTCTCGGACCGGGCCGCGAAGTGCGTCTGCGGTTCGCCTACTATGTGACCTGCACGGACGTGATCAAGGACGAGAACGGCGAAATTGTGGAACTGCGCTGCACCTACGACCCGGAAACCCGGGGAGGCTGGTCAAAAGACGGACGCAAGATCAAAGGAACCCTGCACTGGGTTTCCGCCGAGCATGCCGCGCCCGCCGAAGTGCGCCTGTACAACAGCCTGTTCACTGTGGACAATCCCAATGCGGCGGAGGAAGGCAAGACCTTTGTCGACTACATCAGCCCCGAGTCCAAGGAAGTGCTCACCGAATGCCTGGTGGAACCGGCCCTCAAGGAAATGAAGCCGGGCACCCACTTCCAGTTCGAGCGCACGGGCTATTTCTGCGCGGACCTGCGGGACCACACCCCGGGCGGCACGTTGGTCTTCAACCGCACCACCACCCTGCGCGACACCTGGGCCAAGATCCAGAAGCAGATGAAAAAGTAATCAAAAGTCCAAACGAAAGGCCCGCCTTGAGCAAAAACGTTTTTCATAAATGTTGAAAAAAAATGGCCCCGACTTGGTCGGGGCCATTTTCATTAATATTCAGATGCATGGGTTTGGCTGCGAATTCAGCTGGATTGCTCCGGCAGCATGGAAGTTCCCCTATGCCGCCGTAATAAATGATTGAGCGATGAAATATAGCCCAAGAAGTCCGATCACCCCGCCAGCCAGACGGCGAAACAGCATCCCACTACGTTGCCATGCCGAATTGGCAAACAGTTTCTTGACCATGGCGGTCGAACCACCCGCCACGGCGATGGGGATACAGTGCCCTATACCAAAAAGCACGATGAAAATGACGCCGGTAAAAATTTTTTCTTGTACGGTGATAATGGCAAGGATGGGGGCGATAAAGCCAAAAGTACACGACCCGGACAGAACTCCGTAGGCAAGCCCGATGATGAATGCTCCGAGCATGCCTTTCACTTTCAGCTTGGACATCATCCCGCCGGACATGGAGCACTTGGCCACGCCAAGCATATCCAAGGCGACCCAGATGAGTATCAGTCCCACTACGATTGTCCAATAGGCCCCTACATCACCAAGCATGCGACCAAGGAGAGAACAAATAGTGCCAATTACCGCAATGGTGATAAACAGACCGAAGGTAAAGAGAAGAGCATACATTGAAGCCTGTCTTCCCTCGATAATCCTATCCTGCCCTGCAACATACCCGACGATAAGCGGGATGGATGCCAGATGGCAGGGGCTGAACAAAACGCTGACCATGCCCCAAAGAAAGCATCCCAACGCTCCGAGCAACACCCCGCCCGTCATCCATTGATTGATAAGGATGAATATCTGGTCCATACGAAACTACTTGATGCCAAGTTGGGTCAACTTCGCAATGATGCTTTCCTTATCCAGAAAGCCCACGTGACGGTACCGTTCATTGCCCTGAGCGTCGTAGAAGATTTGTGTGGGTATCGTGCCGACACCGTATTTGGACGCTTCCTCTCGATGCTCCCACACGTCGATAAATGCGATTGCGACTCTCCCTTCGTATTCTTTAGACAACTCTTCAATTATCGGCGTCATCATCCTGCAGGGAATGCAGGAGTGAGCACCGATGTCCACCATGGTGACCATCCCCTCAACCGGTAACTTTTGGGGAGCACCGGAAATCAAATCAGATGCCGAGACCGAAGTATCCTTTTTCTGCGCCTCACAGGGGGAAGCAGTAAGGGTCATGCCCACAAGAATCAAACAGCAGGCCAGAATCGTAATTTTTCTTACCACGGATTTTATCCTTTGATGCGTTTGACTGCTTCCTCGACAACGATATTGATATGTTCCTGAGATGCCGGGGATTCCCCTTTTTTCAAACCGAGCGCATGGAGTTCAACATGCTCAAACTCCGAAAAACCAGCCTCCTCCAAAGTCTTGCGCGCACAGTTCAAAGGACAACCGTCAATGGCAATGATCTGGTCCGCGGCCTCGGTGCTTTTCACCATACCCGAAATTCGACCGCCGATCCCGGCCAGACAGAACATCTTGACCTTTCCCTGGCGAGATAATTCTCTGGCGGCCTGATCCGTCACTTCGCCGGCATCGGCGGCACCGGAACAAGAAAATACGAATTTCGGGGCTGTGCTACAGGAACAACTGCAAGTTGACATGAGAGAATCTCCTTCTGTGAGAATTTATTTCAACCAGTTGAGTACTTCTTTTTTACTAGGAGCCTTGCCGACAACCTTGACATCACCGTCTATGGCAACCGCCGGGGTTGAGAAAACCCCAAATGAAGCGATTTCCTGAAAATCGGTCACCTTGACGACTTCTGCGTCAACAGCAGCTTCGGTTACCGCTTCCTTGACGTTCCTTTCCGCTTCCGCACATTTAGGACAGCCTGGTCCCATCACCTGAATCTTCATAGCCTTCTCCTTATTTAGATACCTGCGTTGAACAAATAGACGACAAACAAAATGTCGTATCCGACAATACAGCGACGAATATTACGATCAGACGAGGGTTGAATACAATTGATATTCTCTTTGGATGCGGCCCCCTGCAATACTCCACCTGTATGGTTGAACGACATGCTCTCAAATTTATCATTTGGCATATTCGCCAACTGTTTGCAAAAAAAAAGATCAACGCTTGTTAGCTTCAACCACAGATTCTATACAATGAAAAAAATTTAGTATACACGGCACCTTAAGGCGATAATAGACTTGTTTTCCGCGGCGCTCGTCCTCCACAAGACCGGCTTTTTTCAGAACAGCTAAATGCTTGGAGACGGTGGACATATCATACCCCACAAGTTCCTGAAGGTCACAAACGCAACGTTCCCCGCGCGAAAGCTCATCGATTATCATAAGCCTTGACGCGTGGGCCATGGCCTTCATAACCCTGGCACGCTCTTCAAACTGTTGTGGCATGATAATTTCTGAGTGCATTTCCTGACTCATCATTTGACAATAATACCAAATAAACTGAATATCAAGTATTGGGTATACTCATATTTGGTCTGCCCGATCCTTTTAGATCGCTGCTCGGCAGAAACCGCAAAACAAAGCTCAAAGACACGTCGTAGTTTCCGTCACATTCCCTACGGTGCAACATTGGCGCGCTCTCATTTATGGCAGTTGGGCCTTGAGCGGACCTTTCTTTGGTTCAGCAAATTCACTTTCCGGATAACGACGACAATAAAGGCGGGGAAAATCACTCAGTTCACATTCGCTAACGATCGCCTTTACTCCGCCGACGCATTCCTGCCCTGCCTCTCCTTGATTATCTGAATGATTTCCCGGTTGAAAGCGCATTCACAAAAGGCGTCGCAGCGCCCCAATTCATTCTTGTCCAGACAATATCCCGGGCAATCCTCTTTTCCGGTTCTCCTCTCGCTGTGTCTTTTCCCATGGTACAGGCTGAAGAAACTCTTGGCTTCCACCGCAAGCGTGGAACGGCAATCCGGTTTCATATGCGTAAAATAGAACAGACTCCATTCAAGACGCTCGAAATCCGCCAGGTAACCGTTTATCACGAGATCGGGGTCTGAGATGAAATCCTCAAGAGTCTCCCACCTTGTGGAACACATGGGACAAATTCTGAACGCATCATTGTCGGGCATCGGTGGTCCCTCCGGCTTGAGAGGTTTTGCCGGAATCATACGATAGACACGAAAATAAACAATTAGAAGCCGCAATGTGCCGGCTATGCGGTGTGCCGTCCGCTTTCCCGTTTCCATTCGGCAACCATGTCGCGCACCTGATCGATCATGGGGGAATCCTGCTTGTAATGTTCCGCAAACACGTGCAAATAGGTGGCCCCGCGCGGGGTGAACAACCCTTTCACACGACACCAGTGCGGATCCAGGGCCTCCACGAAATGATCGAGCATGGTGTTGGCAATGGTTTCCATAAACGACTGGTGATTCCTGTACGCGCCCATGTACAACTTGAAGCTCTTGGACTCGACGATGCTCTTGTCCGGAATATACTCGACCACGATAGTAGCGAAATCCGGCTGGCCGGTCTTCGGGCACAGGGAGGTGTACTCGGGGAATTCGATACTCACGATATACGGGCGATCCGGATAATTGTTCGGAAAGATTTCCAAAATTCCGACATGGGGGCCTTCCGTCACATACGTGGTCTCTCCGCCCTGCCCGAGGGTTTTCAGGTGATCCGTCTTGTCTTGGCTTTTCGTTCTTGTCATTTTCAGCTCCTTGGAATGGTCGCGCATTTTGACTTTTACGGTCACGGATGGCAAGTGTCGGATCGCTTGGCAATGGAACCGCCCGGGTCTTTTCGCCCGCCAGCGGAAGCTTACGCACAACACCTTTCGGACTGTTCATCCATGAGGAGAAACGTACAATGGACACTTTCGAACGTAGGGCCCATACCCTGCTTGTCGGCCTGTTCCTGGGCGGACTGGTCAGCGCCGCCATCATTTCCAGCAAAATCATCACCATCTTCGGCGTTGCGGTGCCCGCCGGGGTGCTGGCCTATTCGATCACCTTTGCGGTGTCGGACATCGTAGGCGAGCTATGGGGACCGGAACGGGCCACCGACATGGTCGTGGCCGGTTTCGCAAGCCTCATCTGCGCCACCCTTCTCTGTTGGCTGGCCGTGCAGTGGCCGGCCGCCGGTTTCTGGACCAACCAAAAAGCCTTCGCCAGCGTCATCGGCAGCACGCCGCGCATAGTGGGCGCCTCACTGCTGGCATACGCGGTCAGCCAGAAGCATGATGTCTGGCTTTTCCATCTGCTGAAACGAAAATCATCCGGCCGCGCCCTGTGGCTGAGGAACAACCTCTCCACCGCCCTTTCCCAGCTCATGGACTCCGCCATCTTCATCACCGTGGCCTTCTGGGGCAGTCTGCCCGTTGGCGAACTCATCCTCGGCCAATGGGCCATAAAGCTGCTGATCGGCTTCTTGGATACCCCGGTGGTATACGCCGCCGTCGGACTGATCCGGTGGCGGACAACCACTCCCACTGCATTGCATGCGCAGGCTTAAAAAACCTGCCGCAGAAACGAAGAAAAGAAGGCTCTGCCGAAAGGCAGAGCCTTCTTTTCTTCACACTCCTGTTCATCAGGCGCGCATTTCCTGGATAAGCTGATCCAGTTCCCCGGCCAGACGGGCGAGTTCCGAGACCGCCTCGGCGGATCCGTTCATGATGCGGGCCGTTTCCATGGCGATGTTGTTGATCTCGTCCGTGGAACGGTTGATCTGCTCGGTGGTGGCGGACTGCTGTTCCGAAGCCGTGGCGATGGAACGGACATCGTCGGCGGAACGCTGTACCAACTCCACGATGGCCTGAAGGGTTTCGCCGGACTGCCCGGCCAGGTGGGTGCTGGCCTCCACGGCGGCCGAGGCGGCTTCCGTGCCTTCTATATTTATATTGATGGAATCCAAAATGGTGCCGATGGCGTTGCCGACCTCACTGGTGGCGCCCTGGGTTCGTTCCGCCAACTTGCGCACCTCGTCGGCCACCACGGCGAATCCGCGCCCGGCCTCCCCGGCGCGGGCAGCCTCGATGGCCGCGTTCAGGGCCAAAAGGTTGGTCTGGTCCGCAATCTCGTTGATCACCTGCACGACCTGCTTGATGGATTCGGCATGCTCGCCCAGGTCGGCCATGTTGCCCTTCAGGGTTGCAGCCTGTTCCTGCACCTTCCTGATGGCCTCGATGGATTGGACCACCACGTCCGCCCCCTCCAAGGCGTGAGCCTTGGCGTCGTCCGCCCCCTCGGCGGCCTGAGAAGCGCTACGGGCGATCTCGATGACCGAGGCGCTCATCTGCTCCATGGCCGACGAGGTCTCTTCGGTGCGCTGGCGCTGCACTTCGGAACCGGTGCTGGCCTCGTCCACCTGGGCGGACAATTCCTCGGCCGCCGCGGCCAGAGAGGAAGCGATGGTCACGGCCTGCTCGGCCACATGGGCGATCTTCTCGTTCTGGCGCAATACCTCGGCTTGCTGCCGCTTGATTTCAGTCAGGTCCGTATACAGGGTAAAGGCGCCTATGAGCTCGCCGTCCAAGTCGAAAAGCGGCGCGGTGTCGATCTTCAAATGACGGATTTCGTCCCGGCGGGTCCGCATGTCACGCTCAAGACCCAGTTCCGGTGTGCGATCGCGCTGGCATCGGGCCGTGGCCATATCCTCCCGCCTTTCATTGAACAGGAACTCATCCACCCGCGTGCCGAAATAGTCCCCGGGCCTGCCGGAAATCTGGAGCAGGTCCAGCAACGGCTGGTTCACGAAGGAGATGCGCAGATCCGTGTCCGAAACAATGAACGGCGTGGTCATGCTGTTGAGAATACCGTCCGAAAAGCCGAGCTTGGTCTTGAGTTCGCCCACCATACCGCCCAGATTCCGGGAAAGTTGCCAGAGTTCGTCCGCCCCCTGGACGCTGAAGTCCGTGCCGTAATCGCCCTCCATGACCCTGTCGCTGGCCCGGGCGATGTGCAGAAGCCGATTGATGACGGACCTGCGTACGAAAAAGAGCACGGCCGCCACCAGCACCACCATGCCGACCACGGACATGCCGATGCCGGTCAGCGTGTTGGCATCGATATGGGCGATGCTGCCGCTCACATCCTGAATGACGATCATTTCGCCAAGGATGGGCTCGGAAGCGCCATGGCAATGATGGCACGACTTGGTGTTCCGCACGGACATGACACGGGCGAAAAACTCCTTGCCGTTGTCGCTGAAACGGATGTTGTCCGCCCCGGCCTCCTCAAGGCCCTTTTCCATCACGGCCAGAAGCCCATCATCGGTCCTGACCGCGCTGAAGTCCTTGCGCACCGCGCCCAAGTCAGTACTGTAGGTGATGTTGCCCTTGTAATTGGTCATGTACAAAGCCACATCCCGATACTCCCTGGCCAGAAACGCAAACTGATCCTTGGTGCCCTCGTCGTCGCCCACCACCATGGGTTTCTCGATGGCATGACGCATGAGCCGGGAGACCCGTGTCATGTTGACGTCGAGTTGTTCCATGAATTCACTGTACTGCTCTCGGGCGTTGACAGCGGTGATGAAAGCGAAGACCACCACGGCAATGGCGGTCAAGAGAATGGAAATCTTGACGTTGAGATGCTTTTTGAACCAATCCATGGGGACGACCTCCTAATGCGCGCCGCTGAACATCAGCGGCCTGAAGTTGAAGTCGCCCATCCGCTCTTCGTTGTGGCAGACCTTGCAGTCCTTCACGACCGGAGTGCGTCTGATCAGTTCCGGATCACCGTCCTCGGCATGCAGAGCCCCTGGACCATGGCAGGTTTCGCAGCCCACGTCGGCCATTTCCGGCGTGGTTTCGTAACTGACAAAGCCTCCGGGCTTGCCGTATCCGGTGGTATGGCATTCAAAGCACTTTTCCGCCTCGTGAGGCTTGAGATCGGAAAGCATGATCTTCACGCTGTTCCAGGAATGTGCCTTTTTTGAATACTTCTCGTAGCTTGAATACTGCTCCTCATGACATTCCGCGCATTGCCCGGAGCCGATGAATCTGGGCTCCTGAGCAAATGCAGCTCCTGCCGACAGCCCAACCACAGCCGCCAGCAGGATGCACGCACACCTACTCGACATACAACCCCCGATTGTTTTTGCCGCCATCCCTCAATGGGGCAAGACTCACCGCACGTCTGCGATGAAAATACACATAAGGTTTAATTCCTATATATATTATACGAAAAGGTCAACAACAGTAGATTTTCCAACATGTTCCGAGAGCACTTTCTCCCAGGTGCTCCGAAAACGCCGCTTCTTCAGGTGCTCGTGAAAAATTTACACATAAAATATAATTTAGCCCTTGACATTGATTGATCGATCAATATATTCATTTTTCAGAGATTGATTGACGAATCAATCGTCTCAGTCCGCTATAAAGGAAACGGCACGAAGATGACGAAGAAAGACGCAATACTAGTGGCAGCGCAAGAGGCATTTGGTGAGCTTGGTTATTCAGGCACCACCATGAAAGACGTCTCCATGCGGGCCAATGTGTCTTTCGGTCTGGTCTCCCACTATTTTGGCAATAAACATGATTTGTTCCTTGCCGCTGGATTCGACGTGGTAGACCGCCTCATCACAATCCTGAGACAAGCGACAGCGAGTGGAGCCAGCGGACTGGATGCGATCGAAAAATACATGATCGCGTATTTCGACTTCACCATCGAGCACCGGACGACATTCCCGGTACTCCTGCGTTGCTCACCGTTCAGCCACATTGAGCCGGGTGTGGATGCGAGCAAGGTTGCAGTCAAGTTTCAGGACATGATCGATGCCTTGCGCGAGGCCGTTGCCCGAGGCATCGAAGATGGAACCATCAGGGAGGTCGCCATGGAGGAAACAGCCCTGATTATTTACGGCAATATCATCGGCGCCGTGAGAACCAAGCTCCTCACCCCTTACGACACCGACGAGATATATGCCGAAACCCTCAGGCACATTTTGCGCAGTCTCCGATGCAGCTCCTCGGCATCATAGGGACGCAAGACAGCCTGGGGAGATAGACGACACCTACGTCACCCTTGGTTGCGGAAAACAAAGAGTTTTCCGGAGCCGTCTGAGGAAGATCGACACTCCTCCTCAGAATTGAACCGGGTCGGACACCACCTCCGACGGGATGCAGGATTGGACCGCAAACTGAACCTGCCCCAGACGTCCGCCCGAACGAGCCCGGAAGGTTCGCCCATCGACCGGGTATGCAGCAAGGGGGCCGCGAAAGCGGCCCCCTTGGCCTGTTTTCTGGGGCCTCGCCTCTTCCCCACCAGCCGATCTAAAGCGTTCATGCAACACATCCTCCAAAAACTATCTCTTTAAATTCAATGCATTAACAACAATCTTAACACTTTATTTATATTCGTGCGACACAGTGTCGCATGCGACACATTTACAGCAGCATGTCGCATTATAACGACACAATGCGACACTTTTCAAAATTGCATATACCATTGGGTGTCTCCATACAATGGCCTGGAATAACGAGACTAAAAACTCCACACATCTTGTTTCCGATCTCTGGCACAGCCCTTGCTATTTCCTGCTCCGTGAAGGGTGGTTAATGCATCGTGAAATGCCGATACCAAAGAGCGGAGGGTGAGACATGTTTGGAAAAAGCGTTACCAAGGTTGTGCAGGACTGCATTCTCGACAGCGGCATCCAGGCCAAAGTCGTGGCCGAAATGATCGGCAAGCCGTATTCCACGCTCATGCGTGAAATCAACCCTTTCGATTCCAGCGCCAAGCTCGGTGCGGAAACCCTGCTGGACATCATGAAAGTCACCAAGGACACCCGACCCTTGAAATTCATGGCCGCTGAAATGGGGTACTCTCTCGAGACCCTGAAAGCCGACAAGTCCGGTGAATACCGCATGAATTATTCGGAACAGTACGACTCTGCGGAAGCAGGCTAGACATTAAGGAGCCCTGCGGGGCTCCCGCTTGTATTCGACCCGCAGGGGGCGCCATGAGCAGGATTGCGGTTCTACTCATTCTCATCCTATGCGCGCTCTTCCCGGCCTGCTCCGGCGGTCCGACGAAGGACAGGATCGAACACGCCCGGGTCACCGCTTCCCGTCTGGCGGACAACATCAACAACGACTTCTCTCCCATCCGCCGCAAAGTGGCGGAACAGGCCCAGGCCATACGGGACGTATACCTGAGCAGGCATACCATCCTGCCCACGGTGGATGCCTCGAAATATCGCATTGCGGACAACGGAGTCATGTACAAGGCCGTATCGGACGGACGAGCCGCCCTGTTCGTTTCGGGGCACTCCCCCATTACCCGGGAAGTCATGCAGGAGGCCTATTTCACCGAGGCCGTCGATGAAGCCCTGGAACGAATCTGCCGCGAACTTCCTGCCGTGGCCCAGGCATACTACAACAGCGAAAACAACCTGAACCGCATTTACCCGCCGTTCGATGTGCTGGCCCAGTACGAGCCGCGCGTCAATTTCCGCGGCTTCAACTTCTATTACCTGGCAGACGAACGGCACAACCCCCGAAAAGGGCCGGTATGGGTGGCGGAACCCTATGTGGATCCGGCCGGAAGGGGGTGGACAGTCTCGGCCATCGCCCCGGTTTACGTGGACGGCAGGCTTAAGGGAGTCACCGGCCTCGACGTGACCGTCGGCAGCATCACGGACCGCTACATCACCCCCGACGACAGGAACATTCTGCTGGTGGATGGTGAGGGAGTCGTGGTCACCGGACACGAGGACTTCATCACCCTGCTTTCCCTGCCGCCGCTCACCGCCCACAAATACCTGACCACGGTCAAGCAGGACACCTACCGCAGGGACGACTATTCCCTGCTTAAAAGTAGATCCAAAGTCGTAAGAAATCTTGGAAAAGAGCTTCTGGGACGCATGTCGGACGAGGCGAACATCAACATCCGGGGCGGAACGCACACCATACTTTCCCTTAGAATCCCGGAACTGGGCTGGACTCTTTTGTATCTCGTGGAGTAAAGGATACAATATCAGGAATTGTATCCAGGAATAGCCACGATGACCGAGAAACGACGCGCCAGAAAAAACCTCACACTTCCTTTCGGCAAAACCATAGCGCTTATGATGCTTTTGCTGCTGCTCTTTCTCGGGGCCAGCGCCTGGATCGTCTCGGACATCATCGCCAACACCACCAAAATACGTGAGGAGGGACTTTTCAAACAGACCCAGCGGGCCGGCCGGAATCTGGAATACCGCTACCGCATCTTCCTGGAGGACCTGACCAGCTTCATCAACCTGAAGCTCTTCGCCGATTTTTCCGAATGGGACCGGGAGGATACCGAAACAATGCTGCGCATCAAGCGCTTCTACGCCCGGCACCAGGACACCATCCGCCGGATCACCGTGCAAAACAACGACGGCAGATGGATCAGCGTCCACAAAACCCCCGAAAACTATTACCTGGTAAACAGGAACGATGCCCCGGGGAAACTGCTTTTCGACACGGTCACTCCCATGCTCCTCCGGGACAGGACCTTGTTCCATTATGTGGAGCCCGTTCGCGGTGCGGACGGAGAGGTAAGCATGCGGGTCATTGTCAGCACCAGCCTGGCCGACATGTTCCTCTCCGAAACCCAGAGCTTCTTCCTGGGCCCGGAAAGCTGGATGTGGCTCATCGATGACGACGGTGAGGTGCTCGACATGGTTTCCTCAGGGGGCGCCCGGGCCTCGGACGGATTCTTCTCCCTGGGAAAAATACAGACCATCATCCATGACATAGGCCTTGGCTATGAAGGCATGCTCAGACACCGGATCAAGGGAGACAGCCCCATAGACGTGGTTTCGACCTACTACCCGATCCGCATTTTCGACAGTATTTTCGGCGTGGTTTTCTCGGTCAGCCGTCAGTCCGTCGCATCGGGTATCGTCAATGCGGCCCTCGCCCTGGGCGCGGCTTTCGTGGCACTGCTCATTCTGCACTCCGCAGCCTTCTTCATGACCCTGCGCCAAAGGAACCTCGCGGTGAAGGCGGCCGAGTCCGCCAACGAAGCCAAGAGCCGCTTCCTGGCCAACATGAGCCACGAGATACGCACACCGTTGAATACGGTGGTGGGCATGGCCCAACTGGTGGAAAAGGCTGAAGACCTTTCCGAGGAACACCGGGAAAACATGCGGCTGATCATGACCGCATCGGAAAACCTGCTCCAGATCATCAACGACATCCTCGACGTATCCAAGGTGGAGGCGGGACAGCTCAAGATCATCAATGAGCCCGTCAACCTGCGCGCCTTGGTGTCCGAACTGACCGATATCCACGGCGTCCAGGCCAGGGCCAAGGGCATCGAGATCAAGAACCTGTTCCTGGATGTGCCGGAGTGGGTGGAGGTCGACCCGGTGCGCTTGCGTCAGGTGCTCATCAACCTGCTGGGCAACGCCGTCAAATTCACGATCCAGGGATCGGTGATTCTGACCGTTTCCATGGCGCCGGGAACCCCGGCCCGGAACACGGCCATCATCCGTTTCGAGGTGACTGATACAGGCGTCGGCATTCCGCAGGAAAAGATCGAAACCGTATTCCAGGCCTTTACCCAGGCTGACGGCTCCACGGCCCGGAAATTCGGGGGGACCGGCCTCGGTCTGACCATCGCGAACGGACTCATAAAGCTCATGGGAGGCGACGGCATCAACGTATCGAGCCACCCGGATGCCGGCAGCGTGTTCAGTTTCGAACTGCCGCTGCGCATCGCGGAACCGCCCACAATACAAGCGGAGGAAAAAGTGAGCGAACAGATCAGCGGACATTACCCGGACACCAGGATTCTTGTCGCCGAAGACACGCGCATGAACCAGATTCTGTTGGAAAAGATCTTCGACCGCATTACCTTGGGAGGAGTGGACTACGTCAACAACGGACAGATGGCCCTGGACACGCTTCTGGACACGCCGGACCGTTACAATCTGGTGCTCATGGACATCCAGATGCCGGTGCTGGACGGGCTGTCGGCAACCCGCAAAATACGAGAGGCGGGCATAAGGACCCCTGTCGTGGCTCTCACCGCCCACGCCCGGCCCGAGGATCGCAGGCAGTGCATGGAATCGGGCATGAACGGCTTCATCGCCAAGCCCTACAAACTGGAAAAGCTGCTCCAGGTCCTGGAAAAACATGCCTCGCACCCCACATAGGAAAACGAGGAAAAATCATTCCGTTCCTTTCCTTTTCGGGTTATACGATATCATAGGCGCGAAGCTCGCCATGCGCCACGGTAATATTATTTCAAGCAAGGCAGGTGACAGCTATGCTCAGAGAAATCTCCAGGAAATACTATACCGAGGAATTCCAGCTCGCCCCCACCGATGTGGACGACCTGATCAATGAAGCATTCACAACGCTGAACCGGAGCATCAAGGAATTCGAAAAGCTCTTTGCCGACGGCGACGATATGGCCGCCATCAGGGAGGCGGCCCACGCCATGAAAGGCAACCTGCTGAACATGGGGCTGGATGACCAGGCAGACATGGCCCTCAGCATTGAGCGCTCGGACAATACCGACACGGCACAGGACCACTTCTCCAATCTCAAGAAGGAATTGGAAGCATTTTAGGCGGGGAATCCCATGGAAATCACACCTGAAATCCTCGTCGTGGACGACCAGAAGTTCACCCACGTGCTCCTGAACAAGGCTCTCAAGGAACTGGGGGTGCACGTGGTTTCCGCCTTTTCCGGCCAGGAAGCCATCGACATTCTAGACGATCACGACCTCAGCGTCGTGCTTATGGATCTGCGCATGCCCGGCATGGACGGCATAGAAACCGCCAGGCACATCCGTAACGCCAAGCGCACGGCAGACCTGCCCATCATTTTCATCACCGCCGCTCAAGGCGACGAGGAACACGCCATGCGCGCCTATGAGCTGGGAGCAGTGGACTTCCTGTACAAACCCGTCTCCGCGCCGGTGCTCAAGTCCAAGGTAGCCGTCTTCGTGGAGCTGTTCCGCAAACGGAAGGCCCTGCAGCAGCGCAGTGAGCAATACCGCGACGTGCTGGAGGCCATTTCCGAAGGACTGGTCACCGTGGACATGGACTGGAATATCGTGGAAGCCAACGACTCGGCCTGCCTCATGTTGGGGTATGGATACGACCAGCTCTGCTCCATGAAACTGCCCGACGTCATGTTCCTTGAGCACGGCGACCTGCTCCAGGAAATCAACGAACTCATTGAGCAGAACGTCACCTTCCGGGTGGAGGCAAAGGCAAAGCGCCGCAACGACGCCGTGATCTGGGTTGAGCTCAGGGGCAGCATTTTCATGTACGGAGGGGCGCCGCACATCCTGGCGGTGACCCAGGACATCACCTTGCGCAAGGAGAACGAACTGGAGCTGCAGCAACACCGCGACCGCCTGGACAGCTTGGTGGAACAGCGCACAGAACAACTGCGATCCGCCATCGAGCAATTGCGCCAGGAAAACGACGTACGGCAAAACGTTGAGGCAGTTCTGGAAGAGCAGCTGGATTTCAGGCAGGGACTCATGAACGCCCTGCCCGACCCCATGTATTTCAAGGACAACAAAGGATTCTACCGAGCCTGCAATGATGCCTTCGCCTCCATATTCGGGCTCAGTGCCGAGGACATCATCGGAAAAACCGCCCAGGACATCCACCCTTCTGACGTGGCCGCCATGCTCCAGCAAAAGGACAGCGAACTGCTTCAGTCCGGGCTGGCGCAACGCTTCTGCCTGCACGTCTACACCACGGATGGAGGCCGACGCCATGTGCAGCTGCACAGAGCCCTGTTCAGGGACAAGGACGGTCTTCCCGCCGGGATCGTCTCAGTGGTGATCGATGCGGACGAGGCTCTCCAACAGCCAAAGCCGTGCGTTCGTTAGCTCTCTCCACCTTCCTTCTCCAATGGTAAACAGGGCCGTCCGGTTCCAGATTCCATCCGGCTTACCGTCGGCGTTGCCCACAAACTGTGGGGGCGAGGACGTAATCCCTCAAATCCATTAAAATATAAAAGCCCACCCCTTTCCGCGGCGAAAATTCCGTGGCATTATATAGCATCCGTCATGTTACCCGATGGTGAAACCCACTCTGGAAGGTATATGCTCCACAAGGACACAACCAGACGCACCACCGCCCCCACCTCGTTGAGCCGCAAATTCAACCTTGCCCAACTCATCATCGTTTCCATCGTGGTGGCGGTCTTCACTTCGGCCATCATCATTCTCAGCGTCATGCGCCAGGAGGAACACCTGGACAACCGCATAGCCGAGCTTTCCAGCCTGGCGGAAAGCAACCTGGCCACGTCCATCTGGCAGATGGATCAGAAAGCGGTGGGGGATTTCGTCAACGCCCTGTTCAAAGACGACAACATCATCTTCGCCCAGGTGTTGGCAGGCAACGACACCGTGGCCATCCGAGTCCGCAGGGGACACGAAACCCATGACATGAACTATTTCCGGAGAAACCCCAACTACCGCCCCTTGAATCTCCCTCTCCACAGATACGGCGAAAACATCGGAACCTTCAACGTGGTCTTCGCCCTTTCCCCCGTTCGGAGCGAAATCCTCTTCAGCGCCGGGATATACATGGCTCTGGCCGCGTCACTCATCCTGGTCATCAGTCAGACGAGCATCATCTTCACAAGACGCTACATCTTCGACCGCCTCAAACGACTCGAAGACTCAGCCACCGCCATGGCCGACGGAGACCTGGAGGCCGACATCGACACATCGGCCCGGGACGAAATCGGCACCCTGGCCAGATCCTTCAGCGACATGCGCAACTCCATCCGACAACTCGTTCAGGACCTGCGCAAGGCCAACCGGAAACTGGAGAACTACAGCGCGGCCCTGGAAACGAGGGTCAAGGAACGCACCGAGGAACTGGGCGCCAAGAACAGGAGCCTGAACCAAGCCCTGCACGAGGTGCGCGACGCCAAATACCAGGCCGAAGCGGCCAACGTGGCCAAGAGCCGGTTCCTGGCCAGCATGAGCCACGAGATACGCACCCCCATGAACGCCATCCTGGGTATGGCCGACGTACTCTGGGAAACCCGGCTGGACGATTCCCAGCGCAAGTACGTAAAGGTCTTTCGCTCCGCAGGCGAAAATCTTCTGGAGATCATCAACGACATTTTGGACCTGTCCAAAATCGAGGCGGGGCACATGCATCTGGCTGACGAAGATTTCGAATTCGCCGACCTGGTAATGAGAGCCTGTGACGTCATGCGTCCCAAGGCCGAACAAAAAGGACTGACGCTGCGTTGCTCGGTTTCCGATAAGCTCCCACCGATCATGCGCGGGGACCCCATCCGCCTGCGCCAGATCATCGTCAACCTCCTGGCGAACGCCGTAAAATTCACCAAGGAGGGCGAAGTGTCCTTCCATGCGGAACTCATGCAGGCCCCCCAGGACGTCTCCGGGAACGGAACCGTGAACGTCCAGATAGAGGTCCGAGACACGGGCATCGGCATTTCCCCGGAAAAGCTCTCCACCATTTTCGATGCCTTCACCCAGGCCGACGCCTCCACCACACGGGAATACGGCGGCACCGGGCTGGGGCTGGCCATCTGCCGTCAATTGACGGGCATGATGCAGGGCAGGATATGGGCCGAAAGCAGACCGGGCAAGGGCAGCACCTTTTTCGTCACCGTACGGCTGCAGCGCGGCAGGGCCACCTCGGTCCTGACGGCCGCAGCTCCCAGAAACGGGGCGCAGGACATGCCTCCACGAAAAATTCTGCTGGTGGAAGATTCCGAATACAACGCCTTTGTCATCGAAACCTACCTCAAGGACACGCCCTGCGCGCTGACCCAGGCCGTCAACGGCGAGCAGGGAGTCGCCACCTTCATGGATGAAACCTTCGATCTGGTGCTCATGGACATGCAGATGCCGGTCATGGACGGCTACGAGGCCACCCGCCAGATTCGCCGATTCGAAAAGGACACCGGCCGTTCCGGGACGCCCATCGTGGCGCTCACCGCCTATGCCCTGGAGGGCGACGCAGACAAAAGCCTGAAGGCGGGTGCAGACCATCACCTCCCCAAACCGGTCAAGCGGGAGGCACTGCTGGAGTCCATCAACAGATTCTGTTCCGAAGACATCCTGCCGAGTGTGGATATCGAGGTGGACCCGGCCATGAAGGAAATGGCCGAACAGTTCGTGAAGGATTGCCGCACGCGCATCCGGGACGCGGCTCAGGCCCTGACCGGCGACGACTTTGCCACAGTGAGCTCCATCGGGCACAAATTGGCCGGAGAAGGAGGCTCCTTTGATTTCGATGAAATCGGACACATCGGAGTGCTCCTGAAACAGGCCGGTGACGACAAAGCCAGAGAACGGGCGGTAGAACTCCTGGAAGAACTCAAGACGTATCTGAACCACATAGAAATAACCTGATTCGAATTCACGGCTTGATTTTTTCTCTCAACAACTAATATTCTTGTGTAATAATAAATCTCTCAACAAACGGAGCACGCGATGGAACAGGCCTATCTCTGTTGGGCGCACGGACTGGATGCCGATCCCTGGGGAGTGAAAAGCAAGGCCATGGCCGAGGAAGCCCGGAAAACGGGCCTGCAACTGGACGCATTGGATTTCCGGGGAATGGCCGACCCTGACCAGAGAGTGGACAAGATCATCGCCCACCTCAGGGACAAGCAAGGCCCAATCGTGCTGGCCGGTTCAAGCATGGGCGGCTACGTCTCTGCAGCCGCTGCCCAGGAGATCGAGCTGGCAGGCCTTTTTCTGGTGGCCCCGGCGTTCTACCTCCCCGGCTATAGGAAGCACGTTTTCTTCAACCTGCCTGACAAGATCGAGGTGGTGCATGGCTGGAAGGACGAGGTCATCCCGGTTGACAACTCCATCCGGTTCTCCAAGTTGCACAACGCTTCCCTGCATATTGTCAGGGGAGATCACCGCCTCTCGGGACTGGCGGATGAGGTAGCCGCACTCTTCGGCAGATTCCTGCACACGCTCTGATCCCTTTCCACAAGCGCTCTTGGCCGCACTCCGGATTTCAACAAGCCGGATGCGGCTTTTTTTTAATCCTCTCCGTCCCACCAATACTTTTCAAACCGTTATAATTTTCCACATAAAAATACGGTTTCTGTTCCTAATACCGGTACCTTCCCGCCATGTTTACAGATTCGTCACCCGAGAGACGTACACTTTTTTCCTTATATTGATTGACGCAAAATTCAAAATTCCATTACTATTGGAATAAGCCTCGAATTTTCAACACGTGGAGGATGGACAAAATGTTTGAAAAGAGCCTCACGAAGAAAATGCAGGATGTTGTGTTGGAGGGCAAAATGCCCGCGAAGGAAGTTTGCTCAAAAATCAAAAAACCTTATTCGACCTTGCTCCGTGAACTGAATCCCTTCGACACCCATGCGAAGCTGGGTGCGGAAACGCTTTTCGAAATCGTCAAGGCAACTCGCAACGTTTCAGTGTTGGAATTTATGGCCGGGGAACTCGGCTATACGTTGCAACCATGCGAACGGCCCGCCCGGGCCACCCAACGGCTCATCGCCCCCAGTGAAAATCAAGAAGCCGTGCACGCTCCCCTGTAGGCTTGGACGGTCTTTATTTCGGATACTGAAATAATCGGGGATGCTTTGACTTTTCCCGGAGTTTCGTTTTATTGGGCGTGCACCGAGCATACTTATCACCCTAGGAGGAAGGGCTATGTCCCAGAATAAATTCGAACAGGCCTTGGCCGTCGGTCGCCCGCCGAACGTCGTCAAGAATTTTCCCCATTCCAAAGCGCTGATCGTGAGCGGCAAAGTCATTGACCGCGCCTGCCTTGCAAAAGGCAAATGCATGACAATTGCGGCCAACGGTCGCAATATTTTTGTCATCGAAGGCACCCTGAAGGCCGCCCAGCGCGCCAATGCAGCCCTCATCATCGAAATCGCGCGCAGCGAATCCACCTACTGCCCCACCACCATGTGGAACCTGGCACGCCGCGTGGACTACCTCTGCAACAAGCTTGGCATCACCATCCCGGTGGCCATCCACGCCGACCACTATTTCATCAAGAAATGGGAAGACGTGGCTGAAGCAAAGGCGGAAATCCCGTCCCTGTTCGATTCCGGCGTCACCTCCATTGCTGTGGACGCCTCTCACATGCCCGACGACAACAACCTGCTGGCCAACATCGCTCTGGCTCCGGTCATCCCGACCTGGGCCGGCTACGAGACCGAGATCGGCGAAATCAAAGGCAAGTTCGGACTATCCACCCCTGTGGAAGCCAAGTACCTTGTCCAGGGCCTCAACGCTCACGGACTCTGCCCGGACTGGATCGCCCTGAACAACGGCACCACCCACGGCATAGAAGCCTCCGGCGAAGGCATTCAGGTGGCTCTGACCTCCGAGATTCACGAAGCCCTGAAGCCTTACGGAACCTCCGGCGCCCAGCACGGCACTTCCGGCAACGACTCCAATCGCCTGCGCGAAATCGCCGCCCAGACCAAGACCACCAAGGCCAACGTGGCCACGGCCCTGCAGATGATCGGCTGGGGTCTGAAGGTCAACGATTTCGGCAACGCCATCCTCACGGAGGACGGAAAATTCGACAAAGTCGTCGGCAAGGGCCTGAGCGAAGAACTCTGGACCGAAATGACAACCTGGGCCGATGAAAACGGCATTACCGGCGGCAACTACAAGAAACTCAACCTGCCTTTCGAACGCCGCTGGGAAGGTGAATCCGCCGAAGTGCGCGAACGCATGAGCAGGGAAGTCGAAGACTTCGTCTACAATCTGCTCGTCAACGTGTTCAACGCCGAAAACACAGCGGACTATGCCTACGACCTGCTCATCGAGGCCGGTTCCTACGATCTCGGTCCCAAGGCCGAGAAGTTTGAGAACCCCGCCGAATGGACTGAAGAAAAGATCCGGGCCAAGGCTGCGGAAATCGACACGGACAAAGGTCCGGCAGGCGACTGGGACGACTAGACGCCCCCCACGCTGAACAAGCGAACCGCCCGTGGCCAGCTCCGCGGGCGGTTTTTTATTGCAATTTCCTGCACATGATTGCCGCCGAAGGAAGACGACGCAACTGTTCTTTCCGAAATCAGCGGTGCATCGGCTTCAGGAGCATTGATAAATTGAGTTAATTTTTTGCAAAACATCCCGCAGGCATGTAAAAAGTGTATAAGGTGATTCCGAATACTGGATTTCACCTTGCCCAACCATCTTCCGGAGGAAGCATGAACTCTCTGAAATTCATACTCTTTTTCTATCTCTCGCTGATTCTCCCCGTTTCCGCGGCAGGCGCGGCGACCAAATCCCTGACCGTCACCATCTACAACAACGACCGGGCCCTGGTAAACGAAATCCGCTCAATGGAGCTGCCCAAAGGCCAGGACCGCGTAGAATTTCTCGGCGTCCCCCAGACCATCGAGCCGCAATCCCTGCAAGTGCGCTCCATCACCTCACCCAAGAACTTCCGTGTACTGGACATGAACTACGAATACGATCTGGTGGGCGCCAAGAGCCTGCTGGACCGTTACGTGGGCAAAGAGCTCTCCGTGGTCCTGCCAGACCCATCGGACGCCATGGCCCGCATGATCAAGAAGGGCACGCTCATCGCCAACAACGACCGGCCCATCTTCAAGATCGGCAACGAAATATACGTGGGCGGCTATGACGCGGTGCTGCTGCCGAGTCTGCCCCAAGGCTTGCGAGCCAAGCCTGCCCTGGTCTGGCTGGTGGACAACAAAGGCCCGGCAGCCCAGGACGTGGAAGTCTCCTATCTGGCCCGAAAGATGGGCTGGCGCGCGGACTACGTGCTCAAGGTGGACCGCAACAATACTGAAGCGGGCCTGTCCGGCTGGGTGACCCTGACCAACAACTCGGGCATGGGCTTCGAAAACGCCGACCTCAAACTGGTGGCCGGAGACGTGCACCAAGCACCCACCCCCGCCCCGGCGTACCGGACCAAAACATTGATGGTGGAATCCGCCATGGGCGACGACGTGCAGGAAGAATCCTTCTTCGAATACCACCTCTACAGCCTGAACCGTCCGGTGACCATCGCCAACAAACAGATCAAACAAGTCAGCCTGCTTCAGGCCCCCAAGGTGAAGGTGAAAAAGGAACTGGTCTGCGAATACCACGCCTACGGCAGTCGCAAAGGCATTGAAAAGCCGGACGTAAATGTGCTGCTCAAGCTCAGGAACGACAGCAAGTCCGGCTTGGGCATGCCCCTCCCCGAAGGCATCGTGCGCGCCTACCAGGAAAGCTCGGACGGCAGCGTGCTGCTCATCGGAGAGGACCGCATCGAACACACTCCCAAGGGCGAAGAGGTCAGCCTGACCATGGGCAAGGCCTTCGACGTCACTGTGGAGCGCAGTCAGACAAAATTCCAGAAGACCGGAAAAAACGCCTACGCCTTTGCCTGGAAGATTGAGGTGCGCAACGGCTCGGACAAGCCCGGCACAGTTCTGCTCAAAGAGTATCTTCCGGGCCAGTGGAAAGTGACAAAGGCAAGTCACCAGTTCCGAAAGATGAACACCGCCGGAATAGAATTCAAAGTACAGGCGCCACCCACCAAAGGCGGCAAGGCACTGATCATCACGTACGAGGCAGACATCACCGATTAGCGATTCAGGAGGCAGTATGACGATCCAGGCCATTGAACAGACGGAGCTCGTCACGCTCAAGGACTTTTACCGGCTCATGGAAGCCACCCGGGAAGTCCGTTTCGACGCCACCAAACGCATCGTCGCAGGGGAGGCGCCATCCGAAAGCACCGACACTTCGCTCAAGAACGCCTTAAGCGCCCTTGAAGCCGTCAAACTGGTGGGGGACAAACGCGTCCTTTCCCTTGACGGTTCCAGGGAAATCGAGCTGGACCTGAGCTATGAAATCCACGAGGCCCGCAAGGACATCTTCTTTCTGGAGAACGGCGAAGAGGCCTTCATGGGCTATCTTTCGGACCTGCACGACGGTTTTGCGGATCACGTTCGCCAGGGCCGGGAATACTTGGCCGGCCTGGATATCAACTGCTTCATCACCGACCGGGACGGTACCGTGAACAACTATTGCGGGCGGTACCGTTCCTCCATCCAGTCCATCTACAACGCCCTGCTCCTGACCCGCTTCGCCCAACGCAAGGCAGAGAATGCGGTGGTGCTGACCTCCGCCCCCCTGGCCAACATCGGCCTGGTGGACATCAGCGTGGCGCCGGAGCGGATCATGTACTACGCGGGCTCCAAAGGCCGCGAGTGCATCGACCTGGAAGGCCGGGTGCGGGCCTTCCCCGTGGAAACGGAGAAACAGGAACTGCTGGACAAGCTCAACGCGGTGCTGTCGGCCCTGGTCAAGATGCCGGAATACGAAAAATACTCCCTCATCGGATCGGGCCTGCAGTTCAAGTTCGGCCAGACCACCATCGCCCGCCAGGATATCAGCAACTCGGTGGACCCGGATGAATCCAAGCAATTCCTCGGCCGTCTGGAAGAGATCGTCCGCGACCTCGACCCGAACGACACCAATTTCCGCATCGAGGACACCGGCCTCGACGTGGAAATCATCCTGACCATCGAATCCGGGGACGAAGGCCCCAAGGACTTTGACAAGGGCGATGGCGTGAAATTCCTGAACACGGAATTCAACTTCGACATGTTTCACGGACCCAACCTGATCTGCGGCGACACCGGAAGCGATGTTCCCATGCTCGAAGCGGCCATGGAAATGTCCAAGGAAACCAAGTCCGTGTTCGTGACCAAAAAGGAAGAACTGGCGACAAGAGTACAGGGTGTCTGCCCGGGCGCGCTCATCGTGCCCGAACCGGACATGCTCGTTACCATTTTGGGTACCCTGACCTAGACGGGGTTCCGAACAGCAAGCAAACCTCGCGAGGCTGCCATGGAACTGAAAGGCGTAGTTTTTGACCTGGACGGAGTCATCACCAGAACCGCGAAAGTCCATGCCCAGTCATGGGAAGAAGCGTTCAACCAACTACTTAAACTTCGGGCGGAACAGGACAAGGTGCCTTTCCAGCCCTTTGACCGCATCCACGACTACCACAACTACGTGGACGGCAAACCCCGCTTCGAGGGCGTCCTGAGCTTCCTCAAATCCCGCAACATTCAGCTCCCTCCAGGCACCCCCGAAGACGAACCGAGCCTGGACAGCATCTGCGGCGTGGGTAATCTCAAAAACGAAATATTCCAAGAGATTCTGCGCAGAGAAGGCCCCGAGGTCTTTCAAAGCTCGGTGGACATGGTCCACGAACTCATGCGGCGCGGCATCCAGGTGGCCATCGCCACCTCCAGCCGCAACTGCCAGCTGGTGTTGCAGCTCGCAGGCATGGAAGACCTGTTCGAGGTCAAAGTGGACGGCCTCGTTTCGGCCAAACTGGAACTCAAGGGCAAGCCCGACCCGGACATCTTCATCACTGCAGCCAAGGAACTGGGACTCACCCCAGGCCAGTGCATTGTGGTGGAAGACGCCATCTCGGGCGTACAGGCCGGCCGCGCGGGAAACTTCGGCATGACCCTGGGCGTGGCCCGCAATGTGGCGGGCGAGCTGCTCAAGCGGTTCGGCGCGGACATGGTGGTCACCGACCTTTCGGAAATCACCGTGGACGACATGATCGAATGGTTCGAGTCCGGCATGGCCACGGACGACTGGTTTCTGACCTACAACGCATTCGATCCCGGTGATGAAAAACTGCGTGAGACCCTGACCACGGTGGGCAACGGCTACCTCGGTACGCGCGGCACGTACGAATGCGAAAACGCCTCCTACTACTTCTATCCCGGCACCTACATTGCGGGCATCTTCAACAAGGTGCCCAGCAAGGTGCAAGGACGCGAGATCTGGAACAACGATTTCGTCAATTGCCCCAATTGGCTGCTGGTCGAGTTCAAAGTGGGCAACGGCGAATTCATGAGCCCCATGTCCATGGAAATTCTCAGCTACTGCCACAGCCTGAACATGCGCGAGGCGATCGTGGAGCGGCACATGGTGGTCAAGGACAAGGTGGGTCGTATCACGAGGGTTTCCAGCAAACGCTTCGTAAGCATGTCGGATCCGCACCTGTGCGTACTCAAATTTGATTTCAACCCGCTCAACTATTCGGGAAAAATCACCATCCGCTCGGCCATAGACGGCAACGTCATCAACGGAGGCGTGGCCCGCTACAGCTCACTGACCTCAAAGCACCTGAGCCGCGTGGCTGGGGGCAAGATCGGAGACGGCGCCTACCTGCACGTGGAAACCAGCCATTCCCGCTACCAAATCGTGACCACGGCTCGGACACAACTGCTCGAGAACAACAAACCCATGGCGCTCAAGAAACGGGTTTTCCAGGAAAAGGCAAAAGTTGTTGAGGAAGTGAAATTCATAGCCGAAGAAAACAACAGCTATTCCCTGGAAAAATTCGTGGACATCCGCACTTCGCTGGACCACGACGCAACTGAGGAACTTCAGGTTCAGGGAATGGAATCCCTGCAGGAGGTCAAGACCTTCCAGGGGGCGTACGGACCCCATATCCGCGCCTGGGCGGCCCTGTGGAACAAGGCCGACATCCGTTTGGACGGCGACCGCTTCGTGCAGCGCGTACTGCGGCTGCACACCTACCACCTGCTGGTGACCGCCAGCCCCCACAACATGCACATAGACGCCGGCATGCCCGCGCGCGGCCTGAGTGGAGAAGCCTATCGCGGCCATATTTTCTGGGACGAAGTCTACATTCAGCCCTTCTTCGACGTCCACTTTCCCATGGTATCCAAGGCCCTGCTCAAGTACCGCTTCAAAAGGCTGGATGCGGCCCGCACCTACGCCCGTGAAAACGGTTACCTGGGGGCCATGTACCCCTGGCAGACCGCGGACGACGGTTCCGAAGAAACCCAGGAAATCCACTACAACCCGGAATCCAAGAAATGGGGGCCGGATCTCTCCCGTCGCCAGCGCCACGTTTCCATCGCCGTGTTCGTTAATGCCTGGCGTTATGTGGAAATGACCGGGGACCGTACTTTCCTCAAAAAATACGGTGCAGAGCTCATGCTCGACATCGCCCGGTTCTGGGGCGACATCGCCCAGTACGACGAAGACACCGGCAAGTATCACATCTCAGGGGTCATGGGGCCTGACGAATTCCATGAAAAGCTGCCCGGTGCAAAGGAAGCGGGGCTCAAGGACAACGCCTACACCAACATCATGGTGGTCTGGATAATGGAAAAGTCTCTGAGATTGCTCAAGGACCTGCCGCCCAAAGCCCTGGCCACTGTACGCAACCGCATCGGCCTGACCGACAAGGAAATCGAAAAATGGCAGGACATGACCACCAAGATGAATGTGATCATGACCGAGGACGGCATCATCAGCCAGTTCGACGGCTACATGGCCCTCAAGGAACTGGATTGGGAAAGCTACAGGAAACGGTTCTACTCCATCCATCGCATGGACCGCATCCTCAAGGCCGAGGGCGATACCCCGGACAACTACAAGGTGGCCAAGCAAGCCGACGTGCTCATGACCTGGTACCTCATCGAACCGGGCGAGGTGGCCCGCATTCTCAAACAACTCGGCTGCGAGGTGGACGACCCCGTCAAGCTGCTGCGACGCAATTACGACTATTACGAACAGCGCACCAGCCACGGCTCCACCCTGTCCAAGGTGGTTCATTCGGTCATCGCCGGCCACATCTATCCCAGCGACGTGGCCTGGGACTGGTTCATGGAAGCCATGCGCTCGGATATCTTCGATACCCAGGGCGGCACCACCATAGAAGGCATCCACACCGGTGTCATGGCCGGGACTCTGGAAGTCATCAAGCAGGACTTCGCCGGCCTGGACCTGTCCGGCAAAACCGTGTCCATCAATCCGGATCTGCCGCCCCACTGGGAGTCCATGACCTTCAAGTTCTGCCACCGAAAGAAGTGGTATCACGTGACATTGACCCAGGACGTGCTCAACCTGTGCGTCTCCGGCAAGACCGGCAAAAGGGAGGTGCGCGTCAAAGTGGCGGGCAAGGTTCACCGGTTGCAACAGGACCTGCCCTTCGAGTTCCCCCTCAATGAAAAGTAGAGGAACGCACGGAAACGGGAGCCGCGGCTCCCGTTTCTCATGTTCATCCAGGTGCTCAAAGTTCATCGAACCCCGCTGCCAAGGCAACGAGGGGGATTGAAGGGTGGAGGTTCCCGAAAGGGAACTCTACCGGAGGGTGTTGATATCGAGAGGCATTCCGCAGCATGGGCAGAGGCGGACTGCCGAAACGATCTTCTTGTCAGCAATCATGAAAATCGGATTACGGGCGGATTTGACGTTGCTGCCGTACCGAACCAAAACCATCTTCCCGCAAGTGCAAAAACGTTCCTGCATGACCTCTGCTCCTTTATGCTTCAAAGAAAGTTTTCTTTTCTCGTCAACCAACCATGCATCACTCATAAACAGCCGATTGACATATGTCAATATAAAATTGACATCGGTTAGCATAAAAATACAAAATTATTTTCGACAATAAAAAAGGGCGGCTTCAGCCGCCCTCTCAAAGACATATGAAGAGGCCGTTACCGGTATTCCCGGCTGACCCAGAGCACCTTGCCGATGATGCGAACCGTGTTCAGTTCGTCGCCGGTCAAGTGAATGGGAGAATAATCCGTGTTGTCACTGTGCAGCACCAGTGTGCCGGGCAGGCGTTCCACGCGCTTGACCATGACCGTGTCCTCCACGCCAACGGCGTACATACCGCCTGAAAGCACGTCGTTCTTGGACTGATCGATAAGCACATCGTCACCTTCCCTCAGTTCGGGCTCCATACTGTTGCCCACCACTTCCATGATGACCATGTTGCGCGGGTTACCGCGGGCATGCAGCCATTCGGTGCGGAAGGAATGATACCCCTCGACGCTGCCTTCGGTCTCGAAGGAGCCGCCGCCCGCGCTCAGTCGGGCGCGCACCTTGGGGACGCGTTCATAACACAGTCCTTCCTCATCCGCATGAGAGGAACCGGACCGGGCCTGTGGCTCTCCCCTGCCTGTCTCCAGCCAGATGGGATCGAGCTCGAACTTGGAAGCAAGATCCAAAATCCAGCGCGGAGGCACGGAATCCTTTTTCTTCACCAGGGAAACCGCAGCCCTTCCCAGGCCCAGCACGCGGGCCAGGTCGGACTGGTTGCGGATATTACTTGCCGAACGAAGCCGCTCAAAAAAACCGTCAAAACCGATGTTGCTCATTGTCGCTGCCTTGTTGTCTACTTGCAGTTGCCCATAAGTCAACCACAAATAAACACATGTGTCAATATCGAATTATATTTTCGTCATCGTTGCATGCGGGAGGCAAGAGAAAGCCGGCCCGCAGCGTATTTGCAATACGGGCAAACCTGGCTTTTCGTGCAGCAACAAAGCAGACGGGCTCTTATCGCAGCCTTGCATTAAACCAGATCCTTGTAGTCCATAGCTGCGGCCGCCACTGACCGAAGCACGAAGGTCAGCTCCAGCCGCTCCAGGTCGGCGTATTCCAGCAGAACCTCGACTTCCTGACCGATAGTAAAAGCCCGGCCGGTGCGTTCGCCCACAAGCATCTCCCGATGCGGCCAGTAGGCGTAGTAGTCATCGTCCATGCTGGAAAGCCGGATCATGCCTTCTGCCATTTCCTCCTTGAGTTCGACGCGAAAACCGAAATCCATGATCTGGGAAATGACGCCCATGAAGGTCTTGCCGACCTTGTTGCGCATGTAGAGGACGGAAAGACGCTTGTAGATTTCGCGCTCGGCTTCCATGGCCGTCCGCTCGCGGCCGGAAAGATTGCCGGCGACCTTGTGCATCTTCTTGCCGCCGGGAATGGTCATGGGCGCGTCGCTGGTGCTCAAGGCGGTCTTGACCAGCCGATGCACCACGAGATCCGCATAACGACGGATGGGCGAGGTAAAATGACAATAGCAATCCGAAGCCAGGCCGAAATGCCCCTCGTTGACCGGAGAGTACTTGGCCTGCTTCATGGACCGCAGCAACAGGCGGTTGACCACGAACTCGCGGGATGTTCCCTCCACCTTGTGAATGAGCTCCTGCAGGGCCTTGGGAGTCATGGACCTGGGCCGCTCAATGTCCGGGTCGGTCAGCTGCAGGAACCGGAACAGGTTCATGAGCTTTTCCTCGTCCGCATCCGGGTGGATGCGAAACATGCACGGCAGGCCCTCCTCCACCAGGAACCGGGCCACGGCCTCGTTGGCCGCGATCATGAATTCCTCGATGATCTGATGCCCGAAATGGCGGCGGGACGGATGGATGGCCTCGATCCTGCCGTCACCGGAAATTTGCGCCACGGGCTCCGGCAACTCGAATTCCAGGCTCCCGCGCTGACTGCGCAGGGTGTTGATCTTGCGGGCAAGCTCCTCACACAATTCCAGCATGGGCATCAGGCTCCCGTCGATGGCCGCACGGGCCTCAGGCTTTTTGTCCAGGACGGCGTCCCTGATCTGGGTATAGGTCAGCCGCGCATGGCTTCTGATGACCGCCGCGAACAACCGCGCGTTTTTGACCACACCCTTTGCGGACATGTCCATGACCACGCCCATGGAAAGACGCGGCACGTCGGGATTGAGGCTACACAGGCCGTTGGAAAGATTTTCCGGAAACATGGGCTCCACGGACATGGGGAAATAATAGGAATTGCCGCGCTCCAGGGCTTCGCGATCCAGCGCCGAGCCTTCGGGAACGTAGTGAGCCACGTCCGCGATGGCCACCCAGAGCTTGTAGCCCTTGCCGCTGCGCTCCACAAAGACCGCATCGTCAAAGTCCCTGGCCGTTTCACCGTCGATGGTCACAAACGGGATGTTGCGTAGATCCTCGCGGCCCTCGAAATCCTCTTCGGAGGGCAGTTCGGGCAGCATCTCGGCCTCGGCCAACGCATCGGACTGGAACCGGGTGCGGATATTGTGATTGGACTTGACCAGGGCTTCCTGCACGCGCGCGTCGGTTTCCGGGCCCAGCTTTTCCACCAGCTCCCCTTCCCACATGAAACGGTCCAGCTGTTCTCCCGGCACACACTGGGCGATGTCTCCACGTTCCAGTTCCATGTCCGAGGGTGCAGTGACGATCATGCCGAAATCCAGTTTGGGATCGGTGGGCCGAGCCGCCCAATCGTTATCGCCCAGGGGCTTGAAGACCTTGACCGGCAACAATTCACGGCCACGCTCCAGCACGCGGACGATGCGGCCCTCGGCGCTCTTCCTGCCCCGACGCTCGCTGATGACGGCGCAGGAAACGCGATCACCGTGCCATGCGCCGCCCAGGTTCTTCTGATGAATGAAGATATCGTTGCGCCGCACGTCGTCCGGAATGACGAAGCCCATGCCCGACCGGGTCATTTCCAACCGTCCGGAAACAAGGTTCATGGCCCCGGCCAGACCGTATGCCCGACGGATGCGGATGAGTTTACCCGCACGCACCAGGTCCTTGAGCAAATCCTTGAGAGGGCGTTTGTCGGTCTTGCGGAGTTTCATGCGCCGGGTGATCTCGGCGCGGGAAAGGGGCTGACGGGCGTCCTTGAACAGCCTGAGCAGGCTTTCCGAAGTCAAGGGCATGCTCCGGGGCTGTTTCTTTCTAGTCTTGCGTGCCATGGTCCTCCCCGGCGTTCTCGTCGTATTCGTGGCCGGAGTTGTTTTCCCCTGTGGCGGCTCCCATGACCGGGAGTTCCTGCACCAGGGTGTTGAAACGGCGGCTCCACCACGCGCCGAACTTGACCCGCTGGGCAAAGTACGACGGCCCGAAATCCACACGGGTGTCAAAAGCCCAAAAGTCGAGGGTACACATGGGGCCGAGCTTGACCGCGTCCTTCTGGGTGCAGAGGATAAACTTGGCTTTTTTGCGTTTGGCCGTGGCGATGATGTCCAGAACGTCGGTCTTGGTGTAGGTGTGGTGGTCCCGGTAGACCATGTGATCCACGGGCTTGTAATTGAAATACTTCACTGCCGCCCGGTGCACCTGTTTGGGGTCGCCGATGCCGGAGACCAACAGGAACGGCTCGCCGAAAAAATCCTTTTCGGACTTGCCTGTCAGCACCTGCACAAACCCTTTCGGAGACAGGGAAAAGCTGAACACAGGCCGGTTGTACTGCTCCAGGCGCTTATGGATATGCTCCCCGAGCTTTTCGAAATACTCGGGCGAACTCTTGATCATGAAGCAGTCCGCCCTGCGCAGGGCCGTGTAATCCTCACGCCAGGCACCTGCCGGGATGACCCTGTTCCAGTGCTGGGCCAGATCCGAGGGCCGCAGCAGCACGATGTCGGCATGGCGCTTCACGGCCATATGCTGAAACCCGTCATCCAAGACCACCAGCCTGGGGTTGAAATGCTCGAAAAGCCACTTGCCGCCACGGGTGCGCACCGGGTCCACGACGATACGCGCCTCGGGGTATTCCTTGGCCAGCATCAGGGGCTCGTCCCCGGCCTCTTCCACCAGGTTGCCGGGTTGCACATGAAAAGGATAGGCGGCTGGCTTGGCGCGATAACCCCGGGTAAGAACCCCGGCCTCCAGGCCCCGATTGGCGGCCCATTTGAGCAGCCAGCCGGCCATGGGCGTCTTGCCTGTTCCGCCCCAACTGACATTGCCCACGGAAACGGTCACCGCCGGAGCCTCCCACTGGGGAAAGACTCCCCGTGCATACAAACGGGAACGCAACCGCATGATCCTGGCATTGAGCCAGGCCGCGGGTGCGAGCAAAGGGCGAAAGCGCTGCTGAAGTTCTTCTACGGGGCGGTACTGCTTGCTCATAAAGAAAAAAGGGAGGCCCGAAGGCCTCCCGGATTGCGCCTTATCTTCTGTCGCCCAAGAGTCTGAGCAACATGAGGAAGAGGTTGATGAAGTCAAGGTACAGGGTCAGTGCGCCCAGGATCGAGCCGCGCCTGATGGCTGCCGCGTCGTTCGGCATGACCTCGCCCATGGTCTTGAACTTCTGGGTGTCGTAGGCTGTCAGGCCGGTGAAAAGCACCACGCCCACGCCGGAAATGACGAAGCTCATCATGGAGCTCTGCAGGAAGATGTTGACCACCATGGCGATGACCATGCCGATGAGCCCCATGAACAACAGGCTGCCCCAGGAGGTCAGGTCCTTCTTGGTCATGAGGCCGTAGAGGCTCATGGCTCCGAACATGCCCGCGGTGACGAAGAAGGTGGTGGCCACGGACTGGGCGGTGTACATGAGAAGAATCGGGGCAATGGTCAGGCCGTTCATGCCGCTGTAGAGCAGGAACAGGCCGGTGGCCGTTCCCGGATTCATTCTGGCCACGCGGGCGGAGAGGTAGAAAACCACCCCCAACTCGGCCAGGATCAAACCGTAGAGCACGAACGGCGTACCCTGCGTGCCTGCGGCAAAATCCACGTTGAGCAGCAGCCCCAAGGCGGCCGGGGTGCGGGTCACCCACCAGGCCAACACCGCGGTCAGGGCCAGACCTGCGCCCATCCAGGCGTAGATGCCGCGCATGAAGGCGTTGACCACCTCCACATTGGCGGCACGACTCGGATAAGAATTCGTGTAATTGTTCATTTGGATTCCTCTTAATCTTTTTTCAAAATTCGGTCGGGACCCTGAGTCCCGAATCTCTTAAATAATCAGCTTTCTCAGGCATGGCAAGGGAATCCGGAGGAAAAAGGCGGAGCTTCCGCCCCACGCTCGCCCCTGCCTGCCTTTTCCCGGCATGGACTATTGCGATCCCGTATCAATTTGGCGAAACAACAGTGACGGTCAGCCGCGGCGCATCCTGTCGACGTAATCCGCCGCATTGCCCTGGCGGGCGGCCTCGGCCACCTCGTAGGGAACAACGGTTTTGCCGATGGGAGCAAGCGAAATGGAAGCCAGCTTGAGGTGCTGAATGCCGAAGGGAATGCCGATGATGGTAATGAAGCAGGCCACGGCCGAAAGCACGTGCCCGATGGCCAGCCACAGGCCGAAAAGCAGAAACCAGATCACGTTGCCGATGAAGCCGAAAGGACTGGTGCCGATATCCTCGCGCCCGGTGAGTTCGTCGCGTCCGATGATGGTGCGTCCGAACGGGAAGAACGAGAACCCGGCGATGACGAAGCAGGCCCGGCCCCAGGGGATGCCGATGATGGAGATGAACATGAGCAGCCCGGCCAGCGCCCAGCCGATGCCCATGAAGATGCCGCCGAAAATGAACCAGATGAAGTTCAGGATCATGCTCATTGTTCTTGCTCCTTATGGATGAAGTGCTTTTTCAAAATTACAGTAACCCGAATCCGGGCTGTTCAGAAAGGTTTGAGTGCCAGCGCAGCATAGTGGGACAATACGCGAGAATCCGGCTTATCCGCGGCAACGAAGCAGACGAGCCTTTGTGGACTCCTCGTCAACTCAGGAAATCCCTGCCCCAACGGATCAGGTTGATGGTCACCAGCAGAGCGCCCTCCCAGCGGCGGACCTTCCAGCCCGTACGCAGGAAGATGAGCACCAGTCCGACCATGCCCACCAGGACCATGAGACTGCCGCGCGCCTCTTCCGAAACGCCGAGCGGCCGCATGAGGCAGGTCAGGCCGAGCACGCCCGCGAAGTTGAAGAAGTCGCTGCCGATGAGGTTGCCCAGCAGCATGTCGTTGCGGCCCTTGACCGAAGCGGCCAGGCAGGTGACCAGCTCGGGCAGCGAAGTGCCCGCGGCCACGATGGTTACGCCGATGACCCAGGTGGAAACGCCCAGCGCCGTGGCGATGGCCGTGGCGGCCGTAACCATGAGATGCCCGCCGATGGCGATGCCGACAAAGCCGCCGAGAAGCAGGAACCAATCATACCATTTGGCCGCGCGCTCGGGCAATTCCTCCAACTCGTCCTCGCCCGGAGATTCCTTGAGCCGCGCCAGCCAGATCAGATACAGCGCCAGGGTGGCCATGAGCCCGAAGCCGAACAACCGGCCAAGCTCGCCCGTGAAGGACATGAGCAGGATGGCCACGCAGCAGCCGAAAAGCAGCAGGCCGTCCCGATAGACGAGCTTGCGGCCCGTGGGCAACGGCTTGATCATGGCCATGAGCCCGAGGATGAAACCCAGGTTGAAGATGTTGGACCCCACCACGTTGGACAGGGAAATGGCTTCATGCCCTCTGAAGGCGGCGTTGACCGTGACCAGAAACTCGGGAGCGGACGTGCCGAAAGCCACGATGGTCAGTCCGATGACCAGCTCCGAAACATTGTACTTGCGTGCGATGAGCGAGGCCGAGGTGACGATACAGTTGGCGCCGCCCCAAAGCAGGACGACGGCCATGAAAAAGTAGAATATGTTTAAGGCCATGAGTAATCCTTGTTTTCTTCTCACGCAGTAGTGCAATAGAGGCGGGAAGGAAGCAAGGGGTTATTTCAGTTCTCCGGCCCCACGCTTTCAGAACGCTCAAAAAGCACGGCCTGCTCCGTCATCGAGAATATCGGGACCGCTTGCTTTTGCGCGGCGCGCCGCACGTCCTTGAGCTCCTCGCCGCCTTGCATCCCATCGGTTAATCGTGTTGTTCCAGTGCTTCGGCCAAAGCCTGTTTCCAGGGTTTGACCAGGTCCTGCTTGGGCTCCTGCCAGTCCACCGAGGTCTCGCGCCGGGGCTCCACCTCAAGTTCGACGATTTCGTCCCTGTGCGAAACGGACACCTTGACCGGCCGCCCCGTGGCTTCGAAATGCTTCACTGCCTTGGATGCATAGGAGGCGGTCAGTTCGGCCGCCGCACGGATGGTCTCCCGATCCCATTCGCCCGCGTCCGTGGGACGCCCCAAACTCACGGGACCGGGGAAATCCACGGTCTTGAAGAAATAGTCGGCGCTGCGGGCCAGCTTCTCCAGGCGCTTGTTTTCCACCTGCTTGCGGCCCATGGACAGCCAACGGTGGTCCGCCCAGACCTGTCTGCCGACCTGCGCCACCACGAAGTCCATGGGATGCGGCGCGGCCTTTTCCTGCATGATCTTGATGAACCGTCCCGCCGCACTGGCCTCGGCCAATACGCACCCGCCTGCCGGCGTGGGAATTTCCGTGAAACCGTAACGTTCCCTGGCCATTTCCAGCTGCGGCTTCCGGGTGCGCCCCACAATGCCCATGAGCCTGTCGCGGTCCACCAGGCCGCTCTCTTCCATGGGAGTCGGCTCCAGTTTCAGGGCGCTCAAAGGCCGCAGCAGCACGTCCTGCACGTCCGCCTGTTTACGGATCAGGCTCATGGCGTCGCGGCGCTGGCTCATGGGCCGCTGCCCCATGACCTCGCCGGAAATGAGAAACTTCGCACCGTATTTTTCCATGAGGCTCTTGGCCTTGCGCAGCATCATGATCTTGCAGTCCACACAGGGGTTGAGCCATTTCCCGTAATTATGGGGTGGCCCTGACAGCATCATGTCCACGTAGTCCCGGCTGATGTTCACTTCCACGACATCAATGCCGTAGAGCTCCTTCCATGCGTCGAACTTGTGCGTCTTGCCGAAAAAAGGTGAGGTGAAATGCAGACCGAGCACCGTCAGTCCCTGGTCCTGAATCAACTTCACCGCCAATATGGAATCCAGCCCGCCCGAAAGCAGAGCCAATGCGTCGTATTGTTTTGCCATGCGCCGTCCCTTACGCGAGGTTCAGGGGAGAGGCAAGGTCAAGCGCGAGCCTCTTCCGGGAAAAAGCACACGATTGCTCCCTGAATCAGTCGGTTGCACCTTCGCCCGGCCGCTTTTCCGCCTCAAGCTTACCGACATTGGCAGCCTCCTCTTCGGGCAAACCGGCAAACTCCCCGCCTGACCTATTTCCCACCGCGGTCAGCACTTTTTCACGCTTTTTAATTATAGCATTATAAATTCAAAATTCACTTTACGAACATCAAAGTTGGGGCAAATGTCGAATCAGGGAACATTCATCCGGCGCCCGGATCATGCAGATGCATCAACAAGGAGTCGTTATGCTTAACAATCTGAAATTGGGAACAAAGCTCGGCATGGGGTTTGGACTCGTTTTGCTGCTGACGGCAGTGGTGGCTTTCATCGGATTCAACGGCATGAGCAATGTCGAGGATCGCGTCGACAAGGCCGATGACGTGAACAGGCTTGTCAGGTTCATCGTGGAGAGCCGTGTTCAGGAAAAGAACTACATGCTGCGCAAGGATGAGAAGCTGCTCACCACGCATGCCGACACCCTGAAACGACTTTACGAACAAACGGCTGCAACGAGCGACAAGTTCGACCAGCAGATCAACAAGGACCAGATGGCCCAGGTGACGGCGGCGGTCAAGGAATACGAACAGGCATTTTCCGGATATATCGCCCTTGAAAAAGTGAAGAACAACGCGATGCGGGAGATGCGGTCCAACGCCCAGACGGCATTGGACGAAACCGAAGCTCTTCGGGCGGACCAGAAATCGGAATTCGCGAATCTCCTGGATTCGGGAATAGCCGGCAGGAGCGACCTTGAAGACAAGCTGCGCAAGGCGGACGACGCCAACCGCATCATAAAATGGTTTCTTGACGCCAGGAAGAACGAAAAGGAATTCATCATTTCCGGTGAAGAGAGCTACCTTGCGAAGAACCAGGAAAGCCTGAAGAACATTTTCGCTCTCGTTGAGGAACTGAAGCAACGGTTTCGCAACCGATCGAACCTTGAACAACTCGACCGCATGGCCAACGCCTTGCGGCTCTACCAGGAAGAATTCCGTCAATTCACGGACAGCATGGCAAAGCAGAGCGAATCTGAAACCGCCATGGTGGCGGCCGCCCGCAGGGCGGACGAGGTCTGCCGCGCCGCACGGGCGGATCAAAAGGCAAAGATGTTGAACGAGATGACCAACGCAAACGTGACGAGCGGCATCACCGCAACCGCCGCACTCGCGCTGGGCGTAATCATCACGATTCTCTTGACCCGGGCCATCACTCACCCCGTTCGACAGGGCGTCTATTTCGCCAAAAGGCTGTCCGAAGGCGATCTCACGCAGACCATTGAGGTCTACCAAAAGGATGAGATCGGCATTCTGGCCGAAGCCCTCAGAAACATGAAGGACAGGCTGTCGGAAGTCGTTTCCGATGTTCAGTCGGCCACCGAAAATGTTGCGGCGGGAAGCGAAGAACTCTCCGCCTCTTCGGAATCCCTGTCCCAGGGGGCGACGGAACAGGCGGCGTCCATAGAAGAAGTTTCTTCTTCCATGGAGCAAATGGCGGCAAACATCAGCCAGAACGCGGCAAACGCCAAGGAAACCGATACACTGGCAGCCAAGGCCGCCTCCGACGCAAAGGAAAGCGGAACAGCGGTCGCCCAAACCGTCGAGGCCATGAAGAGCATCGCGGAGAAGATCTCCATCATTGAAGAAATCGCCCGCCAAACCAATCTTCTCGCTCTCAACGCAGCCATCGAAGCCGCCCGGGCAGGTGAGCACGGCAAAGGCTTCGCCGTAGTGGCGGCGGAAGTTCGACAGCTGGCGGAGCGTTCGGGAACGGCTGCGGCTGAAATCAGCGAGCTCTCCTCCACCAGTGTCGAGGTTGCCGAAAAGGCGGGAACAATGCTCCGGGAACTGGTTCCGGACATTGAAAAAACCGCTTCCCTGGTCCAGGAAATCACTGCGGCCAGTGATGAGCAGAATTCGGGCGCGACACAAATCAACCAGGCCATCGGCCAGCTCGACACGGTCATCCAGCAAAACGCCACCGCTTCCGAGGAGATGGCATCCACGAGCGAGGAATTGTCAGGCCAGGGCCAGCAACTCCAGATAACCATGTCTTTCTTTACCGTGAACGGCAACGGACACGGTAAACCCAAAAGGAGATTGGTGGCCACCACGACACCCGTTGGAGCGCTGCCCGCTCCGGCCGTCTCGGATCCCGGTGCGAGCACCCCGGGTCCTGAACTCCAAATGGGAGACGACTCCGAACAAAACTTTGAACGGTTCTAGGCCCAGCAGGATCGTTTGAGCGGGAGCCAGCGGGGAAAGCCTTTGAAGCAAGGTTTTCCCCGCATCTCTTTCCCCTTCCCTTCCAAGGCCTGCCGCCCGGCCCCCCATAACGCTCAAGCAGCCCCATAACCACCCATCCGATTTTTTTGAGCGCCGACATCCCGTATCCCCATATTGCCACAAGGCCTTTCGTGCGTTATGACGCACGGGATGGCATTGCCACCGTACGCAACCACGTACAAGGACACACAAATGAAAATGGAAAGCTGCAGGAAGATAATCGCCGAAAGACTGAAATCATGCCGCAGGGAAAGAGGCATGAGCCTGGATGCGACAGCCAAGGCCACCGGAGTCTCCAAGGCCATGCTCGGCCAGATTGAGCGGCAGGAGTCGACTCCGACGATCGCGACCTTGTGGAAGATAGCGACAGGACTGAATATTTCCTTTTCTTCGTTCTTTTTCAACGCGGTGCGGCCGATTTCCGGCACGGACATATTTCCCGACGATCCCACCATGAACATACGGGTGATCTTTCCCTTCGACGCATTCACCCAGATGGAGATGTTCGAATTCACCCTGACGGAGCATCACCACCAGCGTTCTTCGGCCCATCAGGTCGGCGTCATTGAGCATATCGTCCCCCTGGAGGGAACCGTGGAGATGTATTACGATGGCGAATGGCGCCGCGTTTCCCCGGGAGAGGCCTTGCGCTTCCATGCGGACCAGCCTCACGAATACAGGGCGGTCACCGAGAAAGCCGTCTTCCAGAACATCCTCTGCTACGCGTACATGCATAGCTGACCACGACCTCTCACGCCCTTTCCCCGGGCTTTCCGACTGCCGCATTTGGCAATGCCTCATTTTCAATACGACCAGTTCAGGAGTACCCCCATGCGCCTCACTCTCTTCTGTCTTTCCATTCTAGCCACACTGCTGGGCGGCGGCACCGCCGTTCGAGCCATGGAGCTGAGCCTGAAGCCGCTGGAGGAATATGGGGCTCAGGCCAAAACTCCGGCCCAGAAAAAGCTGCTCAAATGGAAATGGAAACTCGTCAACGATGAATTTCCCTACACGGAAAAGCAGGCCCTCAAGGTTCTCGGGAAAGCCTACCCGGGCAAGCCTGAAAAAAAATTGAAGGCGTGGCTGGCGGAACCGGGCATGACTTATGTCCGAATCAAAGGAAAGAAACGATACTTCGTCAAGATCGTCGAGAACATCTGTTTTCGCCACCCCGACCTCATTCGCGCGGATATCAAAGGAAGCCGCCCGTTTTATGACCAACTCCAAGACATCGTCTTCGCTCCCGCACGGTCGAACTACCCGTCCGACTGGGCTCATCCCTATGTCAATCCGGTCACCTACCGAGGTAAAATCGCCATAAACATCCCACGTAAAAAACTCCCGAAGAAAGGGAAGTTCGAAGTATGGGCGCCGCTCCCCATAGCAACTTCGTCCCAGAAATGGCCGCGCGTGCTGAGCGTTGATCCTAAACAATACCTCACCACCGTGCCGCGCACCGACGGCGACATCGGGCAGATGCATTTCGCCTTCCCGCTCGAAAAGCTTGAAAAGGATCTCGCCATCACCGTCGAGTTCAGTTTCAGCCACTACCAGCAGCGTTTTCAGGTAGTCCCGGGCAAGGTGCTGCCATACCACAAGGGCAACCACGAATATCGGCAATATACGCGCTCCTTTGCCAACACCGCCTTCACTCCGGCCATCGGCGCCAAGGCCCGCGAGATCGTTGGAAGCGAAAAAAATCCGTATCTGGCCGCACAAAGGATCTACCGATACATCGTGAACAACATTCCATACAGCCTTGTGCCGCACGGCACCGTGCAGATACTCGGCCTGCCCGAGTCGATCTATGTGCATCAAGGCGGCCATGGCGACTGCGGGGCTCAAAGCATGTATTTCTCGGCCCTGTGCCGGTCACTGGGCATTCCGGCGAGGTCCACGGGCGGCTATCAGGCAATCCCGGTCTTTTCCGGCACTCACTTCTGGGCCGAATTTTACGTGGAAGGCTACGGATGGCTGCCGGTGGATCCCACCGTGGCCGAAACAGCGGACTGGACCGACGAAATCAGCGAGCAACAACGCCGCACGTTCAAGGACTTCTTCTTCGGCAACCTGGATCCTTATCGCTTCGTGATCCAGAAGGATGTGGACATTCCGCTCACCCCCAGGCCCTCCTCCGAGACGATTCTCGCTCCAGGCAGGCCCATGTTCGTGCTCCAGTCGCCCGTCGCCGTCTGCACCACCTGTTCGGACGATCCGTTGGAACTTGTGGAGCAACACACCAGCATCACCTACGAGCCGGTTGACAAGTAGCCTGGCGAAATGCGGGGAACCTTTTGAAAACCACCTTACGGGCCGACCATCGTACAAATACGAATACGAAATACGCAGATGGTGGTGCGGCACCGGCCATGAAAGCAACACACTTGGCGCACCCAACACCAAAAGAACAAAACTATGGAATTAGAGAATATCCAAAAAAACGGAGCCCCATAAGAATATGTATTTTGAAATGAGGACATACACCATACGGACAGGCATGATTGCCGACTACATGAAACTTTTCGAAGAAGTGGGCTTGCCCATCATATCGCAGTATGCGGAACTTGTTGGGTATTGGTACACTGACATCGGAGAATTGAACCAAGTCGTCCATATATGGAAATACGACAGCTTGGACCAGCGGACCATCAGCCGCAAAAAACTCTATGAAGACGAGAAATGGCAGACAAAATTTCTGCCGGAAGCGATGCGCATGCTGGAAAAACAGGAAAATAAAATCATGCATGCCACCGGTTTTTCTCCAATACAATAGAGCACAACTCCCGAATCCCTTACCGACGAAGAAATTCTGCAATAAAAACCGTTCCCGGACAACTTCACGATCAGCCTCTTGTCGCCGGCCCGCCCCACCTCTCTCCTGTTGCCGACCGCAACACGATCTGCTATCGAGGGTAGTTGCTCATATGTCGTTGTCAAAACCCGGCTGAGACGCCGGTTCCCCGAAGGAGAAAACATGGCCAGGAAAGCTTCAAATCCTGAAGACCTGCGCAAGGAAGCACTCGGCACAGCCATCACCACCATCGAACGCAAGTTCGGGAAGGGATCCATCATGCGCATGGACGACGCAGCGCTTACCGCGATCCCCACCATCCCCACCGGCTCCATAGGCCTGGACATGGCCCTGGGCGTGGGCGGCATCCCGAAAGGACGCGTCATTGAGGTGTATGGCCCCGAATCCTCCGGTAAGACAACGCTGTCCCTGCATCTCGTGGCCGAGACGCAGAAGGCTGGCGGCACCGCCGCCTTCATCGACGCCGAACACGCGCTGGACCTGCAGTATGCAAAGCGCCTCGGCGTCAACACCGAAGACCTGCTCATCTCCCAGCCCGACTACGGCGAACAGGCCCTGGAAATCGCGGACCTGCTGGTGCGCTCCGGCGCCGTGGACATCGTGGTCGTGGACTCCGTGGCCGCGCTCATCCCGCAGGCCGAACTGGAAGGCCAGATGGGCGAAACCCAGGTGGGCGGCCAGGCGCGCCTCATGTCGCACGCCCTGCGCAAGCTCACCGGCTCCATCCACAAGTCCAAGTGTTCCGTGGTCTTCATCAACCAGATCCGCATGAAGATCGGCATGACCGGCTACGGCAACCCCGAGACCACCACCGGCGGTAACGCGCTCAAGTTCTACGCATCCGTGCGCATGGACATCCGCCGCATCCAGACCCTCAAGGACAAGGACGAGTCCTACGGCATTCGCGCCCGCATCAGGGTCATCAAGAACAAGGTGGCCCCGCCCTTCCGCGAGGCGCTGGTGGACATCCTCTACGGCACCGGCATGTCGCGCGAGGGCGAGCTGCTGGACATGGGCGTGGAGCTCGGCGTGGTGGACAAGTCCGGCGCATGGTACGCCTTCGGGTCCGAGCGCCTGGGCCAGGGCAAGGAAAACGTGCGGCAGTATCTGGTGGAGAACCAGGACATTGCCGAACAGATAGAAGTGAAATTGAAAGAACACCTCGGCATAGGTCCTTCCTCTTCCGAAGAAGAGGGAACCCCTGAGGGGGCCGAGGCGTAATCATATTACCCGTCGAGGACGCCCCAGCTTCAAGCTGGGGCGTTTCGTCGTCTTTACCGCCTGTTGAAAATGGTCAGATTGCGGCGTTGCCGCGAAAAAAAGCTCCTGGCGCTCAAGCCATTTTGAACAGCCGGTCGAGAAAGACAAATCTAGACAGTGAGAGAGTGTGACAACATGAAGGCCGCTGAAATCCGTAAACGTTTCCTGGAATATTTCAAAAAGAACGGACACGCCGAGGTGGAATCCTCGCCGCTGATCCCCAAGGACGACCCCACCCTGCTGTTCACCAACGCGGGCATGGTCCAGTTCAAGAAGCTCTTCCTGGGGCAGGAAAAGCGCGACTATTCCCGCGCCACCACCTCCCAGAAGTGCCTGCGCGTCGGCGGCAAGCACAACGACCTCGAAAACGTGGGCCGCACCGCGCGCCATCACACTTTCTTCGAGATGCTCGGCAACTTCTCCTTCGGCGACTACTTCAAGGAAGACGCCATCAAGTTCTGCTGGGAATTCCTGACCGAAGAGGTCGGTCTGGACAAGGACAAGCTCTACATTACCATCTATAAGGACGACGACGAAGCGGGCGAGCTGTGGCGGAAGCTCTGCGGCATCCCGTCCGAACGCATTTTCCGCCTGGGCGAGAAGGACAACTTCTGGTCCATGGGCGACACCGGCCCCTGCGGCCCGTGCTCCGAGGTCCACTTCGACCAGGGCGAGCACATGTGCTGCGGCGAACACTGCGGCATCGGCCAGTGCGACTGTGACCGCTACCTGGAAATCTGGAACCTCGTGTTCATGCAGTACGACCAGGCCGAGGACGGCGTCCGCACTCCGCTCCCCCGCCCGTCCATCGACACCGGCATGGGCCTGGAGCGCATCGCCGCGGTCTGCCAGGGCGTCTACTCCAACTACGACACCGACCTGTTCCAATCCATCATCAAATACACCGCCGATCTGGGCGGCGTGGAATACGGCAAGGACTGCGACATCGACACGGCCCTGCGCGTCATCGCGGACCACAGCCGGGCCATCGCCTTCCTGATCCCGGATCAGGTGCTGCCCTCCAACGAGGGCCGCGGCTACGTGCTGCGCCGCCTCATCCGCCGCGCCTACCGCTTCGGCAAGCTCATGGGCCTGAAGCGCGCGTTCCTGTACAAGACCGCGTCCAAGGTCTGCGACGACATGGGCGCCCACTATCCCGAGCTGAACGAGCACCGCGACTTCATGGTCAAGGTGGTCAGGGAAGAGGAGGACCGCTTCGCCAAGACCCTGGACAAGGGCTTGGCCATGCTCGAAGAGGAACTGGAGGCGCTCAAGAAGACCAACGCCGCGCTGGTGCCCGGCGACATCACCTTCCAGCTCTACGACACCTACGGGTTCCCCATCGACATCGTGCGCGACGTGGCCGAAAAGCACGGCCTGGACGTGGACGAGCCCGGCTTCGATACACTGATGGCCGAGCAGAAGGAACGTTCCAAGGCCGCTTGGAAAGGCTCGGGCGAAAAGGACGTGGCCTCCACCTTCCAGGTGCTGCTCGAAGAATCCGCGACTTCCGATTTCACCGGCTACGACACCCTCACCGGCGAATCAACCATCACCGCCCTGCTGGACGTGGACGGCAAGCGCGTCGAGTCCCTGTCCGAAGGCGACAACGGCTGGCTGGTGGTTCAGGCCACCCCGTTCTACGGCGAGTCCGGCGGACAGTTGGGCGACATCGGGAGCATCGAGGCAGGTTCCGGCATGGCCGACGTGGCCGACACGGTCAAGCCGTCCCCGGCCCTGACCGGTCACAAGATTTCCGTCACCCAGGGCGGCATTGCGGTGGGCGACACCGCCGCCCTCAAGGTGGACGCCGAAACCCGCACCGCCTCCATGCGCAACCACACCGTGACGCACCTGCTGCACGCCGCGCTCAAGGAAGTGCTGGGCGACCACGCCAACCAGTCCGGTTCGCTTGTCGGCCCGGACCGGCTGCGGTTCGACTTCACCCACATCAAGGGACTGTCCGATGAAGAGATCGCCCGGGTCGAGGAGCTGGTGAACAAGGCCATCCTCGACAACCACGCCGTGGTGCGCGAGGTCATGAGCGTCGACGCGGCCCGCGCCAAGGGCGCCACCGCCCTGTTCGGCGAAAAGTACGGCAATGAGGTCTGCGTGGTGGAAGTGCCCGGCGTTTCCATGGAGCTGTGCGGCGGCACGCACCTGAAGACCACGGGTCAGGCCGGTTCCTTCGTGATCCTTTCCGAAGGCGGCGTTGCCGCGGGCATCCGCCGCATCGAGGCCGCCACCGGCTGGAACGCGCTCCGGCACCTGAACGAGCGACGCGCCGCCGTGGCCGAGACCGCCAAGCTTTTGAAGGCCAAGCCCGAGAAGCTGGCCGCCAAGGTCAAGGACCTCCAGAAGCAGGTCAAGGACATGCAGAAGGAGATGGAAAAACTTCAGGCCAAGGTCGCTTCCGGCGCGGGCAAGGACCTCATGAGCGAAGCCGAGGAGATCGGCGGCGTCACTGTGCTGGCCACCAGCATCGAGGCCCCGAACATGAAGGTCATGCTCGACCAGATGGACAACCTGCGCTCGCGCATGGAATCCGGCATCATCTGCCTGGTCTCCGGGCACGAGGACGGCAAGGTGTCCGTGGCCTTGGCCGTGACCAAGGATCTGCACGGCCGGTTCAAGGCCGGTGAGTTGATCAAACCCGTGGCTGCCGAGGTCGGCGGTTCCGGTGGTGGTCGTCCGGACCTCGCCCGTGCGGGTGGTTCGGATGCCTCCGGCATCGACAAGGCGGTGGCCAAGCTCAAGGAGCTGATCGCCGGTTAGTCACCGACTGACATATTAGAAATGAACCCGGCCGGCAGGAGCAATCCTGCCGGCCGGGTTTTGTTATTTCTCTTTCTTCTTCGGAGGTGGAGGAGTCTTTTCCCCTAACTGAATTCAAATAAATGCCCTTCCGGGCAATCAAGTGAAGTACAACCACCCGGCTATTTTGAGAACCATTTGAGGAAAGGGGTGAGGGAGGCGGCTCCGGGCCGCCCCTCCCTTTCCCCCTCTCCTGCGACCTCTCCCCCAATCCCTCCATACCGTACGAGAGCTGAGTGCAAACCTTGCAACGGACAAGCGGAATAAATGGAGTGGAAACCACAGGACTGTGCGAACAACCAAATCCTGCTGGACTCACGAATCATGGAAACGCACAGGCCGAGAGGTCAGAAAACAGCGGCGACCAGCGGGAGCGTCGCTGTTTTCTCCGAACGGACTGCAAGCGTTTCCTGATGAGAGAGTTGCGGGCCGGACGAGAGCAGGCCGTTTTTTTGCCTTCTTTTTTTGGGCCAGCAAAAAAAGAAGGTCGCCCGAGGGGGCGAAACCCCTGAGCGACCAAGCTATTTCAATTGGTGCATGCGCGTCAGCGCACCCACCAAACAAGGCGGACACACCTCCCGCACCATTACTATATATAATAAAATTACGGCGTCACCCGAACCGGCACCCCGGCCCACCTCTCACCAATCCGCCGCTTGAGCATGGCCACGCCCGGCTCGAACAGACAATGCACCAGCACCGCCAGTGCGAGCGAGGTACAGAGAATCGTCCAACCGATGGGCTCTTCGAAAACCGCTTCGAATACGACGATGACGCTCAAATGCACCAGATAGAACGGATAGCTGATCTTACCGATGAGCCGGTCCCAACGGAACCGCCGAAACCAGCGGAAAACGAACGGCATGGACACCAAAGCCATGCCGGGCAGGAAATACGGCTCCATGACCTCGGGCACCTCGTCGGCAATGATGACCATGCATATCAGCCAGGCAAAGAAGAACAGGTCGTACACCCGAGCCCGCTCGGACAACGCCGTGTGCACCCGGTAAGCCAGGATGCCGCAGCCGAAAAGCCAGAACTCCAGCGGAAAGAACCGGGTGAAGAAGGTGTAGTCGCCGCCGCCCGCCAGCTTCACCCCGATCTTAAGGGCCATACTGGCGAGCACCAGACAAAGCAGTGTCCGGCTTCGCAGACGCACCAGAAACGGGGCCATGACGTAGAACAACAACTCCAGTGAAAGAGACCACGCCTGAGGCAACAAAGCCAGGGCCCACAACCCGTCGTGCGGCTCGGCCACGAACTGCAAACCGCCGTCCACGGCAGGCCCGAGACAGAAAAGCAGCTCCTGCCCGAACAGACAGACCGAAGTCCAGACCATGACCACGACCCCGGCCGGGTCCGCCAGCACGGCCCGCAACTTCGCGCCCGTGGACATGGGGTGGATGTCCGCGGACATGAGCAGCCCCACGCTGAGCAGCAGCGCGAACACGTACATGGGATACAGCGTCAGGAACCGGCCGAGATAGAAATGGCGCCTGGACCGATAGGTGCGGTCCAGGATAAGCGCCATGTAGAAGCCGGAAATGGCGAAAAAGGTCAGGACCGCCTCGTGCCCGTCCACGATGAGCAAGTCCTCGTGAATGGGATTGTGCGAATGCAGAACGGCAACAGCCAACAAAAGCCGAATGATACCCATTGCCCACACTCCACCGCCAGGTGGCGGCCCTCTGTCGGAGGCGCGGCGTGCGCGCCCCGTCCTGTCCGAGAACGACTCCCCTTCCGGGGCCAGAAGAATATACTTGGCGACGATTCCGAAAGGCAATCGAAATCATGCGTATAAGGCCGCTCTTTCCTGAAGCTGTGAGAAATTTTCATTTCTCGCGAAAAAAAACTTTATTTTTCTCACCAACCGCGTTATTCAACCCGCCCGGACCAAGTGTTCGAAACCATATTTCTCTAGGTGAAACGGCATCCAACGACCCTTTGCGCAGCCGGACATCCCCGTCCCAACCCGTTCCTGGCAGCCCCGAGGCAGTTCGCAGCAGCCGCGTCATCGCTTGACATGTGTGGACATTATCCGTAAATGTCCCGTTCCAAGTTTGTGCAAGGAGCATTTTATTATGAAGACATATAGCCCGACTCCCGAAGATGTCCGTCAGGACTGGTACGTCGTGGACGCAACCGACAAGGTTCTCGGCCGTTTGGCCACCGAGATCGCCAACTGCCTGCGCGGCAAGAACAAACCCGAATACGCCCACCACATGGATATGGGTGACTTCGTGGTTGTCATCAACGCCGACAAGATCAAGGTGACCGGCGACAAGCTGAACAAGAAAATGTATTACAAGCACACCGGTTTCCCCGGTGGCATCAAGTCCAAGTCCCTGGGCGAGATGCTGGAGAAGAAGCCCGAGCTGGTGATCACCACCGCAGTCAAGGGCATGCTTCCCAAGAACCGCCTGGCACGCAAGCAGATCAAGAAGCTGAAAGTGTACGCAGGTTCCGAGCATCCTCACGCTTCCCAGCAGCCCAAAACCTTGGAATTTTAAGGGGAAGAGACCATGAGTGATTTCAATTACGGCACCGGTAAAAGGAAAAACGGCATCGCCCGCACCCGTCTGTACGCTGGCTCCGGTCAGATCACCGTCAACGGCCGCCCGTTCGACGAGTACTTTCCGCGCAAGACCCTGCAGATGATCATCCAGCAGCCGCTGAAAATGACCAAGACCATCGACAAGCTCGACGTGAAGGTCACCTGCAACGGCGGCGGCGTGGCCGGACAGGCCCAGGCCGTCCGTCACGGCATTGCCCGCGCCCTGTGCGAGTTCGATCCGGAACTGCGCGCCGTGCTGAAGAAAGCCGGCCTGCTCACTCGCGACGCTCGTAAGAAAGAACGTAAGAAGTACGGCCTGCGTGGTGCACGCGCCAGCTTCCAGTTCTCCAAGCGTTAAGCCGAGCGAAAGCCGCAATACGACTCTTCAAGGCCGGTACCTTCGGGTGCCGGCCTTTCGTCGTCGGTTACGGTCCTGTGTCCCGCCCGTCCTTTCCGGCGGAAAACCGAACCACAGAGTGACGGGAATATTATATTTTATGAACGTTCCTTGCCAGAAAGACCCATTCCCCCTATTATCCCGCCATGGCTACGAAGAAGAAACCGCAACCACGACTGCTCTTTTCCGACGAACAAGGCCAGATTTACGACCACCCCGACCTGCTGCTGATGGTCCGCAGAGGCTCGGAGTTCGGCCTGCCCCGTCCCGATGAAATCATGCCGCTCCCGGCGGAAAGCGAATTTTTCATGCTCCCCGGCCGCCATGCCGTGGGCTACAACCAGGAAACCGGCGAGGTGGAAGTCATGGAGGAGCTCGGCGTGGCCGCGTTCGCCTGCCCGGGCAACACGGTCACCGGCATTGCCGCCTATGAATCCGACGCCGACGCCCAGCCGCTTCCCCTGCTCTCCTACGCCGCCATCGGCTATGCGGACGGCAAGTTCTGGGTCTGCGCCAAAAAGGTGGACACGGACAAGCGGCAGGTGTTCAACAACATCGCGCCGGATCGCGTGGAAGCCGGAGCGCACCAGCTCATGCAGGAAATGCCGGACAACCGGCTGGTGCATCACCTGGCGGGCTGCGCCCTGACCAACGGCTGTCCGGCGGCCAAGAACCTGGCCCTGGGCCGGTTCGAATGCCCGCTGCCCACCGCGCGCACCTGCAACGCACGCTGTGTGGGATGCATCTCGGAGCAGCCCGAGGATTCCGGGTTCCCCGCTCCCCAGTGCCGCATCTCGTTCACCCCCACGGCCAAGGAGATCGTGGACATCATGCGCCGCCACGAATCGCGCGAGCGCCGTCCCATCTTCTCGTTCGGTCAAGGCTGCGAGGGCGAACCCCTCACCGAAGTGGAACTGCTCGTGGAGGCCATCAAGGCCTACCGGCACGAGGGCGGCACCGGCACCATCAACATCAACACCAACGGCTCCCGGCCTCCGGCCATGCCCGCGCTCAAGATCGCCGGAGCCAACTCCATCCGGGTCAGCATGAACAGCGCCCGCAAAGAGACCTACGAGGCCTACTACCGGCCCAAGGGGTACGGCTGGGACGACGTGCGCGAGACCATCTGCAAGGCGCACGAGGTGGGCCTGCACGTGTCGCTCAACCTGCTCTACTTCCCGGGCATCACCGACACCGAGCAGGAATTGGAGGCACTCATCAAACTGGGCGAGGAATGCCACTACGATTTCGTACAGCTGCGAAACCTGAACATGGACCCGGAGCTGTATCTCAAGCTCATGAAACCTTTCGACTTCGGACCGTGCATGGGCTTCATGAACTTCAGGAAACGCCTCAAGAAGGCCCTGTCCTGGCTTGAATACGGATACTTCAACCCGTATCTCGGGTAGAAAATTTGAGGAAGGGGAAAAGGCCCGCCCAAGGCTTTCTCCCTTCCTCCAAACCGACTTCCTCCCACATTTCGGCTACAGTGAAGAGACATGGACGCCATATGGCGAAGATGTCTCTTGAGAAAAAAATCACAAGACGAACCACACTCACCACCTCCTCCACCCTTTTAGACGAAAGAGAAAGTTCAACATTTCACAAGCAAAAATTTTTCTCCCCTCACAAAGAGATTGTGATTATTGACACAAGGCCGTCGACCTCGAATCGCCCCGACTCCAGGCCGCAGCAGAATACCTACCCCATCAGGAGAAACAAGCTATGACTTACAAGGAAATGCAGGACGTGCTCATGAAGGAGCTGCGTCTCTATCACTACCCCGTCGCAGTCAAATTTTTCTTTGATCAGGCCGAACTGGACGCCTTCCAGAAAGCCACCCCGGAAATCCACACGCCGATCAAGCCCATGACCTTCTGTCAGTGGGAGATCGCCGCGCGCATGTCGGGCCAGATAGTCTATTCCGACGTGGACGGCCTCGGCTGCGGCAACGCCAAATTCAGCTTCGGCTGGAAGGGCCTGGACGAGGCCGAAATCAAGGCCCACCGCAAATATGTCCGCGACCTGGATCAGGCCGAACGCTTCGTCAAAACCAAGACCCGCCTCCCGGAAGGCCTGCTGGGCGTCGCCGTGGCCCCCCTGGGCTCCGTCGACGGTCTCTACGAGCCGGACACCGTCCATTTCTACTGTGACAACATGCAGGCCTACCACCTGGCCGTGGACTACATGGCCGCCACGGACACCCATCCGCTGCGCCCGAGCATCACCATGAACTCCTCGGCCTGCGGCGGCAACGTCTTCACCCTGGTGGAGCAGGAATTCAACATGCTCCCGGCCTGTTCCGGCAGCTACAACGCGGGCAAGACCGAGCGCGGCGAAATCAACGTGATCATCCCGGGCAAAAAGTTCGGCGCCGTCATGGACCGGCTCATGGAACGCATCGAAGCCGCCAGCAGCTCCATCACCCGCCCCGGCGACGGCTTCCCCGGCGCGGACGTCTGCAAGAACTGCCCGCTGATCGTCTTCAAGAAAAACAAGTAGGAAGACCGGGACAGACCTCCCCTTCGACACGAAAAAACCGCCGCGCTCATGGAGTGCGGCGGTTTTGTTCATGCGGATCGCCTAGAAACGTTCAAAGGTGTCGTCTTCATCCATATCCATTTCAAGGGGAACGCCGTTGCCGGACGGTTCCTGCTCCTCCGCCCGGGGAAGAGCCCTCGGCACGCTTCCTCCGGTCCGCCTGTCGGTGGAACCTCCCATCTTGAAGAAAGCCATGGTCTTCTCGAGCTCCATGGCCTGTGTCGCCAACTGTTCCGCAGTGGAAGCGATTTCTTCGGAAGCACCGGCATTTGACTGGACAACGCTGTCGAGCTGCTGAAGGGCCGCATTGATTTCCGTAGCCCCTGTGTTCTGTTCGTTGCTGGCGGACGTGATTTCCTGAATCATCTCGGCTGTCTGCTCAATATTCGGGACAATGGAATCAAGCATTTTCCCGGCTCTGGTCGCCACCTCGACCGATTCGCCCGAAAGCTCGCTGATCTCACTGGCCGCCTGACCCGACTTTTCCGCCAGCTTGCGCACTTCGGCGGCAACCACCGCAAACCCCTTGCCGTGCTCACCGGCTCGCGCCGCCTCAATGGCCGCATTGAGCGCCAGCAGGTTGGTCTGCCGCGCAATTTCCTCGATAATGGAAATCTTCTCCGCGATCTGGGTCATGGAATCAACCGTCTGGCGGACCGCCGCACCGCCTTCCTTGCCTTCGGCGGCGGTCTTGCGGGCAATGCCTTCCGTCTTCCCGGAACTCTCCGAATTCTGACTGATGCTCGAGGTCATCTGCTCCATGGCGGAAGACACTTCCTCCACAGCCGAAGCCTGCTCCGTGGCTCCCTGGCTCAGGCTTTCGGAGGAACTGGCCAGCTCCTCACTTCCGGAAGCTACCGTGGCCGAGGCTTCCTGCACCTCGAGCACAATTTTGCGAAGCCTGTTGATCATGACGCCGAACGCATCGGCCAACTGACCGATCTCGTCCTTGCGGTCGACATCCAGGGTGACGGTGAAATCCCCCTGGGATAAGGACTGAGCCGCATCCACACTCTGCCGTATGACATTGGCGATACGCGAGGCGACAACCAGGGTCACGAAGACGGATATTGCGATGAATGCGAGGGTGACGAGAATGTAGATCAGGATTGTCCGGCTTATGACTCCGTCGAGTTTTTCAAGGGCCGCCTCCACCTTGGTCACTTCCTTTTCACCCAGCTTGTCGATGCTGTCCCGCATGCTCGAAAAATTCGTGTCGCTTTCATTCAGCATGTCCACTTTCATGAGGTTCTTTTCAATATTGGTGCGGGTCAGGTCGACGACCTTCCGGCTCTGCGTCTCCCACGACGAGAAACGTTGTTCGAAGTCCGACCTCAGCCCGGCCGCCGCCGCTCCCACGAGGTCGGCGCCGGCAAGAACCCTGTCACGGGTCTGCCCTATGTTTTCGGCGAACGAATCAGCCTGGGCATTGACGGTCTCGATGTCGGACGCGCGGGTGATGAGAAGCTGCGCCACGTACGCCTGGTAGGCATCCCGGTCCGCATTGAGCACCTTGGAAAGAGCCTGTTCCATCCGCCTGCGCTCGAAAGGGCTCAGGGCGGGATCAGCCAACCGCTTGTCTATCATCTCTCCAAGCATGTCTATGACGTCGCGCATGGAGCCGAAGGATTCCAAGGCGGCGACTTCCGCCTGGTCACGCGCAAGATTGGCCTCAAGGGTCTGGGTGGAAAGTTCAAAAATGGTCGTATTGTTTTTCTTCCACTGTGCAAACCGTTCCTTGAAGACGCCGAGGTTGCTGATCATGTCCTGGGAAAAGCGCTCGGAAGGTCCCAGAATCCTGTCCCAGGTCTGCTGCAGGTTGTCGTCACTGCTTTCCTTGGCCGCCTCCAACGCATCCAGGGAGTTGGCGTCCAGAGCTTTCACGACGGCGGCCTGAGCCTGATAGGCGTCACGGTCCGCGTCGATCATGGTGGCGCGGTCCATATGCAGCGTATTCATTCCGTCGATGTCGGAATCCATGGTATAGAAACTCGACAAGCCGACCATGAAAATGATGATGATGGCTGCAATGGGTAAACCAACCATGAGCAGCAACTTCCATTTGATAGACATCATGCCCTCCCATTTTAAATGGATGCTTTTGCTCCATCCTACCAACTTGTGGGATTCAATCCATTAGAATCATTTCCTTTGGAACTGGGCCGAAATCAAAACGACGGAACACCACATCGAGCATAAAAAATAACCCGGTGGACATGAAACGATATTTCAAGCTACTCAGGTAGACACCTCATTTCTTGCTCAGAGAGGGCCCATGAAGCGTTTTTTGCTGATCCTTATGGTCATAATCGGAATATTGAGCGCAGGGATCGCGTCGGCGGCGCAAAAAAAAGTGCTCGTCATCCACAGTTATCACACTGGCTTGCCCTGGGTCGAACAGTGCAACCACGGAATAACCAGTACACTTTCCGGCATTTCCGAACTGAAATACATCTATCTCGACACCAAAAGAATCCCCGGCTCCAAATTCCAGGAAAAGGCGGATGCGGCGATGGCGGTCTTCAGGAAATTCAAGCCGGAGGTCGTCATGCTCGGCGACGACAATGCTCTGAAGCTGCTGGGATCCCGCATTGCCGAAAGCGGAACGCCGATCGTCTTTTTCGGCATCAACAACAATCCCCGGAAGTATTTCGGCACGATCCCCGACAATGTCACCGGCGTACTCGAAAGAGTCCCGCTCTTTCCCTGGATCCGCCTTCTGAAGGAAATCATTCCGTCCGCCGAGAAAGCGCTTGTGCTCATGGACGACAGCCCCACGGCACAGGCGATCATCGATGTCACTTTCGGGGACAGGAAAAATGTTTTTCTGGAAGGAGTGTCCGTCGGCTACAGCGTGGCCTCGGACTGGGCACAGTGGCGGCAGATCGTCTTGAAAACGGATTCCTACGACTTCATCACCATACCGGTATTCCATGCACTGAAGGGCGCAGCCGGCGAACATACCCCCGCCCTGGAAGTGATCCGTTGGACCTCGGCCCACAGCCCTGTCCCGGTATTCGCATACCAGGACTACGCCGTCAGCGATGACGGAGCGGCCGGTTCCTACGTCATCTACGGGGAAGCACATGGCCGACTTGCCGCGCAAATGGTCAGAACCGTCCTTGAAACGGGCCCCTCCCACATGCCTCCGATGGAAATGGACCAGAAAGGTAAATTCTACTTCAATAAAAAGCAGTTGAAGCGCTTTGACTTGAAACTTCCCAAAACAATCCGAAGAGAAAGCATATTCCGAGAGTGAAGCAGATACCTTCAGGAACAAGCCGCGGATGGAACACGGTCTCATGGCCGAAACGACAAAACCGCCGCTCTCGGGAATTGCGGCGGTTTTGTTGAATGGTGCTGCTCCGTTTCTATCTGGAGGCCTGGAGCACCTGACGAGACACCTCTGGCGTCATGTCGCCGCGTTCGGACAGTGCGGTCATGCCGTGCTTCTCCAAAGATGCGACGATGGCATCGAAATGCTCCTCACCGATGCCGAGATCGGAGAGACGGGTCTTCACGCCAAGACCGTGGAAAAACTCTTCAGTCTTCAGAATGGCCTGCTCAATGCGCTCATCGTCGGAGCCGTCGACAATATTCCAAATACGCTCGGCGTATTGCAGCAGCTTGGCGCCCTTCTGTTCCTTACGCACACGCCAGACGCCCGGCAGGATAGCGGCCAGACCCCGGCCGTGAGGCACGCCGTGCAGCGCGGTCAGTTCATGGGAAATCATGTGCGTCGCCCAATCCTGAGGCGCCCCGGCCCCGATGAGACCGTTGAGCCCCATGGTGGCGCACCAGACCAGGTTGGCGCGGGCGTCATAGTCGGCTGGTTCGTTTATGGTCTTCCCGCCCACTTCGATGAGCGTATGCAGGATGCCTTCGGCGAAACGGTCCTGCAAACGTCCCTCCACCGGGTAGGTCATGTATTGCTCCACTACATGCACAAAAGTATCCACAACCCCGTTGGCCACCTGCTTTTCGGGCAGGGTGAAAGTCAGCTCGGGATCAAGAATGGAAAACCGAGGAAAGACGAGAGGACTTTTGATCACCACCTTGTCCTCGCCATTGCTGATGACGGCCCCGCAGTTCATCTCGGACCCGGTCGCAGGCAAAGTGACGACCGTACCGAGAGGCAGCGCGGTATCCACCGGTACCTGCGGCCTCCCCGGTTTCAGCAGTTCCAGTTCCCGTCCCATGAACTCCCCGGGCCGAGCGGCCAAGGCTATGAACTTAACGCCGTCCATGACCGAACCGCCGCCAACGGCCAACAGGAAATCCACGTTCTCTTTGCGAACGATCTCCACGGCCTTCATGAGGGTGGCGAACTGGGGATTGGGCTCGACGCCGCCGAACTCGAACACCACACGGCCGGATTTGGCCAGTTCGCGCTTCACGCGATCCAGTACGCCGGTGCGTTTGGCGCTGCCGCCGCCGTAGGTGACAAGAACACGGGCATCGGACGGCACGAGAGTATCCAGTTCCTGAAGCTGCCCCTTGCCGAAAACAATTCGGGTCGGGTTATGAAAACTGAAATTGAGCATTATTTTCTCCTTGGGATTTGCCGTTTCCACTGTGCGGCGACTATGGCGGGAGACGATCGATTTTGGAATACACGATTACGCGAGACGCATGCCTAATTCTGCAAATCCGGTTTCGAGGACTTTCCAAGAACGGGAAATGTACTTAAATGATCAGAAACGAAAACATGACCGGGGACACACATGCATGATACGTTGTTACAGGCTCTGGACGAAATGACACCCCTGGAAGGGCGTAATCCGACACATCTGGACAGTGTCGTCCTTTTCAGATTCGAATCGTACGCATCCCGGGAGCCGTTCATCTATGACCAATGCCTGTGCATGGCCGTGCAGGGCAGCAAAACCATCCATCTTCCGGAGCGTTCTTTCACCTACGACTCAAGCCACTTCCTGGTGGTTCCCACCATTCTCCCCATTGAGCGGGAAATATTCGCCAGCGCGGACACCCCGCTCCTGGGACTGACCATATCCATCGACCATACCGTGGCGCAGGAAATCATAGAACAGATGGGGGAGGAATTTTCCGAATCCGACGCCCCCTTGGCGTCACAGCCGGGGGCCTATCTCGAACCGTTCAGCGACGACATCATTGAATCATCGGTCCGGCTGGTCAAAAGCCTCCAAGACAAGGAGGAAGCCGCCATACTGGGCCGGCAGATCGTTCGTGAAATCCACTACCGCGTCCTGCGCAGTAGACAAGGGCACATACTGGCGTCCGCCGCGCGCGGGGAAAGCGCCTACGCCAGGATCGCCACAACCCTGCGCACCATTCACGAAAACTACGCCGAAACTTTGGACGTGCCGCAACTGGCCGAGGCCGCCAACATGAGCGTCCGATCCTTCCACGACCATTTCAAGGCCGTGACCCAGCACACACCCGTGCAGTATCTCAAACGCATCCGGCTGGAAAAGGCGCGCCAGTTCATGGCCGCCCAGGGCCTGCAGGCAGGCGTCACGGCCCATATGGTGGGCTATGAGAGCTCCTCGCAGTTCAGCCGGGAATTCAAGCGTCACTTCGGCTATCCGCCCAGTGAAACCCGGGCGAACGACATCCTTTATGCAGCTGCGGAGTTGTAGACGGGCCCGCCCCGGAAAAAAAGCCGACAAGCACCGGATCATGAAACAAATCCCCTGCCGTTTTTCCAGTCGCGGCAGGGGATTTTCAATGTCCAAGGCATACGGATATGTCGTGTACCGTGCGGCCCGCACTATTCCGGCATACCGGCCAGCCAGCCTGCGAATCGGGCCAACAGGGCGTCTTCCAGGTTCTTGCACCGGTAGTTCCGCCCGTTCACCGCAATGACGGGCGTCTTTCCCTTCAGCCCTTGTCTCGAGATTTCCAGGTAACACGTGGTTTCCCGGACGCAGGCCGAAACGCCTTCCCGCTTCAGGAAGGTTCGAAGCCGCCGCGCGGCCCGTGCCGCCAGGCTCGTGTCCGGATCCAGAATAGTAATCGTCAATTCCGGCATGACTACTTGGAGTTGCCGCGGATAAAGCGCTCCGCCTCGAGTGCGGCTATGGTCCCGTCTGCCATGGCGGTCGTGATCTGACGGTATTTCTTGGGCCGGACATCGCCGGCCGCAAAGACACCGGGGAGATTCGTGGCCATATTTTCGTCCGTGACGATATAGCCATGTTCATCCATGGCCAGGTGTTCCTTGAAGTCATCGGTTCCCGGCTTCTGGCCCATGAAGACGAAGATGCCGTCGAACTCGCGTGACTCCTCCCCTCCCGTCTCCAGATTGCGAAGGGTGACGGAACGCAAAGTGTCTCCGTAGTTCACGGACACCACTTCCGTGGAATGGCGCATTGTGGCGTTGCTTCTTGCGGCGAGCTGGTCCTGTGCGCTTTGCGCGGCGAAAAAGCGATCCATCTTTTCCACGAGCATGAGTTCCGCAATCCCCTGATCAAGCAGCGCGACGGCCTCGTCAAAACCGCTGTTGCCGCCGCCGACGACCAGAACACGCTTGCCGATGTAGGCGGCTCCGTCACAGATGGCGCAAAAATGCACCTGTTCGCACTCCCCGGCCGCATCCAGGGGGATGGGTTTCCGGCCTGTCGCCACAATGACCGCCTTTGCCGTGTAGACCTCGTCATCCGCTTCAACGGTTTTGATTTCTCCAGTAAGGTCCATGGCGTCAATGCAGGCGGCCTCTTCCACATCCACGCCCAGAGATTCCACCTGCTCTTGAATGCGCTCCACCAGCTCCATTCCGCCGATGGACTTGTAGGAAGGCATGTTTTCCACCACCTGGGTCCAATTGACCAGGCCGCCGCATGCGTTTTCGTCCAGAATCAGGACACTCAGATTGGCTCGGGCCGCATAAATGGCGGCAGTCATGCCCGCCACGCCCCCGCCGAGAATGATCAGGTCGTAATGGTTGTTCATAGTGAAATCACCGGGAATCAGATGGATTGGTGCAGCGCTTTCAACTCGCGGGGATTCATGAGGCCGGACTGGACTTTGACGACCTTGCCGTCGCGGACGAAGACCAAAGTCGGGACCCTTTCAAAACCGAGCTCCGCCATGAGTCCGGACGCGGCTTCGCTGTCCACGCTGTACAATTCCACCTGGGGGGCCTTGGCGCCGAATTTGGACAGCACTTTCTCCATATTCTTGCAGTGCGGACAAAGTTCCTTGTGGAAAAAAACAACGGCGTCCGAAAAATCCGCGAAGTATTCCGCGCTCGCCTTCTCGGTTATATCCTTGATTTCACTCATTTTGTTATCCTGTTGAGATGGGTTAATGGTAGGCGATGGCTGCCAGGGCGTCGATATTCAGAATCTGCAGCCGGTTTTCGCTCAGCATCTTTATGAGCCCAAGTTTCTCCAACGACTTTAATGCCTTGTACAATGTCGCCCTGTGCACTCCGAGGATACTGGCAATGTCCTTCATACGCAGCGACCCGAGAGATATGATCTCGTTGGAGGACAAGGGGGCCGCATTGTAGCGGAGCAGAATGAACTTGACGATACGCTGCTCCAGGGTATCCAGGCCGAGAGAGGCCAACTGGTTGCACAGCACGCTCACCTTCAGCGAAAGCGTGCGGATGATGTCCTTGGCGATATCGGGATGCGTCACAAGCATATCGTCCACGGTATCCCTGGAAAAGGAATAGACGACCGCATCCTTGTGGCAGGTGAAGTAACTGCTGATATGTTCCCCGGTGAAGAACGGAACCTCGCTGAAAAGCGAATTCCGCTCCACGTGCATGATTATCTTCTCGTTGCCGTCCAGGGACGTCCGCTTCATGCGCATCGCCCCCGAATGAAGATACCGGAGTTGCGTCACCCGCTCCCCGGGATAAACGACGCGTTCACCCTGCTTGAACTTCTGTTGCATGCCCAGGTGCAGAACCTTGTCCCAGGCGTCGCTGTCGACCTTGATGCGCCAGAATTCGTCGATCTGTTGTACCGGCATGGTGAACCTCGTTGCATGCGGGAAGCGGGTTGCCCGAAGAGTCCGGGGCTACGTCGTACGCAATTCCCCGATGTACAGCTTCAGTTTCTGCAGCAGTTCTTTGGCCTTTTCCGGATGCTTGTCAATGATGTTGTGCAGCTGGAACCGGTCCTTCCGCCGATCGTACAGTTCGTCGGACTGGGGCACGGAAACCTCTGCGCCGGGAACGCAGGTCCACATCTCCTCCTTCATTTCCAGCTTGGCGGATTGCGCGCCCGCGTTCCCCCCGGCCCCGGAGCCGTCGTAGAAGACCTTGTTCATGGAATCGGTGTCGATTTCCTTCTGCAACCAGTGGATATAGCTGTAGTCGTGGTCGATGATGGACCAGGACATGCCGTAGTAACCGGCGATGGCGAAATCGCGCACCGTGTCGGTTTCGCCGCGCATCACCGGCAACAGGCTGATGCCGTGCATGTCCTCGGCGTCATAGGTGCTGATGCCTTCGTGACCGGTCTCCTCCACCGCTTCCACGCCCAGGCCGAGCCCGTCGAGAATCGTGGCGGTGACGTCCACGTTCTGAACGAAACTTTCGATGCGCTTGCCGCCTTTGAGGCCGGGGACATGGATCAGGAGCGGAACGTGCGCCAGTTCCTCGTAGGGCCATGGGCGGCATTTCCGCATCAGGCCGTGGCCGTGTTCGCCGTCCCCCATGGGCTGGCCATGGTCGGAGGTGATGACGACCATGGTGTTGTCCCACAGGCCCTGGGCCTTGAGGGAGCCGAAGAGCTTGCCGAGCCACTTGTCCACCAGGGTGACCTTCTCGGCGTACAGGGCGCGGATATGGGCGCATTCCTCCTCGGTCATGACCCCGTCGATCTCGGTCCAGGGGGCGAGCAGCAGGGGATTGCCTTCGTAATCCGGATCGTACGGGCAGGGGCGATTCTCCCATACGGACGGTGGATCCCAGGGTTCATGGGGATCGAAGGAGTCGAGCCACAGGAAAAAGGGACGATTGGGATCACGCTTGTCCTTCAGCCAGTTGTCCGCTTCGGAAATAACCACGGATGCATAGTTGTCCGCGTCGGAACTCCAATTCTGGCGCTGCCGGAGGTAGCACTCGGCTTCGCGGATCAGGGACTTGCTGGATTCGTCGTACTCGCCGCTCTCATCTTTTTTCAGCCATTCGGGAGAAAGATAGTCCTCTCCCCTGAATTCCGGCCTGAGAGGCACGTTGCTGAAGGTTTCATGGTCCAACTCGTGGCCGTTGCAGAAGCGGACGTAGTCGAACCCCCGCGAGTAACCGTATTTGGGCAGACGCATGGGCGGGGTGTCGTAGACGAGCGCAGTCTGCACCTCACGGCACCAGAGCACGTCGGTGATGGAGGTATCCTCCGTGGTCAGCGGCCGCCAGCCGCCGTACGGCAAGGTGTACCGTCCGGTCATGAGGGCCCGCCGGACCGGAATGGTAGGCAGCCCTTCACTGTATGCATTTTCGAACAAAAAGCCGTTTTCGGCGAATTTGTCCAGGTTCGGGGTCTTCACTTCCTTGTTCCCGTAGCAACCCAGATAGTTGAACTGCAGGGTATCAAGCATGATGAAGAGTACATTCTTCATTTCTTTCTTGGACATAAGCAATCCTTAACGAATTATGCCGAAGTGTGGTTATCGGCTTTTTTCAACGAACGGACCGAAGTTCCGTCGGATTTCATGATTCCGAAGCCGGTGGCCGCGCACGCCAGCGAGAGGAACGGGACGACCCAGTTGAAGAAGGCGTAGGGCAGGAAATCCACGGCACTCACCCCGAGCACTCCCAGGATGTAGAACGCGTGGACGCTCCAGGGAATCAACGGGCATCCAAGGGTACCCGAGTCCTCACAGGTTCTGGAAAGCACCTGGGGTGCGATGCCCGCTTCCTTGAAGGATTTCGCAAAGGCCCGTCCAGGAACGACAACGGCCAGAATCTGGCTGCCGGTGCCGAGCAGGATGATGTACGCGGCTCCCAAGGTTGCGCCCACGAGGGAAAGGGCCGAATTCGCCCCACGAAGCATGGCCTCCAGCAGCACTTCGAGAACACGGGCTTTCTCCAGAATACCGCCGAACGCCATACCGCTCGTGAGCAGCAGAATGGTGACCATGATGCTCATGAGGCCGCCGCGGGAAAGCAGCTTGTTCAGCTCCGGTGACGGGGTCGCAGCCTTGTAGCCGGTGGTGAGGAACTTCGCGAGGGTGGCGATTTCGGCGCCTTCATACAGGGCGATGCCCAGGGCGCTGACGATGCAGATGACCATGACCGGAAGCACGGGCAACCGCCTGTATGCCAGGACGATCATGAGCACCGGCGGCAGAAAAGCGAGTGGCGAAAGGGAAAATGAGGCCTCCAGGGAGCTCAGGATGGTGTTGATGTTCGCCGCGCTGCTCACATCCCCGCTGTGCATGGAGCCGAGGAATCCGTAGCCGATGATGGTGATGACCGCCGCCGGCGCCGTGGTCCACAGCATCGAGGATATGTGTGTGAAAAGCGGAACTTCGCAGACCGTTGCGGTGATGTTGGTGGAGTCGGACACCGGCGACATCTTGTCCCCGAAATATGCGCCGGAGACGATTGCGCCGACAGTCCAGGCCGGATCATACCCCATGGCGGCTCCGACTCCAAGCAGCGCCACGCCAATGGTCCCCATGGTCCCGAAGGAAGTGCCTGTGGCCAGAGATGCGACAGAGCACAGAACAAAGGTGGAGATGAGAAAATGTTCCGGAGCGATGAGCTTCAGGCCCCAGTAGATGATGGCGGGAATCGTTCCCGACGCCATCCAGGAGGCGATGATCATGCCCACAAGCATGAGGATGGCCACGGCGAGCTGTATGCGCCCCACAGCCGCAAGCATCCCTTCCTGAAGCTCTTCCCATTTGTAGCCGATTTTCAGGCACATGATGGCGGCGGCGGCCACAGCCACAAGCAGAGGCAGAACCGGAGGCCGGACCCCGACGACCACCGTGCCGTAAAGAATTATCGCGACAGGGATGGAAAAGGTAAGCAAAGCCCATAACAGCGAGGGTTTGCGGGCATCGAAACTCATGGCGCCTCCATTTTCGGGAGTGAAAGCATAGTCATCGCAAACACGAAGCCGACCTGGAAAGCGAACCTCCCGACCCTCGCCAGTCCAGAACCTGCTCCACCGCGTTCATTTGGACATAAGCTAGAACGATTTCCAAGGCCCGTCCGTTGCGAATGCAACGCCGGGAAGCGTTGGGCAGCCCTCTGAGGCTGGGAATGACTCGGCCGCTTACAATGAACGACAGCCCCGCGGTACGTTGACAACCTGGGGGAAGAGAACTAGTGTTCGAAACATGTCGAAGACTGAACAGACAGTGAGCTTGCAGGAGTTGGAGGATGCGGCGCGCATGTTCAAGGCGCTCTCCAATCCTCACCGGCTGCGTATCTTCAAGGAACTTTCCACCCGTTTGGCCGGGCAGGTGATCAACGAGCCGCCCGAGGCCATCCAGAACTGCCAGTGCAAATTTGCCGAGCATCTAGACCTCGCACCCTCCACAGTCTCACACCATTTCAAGGAACTTCGGCAAGCCGGGCTCATCCACATGAAACGGGAAGGCAAGAACGTGCTTTTCTGGGTGGACGACAAGGCGACCAAGGCACTCCAGGCGCTTTTGACCGTGTAATATATTTTTTAACCAAGCGATTCGAAAGATTTCGAAGTCTAAACATCAAGGAGTTTGCAATGAAAATCGTCACCGTATTGGGAAGTCCGCGAAAGAAAGGTAATTCGAACACTATCGCAATGGCATTCGGCGACAAGGCCGAATCGCTTGGAGCCGAAGTGAAGACCTACCATCTGAATGGAATGAATTTCAAAGGCTGCCAGGGATGCTACGCCTGCAAGACAAAGCAGGACTCCTGCATCCTCAAGGACGATCTCACCGAAGTGCTGGAGGCCATCCATGAAGCCGACGTGCTGGTCATGGCCTCACCGGTCTACTTTTGGGATATCTCGGGCCAGCTCAAATCCTTTGTGGACAGAACCTATTCCTATTTGCGCCCGGATTTTTTCAACCGTCCCGATCCCTGCCGCCTGCCCGAAGGCAAGAAGGGGCTCCTCATTCTCACTCAGGGGGCCGAGGAGCGGGAACACCGGGATGTGCCGCAAAAATATGAACATTTCATGGAACATTACGGACTGCACGACAGAAAGACCATCCGCGGCGCGGGGATCCACGAATCAGCCACCGCTGAGGACAGGGCTCCTTACGTGCAAGAAGCCGAAGCCCTGGCCCGGGAGTGGTGCGGACGATAGACGATTTTGCCGCACGGTTTCAGTCCCCACAGTTTCATCAGGCCCTGAAGACTGTCCGTGCGCAGAGTCCTCTCGGAGAGAGGGACTGTCTGATTTCAGCACCGGTCCATGCCGACACCATTCAACACATAAGGGATTAATCATGATTATTGCCATCGTGAAAGCAACCATTATTGACGGCAGGCAGGAAGAGCTGAGAAAAACGGCGGACATCCTGCAGTTCGAATACGCTCCGACGGAAGAAGGATGTGAACAATACGAATCGTTCATTGACGGCAACACATTCATCACCCTTGAACGATGGAGTTCACAGGAGGCGCTGGACGCCCACCTCGCGGCGGAGCACGTGTCCCGTTATGTTCCGCAACTGCGGAAATGTGTCGACGGCGGCGTCTTTGATGTCCAATTCATCAAAAGCGACGACATCTCTTTCGCCACGATATGACTCTGAAAAAAATCCGAGGTCCCGACGTAGCGGCTAACAGACGATGGAGATATCGTTTTCCTTGAAGAGGCGCAGGACGGCGGTCCAGATATGGTTTTCGCTGTCCCTGCGCCCTCTGGGCCTGCACAGGTAACGCAGGGTGAGCTTCACGCCGCCGTCGGCCACGCGGACATACACCTTGGGGGTGGTTTTCTTGTAAAAGACGAACTCCTCGTCATCGTGCAGTTCAGCGCTGGGCGGCGCTCCCGTGTCGTCATAGAAATCCTTCACGGCCCGAATGAGCAGTTCCCGACCACGTTCCCAGTCGGAGTCCTTGTCCACGACCACGGACAGCTCGTTCCACAAGTAGCCCACGCCCTTGGTGTAATTGGCCACGGGCGTGGTCAGTACCAGGGAGTTGGGCATGCGCACGGTGCGCCCCGTGCTCTGGTCCGCGTCCACCCAGTTGCCCACCTCCACCAGGGTGAAGAAAAGCGGGCCCTTTCGGGTCACATCGCCGATATAACCGCCCACCTGGATGCGGTCGCCATGGGAAAACAGATCGCGCCAGGCAATGACCCACATGGCCACGAAGTTGAGGATCAACTCCTTGCAGACGATGGTCAGTCCTGCCGCCACCAGACCGAGGTAGGTCACGAAGTTGGCGAACCCCTCGAACCAGATCCTGACCACGGCAAAGGCCAGAATCACATAGAAGAACACCGCCGTGAGGCTGTGAGCGCTGTCCATGAGGTGATTATCGCCGCTGCGGTGGTAAATGAACCGGATCACCAGTTTGCGCACCAGCCACAGGAGAATGAAGATCGCCAGGGTCATGACCAGCTTCAAGAACACCTCCGGACTGGAGGCGGTCAGGGAGCGCCACACGTCCTCGACGATCTGTTCGTACTCCTTGAGGGGCATTCAGACTCCTTAAGGGAAGTTCACCACGACCTGCTCGGCTCCGGGCGCATGTTGCACGACACGGCCGATGGTCCAGGCATCTTCGCCCAGTTCCTTGAGACTGGAGAGTACCGCTTCTTCGTCCTTTTTGTCCACGGCCAGGATATATCCCACGCCGCAGTTGAAGATCTGGAGCATTTCCGGCCAGGACAGGTCGCCCTGCTCCCGCAGCCATTCAAAGACCGGAGGCATGGGCCAGGAACCGAAGTCGAATTCGGCGGCAACGCCTTCTGGCAGCACGCGCGGCACATTGTCATAGAAGCCGCCGCCGGTCACGTGGACCATGCCCTTGATGTCGAAATTCTTCAGGAGTTCCAGCACGGACTTCACGTAAATCCTGGTGGGCTGGATAAGCACATCGGCAACTTTCCGATCGGTTCCCGGGAAGATGTCGTCCTTGGCGAGGCCCGAGCCGTCGAAGATCTTGCGGATCAGGGAGTAGCCGTTGGAATGCGGGCCCGTGGAGGCCAAGCCGATAAGCACGTCGCCTTCGGCGATACGCTCACCCGTGACCACCTTGGGGCTGTCCACCATGCCCACGCAGAAACCGGACAGATCGTATTCGCCGTCGGCGTAGAAACCGGGCATTTCGGCGGTCTCGCCGCCAAGCAGCGCGCATCGGGACTGTTTGCATCCCTCCACCACGCCGCCGACAACCTGCTCGGCCACGCCGGACTCCAGCTTGCCCGTGGCGAAGTAGTCCAGGAAAAAGAGCGGGGCCGCGCCCTGCACCAACACGTCGTTGACGCTCATGGCCACCAGATCGATGCCGATGGTGTCATGCTTGCCGAACAGAAAGGCCAGCTTGAGCTTGGTGCCCACGCCGTCGGCTCCGGCCACCAGCATGGGGGCCTCCATGCCTTGGATGTCCGGCCGGAAAAGGCCGCCGAAGCCGCCGATACCTGTGGCGACTCCCGGGGTGAAGGTGCCGGCCACCATGTCCTTGATGCGGCCGATGAAACGGTTGGCTTCCTCAATGTCCACGCCTGCTTCGGTGTAGGCCTGGGAACGTTTTGCACTGTCGGTCATATTCCTTGCTCCATGGGCATTATTTAGGGGATTGGGCTCGTGTTGGTGGGGTTATAGGCGTTTGTGGTTCCAAGTTCAAGGAGATGCTAAGGCGGCTCATTAATTGCATTGCCTAATGGTTGGGACATGCTTATAAATAGGGAGGGGAGGACAGAGCCCCCCGGAGGACCGCCATGAACCGTTTGACGACCATATGCCTGGCCGTGTCGACTGTTGTCATTTTGACGCTCGGCAGCGCCTGGGCCCAAAACAAATTCCGGAACAAGGACACGGCGACCAACCGTCAGGACAGCACCTGGGGCACCACCGGCGGCCAGAACGCCGACACCCAGGACGCTTTCGGCATGGACCCGAATACGGGCGACAGCACCATGAAGGCCGACCCCGGCCCCAAGAAGGAGCCGGTGGACTGGTACGACAAGGTCATCATCACCGTGAATCCTGACGTGGATTATCCCTTCAACAAGGATGGGGTGAGCACCTCGACCACCACCACGTACAACAACTCCACGGACACACAGACGACCACCACGACGACAACCACCGACTAGGAGCAAAGCCATGGTCGAAGCCCGGCTTTGGAAGCGGCTGAAGGAAGACAAGGTCCAGTGCAGGCTGTGCAGTCATTTCTGCCTCATCAAACCCGGCTGCGTGGGGAGGTGCGGCGTGCGCAGGAACGAGGACGGTACGCTCTATTCCCTCAATTACGGGAAAATCGCCGCCCTGAACCTGGACCCCGTTGAGAAAAAGCCTCTCTACCACTTCCAACCCGGCAGCTACACCTACTCCTTCGCCACCATGGGCTGCAACTTCGGCTGCGTTTTCTGCCAGAACGCGTCCCTTTCCCAGCCGCCCCGCAACGGGCGTGCGCCTGCGGGCGCCGACACCACGCCCGAGGAACTGGTTGCCGGAGCCAGGGAACACGGCGCGTCCAGCATCTCCTACACCTATTCCGAACCGACCATCTTCTTCGAAATCATGCAGGACACGGCCAGGCTGGCCGTGCAGCACGGACTCAAGAACATCATGGTCTCCAACGGATTCATGAGCCCGGACTGCCTGGAGGAACTCGGCCCCGTCATGCATGCGGCCAATATCGACCTCAAAGGGTTCACCGAGGATTTCTACAAGCAGCAGTGCGACGCGCGGCTCGCTCCGGTGCTGGAAAACCTCAAACACATCAAGGCATTGGGCTGGTGGCTGGAAGTCACTACCCTGCTCATCCCCGGACTCAACGACTCCCGCGCCGAACTGGAAGGCATGGCCCGATTCCTAGTGGAGGAACTCGGCCCCGAGGTGCCGTGGCACCTGTCGCGTTTCCATCCGGACTACAAGCTGCGCGACCGCGGCCCGACCAAGCTGTCGAGCCTGGAAATGGCACACAGCATCGGCAGGGAGGCAGGCCTGCGCTACGTCTACATCGGCAATGTTCCCGGCAACGATTTCGCCAAGACCATCTGTCCGGGGTGCGGCGAAGAACTCATGGACCGGCTGGGATTCTCCGTGGGGAAAAGCGCCATCCGCGACGGCAAATGCGTGCACTGCGGCCAGCCCATCGACGGTATCGACCTGGGCTGAGCCTCTTGCCATCCACCTTCATTTCGAGTAGGAACATCCCTCCAACGGCGTCGGAGCGTGGCGCAGTTTGGTAGCGCGCCTGCTTTGGGAGCAGGATGCCGGGGGTTCAAATCCCTCCGCTCCGACCACGAGAAAAACAACGGCCTCCAGCAATTGCTTGGGGGCGTTTTTTTATTGCCATGATGAGGAATGATAAAGCGACCCCGATATTGTGAACATTGCGCCGCAACCACGGCCACCGCCGAAATCGCGTCAGACTCCCGGATGGTGAACAATCTCCAATCTCCGGTTGACAAACCGAAAGCCTCTTCATGCGACGGAAAGAGTAACCCACTTTTCTTTTGAAAGGGTCACCGCATTCAGGCAACCCTCTTTTTTTCTATACTAATTTAGTATAAAACATTATGTAGAGTTTTTTCTATCTTCATGTCGGCACCCCTTACACTTTTCAACAATTTTCATCTCACTCAATTGCCTAAGAGTCATTGAATACTGTGAAACCTCCTTCTGGCAGCGTCCTTGCTTAATTGGGCCAGCCATACAAAAGGAGATATCGAATGAATTTTAGAAAAATGATCCTCGCCAGCGTCACAGCAGTTTTCTTGATCATCCCTGTACAAGCAAGCGCTTACTTCGACACCTTTTTTGGTGAGGACCTCTACCCGGACGGTTCCGTAACCGGAGCAACCGAGTCCTGGGCGGCTTCTCAATCCTTCCGCTCCGATTTGACCAATGTGGGCGTCTTGGATTTCGAATCCCACAAGCCGGGAACCAGCGATTCGCTTTCCTTCGACCTCGGCGCGGTCGGCTCCGGCACCATGACCGGTTCCATGGCAGTGAACAACGTCGCGGATGACGGACGTTTCGCCATTTCCGGAACCAACTACCTGGAGGTCAAGAGCGGGGAAGACTTGGTCATCAACCTTTCGGGCAACGTGAATGCATTCGGCTTCTGGGGAACCGACATAAGCGAGTTCTTCAGCCAAATCACCGTGACCCTTTCCAACGGCGAAGAATACTCCGTTCCCCATAGTCTCCTTGGCGGCAGCGGCAGCGCCATGTTCTGGGGCATCATCGACACGGAAAACCTGATTGAATCCATCACAATCTCCAGTTGGGGACTTGGCTGGCAGACACACGGCTTAGACGACTTCTACTTCGGCAATATGGACCCGGTGGTCGCCACACCGGAGCCCTCAACGTTCGCCCTTCTCGGACTGAGCCTGCTTGGATTGGCCGTCTTCCGAAAGAAGATCAGAAAATAGCCTTTCTTTTTCGCAAGCAGAAAAAGGCTGGCAGGGAACACCTTGCCGGTCCTTTTTTTGCCCTGCGGAAGCCCCCCTGTAAAAATACTCCTGCCGCCTGTCGGGCGGCTTTACAGTCTTCCTGCGGCCCGCAGGCATGACGAAGTGCGGTAACCATTGTCTACCATTATGGAATGCTTCCTTGGCACAAAGTTTGTTTGTTCCTAACGAAAACAAAAAACAGGAGTGCCCCATGAAGCTGTACAAATCCCTGGCCCTTTCGGCTCTTGTGGCTTTGGTGCTGGTAATGCCCATGCAGGCCAGCGCATACTTCAACACCTTTTTCGGCGAGGATCTTTATCCCGGCGGGTCCGTAGCGGGAGCCACCAATTCCCAGGCGGCCGCCAATGCCTTTTATGCCCAATTGACCGGAGTGGGTGTCGAGACCTTCGATTCCTATTCACCGGGCACCACCGCGCCCCTGGCGGTCAGCTTCGGCACGGCCGGCACCGCCACCCTCAGCGGATCCGGGATCGTGGAAACCGATACGAGTTATGGACGATTTCCCATCTCCGGAAGAAACTTCTGGGAAGTGAACAGCGGCAACAACTTCCTCATCACCTTCTCCGCCAACGTGGCCGCGTTCGGCTTTTGGGGAACGGATATGGGCGACTTCAGCAACCAGCTCGTCCTGTCGCTTTCCAACGGCAACGTCTACAATATCCCGCACACCATTTCAGCCCCCAGCGGCAGCGCGCTGTTCTGGGGCATCATTGACACGGGCAATCTATTCGGTTCTCTGACCATCTCCAACACCGGGACCGGCGGCGACGTTTTCGGATTCGACGACTTCACCATCGGTTCCCGACAGCAGGTGGTGCCGGAGCCCTCCACGTTCATGCTCCTCGGCCTGAGTCTGCTGGGGCTGATGGCCTTGCGCAGTAAATTCAGAAAATAGCCTTTCTTCCTCACAAACAAAACGAGACCGGCAAGGGAGTTCCCTGCCGGTCTCGTTTTTTGTCTTGCTGCGGCCCGCCGAGCTTCCCATCTCCTCCCCCGACAAGAACCCTTGACGCACTTGTCACGGTTTCGACACCCACCGTATCGTGGAACCGGTTACACAACTCTCCATGCTCGGCCGACAGGTGCTTCCGTGCGAATCGGCCCCCTTTTTTTCAACCTTGATGTAACCGGTTACACAGTATGGCAACCATCAGAGATGTAGCTAGAATTGCAGAAGTTTCCATAGCAAGCGTTTCGCGCTTCATCAACGCGCCCGAAAAAGTCCGTCAGAAAACCAGGGAAAAGATCCGAACGGCCATGGACCAGTGCGGCTACCGCTTCAACTACGCAGCCAAAGTTCTTTCCACCCGGCGCACCCAAACCATCGGGCTGGTGATTCCGACCATCACCAACACGGTTTTCGCGGAATCCACCCGGGGGCTGCAGGACGAAGCCACCCTCCGGGGGTATCAGGTGCTCATGGTCAATGCGGACTACGATCCGGCCGCCGAAGGCAGACTTATCCGGCACCTCCTGGAAAGACAGGTGGACGCCCTGGTCATGACCGTATCCAATCCCATGGGAACCATCGCCGGACTGGCGGACGCCATCAACGTGCCGGCGGTCTTCCTGTTCAGCACCCTGCCCGACGCACCGGTATCCAATGTGGGCATAAACAACGAACGGGGTGGCTACGACGCCACGGCCCACCTAGCGGACCTCGGCCACGAACGCATCGCCATGCTGGCCGGACGTTTCGTCTCCTCGGACCGAAGCAGGCACCGCTACGAAGGATACCGCCGCTGCCTGGAGGAAAGGGGGTTGGAGCACGACCCGGCCCTGGTGGTGGAAACTCCCTTCGGCCTGGAGCACTGCCGTGAGGGCGTGGCCAGGCTCATGGATACGCCCAACCCGCCGACCGCAATCTTCGCTTCCAACGACCTCATGGCCATCGGCGCCATGGGCGAGCTGCGCTCCTTCGGCCTGTCCGTGCCGCAGGATATTTCCGTCGTCGGTTTCGACGATGTGACCATGGCCTCTTATGTAGCGCCCCGGCTGACCACCATCCGCCAGCCCGTCTATGAAATGGGCAGACGCGCCGCGCAGATGGCCATCGGCGCCCTGAGTCAGAACAACGGCGAACCCCGCCGCCTGATTCTGGATCACGAGTTGGTTGTCAGGGAGTCCACCGCTTCCCTTCGCTGACTTGAGCGGGGTCGGTAAAGGGGGGCTCCCTGTTTCCATACAGAATACCCGCCAACCTTAGGAGAAAACAATGAAACGTGTCGTCTTGCTGCTCACCCTGGCCCTGACGGTCCTGCTGGGGGCCGGAACGGCTCACGCCGACGGGACAGCCATCTGCTACAACTGTCCTCCGGAATGGGCCGACTGGGCAACCCAGCTCAAAACCATCGCCAAGGAACTGGGCATCCGCATGCCCCACGACAACAAGAACTCGGGGCAGACCCTTTCCCAGCTCATCGCGGAAAAGGACAATCCTGTGGCCGACGTGGCCTACTACGGCGTATCCTTCGGCATCAAGGCCAAGGAAAAAGGCGTTGTGGCTCCCTACAAACCCGCCCATTGGGACGAAATCCCGGACGGCCTCAAAGACCCGGACGGTTACTGGTTCACCATTCATTCCGGAACCATCGGCTTCTTCGTCAACAAGGACGCCCTGGAGGGCAATCCCGTGCCCCGCTCATGGAAGGATCTGCTTGATCCCCGCTACAAGGGCATGATCGGTTACCTGGATCCCACCTCCGCATTCGTGGGCTATGCCTCGGCCACCGCGGTCAACAAGGCCATGGGCGGCAGCCTGGGCAACTTCACGCCCGGCATCAATTACCTGAAAAAGCTGCGGAAAAACGACCCCATCGTGCCCAAGCAGACCTCCTACGCCCGTGTGCTTTCCGGCGAAATCCCCATCCTCCTCGACTACGACTTCAACGCCTACCGCGCCAAGTACAAGGACAAGGCCAACGTCGAGTTCGTCATTCCCGAGGAAGGGACCATCATCGTGCCCTACGTCATGAGCCTGGTGAAGAACTGCCCGCACCCCGAGTTCGGCAAGCAGGTCCTCGACTTCATCATGAGCGACAAGGGACAGGCCGTGTGGGCCAACGCCTACCTCAAACCCATCCGTCCCTCGGCCCTGAGCAAGGAAGTGGCCGCCAAGTTCCTGCCGGAATCCGAATACGCTCGTGCCGAGCCCATCGACTACGGCAAGATGGGCCAGGTTCAGGACACCTTCCGTGACCGCTACCGTACGGAAGTGCGCTAGCGTTTTCCTTCCATAAGACCGGAGCGGGGCAATGCCCCGCTCCGCAAAGGATCAGACAATGCCTTTTACGAACAAGCGCCGGGCCGCTCTCATGGGACTGCCCATGGGAGCCGTGCTCCTGGCCTTTTTCCTCCTGCCCATGGCCCGCCTCATCCTCGAGACCGGCTCTGAAGGCGGCCTGCGGCTTTATTGGGACGCGCTGACCAGCGCCAGATACGCCACAAGCCTTTTCTATACCACCGCCCTGTCCGCGGCAGTCACCCTGGTCTCCCTGGCTCTCTCCGGCGTCGTGGGCGTGTTCCTGGCCCGCAACACCTTCCCCGGGAAGCGCCTGCTGGTGTCCATGCTCACCTTTCCCCTGGCCTTTCCCGGTGTGGTGGTGGGCTTCATGGTCATCCTCTGGGCCGGACGCCAAGGGCTCCTCGGCCAGCTGACCAAGGCTCTCACGGGCGACAAAATCGTGCTGGCCTATTCCATGACCGGACTTTTCCTTGGATACCTCTATTTCTCCATCCCCCGTGTGGTCACGGCGGTCATGGCCGCCGCGAAGAAGATCGACAGGGAGTTGGAAGAGGCCGCACGCTCCCTGGGCGCTTCGCCCCGACTCGTGATCAGGGACGTGATCATCCCCGCCCTGACGCCGGCTTTCATCTCTTCCGGGGCCATCTGCTTCGCCACCTCCATGGGCGCGTTCGGCACGGCCTTCACCCTGGCCACGAACATCGACGTGCTGCCCATCACCATCTATACGGAGTTCACCCTTTCAGCCAACATCGGCATGGCCGCCTGCCTCTCGGTAATTCTCGGGACCATCACCTGGGCGACGCTCTTTGCCGCGCGCATCGTGGCCCGCGAAGACAGCATAGGAGCGGCGGGATGAAAAAACACGGCATGCTTTTCAACGCCCAGCTAATCCTGACCCTGGCCTGTTGCGCCTTTCTGATCATCCCGATCTGCCAGTCCGTGCTCACGGGGCTCTCGACCAACGCCTTCAAAGGCGTATCCAGCGGACTGACACTGCGTTGGGTCGACGAAGTCTGGACCCTCTACAGCGACACCATCTTCCGCAGCCTGTTCATAGGACTGGCCTGCTTGGCGGTCTGCCTCGCTGTCGGCGTGCCCGCAGCCTACTTCATGGTCCGCATGAAAAACCGCTGGACCAAAATGCTGGAGGAACTGTTGGTGCTTCCCCTGGCCATTCCCGGACTGGCCATCGCCCTGGGCATCCTGCTCTGCTACGGCGGTTTCACGGAATTCCGCATGAGCTGGCTCATCATCCTGGCCGGGCACGTCATCTTCTGCCTGCCCTTCATGGTCCGTTCCGTAGCCGCCGTCATGGCCATGGTGGACCTGGACGGACTGGAGGAAGGGGCTGCCAGCCTCGGGGCAGGCTTCGCACGGCGATTCATGAATGTCGTCGTGCCCAACGCCATGCCGGGCATCGTCTCGGGCGCGCTCATGGTCTTCACCCTCTCGGTGGGTGAATTCAACCTGACCTGGATGCTGCACACGCCCATGACCAAGACCCTGCCCGTGGGGCTGGCCGACAGCTACGCATCCATGCGCCTGGAGATAGGCTCGGCCTACACCATCTTCTTTTTCGCGCTCATCATTCCCCTGCTCACCGCCATGCAGTGGGTGGGCTCGCGAAGCATCGCCAACGTGTCGGCCGCGCAGAATGCCGACGATTCCATGGAGGAACAGACCATGACGACCGATATACGAAGGCACGAAGGCAGGGGCGTGCCGGTGCGGCTGCGCGACTGCGGCAAGACCTTCCCGGACGGAACCCTGGCGCTCAAGCCCTTCGACCTGACCATCGAAGCGGGACAGACCGTGGTGCTTCTCGGCCCCTCGGGCTGCGGCAAGACCACCACCCTGCGCATCATCGCCGGACTGGAGACGCCCGATGCGGGCGGTCGGGTGTTCTTCGGCGACGACGACGTCACCGGCGTGCCCATTGAAAAGCGCAATGTGGGCATGGTCTTCCAGAGCTATGCCCTGTTCCCCAACATGACCGTGGCCCGCAACATCGAATACGGCCTGCGCGTCCGGGGCGACGATGACGCCAGACGCACCGGCCGCGTCCGGGAAATGCTGCGGATGATGCGCATAGAACATCTGGCGGACCGAAGAATCAGCCAGCTTTCCGGCGGCCAACGCCAACGCGTGGCCCTGGCCCGCGCCATTGCCGTGCGCCCCCGTGTCCTGCTGCTGGACGAACCCCTCACGGCTCTGGATGCCAAACTGCGGGACAGCCTCCGCGAGGAGATCGACACCCTGCTCAAACGCCTGGGCATCACCGCCGTGTACGTGACCCACGACCAGAGCGAGGCCATGGCCCTGGGCGACGTGGTCGTGGTCATGAAAAACGGCGAGGTGGCCCAGCAGGGCAGCCCGCGCGATATTTACTTCAAACCGGAGAACGGGTTTGTGGCCGACTTCATCGGCACGGTGAACACAGTGCAGTGCAAGGTGAACGGCGACAGACTGCTCCTCCCCGGCGGCCGGGAACTCTCGGGCGACTCCATCATCCCCCCGAAAACACCAGAAGGTTCACGGGCCATACTGCTCTTCCGGCCCGAGGCCGCTGAAATGAACTCCGACGGCCACGGCCTGCTCAGAGGCGAAGTTCTTTCTTCCTGCTTTCTGGGAGACCGCAACCGCCTGCGCGTGCGCCTTCCGGACGACTCCATCTGCACCTTGGACGCTCCGGGGCGCCAGAGCTTTCACACCGGGAAAACCGTCTCCTTCGATGTGCCCCACCATTCCTTCCGCCTGCTGTCCGAGGAGGAATCATGCTGATCGCCCAGATCTCAGACTGCCATGTAACGGCTTCGGGCACGGCCTATGCGCAGGCCCTGACCACCGAAGCCCTGGAGAATGCGGTACGCCATCTCAACCTCATGGCGCCAGAACCGGACATCGTGCTGGTCACCGGCGACATCGCGGACGCAGGTAGAAAAGAGGAATATGAGAAGGCGGCTTCCATCCTGAACCGGCTCAAAGCGCCCTACCTGCTGACGCCGGGCAACCACGATCACCGCGCCAGACTGCGGGCGGCCTTCCCGGACCACGGTTATCTGTATGCGGAACACCAGAATGCGCCCATCCGTTATTCCATAGACGCCATGCCCGTGCGGCTGGTCGGACTGGACTCCACCCGGCCGGGCGAACACGGCGGCGGCCTGGATCGCGATGACCTGCACTGGCTGGAGAACTCCCTGCAAGATGACAGGCCGGCCCTGGTGTTCATGCACCACCCACCCTTCGGCGTGGGCATCGGCAATATGGATGCCGAACCCTTTGCCAACGCACACGAGTTTGAAACAATCCTCAACGGCGCGCCCCACGTGCTGCGCCTGTGTTGCGGTCACATGCACCGGGCCGTGCAGCGCGGCTTCGGCGGGCGCAACGCCTGCATCGCCCCTTCCACCGGGCTGCAGCTGGAACTGAACCTGACTTCGGGCGCCCCTTCCAGATTTATGCTCGAACCGGGCGGACTGGCCCTGCACTATCTGGATGAACGCAATTGGGAGCCCCTGGAAATGGTGACCCATTTCGGGCTTATCCCCGGATGCGGCCATTCATTTGCCGGGCCATACCCTTTCTTCGACGTGGTATCCCCTGTTTAGGCGCCCCGAAAATAAAGACCGGCGGGAAATTATCCCGCCGGTCTTTATTTTCGAATTCGCACCAATGTCTAAACACCCGAAGCCCGGGCATCCTCTTTCAGTTCACGGATGAGGCCGGACAAACCATTTATCTGGTCGGCCAGCTCGGCCACTGCGGCAGCGGTTTCCGCAGCATTGGTGGCGGTGTCCATGGTGATCCTGTTGATCTCCTCCACAGCCAGGTTGATCTCCTCGCTGGTGGCGGACTGCTGCTCAGCAGCGGTGGCGATACTCTGAATCTGGCTGGCCGAAGTCTCCACACGCACTTCGATGGTCTCCAGAGCGCTGCCGGATTCCCGGGTCAGCCGGGCCACTTCGCCCAGTTCTCCCACCGCCTCGTCCATAGCCGCCATGTTGTCCCTGGTGGCGTTCTGAATAGTGGAAACCGCCGTTCCCACCTCGGTGGTGGCCTGCATGGTCTTTTCCGCCAACTTACGCACCTCGTCGGCGACCACGGCGAATCCGCGCCCCGCCTCACCGGCTCGCGCCGCCTCGATGGCCGCATTAAGCGCCAGCAAGTTGGTCTGGTCGGCAATATCGTTGATCACATTCATGATGCTGCCGATGGCCTCCACCTCGACGCCGAGTTTGTTCATACTCTCGCGAAGCTTTTCGGTCTCCTCGCGAGTATTCTCCATGGCCGCCACGGCCTGTTTGACCACAGCCATCCCACCGCCGGCCTTTTCCCGTGCGTCCTTGCCCACTTCGGCGGCTTCGGCCGAATTACGGGCCACCTCCAGTACGGTGGCGTTCATTTCCTCCATGGCCGTGGCCGTGGACTGGACGCGCTCGTTCTGCAGGTCGGTACCGCGATGAATCTCATCGGATCGGCGAGCAATGGATTCCGAAGTCTTGCGCACATCCTCGACAAAAGCTTCCAACCTATGGGCCGCATGCAACATGCCCTCGCTTTTGGCCTGTTCAGCCATGGAACTGGCCTTTCTCGCTTCGTTGGTCGCCTTTTCCGCGGCAAGAGCCTTTTCCTCGGCCTCTTCGGTCTTGCTTTCCACCTCGCGGATCTTGTCCTTGAGGGTGGCGACCATGACGCGCAGGGAGTCGGCCAACTCGCCGATTTCATCCGTGCGGGCCACTTCCAGCTCTCTGTCCAGCTCGCCGTCGGAGACGGCCTTGGCAAAACGCACGGTCCGGCCCAAGGCTTTGGTAATGCCCCGGACAAACCAATAGCCCGTCACAATGCCTCCCCCGATAAGAAGCAGACTGATGAGAATGGTGGTCATGAGCGCTGAATTCATGCCGCTGAACAACTCGGTGTTGCTGGCCTCGGTGACAAGGTACCAGTCGAGTTCGGGTACGTACTGGGTCATGACCGAGACGCTGTCGTCGCCCGAGTCGTAGCTGAACCGGCAGCGTCCCTTGTTGAATATATCGGCCAGGCGCCCCTTGTAGCCGGGAATGGATTTGATGTTCTTTTTATTGATGAGCGCCTTGTCGGCATGAAGACGGATGACGCCGTTGCCGTCCACCATGAACGTGACGCCATGCTCGCCTATGGTCGTCTTGGTGATCATGTTCACGAAATCGTCCAGATTCAAGGCAATGGACGTCAGGCCGAGAAATTCATCGCCTCCCACGCGCCGGTTGATGAAGGCCACGGAGCCGAAATCAGGATGGTTCACATAGACGTTGATGCCCAATGTCTTGCCGCTCTGCTTGAAGGCCGAAAACCATGGGTCCGTTTTATCCTGCACCAGGCGGCGGCTGGCATGGCCGGCCTTGTATTCATGGTATATTTTCGTCCCCCAGGAAACAAAGGAGCAGGCCATCGTGCCATAATACCCGCTGACCGAGGCCAGCAATCCGTAGGCCTTTTCATACCCTGCTTCGGGTTCCCCCTGCCTGATCCACTCCTCGAAAAAAGGGTCGCCGGCAATGATCGCCAATCCGGCCGTGGGCTCAAGCAACTTCTTGTCGATCACCCCCCCGATGTTCTCAACGGTGGACGGAAGCTGTTCCTCGTAGAGCTGTTGCTCAAGGCTCTCTCTTGCCATGAGATTGTTGATGAGTGTGATGACGACACAGGATACAAGCAACAATATGATGACGATCAGATTCAGCTTGTGCCCGATTTTGAGTTTGAAATTCATACAGCACCTCCATGCGCACAATTATTAGGCAGCTAAGCAGCTGGCCTACTCTTTTCAAGCACTTTCCTCAACCGGAAACGAACGAAGAATTGTTAAACAAATAATTTTCAAAGCCTTGGCTCGATTCAACAGACTGTGCAATATGCGCCCTTGGGCTTTCCGCATCCGCTCCCCATACGCTCGAAACGTCATTCGGGTGATCCCGGACGCGATTCTCCTTTAAAATACACCTCCCATGCATTGACTCCCCCGCTCACGACTCTACTCTTTTATAAAGAGCCTTTGACAAAGGGGGGAGTCATGATCAGGTACATCTGCAAAATATGCGATTTCTCGGATCGCCTGAATCTGAAGGGGGTCGCCTACCTGATGTTCATTGTCGGCGCCGTGCTCGCGCTTTTTTCCTTGGTGGCCTGGCCGTTGCTTTTCGTATGGCCGGCAGTGTTCATCCTCGGCCTCTTGATGGCCTTCGGCCACGGTATATGTTCCGAATGCGAAATCCCGCATGACCATGATTCCGGGGCGGACGCCACCTGACAGAAAATCGCGCGATCAGCAAGAGCCCATGAACCGGACATGAAAAAGCCCGGCCGCTTGAATGCGGCCGGGCATCATCGTTTTCCCGTCATGGGATGCTTCAGTGACGCACCACCGGATCACCGAGGTGGCGGAGCCTTTTGCCCGCGTAAAGGTTTGCTTCAAGGTCCTCCAGAGGGCGGTCCTTGGTCTCCGGCAGGAACATGTACGCCAGCACGAGGCACACGACAGTGAGGGCGACATACAGAAGGTAGGTCGCTCCCATGCCGATGGCGTGGCTCAGGGAGAGATAGGTGCCGGAAACAACCATGTTCATGCCCCAGTTCATGCAACTGCCCAAGGCCATACCCGGCCCGCGTATTTTGAGCGGGAAAAGTTCGCCCAGCATGACCCAGGCCACGCCGCCCAGGCTGCAGGTGTAAAAAAGCACATAGGCCAGGATGCTTGCAAGACGCACCCAACGCAGATCAACCGCCTCGGGAAAGACACCCAGGTAACTCCCGCCAAGCGAGCACAGACAGAGCATGGACAAGACGCTGCCCCAAAACAGCAGCTTGCGGCGGCCCAGTTTTTCGATAAGCATGGACCCGGGAATGACCGAGACCACGTTCATGACCCCGAGCAGGGTGGCGGCGAAAAGCGCTCCCTTCCCAGCCTTGAACCCGGCGGCTTCGAAAATCTGGGCCGCGTAGCAGGTCACAGCGGAAACGCCCGCCACCTGTTGCATGAAGAATAGCCCGGCTCCGGCCAGGGCCAACTGCAGGTATGGCCTGCTGAACAGGGTGCTCCAGCCGCCCGTTCCGTGCCGCAGGGTCTCATGAATGCTCTCTATCTCTCCCTCCACATCCTGTCTGCCGAGAGTCAATCGAAGCACATTGCGCGCTTCCTGGTCATTACCACTCAGCACCAGCATGCGGGGGCTGTTGGGCGCCTTGAGCATGCCCAGCCCGAGGATGGCCGCAAAAATGAACTCGACGCCGCAGACCCAGCGCCACAACCCGCCGTCGCCCAGAAACCAAAAGGTTCCGAAGGAAAACAGAAATCCGAAACTGATGGCGGCCTGATAAAAGAACAGTGCCGTGCCGCGAATTTCGGGCGGAGAGATTTCGGAGATGTACATGGGAACAATGACGGCCGAAATACCGATGGCGGCGCCCACAAGCACCTTGCCCGCGAATCCCGCGGCATACACCGAGGAAAAGGCCACACACAGGGAACCGACACAGAAAAGCATGGCGCAAAGGATGACCGACTCCCTGCGACCAAACCGGGTGGCCATAAAACTGGCCAGCACGCCGCCAAGAAGCGCACCCCAGAAAACACCGCTCACGAGCATGCCGGTCAAGGCATGGTCGTTGATACCCAGGCCGTAGACCGCCGCCATTTCACTCAAGGCGCTGGAGGTCAGGCCGATATCAAACCCCAGCAGCAGCCCGCCGATGGACGCCAGCCCGGCCACAGCATAAATATATGGACGATTGATGTTTGCCTTTCGAGTCATTGTATCCTCATGAAGCTACCGAAGCGGGCTGTCGCCCGGTACACACAATTTTCTTCCCCCGAAAGCGGCCGACAACCAACACTTGGATTCTCCTCAAAAGAGAGTTTCCGGCCCCTGCCGGGAAAGCAATAGCCAAAAAGACCGTTACTGTGATATGCGGATTAGGTGGGAATTGCCATTGATTTTCCCATCATCCGGCAGTTTCTGGTGTGCTGGGCGTCATGTCGGCTTTGCGCCGCGAAGACTGAATGGACCCGAAGCATCGAGAATCTTCTTGCAGATGTAAAGATTTGAAAACCGACCTATGCTGAAACGGAACAAGCCTGGGAGGGAACAATGCTCAAAAATATCAGTATCGGAAACAAGCTGCTGCTTATCCTCGGGATCAACGTCGCCCTTCTCATCGTCATGGGCCTGCTGGCAATCATGAGCACGGAAAGCCTCCACGAAGAGGTGGAAACCATCTTCAACCGCGACCTCAAGGGCATGACTTTCCTGCTTGAGGCCGATCGCGACCTTCACCAGGCGTTCATCGCCGAGCGGACCATGCTTCTCGCCAAGCCCGGCAGCGAAAGCTTCCGGCAGCAAATGAAAGACTACACCGACAACAAGGAACAGGCCGATACCCGTGTCGAAAAATTTGCAAAGACCACCAAGGTGCCCGGGCAACTCGAACTGGTGCAGGCATACATGGCCGACAGGAAGAAATGGGACGAAGTCTCCCTGAAACTTCTCGAAGACAGGCGGGCCGGAGCGGATCCCGAGAAGCTCAGCGCAATCTCATTGAATGAAGGAATGCAGCGTTTCGACGCAATGCGCGACCACATCGACCAACTCACAGAGGCGCTCCATGCGCAGGCCGAAACCGCTGAAGCTTTCTCCATAACATTCCATTACAGGCTGATCGTCATCATCATCGTCCTGACAGTCGGCAGCGCCCTGTTTGGGATCATATGCACCCTGCTCATCACCCGCAACATCACCGTCCCCATTCAGAAACTCATGGATTTCACCGCCAGGCTGGCTTCCGGAGACTATCCGCCCACCATGGGCCTGAACCGAAATGACGAAATCGGGTCCCTGGCCCATTCCTTCGACGACATGAACGCCACCCTCCAGCGCAACATGCAGGAAATCGCCGACAAGAGCCGGGAAGCGGAAGAAAAGGCCGAAGCGGCGGAAAAGGCCATGATCGAGGCCGACGAGGCCCGAAAAGCGGCAGAACGGGCCAAAAAGGAAGGAATGAACCAGGCAGCTGCCGAACTTGAACAGATCGTCTCGCAGATCGCCTCGGCCTCCGAGGAACTCAACGCCCAGATTCAGGAATCCCTCAATGGTTCGGAGGCCCAGCGCGGCAGGACCACCGAAGTGGCCACGGCCATGGAGGAAATGAACGCCACGGTCCTGGAAGTTGCCAACAACGCCGCCAGCGCTTCAGAAAACGCCAACAACGCCAAGACGCAGGCCGATGACGGCGGGCAGGTCGTGGAACGTGTCGTGGAGTCCATTGAGCAGCTGAACCGGGAAACCGACCAGCTTCACACGGAGATGAACGATCTCGGTCGGCAGGCCGAAGCCATCGGCCAGATCATGAGTGTAATCAGCGATATTGCCGACCAGACCAACCTTCTTGCCCTGAACGCGGCCATCGAGGCGGCGCGGGCCGGTGAGGCTGGACGCGGATTTGCCGTAGTCGCCGACGAGGTGCGCAAGTTGGCGGAAAAAACCATGTCCGCGACTCAGGAGGTCGGCAACTCCATCGGCTCCATCCAGGACAGTACCCGCAAAAGCATCCACTCAATGGAGCAGACCTCCCAGCTGGTGTCCCACAGCACCGAACTGGCGCAGCAGGCGGGCTCCTCGCTGGAAAAAATCCAGACCATCATCGACGACACGGCCGACCAGGTTCACGCCATCGCCACCGCAGCCGAACAGCAATCCGCTTCCTCCGAAGAGATCAACCGGGGCACCGAGGAGATCAACACCATCGCCGGAGAAACGGCAGAGGCCATGAGCCAGTCCGCCCTTGCAATGGACGATATGGCCCGGCTGTCGGAGCAGCTTCGCACCCTCATCAACGAAATGCAGGAGTAGCCGCCAAAATACGGAAGACCGGTGCGTATCCTGCTGTCCAGGACGTTGCCGAAATAAAACAAAAAAGGCCCGCACATGTGCGGGCCTTTTCGCCTTGTAACTAAAAAAAGCTACTTCAGAGGGGGATTGATGTTTTCCGGGGTCTCGCAATGAGCGACACCGTTCAGCAGATCGGCAAGGGTAATGCCGTTCAAAGTTTCGTACATGGAATCCGAAGCCTTCACCCACAAATTACGGGTGATGCAGTCCTCAAAACGAGGACACGTGGAGTCCTGACTCTTACACTCTACCAGGGAAATATCCCCTTCAAGCACACGCACGATTTCACCAACGGAAATCTCTTCAGGGTTCTTGGCCAGCATGTGCCCGCCCTTGGGGCCACGCTTGCTGCGAATGAACCCAGCCTGTTTCAGTTCACGGATGAGTTTTTCAAGATACTTTACTGAAACGCCCTGTCGTAGGGCAATATCACTGATCCTCACCGGTTTTTCCGCACCGTTCTGGGCAATGTCCAGAGCCATGCGGGTCCCATACCTACTTCTCGTCGTCAGTTTCATGGTATTACCTCGCTGCCCTCAAACAGGGACAATTAACAAAATATCCGCTTGAATGTCCACTTGTTCATACGTATTTTTTAAACACAGAAAACACACCAATTACGTATGAAATTTTCCAAGCGCTATCAAGTGGTTTTTATGAATGAGGGCTGACCTATAATCAACTGAAAATATGATTAATCTTTTCTGGAACGAAAATAGGTGACCAGGCCGACGACACCCATGAGATACCCCAGCCCAGCAGCGACTTCCCTAGCTCCGGGGTCTTCATTGTGCATTTCCGCAATCATTTCCTTGAGAGGCGCGGTTTCCTCCGCAACGGCTTTTTTCACAGCAGTTCGTACAATATGCCTCAACCCCTCTATATTTTCCACAGAAGGGATTTCCGCCTGGGGATTATCCGGTTCGGAGTCGGCCTGATCCGCTTCTTCTCCACCGCCGAACTCCTTGTAGCGGACAAGCCACTCACCGCGGTGCCCCTGGCTGGCGTCCAGCACCAGGCGCAGGTCGCTTTTGCGCTCATAGGCCTGCTGCGGAATTGTGAAGGAAAACTTGCCGTCCTTGTTCGTGACTCCGCTCAGATATTCTTCCCCGGAGACCGCGTTCTGCACGTGGACAACACCGCCCTGGACCCGTTTGGACTTGCTGAAGCCGCTGTCGGTATGAATGGTGTCGCCATCCACATAGGCGAAGATATTCACCTTGTGGGCGTGTGCGGCAGTGGCAAAACAACAAACCAGCAGAAAAGAGAACAACAGAAGACGATTGACCATGGTACGACTCCAGGAAATCAGGCGGTTACGCCGCTCAGCACTTCAGGCTTGACGCGGGCGAGGAAGGAAAAGGCGAAGCCGGTGACCACCCCTTCGATGATCATGACCGGAACATGCCAGAGAAACATGGCCTGGGCAGCCGGCAAAAACTGGTCGCCGGACAGGGCAAGCGCCCCTGACGTGAGTATTGTGCTCATCAGTACGGCCAGAGATCCGACACAGAAGGCCCCGACAAAACGGCTGCCGTTGCCTCGACGCAGCAGCGGCCGAAAAAGATAAAAACACAGCACGGCCGGTGCCGCCATGTTGAAGGTGTTGACCCCCAAGACGGTCAGACCGCCGAACTGGAAAAGCACGGCCTGAAGCAGCAGGGCCACGAATATGGACGGAAACGCGGCCCAGCCGAGCACCACGCCCAGCAAGCCGTTGAGAATCAAGTGGGCGCTGCCCACGCCGACCGGCACATGCACCAAGGAGCCCACGAAAAAAGCGGCGGACAGGATGGCAACGCTCATGATTCGGTCATAGTCCATGCGTTTGAGGCCCACGGCGATGCCGCCGGCAGCCAGAACCGCTCCACTCACCAGGACCGGCGCGCTCAGGACCCCTTCGGAAATATGCATGCTCCCTCCTTTGTCCTTATGGACAGGGTGTTAAGAAAACGGAATTCGTATACACCATGTGCCAGCGAACAACAAGCGGTATGCCGAAATGGAGCGGCGCGACAGGGTGCAAAGTTAAATAAAAACACTTTGAAATCAATATGTTGTCGAATCAATCAAAATCAGCCAGCAGAGAGCTGACATGGATGCCGGCCACGGAGGGGGTGTCGTGATATCGCGAGCGGATCCGGAAAGTGGCCTGATGCAACTGGTCCGAGGAGATGCCGTTTCGCAGGGCGGTGACTGCCTCGATATAGGCGGCAATGCTGTCGCAGACCTTGAGCAGTTCCCCGTCCTTGGGGTCCAGGGAATCCAGGTTGTACTGCCCGGCCAGTTCCTCGGAGAGCACCTCCTCCACCACCCCGTCGCGCATGATGGTGGCCTTGAACTCCGAGCCCACTTCCAGGCCCAGGAAATAGGCCATCCGGTCGGCAATATCTTCGTAGCCGCCGTTCCGCAAAGGTTCGAGCACCACCCGCTCCAATTCCCGTTCTTCGTACTCGCGGATCAGGTCGCCGATCTCCTGGGAAGCGCTCTTGACCGGAGAAATGATGTCGCGGGTCAACAACTCGGGCAGGTCGTGAATGAGGCCGGAAAAGAAGTTGTTCTGCATGCGGGCCCGGCAGGCGCCAACCTCCATGCTGAAGAACCAGGAATAGGCGGCCACTATGTACATGTGCCCCAGCACCGAGGTCTCGGGCACACGCGGAGTCTGGGACCACCGTTTCTGGAAACGCAGCCTGCCGCACATTCTGGCGAACCGGCCCAAGACCGTGCGCTCGTCGTCCAGCAGCTCGGGGACGCCGTCCAGGTCGGTGAACTCGCCCAACCGGTCGATGAAGCTCTGCTCGATCTCCTGAAGCTCATCGTCCATGGTGTTGATGGTCTTCAGAAGCTTGAACTCGGAGTAGCTGGCGTAGAGATGGGCAGCGTGCAGTATGCGCCTCGCCAGTCCCTTCTGTTCGGGCTCCATGAGGGAGGCGGTCATGCGCTCCATGAATTCCTCGCCCAAAGGGAGAATACGGGGGGTGAGTTCACGGATGACCCAGCGGGTGAGGCGCTGGTAGTCCTCGCGGTTTTCCTTGATCTTGTAGAAGACCGGCGGCTTGATGTCCGTGATGACCAAGCGATAGAGATAGTCGAACAAACCGCCCTCCACCACGGCTTCACCCAGGGCCCGCTTGCGGGCCACGTCCATATCGCGCGAATTGAGTACGAACAAAAGCCAGGCCACAATCATCTTGTGGGCCTGCTTGTCCACTTCCACCAGCTCCATGGGCCGCAGCTTGTCGTTCCAGCGTTTCATGAATGCGCCGGTAAAGACCAGCTCCAGAAGACTCTTGCGGATGGTGATGGAAGACATGGCGGCTCCGTGTTCTGTTCGTTTACGGGAAGCCAGAGTGCCGAAAATGCACTGGAAAGGCAACGGACAAGATGACCGTCCTGCAGCCGCAGCCTACACCCTGGCGAAATGTCCGAGGGAGTACTCGACCCGATCTTCCGCGGAATCGTGCGGTTTTTCCAGGGAGTTTACAAGGGCGAGTCTCGGCAACAGCCCCTGGCCGTTGGCCATCTGGATGGCCAGCCCGGGCCTGGCGTTGAGTTCCAGCAACAGCGGCCCGCGCCGGGCGTCCAGCACCAGATCCACACCCAGATAGCCCAGACCGGTCATCTCATAACACCTGGAAGCCAGGCGCAGACATTCAAGCCAACCCGGAATGGACAGATCGGAGAGTTTCCTGCCCGTGTCGGGGTGCTCCTGCACCGGCAGGCTGTGCTGTACGGCGAGAAGCGCGTTACCCGACCCTATGTCGATCCCCACGCCCACGGCCCCCTGATGCAAATTGGCCTTGCCGTCGGACGCGGCAGTGGAAAGCCGGGCCATGGACATGACCGGGTAGCCTTTGTAGACGATGATCCGGATATCGGGAACTCCCTGATAGGTGAAGCCGTCGAACACGTCCGCGAATTCAACCACCTCTTCCAGCATGGCCACGTCCGGATTCCCACCAAGGCTGAACAGGCCGCTCAAGGTATTGGCCACATGGCGATGCAAATCGTTTTCATTGATGACGCCGCCGCTGGACTTGACGAAACGGTCGCCGTCACGCCCGGTGATCACCAGGATTCCCTTGCCGCCGCTGCCCTTGGCGGGCTTGACGACGAAGCCGCCCTGCCCTTTGAGAAACGGCGCCAACTGACCCACGTGCTTGTGCACGCGTACGACGCCCAGCAGACGCGGAGCCGCGATGCCCGCCTCCTCGGCCAGCTTCTTGGTCTTGAGTTTGTCGTCCACCAGCGAATAGAGATGGCGGGGATTGTTCTCGGCTACAAAGCTGAGGTTGCGCATATTCATGCCGACGACGCCCTTGGTCCTGAGTCTGGAGGGAAGGATGAACCGCATTGGTCGCTACTCCCTGCCCAGAGGCTCGAAACGGCGCAGCTCGCTGAGACGATAGCCCGTATAGCTTCCCACCATGAGAATGACGGCCAGCACCACCAGCAGCAACTCCGGGAAGGAATAGGCCAGATGCCCCACCCAACGGTTGGAAATGACCAGATAGATGAGGCTGGAAGTCAGCAGCGACCCGCCGCCCTGAATAAAGACCTCGCGGAATCCCTCCTCTTCCCAGAGCACGGACATGCGTTCAATGGTCCAGGAGATGATGATCATGGGGAAGAAGGTCACCAGCAGACCTACGTCGCTGCCCATCTTGTAGCTGACCACCGAAATTCCCAGATAGATGATGATGACAAACACGAGAACCGCCGAGATGCGCGGCACCAGCAGCAGGTTGAGCCTGTTGAGATAGGAACGCAGCACCAGGCCCAGTGAAACGATGAGCACGAACAGCCCCAGGCCCACCAGCAGCGAAGTCTGCAGGAACGTCAGGGCGATGAGGATGGGCAGGAAGGTGCCCGAGGTTCTGATGCCCACCAGGTTGCGCATGACCACCACGACCAGCGCGCCCAGCGGGATGAGCAGCAGAAGCTTGAATGCGTTCTGGGCGTGCACGGGCAGACTGTAGATGGAAAAATCCACCAGCGGTGTCTTGCCGAGTTCGGATTCGATGGCCACCCGGTTGGACTTCACCGAATTCTCCACAGAGGAAAAGGAAATCGACGAGTCGTGGCCGCCCACCACTTCCAGCAGGGATTCGTCGTTGACTTGCCAAAGCAGGAAGACGTCGGAATCCACCACCTCCGCGGCCAGGGGGTCGAGCATGATCCACCGGCCCTCGTTACGCACTTCCAGATAGCTCTTGATCTTGTTCTTGGCGCCGGACTCGTTCAGGAAGACGCCTCGCACCACTCGGGACTGCACCCCGGCATGGTGCAGCAGGGATCGGGCCAGCCCCAATGCGCCGCCGAAGTCGTCCTTCATTTCCAACAGGCTCGACGCCTTGGTGTTGTTCTCGGGGGCATTGAGCAGACGCAACAGTTCCCTGGCCATGGACAGGTCGTCCATGCCTTTTTCCTTGGCTTTCCGAAGCAGAGAGTCGGCCAGCATGCGGGCCGCTCCGTCCAGTGGAATGACCTTGGGCGCCTTTTCGTCGGATTCCGCTTCCCGGCCCATGAAATCGTCCAGCCGATAGACATTGAGCCGTTGGTAGATTTTCTGGGGGCCATGGGCGTCCTTGCGGGACCAGATGCCCCTCCGGACACCGTCCACATCCTTCACCAGGTAGCTGTAGCCGTGGTTTCTGTCCACGATATCAACCACCACGAGGTCGTTGAGGTTGTCAGGCTGATTCAGCGAGACTTCCACAGGTCCGCCATCGGCAATGAAGGAAATCTCCGCCTCCACGGTCCATACGGATTCCCGAGAGGCCGGAGAGAGGGCAAAGCCCAGGAAAAGCACTTTGTAAACGGTGACGCCGATGCCAAGGGCAAGCAACGTCCCGACAAGTATGACCAGCTGTTTCTTATTGTTCATGCGTATCGTTCAGCGGTGAGGTTGTATATTCCTTGGTCACATCCACAACGGCCTTGCCGTGAAGGAAGGACCGGCCGATGAGCACCGGAAACTCGAAGTGTCCGCGGTCCACCAGGGAGAACTCGGTTCTGCACTTGATGGTTCCCAGGGTGATCCGCAACTCCACGATGTATCGGCGCTGATCATCCCCGTTGTGTTCCTTGATGCGGACTCTGCGGACCAGGGGCCGTTCCAGCTCGACGGTCCTCTTTGCTTCCGGGTCCGTAAGGGTGAAACGCACCCAGTTCTTGCCGTCGCGCTCGTAGCGCTGAATGTCGGTGGCATGAAGAGAGGAAGTCTTGGCCCCTGTGTCGATCCGGGCCGAGAGTTTCATTTCCGCATCCCTGAGATACACGTACTCCTTCTGGCCGATGACCTTCATGCGCTTGATGACCGGGGCCACGTATTTAACGGTTCTCTTCGCCTTCCGGCGCACCTCGGCCGCCTTTTTGGCAGCCGCCTCGGCCTTGCGGGCCTCCTCCTTCTTCCTTGCCTCTTCGATCTGTTTCGGATCGGGAGCGGGAGGGCCGGAAGGGGTCTTGTAAACCGGCTCGGGCAAAGGCGCCTTCTTGAGAGTACAGGCGGTGAGCATGGTCATGACGACCAAAAACATAAATATCGAAAACGTTTTCATCACTTCAGGCTCCAAAAAAAATAACGTGCACGACCAACCGGATGGAGGCAATGCAACGCATGCCCCCTACCGCAGTTGGCGAAGAGATACAAGGAACTGCAAACGCCTACACATGAGATGAAAAGACGCAAATGGACTAAATCCAGTTACATTTTGTGAAAAACGGCTATTGTTTCAATATGATGCGTATGCGGAAACATATCCACGGCCTGAGCCGAGACAAGCCGGTAACTTTCCGAAAGCTTGTCCACGTCACGGGCCAGGGTGGCCGGATCGCAGGAAACCGCCAACACGGTGGATGGCTTCAAGGCCAGAATGGCCCGGACCACGGCATCGTGCATGCCGGATCTGGGCGGGTCGCAGACAACGACATCCGGGCGGGGCAGAGATTCGAGGTCGTACAGCCCTTTTTCCAGACTCCCCGCATGAAATTCACAGTTGTGGATGCTGTTCAGCCGAGCGTTGGTGCGTGCGTCATCCACCGATTCCTCGGACAATTCATATCCCACCACCCGTTTGACCTTGTCGGCCAAATACAGGCCGATGCCCCCCGTGCCGCAGTAGAGGTCGAGGACGGTCTCATCCCCACGGAAGTCACCCAGGTTCAACGCCGCGCCGAACAGGCGGGACGCCCCGGCCGTATTGGTCTGAAAAAATGCGTTGGGGGAAATGTGGTAACGAACCTCGTCCCCGCCGCGTTCGAGACGTTCCAGAATATAATCCTGACCGGCCACGTATTCCACACGCTCGCCAAAAGCCAAGGTTCGGCGGCTGCGGCGGCTGGAGTGTACAAAAGAGGTCAGGGACGGAATTTCCAGACGCAACCGGTCTCCCAGGGCCGCACAAGCCTCGTGATGAGCCGCGCCACCCGAGGTGATCAGATGAACCATGGTCTGATCCAATGCTGTATGGCGGATAATGCAATGCCGCCAATACCCCTTTCCCGAGGCAGGCTCATAGGCGGGGATGCCGCTTTCACGACAGGCTTTGCGCACCGCGTGGAACAATTCCAGGCTCTTTTCCGAACACAAAAAGCAGGTCTTGAGATCAATGACCCGGCCCTGCCCCCGCTGCCCCGGCTCCAGCCGTGCGCGCAGTCCCAAACGCGGCCCCTGCCCTTCAAAAGCGAGTTCCATCTTGTTGCGGTAGCGATATATGTCCGGAGAGCCGATGGGTTCCAGCATGTGCGGCTCCACCCGGCCGATCCGGCGCAGGGTGTCGGCCACTTGGCGGGACTTCTGGGCCAGTTGCTCGCCGTACTCCAGATCCTGCATGGCGCAGCCGCCACAGGCGCCGTAGTGCGGGCAGGCGGGGTCCACCTGATGCGGAGAGCGTCCCAGCACCTCCACGACCACGGCTTCGGCAAAACGTTTCTTGGCCTTGGTCACCCTGGCGGCAACCCGTTGACCGGGTAATGCGCCCTGCACGAACACGGCCATGCCGTCCACGCGCGCAACCCCGGCTCCGCCGAACGCCAGGGACTCGATACTGCATTCCATGGTGTCGTCTTTCTGTATTGTCATGGCTCGGATATCTCCTGTGCCCGAGATTTGACAGGTTTCCATGCAGGTGTCTATCTCCATGGACATGATCGACAAGGCCACAGCCATAGAAAACGTCCTGGAACGCCTCAGGAAACTACCCAAGGGCCACGCCATCGACCTGCGCACGTACAAACGCGACAGGTACGTGGTCATCAGGCGCGTTGCCGACGACCAGTTCGACGTCGCCCGGAACGGCTACGAGCGGAAGCGCTACTCCGAGCCGCTCAAAAGGATGCGCAAGCTCCTCAAGACGCTTCTCAAAAAGGAATTCCCACGCAGCAACAAAATCCGGCTTTACGACCTTGGTGAGGATGTGGAGTGTACGAAGATAAGATGAACCGAGAGGGGGAAACTTCTTCAGAAGTTTCCCCCTCTCGGACTTTCCCCCTTCAAGACTTTTCAACGAAGCGCTTCGCGCTTGGGGAATAAACGGCAAAACGATGGAAACCCTACTTCAGGCTGTTCAAAAGCCCTGCGGACCAGACACACAACAAAAGCACGCCCGACACGCTTGACTAATGCGCGTGGGCTTGGCTCTCTTGAGGCAACGCCGTCAGCGTGGAGTTCCGGGCAGACTGAGCGGACCGGTAATCGACGAGCTCCATCGAGAAATGCCCCACGGCCACCTTGGATTTGACCTTCACGGGCAACCGTCGCTCATCCGCCGAGAACCAGACGATCAGTTCCGCGTCCTTGGATTTCTTGAATACCCCGGACAAGTGCTTCACGTTGAGTCGCACCCGGAAGCATTTGATCTCGCCCATGGGGGTCTCCACCTTTTCGGTTCCTTCCACATACGCCTCGCCCATGACGCTGATCTTGCCGTCCGTCACCGGCCCGGAAAACCTCATGGTCTTGTAGAGCACATGCTTGCGGAAGCTGAACAGGATGGAGAGCGGGTCGAACACCTCGTCCGGCTGGTCCAGTGTGTGTTTCAGTTCGCCACGCACATAGCGATAACTCTTGTTTTCACCCCAGTCGAAGCGCAGTTCCACATCCTTCTTGTAAGTCCCTTCGCGCTGTTTTTTCCTGTACAGCAAAGAGCGGTTCACGTCCGCATCGGTCCAGGCCTCGATGCGGTCGCGCACCTTGTAAAAATTGTCCACGAACGGGGTGCTCCGCGCCTGGGCCAGGAAACGCAGGGACCGAACGCCGTCCAACTCCTCACCGGGCAGCACTTCCAAGGAGGCGGACCCGGCGTGCACCACGGTCCAGTAAATCTCGTAACTGAGTTTTTCGCCGGGGGCGAACGGGATGGCGCCGGCAAAGACTGGTCGGGTAAGCAACAGGCACAGGCCCAAAGCCATGAGAAATGATCGTTTCATACGTCGATTGTGTGCATTGCCTGCACAAAGTCAAGTTTGTGCAGGATATCATACGGAACGGTAGACAAAAGACCCACGACAAGTTACATGGTATTCTAAGCAACGTGTTGATTTCATTTCAATTGAAAGGAGACACCACTATGATGCTCAGAAAACGGGCCTGGGACATGATGCACGACGAGTTCGCCATGGTTCAGGATGACGCAAGCCTTGCCGAAGCCATCCGCGTCATGCGCGACGCCATGGCCGAGTCCCCGGAAAACACGGCGGTGGTGGTCAAGGACAAGGCCGGAAAGCTCGTGGGCGTCATTACCATCTGGAGCATTCTCAGGGCCGTGGAAAAATCGGTGCTCAAGGATGAGAACCTCAGGCAGGTGGGAGAAACCGACTGGGACCAGGCCTTCAAGAACGCCTGCCTCATCTGCACCCAACTCCGACTGGACGACTACATCGAGCGCGACGTGCAGATAGTGAAGCCCAACGACCCCGCTCTGCTGGTGCTGGAGCACTTCCTGAAGCGCAAACGCCACTGGGCGGTGGTGGTCGAAGGAGGTCGCATCATGGGCGTCATCAACATCTCTGATCTCTACCGCGAAATGACGCGGGACATGATACATCTTTTCTAGATTCCCCCTAGAATCGAGAAAAAAAGCCCCGCCTCTCCAATGAGAGGCGGGGCTTTGGTTTGTCTTCCCTGCTCGGCTACTTGAGCTTCAGACTGGAAACCAGCGCTCGCAGTACGCCGCTCATGTTCTGATCGTAGGCTTTGTCCGAAAGCAGCTTGTTGGCCGCTTCGTCCGGACTCATGGCCTGCCTGTACGGCCGGTTGGCGATCATGGCGCAAAACGAATCCACAAGACCACACAGCCTCCCGTTGTAGCTCAGGGCGTCACCGGATATCTTCTGAGGATAGCCGGTTCCGTTGATGCGTTCGTGGTGCTGCTGCACACACTGCTCAACCTCGGGATACTTGAGGTCCAGCTTGGCCAGCATGGAGTACCCGTGGTTGGTGTGCTGGTTCACCTTTTGGCGCTCGTCCGTGTTCAGGGGTTTGTCCTTTTGCATGATAAACGCGGGCAGCTTGGTCATGCCCAGGTCGTGCAGGAACAGACCGGCGGCGAAACGGTCGAATGACTGCCGCTTGACGCCCCCTTCCTTGAAGTCGTTCTCCTTGAGCTGGCCGTAAAGGGCCAAGCCGACAAACCCGCAGTTCACGGCGTGGTGTTCCAGGCCGTGCTCCTTGCTGATGCGGCGCGCCAAGGCGCGCGAGCGGTGAATGTCATGAATCAGATACTCTGTGAGCACCATGAGATCGGTCCAGAAGGACTCGAACACGGCCGGGACCGGCTGTTCGAAGAACTCCTTGCACTTACGGGTCAACGCCTGGGTGCAGATGTCCGCGATTTCGCGTTCCTTGAGGTTCTTGTCAACGAGCACGAGGTCAAGCTGGTAACTGATGTGCTTGACATATACCGGATGGTCGTCGCGGGAAACGAAAATGTCCCCCTCTTTGGTCAGTTGCTGAAGTTCCTCGATCTGCTCGTTGGAGAGCCGCCCCCCCACCTTGTAGTAGGGAATGATGCGAGCCACATCCTCGTCGAACCGATAGATGTTCAACGGAGGACGGAACTTGTTGAAACTGCCAAGGATATCCGGGTTGATCTGATAGTATTCCTCGTTCAGACCGTCCGAGATATCGTGCTTCATCGACGTACTCATAAACTCCCTACTTCACGAAGAGTTTGACGACGTTCGTCTGGGTCTTGGTGGCATCCTTCGCTGGATCCGGCTGACCGGCCGCGATGATGATGGTGTCGCCCGCTTCGAACGCCGGATGATTCTTGACGAAATCCTCGGCCCGCTCCTGATGGTTGTTGAAGCTGGTATCGGGAATGCCCGGAATCACGCCCCACGACAGATTGCAAAAATGCCTTGCGACCGTGTCCGATGTCAAGGCGTACACGGACTGCTTGGGGCGGCAGGAGGAAAGGATGCGCGCAGTGGCCCCGGAAGTGGAGTGACAAACCAGGCCTTTGGCATTGGTCTTTCCAGCCAGCATGGCGGCCGCATAGGCAAGGTAGGTGGCCGGATGCTCCAGATCGCCGGGGTGCAGGGCCACGTCCTGGCGCTGCTCGAAATAAAAGCGTTCGATCTCGTAGGCGATGGTGCGCATGAACTGCACGGCCTCGCAGGGGTAGCTGCCGATGGCTGTCTCCTCGGACAGCATGATGCAGTCGGCCCCGTCCAGAATGGCGTTGGCTACATCCGTGGTTTCCGCACGGGTGGCCATGGGCGTCTTGACCATGGACAGCAGCATCTGGGTGGCCACGATGACGGGCATGCCGCGCTTGTTGCATTCGCGGATGATGCGTTTCTGGGTGGCGGGCAATTCGGCCAGGTTCATTTCCAGGCCCAGGTCGCCGCGGGCGACCATGACGCCGTCGGTTTCGTCCAGGATGCTGTCCAGGTTGTCGATGGCCGCGGTGGTTTCGAGCTTGGTGATGATGGGCAGGCGACGTCCGAGCTTGTCCATTTCAGCCTTGAGTACGAGCAGGTCGTCGGCGGTCTGGACGTAGCTCAGGGCCACGCAGTCCACTCCGAGCTCCATGCCGAAGGCCAGGTCCACCTTGTCCTTTTCGGTCATGGCGTCCAGCGGAGTGACCTTGCCCGGGAAGGCAATCCCCTTGCGCGGCGGCGCAATGCCCGAGTTGATGGCCCGCAGACGAACCAGGTGCTCGCTTTCGCGCTTGATGGCGGTGAAACGGAGCATACCGTCGGAAAGGGCCACGGAGTCGCCCTCCTTGATCACCTCAAGCATCTCGGGAATATCCAGGCAGATGAACGGCTCGTCGGTCTTGTCGGCCATGGCGCAGGTGCCGAGCAGCACTTCGGTGCCCTTGCTGATGTCCAGGGTTCCCTTGCCCACGTCCGAGGTGCGGACTTTGGGACCGGAAAGATCCTGCAGAATGGTCAGAGTGTATCCGGTTTCCTCTTCCAGCTTACGAATGATCTCCACCCGCTCGCGAAAAAATTCCTTGTCACCATGGGAGAAGTTGAGGCGGAAAATCTTGGCGCCGGAATGAACCAGTTGCCGGATCTGCTCTTCCGACTGGGTTGCGGGCCCGAGGGTCGTAATGATCTTGATGTGTCTGTCCATAAAAAAAAATCCTCCAAGGATGGAGATGGGCGCATGGGGGGCGCCGCACGACGTTATTGAATGAAGTCAACAATTACTCATCTCGAATCATTGACCTTTTTATCTCTCCCAAAGCTACACTACTCCGCGATACTAGGCATACCAACCTGAAAAATCAACATTATACGCAATAATTTCCCCACCTATTTTACTCTTTTGAGGTTGACAAATGGGGAAATATGGGACACGTGTGGTAAAAAGTGGGACAAAGTAGAACATTTGGGTAAAAAAGTGGAGCTACTAACCACAAAGGGGATTGAATGCGATTTCGCGGTCACGCACATAGGAGCCTCGACGGAAAAGGAAGGCTCATTCTGCCACCGGACTTCAAGGACAAAATCTTGTCCGAGGTTCCGGATGGCAAGCTTGTGCTGACCATCTGGGAAAAGCACGTCATCGGCATCACCCCCGCCCAATGGGCACGGCTGGAGGAAGAACTTGAGAAGATCAAGGCTCCCAGCCGCCAGATGCAGAACATCATCCGTATTTTCTATTCCGGCTATGAGGAAGTGAGTGTGGCCGCCAACGGTCGCATAGCCATCCCTGCCCACCTGAGAAGGAGCGGGAAGCTGGATAAGGATGTCGTGGTGATGGGCGCGGGCAGGCGCTTTGAAATCTGGCCGGCGGAAAGCTTTGATGCGCTTCTCGAGGAAGACTACGACGTTTCGGACGAACTGGCGGACAACAGCGTCAGCCTCCCGTTCTGATCATGGGAAGGCCGATGACGGATCCCGCGTCCAAACACAAAACGGTTCTTTTACAGGAAGTGGTGGAATGGCTCCGCCCCGAGCCCGGCAAGCGTTATATGGACGGCACGCTGGGCATGGGGGGACACAGTCTGGCCATTCTCGACGCGGCCATGGGCAAAGCCGAGCTCCTCGGCTTGGACCGCGACGAGATAGCTCTAGGGCTGGCGGCGCAAAGACTTGAAAAGCACAAGAGCCGCACTCATTTGTTCCACCTGCCCTTCAGCGAGTTCGAGGCCGCCTTGGACGAACTCGGCTGGGAAGGTATTGACGGCGCGGTCCTGGATCTCGGCGTTTCGTCCATGCAGTTGGACGAGGCCGACAGGGGCTTCAGCTTTATGAGCGACGGCCCGCTGGATATGCGCATGGACTCCACCGGCGAATTGAAACCCGCATCGGAGTTGGTCAAAACCTTGAACCATGGGGAGCTGGCCCGGATCATCCGGCAGTACGGCGAAGACCCCATGGCGGGCAAGATAGCGGCGGCCATCCTGAGAGAAAGGGAAAAGCAGGAAATCACGACCACGCTGCAACTGGCGAAGATCGTGGAAAACGCCTACCCGCCAAAAATGCGCAGGCAGGCACGGCTCCATCCCGCAACCCGAACCTTTCAGGGACTAAGAATAGCGGTGAACAGGGAATTGGAGGAACTTGACACATTCCTCTCCAACATTATCGGACGACTCAACCCGGGTGGCAGGGTGGCCATCATCTCATTCCACTCCCTGGAGGACAGGGCCGTGAAATGGGCGTTCAGGGAAGCGGCGAAAGCCTGCACCTGTCCGAGCCACCAAATGCATTGCACCTGCGAGGGCGTCCCCAAACTCAAAGTACTGACAAAGAAGCCTCAGCTACCCACCGAAGAGGAGATGGCGTCAAACGCCCGCTCCCGGGGCGCAAAGCTCAGGGTGGCCGAGAAACTCAAACCCGACGGAGAACAGGCATGAGTTTGATCGACCGGAATTGGTTGCCGATGTTTCTGGCTGCTCTGGGAGTGGCCCTGGGATTGGGACTGGCATCCGTCTGGTTGAACATCGAACGCATGGACCTGGCCTACGACCTCAGGAACCTCGAGAAGGAGCGCGACCGCAAGTCCGCCCTGCTCGTGAAACTCGAGGTGGAACGCGACAATCTGGCTTCTCCCCACCGGCTGCGCAAGCTGGCGGAGAAGTACGGACTCACGGTTGCGACCCCCGGCCAGATCCGAAGCGGCGATGAGGAATAGTCAATAGAGGATTTTCGTCATGACCGGCAAAACCAAACAAGGCAAAAAGGACTTCAGCAAGGCCAAGATCATTCTGGTAATGATCTTCTTTGGCCTTGCTCTTTGTGCTTTGTGGGTCAGGGCCGGCTGGGTTCAACTCCACGAAGGCGAATGGCTGGAAAAAATGGCCGCCCGCCAGAACTACGCTTCCGAATTCGAGTTCGGCGAGCGCGGACGCATCCTGGACCGCAACGGCGCCATGTTGGCCACCAGCGTTGAAGCTCAGAGCGTTTACCTGGTTCCGCACAAGGCAAAGCCTGAAGCCGGGAAGGTGGCCAAGACGCTCTCCCGCGTACTGGGCGTTTCCAACGCAAAGGTGCTCAAACGCATCCGCTCCAAAAGGAAATTCGTCTGGATCAAGCGGCAGATAACGGACAAACAAGCTTTTGCGATCAAAGAGGCGGGCCTGCCTGGCGTCCATCTCTCCACTGAATATACGAGGCTTTACCCCAATGGTCATCTGGCCGGGCAGGTCCTTGGTTTTGTGGGCATCGACGGAAAAGGGCTTGAAGGCGTCGAGCGCCGGTTCAACAAGCGCATGACCCCGGGCAAGGCCCGTTTCGTGGTCCAGCGCGACGCACGCGGCCGCCGCCTCTACCTGGATTCCCAGGGCCGCGAGGTGGACATCAACGGCAAAGACGTGCGCCTGACCATCGACGCCCACATCCAGAGCACCGCGGAACAGGCCCTGGCCGCCTCCGTGGAAAAATTTCATGGCAAGTCCGGCATCGTGTTGGTGGTCGAGGTCAAGAGCGGCGACGTCCTGGCCATGGCCAATTACCCCTTCTTCAATCCCAACATATATAAGCGGACCAAGGCTTCGGTCCGCCGCAACCGCGCGGCCACGGACGTCTACGAACCCGGCTCCAGCATCAAGCCCCTGCTTCTCGGCGCGGCTCTGGAAGAAGGCATCGTGGACCCGGACAAACTCTATTTCTGCGAAAACGGCCGCTGGCGCATCGGGCGCAAAGTCATCAAGGACACCCACCCGGAAGCATGGCAGCCCGTACGCAAGATACTGCGCTACTCCAGCAACATCGGCATGGCCAAAATCGCCATGGACCTTGGCGCAGGCAAGTATCACGAATACCTGACCAAACTTGGGTTCGGCCACAAGACCGGGCTGCACCTGCCCGGCGAACGTTCCGGCATCCTGCACCCTGCCGAGAAGTGGCGCAAACTGGACCTTGCGGCCATCAGCTTCGGCCAGGCCATCGGCGTCACGGCCCTGCAGTTGGCCCAGTCTTTCCTTTGCGTGGCCAACGACGGAGAAAAAAAAGAGCTGCGTCTCATCCTTGATCCGCTCGCCAAACCGGCCGAGGCCGAGCCCGAAAGGGTCTTCAGCAGGGAAACCACCGACACGGTGCTTGCGCTCATGGAAGAAGTGGTGCAAATGGACGGCACCGGACGGAAGGCACGAATTCAAGGAATCACCGTGGCAGGCAAAACCGGCACCGCGCAAAAGGCGGCCGTCGGCGGCTACGGGACAAAATACCTCTCCTCCTTCGTGGGCCTCGTCCCCGGAGACAAGCCCGAGTACCTCGTCATCTGCATGGTGGATGAACCCACCAAGAACGATTACGGCGGAACCGTTGCGGCTCCGGTGGTCCGCGAAGTCATGATCGACGCCCTGGCCTACAACGGCATGCTGCCCGATGCGGCAGGAGAAGCCCTGGCCGAGGAAAACACCGTTCACGACATAGACAGTACGGAACTGGCCCGGACACTGGCTCCGGCTCCGGCCCGCGAGGTCGGAACCACCGTACCCGACATAAAAGGCATGCCCATCAGGCGCGCCTTGGAACTTTTGGTGAAAAAGGGAATTATTCCGGTTCTCAAAGGCGACGGCATGACCGTCACCGGCCAACAACCCGCTCCCGGCTCTCCATGGCCGGAAGGGAAAAAGACGGAGGGAAAGAACGATGTTTTTGTTCTCTGGCTCTCCTAGCAGGAAAAAGAAAATGACTCACGGCGCAATGGATTTCAACGAGCTGGTCAAGCTGGTGCGCGCAGGCCTCATGGTCCGCACCGACTCGCGCCAGATGCAGCAAGGCGAATGCTTCGTGGCCATGCCCGGCACGGCCGTGCGAGGCATCGATTATATTCCCATGGCCCTGCAGAAAGGGGCGAAATACATCGTGGCTCCGAAAGACGCCCGCGACCTGGTGGCCCCGGTGGCCGAGGACGAGGCGGTCGTCTGCTATGTGGAGAACACGGCCAAGGCTCTGGGCGAACTGGCCCGCGCCTATTTCAAGACCGACGAACTGGACATGAAGCTGGTGGCCGTCACCGGCACCAACGGCAAGACCACCACCAGCTACATCATCGAGCACCTGCTGGCCGCAGCGGGCCGCAAGGTGGGCGTGCTGGGCACGGTCACCTACCGCTGGCCCGGCTTCTCCATCGACGCAAAGCTGACCACCCCGGATTGCTGGATGATCCACGAACTGCTGGCCAACATGGCCAAAGCCGACGTGGATGCGGCGATCATGGAGACCTCCTCCCATGCTCTGGACCAGTACCGCGTGGCCGGGCTGGATTTCGACGTGGCCGTCATCTCCAACCTGACCCAGGACCACCTGGACTACCACGGCGACATGGAGACCTACTTCAACGCCAAGGCAAAACTCTTCACGGAATACCCGCACCAGGACAAGTGCTGCGTCATCAACTTCGACGACCCGTACTGCCGCAGGCTGCTCAACAAATGCGAAAACGCCATCGGCTACGGCTTCGGCGACCCCGTCAGTTCGGACAAACACACCCTGCGCGGCCGCGTCCTTTCCTGCGATCGGCACGGTTTGAAGCTGGAATGCGGCTTCAAGGGCAAGACCTGGGAAATAGACTCCGGACTCATGGGGCAACACAACGCCATGAACCTTCTGGCGGCCCAGGCTGTGGGCCTGTGCATCGGCCTGAACTGCAAGGATATGCGCAAGCTGAATGAATTCAAAGGAGTGCCCGGCAGGCTGGAGCGCGTGGAGAACGAACAAGGCTTGCACGTGTTCGTGGACTACGCCCATACCCCGGACGCATTGATCAACGTGCAGAAAGCGCTCAGGTCCCTGGATTTCGACCGACTCATCACCGTGTTCGGCTGCGGCGGCGACCGCGACCGCACCAAGCGCCCGATCATGGGCAGGGCCGTCGCCGAATACGCGGACGTAGCCGTGCTGACCTCGGACAATCCACGCAGCGAGGACCCCGTGGCCATCATGGACGACGCCCGTCCGGGTCTCAAGGGCGCCGCCATGGTCATGGAAGATCCGGACCGCCAGGAAGCCATCACCATGGCCGTACGCGAAATGACCCCCAACGATGTCCTGCTCATAGCAGGCAAGGGCCACGAGGACTACCAGGTGCTCAAGGACGTCACCCTGCACTTCTCCGACGCGGAGGCGGTGCAGCAGGCCATTGCAACCATCAAGGGAGAACAGGACAAGTGATTTTGACCCTGGCCGACATACAACGCTGCCTTTCGGGCATGGCCGATGACGGAATGGAAGGTATTGCCATTCACGCAGTGCGCACGGACAGCCGTGCCGTTACTGACGGCGATCTCTACTTCTGCATTGAAGGCGAACGCTTTGACGGGCATGAATTCGCACTCCAGGCGGTCAGGGCCGGGGCCGCGGCTATCGTTGCCTCCAAGATACCGGAACAGGAGGTGACCGAGGCCGGAGTGCCGGTGTTCATGGTCCGCGACACGGTCGAGGCTCTGGGACAACTGGCCGCCTGCTACCGCTCAAAATGCAAGGCCAAACTCATCGCGGTCACGGGTACGGCAGGCAAGACCACGGTCAAGGAGCTTCTGGGCGAAGTGTGTTCCGCCCGCTACTCCGTGGCCAAGAACTACCGGAATTTCAACAACCAGATAGGGCTGCCCATCTCCATGCTCCAAGCCAGCGAAAAGCAGGACCTGTGGATCATGGAATGCGGCATCAGCCTGGCCGGAGACATGGCCGAACTGGGGCCCATCGCCTGCCCGGACGTAGCCGTGATCACCAACATCGGTCCCGGACACCTGCAAGGGCTGGGAGATATCGAGGGCGTGGCCAAGGCCAAGGCTTCCCTGCTGCGTTATCTGCAGCCCGGGGGCGTGGGCGTGGTCAGCATGGACTACCCGCAGCTCTGGAAGGCGGCCACCGAGATATGCCCCGAACCCGTGGGCTTCTCCACCATGAACGAGCAGGCTCCCTTTTTCTGCCTGTTCCTGGGCGCGGACCAGTTCGGATCGGGCCGGTTCCTGCTGCGTACGCCGAAGGGCGAAGTGGAGTTCGATGCCCCGTTCTGCGGCGAACACTTCGCCGAAAACCTGGCCGCCGTGGCAGCAGCCGCCCACACCGTGGGCCTCGGCCCGCAACACGTGGTGGACGGCGCCTCCCGCTTCAACGCCGACAACCAGCGTTTCTGCCCTCGCCCGGTGGGAAACATCACGCTCATCGACGACACGTACAACGCCAATCCCCTATCCATGAAGCGCTCCATCGAGACCGCCAAATGCATTGCCGAAGACCGCTCGCTCATCCTGCTTCTGGGCGACATGCTCGAACTGGGCAACGAGGCGGCCCTGAGGCACAGGGAACTGGGCGAGGTGCTGGCCCTGGTCAAGCCGGACGCCGTGTACTGGAAGGGCGGGCACATCGAAGACGTACGCAGCGCCTATCAAAACGTCCTGCCTCTGAACGACCCGAAATCTTTCGCCAAAGACTGGCTGGAAATGAAGATCCACGACGCCGTGGTGCTCTTCAAGGGCTCCAGGTCCATGAAGATGGAAGAATACGCCAAGGCGCTCAAGGAAACCCTTGAAGGAGATGCATCGTGATCTATCAACTGCTCTACCCTTTGAGCGCTGATATCAGCGTCTTCAACGTGTTCCGGTACATCACGTTCCGGTCCATCTGGGCGCTGCTCACGGCACTGATCATCACCATCCTCTTCGGACCGGCCATGATCCGCTGGCTCAAGAAATTGAAATTCGGTCAGTATATCCGCGAGGACGGTCCGGCCCACCAGCAGAAACAGGGCACCCCGACCATGGGCGGCCTCATGATCCTGGTCAGCGTGCTCATCAGCTGCCTGCTTTGGGGCGACCTGACCAATCACTATGTGCTGCTGACCATGTTCGTGTTCGCGGGCTTCGGCGCTGTCGGTTTTGCAGACGACTACATCAAGGTAGTCAAAAAACAGAACCTGGGACTTTCCTCCAAGGCCAAGTTCGCGGGACAGATGCTGGTGGCCTCGGCGGCCATCGCCGTGCTCATTCAGGAACCCAACTACTCCACCATGCTCTCGGTGCCGTTCTTCAAGAACGTCCTCCCGAACCTGGGCTGGTTCTACCTGCCCTTTGCGCTCCTGGTCCTCGTGGGTTCCAGCAACGCAGTGAATCTCACCGACGGCTTGGACGGCCTGGCCATCGGCCCCATGGTGGTGGCCATGGCCTGCTTTGCCATCTTCACATACGCATCGGGCCACATCGGCATAGCCGAATACCTGGCCATCCAACACCTGCCGGGCATCGGTGAAGTCACGGTCTTCTGCGGTGCCATGGTGGGCGCCGGCCTCGGGTTCCTGTGGTTCAACGCATACCCGGCACAGGTATTCATGGGCGACACGGGCAGCCTGGCCCTGGGCGGCGCACTCGGCTTCGTGGCCGTGCTGGCCAAGCAGGAGCTGCTGCTGGTCATCGTGGGCGGCGTGTTCGTGTTCGAAACCCTCTCGGTCATCCTGCAGGTGGGCTACTTCAAGATGACCGGCGGCAAGCGCATTTTCCGCATGGCCCCGCTGCACCATCATTTTGAACTCAAGGGGATTCCGGAATCCAAAATCATCATCCGGTTCTGGATTCTTTCCATTCTCATGGCGCTCATGGCGCTTTCAACCCTGAAGTTGAGATAGGCAGACATCATAATGATAACGCAATCGGCCAGGAAACTCGCACAAAAACACCATCTGGAAGGTGGCCGCGCCATAGTCGTGGGCGCCGGAAAGTCCGGTGTCGCCGCGGCGCGTCTGCTGCACGCCCTCGGCGCCAAGGTCCGCATGGTGGACGCCAACGAAGCCCTGGCCCCGCAGGTAACGGCTGAAGTGGAGCGCTATGCCGAGCTTCAAACCGGCCCACACAGCAGTGAACAGTTCACGGACGCCGACATCATCGTCCTGTCTCCGGGCGTTCCGGCCAAGAAACTGACCCCGTATTTCAAAGGCGTCCCGGGCCGCAAGATAGTCGCCGAGCTGGAATTCGCTTCCTGGTTCATCGACGCCCCGATCATCGCCATTACCGGATCCAACGGCAAAACCACGACCACGACCCTCATCGGTGAGCTGCTGGAAAAATCCGACAGGCACGTCTTCGTGGGCGGCAACATCGGCACGCCGCTCTGCGAATATCTGATGGACATGGAACAGGCCGACGTCATCGTGCTCGAGGTCTCCAGCTTCCAACTCCAGAACTGCCGTCAGTTCAAGCCCGACGTGGCCGTGTTCCTGAACATCGCCCCCAACCACCTCGACTACCACGAGGACATGGAGGAATATCTGGAGGCCAAGCTCCGCCTCTTCGCCCGGCAGACTCCGGACGACCTGGCTGTCGTGCATGAAAGCCTCAAGCCGGTCATCGGCGGACGTCCATTCACCGAAGCCGAAGTGGTCTGGTACTCCTCGGCCAAGCGTTTCGACGCCCCGCACCTGCCGGGCGAACACAACCGCGCCAACGTGCAGGCCGCATGGCGGGCCGTGCAGCGCTTCGGGGTCAAGCCGCAACAGGCCGAGAGGATCATCAGCGAATTCAGGCCGCTGGAAAACAGGCTGGAAAACATCGGCCAGGCCGACGGCGTGACCTTCGTCAACGACAGCAAGGCCACCACTCTGGAGGCCGTGGCTGCCGCAGTAAAGAGCTTCGGCAGCAGTCCGGTGCGCCTGCTCATGGGCGGCAAGTTCAAGGGCGGCGATGTGGCCGAGCTGGCCCGTCGCATGGAAGGGCACGTGGCTCAGGTAGGCCTGTACGGCGGCAGCCGCGATATCTTCGAAGGCCCGCTCAAGAAATATTTCCCGGTGTCCTGGGACGAAAGCATGGAAGCGGCCGCGAAAAGACTGTTCGCACACAGTCACGCCGGCGACGTGATCCTGCTTTCTCCCGGCACTTCAAGCTTTGACCAATACCCCAACTACAAGGAACGCGGGGACGATTTCAAACGCATTTTCGGAGAACTGAAGTAATGAACCGCAACACTCGGCATAAACCCAAGCTGCAGACAGCGCAGGCAGCCGCACGGGCCATAGACCGCATGGACCATTGGCTCCTGCTGGCCACACTGCTGCTGGCCTGTTTCGGGCTGATCATGGTGCTCTCGTCCAGCGGCATCATGGCCGAGCGGTTTTACAGCGACAAATACCACTTCTTCAAAAAGCAGTGCGTGTTCGCCGGAGTCGGCCTGCTGGCCATGTACGTGTGCTCGCGCATTCCGCGCCGCTACATCTACGGCATGACCTATCTCTGGTTGTTCATCGTCCTGGTGCTGTTGGCTCTCTGCAGCCTGACCCCCCTGGGCGTACGCGTAGGCGGGGCGACCCGGTGGATCTCCTTCGGCCTGTTCAACGTACAGCCGCTGGAACTGGCCAAACCCGCACTGGTCGTCTACTTGGCCTACTTTTTCGCCAAGCAGCAGGACAACGTGAAGCACTTCTCCATCGGATTCCTGCCGCCGTTCCTGGTAACCGGGCTTTTCTGCGGCCTGCTCATGCTCCAGCCCGACTTCGGCGGGTCCGTATTCCTGGCGGCCATTCTCTTCTTCATGTGTGCAATCGGCGGCACAAGATTGTCCTACCTGTTCACCGCAGGCATCTTCGGCGGCGGCCTCGGCTGGCAGCTCATAGCTTCCTCGCCCTACCGCTTCAAACGCTGGACCGCGTTCCTGGACCCCTTTGCCAGTGCCCAGCAGGAGGGCTACCAACTGGTGCAGTCCCTGTACGCCTTCGGCTCAGGCAAAATATTCGGTACGGGCCTGGGCGCGGGCAAGCAGAAGCTCTTTTTCCTGCCGGAAGCGCACAACGACTTCATCATGGCCGTGGTGGGCGAGGAGCTTGGTTTTGTGGGCATGAGTCTCTTCTTCTGCCTCATCGCCTTCTTCCTCCTGCGAGCCTTCCAGGTGGCGCTCAAACAGGAAGACCTGCAGGACCGGTTCACGGCCTTTGGCATGACATTGGTCCTGGCTCTGGGTTTCGTGCTCAACCTGGCCGTGGTTCTGGGCACGGTTCCTCCAAAAGGCGTGGCCATGCCCTTCATGAGTTACGGCGGCTCCAACCTGCTGGCTTCATTCATCTGCGCAGGAATGCTGCTGAATATTTCAAGGGGAGGCGGCCGATGAAGCTCGACCGCGTCGTGCTCACCACCGGCGGCACCGCCGGGCACATCTTCCCGGCATTGGCCGTGGCCGATGAACTGCGCTCCCGCAATCCGGAATGCGCCATCCTCTTCCTGGGCGGCGACGGCCCGGAAGGCGAACTGGCGCAAAAGCACGACATCGAATTCCGCGAACTGCCCGCCAAGGGCATCATGGGCAAGGGAATCGGCGCAAAGCTCCAAGGCGTGATGCAGGTTCTCAGGGGCGTCATGTGCGCCCGCAGAGAGTTGAAGAAATTCAAGCCCCAGGTGGTGGCGGGCTTCGGCGGATATGCCGGGTTCAGTCCGGTACTGGCCGCAGCCATGAAAAACATCCCCTGCGCCGTGCACGAACAGAACTCGGTGCCGGGCGTGACCAACAGAATGCTGGGCCGGTGGGTGGACCGCGTGTTCCTGTCCTTCGAGGACACCACGGAGGCGTTCCCGGCCATCAAAACGCAGCGTACCGGCAACCCGGTGCGCAAGGAAATTTTCGCTGCGCGCAAACACAACGGGACTGGCAGAAACCTGCTCGTTTTCGGCGGCAGCCAGGGGGCCCAGGCCATCAATGACGCGGTCATCGACATGCTGCCGCAGCTGGACGACATGGGCGTAACTCTGAAACACCAGGCTGGCTCCGCGGACAAGGACCGCGTGCGCCAAGCCTATTCGAAAGCCGGGGCCGACCCGGCGCAGGTAAAAGGATTCATGGAAGACATGGAAGCGGCATACGCCTGGGCGGATCTCGCCATCTGCCGAAGCGGCGCGTCCACGGTCTTTGAAATAGCGGCGGCAGGGGTCCCGGCCATTTTCGTGCCCTTCCCCTTCGCCACCCACGATCATCAGACAATGAACGCCAGGGCCATGGAGCAGGCAGGCGCGGCAAAACTCCTCCATCAGAGAGAAATCGCCGGGCTGGCCGACATGGTGCGGGAACTGCTCGGTTCCCCGCAGACGCTCCGGGCCATGGCTGAAAAAGCGGCCGAAAACGCTGCCCCCCAAGCGGCGGCAGCCATTGCTGACGGGCTGGAACAGCTCGCGCAAAAGGCCGCATAAGGAAGGTTTTCGATATGACGGCAGCACAAGGACCCAGCCTGCTTCTCAGAGGCGAATCCTGCCCGGCGTTGCGGGCCCGTGTGAACAACATCCACATGGTCGGCATTGGCGGTTCCGGAATGAACGGTATTGCCGAGGTGCTCATCAACATGGGCTTCAACGTGACCGGCTCGGACCTGTCCGCAGGAGCGGCCGTGCGCAGGCTCCAGAAGCTCGGCGCCACCGTGTACATCGGACATGGCGAAGACAACGTGCGCGATGCCGACGTGCTGGTGAAATCCACGGCCATTCCGGACAAGAATCCGGAACTGAAAAAAGCCCGGGAGCTCGGCATTCCCATCATCCCCCGCGCGGAAATGCTGGCCGAACTCATGCGCCTGCGCACCGGCATCGCCGTGGCCGGAACCCACGGCAAGACCACCACGACCTCTCTGCTGGCCACCATCTTCACCGAGGCGGGCTACGACCCCACTGTCATCATCGGCGGCCGCCTGAACACCTTCGGCGCCAACGCGCGCCTGGGCGAAGGCGACTATCTCATCGCCGAGGCGGACGAATCCGATGGTTCGTTCCTGTGCCTGGCCCCGATCATCACCGTGGTCACCAACGTGGACCAGGACCATATGGATTTCTACTCAGGGCAAGAACAGATCGATGAGTCCTTCGTCAGCTTCATGAACAAGATCCCGTTCTACGGGATGAATGTGGTCTGCGGCGACGACGAAGGCGTGCAACGATTGCTGCCCGGCATCAAACGTCCCTGCCTGACGTATGGTATCGGCGCGCACAACCGGCTGCGCGGCGAGATCATCAGCAGCCACCTGCGCAGCATATTCAAAGTCTATCTGGACGGGGAACTCTGGGGAGAGGCCACCGTGGCCCACCCCGGCCTGCACAACGTGCTCAACTCCCTGGGCGCCATCGGCGTGGCCCTGGAAGCGGGCCTGGACAAGGAAGCCATCCTGCGCGGCCTGTCCAACTTCGGCGGCGTCGGCCGTCGCTTTGAACGCAAGGGCGAACGCAAGGGCGTGCTGGTGGTGGACGATTACGGGCACCACCCGGCCGAGATCGACGCCACCCTCAAGACGGCCAAGGCCTGTTATCCGGACCGCCGCCTCGTGGTGGCCTTCCAGCCGCATCGCTTCACCCGCACCCAGGCCCTGTTCGGCGACTTCTGCAAGGTATTCAACGGCGTTGACAAACTGCTGCTCACCGAAATCTACCCGGCCTCGGAGGCGCCGATACCGGGGGTCAACGGCCTGTCCCTGGCCCAGGGCATCAAGCAGGTCAGCGGCACGACAGTGGACTTCTTCGAAAATTTCGACGCCATGGAAGAAAACCTGGAGGATATCCTCCAGCCCGGAGACTTGTTCATCACTCTGGGAGCAGGCTCCATCTGGAAGGTGGGCGAACATTACCTGAACGCGGAAACCGAGCAGGAAACCGCCATCGTCAGCGAATAAGGATTGAGACATGGCCCTTGAATACAGACAGAAACCAAGCCTCAGCAAACTGACCACCCTCGAACTCGGCGGCACCGCCGAGGTGGAGATCGTCATCCGCCAGGAAAACGACCTCGACGAGCTGGCCGAGTTCATTCTGTCTGAAAAACTCCGCCCCATGGTCATTGGCTGGGGCAGCAACCTGCTCTGCTCGGACGGGCACCACGACCTGGCGCTCATCAGCGTGGAGTCGCCCTCCGCGCCGGACCGTGTGGAGCAGCAGGGCGACACGCTCGTGTTCCGCGCCGGGGCGGGCATGCGTCTGCCCGGCGTGCTGGGCTGGGCCCAGAAGGCGGGCCTCACGGGCATGGAAAACCTGGCAGGCATCCCCGGTTCCGTGGGCGGAGCCATCGCCATGAACGCGGGCTCCTACGGCGCCGAGATCAAAGACATGGTCAGACGGGTTCGCCTGTGGACTCCGTCCCAAGGCCTGTTCTGGAAGGACGTAAACGAATGCGGCTGGGGCTACCGGCATTTCGATCCGAAAATCGGATTCCCCAAATGCATCGTCTGGGAAGTGGAGATGGCGCTCAAGGAGTCCACCCCCAAGGCCGTAAGAAAAAACATGCAGGACGTTTACGACAGAAAGAAAGTCACGCAACCCGTCACAGCCAAGAGCGCGGGATGCATATTCAAGAACCCGGAAGGCGAAAGCGCGGGTAAGCTCCTGGACCAGGCCGGTTTCCGGGGCAGAGGACTGGGCAAGGTAGCCTTTTCCGAGATGCACGCCAATTTCCTGGTCAACCTGGGCGGGGGCGTCAGTGCGGACGCCCTGGAACTGATCAAACAAGCCCGGCAGTCGGTAAAGGAAAATTTCGGCATCAACCTTGAGACGGAGGTCATCTTCATATGAGCACCCTGGCCGTCAACAAGGGCAGCAAACTCAAGCTGGGCGCAAACAAACGCAAGAACAACCGTTTCCGGAAGCCGCTCAAGCCCACGCGCCCCGCCCATGGCGAAAGCATCATGGGCTTCATCACCCGCGTGTTCATGATCATGATCGGCATGGGTATGCTGATGGCTCTGGGAATCGCCCTGCTTTATGGCTACCGCTGGGTCACGGCGCATCCCTACCTGGCGCTCAAGGACATCACCGTTGCCGGCAACAACAAGCTGAGCAACGGCGACGTGCTGAAACTGGCCGCCGTCAAGCTGGGACAGAACAGCCTGGACCTGAATCTGACCGAAGTGGAAAACAACATTTCCGCCAACCCCTGGATCAAAACCGCGGCTATCCGCCGCGAACTGCCCGGCAGGTTGGTGATCACCATCCACGAACGGGTGCCGGAATTCTGGATACGCCAGGGGACCGCCCTGTATTTCGCTGACAGGGACGGCAAGGTCATCGCGCCCATGCACCCGGGCGAAACCGCCTCCCTGCCCGTGTTGGAAATCGGCGACGGCATGTTTACGGGCGACACCGAACTGCCTGCACTCCTGAAAATGATCCGTGGTCATGAGACCCCGTTCACCATGGACCAGGTAGCCTGGATCAAGGTGCTGGGTTCCCGGCAGGTGGAGATATATCTCGACGGGCAAAAGCTCGCCCTGCGCATGGACCTGAACGGATGGCGGAAACAGTTCAAGAGAATCAAGACCGTGTGGCGCGATCTGGCGCGGCGCGGCGAATTTGCCGACGCGGCCATGATAGCGGCCACCGGCGACAAGGTATGGGTAACACGTCGCGTCCAGGGAAGCGCGGCGTAACACAATAATGTGGCAGCTGTTAAAAAGCGTACGCTTTTCAACAGACTGCACAGATGACAGGGAAGTAAGGAGAAAATTTCATGGCCAAGAACGACCTCATCGTCGGCCTCGACGTCGGAACCACCAAAATCTGCGTGGTTGTCGGCGAAGTCACGGATGAAGGCGGTGTCGACATCATCGGTATCGGCACCAGCCCTTCCACAGGCCTTCGCCGCGGCGTGGTGGTCAACATCGAAAAAACGGTCCAGTGCGTGAAGAAAGCGCTGGAGGACGCCGAACTCATGGCGGGCTGCGACATCCGCAGCGTCTATGCGGGCATCGCGGGCAGTCACATCCAGGGCTTCAACAGTCACGGGGTCATCGCCGTCAAGGGCGGCGAGGTGACCCAGCGCGACGTGGAACGGGTCATCGAGGCCGCCAAGGCCATTGCCATCCCCATGGACCGCGAAGTGCTGCACACCCTGCCCCAGGAGTTCATCGTCGACGACCAACGCGGCATCGTGGACCCGTTGGGCATGGCGGGCGTGCGTCTGGAAGTGAAGGTGCACATCGTCACCGGCGCAGTCACGTCCGCCCAGAACATCATCCGGTCCTGCAACCGCTCCGGCCTGGATGTGGCCAACATCGTTCTGGAGTCTCTGGCCTCCAGCAAAGCCGTCCTTTCCCCGGAAGAGCGGGAAATCGGCGTGGCCCTGGTGGACATCGGCGGCGGTACGACCGACCTGGCCATCTTCTCCAAGGGCAGCATCAAGCACACGTCCGTGCTCGCCCTGGGCGGCCATAACCTGACCAACGACATCGCCTACGGCCTGCGCACTCCCATGGTCTCGGCGGAACAGATCAAGATCGACCACGGCTGCGCCATGTCCGACCTGATCACCACCGACGAAATCATCGAAGTGCCCAGCGTGGGCGGACGCGAATCGCGCACCATGTCCAAGCGCGTTCTGGCCGAAATCTGCGAGCCCCGTTGCGAGGAAATCCTGGCCCTGGTGGACCAGGAACTGATCAAGTCCGGCTTCAAGAACATGATCGCCGCAGGTGTCGTGCTCACTGGCGGGACCTGCCTCATCGACGGAATTCAGGAACTCGCGGAACAGGTTTTCGACCTCCCCGTACGCATCGGCTCCCCCGGAAGCGTGGGTGGGCTGAGAGCCGAGGTCAACAGTCCCATGTATGCAACGGCCACCGGCCTGCTTCTGCACGGCGCAGAAGAGGAAGGCGGCTCCGGCGCGACACGCCAAAAAGCGTTCCGCGTCCGGGACGATTCACCTTTTGACCGCATTCTGGGCAGGATGCGGAAATGGTTTACAGACATAGCCTAAACCTTGACAGGGAACAGGAGGAAGGAATGGAATTCTTCGAAATCGAACACGACACCAGCGCAAAGATCAAAGTGGTCGGCTGCGGTGGCGGCGGAGGCAACGCGGTCAACAACATGATCATGTCGTCCATGAAGGGCGTGCAGTTCATTGTCGCCAACACCGATGCACAGGACATCCACAAGTCGCTTGCCGACAACAAAATCCAGATCGGCGAACAGCTGACCAAGGGTCTTGGCGCAGGCGCCAACCCGGAAGTGGGCGCAAACGCCGCTCTGGAATCCGAAGCGGTCATCCGCGAAGCCCTTGAAGGCGCGGACATGGTCTTCATCACTGCAGGCATGGGCGGCGGCACCGGCACCGGTTCCGCTCCGGTGGTGGCCCGCATCGCCAAAGAAATGGGCGCGCTCACCGTGGGCGTCGTCACCAAGCCCTTCTACTTCGAAGGCAAACGCCGTCTGCAGCAGGCGGACCAGGGCATCCAGGGGCTGAGCGAAGCGGTGGACTCCATCATCACCATCCCCAACGACCGTCTGCTCCAGTTGGCCGCCAAAAAGGCGTCCTTCGCGGACATGCTCAAGAAGGCCGACGAGGTCCTCTACTACGCGGTCAAGGGCATCGCCGACCTGATCACCGTGCACGGCCTCATCAACCTCGACTTCGCAGACGTGAAGGCGGTCATGGGTTCCTCGGGCATGGCGCTCATGGGCACCGGCATCGCCTCCGGCGAAGCACGCGCCAAGGAAGCGGCCATGAAGGCAATCACCAGCCCGCTCCTGGAAGACGTGTCCATCGAGGGCGCCAAGGGCGTACTCATCAACATCACCTGCGGCCCGGACATGCTCATCGACGAGGTCTCTGAAGCCGCCGACATCATCTACAAGGAAGCTCACGACGAAGCCGAAATTTTCTTCGGAACCGTCTTCGATCCCGATGCGGGCGACGAAATGCGCATCACGGTCATCGCCACCGGCATCCAGCACGCCATGGAAGAGCCGGAGCCGGCCCTTTCCCGCGCCGAGCAGCAAAAGCTCATGCTGCTGGGGCCCCGGGGCGTGAAGCGCAACAAATCGTCCGAGGGCGAAGCCAAGCCCATGCGCGAAGGTCAGCGTCGGGCCATCGAAGGCAACATGAACATCCCCGCCTACCTGCGCAAACAGGGCGGCCTGACCAACATCGATCAGGAGCCCTCGGCGGAGCCCCAGAAGTCCGGCCGCGCCGTGGCCGGTCCGGGCGAGGAAGAGTTCATCTTCGAAGAGGATAATTTCGACGTTCCCGCGTTCATCCGCAAAAACTGCGACTAGAACCGGAAACGTGAAAACTGTCATGCACGCTTCAGCGCGCACGGTTGAGGAGCCATAGCTGACGTGACACGCCCGCTGTATTACGGCCGGAAGGAGCCCGAGGTTCCTGATCCCGGCGGCCGTCTGCCCACGGCCCTGGTGATTCCCGGCGGCGAGGGCATGGCAGTATCCACACTGGGCTGGCAGGCGGTTTACCGCCATCTTGCACAGGCACCGCAACTCGCTGTAGAGCGGGTCTTCCCGGACAAACTAGGACGGGGAGACGGCGGCGGCCCCCCTGTGACGAGGGAAAGCCACAGCCCCTTATCCTCATTCCCTGTCATCGCCCTGAGCGTCACTTACGAAGAGGACTACCTCCTCCTCGTAAGGGCGCTCGGGGCAGCGGGTATCCCCCCGCTGGCGGCGGACCGCGAAGGGTTCCCCCTGATCATGGCGGGAGGCCCTCCAGCATTCCTGAATCCTGCGCCCATCGCTCCCTTCGTGGATCTTTTCTGGGTGGGGGAAGCCGACGACACGTTCCTGCCTCTGTTCCTGGAACTCAAGGAGCACATCTACGCGGGCGGAACCAAGGAAGAATTTCTCGACAAGGTCAAGGACCGGCCCGGCATCTGGGCGCCCGGCAGAACCTTCGGCCCCGTTAAACGCATCACCACGAGCCGGGACAAGATTCTGCACGACCCGGCCTTTTCCTGCTTCATTTCCAGCAAGGCCACTTTCAAGGACACGTTGCTCATCGAGGTCAACCGGGGCTGTCCCTACGGTTGCCGGTTCTGCGCGGCCGGGTATATCTACCGTCCGCCCCGTCACGTGAAAATGAAAAAAATGAAGGAGCTCGTGGAATACACCCAGCCCATGAAGGTGGGGCTGGTGGGCACGGCCCTCACGGACTGGCCCGATCTGTTGCCGTTCCTCACCTGGCTCAACGAACGCAAGACAAAATTTTCCCTGTCGTCCATGCGCGCAGACGGCATCACCGAGGAGCTGCTCGTCTTTTTGCGCAAGTGCGGCATCCGCACCATCACCCTGGCCTTGGAAGGGGCGAGCCAACGCATCCGGGACATGGCCAGCAAAAAGTTGGACCCTGAGGACTTTCTCAATGCCGTACGCCTGTGCGCCAGGTACGGCGTGAACCACCTCAAACTCTATCTCATTGCGGGCTGGCCCGGTGAGACCGACGAGGATTATGAAGAATTGCAGGAATTTTTGGACGAGATCGTCCACATCCGATCCGAAGAGCCCGGCGGAAAGAAAAAAAGTTTCATGCGTATCACCATCGGCGTGAGCACCTTGGTGCCCAAGCCGTTCACCCCGTTCCAGTGGGCTCCCATGGCCGGTGAGGAAGAACAGACCCGCCGCCTCAAGGACATGGCCAAGATGGTCAAGAAATACAAGGGAGTGAGCCTGCATCACGACTCGGCCTGGCAGGCGCGGCTTCAGGGCCTGCTGGCGCGCGGCGACGAAAAGGTGGCCGACTTCATCCAACTGGCCGCCGAGGAAGGCGGCTGGAAAAAGGCGTTCAGGAAATGGAACGGCGACCCTGGGCAGTACATCGACCGGGAGCGCGGCGAGGACGAGGTTTTTCCCTGGGAGGTCATCGACATCGGTGTGAAGCGGGAATATCTCTATCGCGAATGGCAACGCGCCAAGGCTTCCAAGGTATCTCCCGGTTGTTCGGACAGGGAATGTCCGGACTGCAAGCGGTGCGGCATGGAAAATTTCTAAGCCGCCTCGCCGGACACCGCTTCCATATCCCACAAATAAACGCCTCCCGGTCAACGGATCGGGAGGCGCTGTCGTTTTGTCCGCTCTGCCGGATTTCCCCTCTTTGTCGGTCCGCTCTGCATTATCATACCTCCAGAGCTTCATACGCATTATCGTATATCGAATTTCAAGAAGCGGAGGTGCAGCATGAAAAGAATCGTAATCTGCTGCGACGGGACGTGGAATTCCCCGGACAAGACGGCAGACGGCGTGAACGTGACCACCAACGTGGTCAAACTGGCCGAGGCAGTCAAGAAAACCGGCAGGGACAAAATCAGCCAGATCCTGTTCTACGACCCGGGCGTTGGGTCCGGTGGAAACTGGGTGAAACGCTGCTTTGACGGAGCCACGGGAACAGGCATTTCCCAAAACATCCTGGAAGCATACGCCTACCTTGTCAGAAAATACAAACCGGGCGACGAGCTGTTCCTCTTCGGCTTCAGTCGGGGGGCGTATACGGTGCGCAGCCTGGCCGGGCTGATTCGCAACAGCGGCCTGCTCCGCGCGGATGCGGCCCACATGGTGAACAAGGCGTACGCCCTCTATCGGTCCGGCAGCAAATCCTCCCACCCCAAGGCCAAGGAAGCGACCCTTTTCAGGCGCACCTACGCGGTTGCGGACATCATCCCCATCAAGTTCATCGGCGTCTGGGAGACGGTCGGTTCGCTGGGCAACCCCCTCCTGTTCGACAGCTACCTGAGCCGTCGCAACCGCTTCCACGATACGGACCTGAGCTCCACCATCCAGAACGCTTATCAGGCCCTGGCCATTGATGAAAAACGCAAACATTTCGAAGCTGCCCTGTGGCACAGGAAGGCGGATGTCCGGGAGCAGGTCCTGGAGCAGGTCTGGTTCAAAGGAGTGCACTCCAACGTGGGCGGAGGGTATTCGCGGACCGGCCTCTCGGACATAGCCCTGGAATGGCTGGCGGCAAAGGCGGTCAAACACGGCCTGGATCTCAAAGCAATGGAACTGGCCCCCGTTCCGGCGGAGGAACGCGAAGAGTCGTGGAAAGGAGCATATAAGATATTGAAACCATTCCACCGCCCCATCGGCCAAACATACCCCCAGGGACCGACAGACGAAGCCATCCACCAGACCGTGGCCGACCTGTACAAAAACGGCTACCGCCCACGGAATCTTGTCGAGTATATGGAAGCCGGAAAACCCTTAATCGTAAAATAGGCGAAAAGGACTCCCGATGAACGACATGAGCTTCGCACAAAAAAGGGAGCCGCCCGGCTCCCATCTTTTTATTTCTCCCCGTTGCCCGACCGGGCAATCTCTAGACCTTTCACCCGCCCCCGCCGACGCCGGATGGCATGAGCGGCATCCTCCAGTCTCCGGATTCGGCCGTTCCCGTCTTGGCCTTGCAGGCGGACATGAGCTTCTCGGTCTTGGGCGAACCACATTTGGGACACTTCGGGCATTCATCGCGGTTGAAGACCAGCTCTTCAAATTCAAAGCCGCACTCGCGGCACTTGTATTCATAAATAGGCATAATCGCTCCCCCCCGAAATGGATGGACTCCATATGAAAAGGATGATCATTGCACCGTGATAGTCAAGCGCAGCCTCATTGCACAAAAACAGGCCCTATTGTGCAAAGCATTGCGCAGAAAACTGCACAAAACGTTTAAGCACATATGCACATATCAGAACAACATTTTGTTTTAATTAGTTTTTATTTTTTGGCACGGCTAATGCTTTACACCAAACCAGTAAGACACAATTTATGGAACTCTCCTTGAAAGAGTCTCCACCCCATGGAGGGAAAGACCATGACCAGGAAAAATATCCTTATCACGTCGCTGAGCATCATTGCTCTGTTGGCAATGGCTTCCCTGTCCTTTGCAGGCCAGGGTCACGGTCGGGGATACGGTCACGGCTACATGAGCGGCAAGGGCTGCGGATACGGAGTCATGTCCTACTACAGCGACCTGACCCCGGAAAAACAGGCCGCCGTGGATAAAATCGTTGAAAAACACAGCGCCAAGCAGCTGGAACTGCGGGACAAGATGTGGGCCAAGCATGCCACGCTGGAGGCCATGATCAACGCAGGGAACGCTGATGAAGCCAAGATCAGCAAGCTGATCAGCGAAATGAGCGCTCTGCGCGACCAGATGTGGGAAAACCGCAACGCCTTGCGCACGGAGCTTGAAAAGGAAACCGGCATCGTCATGCACAACCGCTCCTTAGGACGCGGCGGATATGGTCCTGGTACCTGTTATGACTCGGATGGACAGGGACGTGGCCGCGGCATGAACCGCTGGTAACCAATAAAAGATTTCGTTAACCCGGAAAGCAGGAATGATTCGGGGCGGTCGGGATTGGCTCGATCGTCCCGTTTCTCCGTAGAAACAACCTGCCGCCATTTCCAAATTTCAAGGCACGATGGTATCGGAAAGAAACACTTTCCAACAGGAGTGAAGTTGAAGTCATGATCAGAAAAATCACCTCGCTGACGAGTTTCCTGTCCTTCGCCATCACCCTGATCACCAGCGTGGTCTTGTACATCACCCCCCACGGCAGGGTGGCCTACTGGTCGGACTGGACCTTCTGGGGCCTGTCCAAGACCCAATGGTCGGACATTCACATCACAGTGGGACTGCTCTTCCTCATCGCCTCGCTTTTCCACATCTGGCTCAACTGGAATCCCATACTGGCCTACATGAAAAACAAGGCCAGAGAGCTGGTGGTCTTCACCAAGCCCATGATCGTCAGCGTCGTGCTGACCCTCTTCGTCCTGGCCGGGACCCTTTTCCACCTGCCGCCCATGCAGCAGGTGCTCGACTTCTCCGAACACATCAAGGAAGGCCATATCGCCACTTACGGCAATCCACCCTACGGACATGCCGAACTGAGCAAGCTCACAACATTCTGCGCCCACATGGGGTTCGCCCCGGATAAGGCCGTGCAGGCCCTGCGCGCCGCGGGATACACCAACGCACTCTCTCCCGACACCCGGTTGGTGGATCTGGCCCATGCCAACGGAGTGACTCCGCAGCAACTCTACGTCGCCATGCGCGACGCCCTGGCTGCGGCCGATCCCTTTGCCGCTCTTCCAGCTACGCCGCCGGAAGGGCTCGGCAGAACCAAGCTGGCGGACGTCTGCAAGAATTTCGGCCTCCCCTTGCGCAAAACATTGCACAAGCTCGATGCTGGTGGCATGAAGGCGACTGCCGACATGACATTGAAGGAAATCGCGGCCCGGAACGGAATTCCGCCCCGCGACGTTTACCAGCAGCTCAGAAAAACGGATTAGTCGATGGAGATACATTCCCGGAAAGACAACGAACAGGGCCCGATGGTCGCCCTTGTCCTGGCTCTCATCGTGCTCGGCGTGGGAAGCCTTTTCCTGACCTGGAAAAGCATCGCCCGCCAGCGCGCCCTGGTGGAGAACAACCTGTTCCTTTCCGGCGGGTCCATTGTTCGGGGCGTGGAATCCAACCTCATGCGCATCGTACGCAGTATGGCCGGAAACCGCGCGGTGCTTCCCATGTTTCCCACCCTGGCCCGCGACCTTTTCGAGGAATTGGCCCAATCCGACGACTTTCTGTTCATTGCCATCTACGACGAAAAAGGCGGGGTGCTGGTCACCTCCGAAAAAGAAGGCAAGACCCCCAAGATAGATTTCAGCAACACGCACGAAACCGTGCTCAACTCGGGCCAGACCTGGCATTTCATGAGCACGATAGAGAAACGTGAAATCCTGGTTTCCGGCCTGCGCCTGCGCCCGGCCATCTCCGCGTTGCTGGCCCCGGAAGAACAGACGCTTTCCCCGGCGGAAAAACCATCCGGAGAACAGTCCAACCAGACGGAGAGCACACGGCAGAAGCCGGGAAACAAGGACCAGGAAGCCCCGGACAACAGCCGCATGCAGCACGGTCGGAATATGGGTCAAAACACCTCCATGCGGAACATGCGCAACAAGACTTATCTGGTCATCGGACTCAACGCGGACCGCCACCTGGCCCAGTTCAAGCAGTACCGCCGCGCGGCCATGCTCCAAACCGGCTACGTGTTCCTTGCCGCGGTAGTACTCTGGTCCCTGACCTTTGCCTACCTGCGCAGGCGCGACCAGGGAAAGAGGCTGGTTCGCCTGGAGCAGTTCCAGAATCGCTTGCTGGACCACATGCCGGACGGCCTGGTCAACCTGGACAAGGATGGCCAGATCCTGGCGGCAAACGGCTCGGCAAAGAAACTGCTCGCCTCTCCGAACGAGGATAGCCCACAGGAGCTGGTGGGCCGTTTTTGGGAGGACTTCCCGTTCGGCAGCCCGGCCGCGGACATCCGCACCGCCGACTTCGGCTGGCAGCAACACGACTACCACGGCCGGCAGTTGGAAATCCTTTCCGTGCCCTTTCCCGAGGGAGACGACACAGCTCCGGAACTGGGCCTGCGTCTCGTTCTCATCCGCGACCGCACCCGCATCCGCAGCCTGGAAGAAGACCTGAACGAAGCGCGTCGGCTGGCCGCCATCGGCTCGCTGGCGGCAGGTGTGGCCCACGAGGTGCGCAACCCGCTCAGCTCCCTACGGGGATTCGCCCAGTTCTTCGCCACCAAACTCAAGGGGCAGGAACCGTTCGAATCCTACGCCACCACCATGGTGCAGGAATCCGACCGCCTCAACCGCGTGGTCACTGATCTGCTCTACCTGGCACGTCCACGGGAACTTGCTCCCCAGGAAGTAGAGCTCAAAGAGGTGGGAGACACCCTCACCAAGCTCATGCGTTTCGACATGCAGCACCGCAAGGTGGAGCCGCTGTTCGATTTCGAAGCCCCGGAGGTCTGGGCCGATCCGGACGCACTGCGCCAAGTGCTCCTGAATCTCATCGCCAACAGTCTGGACGCCCTGAGCGAAGACCAGGACGGCGGAGGAACCCTGGAAATTCTGTCGCGCATCGACACGGGCGGCATCTGGGTTTCCGTACACGACAACGGCGTGGGCATGGACGAGGCGACCAAGGCCCAAGCCCTGGAACCGTTCTTCACCGGCAAAACCACAGGCACAGGCCTGGGGCTGGCTATCGTGCACAACATCATGCGGGCCCACAAAGGGCAGGTATACATCGACTCCGACCCCGGGCAAGGAACGACCATCAGACTTTTTTTCCCAAACCCTGCTGAATCCGAAAAACAGGCGTAAGCGACATGACGGACAAAACTATTCTCATTGTTGACGACGAACCCGGCCATCGCATGATGGTCCGGGCCGTGCTGGAAGACACGGACTGGCGTGTCCTGGAAGCAGACTCAGGCGAAAACGCGCTGGAACTGCTGGCCCAGGAATCCATGGAAACGGACAACGGTCATCCAGCCACGCCGGACGTGGCTTTGGTGGACATGAAAATGCCGGGCATGGACGGTCTGGAACTGCTGCGCGAGCTGCAGTCCCGCAGACCGGGACTGCCCGTGGTGCTACTCACGGCTTTCGGCAGCGTGGGCTCGGCGGTGGACGCCATGAAGAAAGGCGCGTTCGACTACCTGACCAAGCCGGCGGACAACGAAGAACTCAAGGCAGTGGTCGGCAAGGCCCGGGAATACCGTCTGCTGCTGTTGGAAAACGCCCGGCTGCGCGAGGAAGTGGACGGTGGACACGTGGAGTTCATCGGCGCAAGCCCGGGCGTACAGCATGTGCGCGACCTCATCAATCAGGCCGGCCCCTCCGAAGCCACGGTGCTCATCCTCGGGGAGTCCGGCACAGGCAAGGAATTGGTCGCTGAAGGCCTGCACCGGGCCAGCAACCGAGCCGACCGGCCGCTCATCAAGGTCAACTGCGCGGCCCTGCCCGACGACCTCCTGGAATCCGAACTCTTCGGTTACGAAAAAGGAGCCTTCACAGGAGCCATCAAAGACAAGCCGGGCCGCTTTCAGCTGGCAAACGGCGGCACCCTATTTCTGGACGAAATCGGAGAAATGCCCGGAGCGCTCCAGGCCAAACTCCTGCGTGCGCTGCAGGAAAAGATCGTGGAACCGCTGGGCAGCGTTAAGCCGGTACACACGGACGTGCGCATCATCGCCGCCACAAACCGGGATCTGAAAAAGGAAGTGGAGGCCGGTCGCTTCCGTGAAGACCTCTTCTACCGCCTGGCCGTGCTGGAAATAAAGATTCCGCCTCTGCGCAGCCGCCGCGAGGACTTGCCTCTGCTGGTCAGCTTTCTGCTACGCAAGCTGGGCAACAAGAACAACAAGGCCATCCGCACCGTGACTCCGGCCTTTCTGGACGCCCTGTCCCACTACGACTGGCCCGGCAACGTGCGCGAACTGGAGAACGTGTTGGAGAGAGCACTGATCCTGTCGCGATCGGACGCCCTGAGCCCGGAACTGCTGCCGCCCCAATTCCACGGAGTGGACCCGGATTACCAAACCGCTGTGGAGGAGCACGGCATCGCCGCCTACAGCCCGGCCTCACTGGAGGAGGCCGAAAAAATGGCCATTATCCGGGCGCTGGAAGAAAACGGTGGACACCGCGAACGCACGGCCGAAGCGCTGGGCATCAGCCGGCGCACCCTGCAATACAAACTCAAGAAATTCGGGCTGACCAGACGGCAGTAAAAACGGGGTGAGATACCGACTTTCAGGGCCCGTGCACGTTTGAAGCGTGTTCGGGCCCTGCTGCGCCGCACATCGGACTATTTTCCGACGCTCGCAATAACCAACTTCCTTTGGATTGTTTTTTTCCGTATGCTGTACGCAAAGAACAAGCTTGAGGAATACCGACATGCAAGAAGGAACCCCCGTTGCAGCGCAGGTCGCTGCCATTCCGCCGAAGATCCGCGAACAGGCCAAGGCGCTGGTGACCAAGCGGTTCAAGTACATCCAGGACCGAGACAACACCTTCAAGGCTCTGGCCCACATCGGGTTGGAGCGGGCCATGCTCGACATGGTCAACAACCCCGGCGACTTCGAGACCGAGCCGATTCAGGGCGGAGACAGCGCAGCAAAGGCGCTCGACCCTCTGGACATCCTGCGCAAGGAACTCCAGCTCCCGGCTTTGCCCCAGGTCTTCCTGGAGCTGCAACAGGCCATCAACGCACCCAACACTTCGTCCGACGACCTTGCCAAGATCATCAGCCAGGACCCGAGCCTGACCGCTTTCCTGCTGCGCATGGTCAACTCGGCTTTCTACAGCCTGCCCATCCAGATCGACACCATCACCCGCGCAGTGACCGTGGTCGGCGTGAACCAGCTGACCACCCTGGCCGTGGGCACCTCCGTTCTCAGCCTCTTCAAGGACGTCCCCGAGGAAATCGTCAACATGGAACGGTTCTGGAAACATTCCATCGGGGTAGGCATCATCGCCCGCAAGCTGTGCAAACTCTCGGGCCAGGGCGACCCGGAACGCAGCTTCGTGGCCGGATTGTTGCACGACATCGGACAACTCGTACTGCTCAAGACCGTGCCCGCACGGGCAGGCGGTGTCATCAACCACGGCCGCAACAACCAGATGCTGCTCTTCGAGGCGGAAAAGGAACTGCTCGGGTTCGACCACGCCACCTTGGGCGGCATGCTCCTGCGCAAATGGAATTTCCCCTATGTCCTGGTTTCGGCAGTGCTGGAACACCACCAGCCCAAGCGTAACCAGAAGGAGGCCGAACCCAAACTGGTGCATTGCGCCGAAACCATCGCCACGGGGCTGGGCATCGGCTCCAGCGGCGAGTTCTTCACCCAGCCGCCCGACCGCGCCGTGTGGGAATCCCTGGAGCTGACTCCCGACAAGCTTGAGATTCTGATCGAGGATCTGGATGAGGAGTTGGATGAAGCGTTCAGCATTCTGATAGCGTGACGAACCGCTGAAAAACGCACGTATGCCATGTTGCTGCAAAAGGCTCAAATCCTCGCGTACCGTAAAAGTACGCTGCGCCCTTGAACATTTTGGGGCATTGCCTTCACGCTTTTTGAGCGGCTTCTTGAGTGGGCGGCTTCAATTGACACACAACTGATAAGCGCCTATTTCAGCAGCACGTAATCAAAGAATGGAGTTGAATATGCGCGAAAAAGTTGAAGCTGTTCTGGACAAGGTCCGCCCCATGCTGCAGGCGGACGGCGGCGATGTGGAACTGGTGGAAGTGACGGACGACGGCATCGTCAAGGTCCGCCTCCAGGGCGCCTGCAAAGGCTGTCCCATGTCCCAGATGACCCTCAAGAACGGCATTGAACGCACGCTGCTCAAGATGCTGCCCGAAATCAAGGGCGTTGAAGCCGTATAAAGCAAACGAACAACAGTATACATCCATATTTCAAGGCTGATCAAAAAGGTTCGAGTGCAGGGCGCGAGAAAAGATCGATCCGGTACATGCTCTTTCGGTACGTGAGGATCTGAGCTTTTCGTCGAAACGCGGCAATCGGGCCTTTTTCAGCAGCCGGCAGGAGAATTCTATGTCCAAGACCGTATCCCGCTTCGCTCCCAGCCCGACCGGCTTCCTTCACATCGGCGGCGCACGCACCGCGCTGTTCGCCTGGCTGTTGGCCAGAAGCGAGGGCGGCGAATTCGTGTTGCGCATCGAAGACACCGACCGCGAGCGCAGCACCAAGGAAGCCATCGACGCCATCATAGACGCCATGTCCTGGCTCGGCCTGGAGCACGATGGCGAGATCGTCTTCCAGAGCAAGAACGCGGACCGTCACAATCAGGTCATCGATCAGCTCATCGAGTCCGGCCACGCCTACTACTGCGACTGTTCCAAGGAAAAGGTCGACGCCATGCGCGAGTCGGCCATGAAGGAAGGCCGCAAGCCCAAGTACGACGGCACCTGCCGCGAAAGAAACCTGGGACCGGGTGAAGACCGCGTGGTGCGCCTCAAGGCCCCCCAGAGCGGCAGCACCGGATTCAGGGACATGGTCAAGGGCCCCATTTCCGTGGAGAACAGCGAGCTGGATGACATGATCCTGCGCCGTTCGGACGGCACCCCCACCTATAACCTGGCCGTAGTGGTGGACGACCACGACATGGGCGTGACCAGGGTCCTGCGCGGCGACGACCACGTGAACAATACCCCGCGCCAGATCCTCATCTACAACGCCATGAACTGGGACGTGCCCGAATTCGGCCACGTGCCCATGATCCTGGGGCCGGACAAGAAAAAACTTTCCAAGCGCCACGGAGCTCTCTCGGTCATGGAATACGAGAAGATGGGCTACCTGCCCGAGGCGGTGATCAACTACCTGGCGCGTCTGGGCTGGTCCCACGGCGACCAGGAACTGTTCACCCGCGAGGAACTCATCAAATACTTCAACCCCGAAGGCCTGGGCAACTCCCCGTCCGTTTTCGACCTGACCAAGTTTGAGTGGGTCAACAGCCAGTACATGCAGCAGGCCGATCCCGAGCGTATCGCCGACCTGGTCATGGACTTCCTGGCCCGCGAGGTGGGCGAGGAGGAAGCCGCCAAGGTGGACCGCGAGTACGTGGTCAAGGTGGTCCCCCTGCTCCAACCGCGCGCCAAGTCCATTGTGGACATGCTTGAACAGTCCCGCGTCTTCCTGGTGGACGTCAGCCACCTGCACTACGAGGAAAAGGCCGTGAAGAAGTTCCTGACTTCGGAAGCCAAGGCCATGCTTGAAGAGCTGCTGGTGCGTTTCGAGGCCGAAGAAAAACTGACCCACGACAGCGTGGAAGCGATCCTCAAGGGTTACGTGACCGAGAAGGGCCTCAAGTTCAAGGACGTCGGCCAGCCGGTCCGCACCGCGGTCTCCGGCGGCGCTCCCAGCCCGGGCCTCTACGACATGCTGCCCGTGCTCGGCAAGGCGCAGACCGTGGCCCGCATCAAGAGAGCGATTGAATTGTAAAACATGCGGGGTGCTGCTCCGCCAAAGGGCTATGCCCTTTGGAATCCTGACTTGAAAGCCCCGGTAATTACCGGGGCTTTTTTACACGCTTTTCTCCTTGCGACTCTCAAGAAAGGCTCAAGTGCAAGGGGCCAGAAACATTCGGGCCAGACGTATACAATGAAGTACACGAAGGCTCGTTTTTTTGCAGCGACACGACAATTTACCGTTACCGTCACCCACAAAAAGGCCCTCGATTGAGGGCCTTGAGAGGAAGGAGAGGTGTCTACTGATGCTGTCTTGCGTTTTTCATGGAGACTTCACGAAAATCTCCGTGCAGACCAATCCTTGGAAAGCATCAGCCATGCCACCGCTGCACATCCTTGAAGAATCAACAGGTTACGTGAATTCCATTTCACCCGAAGAGAATTTTCGTGCAGCAATTCGCCCACTTTTTGCGCAGATTGCACATTTCATTGTGCAGACAAGTGCAGGCATGGTACACAAAAAAAGCCGCCGGAAACCCGACGGCTTTTCAGACGCCCGAGGCGTCCGGAAAATTGTCCGTAGCTATTCGGCCTTGGCCTTGGCTACAGGCTTGACCACGGCGCCGTTGCGGATGCAGCGGGTGCAGGCCTTGATGGTGGTAACCTGACCGGAAGGCAGCTGATGGCGCACCTTCTGCAGGTTGGGCATGAAGCGACGGCGGGTCTTGATATGAGAGTGGGACACGTTATTACCCGTGGCCGGACCTTTACCGCATATATCGCAAACTTGGGACATGGCGACCTCCTCGCGTATTAAACCAGAATGTTTTGCTTTCTTTTTTTGTTTCGCATGTTCCGGGAAAGTCCCTCCAAACGTGCGGAGGAGATTCTTTAGCCCCTCGGATTCCAAAAGGCAAGGGTTTTTTTCTTGACAAGAGAAAAAGTTCCCATATAGGAATCACCGGTTGCCCACGATGGGCACATGAGCAAGGGAGAAATCACAATGTCCGAACTCTGGGTTGCACTGAGCGATATCCCGGCGGATGGCCGGGAATTTTCTTTTGCGGACCAGTCCATCTGGCAGGACCGCTGGAAGGAGTTCGGCATGAACGCCGCTCCTGGTGAAAAGAACCTTGAGGCAAACGTCACCATTTTGCCGCAGGGAGATGAAGCCGCCCTGGTGCGCGGCACCCTGAAAGGGTCCGTAAAAGTCCCCTGCGACCGCTGCGCGACTCCGTATGAAATCGAAATCGATACGAGCTTCGATCTTTATGAGGAGTTGCCCGCGGAAGGTGAGGAAGAGGAAGCCGAGGAAACCCGGCTCCGCAAAAACGACAACGGGGTCGTCGAGTTGGACATGGCCGCCCTGCTCTGGGAAGAGCTGGCCCTGGCCCTACCGATCAAACCGTTGTGCAGCGACGGCTGCAAAGGCATCTGCCCCGGGTGCGGACGCGACCTCAACACCGAGGAATGCGCCTGCCCCCAGGATGAGGGCGATCCCAGACTTGCAGTCTTCCGGGATTTGAAGATAAAGTAACGCCCCCGTGGCTGAAAGGCCCGGCTAAAATTATAGAAATTATTTGGGATTTTATCCCAGAGGAGATGTAACATGGCAGTCCCCAAGAAAAAGACTTCCCGTTCCCGTAAAGGTAATCGCCGCGCCCACGATCATATTGCAGCACCCAACGTGGTGTACTGCGAATGCGGCGAACCCGTGCTGCCCCATCGCGCGTGCGATTCCTGCGGCAGCTACAAGGGCCGTCAGGCTCTGAACAAAGATGCCTAGCACGCAGCCACGTATCGCTGTCGACGCAATGGGGGGCGATTTCGGCCCCCACATCATCGTGCCTGCCGCTGTCCAAGCGGCCAGGCAGGGGATTTCCATTGCCCTCGTCGGCGACGAAACCAAAATCGAGGCGGAGCTCTCCCAACTCGACACCAAAGGTCTGGACATCACTATTGTCCCGGCCAGTCAGGTGGTGGAGATGGAGGACAAGCCTGCCGACGCTCTGCGCCGTAAAAAGGATTCCTCCATTCAGGTGGCCTGCCGCTACGTGAAGGACGGACACGCCGACGGCGTTGTCAGCGCAGGCAATTCCGGGGCCACCGTGGCCTGCGGAATGTTCACCATCGGCCGCGTCAAGGGCGTGCAGCGCCCTGCGCTGGCCAGCGTTCTGCCCACCGAAAAAAAACCCTGTGTACTCATCGACGTGGGCGCGAATGTCGACTCCAAGCCGGAGCATCTGCTCCAGTTCGGACTCATGGCGGACGTGCTTGCCCGTTATGTCCTCGGCTATGAGAATCCGTCCGTGGGCATCCTGTCCATCGGAGAGGAAGAAGGCAAGGGCAACGCCACTGTCAAGGAGGCCTTCGAGCTTTTCCGGAATTCGCAACTCAACTTCATCGGCAACGCTGAAGGCCGCGACATTTTCACGGGCGACGTGGATGTGGTGGTCTGCGACGGCTTTGTCGGCAACATAGCCCTCAAGCTTTCCGAAGGGCTTGCGTCTTCCATGAACAAGATAATGAAACGTGAGCTTAAACGCAGCTGGCTCTCCAAACTGGGCGCCCTGCTCTCCTATCGAGCCTTCCGCCGCTTCAAGAAAGTTGTGGACTATGCGGAATACGGAGGCGCTCCCCTGCTGGGCCTCAAGGGCATTGCCGTGGTCTGCCACGGCAAGAGCAGCCCGAAGGCCATGACCAATGCCATACTCGTGGCGGCGCGTTATGTGGCCAATCAGGCGCACGCGCACCTCGCCACCGAGCTTGAGACACACCGAGGCCTCTCAGCCGGAACGACGGACGCGGAAAAATCATCCGCCGCCTGAGCCGGGACGGCCGTACAACCCCACCACGCATGATGAAAAACAACGTCGTCATCCGCGGTTTAGGCCGCTACGCACCAGAAAAAGTGCTGACCAACGCCGACCTGGAAAAGATAGTCGAGACCTCTGACGAATGGATCGTCACCAGGACCGGCATCAAGGAACGGCATATTGTCGAAGAGGGACAGTTCACAAGCGATCTCGGAACCGAGGCCGCCAAAATGGCCCTTGCCGACGCAGGAATGGACGCCGACGAGATCACCCATATCATTGTCGGAACCTTCACGCCGGACCATCTGGTCCCCTCCTGCGCCTGCATCATCGAGAAAAAACTGGGCATCAAGAACAAGGTGGCCTTCGACATCGCCGCCGCCTGCACCGGCTTCATATATTCCTTGGAAATGGGTCGGGCCATGCTCGCCCTGCACCCGGATGCGAAAATTCTGTGCATCGGCGCCGAAATGGTCACTCATCGAGTCAACTTCACCGACCGCACCACCTGTGTGCTCTTTGGCGACGGCGCCGGCGCGGCCGTTTTGACCAACGACGGTGAAGGCCCTGAACTCCTGGACGTGAAGCTGGCCACAGACGGCAACCTGGGCTCTCTGCTTACGGTTTCGGGCGGCGGAAGCGCCTCCACATACAAGCCGGGCGAGACCATCAGGGACGACTACTTCATCCAGCTCCAGGGCCGGGAAGTGTTCAAGCACGCGGTTCGCTCCATGGCCACCATCTGCGAGGAGATCCTGGAAGCCAACGGGCTTACCAAGAAAAATGTCGACGTGCTCCTGCCCCACCAGGCCAACTGGCGCATCATAGATGCAGTGGGCCGCAAGTTCGACATCGCTCCGGAAAAGGTCTACTCCAATATCGATCGTTTCGGGAACACCTCGGCGGCATCGGTGCCCCTGGCCCTTTCCGAGGCCGTGGAAACCGGTTTCATCAAGGACGGCGACCTGGTCATGCTCACCGCATTCGGCGGTGGGTTCACCTGGGGCTCCGCCCTCTTGAAATTTTAACACAAATTTCAAACAACCATTTGCCATGAGTTTGCAGTAACGGCCGGATTGGTATATTGGATTCGCTCAACTGCTCAAACTACAGCAAGAGGATTGTAACGAATGAGTGATCTTCCCAAAATTGCGTTTGTCACCGGCGGCTCCCGCGGGATCGGTCGTGCCATCGCAGAGCGGTTGGCGGACGACGGTTTCGAGGTCTGGTTCACCTATGTGAGCCGTCCCGAAGAAGCCGACAAGGTCGTGGCCGCCATTGAAGGCAAGGGCGGAAAAGCCAGGGCCTTCAGGCTCGATTCAGCCGACCGCGATGCCATTACCTCTTTCTTCAAGGACGAGGTCAAGGGCAAAGTCCAACTGGAAGTTCTGGTCAACAATGCGGGCATCACCCGCGACGGCCTGCTCATGCGCATGAAGGACGAGGAATGGGACAAGGTCATCCAGATCAACCTGACCGCCTGTTTCGCGTTCCAGCGCGAAGCGTCCAAGATCATGTCCAGGCAACGCGCCGGGCGCATCATCAACATGACCTCCATCGTGGGGCAGATGGGAAATGCCGGCCAGGCCAACTACTGTGCCGCCAAGGCAGGCCTCATCGGCATGACCAAATCCAGCGCACGCGAACTCGCTTCGCGCGGTGTCACCGTCAACGCTGTGGCTCCCGGCTTCATCCAGACGGACATGACCCACGAGCTTCCTGAAAAAATAGTCGAAAGCATGCTCACCCAGATTCCCCTGAACCGATTGGGCGAACCTGAGGATATTGCCGCAGCGGTTTCCTATCTTGCCGGTCCCGGCGGTAGGTATGTCACCGGCCAGGTGCTGGCGGTGAACGGCGGCATGTACATGTAGAGAAAAAAACAACAAAAAAACCACCTTTCATTGGAGGGGAAAATGTCCGACGTAGCATCCAAAGTAAAAGACATCATCATTGACCAGCTCGGCGTAAGCGCTGATGAAGTTGTTGAAAACGCAGCCTTTGTCGAAGACCTCGGCGCAGACTCCCTGGACCTGACCGAACTGATCATGGCCATGGAAGAAGAATTCGACATCGAAATCGACGACGAAGAAGCACAGAAGATCCTCAAGGTCAGCGACGCCATCAACTACATCGCAAAGAACAAGTAGTTTTAAACGGCATTGATTCCGAAGTAAAAAGAGCGTCTTATCACCCCGCACGGGGCATAAGACGCTCATTTACTATTGCGTAACCCCAACCAAGCGAGACAGGACTCATGAACAGGGTTGTCGTTACCAGCGTTGCCGCCATCACCCCTCTTGGCAACGACGTGGAAACCAGCTGGCAGAACCTGCTTGCCGGCAAATCAGGCGTCGTTCCCATTTCCAGGTTCGACACCGAGGCTTTCAACACCAAGATCGCAGGCGAAGTCAAGGATTTCGATCCTTGCGCTTTCATTGACAAAAAGCAGGCTCGCCGTATGGAAATCTTCACCCGGTACGCCGTGGCCTGCACCAAAATGCTCTTCGACTCCGCAGGTTGGACCATCCCCGAAGAAGAAAAGGGCACTGCGGGTTGCGTCGTCGGCGTGGGACTGGGCGGCCTCGACACCATTGAGGAAACCCACTCCAAGATGTTGAAAAAGGGCCCGGGACGGATCTCTCCGTTCTTCATCCCCATTCTCATCGCCAACATGGCCGCGGGTCAGGTCTCCATCGAGGCCGGAGCCATGGGGCCGAACCTGTGCACCACCACGGCCTGCGCATCGGGAACCCACGCCATCTACGCGGCCTTCTCCGACATCAAGCTCGGCCGTGTGGACACCATGATCTGCGGTGGCTCCGAATCAACCATCACCCCGCTGGCAGTGGGCGGCTTCAACGCCATGAAGGCGCTCTCCACCCGCAACGACGATCCGGAAAAGGCGTCCCGTCCCTTTGACGCGGACCGTGACGGTTTCGTCATGGGCGAAGGTTGCGGCCTGCTGCTGTTGGAATCTCTGGAGCACGCCAAGGCCCGCGGCGCCGACATCCTCTGCGAGGTTGTCGGCGTGGGCGCTTCCGGCGACGCGCACCACATGACCGCGCCGCATGAAGACGGCGCAGGCATGGAACTGGCCATGCGCGCCGCCATCCGTGAAGCAGGCATCGACCCATCCCAGATCGACCACATAAACGCGCACGGCACGTCCACCAAACTGAACGACCTGTGCGAAACAAAGGCCATCAAAAGCATCTTCGGAGACCGCGCCAAGGACATTTCCATCTGCGCCAACAAGTCCCAAATCGGGCATCTGCTCGGCGCTGCGGGCGGCGTAGAGGCCGTGTTCATGGCTAAGACCCTCTCCGAGGGCGTCATTCCGGGAACCATCAACATGGAGACCCCGGATCCGGACTGCGACCTGGACTACTGCACGGACGGACCGCGCAAACAGCAGGTCAACTACGCGCTCAGCAACTCCTTCGGCTTCGGCGGAACCAACGGCTGCGTGCTGTTCAAACGTTACGAAGACTAGTTGCCATACAGACCATGAAGGGGAGGCGGTTTCGCCTCCCCTTTTTTATTTCGTCCGCTAACCAATCGTTCAGTCACATAATACTCTTCCCTATCCTTCGCATTTCGCAATTTTCAGCATCCAGTTTGCCACTTTGCGCAGATATGCTATGAGCGCCACATTCCGGTGGACGAGGCACACACAAAAGACTAAGTATTGGGGCCACTCCAGGCTGAAAACAGTTTTTCAAGACTTTCAAATAAGGGGAACCACAATGGAAGAGCTGCTTATTCAAGACCCGCACGTCGCCGCCGCCATCGCCGCGGAGATCGATCGTCAGGTGAGCAAGCTGGAACTCATCGCCAGCGAAAACTTCGTCTCCACAGCCGTGCGCCAGGCGCAGGGCAGCATCATGACGCACAAGTACGCCGAAGGCTACCCGGGCAAGCGCTACTACGGCGGTTGCGAATTCGTCGACATCGCCGAAGACCTGGCCCGTGACCGCGCCAAGGAACTCTTCGACGCCGAGTACGTTAACGTGCAGCCCCACTCCGGATCCCAGGCCAACATGGCCGTGTATTTCGCCTGCTGCCAGCCCGGCGACACCATTCTGGGCATGGACTTGTCCCACGGCGGGCACCTGACCCACGGCAGCCCGGTCAACTTCTCCGGCAAGCTCTTCAACGTGGTATCCTACGGCGTGAACAAGGAAACCCAGACCATCGACTACGACCAGGTCCTGGAACTGGCCAAGGAAAACCGGCCCAAGATGATCGTGGCCGGCGCCAGCGCCTACCCGCGCGTCATCGACTTCAAGCGTTTCCGCGAAATCGCCGACGAAGTGGGCGCCAAGCTCATGGTGGACATGGCCCACATCGCCGGGCTCATCGCCGCCGGCGAACACCCGAGCTGCATCGAGCACGCGCACTTCACCACCACCACGACCCACAAGACCCTGCGCGGCCCCCGGGGCGGCATGATCCTGTCCAACCAGGACCAGGAAAAGGTGCTCAACTCCCAGATTTTCCCCGGCATCCAGGGCGGACCGCTCATGCACGTCATCGCCGCCAAGGCCGTGGCTTTCGGCGAAGCCCTGAATGAAGGCTTCAAGGAATACCAGCAGCAGGTGATCAAGAATGCGAAGGTGCTGGCGAACTCCCTGCAGGAGGCCGGCTTCAACCTCGTCTCCGGAGGTACCGACAACCACCTCATGCTCGTAGACCTGACCAACAAGGACATCACCGGCAAAGACGCCGAACACGCCCTGGACCTGGCAGGCATCACCGTAAACAAGAACACCGTCCCCTTCGAGACCCGTTCGCCGTTCGTGACCTCGGGCATCCGCCTGGGCACCCCGGCTCTGACCACCCGGGGCATGATCGAGGAAGACATGATCGTGGTGGCCGAAGCCATTGTCGCGGCCCTCGAAAACTACCAGAACGAAAAGGCGCTGGAAGAAATCTCCCAGGAAGTGGAAGAGTTCGCATCCCAGTTCCCCCTTTACGCTTGGTAATATTATAGTTTTATGTGCGGGGTTGCGAGGAGGGCCTTGTAGAAAAGGGTTCCCCGCGCTCCCCACCAAAACGTTTCAGCCAAAAACGCCCGACTGCGTACAAAGCAGTCGGGCGTTTTGTCACCGCCAGCACGGATTTCTCCTTGAGCGAAGCGGAATACAATGACGCGCGCCGGCAGGCCATGAGTCCAAAGGAGTAGACCTTTGGCTGGGGGCAAGGGCAACGCCCCGATCGTCAAAGGCCTCCCGAACAGGCTCCCCAAAAACCAAGTATTTTCATTCGATGACAACCGTGCTAGGGATTTCCCCTGACACTTGAAAATCCCACCGGACGAAAACAAAATCTGGAGAGAAATACATGCCCAACAGAATGCCCTGGCCTGAATATTTCATGAGCATCGCACACCTGGTAGCCCAACGCTCCACCTGCCTTCGCCGCGCCGTGGGCGCAATCGCCGTGTTGGACAAACGCGTGGTGGCCACCGGCTATAACGGCGTTCCTTCCAGGGTTCCCCACTGTGAGGAAGTGGGCTGCATCCGCGAAAAGCTGGGAGTGCCCTCCGGCCAGCGCCACGAACTGTGCCGAGGGCTGCACGCCGAGCAGAACGTCATCATCCAGGCGGCCACCCACGGCCTGTCCCTGCAAGGGTGCGACATCTACTGCACCACCCAGCCCTGCCTGATCTGCACCAAGATGCTCATCAATGTAGGCGCGGCAAACATCTACTACGCGGAACACTATCCCGACGAACTGGCCGAAGCCATGTTGGCCGAGGCAGGGGTGAAACATGCGCTGCTCGAAGGCGACTTCCAGCCCAAATAAATTCATGTCCCGGGCCATCGAACTGGCTCGCCGTGGACGAGGCCCCACAGCCCCCAACCCGTGTGTGGGAGCAGTGCTCGTGCACGATGGCTACATCGTGTCCGAGGGCTGGCACACGGCCTTCGGCAAGTTGCACGCCGAACGCGAATGCCTGGCGCAGGCGCAGGAGAAAAGACTCTTCGAAAGCATCAATCCTGCCCTGTGCACCATGTACGTGACCCTGGAACCGTGCAATCACCACGGCAAGACCCCGCCCTGCTCCGAAGGCATCATTGAGGCGGGTATCGGCAAGGTGGTCATCGGGGCCAGGGACCAGAATCCCAAGGCCGCCGGGGGCGCAGATCGGCTGCGCGAAGCAGGTGTCGAAGTGGAAACCGGCGCCATGGAACGGGAATGCCGCGATCTCATCGCCGATTTCCTGGTATGGCAACAAACCGACCGCACCTACAACATCCTCAAGATGGCCGCCACACTGGACGGCAAGATAGCCTCGGCCGAATACAAGCCCGAGCCTGTCTCCAGCCCCGAATCCTTTGCCCGAGTGCATGAACTCAGGGAATTGGCCGACGCGGTCATCGTGGGCGGCGGCACGTTCTACGCGGACAACCCCGGCCTGACCTGTCGCAAAGACGACTTGCCTGCGGATTTCAAGCAACCCCTGGCCATCGTCGTCACCTCCCGACTGCCCGAGTCGGATGCGGCTTTCACCCTGCTGCAGACCAGGCCGGAACAGACCATGTTCTGGACCGACCAAGTCACGTCCGGAAGCGACGCGGCCGAAGCGCTGAAAGATATCGGCGTGTATGTCGCAGGACTTCCAAAGCAAGGGCAAGGGTTTGATTTCACACCCGGATTCGAGCTGCTGCGCAAGGCATTTGGCTGCTACTACACCCTGTGCGAAGGCGGCGGCCGCTTGGCCATGGCCCTGGCCGCACAGGGACTTGTCGACGAGCTGATCCACTTCGTGGCCCCCCGCATGCTGGGCGATGCCGCTGCACCGGCGGCCTACTCGGGGCGCTCCGGAGTGAACATGGCTGACGCTCTGGACTGGAGAACTGTCGATGTGGAACTGACAGGAAACGACCTGATGCTGTCCCTCAGACCCGTAAAGAACGAATAATCGCACGAATTTTATTATATTCACACTCTTCAACCCTTATGGTATATACAAACCATGAGGGTTGTTTTCTTGCTGTCGTTAATTCTAGTGGCCGTGTGCGGCGGGAGGGCCACGATTCCGGCGGGTGCCATGGAGCCGGAGGAGCTGATCTACCTGACAGAGAATTACTATCCGTACAACTATGTTCAGGACGGCAAGGTGGTTGGAATCTCACCGGACATCATCCGCGAAATGTGGAAGGTCATGGGAGCAAGAGAACAGGAATTCCATCTCTATCCATGGGCGCGGGCCTACCACACGGCGCAAAACGCACCGAATACCGTCCTCTTCGGCATGGCCCGCACCGGGGAACGGGAACATCTCTTCAAATGGGTCGGCCCCATCACGGTCAATCGCTTCGTCCTTTTCAAACGCAAGGACGCCGACAACGGCCCATTCACCGCCAAGGACCTCAAAGGGGCCACCGTCGGCACCGTGCGCAACGACGTAAGCGACCAGATCCTGGCAACCATGAAAACCGGCGCGCGCATTCAGCCGGTTTGTACCGTAGACATCAACCTACGCAAAATATTGGACAAACGCATCGACTTCCTGGCGCACGAGGAGGCGTGTATGCGCATGCTCCTCAAGAAGCAGCTTCTGAACGAGGACACTCTGGCGCCGGTACTGACTCTCAGGGAGGTCCCCATCTACATCGCAGTCAGTACCGGCGTGCCCGACGAACTGGTGAAACGCCTCAACTCTGCCCTCGCCCAGGTCCGCAACTCCCCTGTCTACGACGAAATCTTTGAAAAATACATGCACTGATTCATTTTTATCCCCTTCTATTCAAGGCAGTTAAACGCAAAACCCCTGTATGGATCCTCTTTTGCATTGACAATATGAACATGAATTCATATTCATATTCTATCAAAAACACCGGAGGCAATCATGAAAGGATCGTTTTTCAGGGGAACAACCCACGTTTGCGACTACAAGTACCAGAAGTCCTTCGACAACTGGCTCAGGCGACTCGTGCACCCTCCTCAGAAGGTGCTGGGCGGCTGGGTGAAACCGGGCATGACCGTCATAGACGCGGGGTGCGGCATCGGCTACTTCTCCCTGGGAATGGCCGGACTGGTGGGACCGGGAGGCAAAGTCATCTCCGTTGACCTGCAGGATGGAGCATTGGCGAAACTGGAGCAACGCGCGGAAAAATCCGGGCTCGACTCGATCATCGAGACATACAAGTGCGAGGCGGACACCTTGGGTCCCCTACCCAAGGCCGACTTTGCCCTGGCGTTCTGGATGGTGCACGAAACCCCGGACGCAGGGAACTTCTTCAAGGAACTTCACAGCGCCTTGAACAGGAACAGCTACATGCTCTTCACCGAGCCGCCCTTTCACATCAGCAAAAAACGCTTTGAGGAAGAAATCAACCTGGCCGAACAGGCGGGGTTCCGGTTCCTCGGCCAGCCAAAAATCCGGTTCTGCAAATCCGCCCTGTTCGAAAGGCCGTAGCTTGATCCCGGAGTTCCGAAACGGTACACCCCTTTCCTGGAGAAGACATGACCAACACCGTGCGCACGCCGCAGCAAAAGCGCAGCATCGAAAAAAAACGCCGCATCCTCAAGGCCGCTTCGGAACTCATCGAACAGAAAGGTTTTTCCGGAATCACCATCAAGGGCATAGCCCGAAAGGCCAGGGTGGCCGTAGGCACCTTCTACAGCTACTTCAAGGACAAGGACGATCTGCTTCTCAACCTGATCACCTGGCACAAACACGATCTGGAAGAATCCATCTTTGATCACTTCCGCCAATTGGACACCGAATCCATGACCGGACGCGAAATCTGCCGCTGGATTGTGGAGGCGTCTCATGCCAGCCATATCTACTCCGCGGAAATGCACCGGCAGGCCCTGGCCCTGCGGCTCACGGATGAAGGCGCGCGAGCCCTGTCCATGCAAACCGAACGCTACGCCCTCCGACAAACCGAACAAATCCTTGAATCCTTGCAGCACAGGCTGCGGGTCACGGATCTGGAGGCCTCCTCCAGGGTGGCCATGGCCGCCATAGAGGAGGTGGTGCACAGCGAATGCTTCTTCGAGCAAACCATCGAGCGCGACCGCACTTTCGGAGAACTTATCGACATGCTGGCCCGTTACCTGTTCAAGGATCCCGACGCATGACGTTTACAGTCGGCCCGGCTCCTGATACTTGAGGGGCACACGACGATAATGAGGTTTGTATGTTCACAGGATTGGTACTGGGAATGGGCAGGATCGAATCTGCCGACAACATGGGGAACGAGACGCGCTTCGGCATCCGGGCGCTTTTCGACTTGGACGACATCGTGCTGGGCGAATCCATCGCCGTGAACGGTGTCTGCCTTACGGTGGAAACCTTCGGAGACCGTTGGTTCACGGCCTATGCCAGCGCCGAGTCCATGCGCGTCACCAACCTTGGCGAGTTCAAGTCCGGCGGCACCTGCAACCTGGAACGGGCCATGGCCGTGGGCGACCGCCTCGGCGGGCACATCGTCAGCGGGCACGTGGACTGCGTGGCCCAGGTGATGGAAGTACGGCCATCGGGCGAATCCAAGATCTACCGAATATCCTACCCGACGAGCCAGGGTCGATACGTCATCACCAAAGGCTCCGTGGCTCTGGACGGCATCAGCCTGACCGTAAACGCCTGCGGCAAGGACTGGCTGGAGGTGAACATCATCCCCGAAACCCAAAAGGCCACCACCATTTCCGGCTGGGTTCCCGGCCGCAAGATAAACATGGAGACCGACGTCATCGGCAAGTACGTGGAGCGCATGGTGGCTCCATGGACCGAAGCCGGGGACGTTGAAGAAAAAAAATCCGGCCTGACCATGGAATTCCTGGCCAAGCACGGATTCTAGGCACATCTCCGATGAATTCAAAGGCCCCCTGCACCCGGTGCAGGGGGCCTTTATCATTGACCCCTTTTTCCACCCACATAATCATACCCGGACAAAACACTTTCTCTTTCAATTTCAAAGGAGGCGGGATATGGAATTTCTCTTCTGGCTGGCCGTACTCATCATTGTCTGCGCGGGCTGGTGGAAAATGTTCGAAAAGGCAGGCGCCCCCGGCTGGGCGGCCATCATCCCCATCTACAATCTCTGGGTGCTCAACCGCATAGGCGGCAAGCCCTGGTGGTGGATGATTCTCTATTTCGTACCCCTCATCAACCTGGTCATGCTCTTCCTCCTGTATATGGCGGTGGCCAGAAAATTCGGGGAAGGCTTCATTTATGCGGTGGGCTTATTCATTCTGCCCATCATTTTCTTCCCCATTCTCGGATTCGGCAGAGCGCAATACAGTGCAGCCGCTTAAAGCTGCAGGAAAAAACATGGGGGCCTTTTGTTAAAAGACCCCCTCAATTCTTCCTGAATTCTGCCGGAAACATCCCTCCCTCTCCAAATTCATCATCTTGTCGCGTTATAATTTCACCCGCCTTTCTAAAGAATCGAACAAAGTCTGCCGATCAAACAAGAGAACAGGCGGAATTTATCCGCCGTCCGGGAGCCCGCACGGAAGCGGATTCCCAAGGGGAACAGGGAGATAAAGGCATGGCCACGGACGGCAATGTTCTTTTCAGCATAATCACACCAAGCGTGGGATGCAGACCGCGCGCCCTGCAGTATGCGGTGGACAGCGTGGAAAAGGCTGCACGATTCGCAGGTCTCGGCCCGGAGCAGGTCGAGATCCTCATCGGTTTTGACGGTGTAAAGGGAACTCCTCCCAACAGCCCCCTGTCCATGCGCTGCATCAACTTCCCCCCCGACAACGACTGGGGCAACGGCATCCGCAACATGCTGGTGAAGATAGCCAAAGGCCGCAAGCTCATCTTCCTGGACGACGATAACGTGCTCAAGCCCAATGCGTTGCGCCTGTACTTGAAACATTTCGAAGCCGAAATGATCATCGGCCGCATCGACACTCAGCTGGCCTTCGACAAACCCTACATTCCTGAAGACGGCGACGGCTCCGTGGTGCGCCCCTGCAACATCGACCCGCTCTGCCTCTGCCTTTCCCGCGAACTGGTTGTGGACCGCTGCAGCGGCTGGGGCTACCAGGGCAAATACGAGGCCGACTATCTGAACATCCTCGACTGGCACCGTCGCGCCCGCAGCGTGGTGGCCATGGACGACCTTGTGGGCATCTACGATGCAGGCCGCAGCCTGGACCGCGCAGCCCTGTCCCGCCGCCAGATGAACCTGCTGGACCGCATGGCCGCCGAAAAAGGCGTGCCTGCACAGGGAGTCAGAAACAACGTGGTGGCCTTCAACTCCTGACCGCCGCCGATCCCCACATCCCCGCCTCGACACAAAATCCGCTTTGGCGTATCCTGCGCCCTCCTTTTTGCCATGCATACCGAGGAGAGAATCATGGAACCGACACGCTGCCCCTGGGCCAAGCACCCGCTCGAAATCGAATACCACGACCATGAGTGGGGCGTCCCTTTGCGCGACGACCGCAAGCAGTTTGAATTCCTGCTGCTCGAATCGGCCCAGGCAGGGTTGAGTTGGCTGACCATCCTCAAACGCAGAGAAAACTACCGGACCGCCTTTGCCGACTTCGATCCGGAGATCGTGGCCCGCTTCGATCAGACCATGGTGGAGAATCTGATGCAGGACACAGGCATCATCCGCAACCGCAAGAAAATCGAGTCCGCCATAAACAACGCGCAGGCCTTTCTGAATATTCGGAAAGAATTCGGCACGTTCTGCAATTATGTATGGGGATTCGTTGACGGTTCTCCCATCCGGAACGCCTGGAAAAGCCTTGATGAGATTCCCGCCACGACGCCTCTTTCCGAGACCCTGTCCAAGGACCTGAAAAAACGAGGCTTCACCTTTATGGGGCCCACCATTGTCTACGCGTACATGCAGGCCACAGGTATGGTTAACGATCACCTGGTCTCCTGCCCCCGCCACGAAGATGTCAGGTCCATGGAGTGATCAGGCGCAAAACTCACCTTCCTGCCTCGCTCCATAAATGGCCCGCATTCCTTGCTTTGCCTCCGGCATTACGGCCTCCCCACCCGGCCTTCACAGGAACATCAAATATTAATATAAATATTTGTATTTTATAAACATTTACTGCAAGAAAATTCCATTTCACCATTGAAGACTTTTCAGGTAAATAGGGGGGTTCCATAATTATGGACCAACGGAAACACCCTTCCGCTGGATATATAGCTCTTTCAAGAGGTGAAAAAATGCCGCTGTGCACCATAGAAGAAGCCATTGAGGATATCCGCCAAGGTAAAATGGTCATCATGGTCGATGACGAAGACCGTGAAAACGAAGGCGATCTGGTCTGCGCCGCAGAACATGTGACGCCCGCCATCATCAACTTCATGGCCACCCACGGCCGTGGACTCATCTGCCTGGCCATGGACGGCGAGCTGGTCGACCGCCTCAAGCTGCCCATGATGGCCCAAAGCAACGAATCCCAGTTCGGCACCAACTTCACGGTTTCCATCGAGGCCCGTGAAGGCGTGACCACAGGAATTTCCGCATTCGACCGCGCCACCACCATACAAAAAGCCGTGGCCGACGACGTGACTCCCCACGACATCGTCACCCCCGGCCACATCTTTCCGCTGCGCGCCAAGGACGGCGGCGTTCTCGTTCGTGCGGGCCAGACCGAAGGTTCTGTGGACATCTCCCGCCTCGCCGGAGAAAAACCGGCCGGCGTCATCTGCGAAATCATGCGCGACGACGGTGAAATGGCCCGTATGCCGGACCTGGAAAAATTCGCAGAACAGCACGACCTCAAGATCTGCTCGGTCGCCGACCTCATCGCCTACCGCATGCAGTTCGGGGACGTTTCCGTAACCAAGGTCGCCGACGCCGAGCTGCCCACGCGTTGGGGACATTTCAAGAGCACAGCCTTCCATTCTTCTTCCGACGGGAAAACCCACATTGCCCTGCACATGGGCGACATCCACCCCGACGAGCCAGTGCTGGTGCGCGTGCATTCCGAGTGCCTTACCGGCGACGTGTTCGGCTCACTGCGCTGCGACTGCGGCAACCAGCTTGCCGACGCCATGTGCATGATCCGCAACGAGGGCAAGGGCGTGCTGGTCTATATGCGCCAGGAAGGGCGTGGCATAGGTCTGGGCAACAAAATCAAGGCCTACCACCTGCAGGACCAGGGCTACGACACCGTGGAAGCCAACGTGAAGCTCGGCTTTCCGCCGGACATGCGCGACTACGGCGTGGGAGCGCAGATCCTGGTGGCTCTGGGCGTGTCCAAGATGCGCCTGATGACCAACAACCCCAAGAAGATGGTGGGGCTGGAAGGCTACGGCCTGGAGGTCTTCGAGCGTGTGCCCATTGAAACAGGCGCCTGCGAAGTCAACCTCGAATACCTGAAGACCAAAAAGAAAAAGATGGGGCACATGCTCCACTTTGAAGATGAAAACGAGTAACGTCACACAAAACTGACGCGGAGGATATTTCCATGCTGCACGTGAAGACCATTGAAGGACAACTCGAAGCCAAAGGCCTGAAAGTGGGCCTTGTCGCCGGACGTTTCAACGACTTCATCGTCGACAAACTCATCGGTGGCTCGGTTGACTACCTGACCCGCCACGGCCTCGAGCGCGAGAACATCACTCTGGTCAAGGCTCCCGGCGCTTTCGAACTGCCCCTGGTGGCCAAGAAGATGGCCGAATCCGGCAAGTACGACGGCATCGTGGTACTCGGCGCGGTCATCCGCGGCGCAACCCCGCACTTCGACTTCGTATCCAACGAGTGCGCCAAGGGCGTCGCCCAGGCCAGCCTGGAGTCGGGTGTGCCCATGGGTTTCGGCGTGCTGACCTGCGACACCCTGGAACAGGCCATTGAACGCGCCGGTTCCAAGGCGGGCAACAAGGGTGTTGAAGCCGCTTCCGCCCTGCTGGAAACCATCCGCGTTCTGGAGCAACTGTAGTTCATGAACAAAAAGAAAAAGGGCAACAGGCCCGGCATACGCAGGGTTGGCCGCACCCTGGCCTTCCAGGTCCTCTACGGGCAGTCGTTCGTGGAGGCCCCGGACACGAAGCAGCTGGAGCAGGCCATCCTGGAAAATCCCGCGGTTCTAGACGAAGAATCCGCGGCGGCCATAGACTTTGCCCAGCAACTGGTCCTCGGCGTCGTCGCCGACCGCAACGAAATAGACAAGATAATCACCAACCACTCCCAGCACTGGAAGCTGGAGCGGATCGCCAAAGTGGAGTTGTCCATCCTGCGTCTCTCGGTCTACGAGATGACCAGGACGGACATCCCGCTACGCGCCTGCATCAACGAGGCCATCGAGTTGTCCAAGACCTTCGGGGACGACAACTCTCGCGGTTTCATCAACGGCATCCTGGACGCCGTTGCCAAGGCCGTGGACGGTGGCGAATTCGGAGTGGAAAAGAAATTCTAACGGTGAATACAGTAATTTCAAGGACTTGATCAATGGGCATCGGCAAATACCAACCGGAAAAGATTGAGAATAAATGGCAGGACATCTGGCAGAAGTCCGGATGTTTCGAAGTGGAGGCCGACAAGAGCAAGGACAAGTACTATGTGCTTGAAATGTTCCCCTATCCGTCCGGCAAGATCCACATGGGACATGTGCGCAACTATTCCATCGGCGACGTGGTCGCCCGCTTCAAGGCCATGCAGGGCTACAACGTACTACACCCCATGGGTTGGGACGCCTTCGGCCTGCCCGCCGAGAACGCGGCCATCAAGAACAACTCCCACCCGGCCGCCTGGACCTACCAGAACATCTCCGAGATGCGCGAACAGCTGAAAAGGCTGGGTTATTCCTACGACTGGAGGCGCGAAATGGCTTCCTGTCGTCCGGAATACTACAAGTGGGAGCAGCTTTTCTTCCTGAAATTCCTGGAAAAAGGTTTGATCTACCGCAAGAACTCACCGGTGAACTGGTGCCCGGACTGCCACACCGTGCTCGCCAACGAGCAGGTGGAGGACGGCCTGTGCTGGCGCTGCGATTCCGAGGTCCAGCAAAAGGACATGGAGCAGTGGTTCCTGCGCATCACTGATTACGCGGACGAACTTCTGGACGATCTGGATAGTCTGGACAAGGGCTGGCCCGAGCGCGTGTTGACCATGCAGCGCAACTGGATCGGCAAAAGCTACGGTTCGGAGCTGACCTTCCGTTTCAAGGGCATGGACGAGACCGTCACGGTCTTCACCACCCGACCGGACACCCTGTTCGGGGCCACCTTCATGAGCCTGGCCGCCGAACATCCGCTGGTGGAAAAACTCATAGAGAATTACGAAAAGGCCGATGAGGTACGCGCCTTCTGCGACAAGGTCCGCAACATGGACCGAATCAAGCGCGGCGCCGACGACCTGGAAAAGGAAGGCGTCTTCACCGGCGCGTACGTGGTCAACCCGGTCACAGGCAAGGACATGCCCGTCTACGTGGCCAACTTCGTGCTCATGGCCTACGGCACCGGCGCGGTTATGGCCGTTCCAGCCCACGACCAGCGCGATTTCGAGTTCGCCACCAAATACGATCTTCCCATGCAGGTGGTCATCAACCCGCCCGACCTGCACAAAAGCGGCGACATCCTCAATCTGGAGAACATGGACGCCGCATACACCGACCCCGGCTTCCTGGTGAATTCCGGCCAATTCGACGGCACGGACAACGAATCCGCCAAGAAGGCCGTGGTGGAACACCTGGACAAGGAAGGTTTGGGCAAAATGGCGGTCAACTACCGCCTGCGCGACTGGAACGTCTCCCGTCAGCGCTTCTGGGGCGCTCCCATCCCGGTCATGTACTGCGACGCCTGCGGGGTGGTGCCCGTGCCCGAGGATGAGCTGCCCGTGCAGCTGCCGGAGAACGCCCAGGTTCGGGCGGACGGACGCTCGCCGCTGCCCATGATGGACGAATTCGTAAACTGCACCTGCCCCAAGTGCGGCGGCGCGGCGCGGCGCGAGACCGACACCCTGGACACCTTCTTCGAATCCAGCTGGTACTTCCTGCGTTACTGCGACCCGCGAAACGCGGACGCTCCGTGGGATCGCGAGTCCCTGGACTACTGGATGCAGGTGGACCAGTACATCGGCGGCATTGAGCACGCCATCCTGCATCTGCTCTACGCCCGCTTCTTCACCAAGCTGCTGCGCGACTGCGGCTACGTCACTGCGGCCGAGCCGTTCGCCAACCTGCTCACTCAGGGCATGGTGCTCAAGGACGGCGCTAAAATGTCCAAGTCCAAGGGCAACGTGGTCGCTCCCAGCGAAATGATCAAAAAATACGGCGCGGACGCCACCCGCCTGTTCATTCTCTTTGCGGCTCCGCCTGCAAAGGAACTGGAATGGTCGGACCGCGGTATCGAAGGCGCGTATCGTTTCATCAACCGCCTCTGGCGACTGGTGGAGGACCTGGAAGAGGTGCTCACCCCGGCCAAGCCGGTCTCCTACAGCGACACCAAGTCGGAAGCGGCCAAGAACCTGCGCCGCAAGGAGCACGATACCATCCGCCGCGCCACCCGCGACATCGAGAACGATTTCCAGTTCAACACGGTCATAGCCGCCATCATGGAACTGGTGAACGAACTCTACGGCTGCAAAGAAGAACTCAAGGCCACCGAGCCCGAGGCCCTGTCCTCGGCCGTGGCCACCGTCCTGACCTTGCTCGCGCCCATTGCCCCGCACATCTGCGAGGAACTCTGGGAAGTACAGGGACACAAGGAACGCATGGTTGACCAGCCCTGGCCCACCCATGACGATTCCGCCCTGGTGCGGGACGAGGTCACCGTGGTCGTCCAAGTCTGCGGCAAGGTGCGCGGCAAGATTACCGTGCCCAACAACGCCCCGCAGGAAGACGTGGAAAAGGCCGCCATGGAGCAGGAAAACGTGACCAAGCACATCGAAGGCAAAACCGTGCGCAAGGTCATCGTCATCCCCAACAAACTGGTCAACATAGTGGCCAACTAGGGACACGCAAAGCAAAACAAAAGCCCCGGCGCCCATGCAATGCCGGGGCTTTCTTTTTATCCCTTTCCAAGCCTGTTCAGAAAGTTCAAGTGCAAGGCGCAAAATGAAACCAGCCCGCAGCGTATGGAACAATACGTGAGGAGCTGGTTTCTTTGCTGCAACACAACAATCGAGCGCTTTTCAACCGGCGCTATGGGATCACCAGATTATCCGGCCCATCGGGCGGAGCAAACGCGGCCCCCCCTTCGGGCATGCGGGTCACCTGCCCCCATTTGTGCCCCGGCGGCGGGGAGATGGTGCAGCCTTCAATCGTATTGTGGTGGCTGTAGCCGCCATGAAAATTGACGTCCGTACCGATCTCGCAGTTGCGAACCACGTTGTGGGAGCTGGACCACTGGATGGTCAGATGACGGACATTGCGGATGACGGAGTCCTCAACCGTGCAGAAATGGCTGCGCGAGAACCGGAAATAACCGTTGCCCTTCTTGCCCTTGTTCCAGGCCCCGTCCACCAGTGCCCGCCGCACCCTGATGTCCGAGGACGATTCCATCCAGACCGGATGCCGTCCGGCCATGAGCACGGCAACATCCTCCACCAGGCAGCCCTCGGCCCATTTGAAGACAATGCCGTCCACCGCATACTCGGGCGCGAGATTCTCATATTTCCCGGCCACATCATCCGAGGTCATGCCCGGCACCCGCTGCTCCAGACTAAAGCCGCTCAAAACAACGCTGCCGCGCATATCCGGCATGCGCACCTCGGCCCCCTCGGGAAGCTCGATTCCCGGGCCCTGTCGCAACAGAATGAAATCAGGTCCGCTGTCCTCCACCCTGCCGATGAACTGCCTGAGCCAGGGGTATTCCCTGCGCCAGAGCCGGGCGTCCAGCCTTTCGAAAAAAGCCTCGTCATTGGGCGCGGCGATCCAGACCGGCGCCGCCCCCTCTTTCCACCCGCTTTCGAACTCAAGAGGCACAAGGTTGGAGACCGGATGGTAGACGGCATTGAGTACAGCCTTTCGGGGCCCCCGCGAACCCTCGACCTTGATGACCGCGTCGCCCTGGTCCGCCGTGAGCAGGGAGACCAGTCTGGTAGCAGCCTGTCCCTGCCCCCGTATGGTCACGTTGCTGCGCCGGATAAATACGGGCGTCTTTACCGGGAATTCACCCTCGGGAAGGATGATGGTCAGCGGGCGTCCCTCCCCCGCCCGCTCCAGGGCCTGCATGACGGCACCGCCGATGTCGCTTCCCGGTTCGACATCCAACACCGTCACCTGTTCCTGGCTCGGCTGTTCGTGGGGAGGCCGATGCACTGAAAACTCGGCCACCACATGGCGGAACGAAGGCAGGCTGATAGCCCCTGCCGCCAGTCCGCAAAACAGAAACAGAAGCGTGAAGTTGAGGATGATGAGCAGCATGCGGATGGAATACTGCAAGGACTGCCGGGCGACATCATGGCCGGTGATCTTCTGGTCGCCGCCCCGCTTCTTGTGCCAGATCTGCTTGTCCAGATTGAACATGGTCACCACTTTGACCGCAGCCCCGGCCCACTGGTTGTAGAGCATGAGCGGCAGATGGGTGGTGCGCAGCACAAATCCCTGGAACACATAGACCCAAAACAGTCCGAGGCGGGTAATGATCACCCAGGAAAAGTAAAAAGCCAGATAGAACGGGGAAACGAAAATACTCAACATGAGCACACCGGCCGGCCCCACCAACGGCGTCCAGGTGGTGAAACGCTGGTCCAGGACACACCACCAGATGAAGCCGCCCATGGGTCCCGGCCCCAGCTTGATGGCCCGCATGTTGTTGCGCAACATGTTTCCGTACCAGCGTTTCATGAGCGAAATGCTGGTGACGAGAAATTCTTTTTGCCGCGACTCCATGGCCACTACGGGAGCATCCGGGATGTAAAGCATTTCGTAGCCGTTCTTGAGCAGATAATACCAGGTGGACTTGTCGTCGCCCATGAGAAAACGGAACCGTCCGAACAGCCAGCCCTCCAGGTAGTCGGCCTCCACAAAACGGATGAACTGCTCCTTCACGACCACTTCCGCGCGATACATGGAGAACCGGCCAGTGATGGTCAAAACCCGTTTGGACAGACTGTGGGAATGAAACTGGTGGTTTCGTTGTGCGAACTTGAGAGAATACCAATCGTGAAAAAGAGAGGAGACATCCTCCTGTATGCCGATGTTGTCCGTGGTCAGGGCGGCCATGTTCGGGTGGGTGCGAAAAAAGGGCAGACACTTGGCAAAGGTCCCCGGCTGTACCAGGGTGTCGCCGTCCATGAAGACAACCACGTCGTTGCAGGCGTCCGGGTGCCACTGCAGGACGTCGTTGAAGTCCCTGGCGATGGCCCTAAGCGCATGGCCCATGGCGATGCGTTTGCCATGCTCCTGATGCATGAACACCAGTTGGATGGAATCGCCGCCGTGAACGCCGACCACGGACCGGGAAATGAAATCCGCCTCCTTGTCCGAGCCTACGCTGGCCACGATCATGACTTGGCTGGGCAGGTCCAGGACATCGCGAACCAGAGCCTGAAAGACCCGCTCCGTAACGTTGAAATCCTCCTTGAACGAAGGAACCATGATGTACAGCCGTTCGGGATAAGGCTGCTTCACCGCGTCCGCTTCGGCCCGCAACCTTGGGAAAACACGCCGCTTGTAAATCACGTGGCGCACGGCGTGGATGACCTGCCAGGCGTAGCGCCACATACCAAACAGGGATATGGCCACCAGGGCCTGCCGCTTGATGTACCAGGCCCGCTCGGGCAAAGCCCAGAGCACCAAGACGGCCACGGCAAGATAGGCCAACGTGGGCGGGATGGCTTTCAGCACTGCCTGCGGAACAGGCCTGCGTTGCAGGGAGCTACCGGCTTTCGGCATCAAGCGCCCCTGACAGTTGAGGCAATTTCCCCAGCACAGGTGTCCTTACCCGTACTTCCACCCCGAGCCCTGGCACCAGACTGGGGTCGTCGCGGTCCAGCAACACCTTGACCGGAACCTCGCTCATGCTTGTTTCCAGGTCCTGTGAAACCACGCCGCCTGCGGCCATGGCATGATGGCCGATGGCCTGGATCACGCCTGTAAGAAAATGGCCTGACGAAGGCACGTAGACTTCGGCCTCGTTCCCCGGCGCCAGGCGCTTGGCTTCCTCAAAAGTGAAACGGGCCAGCACCCAGGGTCTGGTGTCAGTGACCATGAGAGTCAGTACGCTCTCGCCCGGACGCAGGAACGTGCCGTCCACCCGCTTGATGGAGTAAACCATGCCGTCGCGCGGGCTGGTGACCCGGGTCATCTGAAGCCTGGACAGAGCCTTCAACATTTCATACTGACGCAGTTCCAGGGTCTTTTGCTGCACCTGGATACGGCCGCGTATTTCCCGCAGCTGCCCTCGGGCAGCGCCGTCGGACAGGTATTTGCCGTCCTTGGCGCTCCTGGCGTTGCGCTGGGCGAGTTCCAACTCTTCCTGAAGCTCGGCCAGTTCCGCCTTTTCCTCCAAATATTCCTTGCGGCGCAAATCCCAGAAGGAGCGGCTCACGGCCCCGGACTTCACCAAGGCCTCAGCCCGTTTGAATTCCTTTTCGGCCAGCTCGATCTTGGCCCTGGTTCCGGCTATCTTCTGCTGGACCATCTCCACTTCGTGGTCTGCCGCACTACGGTACAGGCCCAAAGCCCGTTCCTCTTCCTGCAGCAAAGTATAGAGCAATTCGAGCTCCTGTTTTTCCACGTTGATACGTAGTTTGATCTGCTCCAGGTCGCGACGCATCGCGTCATCGTCTATGGCGAAAAGCAGCTGTCCCTTCTTGACGTTCTCCCCGTCGACGACGGAGATCTTTTCCAGAAAACCGCCCACTTCAGGGGCCATGTCGATGAGCGCGCCCGAGACCACCGCCCTGGTGCTCACCGCCCGGGAAAGGTTGTTGTAGAGAATGAACATGACCAGGCCGACCGCGAACAGTCCCAGGAGCCAATAGAGAATGGCCCGGCTGCGGAAGGTGCGCTTGTAGGCGGTCTGCTCCGCCACTGTCAGGGGCCGTTCCGTCTCGATGGGGATCTCGGCCGCATCCACCTTGGCTATGATGCCCTGCACGTCATCTATCTTTCCCTCGATGTTGGCCTGAATGTAAGCCTTGAGCAGCATCTTGCTCTTGTCGTTGAGTGCTTCAAAGGAAAAACCGGCCTCCTGATCATCTATGCGACGCACCCTGGCCAGGGCGTCGAAGGTCACGTTCATTCCAGCCAGTGGAAGAACAAAGGTCACCTGCCCTTCCCAGTCATCGGACAAACCGCTCTCGGGGACCTCACACTTGAATCCCTCCAGCGACCAGTCCAGTATGCTGCACTTGCACTCATCAATGTAGGCATGGGCAGGCAGTTGGATACGATGCGATTTCCGTATCTGATTCTTTTCAAATTCCGTTGGCACGTGCACCTCTCCAAAGATATGAGGCGTTCAGGTAACTCGAAAACCATGCTCCGACCTGCGCGCTGCGGGTCGCGGGCATTCCATTTACTATTTGACGATTTCCCTATATTCTTTGTCATTCGTCAAACGCACATGGAGTACCAATGAACATATCAAAATATATACTGATATTCATATTATTAATTGGCGTATCGGGCTGCGGCTACGGGTTCCCCACGGGCGAACACGCCTCGCTTCCCAAGGACTATCGCTCCCTGGCCATCGCAGAGGTCGAGCATCCTACGACCTACCCCTGGATGGAGGCGAGGCTGCGTTCCCTGCTGCGTGACGAACTCAACCGCAGAAACTGGGTGACCTGGGAGAACAAGAACAAAGCCAAAGCCCTCATCAAACTCTATGTCGAAAAGTACTCCCGCAAGGCAACGGTCACCGGCGTCGACCAGGAAACCCTGCGGTCCTCGGCCAGCATCACCATGCGCGCCGTCATCGTTTCCCGCGACACCGGCCGGCAGCTCTGGAGCTCGGGAACCATAAGCACGAATTGGCCCTATTACACCGGCGAGGAAGATGAGGCGGACGCACAGGTCACCGAACGCGCCATCCAGATCCTGGCGGAGAGACTCGCTCAGAACTACTAGCCCGAGGCAACCATGGCCCGTCCCAAATATTCCTTCCTCATTTGCCCGGACCCGCAACTGCTGAAACGGCAGATCGACGGTTCCCTGAACAGTTCCGGCGTTTCCGGCTGGGAACGCAAGGCCTTCTGGGGCGACGACGATGATCCGCTGCCCCAGCCCTTCTGGCAAGACCTGACCATCAAAGGACTCTTTTCCCAGCCCAAGGCATTGGTGGTGCGCCGAGCTCACAAACTCAAAGCCGAACAGTGGAAAAAACTCAACGAAGCCATGCGCGGCGTGGGGTCGGACATATGGCCCTTCTTCTGCCTGGAAGGACAATGGAAGGGTAAGAAGCCTCCTGTCCCGGCCCACCTGGCCAAGCTCGACCTTTTCAAACACGCGGGCAAAAGCGGCTGGAACTGGGAATATCCCGGCCTCGACGAAAAGAACCTGCGCGATTTCGTATCCGGCTGGGCCCAGGAAAACGGGTTCACCCTGGATCGGGGAGTACTTCAGGCCCTGGCCATGGCCCTGCCCACGGACGCGGTCGCCGCGAAGCTTGAACTACAGAAGATAGAGCTGGCAGTGGACGACGGCACACTGGTCACCCGCGAGCACGCCGATCTCGTGGCGCCCACCGGGGAAATGGAGTTCTTCGAGCTCATGGATTCCCTGGGCAAACAGGGCGCCGAAGCCGCCGTCTGGAAACGGGTGTTGGAGGACCACCTCAAAAAATCCCAAGACAAGATGATCTTCAACCTCATCGGCTACCTGGCCGGTCAGGCGCGCATGTATTGGATGCTCATGAGCGGCGAAGAAGCCAAGGTCAAAGCTCATCCCTACGTGAAAAAAATAAAGACGCCCGTGGCCAAGCGCCTGGGCAGACAGGGAATCGCCCGCATGATCGACCTGGCTCTGGACGCAGAGATGAGCATCAAAACCGGCTCCCGCAACCCAGAAGAGGTGTTGGATTTCCTTGTGGCCGGGCTGATACGGCTCTTCAGGCCGAGCCGGGCGTAGCATTAGAAATTTCCTTAAATCATACCAAACCGCTTGACCCCCCACGTACCTTATGAGTGAAGCACCCCATTATCTCGGACATCGGCAGCGGCTCAAGGACCGACTCATGCGCAATCCCATGGAGCTGTCCGACTACGAGATCCTGGAACTGGTGCTGGCTTCGGTGTTGCCGCGACGGGACACCAAGCCCCTGGCCAAGGACATCCTGGTCAGGTTCGGCACATTGCGGGCAGCGCTCAACGCCGCTCCCGAACAACTGGCCGAACTCAAGGGAGTCGGCCCTGCGTTACTTGTCCACTGGCGCCTGTTGCAAGAAATCCACGCCCGGCTCAATGAAGGCCGCATGGCGGAACTGGAAACACTCTCCTCGGTGACGGCCGTGGCCAAAGCCGCCATGGCCCGCATCGGCGGCAAGAAACGCGAAGAATTCTGGGTGGCCCTGCTGGACGGCGGCAACCGGGTTATCGACTGGGAACAGGTCAGCACCGGCACCGTGGATCGGGTGGACGCCTACCCTCGGGAGATATTGGCTTTGGCACTCAGAAAACAGGCCCGAAGCCTCATTCTGGTGCACAACCATCCGGGCGGCGACCCCAGCCCCTCGGAAGAGGACAAGGTCCTGACCCTGGGGGTGACCAAGGTGGCCGGAGCCTTGCAGATTCTGGTTCGCGACCACCTCATTGTCGGTGACAACGGCTACTACAGCTTTCATGAAAACGGACTGCTCTAAGATTTTTCAGGGGAGAGAAGCCATGAAACAGCTGCACGCCATCGTCAAAGGGAAGGTCCAGGGAGTCTGGTTTCGGGCCTGGGCACAGGACCTGGCCCGGGATCTCGGCCTCAGGGGCTGGGTCCGCAACATGCCCGGCGGCCATGTGGAGACAGTGGCCCAAGGCGACGAGGAGATCCTGAAACGATTTCATGAGAGCCTGTTGGAAGGTCCGCCCTTGGCCAGAGTCAGCGAAATTGACATGGATTGGTCCACTGTGGAGGAACAATTCACGAATTTCTCGGTAAAATATTGATTTTTCCACACGAGGCCCTCTTGCCAACGACAATTGACGCCTTATGTAAAAAAATTCAAACCAAAATAGCAGAAAAACGAGGTGTTTCGCCTTGAAAAAGAAAAAAACTCCCATCAAGCCGCTCAGGATGCGCAAGAATGCCAAGCAGCCTGACCGGAAAAAAACGAAGGCACAATCCGAGCCCATGGAACAGAGGCAGCAGGATCTGCCGTCCCAGGGCCTGCCCGACCTCATTGAGGCCCTGACCGCAGGGCCGGGCGGCGCCAGCCCCCTGTTCCACGAGGGAGAGGACGGCGCCAACGTGGGCGACCTGAACCTGCCGCCCGAGTTGCCGGTCCTGGCCGTTCGCGACATCGTCGTCTTCAACTACATGATCCTGCCCTTGTTCGTGGGCCGGGAAAAATCCGTCAAGGCCGTGGACGCGGCCCTTTCCGGCGACCGGTACATCCTCATCCTGACTCAGAAGGACGAGAGCGTGGATGATCCGGATGCCGACGACCTGTACATGACCGGCACCATCGGCATGATCATGCGCATGCTCAAGATGCCCGACGGAAGGCTCAAGGTGCTTGTGCAGGGCCTGGCCCGCGCCAAGGTCCGCAAGTTCGTGGCCCACGAGCCCTACCATCTGGCCGAGGTGGAGCCGATCCTGGAAGCCGAGGACATGGAGCTGACCTCCAAACACGAGGCGCTCATGCGCTCGTCGCGAGAGCAGAGCGAAAAGATACTCAGCCTGCGCGGTATATCCTCCTCGGATATCATGAGCGTGCTCAACAACGTCAACGAGCCGGGCAGGCTGGCCGACCTCATCGCCTCCAATCTGCGCATGAAGGTGGCCGAAGCCCAGAAGATCTTGGAATGCCAGGATCCTGTCAATCGCCTGGAAATGGTCAACGGGCAATTGGTCAAGGAAGTCGAAGTCGCTTCCATGCAGAACAAGATCCAGAGCATGGCCAAGGAAGGCATGGACAAGGCCCAGAAGGACTTTTTCCTGCGCGAACAGCTCAAGGCCATCAAACGCGAACTCGGCGACGACCATGACGAAAGTGAGGAAATCGAAGATTTCCGCAAGGCCATTGAGTCCTCGGGCATGCCCAAGGACGTCATGAAGGAGACCTTCAAGCAGCTCCGCCGCCTGGAATCCATGCACTCCGAATCCTCGGAAGCCACCGTCATCCGCACCTATCTGGACTGGATGACCGAACTGCCCTGGAAAAAGCTTTCCCGCGACCGCCTGGACATCAAAAAGGCAAAAAACATTCTCGACGAGGATCACTACGACCTGGACAAGGTCAAGGAGCGCATCCTCGAGTACCTGAGCGTTCGCAAGCTCAACCCGAAGATGAAAGGCCCCATCCTCTGTTTTTCGGGTCCTCCGGGCGTGGGCAAGACCTCTCTGGGTCGCTCCATCGCCCGCAGCCTCGGACGCAAGTTCCATCGCATGAGCCTGGGCGGCATGCGCGACGAGGCCGAGATCCGCGGCCACCGCAGAACCTACATCGGTTCCATGCCCGGCCGCATCATCCAGGCCATCAAGCAGTGCGGCACACGCAACCCGGTAATCATGCTGGACGAGATCGACAAACTCGGCTCGGATTTCCGAGGCGACCCGTCCTCGGCGCTGTTGGAAGTGCTGGACCCGGAACAGAACTTCTCGTTCACCGACCACTACCTGAACGTGCCCTTCGACCTGTCCAAAGTCATGTTCATCTGTACGGCCAACATGCTGGAGACCATACCCGGACCGCTGCGCGACCGCATGGAGATCATCCGCATCCCCGGCTACACCGAACACGAAAAGGTGGTCATCACGCGGCGTTACATCATCCCGCGCCAGTGCAGCGAAAACGGGCTCAAGGAAGACGAAATGACCATCAGCGACAAACTGGTGGCCAAGGTGGTGCGCGAATACACCCGTGAGGCTGGGCTGCGCAACGTCGAGCGCGAAATGGGCACTCTCTGCCGCAAGATGGCCCGCAAAAAGGCCGAAGGCGAGAAAGGACCGTTCGACGTCACGGCAAAGAACCTTTACAAACTGCTCGGCCCTCCGCGTTTCCTCGATGACGACAAGGAAAGCGAGCTGCCTCCGGGCGTGGCCGTGGGCCTGGCTTGGACGCCGGTGGGCGGTGAGACCCTGCATGTGGAAGTGACCACCATGCCGGGCAAAGGCAAACTGACCCTGACGGGCAAGCTGGGCGACGTCATGAAGGAATCGGCCCAGGCCGCCCTATCCATCGCCCGCGCCCGCGCCGACGAGTACGGCATCGACCCCAAATTCACCGAAAACATGGACATCCATGTTCACGTGCCCGCAGGGGCCACCCCCAAGGACGGCCCGTCCGCAGGTGTGACCCTGGTGACCGCGCTCATCTCGGCCCTGACCGAGACTCCGGTGAATCCCGACGTGGCCATGACCGGCGAAATCAGCTTGCGCGGCCGGGTACTGCCGGTGGGCGGCATCAAGGAAAAGATCCTGGCCGCCGTTTCGCGGGGCATGAAGCAGGTGCTCATTCCGGCTCAGAACAAGAAGGATCTGGACGAGATCCCCACCGAACTGCGCAAGAAGGTAACCATCAAGACCATAGAACGCGTGGAAGAGATCTGGCCGCTCGCCAAAGGCAAATAAAGACCCGAGCAAAATAGAACAGGAAAGCCGCCTGCAAACGCAGGCGGCTTTTTTCATGCATTGCAATCAGCCGGCCCCGGTCGAGACTCCCCGAAAAAGACCGTCTCATGAAGGCGGTCTCGCTTATGTCAGCAGATGGAAAATATGGGGAAGAGACGCGAGGCCCTCCCGCGATTCACGAATCTGTCTGTCAGGAGCGCGACCTTCGTAAGTGACGTTGAATATCAGGTTGAACGGCTTGTCCTCATTGAGCACCTGACTCAACTCATGGATTTCCAGCAGGACCATGTCCTGGTCGAAACCGTCCACATCATCCCAGCGAAAAGTGACCCCGCCGATTCCCGATGCCCTGCAGACGCCGAGTATGTCCTTTTTGCGCAACGGCTTGGTTACCTTGGAAAGAGGGATTTTGTGACTGTCCTCCTCCACATGGTCGAACGATTGTGCCCGGCCATCCAGAAAAACCTCCAGGCCAAAATGGGGGCCGCCCAAAAGTACGCCGGAGCTGCCGTAAACACGGGACACGGCCTTTCCGGTCTTCTTTTTCACGTCTTCCAAGAGGTCGCCCGAGTCCTCGTGGGACGCCAGGGCGCTGAGCACTTCCGCCCAGCCTTTGGAGCCATAGGCACGCATGCCCTTCTTGATCAGATACCTGTCAAGATGCAGCAACCCTATGGTGTAAAAATCGCCTATAAGAGATATTTCCAACTTCATTCGATCGAGTTCCCCTGCTCCTGTGGAACGCAACGTGTTACCCGTCCATGTCAGGACTGTCTACTATATTGGACCCGGGGTCGGTGACGATGGCGTCCGTAAGGCCGCCCAAAGACTTGTACAGGCGTCCGGCCTCCGTTCCCACCTTTTCGGGCACGGGCGGCTTTTCATACCTGGCCAGGAGGTTCGTATCCCTGTACAGGGCTTCTATGAGCCTGCACAGCCCCAAGGCGGGAACCAGTTCTTCGTTGATCTCCAATGCCTGCCGCACGTTCTCGAAACATTTTTTCCAATCGCCCTGCTCGTAGTAGACTCTTGCCAGGTTGTAGTGGAGGTGATCATCCCCTTCCAAGCTGAATTCAAAGGCGCGGGAGTAGTAGCGAGAGGCCTCGTTGAACATGCGGTGTTTGCGCAGGGAAATGCCGAATTCGTTGAACAAATGCTTGTGCTCGGGCTGGAAGGCCGCCTCCATGCTCACCAACTGCTTGAACACGGCCTGGGCGTGGGAGACCTTCTTGAGTTCCGTGTAGGAAATCCCCAGTCCGAAGATGGCCCGGATATTCTCCTCGTCCACCTCCAAGGCCATGGAATACTGCTCGGCGGCTTCCTCGAATTCTTCTTCCGTTCTGTGCTGGTCCCCCTTCTCGATGGTGTCGTGCAGATTGCGCATGGCCGGGCCGACCTTGCCCATGTGAATCTCCACCTCCGGGGCGTATTCCTGCATGAGTTGGTCAAAGGAAATTTCCTCGGCCTTGCCCGTGGGTACGAAGTGGGAGTTGATCTTTCTGATCGAGTAGGTTTCCTCACCGGTCTGTTCCACGAACCAGAGGATCTTGGACTTCTGCTTCCTGGCGGTGGTCCCTGAACCAATCTTGATCTCACGAACCGAGGAAAAGACACAGATCAAAGGCTCCTTGTCGCAATCCACGCCCTGGCAATCAAAGCTCGGCGAATAGGTGTTTTCGGAGATTTCAGGAGGCATATAATTCCTACTAACATATTGTACACATTAGTCTTTCAATCTTTATAAACCAAGAACCGTGATTTATCCAGCAATATCGGAAGGGTCAAAGACAGAAAGGAAAGATTTCTCTGCGCGGTCACATGTCTGGACATTCCGGCCAAAGAGATTACCTTCCCGCGTAGAGGATTGCGCATCGTTGCCAGCAGAGAGCTTTTCCGCTATGGAAAGAGCCCGCATGGGGACATGCCCATACGGTTACATTACTAAGATTTCTGGAGAGTAGGTATGCCCATATTCGAATATATCTGTGAAAACTGCGGAAACGAATTCGAGGAACTGGTCTTTGAGCGCGACGAACGTCCCGCATGTCCCAAATGCCAGTCCGTGCAGACCAGCAAGCTCATGTCCGCCGTCCGTTCCAAAGTCGGTTCCGGAGCAACCGGAGGCGATTACGAAGCCGCCGCGCCATCCGCGCCGAGCGCCTCGTCCTCTCCCTGCTCGGGATGCTCCGGCGGAAACTGTTCCAGCTGCAAGTAGAACCGGGCATATTTCCACACCACACAAGGATTCCGTTTCATGAAAGAAAAAATCGTCATTGCCACGCGAGGCAGCAAGCTGGCCCTGTGGCAGGCTGAGCATATTTCCGCCCTTCTGCGCGAACAGTACCCAAGCCTCATCGTGGAATTGCTCAAAATCAAAACCAAGGGCGACAAGATTCTGGATGTACCCCTGGCAAAAGTCGGCGGCAAAGGGCTGTTCGTCAAGGAAATCGAGGAAGCTCTGCTGGACGGCAGGGCCGACATGGCCGTGCACTCCATGAAGGATGTTCCCACGGAACTGCCCGAAGGCCTGGAAGTGGGCGTCATCCCCGAGCGTGAAGACCCCACCGACACCCTGCTCTCCGCCAAATACGACGGCCTGGACGGACTCCCCGAAGGAGCCTTGGTGGGCACTTCCAGTCTGCGCAGGCAATCCCAGTTGGCGGCACTGCGTCCGGACCTGAAAATCGAGTCTCTGCGGGGCAATCTGGATACGCGCGTGAACAAGCTGCTGGAAGGCCAATACGACGCCATCGTGGTGGCCACCGCAGGCCTGAACCGCCTCAACATTTCCGCTCCCAAAAGCACAATCCTCGGCCCGCCGGACTTCCTGCCCGCCGTGGCCCAGGGGGCTTTGGGCATCGAATACCGCACCAGCGACGAGGAGGTGCAGGAAATGCTCGCCTTCCTCAACCACGACCACACCAGACACCAGGTGCTGGCCGAACGCGGCTTTCTCACCGGCCTGGACGGAGGTTGCCAGGTGCCCATCGCAGCATGGTCGGTCATTGAGGGCAACACCCTGCGCCTGACAGGCTTCGTGGCCGACACGGACGGTTCCCGTCCCATCCGCCTGGAAGCCGTAGGGTCCGTGGAAGACGCCTGGGAACTGGGTATGGGGCTGGCTCAGGACGTGCTCGCAGCTGGCGGCGACGAGATTCTGTCCGAAGTCTACCAGCGCGAGGCAGGAGAATAACATGCCGGATCGGGACCCTGCCCTGCTGGAACTGCAACGAATTCCCGGCGTGGGGGCCAGCCTTGCGGACGACCTGTACAGACTGGGATTCCGCAAGGTCGAGGACCTCCGGGACCAGGATCCCGAAGCCATCTACCGCAGTCTCATGGCCTTGGAAGGTCAGCATGTGGACCGCTGCGTGCTCTACGTCTTCCGCTGTGCCGTCTATTTCGCCTCCAATGAAACCCACGATGAGGAATTGCTCAAATGGTGGAATTGGAAGGATTCAGAGTCCTAATGAAAACAACCTGTTAATCATCAATAAACATACCGCCTAAACATTCTCGTCAAATCTCCGATAAAGTATGTAGCAAGAGTTGCAACCGTACAAGGAGGTACACCATGGTCGAGAGTTTTAGCGTTCAGCCCGCCGTGCCCAAGCAGGACATGGCCCAAACGATGAAGGACATCAAGAAGTTGAAGATGCGCCGCCAGGTATTCGAGAACCCCGAACTGGCCAAGCAGTTGGTCAAGACGGAATCCACCGCGACCTACAACGCACGAGGCAATTTGGTGCAAGCGGTGTCAGGAGATCTCGGCAATGCCTAAGGCTACCGGCAAAGCCGGGATAACAGGGAAATCGGCCTGAATGCTCCAAAGCAGCATTCAGGCCGATTTCTTTTGTGACCTTTCAAAACAACCCGTCTGTCGTGTTGCCGCACGCAAAAGGGTTTCTCATGTACCCCCGGGATACGTTGCCCCCCGTTCCGCGCTCGTGCCCAGATACGAACCGTTTTGAAAAACCACAATCAAGCAGCTCTTATCACAACTGTTTCCTCACCACTCATCGCGACGGGGCGCACGGCGCATACGCTTTTTGTCGGCTTGCCGCTTTTTGCGTTCCTGCGTGCGACGGACCGAACTAAGGGTGGGCATGGTAGGCTTGCGCGGCGTCACGGGCTTGAGCGCCCACTGCAGAAGTTCCACAAAACGCCTGAGCACCTCATCCCGGTTACCCTTCTGGGACCGGAAGCTGTGCGAACTGATGCGCAGCACCCCATTCTTGTCGATGCGGCGGCGCAGCTTGCCTTTGACCGAGACCTTCTGCAGTTCTGTCAGCCTTCTGGTCCTGTCCACATTGAAAAAAACAGTGGCCTTGGTGGCCGTGGTGTTCACATGCTGGCCGCCCGGCCCCGGGGAGCGGCTGAAAGTAAAGCGCAGCTCCTCTTCCGGAATGGAGACCTTTTCATTAATATAAATCATGCTCATGCAGGTCATCTTGGCACGACGCGGTGATCGACCGCAACCGTCTTTTCCGGTTGACACCGGTGCGCGTTTCGTTACTCTCCGCAAAAAACAGACAAGGAGCACACCATGAGTGAATGTCCCTGCGGCTCGGGCAAGGCTTTCGACGCCTGCTGCGAACCATATATTTCAGGAAAGGAAAACGCGCCCACTGCCGAGGCGCTCATGCGCGCCAGATACTGCGCCTACGCCACCGGCAATCTCGACTACCTCAAGGAGAGTCTGCTGCCGGAAAAACGGGCCGACCACGACCCCGAGGCCGTACGCAGCTGGGCCGAGGATTCCGAATGGCTCGGCTTGACCATAATGGACACCAAGGCGGGCTCCGAACAGGACAACACCGGCGAGGTGGCGTTTTCGGCCCGCTTCAAGCAGAAAAACATGGTGCAGGAGCACCGCGAACACAGCCGCTTCAAAAAGGAAGACGGCAAGTGGTTCTATGAAGACGGTTACCTGCTGCCCCCGGCAACGGTGCGCAACGAAAGCAAGGTGGGCCGCAACGACCCCTGTCCTTGCGGGTCCGGCAAGAAGTACAAGAAGTGCTGCGGCCGTTAACAGACTGCCCACGGCTGATCCGAAAAAAGGCCCCACGCGTAAATCCATACGCATGGGGCCTTTCTGTTGCCTTATCAATAGGGCTTCCCAGCTGCCGTCAGCGGCTACAATGCCATAACGGCGTCCTTGATGCCCTGCTTGTCTATGCCGAGCTTGGAACGAAGCTGCTTCTGGGTTCCATGCTCCACAAACTCGTCGGGCAGGCCCAGGCGCTTGACGATCAGGTCGCCCGGCACTCCCCTTTCATTGAACAGTTCCAGGATGGCCGAACCAAATCCGCCTGCCAGAGAGTTCTCCTCGACAATGAGTATCTTCTTGAACCGTCCTGCCAAATCCAGCAACTGCGCTTCGGGCAGCGGCTTGATGAACCGGGCGTTGAAGACGGCGACGCCGTGGCCTTCGCCTTCAAGTTCCATGGCCGCTTCTATGGACGGATACACACGGGAGCCGATGGCTACGATGACGGCCTCATCGCCCTCGTGCACCAGTTCGCCTTCACCAAGGGGAATGGCCAGCGGCTCGGGATCAACGTCCGCTCCCACGCCGGTGCCGCGCGGATAACGCACGGCCACGGGCCCTTCGGTTTCAAAAGCCGTGACCATCATGCGCGCCAACTCGGCCTCGTCCTTGGGAGCCATGACCATGAGATTGGGAATATGACGCAGGAAGCTCATATCGAACGCACCGTGGTGCGTTGCGCCGTCCTCGCCCACCAATCCACCTCGGTCCAGGAAAAGCTTCACGTTCAGATTCTGCAGGCAGACATCATGGACGATCTGGTCATAGGACCGTTGCAGAAACGTGGAATAGATGGCCACAGCGGGCTTGAACCCTTGGGTGGCGAGCCCGGCCGCATAGGTCACGGCGTGCTGCTCGCAGATGCCTACGTCCACGAAACGCTCGGGGTGGCGCTCCAGAAAACAGGATGTGCCGGTGCCTTCGGGCATGGCCGCGGTGATGGCCACGATCTTTTCGTCCTTGTCGGCCAAGCGGCAGAGCATGCTGCCGAAAATATCGGTGTAGGAAGGGAATCCCGTGCCCACGAATTTCTTGGCCAATCCGGTCTCGGGCTCGAAACGGCCCACCCCGTGAAAATAGGTGGGGTTGTTCTCGGCGGGCTCGTAGCCCTTGCCCTTCTTGGTCAGCACGTGCACCAGCACGGGCTTGTCTATCTTGCGCACCTGTTCGAAGACCTTGATCAAGTCCTCGGTGTTGTGGCCGTCGATTGGCCCCACATAGGTGAACTGGAAGGCTTCGAAAAGCATGCCCGGAGTGAAAAACGTCTTGAGCGAATCACCGGATCGCTTGACGTAGGTGGCCAGATCGCCGCCGATGCCGGGCACGTTGGCGACCCAGTTCTCCACGTCGGACTTGAGGCGCTGCAGCAGGGGCGCGGTGAGTTTTCGGCTGAGAAACGCGGACATGGCGCCCACGTTCCTGGAGATGGACATCTCGTTGTCATTGAGCACCACAACCATTTTACGGCCCATGCCGCCCGCCTGATTCAGGCCTTCGAAGGCCAGTCCCGCCGTCATGGAGCCGTCGCCTATGACCGAAACCACGTCGTAGTCGTCCCCGGCCAGATCGCGCGCCGTGGCCATGCCCAGCGCCGCGGAAATGGAGGTGGAGGAATGGCCCACCCCGAAATGGTCGTATTCGCTCTCGGCCATGCGCGGGAATCCGCTGAGTCCGTCCATCTGGCGCAGGGTGTCGAAGCGGTCGGCCCGCCCCGTAAGCAGCTTGTGGGCATAGGCCTGGTGGCCCACGTCCCAGACGATCTTGTCCTTCTCGAAGTCGTAGGCCTTGAACAGGGCCAGGGTCAGCTCGATGACGCCCAGGGACGGAGCCAGATGGCCGCCGCCACCGGCAACCTGCCGGATGATCACCTGCCGTAGTTCATGGGCCAGGGACTTGAGATCCCTCAGCTCCAGCTTCTGCACATCGGACGGGCGCTTGATGCCTGCCAACAGGCTTTTGTTGTTTGCTTCACTCATAATCATTTCGAAGAATCAATACACCCTGTCCACAATATAGCGCGCCAGCTCGGTGAGAAACGCCTGTTCGTCGCCGCTGTAGGCTTCCAGGTATTTCACGGCGCGATCCACGTATTCACGGGCCAGTTCCTTGCTTTTTTCCAATCCAATGAGCGCGGGGTAGGTGCTCTTGCCCTGCTCTTCGTCGCTGCCCACGGGCTTACCCAGGGTGGCCTCGTCACCTACCACGTCCAACACGTCGTCAACGATCTGGAAAGCCACGCCGATGGCCCGCCCGTATTCCCGGGCATTGTCGATGTCGTCCTCCCCGACTCCGGAAAGAACGGCTCCACATTCGCAGGCCGCAGTGATAAGCGCGCCGGTCTTCATGGCATGCATACGCCGCAGCTCGTCCAGTGGCGCCAATCCGGCCCGGCCCGTGAATTCCATGTCCATTGCCTGGCCGCCCACCATGCCGCCTGAACCGGCGGCTTGAGCCAGCACGTTCACGGCACGGAGCACGCGGTTAGCTGAAAGTCCCTGCTTCAGCCCTGCCTCGGTCATGAGCACGAAGGCCTCGGTGAGCAGGCCGTCTCCGGCCAGTATGGCGGTGGCTTCGCCGAACTGCTTGTGGTTGGAGGGCTTGCCGCGCCTCAAATCGTCGTCATCCATGGCCGGAAGGTCGTCATGGATGAGGGAATAGGTATGAATACATTCCAGGCTCGCGCCGAACGGCAAGATCTTGGCGCTGTCGCCGCCGAGCATGGCGCACCATGAAAGGGCCAGGACGGGCCGCAAGCGTTTGCCGCCCGCAAGCAGACTGTACTCCATGGACTGGAGGAGACGCTCCGGGATATCACGGCCTTTCAAACACGCACCGAGAAACGATTCAACCGTTGCAGCGCGGTGAGCCAGTTTTTCCTTGACGCTCATCTATTCGTCCCCTTCGGCATCAAAACCGTCCAGGGCTTCGAATTCCTTGAGCAAGCCGTCGCTGACCACCTTGACCTCATGGCGGGCATTTTCCAACTGTTTGCCGCAGCCCTTGGCCAGCTCCAGCCCTTCCTTGTACAGGGCCACTCCCTCTTCCAAAGGAAGCTCGCCGCGCTCCAGGCGCTCCACTATTTCTCTGAGGCGTTCCAGCCTCTGCTCGAATGTCTGTTCTGCCATTTTCTCACCTTGAAAACGTGTCGTCCGCTTCTTGTACCCGATTACCGAGCCGTGCTCCAGTGTTGTCTTGAACGCCGGACGATACGCGGCACGGGCGATGTATCAACCGATGAACATTTCGAATCCCTCGGCGTATTTGGTGGGTTCGAATTCAATCACCTTGTATTCGGCCACGCCTTCCAGATGGAACGGGTCCTCGGAAATGAGAGCCTGCACTTCGGCGGCGTCCGCAGCCTTGCAGAGAATAAACCCGCCCTCACGCGGCTTTTGAGGTCCGGAAACAATGAATTTGCCCTGCTCGTAATATTTTTCCAGAAATTCGACGTGGCGTTCAAGGTTGTCCATGACAGCCTCAATGGGCTTCACGTACGTCAGTATGACCAAAAACATATTCCATCTACCTTTTTGTTATATATTCGGTGAGTCGCATTTATTCGTTCGGCTCGGCATGGACACGAACCAACTCGGGTTCATGCCCCCAGTAGTATCGGGGATACCAGAAGCTGAAGGCCAGAAGCCCGGCCGTGACCGGCCAGCCCAAGGTGGCCCGCGCGGAGAGAAACAGCCCCGTGGTGGTCCAGGCCAGCAGTGCAGCCAGCACAACCGCCTTGAGCAGGTAGACTCCGGCCCAAAGCAGGGTCACCCTGTTCCAGACAACCATGTAGTGCCTGCTTGCGCGGATATGCTCCGGAAAGGTCTCCACACCCACGGCCTGTTCCGCGAAGTAGCGCAAAAGCGGTCTGCGGATGACGATGGAGAGCAGGAAGCAGAATCCGAAGGCGCCGCCGAAGACGATGGGTGCGAACAGAAACCAGTCCGGGTCGTGCGTCAGCAGCACGGTGATCAGCTCGGCCACGGCGTAGATGCCGCCAAACGTGGAAAAGGCATCCCAATTCCGTTCCTTCATAAGCCAGAAGGCCATGACCAGCAGACACCACACCGAAGCGCAGACGGCGCCGGGCAGGGCCATATCCGCTTTACGGAACAGATAATAGGTGACCATCGGCGCCACCGAGCCCGCCACGATTTTCCCTAATGGCGCCTTTCGGAGCACGGCCTACTTCTCCAGAGCCGCTTCGCTCTTGCTGAAAAGCGGTTCCGGGTCGACGGGCACACCTTGGGCGTAGACCCCCAAATGCAGGTGCGCCCCCGTGGCGCGTCCCGTGGAGCCGGAAAGGCCTATCTTCTGGCCGCTTTTGACCATCTGCCCTTCCTTCACCAACACCTTGGACATGTGCGCTGAAAGGGAGATGATGCCGTTGCCATGGTCCAGAAACACGCAATTTCCGGCAAAGTAAAAGTCCTTGCCCACCAGAATGACCTTGCCCGGAGCGATGGAGCGGATGGGCGTACCCAGGTAGGCGCGGAAATCCAGCCCCCAATGCCGACGTTTGGTATCGCCGTTGAAGGTTCGGCGCAGCCCGAAACGGCTGAGCTTTTTGCCTTTGACCGGCCGAGAGAAAGGCACGTTCCAGCGACGCACCGGCGAAACCGTCTTCAATGCTTTTTTTGAAAGCGCACGTTCACGCTCGATTTTGGCGTGATACTTTTGGGGAGGTTTAACCAGGCGAGGCGCAACACGCAGGGTTTCCTGGGGATACTCGTGGTCGACCACCTGGATGAGCTTCCGGAAGCGGCGACGCTCGCCGTCCACGAAGGCCTCCACTTCCAGGGAATACGGTCCGAGCTTGGCGTACAGGCTCGTGCCGAACATGGCCAGAGCGCTGGAAACGCCGCTTTCGGTCCTCACGGGAGGAGCCACTGAACGGCCGTCAAAAACGATTTCCACATCCGAGAGTTTCGCCCCGGATGAAATTTTCACGAGAAAGGGTTGGCCCACACCCGCGGAATCGGGCGCCTCGATGGAGAGTACGCTGTCCACGGCATGGGCGGACAATGGAACAAAGAATATCATCAGCAGAACGGCAAAGAACGTGTGCAATGAGCGAGTCATAAGAATTCCCGTTGATTTGAAGATGGTGAAATGGACCGGCTATTGGAGCATCTGATCCACATTTTTTTCGAAAAGCGGCGCAGGGTCCACCAGTTTGCCCAGCACGCCTATGCTCAGATGCAAATGCGGCCCCGTGGCCCGGCCCGTGGAGCCGGAAAGGCCCACCAGCTGTCCCCGCGAGACCGTCTCGCCTTCCTTCACCGAGACCTTGGAAAGGTGAAAGTACATGGAGACCACGCCGTTGCCGTGGTCGATGTATACGGAATTGCCCGCGTAATAATGGTTGCCCACCAGGAGTACCTTGCCGTCGGCCACGGCGTGGATCACCGCTCCTTTGGGGGCGCGGAAATCCATGCCCCGATGCGGGTTCTTGGGCTGCTTGTTCAGAAAGCGCTGCAAACCATAGGCACTGGTCACGTCGCCGTCCACCGGTCGTTTGAACGGCAATTTCCACATGCGCTCCGGGCTGATGGTGTTGCGTGCCTCGGCAATGACCTTGCGCTCTCTGGCGATGCGGTCATAGACCTCCTGCGGCGGAGTAACCATCTTCTTGGGCAAGGTCAGGTCCTGTCTAGGGAACTTCTTGGCCGCGATGGTCACGTTCTTCTTGTAGGTCTTGCGCACACTGTCAATGCTGGCGGTGACCACCAGTTCCTGCTTGCCCGGCTTGGCGTTCAGAACGTCGGTGCCAAGCATGGCCAAAGCCACGTGCTTGTCGTTCCAGACATTGATTTTGGGCATGACTTCCTTGCCCTGCCAGTAGATGTCCACCTCGTTGAGAGGTTTGGTGGAGGTAATACGCACCAGGAAAGGTTCCCCTACGGGCACGCTGTCCGGCGCGGCAAACACGAGTTGAGGCTGGGCCTGGGTGGCGTTGGCGTCTGTGGAAAGGGTTACGTCGTCGCCTTCCTCCAACCCGAACTGGGCGTACGCGGCCGGGGCGGCCAGGATCAGGAAAAGGCACAGAAACATGTATGGAATTCGCCTGGAAATCATTATTTCTCCTCTGATGCGTTGGTCACTGTGGCGGCGATACTACCATCCTTGACACGAATGTCGAGTGTATCTCCAGGGGCCACCTCCGCCGGGCTGCGCAGGAAGGCGCCGGTCTTTTCGACCCGAACCAAGCTGTAGCCGCGTTCCAGGGGCTTTTCCGGGTCCAGTCCATGCAGCCCGGCCTGGAGCACGCTGAATTCGCGTTCACGGCCTTCAAGCATACGGTGCGTGGAGTTGTAAAAGCCTTGCACAACTGCGGAAAGCCGCGTGGCCTTGCGCCGGATGTTGTCCTCGCCATGGGCGCGCATGAGGCGGCCCGTGAGCTGCGCGGCACGATCGGCCTTGCGATGAACGCCGGCCTCGCCCGCGCGGCTCAGGCGATCGGCAAGCGACCGGAAAGTCTCCTCAAATCGTTCGACCTTGCGCACCGGAGAGAGCCAGAGCAGTGCCCGCCGCAATTCGGCAAAGGAGGCGCTCTTCTCGCCAACCTGGGCGGCATAGGCGCGGGTGAGCCCCATCTCCAGCTGGTCCACGGACTGCATGAAGGTCTCGCGCCGCGGCCAGAGTTCCTGGGCCGCATGGCTGGGCGTGGCCACGCGCCTGTCGGCCACGAAATCGGCAATGGAGACGTCGGGCTCATGCCCTATGCCGGAAACCACGGGCACCTGGGCGCGGTAAATGGCATCGGCCACGGGTTCCGTGTTGAAGGCCCAGAGGTCCTCCAGCGAGCCGCCGCCACGAATGAGCACTGCGACCTCGGCCCAGCCGGTCTCGCAGACCTGGTCCAGGGCGCGGGCGACCTGTTCGGGCGCTTGATCCCCCTGCACCAAAGTTGGGTAAATACGTATCTCGGCCCCGGTCCCTCTCTGGTCTGCAATGCGCAGAAAATCGCGGATGGCCGCGCCGCCGGGAGAGGTTACCACGGCGACACGCTTGGGATCGCGCGGCAGGGCCATCTTGCGGTCCTCGTCGAAATAGCCCTTGGCGGCCAGCTTTTTCTTGAGTGCATCGAAGGCCATGCGCAGGTCGCCGACACCCTGTTCCTGCACCAGTTCGGCGATGAGCTGGTACTGGCCACGAGGTTCATAAACATTGAGCCGTCCGGCACAGAGCACTTCCATACCGTCTTCCAGGACCTCGGCCAGGCTGAGCGCGCCGCCCTCCTCCACTTCGCCGGTAAGCGGGTTGACTGCCTCGCCGCCGCGGCTCACGGGCTGGGCCGACTCCTGGGACCTTTTGAACCAGACCGCGCTCAGCACGGCGTCGCCGTCGGTGAGCGAAAAATAGAGGTGTCCGCTGGCTGGCCGGGCCAGATTGGTGACCTGCCCGCGCACCCAGACGAACGGGAACTCCGCTTCCAGCAGGTCTTTCACTGCGCGGGTTAGTTCTGAAACGGACAGGATTGCGGACATAATGCTTTGTTTGCCTCCGGCGGCCAAAGAACCTTTTAAAAGTTTCTTTGGAATCTCCAAAACGTTTTAGCAACGGCTTCGCCGTGCCCTAAAGACTACTCAGTCACCACCGCCGCGCCCGCACCGATCATGACCGCCCCCGCACTACGGTTGGCGATCTTCCAGATACGTGTGGAACGCACGGCCTTGCGGCCACGGGCGGCTAGCCAGGCGTAAGCCACGGGCACAAGGAAGATAACCGGAATCGTGATTGCCACCACAAGGACGATGTCCATGGCGCTCAGGGAAGCCATATTCACGAAGCCAGGCAGAAATCCGCAGTAGAAAGCGATGACCTTGGGGTTGCCGAGGCTGACGCACAGGCCGCCCGCAAAACAGCGCATGCCTCCGCGTACGGAACGGTTGAGAACGGCTTCTCCGGACGGAGGTTCCGCCAACCAGCACTTGATGCCGAGATAAATCAAATAAACCGCGCCGAACCACTTAAGCACCATAAAGGTCTCGCCAAGCTGGGCGGCCACCCAGCCCATGCCGAACATGGCCATGAGCAAATACACGAGATCGCCGATGACCTGTCCTGCGGTCCAGAACACGGCGGTGGAGAATCCCCGGGCCAAGGACTGGGCGACCACGGCGGTGATGCCCGGACCTGGAATGATTGCGAACACGAATGTGGCGAAAGCCAACCCGATAGCGCCTTCAAATGTCACGACCGCCCTCCTTTACTCAGCAACAACCGCCACACCGGCGCCGATCATGACGCTTCCGGCGGCGCGGTTGGCGATCTTCCAGAACCGGGTGGACTGTGCTGCCTGGCGCCCTTTGACGGCCAACCCGGCATAGCCGACAACAGACAGGTAGACGATGGGCAGGATAATGCCCACCACCATCGCCATGTCGGTTCCGGTAAGGTTCGTCATGTCCACGAATCCGGGCAAAAACCCGCAGTAGAAGGCAATGACCTTGGGGTTGCTCAGGCTGACACACAAACCGCCAAACAGCGACCGACCGCAGTTTCTGTGCACCGTGGGAGCCGCACTTCCGGCCGCGGACGGCTTGGCCAGCCAGCACTTGAAGCCGAGATAGAACAGATAGCCTGCCCCGAGAATCTTGAGGATGACGAACGCCTCACCCATTTGCGAAGCCACCCAGCCCATGCCGAACATGGCCAGCATGAGATAGACGAAATCCCCCATGACGAGCCCCGCGCCCCAAAGCACGCCTGGAAGAAAACCGCGGGACAGGGACTGGGCTATCACGGTGGTGATGCCCGGCCCGGGAATGGCCGCAAACACGAATGTGGCGAAAGCCAGCCCGATTGCACCTTCAATGGTCATGACACGTCCCCTTTTGTTTCACGAATGCGAAGCAGCCAAAAAGTTTGGAAAAAGGGTCCGGGGGAAAACCTCTTTTAAAAGGTTTTTCCCCGGCCTGCCTAACTTCCTACTTGAGCCCCCAGGCCTGCCAGATGGACTCCCGCCACTGGCCGAAAGCCTCGGAGAAGCTGTCCAGCGGCAACTCGATGCGTTCGCCGGTCTTGCGGTCCTTGGCCTCGATGATGCCGTTCTTGAGCCCCTTGCCGCCCAGCACGAGCTGCATGGGGTAGCCGATGAGGTCGGCATCCGCGAACTTGACGCCCGGACGCTCCTTGCGGTCGTCGTAACAAGCGTCCACACCCATGGCCTTGAGTTCGGCGTAGAGCTCCTCGGCCCTGGCGTTGACGGCTTCGTCCTTGCCGCCCAGTGAAATGAGGCAGACTTCGAACGGGGCGATGGACGGCGGAAAAATCGCACCGTTTTCGTCGTTGTTCTGCTCGATGGCCGAGGCCACGATGCGGGAGACACCAATACCGTAGCATCCCATGATCAGGGGCTTTTCCTTGCCGTTCTCGTCCAGGAAAGTGGCATTCATCTTTTCGGAGTATTTCAGGCCGAGCTTGAACACGTGCCCCACTTCGATGCCCTTGGTAAACTCAATCTCACCATGGCACTCGGGGCAGGGGTCGGATTCGGTGATGACGCGCAGGTCGGCAAACTGCTCGATTTTGCAGTCACGGCCCAGGGAAAGATGCCTGACGTGGGTGTCGGCCTTGTTGCCGCCCGCAATCCAGTCCGTGGCGCGGCACAGCTCGTAGTCGGCCACAATGCGCACGCCCTCCTTGAGGCTCCGCGGACCGGCGAAGCCCACCGGCGCACCGGTGAGTTCCCGAACCAACGCCTCGTCGGCCATGTCGATCTCATCGCCGCCGATGAGATTACGCAGCTTGGCGTCGTTCAGTTCGCGATCGCCTCGCACCAGGGCGGCGACGGGTTCGCCGTCGACCACGAAAAGCAGCGTCTTGACCAGGGCGGACTGCTCCACGCCCAGAAATTCGCAGACTTCCTCGACAGTATGCTTGCCGGGAGTGGCGACCTCTTCCAGAGCCGGACATTCGGCGTCGCACAGGCATTCACCCTCGGGCTCGTTGATCCGGGCCTTTTCCAGGTTGGCCGCAAATTCACAGGCTTTGCAGGAGGCGATGGTGTCCTCACCGGTCTCGGCCAGGACCATGAATTCATGAGAAAAATCGCCGCCGATGGCCCCGGAGTCGGCCTGGACCGGCTTGAAGCGCAGGCCGATGCGGGAGAAGGCCTTCTTGTAGGCCTCGAACATGTTCCAGTAGGAGGCTTCCGCGCCTTCCTCATCCTTGTCGAAGGAATAGGCGTCCTTCATGATGAATTCGCGGCCGCGCATGAGGCCGAAACGCGGACGGATCTCGTCGCGGAACTTGGTCTGCACCTGATAAAGATTGATGGGCAGTTGCTTGTAGGAACGCACTTCACCGCGCACCAGGTCGGTGATGACTTCCTCGTGCGTGGGGCCGAGACAATAGTCGCGGCCATGGCGGTCGTTGAAGCGAAGCAGTTCCTTGCCGTAGTAGTCCCAGCGCCCGGTTTCCTGCCACAGGTCGGCGGGCTGCACGGAAGGCATGAGCACTTCCAGAGCTCCGGCGTTGTCCATTTCCTCGCGGACGATGTTGGCGACCTTGTTGATGGAACGCAGGCCCAGCGGCAGGTAGTTGTAGATGCCGCTGGTAAGCTTGCGGATCATACCCGCGCGCATGAGCAGTTTGTGGGAGATGACTTCGGCTTCCGCCGGATCTTCCTTGAGCGTGGGTATGTAATAACGGGACAATTTCATTATCTGTTTCTCCTTTCTTCCAGAAAAGTCTCTATTTCCTTCATGAATTCGGGCAGCAGGTTCTCATCTCCCTTCACCTTGCGGACAACCTCGCCCTTCCTGAAAATGATACCGAGCCCGCGCCCGCCCGCAATGCCGATATCGGCTTCGCGCGCCTCGCCCGGGCCGTTGACCACGCAGCCCATGACAGCCACGGTGAAAACCTCCTCCACCCCACGCAGGGCTTCCTCCACCTGCTGGGCCAGCCCGATGAGATCGATTTCGGTGCGGCCGCAGGTGGGACAGGAAACAATCTCCGGACCGCGCTCGCGCAGCCCCAGGGAGCGCAGAATCTCCCAGGCCACGCCGATCTCGGCCACAGGATCGTGGGTCAGGCTCACCCGCAGGGTGTCGCCAAGCCCCTGCCAGAGCAGGATGCCCAGCCCCACCGCCGATTTGACCGCACCGCGGACCAGGGTTCCGGCCTCGGTAATGCCGATGTGCAGCGGGTAATCCACCTTGGCGGCCAACAGCTCGTAGGCCGTGATGGTATTGAGCACCGAAGACGATTTCAGGGAAATCTTGGTGTCATGAAATCCCCGGTTCTCAAGCATGGCGATATGACCCAGTGCGCTTTTCACCATGGCCTCGGGGGTGGGGCCGCCGTATTTCCTGAGCAGGTCCTTTTCCAAAGACCCGCCGTTGACGCCGATGCGGATGGGCGCGCCCGCTGCCTTGGCGGCCTGGACTACGGCGTCCACCTTGTCCTCGCCGCCGATGTTGCCGGGATTGATGCGCAGGGCGTCCATGCCCGCATCAAGGGCGGCCAAAGCCAGACGATGATCGAAATGAATATCCGCCACCAAGGGCACGGGCGAAGCCTTGCGGATCTCGCCCAACGCTTCCGCAGCCCTGGAGTCGGGCACGGCAAGGCGCACGATCTCGCACCCGGCCTCGGCCAGCCGGTTGATCTGGGCAATGGTGGAAGGCACGTCGCGGGTGTCGGTATTGCACATGCTCTGCACGCGCACGGGATTGTCCCCGCCGACCCCCACACCGCCTATGCTGACGGCTCTTGTTTTTCTACGGTTCATAAGGAATGGGACGTTACTTCATTCGCCCCCGAAAGCCAAGACCGGAGCGTGGGCGGCAAAAGCAATTTATTAATGATTCCCATGGAAGTATGTGTTCAAATCCAATGACAAAAGTGAAGCGTCGACCATGAAAAACATCATATTTCCCACGCTGTTCATCCTCACCCTTCCCCTGCCGGGCACGAACACGGCCCGATGCGCCGATTTCCAGCTGCTCTGCGGAAACCTGATTCCACTCAACTACAAGAACGCCCACGGTGACGCCGAGGGGTCTTCCGTGGAGATACTGGAACAGATCATGAGCAAAGCGGGGGCTCCGGTCTGTGCCAAACACTGCCGGTTCGAACCACTGGCCCGGGCGCTGGCAGACCTGGATGAAAAACCAGACACGGTGTTCATGTCCATGGCCATGACCGAGCAACGGAAGCAACGCTACAAATGGGTCGGGCCGATCTATTCCATGAAGCTGAGTCTCATCGCCCGCAAAGACAAGCACATCCGCATCACCGCCCCTGCGGATCTGGAAAGGTACGTCATCGGTGTGATCCGTGAAAGCGCCCCTGCCCAAATTCTGGTCAACCATTACGGCATCTCCGGGAAAAACTTCGTGGAGCTTTCACGCGACACACAGCAGTTCGGCATGCTGAAAAAGGGACGCGTCGACCTGATCACCCACACGGACATTTCGGCCCCCCTGGTCCTGGAACACATGGGACTCTCTCCCGAAGAATTTGAAATGGTCTTTGTACTCAAAAGCATAGATCTCTATTTCGCTTTCAACCGCCAGACCGGTGATGCGCTCATCAACCGGCCGCAGTCTGAACTCAATGCAATGAAGGAGGTCCGTGTCGACGGCGGCAGCCTGTATATGGACATCCTCTGCAGGCATGGGCAAGGCTGCCCTTTGCCTTTGGCCCAATAAACCGATTCTCATAGCTTCCACCCTTTTTCTCCTGGTACGAAAAAAGTTGAAGTTTTTTGTTGACTCTATTCGCTAATAGTAATTATTACTATTTCAACAAAACAAGACCACAAAGGAGAAATCAAAACATGTCCAAGACTCTTGAAAACCTGAAAGACGCTTTTGCCGGAGAATCCCAGGCCAACCGCAAGTACCTCGCTTTCGCCCAAAAGGCCGAGGATGACGGTCTGCCCCAGGTAGCCAAGCTGTTCCGCGCCGCTGCGGAAGCGGAGACCATCCATGCCCACGCTCACCTGCGCCTCATGAAGGGCATCGGCTCCACCGCCGAGAACCTCCAGGCCGCCATCGACGGCGAAACCTACGAGTTCAAGACCATGTATCCGGAAATGATCGAAGACGCCAAGGCAGAAGGCGAGCGCGCCGCAGAGCGGTACTTCGGCTTCGCCAACCAGGCCGAGGAAGTGCACGCCGAGTACTATTCCAAGGCTCTGTCCCAGATGGATAAGCTGGAAGACGTGGATTACTATATCTGCAGCGTCTGCGGCCATATCCACGAGAACGAGCCGAGCGAAAAGTGTCCCATCTGTGGAGCCGCTCCGAAGGCATACTTCAAAATCGACTAGCAGTTTCAGGACAGTCTCATCAGAACCGAGCACCTCGCAATCGACTCGGATCTCCCGGCCTGCATAGCCCCACTTGCTGTGCAGGCCTTTTCTTTATAAAGCAGATCATGTACGCGTGTGACTTTGCCGATCCGAGGAAGGGATCGGATCGGCTGTTCCATCTTCATACCACTCTATTCACCGGGAATGAAAAATGAAATTACGGCTGATGATTGTTTTGGCCTTTGCCGTGCTGGTGCTGTCCGCATGCGGAAAAATGGATGTTGTCCACAAACCGGCAGTGGGAATAGAAGAAGCCCAACGGCTTTACATCATCAAAAACGATTCCACGAAAGAAGGGTTTCTGCAGGCACTGGAAAGCTGGTGCAAAAAAGAGGGAATCCGCTACAGCGTTCTTCCCTCCACTGCGAATGTCCAAGACCACGCATGGACCTTGACGTACTATGGCCGCTGGTCCTGGGACCTGGCCATTTTCCTGTCGGATGCGGAGATCACCGCTTTCCACAACGGCAAGATCGTCGGACGCGAGAAGCTGGTCGTCGGACAGTGGGACAAACACAAATTCGAAAAGGGTGAAAAGAGAATCCACAAGCTGATGGACATGCTCTACAACCGGGCCACCCACTATTACACTTCGGAAAAGTAACTCCCTTCCGGCATTATTCAGTCAACACGGACGAATCGAAATCGAACACGACGTAGTCGACTGCGATATCCCGGCCTGCAAAGTCCCTGGCGGCTGCGCAGGCCTTTTCCTTGAGCAACGCCAGAAGACGGGACAGCACGCTGCTGTCCTTGAGCATTTCCTGTACCTGACGGGCCGTGTTGGCCCTGCGGATGGTATCCAGCATGGAATCGGGCGCTCCGGCCTCCGAGCAAAGTTCCGCCAGCAGGTCGAAATCCACGGGATGGGTATTGGCGTGGGTGTACGGCAAGCCCTGGGCGTGCTTGACCAGCTTGCCGAAAAAGAGCGACCAGGTCACACGATTGAAGCCTTGGGCTGCTGCGGCCTGCATGGAATACTCAAAAAAGTCGGCTGCCTGCACCGCCGCCAGGGCTGATACGTCCGGATGCAGTTCCAAATAGTATTTTTCGCTGCGCCTGCCCGTGGTGAAGATCACATGGTCGATGTTCTGGGCGCCGGCCACATCCAGGGCCTCGGAGATCGACGCGGTCCAGGAGTCGTGGGAGTATGGTTTGACGATCCCGTGCGTGCCCAATATGGAAATGCCACCCACGATGCCCAGCTTGGGATTCATGGTTTTGCGAGCGAGGATGTCCCCCTGAGGCACTTCCACCAGCACGGAAATGGAGCCGGCGTCCATGCCCTCGGCCGCCTCCAGCACCGCCGCTTGGATCTGCCCGCGCGGAGTCGGATTGATGGCAGCTTCCCCCACATCCACGGGCAGGCCGGGTAAAGTCACCCGCCCCACGCCCAAACCACCGTCCACCAACACCTTGGTGGGCCCTTCCATATCGTGAAGGCTGACCACGGCCTGGATCTCGGTCCCATGGGTGGCGTCCGGGTCGTCGCCGCCGTCCTTGAGGACCGTGACCCGCACCAGCGGTTCTTCCTCTTCATAGCGCTCGATGGGAATGGACAGCCGGTTGCCGTCGGGCAACGGCGTCTCCACTGTGCCCAACTCCTTGCCGGTGAACAGGAAATGGGCTCCAGCCTTGGCTGCGGCCGCGGCGCAGGTGCCGGTGGTGTATCCGGTGCGAAGTATCTTGTTGTTTCTGTGCATTATTGGGAGTTCACTTTTCTTGGCGCTTCATACAGATGCATGCCCGCGGCCTGGGTGATATTTTCGATCATGTTGCTGAACATGACCATGTGCAATGGGTACAGCCCGTACCAATAAGCGATGCCCGGCAGCCCGCGCGGCATGAAGCTGGCGGTCATCTTCATCTCGACAACGTTTTCCCAATGCGGAGTGAGGCGGAATTCCAGCAACGCCTCCCCCGGCAACCGCATTTCGGCCCGTAACAGGAGACGGCGTTCCTCCTGAACATCCACCACCCGCCAGAAATCCAGTGCATCCCCTATCCGGGCCCTTTCCTGGTCGCGGCGGCCGCGCTTCAGGCCGGGTCCGGCCAGCAGGCTGTCCAGCCAGCCCCGCAGCCGCCAAAGCGGATCACCGTAATACCAGCCATGCTCGCCGCCGATGCGCTCGATAATCTTCCAAACCTCGGCGATGTCGCCCTGCAGCCGGGCCGCAAAACTGATCCGCTTTTCGGCGCCGCCCGCATAGGACGCGTCTTCCCTGGCCGCCCATTCCGGGATACAGGCGTCTCCCACATCAAAACAATGAGAATCGAGAGCCATGCGCTCGGTACGTTGCAGGGCCCTGCGGATGGCCACCCGGCAGGAAACCATTTCCTGGGGTATCATGTCCCGAATGCGATTGTCGCGACAGATGACCTCGTTGCGCAGCCCCTCCACCAGCGGCCGCACCAGCCCCATGGGTACGGGCGTGGTCAGATTCACCCAGTAGGAGGACAGCCGGGGCGACATGAACGGCATGGGAATGAGCACGGGCTTTCGGATACCCGCCTCTTCAGCGTAAAGACGGAACAACTCCGCATAGGTGAGCACGTCCGGTCCGCCTATGTCCAGAATCTGCCCTGCGGTCTCCTCATTTTCCAGGCAACCGACCAAGTACTGGAGTACGTTGCGGATGGCAATGGGCTGGGTCTTTGTATTCACCCACCGAGGGGTGAGCATCACCGGCAGCCGCTCGCACAGGTAGCGCAGGATCTCGAAGGACGCGCTGCCAGACCCCAGAATCATGGCCGCACGAAGCGTGGTGCACTGCGCCTGGCCCAAAGCCAGGATGCGGCCCACTTCGGCGCGGGACTTGAGGTGCTTGCTGAGCGGCATGTCCTCCAGGTCCTCGCCCAAACCGCTGAGGTAGATGATGCGCTTCAAACCCGCCGCGTTTCCGGCTTCCACCATATTGCAGGCGGCCGCTCGATCCAGATCGGAAAAATCGCCGATGCCCTTGGTCATGGAATGAACCAGATAGTAGGCCGTATCGCACCCCATGACCGCCTTGGCCAATTCCGAAAACCTGAAGGCGTCGGCCACCACGGGTTCAAGGTTGGGATGGTCGCCCCAGGGTCGGGCCCGGATCTTCTCGATGGAACGGCCCGCAGCCCGCACCCGACAGCCGCTTTCCAGCAGCAACGGCACGAGCCTGCCGCCAACATAGCCGGTGGATCCCAGTACGAGAACCCGTCCCATCTCACCCATCACGGCCTCCTAGTAAACGTCTTTTTCCCACCCCAACGACTTCAGGCAACGCTCATAAACGTCTTGACGCATAGCCTCATTCTCCGGGTTGTCCGCAAAGGTCTCATTCACTTCCTTGAGGCACTGTGCGGAATGCTCTTCGAACACCTCGTCCTCTTCTCTGGGGTCGGCAATGTTGGGGTGCGACCACTTGGAGGAAAAACACCCGCCCAGGAACACCAGCAGCAACAACATGACAGCGATTCGTTTCATGACTTCTCTTCTCTATTCTTCCTTGAGCTCACGGCCCATGAGCTCGATTACAGCATCGCCAGGATCCTTGCCTTCGTAAATGATTTTATAGACCTGTTCGGTGATGGGCAGTTCCACGCCGATCGTCTTCGAAAGCTCAAACAGGGAGCGGGTGGTCTTGACCCCTTCGGCCACGGCCTGCATCTCGCCCACAATATCGTCGAGCTTCATGCCCTGCCCCAGCTTGAGCCCCACCTGGCGGTTGCGGGACAGATCGCCCGTACAGGTCAGCACCAGGTCGCCCATGCCGGAAAGCCCCATGAAGGTTTTCACGTCCGCGCCCATGGCGACGCCCAAGCGGCTCATCTCGGCCAGCCCTCGGGTAATGAGCGCAGCGCGAGCGTTGGTGCCGAACTCCAGGCCGTCGGCTATGCCCGTGGCTATGGCCATGACGTTCTTGACCGCTCCCCCGAGTTCCACTCCTCGGTAATCGACGCTGGAATAGACGCGGAAAAAGGAATTGGAAAAGAGTTCGCGCAGTTTTTTTCCCAGTGCCTGGTCTTCGCAGCCCAAAGACACGGACGTAGGACATTCCCTGCCCACCTCATTGGCGAAGGACGGACCGGAGAGCACCGCATACCGGGGCTTTTTATCTCCCAGGGCCTCGGTCACCACCTGGGACATGGGGGACAGGCTGCCCAGTTCGATGCCCTTGCTGGCGCAGACGACGACAGGCTCCTGAGGAAAAAGATCCCGGCAATTCTCCAGGAAACCGCGCAGGAACTGGCTGGGGACCACCACAAGAAAGACGTCCGCCCCGTCCAAAGCTTCGGACACGTCGCCGGTCATTTCCAGGTCCGGGCTCAAACCGATGCCCGGCAGGTACTCCCTGTTTTCCCGCAATTCGCGCATGCGGTTCACCAAATCGGAGTTGCGGGCCCAGAGCACGACTTGCCGCCCGGTCTTGGCCAGCATGTCGGCCAGGGCCGTTCCCCATGCGCCCGCACCAAATACCGCTGTTTTCATGAGTTCGGTCTCTCCTCAAAGTCAGAGTGAATCGGGTCAGGGCTTTTCCGCCCAAAGAATGAATACCGGATTTTGGGCCTTGAAGCGCAAATCCCCCGCCAGCCTGTCCGCGGAGTTGGCCTGGAACTGGGTGACCCCGAAATGCCAGCCCGCCTTCTCGAAAGAGGTTCGGGCAAGAAGCAGGGTCTCCAGCAGGATGCAATGAATGACCATACGACCGCCCGGTTTCAGGCGTTCGCAGGCAAGATCCAGCAGATCGTTTTGCAGGTTGGATTCACCCCCCAACCCGCCACCGATGAAAATACGGTCCGGGTCGGGCAGATCGCCCAGGCAGTCGGGCATCTGTCCGTGCACCACCTCCACCATCCAGGCGCCGGTACGCCGCTGGTTCTCGCGAATCATGGCTGCACGGGTCTTGTTGCGCTCCACCGCGTAGACATTGCCGGCCCGGGCCAGATGCGAGGCCTCGATGGCCACCGCGCCGCTTCCCGCGCCCAGATCCCAAACCACGGACTCCTGCTCCACGGCCAGCAGGGAAAGCCCTGCCGCGCGCACGGGCAGCTTGGTGATCAGTCCGCGCTGATGCAGATAATAATGATCGGGGATACCCAGATGCAAAGTCAATTCCGGCGGGTATTCCCGCTCCAGGAAAATGATGTTCAGCGGTGAAAACTCCATGCCCCAGGTTTCCTGCAACCCGAGTTGGCGCACCCTTTCTTCGGGTGTTCCCAGGTTTTCCAGCACGGTCATGGTAAAGCCGTCGGCCCCGCGTTGCAGCATGGCCTTGGCCACCTCGACCGGACCGTTGACCTCGTCCGTGAACACGGCGATGGTCTCGGAGTGCACCAGAGCAGAATAAAGCGGCGTGAAGTCGTCGCGGCCGTGCAGGGAGACGAAGGCCGTTTTTTCCCAAGGCACTCCCAACCGCGCCGCCGCCAGTTGCACCGTGCTCAATGAAGGCAGCACCAGAATGTTTTCCCGACCGAATTCGCGGGAAAGCCTGTGTCCGATGCCGAAAAAGAGCGGGTCGCCATCGGCCAGCACCACCACGCGCTTGCCGCTGGCGGCCACGGACCGAATGGTCTCCATGATGCCGTCCAGAGGGGAGGAGATGACCAGCCGTTCGGCGGCGGGGCAGAACTCGGTCGGACATGCGTCCAAAAGGCGACGTCCACCAACTGCGAGGGCCGCCCCTTGCAACAGGGATCGGGCTTCGCTGTCCAGGTCCAGGCTCCCGGGCCGCATCCCAAGGATATATATGGGTTCCGTGAAAGGCATGGTTTCTCTTGTAACGCGGAAGCGTCTCGGGGGAAAGGGCTTTCAGCGGCAGGGCCCCGCCGCCCCGAAACGAGGAATTCCTTGCCTTTGACGGCGCGAGCGGTCACATTCAGTGCCATGTCTACCCGGGAACAGGACAAGGGCCTGTGGTCGTGGACCTTCTACGACTGGGCCAACTCAGCATTCGCCACACTGGTGCAGACCTTCATCTTCGCCGCCTACTTCACGCGCTCCGTGGCCGCGGACGAGGCCTCGGGAACGGCGCTGTGGGGCAATATGATGGGCGTGGCCGGATTGTTCATCGGGCTGGGTGGCCCCATCATGGGAGCGGTCGCCGATCGCACCGGGCGCCGAAAACCCTGGATTGCAGTATTCTCGGCCCTCTGCATCACGGCCACCGCCATGCTCTGGTTCGTGGAACCGGACGCCTCCTGGATATGGCCCGCCCTGATCCTGACCGGCATCGGCACCATCGGCTCCGAATACGCCAACATCTTTTACAACGCCATGTTGCCCGACCTGGCAGAGTCCGACCGCATGGGGCGCTGGTCCGGCTGGGGCTGGGGCATGGGCTACGCAGGCGGCCTCATCTGCCTGGTGCTGGCCCTCTACGGGTTCGTGGACAAGAACGCCTTCCTGCCCATTCCGCACGGCAACGCCATGCACGTGCGGGCCACCATGTTCCTCGCGGCCGGCTGGTATCTGGTCTTCTGCCTGCCCCTGTTCCTGCGCACAAAAGACACCCCGCCCACGGGGCGGTCGTTCGTCCGGGCCCTGCACGAAGCCACGGCGCAACTGGCCGATTCCCTGCGGCACGTCCGAAACTACAGGAGCATCGCCCTCTTCCTGTTGGCCCGAATGCTCTACAACGACGGTCTGACCACCATGTTCGCTTTCGGCGGCATCTATGCGGCAGGGACCTTCGGCATGGGGCCGAGCGAAGTGATCGTTTTCGGCATCGGACTCAACGTCACGGCCGGTCTCGGGGCAGCCGCCTTCGCCTGGCTGGACGACAAGGCCGGACCACGCAAGGTCATCCTCTGGTCCCTGGCGGGGCTCATCGTTCCCGGCGTGTCCATCCTGCTCGTGGACTCCAAAGTCCTGTTCTGGATTTTCGGCCTGACGCTGGGTATATTCGTAGGCCCGGCGCAGGCCTCCAGCCGCACCTGGCTGGCGCATACCGCCCCGAAGGAACTGCAGAACCAGATGTTCGGGCTCTTCGCCCTGTCCGGAAAAATCACCAGCTTTGCAGGGCCGCTGCTGGTCGGTTGGTTGACCTTCATCAGCGGCAGCCAGCGCGTGGGCATGTCGGCGGTCATCGCCCTGTTCGCGGCCGGATTCCTGCTCATGCTCGCCGTACCACAAGTGACTGCTGTAACAAATCCCCAAGGAGATTCCATACATGGCTGACTTCCATCTCTTTCTGAACGACGAAGAAAAGACCTACCTCAGGGATCTGGTCAAAAACTCCATCCAATCCTATTTCGGGGGGGACCACACCAAGCCCGAAGCGCCGGAATCCTCGACCCTGAACAAGGAACTGGGCGCGTTCGTTACCCTGAAAATCGACGGACGCCTGCGAGGCTGCATCGGCAACATCCAGGCCACCGGAAAACTGTACAGGACGATCTGGGACATGGCCCGTGCCGCCGCCTTCAACGACCCGCGCTTCCCGGAACTGACTCCCGAAGAATTCGCCCGGGTGGACGTGGAAATATCCATTCTGGGCCCCATCGACATCTGCCACTATCCACGTGAAATCGTGGTGGGCAAGCACGGACTCATCGTCTCCAAAGGCGGCCAGTCCGGCCTGCTGCTCCCCCAGGTTGCCGAAGAATGGGGTTGGGACCGGGAAACCTTCATCAGCCAGACCTGCCGCAAAGCCGGCCTCCCGGAAGATTGCTGGAACAAAGTGGGAACCACCATTTTCTGGTTCGAAGCCGTGGTCTTCTAACGCAGGCGGGTTGTCCAAACAGAAAAAAAATCATTTTGCAAGCGTGAATAATTAGCTATCCTGTCAGTATGTTTTAGTTGAGCGGGCATCTTAAGTGAATGGCTGAAAATGACGAAAGAAATATTGTGGGGCATCCATAAAACGCCCGCAACGACGGACGGGAGCAGCTTTGCAGACCGAAACCACCAAGGGAGAAATGTTCGAGGCTCTGGAAAAGCCTGCGGACAATAAAATCACCAAACTCGCGGGCGTGAATCTGGGCCTTGCGCTCGGCAGCGAACTGGTGGTCATTTTCCCCGACACCAACACCGGTTATCGGGGAAAAATAGTGGGCTTCGAGCCCTATGAATACATCGTAGCCACCCTGCGGCTGCCCAAATCCGTGCGCAGCTCCCTCAGCTACAAAGGAGAACTCATCATCAAGTCCCTGCATGAAGGGACCGTGTACGGGTTCAGAAGTCACATGCTCAACCATATCACCAGACCCGCACACCTGCTTTTTTTCACGTATCCGGATTCCCTGGAAAGGCTGGACCTCCGGAAGTCGTCGCGCACCAGTTGCAACATCGACGGTTCCATATTCACCATGGAAGGAAAGGAATACGACTGCCTGGTTCTCAATGTGAGCGAAACCGGCTGCAAGGTGGCCGTGTCGGTCAATGCCCGCGACCCTCTGCACACCCTGGAAACCGGGGAGGACCTGCTGGTGAGCATGCAGCTCGGGAACGTCGGTGCGGTGAAGCTCCCCGTGGGCATCAAGAACATAACCAAGGAAAAAGGAAACATACATTTCGGGTGCATGTTCCTGGACATCAATGAGGAAGAAAAGGAACAGATAGCCCAGTACGTGGACAAGATCGAGCGGCTCAGCAGATAGGGTCGCCCCAGGGGTAGGGGATGATCAAGAAGGTCTCCGTGGATGACCTGAAGCCGGGCATGGAAGTGGTACAGCTCAGTGCCGATGTATGGCAATATCTGCCATACCTGTACACCAAGCCCGGTGTCATAAGAAACGACGCGCAGATACAGGCTATCAAGCGCGACGGATTTCTGCACGCCTTCATCAACACCGACATCCACTCCGAACTTTCGGACGAAGAGCGCCTGGAAAAGCTTATCCTGGCCCAGGAAAACGAAGCCCCCCGCAAACCCAGAAGGCCTTTCAACAAGGTCATCGACCAGGCCCGCCAAGCCTATACCCGCGCCCTGGACCAGACCAAACGCATCATCACGGACGCAAAAATGGGACGCCAAGTGGACTTTCACAGTTCCGCAGAAGCCCTGGAAGGCGTCATCGAATCGGCCATCCAAAATGCGGACACCATCGTCTGCCTGTCCAAGCTCTCCAAATACGACTCCTACACTTACTCCCACAGCATCAACGTTGCGGCCATCGCCGTCGTCTTCGGAGAATTCCTGGGCATGCCCCGCAGGGACCTGGAGGTGCTGGGCGTGGCAGGCATGATGCACGACCTGGGCAAGACCGCCATCCCCAACCGAATCATCAACAAGCGCGGTCGACTGACCAAAAACGAATTCGAGCAGATCAAAAAACATCCCATCTTCGGCCTCAAGATCCTGGAGAAATCCCAGGACATTCCCATGGGAGTCATGCAAGCCGTGGCCGAGCACCATGAAAAATTCAACGGCAGCGGATATCCGCATGGACTGAAAAAGAGCGACACCAGCGTGTTCGGCCGCATCCTGAGCCTGGCCGACGTCTATGACGCCCTGACCAGCGACCGATCCTACAAGGACGCCATCCTGCCCAACAAGGCCCTGGCCATCATGTACGGCATGCGCGACCAGGACTTCGACACCCGCGAGGTGCAGTTGTTCATCAAATGTCTGGGAATCTTTCCGGCCGGAAGTCTGGTGAAGCTCAGTTCGGGCAATTACGGCGTAGTCTTCGAAAGCAATCCGGAGCAGCCGCTCCTGCCCAAGATCAAAATCATCCTGGACGAAGATCTCACCCCAATTCCGGCCAGACTCGTGGACTTGGCCGTCCCCGACAACGGCGTAGAACTCAGAATTGTTGAATGCGCCGATCCGAGCCAGTACAAGATAAACCTCAAACCCTATTTCCATTCCAGGATCGACAATTCGCCTTTCAATATGTGAGTCCACAACAGGTATCGTCTCTACAATAAATTATACTCGACACAAAAGGCGAGGCACGTCATATTGACGCAAAGGGCCGATGAAGAAAGATCCATGCAGTTCCTTCGGGAGGAAAGCGTCTATGCAGTTCGATCTATGGGTTGGAGTTTTTGCGGTGCTGGGACTGTTGCTTCTGGTCCGCGCGGTAGTGGGCAGACTGAAGCGCAAGCGCAAGGTATTGCGCATTAGTCCGGAAGCCATTGAAGCCTCGCGCAAGATTCTCGTGAAGTATCTCCCGCTGGTAGAAGACCGCAAGAAGAACCTCAAGGACATCGAGGATCTTCCCTGCAACAAGAACAAGCTCAAAAGCGCCCTCAAGGTCATGGCCTACTGCTTTACCCGTCAAAAGCAATACCAGGAACTGACGCGCGTCAAGGAAGCCTATGTATCCCTGCACCGTTTCCAGGACGGGGACCTCAAGGACAAATACACCATCAATGTGGCTGCAAGGGAAAAGAAGCAACTCCTGGATGAAATCGAGGACTACCTGTCCAAGCACTTCGCCTAGCCTTGATTGTCCATGAAGGCCTGTCCGTCCCGGCCCGTCCTGGGGCTGTTTCTTGTGTTTCCCCCCTCGTCTGAACAACCAAAGAGCTTCTAGTCTGTTTGGCTTTCCGCCAGACGCTCGCGGATTTTCTTCAGAATGTGATCATAGCCCTTGGGCTTATGGGGAATCATGCACAGGGTGCAATCCTTGATCCCTTTTTCGGTCAGGCGGTAGCGGCCGCCGCACTCCTCGAAAAAGTACAGCGGACAAAAGCAGAACAGGCAGTTAAACTCGTCCAGTCTGTCCGTTTCATGGCACGGGAAGTATTCACACTGCCTGTTGCAGAAGAATTTGTAGTTGTTTTCCAAAATGTTCCTCTACTCGAAGGTGATGGTATTTGATGGACGGTCGCAGTCCCCCGCCTTGGGAAACTCGCTGAACGGGAACGGTTTGCCGTTTTCATTGAGCGTGGAATAGCGCAACAGCTTGTAGACGAACCAACTCAGACGATTGGAGAACTTGCGCAGCGGTTCGCTTTGTTTGCGGGCGATGAGCATGTACAGGAACTGGAACAATACTGTGGCCTGCACCAGGATACGCACCAGCTCGAACACCAGCAGGCAGACGATGGTAACCAGCAAACGCTTCAGGATGTCCATTCTTTCCACATCGATTTCCATGACAGCCATGACGACCTCACTTGTTTTCCTGTTCCAAGCCGGCTCCAGGACCGTTTTGCTCTGGATTTCATACCCGATGTTATCCCGAAAACAATACCCCATGCGGGGCGACAAAGTCCATCGGGCTCCGCCTTTTCTTGTCACTTTGGAGGCGATCAGGCCAGCCGGTGAAACCTGTTCCTGTATTCCCTGGGGGTCAGCCCGGTCTTCTCCTTGAACAGGCGGCGAAAGGACGATGAATCGACGTACCCGGTCAGGCCGGTGATCTCTTCTATGTTCCGGGTGGAAACTTCCAACAGGTGACGGGCCGCCTCGATGCGTAGTTGCTGCAGATAGTTCAGCGGCGTCTGTCCCGTGGCGCGCTTGAACCGGCGCAAAAAAGTGCGCACGCCCATGCCCGCTGTTGCGGCCAGTCCCTCCAGGGACACATGCTCGCGGTAGTTCCGCCGCATCCATTTCCGCACCGTGTCTACACCCGGATCGGCGCCGCCCTCGGAGTGCTGCTGGTCAAACATGAAGTACGGAGTCTGCACTTGCCGGGTCCCGTCCATGACCAGCAGCTTGGCGCAATGGGAAGCGATCTCACCGCCCATGAACCTGGAAACTATGTGCAGGGAGAGATCCTGCCAGGCCATGATCCCACCCGCGCAAATGTAATGGCCGCCGTCGATGAGCATCATCTGCGGCCGCAGGTCCACATCCGGGTAGCGCTCCCGGAAAAGCCGCACCAGATTCCAGTGGGTCGTGGCAGCCTTGCCGTCCAGCAGTCCTGTCTCCGCCAGCAGAAACGACCCGGCGCAGCAGGTGGCGATGACGGCCCCGCTCTCATGGCGCTTCAGCAGCCATTGCGTGATGCGCCGCCTCCTCAAAAGCTTCTCCAGGCCACAGAAGACCGGCGGGATGATGACGATATCCGGTTCCGCATCCTGCATGGGACGGTGTGTCCGAATGGGCAGACCGGTGAAACTGGCCCCGCCGCCTGTAACGCCCAGCAATTCCACCGGTCCAAACACAGGCTTGCCGCTCTCCACAACGGAGTTGGATATATGAAATATCTCCAGAGGGCCGATGATGCCGGACATAAGGCAATTGGGCAGTGCGAGCAGACCTATGTTGACCATGACGCCAATGTCGCTATCTGCATGAAAATTGTCAAGAGCGACACTGTAAAATTGTCCTGCCCTTGGATAGGGTCTTGTCATCCGCAATAAAAACGACTGTCCCGAAGGAGGGGGCCGAAATGAAGCATTCGATACGAATCCAGGCAATACGGCATGCCACCATGCTGCTGACTGTGGAAGGCAAGAAAATCCTCGTGGACCCCATGCTTTCGCCCAAGGAAGCCATGGAACCGAGCCCGCACACCACCAACCAGGTCCGCATCCCGCTGGTCGAGCTGCCCGTGGGGCTGGAACTCCTCCAGAACATCGACGCCATCCTGCTCACCCACCTGCACTACGACCATTTCGACCAGGTGGCCGAGAAGGTCCTGCCCAAGAACCTGCCGGTTTTCTGCCAACCGGGAGACGCACAAACACTTAGGAAAAAAGGATTCACCCGCACGGTTCCCGTCGCCCAGTCCAGCCAATGGGAAGGGCTGACCCTGTACAGGGTGGACGGCAACCATGGCAGAGGCGATGTGCTCAAATTCATGGGCGACAGTTCCGGCTTCGTCATTGAGACCAGCGAAGGCCGCACGCTGTATATCGGGGGTGACTGCATTTACGACGAACAGTTCGAGCAGAACCTTGACCGGTTCACGCCCGAAATCGTCATCCTTTACGGAGGCGAGGCCAAGCTCAACTTCGGCTCGAACATCACCATGGGCAGCGAAGACATCCGGAACGTCTGCGTCCGTTCGCCCGGGGCCCGGGCGGTGGTCGTGCACATGGAGGCCCTCAACCACTGCGGCCTGACCCGGGCCCGGCTGAAAGGCGACCTTGAAGAACACGGACTGCTGGAACGGGTAACGATTCCCGAGGACGGCGAAATCATCTCCCTGTAACGCAGACGGCCCGGCTTTCGAAGAGTCAGGGCCGTTTGCCTTGCCCTCCGAACACCTCTCCTTCAGTTGTCATCCACACCGGCAAGTGCTACCCCCTGCGGGTTACCGTCGCAACTTCGGCGAGCGAGAAAGCACGCTTCCACAAGATAACAACTGAAAATATCATGAACAGCATTGAATATATCGACAGAAAGACAGGCAATATCCTGCGGGAAATCGTTCCAGGCGAACAATGGCTGAAATGGCTGTACCACAACCCCGTGGGAAAGCTGGCGTTGCATGCCGTCGTGAAACGAAAATTCCTGTCCGCGTGGTACGGGAGCAAAATGGACACCCCGGCTTCCAGAGACAAAATCCCGTCCTTTGTCACATCCCTGCGGATCGACATGGATGAGGCGCTACGCCCTGTGGACGATTACGCCACGTTCAACGACTTTTTCATCCGGGAGCTCAAGCCCGAGGCGCGGCCCGTGGACGCCGCCCCCGACTCCATCGTGTCCCCGGCCGACGGCAAGGTGCTGGCCTTCGAAGGCATCGGCGGCCTGGAGAGTTTCTTCGTCAAAGGCCGGTCGTTCTCCCTCGAAAAATTTCTCGGCAACGACGCCCTCGCCGGAAAATACGCGGGCGGAGCCCTGCTGATCATCCGCCTGGCGCCGGTGGATTATCACCGCTTCCACTTCCCGGCGAACGGCCGTATTTCGGCCTCCACTTCCATGGACGGGGCCTACTATTCCGTCTCCCCCCATGCGGTCCGGGAAAAATTGAGCATCTACTGGGAAAACAAGCGGGAATACAGCACACTGCAAACGGAATATGCCGGAGACATCCTGTTGTGCGAGGTCGGGGCGACCATGGTCGGAACCATCGTCCAGTCATACACGCCTGAGACCGAAATCCGAAAGGGGCAGGAAAAAGGATGGTTCAAGTTCGGCGGTTCAACGGTCATCGCCCTGCTGGAAAAAGGAAAAGCCGCAATCGATGCCGACATCATCGCAAACACGAAAAAAGGATACGAAACCGGCATCAGGATGGGCGAACGACTGGCTTCGGCATGCCGGTAGCCACTTCGACAGAGCTGCGATAGGCTTCAATCATGCGCAAAAAAAAGGTCATTTCCATTTTTGTCGCCATGCTGATGCTGTTGGGCATCGTGCAGCATTCCGCTCAGGCGCAGCCCCCTTTTGTCGTGGCCTGCCCGGAATATCCTCCTTGGAGGATGGCCTTTGAAGACGGCGGGTTCGGCGGCATCGACATCGAATTGATCCAGATACTGGCCAAACGCATGGGGCTGCCTCTGGTTGTCGAAGAGATGCCGTGGCACCGGGCTATCTACATGCTCGAGACCGGAGAGGTGGACATGCTCTCCAACGTTTTCAAAACACCTGCGAGAGAACGTTTCCTCCATTTTCTCGACCCGCCATACCGGTCACAAAGCCGGGTAGCCTTCTATGTGCTCAAAGGGAAGGAACACCAGATAGCGAGGTATGAAGACCTTCGTTACCTGCACATAGGCACGATCAAGGACATCTTGTACTTTCCGCGATTCGACACGGACAGGAAACTGGACAAGAAACCGGTCATGGCGGAACTGCAGAATCCCACCAAGCTTCTGCGCGGGCACATCGACACCTTCATCGAATCCGAGGTCGCGGGCGACTGGACCCTCAAGCAGGCGGGGCTGCAAGATCGCATAGGAAAAGCCGACTACAGCTTCGCCGTGAAGAGACCTGTCTGTCTGGCGCTTTCGAAACGTTCCCGGCATGCGGGCCGCCTGACGGAATTCAATCGAACGCTCCGCGAACTGGTACGGAAAGGAGTGGTCGACCAACTGATCGACAAATACCTGGGAAGAAAAACACCTGAGCCCTAGCCCAACCACTTGAGCCACAGCTTGCGGGTGCGAGGACCGTCGAATTCGCAGAAGTAAACCTTCTGCCAGGTGCCGAGCTGAAGTTCGCCGTCCTCCACGATGACCAGTTGATCGCAGCCGAACATGGAGGATTTGATGTGGGCGTCGGAGTTGCCCTCGGCATGATGATAATCGCCCCGATGCGGCACAAGCTTGCGCATGTTGACCACGATGTCGCGCACCACGTCCGGGTCGGCCCCTTCGTTGATGGTGACGGCCCCGGTGGTGTGCGGGCAGTACAGCAACACCGCCCCGCTGTTCCAGCCCCATTTCTTCACCAGTTTGCGGACATCCGAGGTAATGTCGATCATTTCCTCGCGCGCATGGGTCGCAACCTGCAAAACTTCCATAAATTCCTCCGTCCCGGGCTATTTGCGGTACATGTGTTGAAAATCCTTGTCGTACAACAGGGACCTGGCCGTACCCAGATCATGCGCTCCCTGGCCGGGCAGCACCAGAAACACGGTCTGGCGGGTGAACCCGTGCTCACGGGCAGTGGCCGCCAGGTTTTCCAGCGTGGTCTCGGCAATCTTCTGGTCGGACCAGCCAACGCGGTAAGCCTCCAAGACCACGGTTTCACCGGGCATGCCGCCCTCAAGCAGGGCCTGCCGCACGCCTTCCGGATCGCCTGCCGAAAGATAAATGCACATGGCCGAACGACTGCGGGCCAACTCTCGCAGGTGTTCCCGCTCGGGCACCGGAGTACGGCCTTCCAGCCGGGAAAAGATGAGCGTCTGGGTCACTTCCGGAACGGTGAAGGAACGCCCCGCAGCGGCCGCAGCGGCAAATCCGGCCGTCACGCCCGGCACCACCTCCCATGAAATGCCGTCGCCATCCAGCAGTTCCGCCTGTTCTCGCACCGCGCCGTATAACCCGGGATCGCCGGTATGCACCCGCGCCACCATGCCGCCCTGCCGGACGGTTTCGGCCATGAGCGAGTGAGTCTCCTCCAAAGACAGGGAAGCCGAATTCTCGACCTTTGCGCCCGATTTGGCGCAGGCCACCACCTCCTGCGGCACCAGGGATCCGGCGTAAAGCACCAGATCGGCTTCGGCAATGAGCCGCTGTCCCTTGACCGTGACCAACTCGGGATCGCCCGGTCCGGCTCCGATAAAATAAACCTGCGTCAATGCTTTCTCCTTATCTGATGTCAGGCAGAATATTGCGGATCGAACATGAATTCAAATCATTCAAACAAAAAAGCCCGCCGAAACCGGCGGGCACTTCTTCCTGAATGGGCAGCCGCTAGAAACCTTCCTCCAAAGGAGGCCAGACAAGTGCGTTTGCGGCAGGCTCCACATCGGCCTTCGGCGCCGGAGCCAGGGGAACGCCCGCCACCTTGAGATGGACATGACGGTCCTGGATTTCCAGCCGATCCTGAGCCAGCCACTGGAGGGCCTGGGGGAAGACACGGTGCTCCAGCTTGAGAATGCGGGGCCCCAGATGCCCGGCGTCTTCACCCGCGTTGCAGGGCACGGCGGCCTGGATAATGACCGGGCCGTGGTCCATTTCTTCGTCCACGAAATGCACGGTACAACCTGAAATCTTTACGCCGTAGTCAGCGGCGTCGCCCTGGCCGTGCACACCGGGAAAGCTGGGCAGCAGGGCCGGATGAATGTTGATGACCCGGTGGGGAAAAGCCGAGAGGAGCTCGTGGGTGACCATGCGCATGAACCCGGCCATGACCACCGCTCCCTCGGGCGCGGTAACACCGTGCTCGTTGATGGACTTGACCATGGCGCGGTCGAAGTCCTCCCGACTGCGGTAGTCGGTGTGGGCGAGCACCGCATAGGAAATATTGTGTTTCTTGGCGCGCTCGATGCCGAATGCGCTCGCCTTGTTGGAAATCACCAGACGAATCTCGGCGTCCAGGACTCCCTCTTCAATCCTGTCGATGATGGACTGGAGGTTGGACCCTCCCCCGGAAAGCAGAACAGCTATGGGCAACGGCATGGCAGCTCCTTAAAATTGATCAGGCCTTTTCCCGGAACACCAGTCCCGGTTTGGAAATGTCGAATACGTTGGGGTTCTTTTGCAGGAACTTTTTGACCTTGTCCACATGCCAGGGAGCCGGGCCGAGACTTTCGGCCAGCACGTCCCAGACATAGAGCGTGGAATCAATCCTGCGGGCGACAAAAAAGACGCGCTCGAACTTTTCGAAGTGGGAACCGCTGCGGATGAAGAACTCCTGAAACGACAGCACGTAAAGCTCCGTCCCAGGAATCCGCGAGGATTGGAATGAACCGCCGTAGGATTCCCCGTCCGCCTGCAGCACGGCGCTCATGCCGTTGGTACGGTCCAGTGTCAGCACGGGCAACTTGTCCGGCGCAAAGGACTCGCCGGGCTTGGGCTTGTAGTCATAACGGCCCAGCCATTGCTCCGGGACAGGCGGTTGCCCGTCAAAAAGCACGATATCGCCCAAAGTGGCGGGCATACAGGCGCACAGGACCAGCAGAGACAGAAGAAAAACCAATCGAAACGCTTTCATATCGGCATGTTGCAAAAGTCGAAAACCAATGGCCAACACATCGGGAGAACAATGAGGCGCATTGCCGGACAGGACGAATCCGTCACCTCCCGCTGCGTTGGTGTGCACGATGCCGAACAAAAAGACAAGAGGGAATCACTCGTTTCCGGTATTGTCCCCCGCATCCGAGACCTGCGGCTCCTCATGTCCCCCTTTGCGGATGTGGGGAATCAGGAACGGCGTGGTGCGCCTGTATTCCTCGTATTCCTCACCGAACCGGGAGACCAGTTCCTTTTCCTCCACATAGTGATGGTAGGCGCTCCCCGCCACAAGGGCCACCAGCGTGGCCACCAGCCCGGTGATGAGCGAGAACAGAGCCGCTCCCAAGCCCAGGAAATAGAGCATGACTCCGAGCTGCATGGGATTGCGGCAGTATTGGAACGGGCCGGAAGTGACGAGTTTTCTGGTCGGGGCGTTGGGGGCGGGCGTGCCCTCGGCCTGGAGCCACATGGTCAGGACCGTCCACCCGACGACGGCCAAGCCGATAAGGGCGATAAGGGCGCCGATGATGGGAAGCGGCTCCACAAAGAGTGCGTTGAAAATGTTGACCAGCCAACGGGAGATCCACAGGACCAGCCAGGCGAACACGACCAGAAAGAGGATCGCGCCGATGACCAGGCTGATGACTTTGTAGCGGGTGGATCGTTCCTCATCCGAAAAGGATACGAGCTTGTCTATATATTTCATTGGGCCATTTTCCTCTTTGGCCGAAAAAAGGCAAGCCGCCGGAGCACAAAATAACACAACGCCCGCCCCCGGAACAGGGACGGGCGCTTTCAATATATCGATATGTTGTGACTAGTTATCTTTCACCAGTTCATCCACCAATCCCGGAATCGTATATTCCTCAGGCTTGACATCCACGGTGAAGCCGTACTCGTGGATGGTCCTGGTGGTCACCGGACCGATGGAAACGATTTTCACGCCTTCGTACTTCCTGAATTCCTCGGCGGGCATAAGTTCGAAGAAATTCTGCACCGTGGAAGAGGAAGTAAAGGTCACATACTCGATCTTGCCCGCGTCCAGGGCGGCGCGAACCTCGTCCACGTCGGAACCGGCCAGACGGGTTTCGTAGACCGGCAGAACCCGCACTTCGCATCCGGCCTTCTTGAGTTCCTCGGGCAACACTTCACGGGCCACCCTGGCGCGCGGAATGAGCACGGATTTGCCCTGTATGCCGCGGGCCAGCAGCCCCTCGACCACGTGCTCGGCCACGTACTTCTCGGGCACGAAGTCCGGATTGATGCCGCGCTCGCGCAGGGCGTCGGCGGTGGCCGGGCCGATGGCGGCCACTTCAAGGCCCGCCAGGATGCGCGAATCCAGACCGATCTCCCGGAGCTGCTCCCAGAAGAACTTCACGCCGTTGACCGAGGTGAATACCAGCCAGTCGTAGCGGGCAAGCTGCAAAATGGCGGTCTCCACTTCCGCGTAATCGTCCAGGTGCTCCACGGAAATGGTCGGAAACTCATAAACGCAAGCGCCGTGTCCACGCAGGATGTTGACCAGGCCACTGGCCTGTTCGCGGGCGCGGGTAACGACAACGCCCTTGCCGAGCATGGGTTTTCTTTCGAACCAGGACAGCTTGTCTCTCAGGCCGCACACGCCGCCCACAATGATGATGGACGGGGCGGCAAAGCCCTGCTCCTCGGCATCCTTGGCGACGTTCTCCAGCGTGGAGAGCATGCTCTGCTGGTTGCAGCGGGTCCCCCAGCGCACCAGGGCTACCGGAGTGTCGGCGGCGCGGCCGTTGTTCATGAGATTTTCGGCGATCATGGGCAGGTTCTTGACGCCCATATAGAAAACCAATGTGGAGGAGGACTGACCATAGACCGACCAGTTGTGGCCGGATTTTTCCTTGGTTGGGTCCTCGTGGCCGGTGATGAAGCAGACCGAGGTGGTATGGTCGCGATGGGTCACCGGGATACCGGCATAGGCCGGAGCGGCCACGCCCGCAGTGATGCCCGGCACTACTTCGAAATCGACGCCCGCTTCCACCAATTCCTCGGCTTCCTCGCCACCGCGTCCGAAAACGTACGGGTCGCCGCCCTTGAGGCGGCAGATGTCCTTGCCTTCTCGGGCCTTTTCGATGATCAGTTCGTTGATCTTGTCTTGCGGCAAAGTATGGTCGCCGCCCTTCTTGCCCACGTAGAGAATTTCGCAGTCCGGCCTGCACCAGTTCAGGAAATCCTTGTTGGCCAGGTAATCGTAGATCATCACGTCGCACGTTTCGATGATCTCCTTGGCGCGAAGGGTCAACAATCCGGGATCGCCCGGGCCAGCACCGACAAGATAAACTGTAGCCATACGTATTTTGCCTCCGGCGGCCAAAGAAACCTTTGAAAAGGTTTCTTTGGAATCTTCCAAACTTTTTGACAAGCGCCTGGCGGCGCAGGGTCTTTGACTATTCCAAATTCTTCCGCTGGCTGCTCAAAAAGGTTTGAGTGCCAGACCGCCTAGGTAAAAACAGGACCGAAACGTATTAAAACATACGCGAGGACCTGTTTTTGCCACAGCAACGCCGCAATCGGGCCTTTTTCAGCAGACAGCTAGCCTGCGACGCTGGCGAGGCGTTCCTTCAATTGGGTGAGCTTGGCCAGCTCTTCGTCCATTTCGGCCAACTTGGCCTTTTCCTTTTCGACCACGGCTTCGGGCGCGTTGTTCACAAAACCGGGGTTGCCCAGCTTCTTTTCGACGCCGACCCGGGTCTTCTCGATCTTGACGATGTTCTTTTCCAAACGCGCCAGCTCGGCGTCGAAATCCACGACCCCTTCCAACGGCACGTAAATCTCGTTCCCCTGCACCACGGTGGAACCGGACGCCTTCGGCCCTTTCACGTCCGCGCCTATGGTCACGTTCTCGAGACGGCCCAGCGACTTGATCAGGTCGATGTTGGCCTCGAGCACGACCTTGTCGGCCTCGGACACGGTACGGACGAGCAGATCCAGCTTACGGGCGGGCTCGATGAGCAACTCGGTACGGATGTTGCGAACGCCGGAAACAACACCCATGAACAACTCCATCTCGGCCAGTGCATCCGGATTGCGCAGCTCGGGGCGCATCTCCGGGAAGGCCAGGGTGGCGATGTCGTCGCTGCGGTCGTCGCCTTCCGGACGCGGTAGCGCGGACCAGATTTCCTGGGTAATGAATGGCGTGGTCGGATGCAGCAGGATCAGGGTTTCGGACAACACGGTCCAGAGCACCTTCCGGGTAGTATTCTTGGCCGCCTCGTCTTCGCCATACAGGGCGGGTTTGACCATCTCCAGGTACCAGTCGCAGAACTCGGACCAGACGAACTTGTAGAGGGTCTGGGCGATCTCGTTGAAACGATATCCTTCGGTAGCGACCTTGACCTGCTCCTTCACCTCTTCCAGACGATGAAGAATCCATTTGTCGGCCAGACTTTCGGCCTTGGAAAGCTCCACGGCGGGAATGGTGTCCGGCAGATTCATGAGCGCAAAGCGGGCCGCGTTCCAAATCTTGTTCATGAAATGCCTGTAGCCTTCGATGCGCTGCTCGGAAAGCTTGATGTCCCGGCCCATGGCCGCAAAGGAAGCCAGGGTGAACCGCAGGGCGTCCGCGCCGTACTTCTTGATCATGTCCAGCGGGTCGATGACGTTGCCCGTGGACTTGGACATCTTTTTGCCGTGCTCGTCGCGGACAAGGGCGTGGATGTACACGTGATGGAACGGCACTTCCTGCTTGAAGTGCAGGCCCATCATCATCATGCGCGCCACCCAGAAGAACAGGATGTCGAAACCGGTGACAAGGCAGGAAGTCGGGTAATACTTGGCCAGTTCCTTGCTGTCGTCCGGCCAGCCCATGGTGGAGAAAGGCCACAGCGCCGAGGAAAACCAGGTGTCCAATACATCCTCGTCCTGAATCAGCTTGGAGCCGCCGCACTTGGTGCAGGAGGTCGGGTCTTCCTTGGCCACGATGAGTTCGCCACAGTCCTCGCAGGTCCAGGCCGGGATGCGATGCCCCCACCAGATCTGGCGGGAAATGCACCAGTCGCGAATCTCGTCCAGCCACTTGTAGTAGGTCTTGGTCCAATGCTCCGGGAAGATCTGGGTCTTTTCGGGCACTGCGGCGCGGGCCTTTTCGGCCAAGGGCTTCATGGACACGAACCATTGGGTGGAAACATGCGGCTCGATGACCGACTTGCACCGGTAACAGACGCCGACCTTGTGGTCGTGATCTTCCACCAGCACAACGCGACCTTCGGCTTCCAGGTCGTCCATGACGGCCTTGCGCGCGTCTTCCTTGAACATGCCGCGGTATTTCTCGGGCGCGTTCTCGTTGACGTAGCCCTGCTCGTCCAGGATGGCGATGACTTCAAGACCGTGTTTGCGCCCCAGTTCCCAGTCATTCATATCGTGGGCCGGGGTAACCTTGAGGCATCCGGTGCCGAACTCGATGTCCACGTAGGTGTCGCCGATGACCGGGATTTCACGCCCCACCAGCGGCACGGTCACGGTCTTGCCTATGAGGTGATTGAAGCGGTCGTCTTCCGGGTTCACGGCGATGGCCGTATCGGCCAGCATGGTCTCGGGACGGGTGGTGGCGATGATGACGTCGCCGGAACCGTCGGTCAGGGAATATCTGATGTGGTGCAGCTTGCCCGGCTTGGGTTCGTGCTCCACCTCATCGTCGGCCAGGGCGGTGTGGCAGCGGTTGCACCAGTTGATGATGTAGTCGCCCTTGTAGATGAGGCCGTCCTCGAAAAGCTTGACGAAGACTTCGCGCACGGCCTTGGCGCGCTGGTCGTCGAAGGTAAAGGCCTCGCGGGTCCAGTCCACGGAAGCGCCCATGCGGCGGATCTGGCTCAGGATGTGGTCGCCCTTTTCCTTTTTCCACTCCCAGACACGCTCGATGAACTTTTCACGCCCCAGGTCGTCACGGGTCTTGCCCTCTTCCTTGAGCCGGCGTTCGACGACGTTCTGGGTGGCGATGCCCGCATGGTCGGTGCCCGGAATCCAAAGGACGTTCTTACCCTGCTGACGGTTGAACCGACAGAGGATGTCCATGATGGTCAGGTTCAGGCCGTGCCCCATGTGCAGAACGCCGGTCACGTTGGGCGGCGGGATGACGATGGAATACGGGTCGCGCTCGTCCTCCACGTCCGGCGTGAAGGTCTTGTTCTCTTCCCAGTGCTTTTCCCATTTCTCTTCAACGTCCCAAGGCTCGTATCCCTTGGCCAGCGTCGGTCTGCTCATTCCGGTCTCCTTGAAATATCAATAAGGGACACCCCATACATGCGGTGTCCTGAAAATTCGAGTACTTAACCTTGCCACTGCGGGCGGGCCCTGATAGCGTGCGAAATACCCTCATTGAGAGAGCACGATATGTCAAGCATCCATATATATTGGGACGAATCGCACTTCTGGGGCCTGCTGATGCAGCGGGCGCTCAAGGCCTGGGGCATTTCCCACCGCCTCGTGCGCGCAGATGAGATAGCCCAAGGCGCGCTGGCTGGCAAGCTCGACGGCGAAGCACCCAAGGCGTTCATGGTCCCGGGCGGCCGGGCAAAAGGCAAGATGGACCGCCTCGGCAAGGCCGGACAGGAAGCCGTACGGCAATATGTCCGTGACGGCGGCACCTACCTGGGTTTCTGCGGCGGCGCAGGACTGGCCCTGTCCGGCACGGGCCTCGGCCTGTGCCCGTGGCAACGCAAGGGGTTCGAGACCCGACTCCAGCATTTCCTTTCCGGACACATCGACGTGCGGCTGCGGGGCGAACACCGGTTCATCCCCGAAGACTTGGGCGGCGAGGCGCTCATCCCTGTCTGGTGGCCCGGCCAGTTCGACCAGCAGAACAACGGCGTCACCGTACTGGCCACCTATGATTCTCCCGGCCCGGATTTCTGGGTGGCGGACCTGAACCTCAAAAATTTACCCAAAGGCACGCTCGGGGACTGGGAGGCTCTCTACGGCATCCGGCTCAGCCCGGACTTCCTCAAGGGCAAGCCGTGCGTCATCACCGGCGAATACGGCCAGGGCCGCTACATTCTCAGCTACGCCCACCTGGAAACCCCGGCTTCCCCCCAGGCAAACTTCTGGTTGGGTCATATGCTGGGCTCCATCCTGGAAACCGATCCGTTCTTCACCTCCATTCCGGCCTGGGACGTCTCCAGCACGTCCGTGTCGTGGCAGGATGAACACCTGCTCAAAGCCAAGGCGGACCTGGAGGACATCATCGAGACCGGCCGCCGTCATTTCCTGCTCTTCTGGCGCAATCCCTGGCTATTGGGCTGGCGGCGCGGCATTCCCGGTGCAGGGGTAAACAGCCTCTATTCCCTGATCTGCGAATCCCTTGCCTCTCCCGAAACCGAACGGGCCACGTCATTTTGGTCTGAAGTCTCACCCCGCTTTTCGGAGCTGTCGCAACTCATGCGTGAGGGAACCACCGGCTATCTGTTGGCCGAACGGCTGGCCATGACCGTACTTCATTCCGGCCCGTCGGCCATCGACCCTAAAGTTCTCAGGGAGCAACGGGCGGCGCTCTTTGGAAAACCTCCGGCCCCCGGAGGCATATATGCACAATTAGCGACCTATCTTGAAGAATTGTACTGGCGCCTGCACAGCGAACCCTAAAAGTTTTCCACAACACCCGACCTCGTTGCGCCAAAGCTATTGATTATGATAAAGAAGTTGCAAGACTGGAAAAGTATCATGTGACTTAGCTGGAATTGTGGAGTGCAGGCGGTAGTCGCCCTCGCACACAATCCTTCATCGACGGCAATGGTGGGCCCAATGGCGCAAGACGACACGTGCTCCCCCATAGGCGACCTGACCGAGAGCGACAGCTCCAACGACGCACGCTTCAGGTTCTGCATGTCCGAAGACGGCATGAAGCTCGGCGTCAGCCGCTATTTCCCTCCAAAGGGACATGGCGCGAAGCCCAGCGTCCAACTGATAAAGGATCAGGTTGAGGGCGCCGGCGTCCGGCTCCCCGTGGATGAGGAAGCCGCGGAAAAAATCCTGGCCAACCTGGAGGAAGCCCAGGATATCACCGGCATCACCCTGGTGCGCGGTATCGAGGTTCAGGAACCCGAGGACGCCCGCTTCGAAACCATCGGCGACCTCCAATTTCCGGTCTTCCCGGGCTACAAATTCGCAGCCAAGCATCCTCCGAAAAAGGCCCGCCAGGGCGAAACCATTGCCGGGCAAATCACCTCCCCCTCCTCCACCAAGGACCCCAAGGACATCAAGATCGAAGTGGGGGACAACTGCGACTTCGACGATGTCGAAGGCTCCTTCACCTCCCGGGTCTACGGGATGGCCCGGGTCAAGGAGGACAGAGTCTGGGTGGACCCGCTCCTGCGCGTCGCTCCGGACGAAATCAGCGTTTCCAGCACGATTTTCCATCAGGACTGCTTCGGCGCCCCCATTTCCGTATCGGCCCTCGAAAAAGAGTTGCTCGACCTTGGGGTGGCCATTGAAATCAACCCCGACAGCATCGACCGACTCATCCGCAAGGCCAGCGTGAGTCAGCAACCGCAACCCGACGCGGTCTTGGTGAGCGGGCGCTACCCGGTCAACGGCAAGGACGGCTGGCTGGAGTATTTGGTGAGCACCAGGGACGCCACCGGCACCGAGGACGACAGCGGTCGCGTCGACTTCAAGGACAGAGGGGCTTACCCCTCCGTGGAACCGGCGCAAACCATTGCACGCCTGCACCCCCCCACCAAGGGGCAGGGCGGCATAGACATCTACGGCAAGACGGTTCCGGCCAGCGAAGGCAGGGAAATGCACGTCCATGCGGGAGAGAACGTCGAACTCCAGGAGGACGACATCACCTTCGTCTCCAAGGGCGCCGGCGTCATGACCCTGGATCGCAACACCCTTTCCGTTTCCGAGTGCCTGGAACTTTCCGGACATGTGGACATGAACACGGGCAACGTCAAGGTGGAGACCGGCTCGGTCAAGATCATGGGCAATGTCATGGCCGGTTTCCGAGTGGAAGCCCCCAAAAATATCATCGTCATGGGCTCAATTGAAAGCGCAGAAGTCGAGGCCGGACACAACGTGGAAGTGGGAGGCGGCATCCTCATGCCGGACGGAGGCCTGGTCACGGCGAGCGGAGACGTCTCCGTCTCCTACATGAACAACGCCAATGTGCTGGCCCACGGCGACATATTGTTCCGCAACGAGGTATCCAACTCCAAAATCCAGGCAGCAGGATACATCAGGGCCGAAAAGGGCAAGGGTATCATCCAGGGCGGCACGGCCAGCTGCTCAAGAGGCATGGAGGTCAACGAACTGGGCTCGGACCTCGGTGTGGAAACCGTGGTGGCCATCAACCTGAGCACCAGCGACGACAAGGAAGCCATGGCCGAGCGTGAGCAACTGAGCCAGGAGATCAAGAAAATCGACAAAGCCCTGGGCAACGGCAACCCCAAGGAACTGCTCAAACGGATTCCCCCCGAACAACGCCCTGCCATCGTCAAAGTCCTCAAACACCGTATTGAGCTGGTCAAACGCTACAAGGAGGTGCTGGAGGAACTCAAGGAGAAGGCGACGATCCGCAGACGCGAACTCCATGGCGTCAGGATCAGGGTGCTCAGAAAAATCCACGGAGGCACGGTCATCAAGATGGCCGGACATACCGCACGTGTCAAAAGATCCATGGATCGTTCACAGATATACTGGAACGAGAACGAGCAGAAAATCGAATTCGGCACCCTGTAGAGGAGGGGTAAAAACGCCCGCAGGACTTTCATCAATATTTTTCTTGTAACCTGACGACTGTCAGGCCCGTCTACTATAGTAGGAGTGATTTATACTATAACACTTCTCTGAAAGCACCTTTCCACAAAGGTGCTTTCTTCGTATTCTCTCCTTCTCAGCACATCAGCTTGCCCATATTTCCTTCCGTAGAAATCCTTCGATTAAATTTTCAATATAAAGATTTTCTTTTGTTTGTAACCAAATCTAAATTTTGAACGACATTGTCTATGGTTAATCTTACTTTATCATTTCCCAAGCGTTTTTAATATTAAGTTTTATTATTCAAAAGTATTCAGAATGATTGAAATATAAATTTTTTTAAATTTTTCATGGATGTTTTTACACTACGCTTCGTATCTCTCTTTGAAAGAGACAACAAACTTCGCAATACTACAAGCATCGATTTGAAGCATGGTAAACAAAATAAATATTGAATCGTTCTTTGAAGAGAAGAACATCAAGAAAAATTGGGATGCGCTCGTGCAAGAATACGCATCATCCATATATGGATATCTGCATCATTACTGCAAGGCGCATATGAATGGCCTGAAAGAAGAAGACATCTGCGATATTACACAAAATGTATTTCTCAAGCTCGTAAAGGATGATTTCAGGCTTTTACGGCAGTACGACCCCAATAGAGGATCTTTCACAACCTGGCTGGCTGTCCTGACCCGATCCACGGCGCTGGATTTCCTGCGCGCAAGAGCGAGGAACCATGTCCCCCTGGAAGACTATCAAGACAAGCTCGAGGCCGAAGAAAAAGGACCGAGTCTCAAGGTGAATTACCCCGTGGGATTGCTCACCGAACGCCAACAAAGCGTCCTGCATCTCCTCTTCGAAAAAGATCTGGACCCGGCGGAAGTGGGCCAACTCATGGGGGTCAAGCCCCAGACTGTCCGAAGCATCAAGCATCAGGCCCTGGACCGCATCAGGACGCATTACGGTGTGACGGCGCAAACCAACACGGTTTTCGCCTGAACATATCAGGGACGGGAAGGAATCCCGCACTCACAGGAGGTATTCCATGGACGGAATCAAGCTCTTTGGCACCGGCTTCCCCGTAGCGGACACCGGAAGGGCCCGAAAGCAGGCCCCGGAAAACTCCCAGGCAAACGGCTTTGCCGGATGCCTGAACAAGGCCCTGGACCAGGCGCGGAATTGCGAAGCCGCACCAAACCGGCAAGCCGAGGAGATCCGCAACAGGGAACTGATGGAATTGAGGACCCGTTTCGACGGGCAGGCCGTACAAACCCCGACGCATGTCATCGAGCGCGCACAATCGCTGGTGAATGACGACGGGCAGGTGGCCGTCCACAAGTTCACGGTTTGATCCCGCCGCAAAGGGATCAATATTTCGGACAGGAACCACGCGAGTTCCCGTCCCTGGCGGGTCGGCCGCCTTCTGCGAACGGTTGTCTCTTTCAACACCGGCAGATGTCTGCCCTGTCCCGGGCATGGTGCCCGGGGCACAGGCACTGCCATGACCGAAGGAGACGACCGTTATGTATACCAGCACCACAAATTATCTGAACAACGTCTACACCTCGTCCACCACTTCCTGGGACACGGACACGTCCAATGACATGGGGCAGGACGAATTCCTGCAGCTCTTCGTGGCCCAGTTGGAGAATCAGGACCCGCTGAACCCGGTGGACAACAGCGAATCCATCGCCCAACTGGCCCAGTTCTCCAGCCTGGAACAGCTCACCAACATCAACTCCCAGCTCACCGAACTGATCTCGGCCATCAACACCCAGTCCATGAACACGGCCGTGGACTACATCGGCAAGAGCGTCACGGCCACAGGCTACACCCTGAGCAAGGAAGAGGGCTCCGTAAGCGACGTCACCTACACCGTGCCAGTTGACGTTGAAGACCTCACCGCACACATCGTCGACGAAAACGGATCCATCGTCTGCAGCGTCGACCTCGGAGGCCGGGACGCGGGCGAATACGAATTCACCTGGGACGGCACCGACACCGAAGGTAATGAACTGGCCGACGGCATCTACTCCATAGCCTTCACCGCAACGAACGCCGAAGGCGAATCCGTTTCCATCTCCACAATGGTCAGCGGCGTGGTGGAAGGGGTTTCCCAGCAGGGCGGCAAAACCTTGCTGACCCTGCAGGACGGCCGCGAAGTCTATCTGGAAAACGTCTGGGAAGTCACCGCCTAACGATTATGAAAACATCCGGGAGGATATCATGAGTCTCACAGGATCGCTTTACTCCGGCATCACGGGCCTCACCGCCCACAGCCAGGCCATTTCCGTTGTCGGCAACAACCTCGCCAACACCAGCACCATAGGCTTCAAAGGCTCCACGGTGCACTTCGAGGACCTTTTTTACTCCTACGTGCACACGGCCAGCGGCGTGGACCAGACAGGACACGGCGTAGCCACGGCGGCCATCATGACCGACTATTCCCAAGGGCCCTACGAGGCATCTTCCGAGGTCACGGACATGGCGCTGGGCGGCGAAGGCTTCTTCACTGTCAGGGACGCACTCACCGGCGATGAGTACTACACCCGTGCAGGCAACTTCCGGTTCGACAACGACGGCTACCTGGTCACCCCTGCCGGATACCGCGTACAGGGCTGGGAGGTCGTGGACGGCGAAAGCACCTCGACAGGACTGACCCAGATTACCGGCACCCCCGGCGACATCCGCCTGGAGAACTTCCAGTCTCCGCCCGAGGCCACCAGCGCGGTGAGCTTCGTACTCAACCTGGACTCGGACAGCGACGACAACGCCGCAGTGCCCACGGACCCGTTCTTCTCCATGTTCCAATATTGGGACGGCACCGAGGACACCCCCCTGGCCGACTCCCGCTACGCCTACCAGACAACCATCTCGGTCTATGACGAAAACGGCACCGCCACGGACCTGACCGTCTACTTCGATCCGGTGAACGACAGCACGGTCGCCAGCCAGGCCGGGGGGTTCCAGGTCTGGGAATACATGGTCACGGTCCCGCCCACTGCGGACGGAAGAACTCTGGACGGCCAGAGCATCGGCACCACCTCGGCGGGTGGCGTGCTCATGGTCGGCACCCTTACCTTCAACACTTCGGGCAATCTGGTGGGCCAGAGCGCCTTCACCCTGAACAGCGGCGCCAGCGGCGACATGAAGGACCTGAGCAACTGGAGCCTGGCCGAGTTCTCGGACGACGGGCTGCCTATCATGACCGCCAACTTCTCCGGCGCCTCCAACGCCAGCGCCACGAACCAGACCAGCGCCACCAGCTTCTCCATCGACTTCGGCCTGTCCACGGGTGATCCCCTGACCAACGGCGGATGGGCGACCGGCAGCGTGTCCAATGCTTCGCTCATCGGCAACACCTACTCCAGCCTGCCCAACATGGACGCCCTGGACATCGCCGCGGACGCGACCACTTCCTACGACACCAGCTCCACCACCCTGACCCAGTCGCAGGACGGCTATGCCGCAGGTTTTCTCCAGAGCTTGAGCGTGAACAGCGACGGAGTGATCACCGGAAATTACTCCAACGGACAGGTCCTGGACCTCTATGCGGTAACCCTTTCCCGCTTCGACAACCAGAACGGACTCGAGCATGAAGGCGGCAACCTGTTCTCGGCCACCCGGGATTCCGGCCAGGCCATCACCGGCACGGCCAACACCAGCACCTTCGGGTCCGTGGCCGCCAACACCCTGGAACAATCCAACGTGGACACGGCCACGGAAATGGTCCGGTTGATCACCCTGCAGCGCGGCTTCCAGTCCAACAGCAAGGTCATCACCACGGCCGACACCCTGCTCGGCGAAGTCATCGCGCTGAAGCGATAGCAACCGGAGGATGAAACCATGATCTCGGCCCTCTACTATTCCGGGATAACCTCCCTGCAGAATTTCCAGGGAGCCATTTCGGTCCACAGCAACAACATCGCCAACGTGGATACCGCCGGGTATACGCGCAGGACCGTGGACTTCACCACCCGCCCTTCGGTGCAGACCGCTGCGGGGCGGGTGGGAACCGGCGCAACCGTGGACAGGATCGCACGTCATCTGAACCAGTACCTGGAAAACCAGTACAACGAGAAGATGGGCGGCCTGTCCATGTGGGGCACGGCATCCCAATATCTGGCGGGCCTGGAAACCTTGTTCACCCAGAATGAAGAGAACGGGATCAGCGCAACCCTGGCAGACTTCTGGGCCGCCTGGGAGGATCTTTCCTCCGCGCCGGGTGAAACCACACAACGCACCGCGCTCATCTCCAATACCGAGACCCTGGTATCCCTTTTGGGCAGCACCATGGAAGACTTGGAGTACCAGGAACTCCAGATGAATCAGGCCATCATCCAGGAAGTGGACGAGATCAACGACATCATTGAGGACCTGGCCGCCCTCAACGCCCAGATACCGGGGCAGGCCGACAACCTGGAATTGCTGGACACCCGAGATTACCTGATCCGCTCCCTGGCCGAACGCGTGGACATCCGGACCATCGAGCACTCGGACGGACAGGTCACCGTGCTCACCGAAGAGGGACTCTCGTTGGTGGATGAGGACAAGGCCTACACCTTCAGTTACGAGAGCGCCCAATCATTCTCCTCGCTCTATCCCACCTCCGACTTTGACGGGGCCATCTACTTCGACGGCAGCTCCAACCAGGAATTCACCATCGAGGTGGTCTCGGGCGGATTCGCTTCGGGCGGCGGTTCGGCAGCCACCTTCAAGGTGTCTCTGGACGGCGGCCAGAGTTGGCTCAGCGACGACGACGGCAACCCCGTCATCTACACAGCAGGCGACACGGACGACCGCGTGGAGATAGGCGGAGTTGAAGTCTGGTTCGGCACGGCAACGGACGCCGGAACCACGGCGGCCACCGAACTGACGGCCGGCGACCAGTTCACTATTGTTCCCAAATCGGCTGTGTATTGGGAAAGCAACAGTTCGGGGAAGGTCAACGTGACCCCGCTGTCCGACGCGCTGGGAACCGGCAATAGGCTTTCAGGCGGTTCCCTGGCCGGGATGCTCGTCACCCGCGACAATTATCTGGGCGAATACAGCGACCGGCTCGACGCCTTCACCACATCCCTGATCTGGGAAGTGAACTACGCCCACAGCCAGGGCGCCGGCCTGGACCATTGGAACTACGTGCTGGGGTCCTACTCGGCGCAGTATACGGACCGTCCCATTGCCGAGAGCGGCCTGGACTTCGAAGACTTCATCCAGGAAGGAGCCTTTTCCCTGGCCGTCTATGACGAGGACACCGGAGAACTACTGAGCAACGCCTCCGTGGATTTCTCCTCCATCACTCCGGGCACTTCGTACTTCGACCCCACCCTGCACTCCCTGGAGGATGTGCGCGATGCCGTCGAAGCGACCTTCCCCGGCCAAATAGATGCGGACATCATCGACGGCAGACTCTCCTTGGAGGCATCTACAGGCGTCGAGTTCGAGTTCGCCGGTGACAGCTCCGGGCTGCTGGCAGGCTTGGGCATCAACACCTATTTCGACGGCCACGACGCTTCGTCCATCAGCATCAACAACTACATCGAGGCCGACCCGGAACGCGTCAACGCCGGGCATGTGAACGGCGCCGGCGAAGTGAACGAGGGCGACAACGTCACGGCCCTGGCCCTGGCCGAGCTGGCCACCAAGGAAGTGACCATAACCACCCTCCACGGCGCCGTGGAGGAGGACCTGCAATCCTATTTCGACGGCCTGATTTCCAAGGTGGGCGGCGACGCTTCCACCGTGACCACCAATGCGGCTTATTACAGCACGCTCGCATCGGACCTTTCCGACCAGCAGGAATCCATCTCGGGCGTGAACATCGACGAAGAACTGGCCACGCTCATGCGCTACCAGCAATCCTACGAGGCGGCGGCGAAGATGATCACCACGGCCGGCGAGCTTTTCGACATCGTGCTCGCTCTCAAGAGCTAGGAACAGCGGGAAAGGGCAAGGAGGGATACGACCATGCGCGTCACCCACAACATGATCTTCGGTTCATCCATAACCAACATCAACAGCGCCCTGTCCGACGTCATGCGGCTCAACGCCATGAACTCGGCACAGAAACAGATACTGAGTCCGTCCGACAATCCGGCCGGATACAATCAGATCCTGAACCTGAGGGCCTACACCACGTCCCTGAACCAGTACCAGGACAACATCGACACGGCGCGCGGCTGGCTCAATCTGGCGGACGAAATGCTGCTTCAGGCCAGCGAACTGATCACCAGCAGCCGAGAACTGGCCGAACAGGCCGCCACCGGCACCCTAACCGCGGACCAACGCGAATCCCTGGCTTCCCAGGCCCGCCAGAACCTGGCCAGCATGATCTCCATCGCCAACACCGAATACGTGGAGCAGTCCATCTTCGCCGGACACAAGATCGACGACAACGCATACGAACAGGCCTTGGGCGTGACGGTCAACGACGAGAACCTGACTGCGGGCGACATTGTCTCGGTGGTGGGCGAGGCGGAGCACACCATCCTCATCCAGACTCTGGACGCGGGCGTGGTGGGCACGGATACCATCGACTACAGGTACTCCACGGACGGAGGCGAAACCTGGACCCAGGCCACCTTGACCGCAGGCGATGCCGTGTTGGACTGCGGCACCGCCCAACTGGAGCTTGCGGCGGGAACCACAGTGCAGGCCGACGGAGACACCAGCTTTTACCTGCGTCCCACAGCGGTCTACCAGGGCGACACCAACGACGGAGTCAACATCACCAAGAACGGTGCGGCGGACATCAGCGCCTCGGCCGACGGAGTGTTCGCGGGGGACATCAACGTACGCATCGACAGCGGGACGGACATCAACGCGGCCGTGGAGTACTCCTACAGCCTGGACGGCGGCAACACTTGGGTGGAAGGCAATGTGACCTCCAATGCCCGGATGCCCCTGCCAGGCGGTTTTCTGAACCTGACTTCCGGGGCAGGCACGGCCATCGCCGCCGGGGACCAGTTCCGGATCACACCGTCCGACGCGGACATTTCCGTGAACATCAACCGCTACAGCGAAGTGGTGGTCAACAATGTGGGCCTGGACATCTTCGGAGGGCTCTACGACTCCGACGGTGACGGCACAGCCACTGAAGGCCTGCCCGACAGCCCCGAGGAAAACCTGTTCGAAGCCATGGGTGAACTCATCGGTTACCTGGAGGTCAACGATACGGACGGCATCGCCGAATGCCTGGAGAAGCTGAAGTCGGCCCATGAACGGCTGGAAACCTTTGCGGCCGACGTGGGCGCGCGCGAAAACAGACTGGATGCACAGGAAGACATCCTCGAGACCCAGAAGGGCAACGCCACGAGCCGGCTCGCCGGAATCGAAGACGCAGACCTGAGCACCCTCCTGGTTGAAATAGCCAAGGCGGAAAGCATTTACCAGTCCGTGCTCAATTCAGCGTCCAGAGTCATGCAGCTATCCCTTCTCAACTATCTTTAGGGAGGACGCATCATGAGCGATTATTCCTATGACTACATCAACAGCTATTACGAAGGCGTTTACGACACCACCCAATACACTTCGGGGCAGATCACCTTTTCCGGGGTGGCCACGGGCACGGACTTCGACACCCTCATCGAGGGGCTGGTCTCGACGGAAAGCTATACCCTGAACAATCTGGAGAACTGGAAGTACCAGTGGGAGTCGAAAAACAGCGCTCTGAGCAGCCTGAATTCCGCACTTCTCACCCTGCAATCCACTTTGGAGGAGATGGACACCCTGGATGAATTCTTCGCCAAGTCAGCGACGGTGACGGATACGGACGCCCTCTCCGTGAGCGTGGACGCGGATGCCCAGGAAACCTCGCACACCATCATCGTCAACCAGTTGGCCCAAAGCGACATATGGGTGAATACGGGTACCGGCTTCTCGGCCACGGACGAGGTGCTCACCTCCACTGCCGGTACCTTCGTACTCGAATACGCAGGTACGCAGTACACCATCAACGTGGAAGCGGGAACCACCGTGGAAACCTTCGTCAACCTCATCAACAGCGACGCGGACCTGGACGACGGAGTGCGGGCGTCACTCATCAACGACGGCAGCAGCTACCACCTGGAACTGCGCGGCATGGATCTGGGAGCGGACAACACCATATCCATCACCAGCTCCACCATCGCCTCCCTGGATCCGTCCAATTTCGAGCAGACCCAAACAGCCCAGGACTCCCAGATCAAGGTGGACGGCTACCCTACGGCAAGCGACGCCTGGATCGAACGCGACTCCAACTACCTCGACGATGTTCTGGACGGCATCGCCCTGACCCTGAAAGACACCACGGACAGCGACGGCACCACCATGACCGTTTCCGTGGACAATGATTCCATCGTGGAAAATGTCGAGGCCTTTGTGGATCAGTTCAACACGGTCATCTCCCTTATCCAGGAAATGACCAGTGTGGACTACGAATCGGACGAAGACGAACCTGAGGCCTCGGTCATGACCGGCAACTACGGGGTGAACATGGTCAGCCAGAACCTCAAGGACGTCATCTCCACCATCGGACTGGGCTTCGACCACTACGACAGCGGCACCGGAGAGGGCGACTATTATTCGACACTTTCGCAGCTGGGCATCTCCACGGATGCGGACCACAGCTCAGTGACCTTCGGACAACTCCTTTTCGACGAAGAGGAATTCCTGGAGGCCTTGGAAAACGACTCCGAGGGCGTAGCCATGGTCTTTTCCGCGGACGACGTGTTCGAATCCGATTCCACGGACTTCACAGTACTATCCATCGTGGACGGCAGTACCCAGCCCGGCAACTACGACGTGGAATACACGGTAAGCGGCGGCGTGATCACCAGCGCCACCATAGGAGGAGAGGATGCAAGCATCAGCGGCAACCAGATCACGGCCCTGTCCGGCGACCCCGTGGGCATGGCCATCCGGGTGGACGACCTGACGGACGGCACCTACACCGGAAGCGTAGCGGTCAAACGAGGAAAAATCCCCGAACTTGTTGAATCGATAGAAGAAATGACCGACTCACAAAATGGAATCTTGAACATCATTCAGGAAAATTATAACGACATCATCGACAGCATCGACGACAAGATCGACAAGGAGGAGGTCCGCCTGGACCAGTACGAAAGCAGACTCAGGGACAAATACAGCCGCCTGGAGACCACCCTCGGAGAGTACTACAATCTCCAGACGACACTGGAAAATCAGCTTGCACAACTTGAATAATATTTTTTATCCATCCCCTTGTAACCTGTTCGGCGCATGGAGCGACAAGCTCTATGAATCGCCATGGACGGCCAACTCATATTGGACCGAATACGTGAAAGAGACAGGGATGAAGGGGCATGACATTTCGCCGGATGTGGCGGTAGTTCAAGAGGTCTTGGAAGGCAATGTCGACGCTTTCGAGGCCTTGGTGAACCGGCATCAGGAACACGTGACGCGCATTGTGGGCAACCATGTCCCGCACCAGCGCGTGGACGAGGTGGTGCAATCGGCGTTCGTGAACGCCTACCGCTCTTTGAAGACCTTCCGGGGCGAAAAGCCGTTCCGGAACTGGATATCAAAGATCAGCGTCAGGTGCTGTTACGACTTCTGGCGCGAGGAGTACCGGTACCGGGAAACTCCAATCAGCGTGTTGAGCAATGAGACGTGGGACATGCTGGACAGGCTCACCGCCGACCAGGCGCAGGACGAATTTCTGCGGCAGGCCAAACAGGAGGAGGCCGTAAAACTACTGGATTGGGCGCTTGACCAACTGTCCCCCGAGGACAGAATGGTAGTGACTCTAACCGCTTTGGAGGAAAAAAGTGTGGCCGAAGCAGCAGGACTGCTCGGCTGGACATCAGTGAATGTAAAAGTCCGGGCGCACCGGGCAAGAAAAAAGCTAAAGAAAATCTTAAAACCGGCGATCTGAAATGGAGGGGAGACCATGATGCATCGCAAGCACAACATTATGGAAGCGCTTGGCGCCGTCCATCGGGCCAAACGTCGGCCACCGGCAAATCAGAACCTCGTGTACTCGATCATGGGGGAAATCCGTACGCTCGGCACAGAAACCGCGTGGGATTTTGTCCGCATTGCCTTCCCATTCTCCGCAGCAGCCGGCTTGGCGGCCGCTCTGCTGTTCATGATCGGGACAGGCACAAAAACAGGCATTGAGGATCTCATGCTTGCCATGGTAAACGGCGGCGCGTCCATAACAGGAATGCCAGGCCTCGGCCTGTAGCGTTCAGGAGTAAACGATGCTGAAAAGCGCACATTGGAAGGAATGGATTGCCGTATTGCTGCTTTTTGGAACCGGAGTCCTTGTGGGAGCCGGGGGCATGCAGCTGTACATGGAGAAAACGCGTCCACCCTTCCCGCCCCCACAGGAGATAAGGGGGAAGATCATTGAACGGCTTGACGAAGAATTACATCTCACCCAGGAGCAGTACGACGCCATCTCCGCAATCCTCATGGACAGTTTCCGGCGCTCCTGGGAAATCCGCCGTCCCATCGACAAAAAAATGAACGCTATGTTCGAAGAGCAGTTCAAGAAGATCAGCGCTGTGCTTCGTCCGGATCAGCAAAAAAAGTTCAAGGCGTTGAACGAGCGGCTCGACAGAAGGCGCAAGGAGCTTCATGGCCCGCCGCCACCGCCACCGCCGCCCTTGGGGAATTAATTGAAATAAAGTCGCCGGGTTTGTAACCGCAAGGTTCAACCCGGCGACCTTGTTATTGAGAGAAGGCAGTCAACCCAACTGCTTTTGCGAACCCACCCTAATCCCTTCTTCCCCGCAGCCCCGCTTCCCAGGCGGGGCTCACTTTTTGTGTAACTGTCTCCATCGCGGACCGGACTGTAATGGAGACACGATTACAACACACAAGGAGCGTGTAATGAAAAAAATCACCACCATCATCATCACCATCGTCTTCGTGGTCATGTCCATCGGCATGGCGTCCGCCATGAATGGGGACTTTCCAGGCGGCGCCCCGGGCGGACAGCCCGGCTTCAACAAAATGGGCAACCCGCCACGCGGCGGCGAAAGACCGGATCGCCCTCCTTTTGAGGCAATGCGAAAACAGCAGGACCCTGACGACATGCTGGCCATGGCCATGGAGCAACTGAACCTGGACCCGTCGCAGAAAACCAGGATCGCCAGGCTGTTCAAGGCTGATCGGGATGCGGCGAAGTCCGAACGCCAAGCCATGGATGCGGGCAGGGATGCCATGTCCCAGGCCCAATTCGAGGGCAATGTGGACGCGGTGCGCAGCCTGAGCAAGAAGATAGCCCAGAAAAAACAGGACAAAGACATGCGACGCGCCATCACCATGAACAAGGTCCGCAAAATCCTGACGCCCGAGCAAGCCGCAAAGCTGGATGCACTGCATCGGAAGTTCGCGGAACTGAGAAAAGGACATCGTCCACACAAGCCAGTCTCCATGGACTCCTGGATCCTCGAAAACATCTAACCCGCAAGACCATACCCGAAATAAAGGCGCGTTGTCCCGGCAACGCGCCTTTTTCATCCCTTCTTGCTGACCAGCCCCGTTCCCGGATCGGCATCAAGCATGCTTTCGAAATCTTCCGCAGCACTGTCGTAGAGATCAAGCAGCTGATTGCCCCTTTCCAGCTCCAACTCGGTCCTTGGGCCCGGCTTGCCGTAAATGGGATCGGTGATGGAGGCCTCGTTGATGATCAACGAGGAAACGCCCGCGTTGAACACGGTCTGGGTTTCCTCACTCCATCTCGTCAGCAGCCCGTCCTCCTCATCCAGGAGCAGGGACTTGGTGGCCTCGGCGTCTGCTCCAAGAGAGCGGTAGAAGTCGTCGTGGGAAAACCAGAGTGTCTTGTCCGCGCCGGTCTCCTGCAACCCGATGCCTTCCAGAGCCGCCGCATTGTCCGTAACGGCTTCACGCCATATTTCGGAAGTATCCTCACGCAGCAGGTCCAGATTCCCGACCAGCAGGGAGCGCAGGTCGTTGTAGGAAGTGACCACGTCCGAGAGGCGGTCCTGCATCACCTGAAGGGGCTCCACCACCGACATGGGGATGACCCCGGCGAAGCTCTCTTCGATCTCCACGTGCACCCGCCCCTGGTCCAGAGTGATGGGTCCTGCGGCACGTGTGTAGGTCTTGCCCTCGGTGGTTACCGAAGTGTCCGCCCCTGGTTGGGCGGTCTTCATGTTCAACTCGTCCAGGGGATAACCGGTGGTGAATTGGATTGAATGGGTTCCGCTGCCCGAATCCGTGATGGTCACGGCATTTCCGGCCAGGGCGTCGGCCTCGCTGAGGGCCAGCTGGATGAGCCGTTCCTCGTCACTCTTGATCACATAATAGGTGGTGTCCGCCGCCAGCGGGGAAGGCAGAGTGCCGTCCGAGGAAACCGTGAAGGGCGTGCCTGTGCCGACGGCGTCATACTGGTCCTGGGTGAGTTGTATATAATTGTCGCTCAGATCGGTGTTTATCGAAAACGTACCGTCACCCATGTGAATGCCGCCTGTGATGGACAAGCGCTCTCCCAACTTGGGCGAATTGGCCTCGAATTTGAGGGCGACGCCATCGATGTACAACAGCTGGTCTTCCACCTTGTCCGAAAGCAGCGGCCGCTCCACCACCTCGGCCGAAAACATGGTCTGGCTCCCTTCCACGGCGCCCGCCACTCTGTTGAGCAAGGTTTCCCAGGTGTCGTCCTCGGTCACGGAAAACTCGATGGAGCCGCTCTGTTCGCCCATGCTCCAGTCGAAGGAGTAGACACCTTCATTCAGGGTCGGGGTGGCGTTGGGGTCGAAGGTATCGGAAAAGAACTGGGTGGGCTTGCCTTCCTTGCCGCTGAAGAGCTGGTAATAATTCAATGAGGCTGGTTCGGTGGGCACGTTCACCGACGAAAATTCGAATTCGTCCAACAGGTGTCCCTTGGTTTCGGCAAGGGACAGATCCTGATCCTCGCTTCCGGCGTTGACCGCCAAAAGCAGAGCCGTGCCCGTGGCATTAAGGTCGGGCACCCGGAGCTTGGGAGTGAGTTGGCTGACCACTTCGGCCTGAACCTGAAGCGTGCTGCCGTTGATCGCGTCGGCAACGGCGTCGATGAGGTCGCCGTTCTTCCAGTCCGACTCCACGTCGATGGAGAATTCCTCGGTGTCGTCGCCGAGAGTCAGCTCGAACTTGTACTCGCCGGCACTCAGGTTGGTGTCCGACTCCTCGTTCAATCCACGCGAAAAATACTTGTAGTAGCGGACCGCCTCGCCTTCCTTGCTCACCACTGCGGATACATGTTCGGCGAAGTCCTCGTTCCCCACGATGAGCCGCCCGTTGAACAGTGGGTTCGATTTGGGCCACTGAAAGGAATCCAGGCTGTTCCTGAACTGGGTGAGAACATTTCCCAGGCGAGTGGCCAAGGAATCGCCGGTGCGCCGAAACTTGGCCGCAAGTTGCGCGTTGTCGAACCGTTCCTGCCAGACAGAGCCTTCAAAGGAGTTCTGAAATGTCCTTTGCAGAGTCAGACGGAGGCTGTCGGAATCGTTATCCGTCGCCCCCAAAGTCAGAATGGTCCTCAGGTCGCTCAACGCATCTCTCCTCGGCCATGGCCGGATATCGGACGTGCTCAAGACACAGCCCCTGAGCCGGGGCAGTGCCTGGCGCGGCGGTTCTATCCGCTTCGTCTAATATTGATCGGATGGTTTCGGAAGAAACTTTACCGCGTCCGGCCTCCACCAGGCAGCCCATGATGTTGCGGACCATCTGTTTGAGAAAGCCGTTCGCGGTGAAGCGCCAGACCGTCTCGTATTCGCCGACCCCGGGAAAACGCTTCAGTTGCGCCAAGGTCCGCACCGTGCTCTTCACGGGCGTGCCCACGTTCTGGAAGGCCGAGAAATCGTGCTCGCCCAGTAGTTCGGCGGCGGCCAGCTCCATGGCGTCCACGTCCACCGGCCCACACTGCCAGACAAAATTGCGGCGCTGGGGATGAATGAAATCGCGAGTGTGCCACAGGGTGTAGGCATAAGTCTTGGACACGGCGGAATAGCGGGAGTGAAACTGCGAATCCACGATTTCGCAGGAAAGCACGGAAATATCTTCGGGAAGCAGGCTGTTGAGCGCCCTGCGCCATGGCACTGTAGCCCTGGAATCGGGAACGTCAAAATGGCAGACTTGACCGAGGGCGTGCACACCGCTGTCGGTGCGGCCCGAACCGTGCACCCTCACCGGTGCGGTCACGATGCGGGAAACAGCCGCCTCCAGTTCTCCCTGCACGGTGCGATCCCTGGGTTGAAGCTGCCAACCGCGGAAGCCGGTGCCGTCGTAGGCCAGCGTCAAACGTATGCGGGGCACGGACTACTTGTCCTCAAAGGGAATCTGGAGCCTCGTCAGGGCCTCGGAGAACTGGGCAGCCTTCTTGGCCTCCACAAATGTCAGGATCTCGCCAGCAGTGCGGCCGCGCATGCCCGACAAAACCTTGACGGCCAGATCTTCGTCCATGTTCTCCAGAATTTTGGCGGCCTGCTTGGCCTTGGTGCTGGAAAGCATATCCACGAGTTGCTTGACCTTCTTGTCCTTGGTAGCCTTGGCCTCCTCAAGCATGCCCTTGATTTCGTCACGCAGCTTGGTCAGCCGTTTGGTCTCGGCTTCCACAAAGGCCTTGAGCTCTTCGTTGTTGCGGCGCTCGATGGCGATCTGTTCCTGTAGCTTCTTGAGAGCCTTCCAGTCGTCAGGCAGGTCCTCGGCACCGGAGGCCTTTGCCGCGGTGCCTTTGCCGTTTTTCTTGGCGGCAGAAGATTTTTCGGCCGACTTGTCAGCCTGCTTGGATTCAGCAGGCTTGTCCGACTGGGCCATGGCCTTGGTGGGGGTGGCAAGTTCGATGGCGGATTCGGGAAGCACGGCTTCCGCCACATCGAGTGTCACGGAATCGACGCTCAACAAACCGAACAAGGCAAGCTTCAGCAGGGCCAGAAAAACCAGACTCAGCAGGATTCTAGAAATCCTTACGTTCATACCGAATCGTTGCCATTTCGTCGTTTTCTTTCTGTTCCCGGAGGTTTTCCTCTTCATAGTGCTTCCTTGCCTGATTTTCCTTGAGCTTCTCCAACAGCTTCCGATCCCTGGAACGCCGAACCGCTTCCTCCCTGGCCTTATGCAACATCAAGGCCAACTCCCGCAAGCGTCCCCGCGCCACCGCCAGGTCCGTCTCCAGGGCGTCCTTGTACTGCCGCCACAGCCACATGTCGCCCGGAGACTTCGTGGCCTCCTGCTGCTTGGCCCTGTGGGCCTCCAGCCGACCTTCGACATCCTTCACGAGAGCTTCCTGCTCGCCATGGACCGCCTTGGCCCGCGCCAGGGCTCCCTTTGCCTGGTCCTCCAGTTGGCCCCGGTAGTCCAGCACCTTTTCAAGCTTGAATCGAAACGGGCTCATATCACTCTTCCCTCAGGATTTTCCAAAGAGCGCCAAACGTCGAAAGCGCTAGCCCTTATGGGCGGCCTGACCTGCCAGGCCACAGTACCCTTTCGACTTGGACTCGTCGGTCCAGCGCCACATCATACACTGTGTCACCAGGCAGGTTTTCATTTTGTCGTCACTGGTCTTCAGCATGGGGCAGAACTTGAACTTGGCTTCGTTTTCGGAAAGAACCATACACCCTCCCAAGGCGGTGGAGATTGAAAAGGGCGCGCCGGTCAGCCGACGCGCCCTGATTGTAGCAATATCCAGGCCGGTGTCTAGCCGCCCTTCTGGGGCTCCGCCTCTTCGGCCGAAGCTGCATCCGAAACCTCGGAAGGAGCCTCTTCCGGCGCCTTGACCAAGGTATCCTTATCCGTCAGCTGCGGTTCGGCCTCGGTCACGGACGTACCGCACATGTCCACATAAGTGTCCATGCCCAGCAGGCATTTGAGCTTCTGCAGCACCAGAATACCGATGCGTTGCTCGCGGTCCAGCACATTGGCATAACCGCCGTCGGCCAACACCTTCTGGAATTCGGACGTGTCCAGGGGCTCGGCATTCTTGTTCAGAGTCTCGAAAGTCCGGGCATAGACCTTGACCTTGGCGTCAATGACATCATCGGGCAAATCGCGGATGCCCTGGATCATACCCGCCAGCTCTCCGCTGGACGGAAGCTGGTCGGATTCCAGCACCTTCTTGAAACTTTCCGCAAAGCGCAGGCTTCCTTCATAGATGTGCTTGCGCTTGACCACGTTGAGTCCTGTCCAACCGGCCTTGAGCCATTTGAAAAGCACGTCGCGGGTCTTGTTTTCCGCATTTTCCACGAAGACCTGCACCGAGTAGGACGAATACATGTAGGTATCCATCCAGCTGATGAGTCCCTTGTCCAGGCCTTCGATACCGGAATAGAAGTAGACCCAGTTCTGATCGTCGAGGATTGCGCCCTTGCGACCCACGTCGGACTTGCCGTCCTGGTCGGTGACCGAGATAAGCACGTTCCTGCCGTTGTGCTTCATGAGCACCACCAACCGGAACATGTCATAAAAATAGTAGGCTCCGGCAAAGGAATCGGGCGTGTTGCTCTCGTATTCCTTGCCCCAGAGGACCACAGGCTTGTCCAGGCCGGGCAGATAGTCCCAGAGATTCTTTTTCAGGGAAAGAATGTCGCTCCCCTTTTCCCAGCCGCTCAGGCGCAGAACACTGGGCACGATGACGTAGTTGGGGATGGCCGGATTGTAGAGGTACTCCAGCACCCGCTTGAGTCCCACGTCCAAGTCCATGCGCATGACCGCCCCTCGGCCGCCTCGGCGCTTGGGTTCATAGTCTTTGGGGTCTTCGTCGCAGTTGGCGACAAAATCGATGATGGGAGCGACGGCGGCGGGATCAAAGGCGCCGCCCGGTTTCCTGACCAGATCGAAAAGATGTGTAAAGCCCGCTTCTATATCCTTGGAAAGCGGGGTGGATTCCTTTTTGAGCTTCACTTCACGCGGCTCGGCGTCAGCTATTCCGGGAAGAAACAGCCCGAAAACAAACAAAATCAATACTATTCCGGCCTGCCGGGGCAGCCGGGAAATCAAAGGACTGGACGGGCCAGCCGTCTTTTTCGCAATCATTTAGTATCCTTGTATTTTTTTACAGCTTCACCGCATAACGCATACAGATTTGAGAATAGGCATCATCCTTACCCTTGGCAAGAGACGAATGGCAAGGCTTTTTCGCCGACTCGCGCCTTTTTGCCTCGCAAAAAAAATATACCTCCGTCTTATTAGACGGTTCCGAACACCCAAAAGGTGACAAGCAACATATGAAAAGATTATTTTTTTCGAAATCCGAGCAATTCGGCCCGGGTCAAGGCACCCTTGCCGAACTTCTCCCTGATGGCGTCCACAGCCTTGTCCAGCTTGTCGGTCTCCTGCTTCTGGGACTCTTCCAACAAGGACATCTGCCGGGGCTTTTCCCCGAAATTGGAGACCCCCACTCCGATGAGGCGCACGGGTCGCCGCAGTTCCACTTCGGCCAACAACTGCACGGCCACGTCAAAAATGGCGGCGGTATTGTCCGTGGCCTGCTCCAGGCTGCGGCTACGAGTGATCTGTTTGAAATCCGAAAATTTAACCTTGAGGGTCACAGTGCGCCCCTTGAAACCGTGCCGCCGCAGGTCGGCCCCCACCCGCTCGGACTGGGCCAAAAGCCACTTCCGCAACAACATTCGGTCGCAAGTGTCCTCATGAAAGGTGTTTTCCGCACTGGTGGACTTGGTTTCGCTCACCGGTTCCACGGGATTGGGGTCGATGCCCCGAGCGCGATCAAAAAGAATTCCCCCATACCGTCCCAAGCGCCCTTCCCAATGGTCCCGACCATGGAGAAGCAGGTCTCCGGCCTTGCGAACGCCGAAGCGCTTCAGCCCCTCCTGCATCTTCTTACCCACACCCGGAATTTTGGCCACGGGGAGTTCGCACAGAAACTCCTTTACCTGTTCAGGGTAAATGATGCTCATCCCATCCGGCTTGTCCAGGTCCGATGCGATCTTGGCCAGGAAGCGTATGGGCGCCGCGCCCACCGAGCAGGTCAGCCCGGTTTCCTCTTTGACGCGGTTCTTGATCATGCGGCCGATCTTCCCGATGGGCCCGAAGAGCCGCTCCAGCCCGGTGGCGTCCAGGTAGGCCTCATCCACGCTGGCCTGCTCCACCACGGGAGAAAACTCGTGAAGCACGGCCATGACTTTTCGGGACAGCTCCTTGTATCGCCCCATGCGGCCCGGCACCAGAATCAGATCCGGGCAAAGCTGACGGGCCTTGACCACGCTGAGCGCAGAACGCACGCCGAACTTTCGGGCCTCGTAGGACGCGGCCGAACACACGCCGCGGTCGCTCGAACCGCCCACGGCCACGGGCTTTCCACGCAACTCGGGGTTGTCCAACTGTTCCACGGACGCAAAAAAAGCGTCCATATCGATGTGCATGATCCAGGTCTGCAAGAAATGCCTCCGGCAGCCAAGGAGCCTAAATAAAAGGTTTCTTGGGCTCTCCAAAATTCTTCAGCAATTGCTTCGCCATGTTTAGCATAATAAAACAGGAGACAGGCATCAAGAAAAGGAAGGGAAGAACGACGGATTATCTGGAAGCAAAGTCGACAAAAGACCGGGCGACATTCCCGCTGCCGAAATGCAGATGCACGTAGGAACCCAGCGTATTGCCGACCAGAAACCCCTCGGGAGTGTCGCGCGGCCCCTTTCGGTCCCGAAGGAAGTAGATGGCGTGCATGGCTTCCTGCGCAAGAGGCTCCTCGATGGCCGAATAGTGGAACTCGTGCCCCCGCGCCAGGGTGCCGACCGGACCCAACAGGGAGTCGGCCGAGGTCTCCACCGCACGATAGCCCAGAGCGCGAAAACGTTCGTTCATGATCGCCCGCACCGGAAAGAGCCCGGTCATGGCGAAACGGCCCTGCTCGCGGTTGACGATGTCGCGCATAAGATACATGAATCCGCCGCACTCGGCGTAGATGGGTCTGCCCGACTCGTGAAAGGCCCGAACCTGTTTCTTCATGCGCGTGTTCTGACTGAGTTCGAAGGCGTAGAGCTCCGGATAGCCGCCGCCATAGTAGAGGGCGTCCAGATCTTCGGGCAACTTCTTGTCCCGCATGGGAGAAAATTCCACCAGTTCGGCACCGGCCTGTCTGAGCAAGCGCAGATTCTCGGCATAGTAGAAACAGAACGCCTCGTCCCGGGCAACGCCCAGCCGGACCCGAGGTTCCGGCAGGTCCGGATCGTTTGGCGGGGCGATCTCAACCTCGGGAATGGCGCTGAGGAGAACGTTCAGGTCAAGGCAACCATCCACCCAGTCGGCCAACCGCTCGTAGCGGGACTCGTCTTCCTCTTCGTCCGCCGTGTGCAACCCGAGATGACGCGAAGAAAAACCGATCTCCTCCTCGCGCTTCAGACAGCCCAACACAGGGACATCCGGCAGGAGGCCCATGGCGTCGCGCAGAAGGCCGGCGTGGGATTCACTGCCCACCCGATTGAAAATGACCCCCGCCACCTGCACATCCGGATCGAAGCCGACATACCCGCCGACCAAAGCTGCTGCGGACCGGGCCATTGCCCGAGCATCCACCACCAGGACCACGGGCAGCCCGAGCTGCTTGGCCATATGGGCGGTGCTGCCATCTTCCCGCGTACCGGAATAACCGTCATGCAGCCCCATGACGCCTTCCACCAGCGCCAGGTCGCAACCGGCGGCATAGCGGTGGAAGATATCCCTGTTGATGCCGGGTGAAAGCATCCATCCGTCCAGATTGTGGCTGATGCGGCCACAAGCGCGGGTATGGTGCCCGGGATCGATAAAATCGGGACCGCACTTGTAGGGCTGGACCGTATTGCCCTGACGGCTCAAGGCGCGCATGAGCCCAAGGGACACCGAGGTCTTGCCGCAACCGCTGTGGGTCCCGGCTATGACGCAGGCCCGGATTTTCTTCATGCATCGGCCTTTGGTTTGAGCAACCCTCTTTTTTTGAGATAGGTCAGAATCTTAAGCCCCTCGGCGTGATCCGGCTTCAATTGCAGACATTTTGCCAAAGCCTTGCGCACGTCATCGTGATTCCCGCGCTCCAATTCAACGCGGGCAAGATTGTAGAAAAGATTCTCGTCATCCTGGGTCAGTTCCAGGGCGCGATTGTAATATTCCACGGACTCGTCGAACAGCTTGTTCTTACGCAGCTGAATGCCGTATTCATTGAACAAATGCTTGTGCTCGTCACCAAAGGCGGCATCAATCTCCAACACCCGCTCAAAAACTTCCTGGGCCTTGTCGGTCTCTCCTCGGGCCATGTAACAAATGCCCACGCCGAAATTGGCCCGCACATTCTGCTCGTCCAAGGAAAGGGCCTTGTTGTACTCGTATTCGGCGGTGAAGGTCTCGCCCCGCTTGCGGAACTTGTCCCCGCGGGCCACGGCCTTCTGGATTTCCCGCAACTTCTTCATGACCGCACTGTACCGGGACGGGTCCGGCAGGTAGTCGTTAAGCAGCTTTTCCTTGGAAATCCGTTCCTTGGGCCCAAAAGGAACATTATCCGCGTTGAGCCCCTGGATCTCCACCAGGTTGTCCCCCATCTGCCTGGCGTAATAGTATGCCTGCTGCTTGACGCGGCGGGCCGTGGTGCCCGCACCGATCTTGACGGTTCTTTCTATGGAGAAGACGCCTTCAATCTGCTCTTCGGCGCCGTTTTCGTGTTCGGTCATCTTCAACTCCGGAAAGGGATTCACTCACAATGCCCACCGAGCATATACCGGATGAAGGTGGATGAGAAGCGCCCAGATACCCATAACGGCGGGACGAAAATCCTCGACCGCCGGTCGGTCACCCCCCCACAGCGGCGTTGCCGGCCTGTTCCAGTATACACTCGACCTCGGCCGCCAACATGGGCTTGTGAAACAGGAACCCCTGGACGTAGCTGCAACCGGCCTTTTCAAGAAAACTAAGCTGGGCGTCACTCTCCACTCCTTCGGCAACGACCTTGAGATCCATGCTGTGCCCAAGATTGAAGATGGTGGAAACGATGGCCCGACTGTCCCTGTCGTCCTGTACTCGGGCGACAAAGGTACGGTCCACTTTGACCACATCGATGGGGAACTTCTGAAGGTAGGAAAAAGAGGAGTAGCCCGTGCCGAAATCGTCGATACAGATGTTCACTCCCAGGGCCTTGAGTTGCAGGAGCAACTCCTCTGCCATCGCCGGATGGGACACCAAAGCGCTTTCGGTCAATTCTATTGTCAGGCAATCGGGCCTGATTCCCGTGGTCTCGATGAGGTCCCCCACCTGACGCAACAGCTGGGTCCGTCCGAAATGCTTGCCCGAAATGTTGAAATTCAAGGTCAGGGGCGGACCGCTGTCGGCATCGGATCTTCTTTGCCATCTGAGCATGTTGCGGCAGGCCTCTTCCATGACCCGGTAGTCTATGGCGTGAATGAGCCCGGTGTCCTCGGCCACGGGGATGAAATCCCCGGGACTGACCAACCCGTGCTCGGGGTGTTCCCAACGCACCAAGGCCTCGAACCCGGCGATGCGGCGGGTACCCAGGTGCACGATGGGCTGATAGGCCACGGTCAGTTCCCGCTGGTCGATGGCCCGTCTGAGGTCGTTTTCCATCTCCATAAGCTGCAGCGCCTGATCATGCATCCTCTGGTTGAAGACCTTGAAACGCGACTTGCCCTGCTCCTTGGCCCTGTACATGGCCGTATCCGCATCACGCATGAGTGCCTCGGGCCGCTCATATCCATGGGTGTGAAGCACGATGCCGATGCTGGCCGAGGAAAACACTTCGTTGCCCCGGAGATTGAAAGGTTGGCGAATACCGGCCAGAATACGCTTGGCGACCCGGATCGCATCCCGGGAAGCCGCGACCTCCTCCAGCAGGATGGCGAACTCATCCCCGCCGAAACGAGCTACGGTATCCATGGACCGGGCGCAGTTCCTGAGCACCTTGGCCACGGCCTTGAGCAATTCGTCGCCTATGTCATGCCCCAGACTGTCGTTGATGACCTTGAACCGGTCGAGATCGAGATAGAGCACGGCGAACTTGTAGTCGCGGCGTTTTCCCCGTTCAATGGCCATCCTCAGATGGTCATGGAAAAGGGAACGGTTGGGCAAATTCGTCAGGGAGTCGTGGAAGGCCTGACGCCGGAGTTGATTCTCGGCTTTTTTGCGCAAGGTCACGTCCTCGACAGTCCCTTCGTAGTACAGGATATTTCCGTCGGGATCGTCCACCCGCCGGGCGCTTTCGGAAACCCAGATCAACTTGCCGTCCTTGCGGCGCACACGTGATTCGTAACTCTTGACCTCGCCCCGGGTCTTCAACCGTTCCAAGAAATCGTTGCGGTTCTCTCTGTCGGTGTAAAGCTGGGTCCGGCTGTCGTAAATGGACCCCATGAGCTCGTCCGGAGTGGGGAACCCGAACAACTTCGCCAGGGCCGGGTTGGCGCTGAGATACCGTCCTCCGGGCGACATCTGATAGATGCCCTCCACCGCATTCTCGAAAATGGTCCGGTATTTCCGCTCGGCCTTACGCAGGGCCTCGCCTATGACTTGGCGCTCGGCGATTTCGATTTTGAGCTGCGAGTTGGCCTGAAGCAATGCCTCCGTTCGTTCCTCGATCTTGAGTTCAAGCTCATCCCTGACTTCCCGCAACTGGAGTGTTTTGTCGTACACCCGTTCCTCCAGAGTGAGAACCTGCTCCGAGATCTCGACAGCCATGCCCCGCATGGCCCTGCCCAGATCGCCTATCTCGTCGTCTGCGGTTATTTCCAGGTCGTGGGAAAAATCATGCCTGGCCACACGCCCGGCGTACTCGTTGAGCACGTCCAGCGGTCTGGAAAGATTGCGAAAAAATACATAGGCCATGAAAATCGCGGCAATGAAGACGGCCAGGGTGATGCCTGACTGCTGCACCAGGGTGGAGGTGATCTCCTCCCGGATGGGGGTCTTGTCCATACCGATGTGCACCATGCCCGCCGGACCGGCGAGGATGCGCTTGGATACATGCAGAACACGCCGGTCGATCCCGAGAGACAAATCACGAACCACAAGTCCTGAATTGTGTTCATTCCAGGCCACCCGCACCAAATCGGAAATCGGAACCGGGATCGCCGGGGTAAAGGTGTGGGCAATGACCCGGCCGTCTCTGTCGCTGACCAGGACATAAGCAACGCCGTCTATGTCCAGATAGCGGTCGATGCGTTCCTGTAGGGCTGCGGCTTCCCGGTCGAGAATGAAGCCGATGTCCGACTGGGCCATGCTGGTCGCCAAAGCGACGGCCTTGCTTTCGTATTCATCCGTAAGCTTGCGGTCCAATACGCGACTGGAAGAAAACCCCATGGCCATGGCCATGATGCCGAAGACAGCGACCATGAAAACCAAGGGTTTATGGAACAGCCGGGGGATACGGATCTGCATTTGCGCCACCTTTCCACAATCCTGATGCCTTCATACCGTTCGTCTTCCGGCATGACGCACATGGATGCACAACACCGGTCCCGTCCCATGCCGAAACGCATGAGCGCCCACCCAAAGTGGAATAAATGGCATGGAAGGCCAATTTGTCACAGGAGGCTTCTCGCAGGGCCGCACGCCGGCCAGGAAAAGGACGTGAAAAAAAGTCGTCGCTCCCGAATGAGTGCAGTCGGGAATATTACGGGCGCGGTCGGACTTCAGCCCAAAAGTACGACAAGCACCACCATCGCCAAACCGGCCCCTCTCCACTTGAGACACTCTCCCTTATGATCCGGAATATGTGCCATCACTACACAAAAAAATCAACTACTCGAACAAAATATAACCGAATCGTAGCAAGATGCGGGAAGGGACGGAGGCGACGTACAGCTGGGGGGGCAACTATTTGTTTTTTCCTGCGAGCCAGCGAATCTGACGACAAATGCCCATGAGCAGATTGAACTCGTTGCGCCGCAGGTTCACCTTGGCCATGAAACGACGCACCGGCATCATCCAGTAGTCGGTGTTCTCGTCCCGCAGATAGTCGATATCCAGCAGGGCCTCACGGATGTTGCCGAAAAGCACTTCCTGCTCTTCCATGGTGATGAGCCGCTCCTCGGGCGGCCCCGCAGGCTTGAAGGGAGTGTCCAAGGCGTGTTTGAGACATTCGTAAAGCAGCACCAGCACGGCCTGGGAAAGGTTGAGGGAAGTGTTCTCCCGATGCGTCGGGATAGTCACCAGCCCGGTGCAGAGTTGAGTCTCGTCATTGGTCAGCCCTCGGTCTTCGGGACCAAAGACGATGGCCACCCGGCCGCCCATGCGCATTTTCTCATCCGCCACCTTGGCCATGGTGGCCGGGGTCATGATTCCCTTGCGCCATCCGCCGGTACGGGCCGTCGTGCCGTAGACCGCGTTGAACCCTTCGATGGCTTCCTCAAGAGTGTCCACGATGCGGGCTCTCTCCAGAATATGCCTGGCGTGCACCGTGGCCAGGGGCAGGGCCTTGTCCATGTCGAACATCTGCGGGGCAACGAGAATCAAGTTCTCGCAGCCCATGTTCAGACAGGCGCGGGCCGTGGAGCCGATGTTTTCCGGGTATTTGGGACTGAACAGAATGATGGCGAGATTCTCAAGCATGGGTCGTTCCTCATGAAAAAGGCCGTCCGAATATGGACGACCGGCTTTTAGCACAAGTCCCCGGAATGTCAAATGAGTCTACCTGATGTATTCTCCTCGCCTGGATTCAAGCACGAACTTGTCGAACATGCCGTTCTCCTTGAGTTTGTAAAGGCCACGGTTGAACACCTCTATGAAGTGCTCCCCTTTTTCAATCTCTTTGGAAATCATGAGATACAAAGGCGCCCCCGGGGTCAGAAACTTCGGGTGGTGTGCGATAAGGTCGCCCCCGGTCGGGCCGAACTTTGTACGCAGCAGGTAGTAACCGACTTCGATGTTACAGGGGAAAGCGTCGATACGGCCCATGAGCAGCTTGTTGAAATTGAGTTCGTCCGTGGACGCCGACTGAATCCGAAGATCGCCCTCCCGGACGCGCTCGTCGAACTCCTCGCCGTATGTGTAACCAAGGGTCACGCCGATGGCGTAACGGGCAAGGTCATCGTAGCTCTTCCAGTGGAAATCATTTTCTATGAAATAGAAGAAAACCTGCCTGGAGGTGTAAAGCTGGTCGCTGAACAGAAAATGCTCGGCACGCTCATCGGTTTTCTGCCAAGCCAAAGTGCCGTCCCACTCCCCGCTCCTGGCAAGGTCGTAAGCCCGCCTCCAAGGGAAGAAGCCGTACTCCACATCCACCCCTTCCATGGCGAAGGCCTCGAATACGATCCTGGAAAGCACGCCGTAGTGTTTGAGAGTCTTGGACTGATAAGGAGCGAACTCGCCGTTGGTCAGACGGATGGTCTCCCTCGCCTGCGCCGGGTAAACCACCGGCAGCGTCAGAAAAAGAATCATGAAGAGACGTCCAAACATGCACAGCCTCACTCTGAAGGAAAAAACAACCACACAATCACAAATAACGGTCCCACGAATCACCGGGTATTATTAATTCCGTCGCCCGCTCCCTCTTCGTAACGGTTCCCAACGTAAAAGCCCCGCTTTCGCGGGGCTTTTCTCATCAATCTTCCTTGGGAGCCTCTTCAGGCTCAGCCTTGGCCTTCTTCCCGGCCTCTTCCTTTGCGGGAGCGGCTTTGGCCTTTTTCTTGACCTTGGGCTTTGGCGGTTCGCCCTGCATGGAGATGGTCTCCCGCTCCACGGACGGCGGGCGGTGCTCGGCATGGAAGTGCAGACACTTGGCCGGGCAACTGTCCGCACAGATGCCGCAGAAAACGCAGGTGAACGGGTCGCAGACCCAGGTTCCTGCCGTTTTGTCCACCGTGATGCATTGGGTGGGACACTTGCGGGAACACATACCACAGAAGATGCAGTTGTCGATGTCGTTGTACAGCTCGCCGCGCACGCCGCTGAATTGCTCGCGCTTCACGAACGGGTACTTGCGTGTGGCGGGCTTGGCGGCCAGATTCTTGAGTATGTTTGGTGTAAACGTCAGCATAGCTCGCCTCCCTAACGTTCCGTGCAGCTGATGCACGGGTCGATGGACAGGACAATGACCGGCACGTCGGCCAGTTCGCACTCGGGCACCATGGTCAGAAGCGGCGGAATGTTGGCGAATGTCGGCGTGCGGATACGAACGCGATCCAGGAACTTGCTTCCGTTCCCCTTCACGTAATACAGGCACTCGCCTCGCGGCTGCTCCACACGCATGACCACTTCCCCTTCCGGATTACCCTTGACCTTGGCGGCCAGATCCCCTTCGGGAAGTGCCGCAGCGGCCTGGCGCACCAGGTCGATGGAACGGTAGACCTCGTGAAAGCGGACCCAGGAGCGGGCGTAGCTGTCGCCGTCCGGATGGACCACCGGTTCGAAGTCCAGATGCTTGTAAGCGCCGTAGCCGAGCATGCGGGCATCGCTCTTGAGACCCGAGCCGCGCCCCGTGGGACCGACAGCACCCAGTTCATACGCTTGATCGTAGGTCATGACACCGGCCCCCACGGTACGGGATTTCACCGTATAGTCATTGAGGATGGTGTTTTCCATGGCCTTGACTTCTTTCTCCACGATTTCCAGTTCGTCGAGAATCCAACGAAGCTGTTCCTGGGAAAGGTCGGCGCGGACGCCACCAATGACGTTCACCGAGACGATGACGCGGTTTCCTGCGGTGGCCTCGTTGATATCCATGATGCGCTCGCGCACCTTCCAGAACTGCATGAACAAGGCCTCGAAACCGAAGGCGTCGGCAAACAGCCCCAGCCAGAGAAGGTGGCTGTGCATGCGGTGCAGTTCGGACCAGATCACCCGCAGGAACTGGGCGCGCTCGGGCACCTCAATCTTCATCAGTTCCTCGATGGACTGGGAATAGCAAACCGCATGAATCATGGAGCAGATGCCGCAGACACGTTCGCAGACGTTGATCATCTGGTGGTAATCCCGCTTGGTGGCCAACATTTCCAGGCCGCGGTGCACGTATCCCAGGGCGGGTACGGCTTCCTTGACGATCTCGTCCTCCACCACCAACTTGAGATGGATCGGCTCCGGCAGAACAGGGTGCTGCGGGCCGAAGGGAATGACTGTTCTATTGGACATGCTCGCTCCTTATGCCTTCTTGTCCACGATCTTGACGTTGTTCACCAAAGGAACGGTCTCAACGCTGGGATCGAGGTACAGGGTACCGTTGTAGTCGAGCACCAGGCCCTCGAACTCGAGGCCGGCCAGGTCGCGCAACTCGTTTTCGGCCAAAAGGGCGGCAAAGTAGACGCCGGAGACGCTGGGCGCCTTCTCCCCTGTCGGGAGATTGAAGCGCAGGTGCGCCAGTTCCAGATCCTTGTCGAAATGGTACAGAATGTCCGTGGTGCCGTCTTCGAGTCCCACGGAGGACATGGTCACGAACCTGTACCCTTCGTTCTTCTTACGCATGACCTCGCTGACGAGGCTTTCCGCAGTGACGGGATGTTCGTTTGGAATCATGAATCAATCCTTGACGGGCTAGCCCGCTTGCTTCTGTTCAAACTTGGCCAGGGCCTGAACCACACCATCAATGATGGCCTCAGGCTTGGCCGGGCACCCCGGAACATAAACATCCACGGGGATGACCTTGTCCACGCCGCCCACCACATTGTAGCAGTCGCGGAACACGCCGCCGGACAGGCCGCAGGCGCCAATGGCGATGACGGCCTTGGGGTCGGGCATCTGGTCGTAGATGTTCTTGAGCACGGCTTTGTTGCGGTGGTTGACCGTCCCGGTCACCAGCAGCACGTCGGCGTGCTTGGGATTGCCCACGTTGATGATGCCGAAGCGCTCCACGTCGTAAAGCGGCGTCAGGCAGGCCAGGGTTTCGATGTCGCAGCCATTGCAGCTTCCGCAGTCGAAATGCATGATCCACGGAGACTTGGCGCGTGATTTTTTGATGAGTTTCTTGAACATGAATCTACCCCGCGTGCAGCCAGATGAAGTTGATGAACGTCAGGGCCAGGCCGATGCTCCAGACATACTTGAGCATCCAGCGCCAGGTCATGCGGGCCATGGTGTTGTCGATGACCAGCTCCGCAAAGTAGGTAGCTGCCAGCAACACGATCATCCAGAACCAGTTCGTTGCCCAGAACAGGGAACACACGGCCAGGATGAGTATGGTTTCATACCAGTGGGCCACTTCGATGATGGCCAGAGCCGGGCCCGAATATTCAGTAAGCACGCCCTTGACGATCTCCTGGTGCGCATGGTGCGAGGTGGAGAAGTCGAAGGGCGACTTGCGCAGTTTGATGGTCAGCGCATAGCTGAGCACGATGAACATGAGCGGCAGCTTTCTGAGTAACGGGGCGTCGTAGGCCATGATGTCGCCCACGTTGAAACTGCCCACTACCAGATAGATGCCCGCGAACACGAGGATCAGCAACGGCTCGTAGGTCAGGATCTGCACCAGCTCGCGCTGTGCCCCCACCTGACTGTACGGGCTCTTCACGGACAGCGCTCCCATGACCAGGAACACAGCTCCGGCGGCCTGCACAAAGAAGATGAGCAGCAGGTCGGCCTTGCCGAAAAACAGCCCCACGGACAGGGCCGCGGCGATAAGGTAGATCCAGCAGCACAGGACCTGCCAACGGTTGACCATGAGCCGTTCCTTTCCGAACAGCTTGAATACATCATAGAAGGCCTGCAGAATGGGTGGTCCCTGGCGGGACTGCATCCATGCGGTGACGCGGCGGTCGGTGCCGGCGAGCAGTCCGCCGGCCATGGGAGCGAGAATGATGCCCAGCAGGGCCAAGACGAGTCCTTCCATTACAACGCCCCTCCCAACATAAGAATGATCAGACCTCCGGCCGCGATGTTGAACCACGGCGTCAGTCGCAATTCACCGAACACTTCGCCCAGGTAGTAGTTGCTGGCCTGGTAAGGCACGGCCGTTTCCATGGGTCCCAGGAAGGAACCGTCCTCGATGTCGCCCACGTGGGCTCCGCCCAGATAGGGAGAAGTCCGGCGCACGTCCGAGCGCAGGGCGCGGTACATGGCGAACAGGGCCCCCACACCGATGAGCATGATGAACGGATAGATGGCGAAACCGCCGGTCGCGGCGTCCAGGATGTTGCCGTGCGATGCGGCGTGGGCCGCGGCGAACATGGGCACCAGGGCCTCCCGGTACAGGAACGGCGTCGCGAACGCGAACACCAGCGCTCCGGCACACAGGAGCATGAGCGGCCCGCGCGTGAACAGGGGCTGCTTCTCCGGAGTCGACTCGATGCGGCGGCCACCCATGAGCAAACCGGCCCAGCGGGCCCAGTAGACCACGGTCAGGGCGCTGCCCAGGGCCAGCATGACGATGACGAACAGGTGGTCCGCCGCGGCTTCCAGGGCCATCCACTTGCACAGCAGCACGCCGAAGGGCGGCAGGAGCATGGACAGGATACCGATGATGGTCACCACAGCGGTGCGGGGCATGCTCTTGAACAGCCCGCGCATGTTTTCGATGTCACGCGATCCGATGGCCTGCTCGATGGTTCCCACACAGAGGAAGAGCAGGGACTTGGATATGGCGTGGAAGATGATCAGCATGACCGCGGCAATGATGGCCAGCGGGGTGTTGATGCCCGCACAGGCTATGATCAGGCCCAGGTTGCTGACCGTGGAATAGGCCAGGATTTTCTTGCCGTTGCTCTGACCGATGGCCAGGGCCGCGCAGGCAAGGAAGGTGAACGCACCGCACAGGGCGATGCCGTGGCTCAGGAAGGTGCCTTCGTACATGGGCGAAAAACGCAAGACCATGTAGACGCCCGCCTTGACCATGGTGGACGAGTGCAGCAGTGCGGAGACCGGCGTGGGGGCGACCATGGCGCCCAACAGCCAGCTTTGGAACGGCAACTGCGCGGCCTTGACGAACCCGGCCAGACAGATGAGGCCCACGGCCACCAGCAGCGCACCGGCTGCAGGGCCGGCGGCCAACATTTCCACGATGCCCAGGGTGCCGGTCTGCAGATAGGCAAAGATTATGCCCAAGACCAGCGCTACGCCGCCGACGCTGTTCATCCACAGGGCGCGGGTGGCGTTTTTGGTGGCCACTTCGGTTCCGTCGTGCCCGATGAGCATGAAGGAACAGAAGGTGGTCACTTCAAAGAAGAAATAGAGCCACAGGATGTTGTTTGCCAGCACCAGCCCGTTCATGGCGCCTAAAAAGAGGACCAGGAACAGGAAGAACTGCGGCTGCTTGCTCTTCTTCAGGTTGAGGTGATGCTCGTGCTCCTTCATGTAGGGAATACCGAAGATGCAGATGAGCGAACCGATGATGGAGACGATGAGCACCATGACCAGGGCCAGGTTGTCTCCCATCAGGGCCGGGACCGATACGCCGTGGTCCAGCATGAACAGTTCAAAGAACCCCAAGAGAACGATCTGCGTCACCGTCAACACCTTGATGAGCAGATTCTTGAGCTTGAAACCGTAATACAGAACCACGAAAAGCAGCGCGAAATCGAGGACCGTGACCAGGCTTTCCCAGAGCCCGGATGCCTCGAAAACAAAGCTGCCCTGCCCGAGAAGGGCCAGGGACGCGGCTGTGAGCACCGCGCCTGTTGCTGTGACCGTAAGGGTCCGTACGGAGCTCGACCTGACAAAGTAGCAGACGAGCCCGGCTATTGCCGGAAGTACGATCAGCAATAACAGAAGGTTAGACATGCACACCCCTTTCAGTTTGGTATCCGTTTCCAAAGCGGTTCACGTACCCCTCCGTACGCGACCAACTGCAAAAACCGGATATCTTTTTACGAGGTAACCGAAGTAATTATGACAAATGAACCTTCAAATCAATTGGTTGGACAATCAATCTGCAAGTTTCTTTTTTCACAAGCCAAATCAAGAACCTGATTTGCAAAAATGTGCACAAATACCCCACTATTTCAGGGAGCGTTTTGCGATTGGAAACGGTGATGCCCTGCGTCGGCAGGAAAATGAAGCCAAGCAAGAAAAATCCGCACGTCAGCAAAGTTCTGACGCGGCAGACGAGCGCATCGGCTTTCCCGGTGCGCGGCGAAAAGTGCGAGGCTGTAACCGGGCGGGAAATGAAATAAAAATTTTTTCGTTAGAAATATCCCAAACTTGTCAATACGGCCATGTTCTTTTCCTTCTCACCGCTCCGGCCGGAACGTTCAGAGACGCCGTTGCCCTTTTCAGTGCACGGCCTGCATCCCAAGGAGCGGTAGCCCCGGTCATAGAGTTCGCAATGCGCAAGGTCGAACATGGTGTGAAAGGCCCAGATGTCGGTCTCGGTCCAATCCAGAATGGGGTTGACCATGGTGTGCGGCGGGGTGTGGCGCGGCTCAAGGTCCCGGCGGGCCGCCCTGTCCGGGTGTTCGTCCCGACGCAGGCCCGTGAGCAGAAAGGCGGTTTCGGTTGCCCCAATGGCCTTTTGCAGCGGTTTGACCTTGAGGTCCAGGCAGCAAGCGACCTTGTCCACGGCCAGGGGATAGGTGGCCAGGTCCACCTCGGGCCGCGCGACGAGCAGGTCCACACCCCATTCCCCGGCCATGCAGTCCCGAAAGGCCATGACCTCCGGAAACTTACAGCCCGTATCCAGCGAGATGGCCCGCGCCGGGCCGAGATCGTGGTGTTCCAGCACGGTCTTCCACAAAAAGAGGACCACCGTGGAGTCCTTGCCGCCTGTCCAGGCCACGCGGATGCTTGCCGGGTCGTGCTTCAAGAGCCCCAGCAGCAGCGCTTCCGTTGTTTCGATTTTGCTTTCCAATGTCGCCATGGCGGCACTATGCCGGCAGTTCCGACGATTGGAAACAGGTTGTCCGGCGCGCGGCTCAGGCAAAGGCAGCCCATTCACATAATTGGAGAACTTCTCGACACTCGCCTCATGCACCGCGTTTTCAGACAATTTTTCCCGCCGAAAGAGAGGACTTTCCCGACAGGCTGATGTACATAGATGGTTATGCTTGAAACCATCCGCACCCTGATCCACGAGAAGGACACCTGCGTTCTGGCGACCTGCGAGGGCGGACTGCCGCACACGTCGCTCATGGCCTATGTCGCCAGCGAGGACGCCTTCAATTTCTACTTTCTTTCGCGCATGAACACCCGCAAGGTCCGCAATCTGCGCTCCAACCCGGAGGTGAGCCTGCTCATCGACACCCGCGACGAGCATCAGGCGGATCTGCGGCACAAGTCCATGGCCCTGACCGTGACCGGAACCTACTCTCCCCCGCGCGACCGCGCCGAACTTCTGGAACTGAAAAAAATGTTCGTGTCCCGCCATCCGCCTCTGGCGGAATTCGCCGACTACGGCGACACCACGGTGCTGAAGGTGAAAGCCAGAAGCTTCCTGCTTCTGGTGGGCGTCGAGGAGCAGCATTACATCGACCTTGAGCAATTTCATAAAAAAAGTTCTTGACGCCGAAGCCTCGGCAGCATAAAAACACCCTTCGTTGCGCGCCCGTAGCTCAGCTGGATAGAGTGCCGGACTACGAATCCGTAGGTCAGAGGTTCGAATCCTCTCGGGCGCGCCACCTTGAAATCTCAAAGGGTTTCCAGGTCACTCGGAAGCCCTTTTTTTGTGACCACACACGTGACGCGGGGTGGAGCAGTATGGTAGCTCGTCGGGCTCATAACCCGAAGGTCGTAGGTTCAAATCCTGCCCCCGCTACCAATATTCAAAAGCCTTTTCGAGGGAACTCGGAAAGGCTTTTTGCTTTTCTTCTTTTAAAGCTTGACGGCGCTCTGCTCTGGGCGTAGGTACTCCCTTCTATTGTGCGCCCGTAGCTCAGCTGGATAGAGTGCCGGACTACGAATCCGTAGGTCAGAGGTTCGAATCCTCTCGGGCGCACCACTTGAAAACTCAAGGGTTTCCAAGCAACTCGGAAACCCTTTTTCATTGACACGATGTCGCGGGGTGGAGCAGTTGGTAGCTCGTCGGGCTCATAACCCGAAGGTCGTAGGTTCAAGTCCTGCCCCCGCTACCACATATTTGAAAAATGCCTCATGGAGAAATCCATGAGGCATTTTTGTTTGTTTAATTCAACTTGCGCTCTCGCGCTCAACAAACCAACCTTCATACATCCCACAAAATACAACGACCTCCAACCCACAAAGAGAGATGGATAAACGCATAGTTCGGCTCTTGCCAGGCGCAAGCCGCCAGAGTTCGGTGGAAACCTTGAATGCTGAGATTTTGATACCCCCGGCCAACTCTCTCATCATGAAAACGCACAGGCCTTGAGGTCAGAAAACAGCGGCGACCAACGGGAGCATTGCTGTTTTCTCCGAGCGGCCTGCAAGCGTTTCCTGATGAGAGAGTTGCGGGCTGGACGAGAGCAGGCGCAGTTTTCTGCCTCCTTTTTTTCTGCGCCAGCAAAAAAAGGAGGGCGCCCGAAGGGGCGAAACCAACCTATAACGATCCACTTCGGTTGGAGCCTGCGCGTCAGCGCACCCACCACTCAACACTCTTGCCAACCCTATAAACATCTTGATATCCTCTCCCCTTCACAATGCAGGCGAGCCGGTCCCATCTTGCGGACACCCCGCCCTGATGAAACCAACCCAATTGAGGGATGCATGAGAAAGAGAATAGTAGCGTAATCCGTCTGTGAACGGATGGTTGCCGTTGCAGGCGGAGGACTTCCTGTTGACCCATGCCCGGGCACACGCCCGGAATACGCAAACATCAACGAAAAGGAACCGTCCAATGACGCGACTCAATTACGACAAATCGAAACAATACACGGACCTGGACACCATATACGCGCAGTGCAGCGGCCCGGGCGGGCTGCGACTGAGCGACTTCATGGCCCGGAAGATGGGACTTCGCACCGGAGCCCGGCTGCTGGACATCGGCTGCAATCGAGGCTGGCAAACCTGCTTCCTGGCCAAGGAATACGGTGTACAGGCCACGGCCATCGACCCGTGGGACGACCGCATGCACGGCGACCCCATGATCGAACACGTACGCCGCAACGCCGAACAATGGGGCGTGGCCGACTCGGTGCTGGCCCAAAAGATCGGCGTGCCGGACACGCACTTCGCATCCGAATCCTTCGACTTCGCCCACTCCACCACGACCCTGGAAATGGTGCACGGCATGGAGGGCAAAGAGGGCTACATGGCCGCGCTGCGGGAAATCCTGCGCATCTTGCGGCCCGACGGCATCTTCGGCCTGGGCGAACCCATGCATTTGGACGTGGAACTGCCAGAAGACCTGTTGCCCCACGTCTCGCAGCCGGACTTCGCCTGGAAGGACTGCTTCCGGGACATCCACAGCACGGCGGAGGACATCCGCAACGCCGGATTCGAAATAGTCGAGGCGGACTACGCCCCCGACGCCCGGGACTGGTGGCTGGAATACGCGGCTCATGACCCGTTCTGCAAACAAGACCCGGACGGCGACCCCAAAACCCTGGCGGTCGACGCCGGACGATGGACCAGCTTCGGCTACATCATCGCCCGAAAACCCGAATAAATGAAAAGGCGGCCGTCGGAATTTCCGGCGGCCGCCCTCTTTTCACCACAAAGCAAACACCATGTCAGATCAATTCCCGCGTCATGGGGCCGACACTGACCGGCTCCACGCGCTCGAATTCCAGATCCCTGACAATGCTCATATCCTTCCACAACAGACCGTAGCCTCTCGTGAAACGATAGGTCCCGAATTTGGAATCGAACAGTTTCCGCTCTTCCGGCGTACACGAACGGCGCTTTCCGGCCCGTCCCACCAGCCGCAAACCGGGGAGCGAGGAAAAACGTCCGCGCGTGAGCGCCTTGAGCCAGAATAACATTCCACCTCGTCCGGCCAGAATGGAAAAACGACCGTCACGATCCAGATTTCCCCGCTGACCCTTTGGCAATTTCTCAAAGTAGATTCCCCGTCCCTCTTCGGTCAGGAACAAGGAGCCGATGGGGGCCACCCTCGGCGTACCATCGGCGTCCACCGTGGCCATTGCCAGCGAATCGTTCATGGAAACAATCCGTTCAGCATCCTTCCAATATTTCATTGTCGTCTCCTCCGGGGTAAACAAGCCGCACTCCCATAAGACCGTGGAGCCTGCGCATAAGTTCCTGCCTCGCCTCGCCGCAGACAGCCGGAAACAGGTGCCGCAGGCCGATCATGGCGGCAAGAACCAGGGTAGCCATATCCTCCGCCTGATCCGGATTGGGAAGCATGTCCTTCAACAGCTCCTCCAGATATTGCCTGCGCGACGCATCAACCTTTGCCTGATACTCGGCCGCCAACGGCGAATGCAGAGCCCAGGCGCGGATGGCCTTTTCCTGGTCGTGGGGCAGATTCGAGGCATAGTCCACAATCTGGGCATAGCGTTCCTCGGCAGAACCTTTTTGGTCCGCCAAGGCCTTTTTCGCCTCGGTGCTCCGCTCCATCCAATACTCCAGCAACGCGGCATGGAATTGCGACCGCCCCTGGAAATGATGGTAGAATGCCCCCTTGGTCAGTCCGAGCCTGGAGCACAGGCCATCCACGGTGAGCCCTTCGATGCCCTGTTTCGAAAGAATATCCAGCCCTCGTTGAAGCATCACCCGCCTCGTCTGTTTCCTTGCTTTCACGCATGTTCTCCTTACTAACATACCATACGGTATGGTATGTTTAAAAAACGAAAGGGCATGCTGTCAAGCAGTAGCCGTTCCCCCTTCCAAGCGACTCAGGACAATAGACCGGAAATATCCACGGCCGTGTAAACCAGCAACAGGGAGAGAAAGAGATTCACCCCGACCCTGACTTTTGAATGCCGCAGATGATTGTGAATGGCCGCGCCGCACAGGGCCCAAGTGGAAACGGAACAGAAGCTGAGAGTCGAGAAGAACACGGCGAATATGGCAAGCATGGCATACTGGCCGGCAAACGAAGCCAGAAAAGTGGAATACAGGGTCATGCCGTAGACGATGCCTTTGGGATTGAGCAGTTGCAAAAAGACCCCCTTGCCGAACCCCAGAGGAGGATGTCCACTGCTTTCAAATCCGTAGCTGGCCCTGATCGTCCCGTGGGCCAGCCAAAGAATGTAGGCGGCGCCGGCGATGCGCAGCACCGGCTCGGCTGCAGGCAATTCCCTGAGCAGCAGGCTGGACATGAACATGCTCAACACCTGGATGAGCAGAAAACCGGTTGCAATACCCGCCATGTAGCGGAACGATCGTCCGTACCCGTACAGGATGCCCATGGATGCGCTGGAGATGTTGTTCGGCCCCGGCGTGAAGGTGGTGACCAAAGCAAAGGAAAAGACTGGAATGATATCGCCACTCATGGCATGTCTCCCCAATAAACCAGACTGATTTGTTTATTATAACGTCCTTATGTACGCTATATAAAATCGAAACAATATAACGTCAAGGTGTACGCTATATGAAACGCCCCATGGAAGCCATCGCCCGCAACCTCAAAACCATGCGCGAAGGCCGCAACCTGAGCCTGGACCAGCTTTCCGAGCTGACGGCCGTCAGCAAAAGCATGCTGCGCCAAATTGAAACCGGCCAGTCCAACCCGACCATCGCCACCATATGGAAAATCGTCAACGGGCTGAAAGTTTCCTTCACCGCCCTGCTTGCCCCGCCCAGAACCGAGGCGAAGGTCAGATCCTTTACCAGCTCTCCGCCGCTCACGGCAGGGGGTGAGCATTACCGCATCCACCCCATGGTGCCGTTTGATCCCCAACAGTCGTTCGAGACCTACTATCTGGAGTTCGACCCCGGCCCCACCTTCGACGGTCAGCCGCACGGCGAAAACGTCTACGAATACATCTTTGTCCTCCAGGGCGTCCTGCAAGTCTTGGTCGATGGCGAGAAACATACGGTCAACGCCGACGAATTCCTGAAATTCCGAGCCGGAGGGCCGCATCAGTACACCTCGGTGGGCGATGAAACCGCACGGGCCATCATGCAGATCAGCTATCAATGACTGCCTGGCATATCGTCAAAACAAAAGCCCGGTACGCAATGCATACCGGGCTTCCTCATAGTATGTCGGGAAGGAGGGACTATTTACTGTTCATTCGCTGTTCCCACTCGAAATCCTTGCTGGTGACCACGTCTTCCATGCGGCGGATGCGGCGGTCCAGACTCTCGAACTTGCGCTTGATGCGCGACAAGGCACCGGCACGCGATTCCGTGTAGGAATCGTAGAATTCGCGGTCCTCTTCGCCGCGGAACGGCATGACCGGCTCTGGCTTCATGAACACGGCACCCAGGAGATAGAGCCCGACCACGGGCCAGAAGCCGGTGACGATGAAGAGCACGATAGCGGCGGCGCGCACCACGGTGACGGACACGCCGAAGTACTCAGCCAGCCCCCGACACACGCCAAGAATACGGCCGTTACGGGAGCGGTAGAGCCCCTGGCCACCACCCGAGCGGGGACCGAAACCGAACGGGCCGGCTCCATAGGAACCGTGGCAATCACGGCCCGGGCCGCACCGGCCGCTTCGTCTATTCTTCCAATGGGATGACCTCATTATTTCTTCTCCTTGTCCAGAAGGATGGTCTCCAGGGATTCCACCCGCTCTTCCATGCGGCTCATGGAGTTGTATATTTCCTGGATCATGCGCGCCTCTTCATCGGTCTCGCCACCTTTGCCGGCGCTCTTGAATACCTTGATCAGGCCTATGAATACGGCCCCAACCAGGGCGATACCGGCCAGAATGAACATGAATACGGCGCCGAAAAAGTGGCCCATGTGAAAAACTCCTTGATCAATGAATACGTGACCGATCATTTCCGAGTCCCCTCGCGGGCAGAAAGATCAATCCCAGGAATACGGCGGCCACCAAGGCCACTCCGACCAGAACCGATATCAACACGACTTCGACAGGCCCCATACTCATACACCTGCATATTGCCGACGATCCGAGCATAGCGCACTGCGCAGCCATGGACAAACCGTTTCCGCCGCTTCCCAAGCATTATTTCTTGTCTTTGGATTCGGTTTCGGCCTTGGTCCCGGACGTAGCCTTTTTCAATGCCTCCAGTTCGGCGTCGATCTGATCACCGCCTTCCAGCAGAGAGAACTCGTCCTCGAGACTACGGTTCTTACTCGGCCCGGCCAATTCGGCTTCGGCCTCAAGGCGTTCCACACGAGCCTCGAAGCGGTCGAAACGCATCATGACGTTGTTGGACTGGGAGCGGCCGATGTCATTGCGGGCGCGAACACGCTCACCGGCGCGGATATGGCGCTTGACCAGGCTGCGCTGGCGCTCGCGGGCGCTCTCCAGCTTTTCTTCGAGCTGATCAAGGTCTTCGCGGGACTGGTCGATGAGGGCATCAAAACGATTCTGCTCGTTTTCCAGACCGGAGACCATATCCACCAGGCGGTGCTTTTCCAGCAAAGCTTCTCGGGCCAAATCCTCGCGCCCCTTGTCCACGGCCAGTTTGGCGCGGCCTTCCCATATTTCGATACGCGAAAGCATCTCGTCGCGCTCGCGGCTGATGCGCTTGCGATCGGCCATGAGCCCGGCGCAACCGGCCTTGAGTTCCACGAGGGTCTCTTCCATTTCCTGGATCATGAGCCGAATCATCTTTTCCGGATCTTCGGCACGGTCCAACATGGAATTAAGATTGGAACTGATAATATCCTTGAATCGAGTGAAGACGCCCATAGTTTCCTCCTTGGCGTGAATAACAACGTATTGCCCACCTTAGAGCACAGGACGTGCCAAGACAAAAAATAAATATAACCCTTTTGAATAACTAAATCTTTTTATTTGACCGACCATATCCACCGTGGTATAAATTACCAACAATTAGTGAATTAACCCATATTTTAGTAAAATGAACCACAACACATACACTCCTCCCAGCGAAGCCGTGGGGCAGTCGGATTCTTTCCTGAAATTTCAGGAACAACTGTCTCTGGCCGCCCGCGCGGATCGGCCGGTGCTCATCATCGGCGAACGCGGCACAGGCAAAGAACTGGCCGCCGCAAAACTCCATTATCTTTCCCACCGCTGGGACGGCCCCTTCATTCCGCTCAATTGCGCGGCTCTGGCAAAGTCCCTGCTGGATTCCGAACTCTTCGGCCACGAGGCCGGCGCTTTCACGGGCGCCGCGGCCAGGCGCAAAGGGCGTTTCGAGTCCGCGCACAACGGCACGCTCTTTTTGGACGAAATCGCCAACCTTGCTGACGAGGCCCAGGAAAAAATCCTGCGGGCCGTGGAGTACGGCGTATTCGAACGGGTGGGCGGCGTTGCGCCCGTGGGTGTGAATGTACGTGTGGTGGGAGCCACCAACCTGGACCTGCCGTCAAGGGCGCAAGAGGGGAAATTCAAGCAGGACCTGTTGGACCGGCTCAGTTTCGAAGTGCTCACACTTCCCCCCTTGCGGAAGCGCGAAGGCGACGTGGAGCTGTTGGCCTACCACTTTGCCGCGCGAATGGCCGTGGAAATGGGCTTTGACGGTGTGCCCGAATTCTCGGAGCACGCCATGAACACCCTGCTGACCCATTCGTGGCCCGGCAACATCCGCGAGCTCAAGAACGCCGTAGAGCGGGCCGTATATCGCTGCGATGGCGAACTGGTGGACGACATCGTGCTCGACCCGTTCGTTTCCCCCTTCCGACCGCCTGCCGAGCAGCTTGAAACGGCCCGTAGCCATCCTCTTCCCTCTTCGCCCCAAACGCAGACTTCCATCGACCTTTCCGCTCCGCTCAAAGACGCCGTCTGCGCGCTGGAAGTCAAATATCTTCGGGAAGCCATGTCCAAAACCGCCCACAACCAACGCCGAGCCGCCGACCTCATGGGCATGACCTACCACCAGTTCCGGGGCCTGTACCGCAAGCACGCGGACAAATTGAAAAAAACATAAAATGCCCAACGAGGCACAGCCGTTCACGCGTGTACTTCTTTTTTTCACTGTGTTAAGGAAAAAACATGAAATGCCCCAAGTGTGAGAAAACCATCAAACGCCAGACCCTCCAGTGCCCGCACTGCGGCTTTCTCATTCCGCGCGGGAAAAGTGCGAAGGCGGCCGCCAAGATACTCATGGAACCCAAGTTGTGCTTGGCGGTGGGGCTGCTCCTGGCCTTCATCGGGCTGGTTCTGCTCATCAGCGACGCCAACTATTATTCCATGTTCCCCATCGGTCTCGGGGCGGCGCTCCTGTTCCTAGGCAAAAAAATGAAATCCTGACCGAACCGCCGGCCAGGATTTCCTTTACGCTCTCGTATCGCCGATTCTCAGCTGCGCACGAAATGCAGCAACATCTTCATGCCGCAGGTTTCATACCCCTCGGGCAAATCCGTCTTGAGCTCCCAGCCGCGCCCGCCGAGGAAATCAACAGCCTCGCGCACCGGATAAAAACATTCCCCATCCATGTTCTCGGTGGGAAACAGCTCGCAAAACTCCTGTGGGGTCTTGTGAAAATGTTTCCGAGCCTTGCACACCGGCTTGAGAGAAATGATCAACTCTTTGGCGGCCCAGTTCTCCATGATCTTGATGAACGTGTGCATCTGGCCGTTGCCTATGGTGGTGTTGCCGATAATGTCGAACATCATGGCCACGTCGAACTTTTCCTCCGGGGGGGAATTGAAGTCACAGACCATGAACTCCACGTTGTCCACACCTTCCTGAACGGCCAGGATCTCGGCGCAGCGCACCAGGTTGGAATCGATATCGATGCCCGCGGCCTTACGGGCGCCGAGCCTGGCTGCACGACAGACAAAGGTGCCCACATTGCAGCCCAGATCCACCACGCTCTTGCCGGAAAAATCGATGTGCTCAGGTGGAGCCTCGGGCAGACTTTCGGCGTCGTGCCCCGCCCCCTCCACCAGCATGTTGCCGTCATCATCGCAAATGGGACGCCAGATATTGCCGGGCCCTATGGCTTCCACCAGTCGTCGCAGCTCTTCGCTTCGTGTCATCTTCATACCTAAGCCTGTTTGACGCCGAAGTACCGCGGCATGGCCATAAACGGGCACCAATCGGTAACGGCGGATTGCAAAAGATTGAGCCCCACGAACAAGGTCGGCACCAGCCGATTTCCGTGATGGTTCATGAACAAAGTCAAGCTCGCCGGAATCATGAAACCGGCCACTCCCCGAACGATTCTTTCAACCGTCATCATTCACCTCCTCGATACATTATACCACAAAACCGATACAATATGCGGGGAGGATGGCGCGTTATTGCGACTTTTCTCTTTCGGTCTCCCGAGGCGTGGAGGCCTGCCCCTCCGGCGGGCTCTTCCTTTCCTCTTCCTCTCTGAGCCACCTGGCGATATCGAGGTCCATGGCCATGATATGGTCGAGAAGCCAACCCTTGAGGAAATCCCGGATTTCCTCGGGCATTACATCACGCCTTTTATAGATCTCCCGCTGGTATCGCTTGATCTGCCTGACAAGCTGCATGTGGGCGACCTGATGCTCACCTCGTGACGGGTAACGGATCTGCTCCATGAAGTTCTCTTCGTCGTGGAAATGCTGCACAGAGTATTCCCGCAGCCGGGCTACGGTTTCCTGAATGGCTTCGTCAGCCATGCCGACCTGGACGACACGGATGAACTCGTTGCAGATATCCACAAGATACTGATGCTGATCGTCGATGGCCCTGATCCCGAGATTGAGGCTTTTGCTCCATTTGATTTTCAACATATCCCCCTCCGAATGGCCACTGGAATCCATTCGATCCTAACCCAAGCCATGCGACAGGTCCATATGCCGGGGCATTTTGACGGCCCGTCCCAAAAAAGAGACCCGGGCAAACCGGGTCTCTCCAATAATCTCAACATAATGTCGGGGGTCAATCCTTCATGGCCAGAATCAGGTCGCGCAGTTCCCTGGCCTGCCCCTCAAGCTGTTGCACGGCGCTGCTGGAAACCACCATTGCTTCCATGGTGTGGCTTGATATCTCATCGATCTCGGATGTACCCCGGCTGATCTCCTCGGACGCTGCGGACTGCTGTTCCGCCGCCGTGGCGATGGCGGCCACTTCCGTGGAAGTGCTCTCCACGACATCCAGAATCTCCTTGAGCACCTCACCGGACTGCCAGGTGAGATCCGTACTTACGCCGATGGACTCGGTGGCCTGTTCCGTATCGCGGACCGCGTCGGCGGTTCCCTCCTGGATCCTGCCGATGACCTCGCCTACCTCTTTGGTGGCGTTGACCGTCTTTTCGGCCAACTTGCGCACCTCGTCGGCCACCACTGCAAACCCTCGGCCTGCGTCGCCGGCCCGGGCCGCCTCGATGGCCGCATTCAGGGCCAGCAGATTGGTTTGGTCGGCAATGTCGTTGATGACTTGGAGCACCTGGCCGATTTCCCCGGCCTGGTCCCCCAGACTGCGCATGACCGAGTTCAGGCTCTCAGCCTGCCCCTTGACCTGGTTGATGGACGCCACGGCCCTTTCAACCACCTGTGCGCCTGCGCGGGCCTTGTCGCTGGCCAGAGTTGCATTTTCCGAGGCGGTGCTTGCGTTGCGGGCAACCTCCAGAACAGTGGCGTTCATCTCTTCCATGGCCGTGGCGTTTTCTCCAGTACGGTCCTTTTGGACCTCCGCACCCCGTCTGGAATCCTCCAACTGTTCTGAAAGCGAGTTGGCCGAAGAAGTCAGACGCTGGGATATCTCGTTGGCCTGTTCAGCTGCGGCGGCTATGCGCTCATTGTGACGCTGGATGCTCGCCTCGGCGGCTCGTATGGAAGTCATGTCGTAGAAAATGGAAAAGACACCGATGAGCTTGCCGTCCAGGTTGTATATGGGGGTGGCGCTGACATCCAGAATGACTTCGCGTCCGTCCTCCATATGCACGACGCGCTCCTCGCGCACAAGCTGCTCCTCTTCAAGGGCCTTGTTGGCCAATGCCCGCTGCCCGGAGTCACCGTACATGGCGGTGTCCTGGCAGACTCCGAGGTACTCATCGGGCGAGCCGGATTTTCCGAAAAGATCCAGGAAATCCTGGTTCAGGTAGGTCATGCACCCTTTGGTATCCATGACCACACAGGGCAGAATGACGCCGTCCAGCACCCCCTGCACGAACCCGAACTTCTCCTTGAGCTCGTTGCTCATGGTATCCAGGTGCGAGGCAAGCTCTGCCAGTTCGTATTTGAAACCGCCCTGCAACTCGGCATGAAAATTACCGTCCGCGATGTGGTTGGCATAGTCGATGATCTGCCGGATGGGCCTGCCGACCTTGCGACGAAAACCCCAGGCGATGAGCACGATGACCAGAACCAGGCCGATGGCGCCGGCTGCGAGGATTACCACACGCTGGGTTGTGGCCACCGAGGTCAGGTCGTCCATGTACACGGTGATGCTGATGAGCCAGCCGGTTCTGGGCTCGGCCCGGAAGGTCTGAACCTTGTCGCGGCCCTTGTAGTTGTAGAAAAGGGTGTCGGACTTACCATCCTTCTTCACCACCAGCAGCCGATCGATGACACTGGAGCGCTTGCCCAAAACCTTGGAGTTGGGATGGTCGATGATGGTCCCCTCTCCGGTCATCATGTAGGCATAGCCGTCACTGCCCACGCTCATGGTCTTGATGAACCGATCGGTGAAGGTGTTGAAGTCGATGCCGATGACCACACCGCCGGCATCGAGAACCCTGTATGCCATGTAAAAGACATTGCCGCCGTCACCCGGAACAGGACGGATGGAAATAAAGGACCTTGCACCGCCTTCCACGAGACTCTTGAAATAGGGCTTCCCGGAAACGTCGGAACCGGTCAGGTTCTTGCCGCCGTTGCCCCACCCGGTGAGCACCTTGCCGTCGGCCTTGAAGACTGCCGCGGAAACGATCCCGTCATCAGCTTTGACCACTTTTTGAACAAACCCCTTGGCGCGTCCGGCGTTGCCGTAGGACAAGGCCGTGATCACGGACGGATTGGCCGCCAGGGTCTGCGCCAGAATCTCGTAACGCGAAAGATATTCCTCAAGAGCATAGAGCGCGCTCAGGTTGAGCTGACGCATGTCCTTGAGCTGTGCGTCCTTGACCATGGTGTAGCTGGTGCCGTTGATGTAGAAGACCAATGCGGTGACGAGAACGATGAGCAACAGGGCGATCGTGGCGCAAAACTCAGTGGCCACGCTCCTCACTTTGAGCAAACGAAACATAGAAAACCTTCCAACAGGCTTAAGGTTATGAACCCCACTCAAGAGTTCAAGCATTGCTCCCCATGCAATACTTACCGTCATCTGTAGGATATCAAAAGAAAATTGGCAAAGGGATATTTCCCGCGGCCCACAGCAAAAGGACTTTGCACCGAAAAAAAGACGTGCAATGATCGTTTGGGACGGATGCACAGCTCTCTTCAAACTACCAAAAAAACGGGACGACCATGAGCGACATGAAGGTCAGACACCTTTCCGAAAGTTGGGAAATGATGCTCTACTGCAAAGAGGTCCTCGGGGCCACCGAGCTGCAGAAGATATTCTCCAGGGGACACACCCAGATAAACCGGTACTGCATGAATCCGAAATTCGAGGATTCCCAGCGCAACCCGTTGGACCGGCTGCGAACCCTGTTCGAAATGATGGCGAGACAGGGCGAGCACGAGCTGGTACGCGCGGCTCTCAACTATCTGGCCGCACCGCACGGCAGCCGGGTGCAGCCCTTGGCGGAGGCGGTGCCGGACAAGGACACCATCGAAGAGGAATGCCTGGACGATTTCCCGGAATTGGTGGAGTTGGACCGGCTCATCAACATGCGCAAACACCCGGATGTGGTGCGCAGGCAGGCCGAGCAGGTCATCCGCGAGATCGAGGAGACCTGCACGCTCTACGACAAGCTCTGGAACAAAGAGTAAACCAGACAGACTGTTCAAGGCATACGAGTGCAAGACGCAAAAAAAGCCAAGCCCTTAGCGTATGAAACAATACGTGAGGGGTTGGCTTTTCAGCGGCAACACTGCAATCGAACATTGATGGAAGCCGCTAATTTACATGGCCTGCCCCATTGTACTGGGCCATTCTTGACGACGAAAAGGTCATGCTGCCCAACTCGCCGAACGTGGTGGCTTGGCGTACAACCAACTTGATGTCGCCATCCGGCGAAACCCTGAACCGGTCGCCCGGCTGAAGCGGCACATCGTTGGCGGCAGTGACAAGCTTGTCGTTCGGGCCGTTGCTCCAGGCCTCCTCCAGGGTATACTCGCCTTCGGGCAGCCGGTAGAGCCCATTTTTGTTCCAGGGAATAAGCAATGATTGTCCGCCGGCGTCGGCCAAACGCAGGGCGTGAACCATGCGAGGCTCGATGTCCACAAAGAAACTGGCTCTCTTTTCCCCCGGGGTCTCTCTCACCACCTTGAAACGTACGCCTGCCTTCCTGTCGGATTTCATGGCGTAGCGGCCCAGGAAATTGTCGGGGTCGAGAATGATTTCCCAGCCCAGGTCCTGGCCATTGTTATTCCAGGGGATAGCTACAAAGCCCTTCAGATTGACGATTTCCTGCTTACGGCTTCCCCAGACCCCCTCCAGGATGAGCTGGTCGCCCAGTACGGCATGCAACACCTCGCCGGTGCGAACGAATTTGGGGGTGCCGTTGAGCCAGCAGACAAACACCGGCGCGTCCTCGTTGGGACTTTTGGGCAGGGAGCCGGTCCACTGCACCTTGGCGCGGGCGACACGGCTGCCGTCCACCCTGAGCTCCAGCTGGGAAAAGGGTTCCAGCACCATACGCCGGGCTTCAATAAGATTCACGCCCGGGCGATCCGAGGCGAACAAGGCCACAGAAGGTTCGAACTCGCTCAGCCCCTCTTTCACCGGCTCCACAGACAAAGTGCCTCCGGGGGCAAGCCGGATGGTGCTCCCGTTGCTGAGGGGCCGGCCGTTGACCTTCACTTGCACGCTTTTGCGCGCATAGGCCCGGATGTCGGCGGCCGAGAATTCGGGCAGCACCACATCCACACCGAAATGGGACAGAAGCATGGTCGTGGCATGCAGTTGCTGACGTACCTTCCAATCCAGCTGAATGATGTCCTTGCTCACCTCCACGGCGATGGCCGGTATGTTGTGTTCGGCCAGGGCGTAGCAGGTCAGGGACTTGCGCATCTCAGGATAACTGGTGGCCGTCTCAAAAGTCTTGGTGTTGAACAGTTTGAATTTGTAGTCTTTGGAAAGAATGCCCGAATTGATGCGTTTGAGCACATCGTTCACGGTACGGCCGAGGTCGATGCTGTCCTTGGCTCCCTTCCAGACCAGGGTGTCCACGATGATGGACTGCCCGTAGCGCTTGGGGTTACGCAGGCTGTCTATGTAAGTGGGATTGTAGAAGCCACTGCCTTCGTGCAGATGGATGAAGGCGTCGCTCTTGGCCAAAAAACAGCGGATGACACGGGCCACGCGATCTTCATAGAACCGGTTGTAGTTCCGGTCGAAACGCCGGTTCATGTCCACATTTATCTGCCGCTTGCGCAGATTGATGGACGGTACGTTGGCGCGCGGGAGCACGATGAGGTTGCCCCGAACGACCCGGGCCTTGGAAAGCAGCTGGGCAGTGATGAACCCCGAGGTCTCGTCGCCCTGTATGCCCCCCTGAACCATGACAGTGGGACCGGGGAGATCGCCTCGGATGGAAACGACTTTGAGAGGATACTGGGTTCCCTTGAAAAAGACGTATTCCCAGGACTGGGCAAAAGCCGGTCCTGCGACGGACAACACCAGAAACAGGCTAAGCCATGATGTCGTAAAGAGGGAACGTCTCCAAGAAGATGATTTTGCCATCGTTGTCCCTGATCCCCAACCTGATCCCGAAGATATCCTCCACCTTCAAGCCTCCGGGCATGGTGAAGGCGGTCCGAATACGCTTGAAGCGCTGTATCTGGAAGGTCAGGTCGTTTTTGTTGGTTTTGAGATCCACCACGGTACCGTTTCTCTTTACGAGAGCGATGTCCACAACTCCGGCCATGGATTTGGTGGTCTGCATGTTGTTCAGTTCAAAACTGAGGGAGACCTTGGAGCCGGAAGTGCGCGCCTGGAGATTTTCCACTCCGACCTGACGCGTGTCGACCCGGGTGAATATCTTTTTCAGATTTATTTCAGGCTTGGGCTCTTCCTTGGCTTCGGGCTGGGTGGTCGCGGAAGTGAGAAGCGCCTGCAGTTCCTTGGGGTCATAAGACTGGAGTATCTTTTCCATGTTACCGAGTCGCTCCAGCCGAACCTCGGCATCCACGAGGCGCTGTTCCAGCTTCTTCTTCTGGGCCAGAAGTTCGGCGTTTTGCCACCAGCCCCGCAGCCCCATGTACATGCCGCCGACAGCGCATAACAGAAAAAACATCTGGGAAAAAAAGAAGAGGCGCAGCCAGAACGGACTCAGGCGGAAACGTCTGACGTCCGTATCATCCCGCATGAAGAGAACACTGTATTTCGAGTTGGTCATTAAAGCTTTCTCCACTCCTCACTCTGAATCTTCCAATCGTCACCTCTGGGCGCGAGTACCAGAGTCTTCATGCCCCGGTCGGCATAGCCTGCCGCATCTTCGTATTCCTGCACAAAAGCGACACGCACCCCTTTGGGATCGGAAAAAACCTTCAAATCGCCAACACTTACTTTAGCAGGAGGCTTTTCCTCCCACAATGCCTTTTTGTAATTCCTGATGTCATCGAATCCCCTGTGGCTTCCCTGAACGGCTTTCCTGCCGTAGCAGGCCATATAGGCATCCACGTCGCCGGCCTGCCAAGCGGCCCTCCAGCGGGAAATCACTGCGCCCACCTTTGCGGTGGCGTCGGCAAGATAGGCCGGGAAGAGATCCGTGGAAGCGCGGGTGTATTCCCGAGCCACAACATGCCACCGGTTTTCAGCATCCCGCTGCCAGTAAAGACGCTTGCCCACGGTCTGGGACAGGCTCGGAGAACGGTAGTATTGGTCGAACCAGGTCACCCAATAGTCGGGGCCCTGAATGACGTGGATGTTGTCCACCATGACTCTGATCCACGGAGTCCGACGGAATATCCGCTCCTTGTTTGCTTTGTAGTGGGCAAAGTCGCCGCTTCCCGACAAGGAGAAGGAGACGGGGTCGAAATAGTTGAAAAAGGATTCGCTGCGGGCCTGCCAGGCAGCTCCCCATGCACGAACCTTCTTGACCAGCAGCATGGCGGTTTCGGCGTCATTACCGGGTTCGGTCTTCCAGGAGACGTCCTTGGCGACCATGACCGGGGTCCCCTTGGCCAGGCCGTCCCCCAGGGACCTGAGATCCGGGACCTTGAGGGCGATGCACCCGCGGGTGTCCCGCGGGGAAAGAGCCTTGCCCCTGCCGTGCAGCCAGATTCCGGAACCGGTTTTGCCCTTGATGCGGTCGACCGGGTTGGGATAGTTCAACGAATAGGCGAGATTGCCGTATAGCTCCCAACCCAGGTGCCGCCGAATTTTCGCGCCCAGGAAATAGACACCTTCAGGAGTGCGCAGATCGCCACGCACCTTCTTGTCTCCCTCGGCCTGCCCCGTGGTGCAGGGCAACTCGCGCACAGCCCGAAACGGACTCTTGTGCTCCAGCAGGAACAGAGTCTGATCATCCTTGTCAATGGCAAGGATGCGTTCGGGCGCCCATTCATGGGAGCTGAGCGTCGGGGACCAGCCCTCGGCGCAGGCGACTCCCACCCAGGCCACAATGAAAACAGTTGCCAGTAGTACCCTCATCGAACCACTTTGCGTAAAGGTTCCCGGGCGTGAAAGCCCGGGAAGTCGTTATTTTGCAGCTTCAAGCAGCTCGCCACGCGTGAAGATGGCATCCAGTTCGAGACCGGCTTTGGCCAGGTTCTCGCGTCCGCCCTCCTCGCGGTCCAGAACGGTCAGGACTGCGGCGATTTCCAGGCCCGCCTCCCGGACCCGTTCTGCGGCGGTCACCAACGTCCCCCCCGTGGTGACGACATCTTCCAGCAGGGCGACCTTGGCGCCCGGTTCAAAATTCTGCAAGCCTTCAAGAAATTGGTTGGTCCCGTGTCCCTTGGCCTTCTTTCGGATGATGAAGCCGGGCAGGGAGCGACCCTCCACGTGGGAAAGCACGGTCACGGAAGAGACCAGGGGGTCGGCCCCCAAAGTCATGCCGCCCACGCCTTTCACGTCCTTGTAGCCCTTGAGCAGGTCCAGGAAGCACATGCCGATCAGCCAGCTTCCCTCGGGATGCAGGGCGGTTTGCTTGCAGTCAAAGTAGTAATCGCTCTTTTTGCCCGAAGTCAGCGTCACCTCTCCTTCCCGATAGGAAAGGGTCATAAGCAGGCGGGCAAGCCGTTTCTTGAAATCGTTCATTTATTCGCTCTTTCCGAAAACGCGGTTGAATATCGCGTCTTCATATCGTTTGTAATAATTGGGGTCAAAGGCCTCGTCAAGCTGATTAGAAATAAGATGCTCATTGATTTCAGCATCCTTACGCACCTGGATCTCGAACTGGATCTTGTTTTCCCAACACTCCATGGCCACCTTCTGGACCATCTCGTAGGCGGTCTGACGACGCAGTCCGGTGTCGATGAGCTTGTTCAGCACACGCTGTGAATAGAAAAGCCCATATGAACCCAACAGATTGCGTTCAATATTGTCCTTCTTGACCACCAGGCGTTCCAGGACACCGCTCATGCGATGCAGCATATAATCCATAAGCGTGGTGCTGTCGGGCATGATCATGCGTTCCACCGAAGAATGGCTGATGTCACGCTCGTGCCACAGGGCTTGATTCTCCATGGCCGCCAGGGAGTTGGAACGGATCACACGGGACAGGCCACAAAGGTTTTCCGCGGAAATGGGATTTTTCTTGTGCGGCATGGCCGAGGACCCCTTCTGCCCCTTGGTGAACCCTTCCTCCACTTCCAGAACCTCGGTGCGTTGCAGATGGCGCAGCTCCAGACCCAGGCGTTCGATGCCTCCGGCCATCATGGCCAGCGCCGTGAAAAACTGGGCATAGCGGTCGCGCTGTACGATCTGAGTGGAATGCGGGTCCGAGGTCAGGCCGAGTTTGGCGCAGGTCTTTTCCTCCAACTCGGGGCTCAAGTGAGCGAAGGTACCCACAGCTCCGGAGAGCTTGCCCACGCCGATGCTCTTGCGGGCCGCTTCGAAACGCTCGCGATGACGCTGGAATTCAGCGTGAAAACCGGCGAATTTCAGGCCGTAGGTGGTGGGTTCGGCATGGATGCCGTGGGTACGGCCCATGCAAATGAGCCCTTTGTGCTCGAAAGCCTGCTTTTCCAAAACGTCCAGCAGTCGATCGATGCCCTGGGCGATGATGGCCGCCGAACGCGACAGCAGTACGCCGTTGGCGGTATCCACTATGTCGGACGAAGTGCATCCGAGGTGAATGTAACGAGACCTGGGGCCCACCTTTTCCTCCACTGCCGTGAGGAAGGCGATGACGTCGTGCTTGGTGGTCTTCTCAATTTCGAGAATACGGTCCAACTCGAAATCGGCCTTTTCTTTGATCTCGGCCAGGGCGTCATCGGAAATGCGCCCCAGTTCGTTCCAGGCCTCACAGACGGCCAGTTCCACTTCCAGCCAGACCCTGAACTTGTTTTCAAGGGTCCAGAGTGCGGCCATTTCCGGCCTTGAATAACGCTCCAACATGCCCCTGCTCCGTTTGCTAATTTAGTTAGAAGGCTAAAAATAAAAAAAAGGCAGCCTATTCTGGCTGCCTCATATTGTCGGCAAAGTCAATTTCACCGGGCACCTTCATCCTTAGGATGCGGTTCCCGTTGAAGCCGAATCCGCGCCGGATTTCGATTCCGAACCCTTGGTTTCGGATTTACCGGCATCGGCAGTGCTCGAGGCGTCCGAACCATTGCCGTTTCCGTTGTCGCCGTTTCCGCCGTCCTTACCGGAGGACGGGTTCTTTCCGGCGTAATCGGTCACGTACCATCCGGAACCCTTGAGCACGAAAGAAGTATTGGAAATCAGACGCTTGGAATTCCCCTGACACTCGGGGCACGGCAACTCCTGTTCCTCAAAACCGGATTGCCATTCCTCGAAAACGTTTCCGCATTTTTCACACTGGTATTCGTAGATGGGCACTGTCAGTCTCCTGAAAAACGGACACACCAGACCGCCCGAAAACAAGACGCTTCCGGGAGATCACACGTATCCGGACTTCAACAACTACTTCGCTGCAGCCGCTGCGGCCTTGGCTTCCTTGACACGGGCCTTCATGCGCTTTTCGCGGCGCTGACGACGACGATCCAGTTCCTTTTTACGCTCATGTTTCTTATGGGCCATAATATATCTCCTTTTATGACGCCCTGACGGGCAAATATTATCTGCGAGCCGGTTTCCTTACCGCAGACCATGGCGCTTTGTCCAGCCCCGCTGCCGAGAATTAACGGGACTTGACGTGGCCAAGTTTCATGACCATAGTCCCCCTTCAAAGTTTTTCCAGGAGGAGCCGACCATGAAGAGCCTGAGCCTGAAAGGAGCCGTCAGGGACACCGTACGGATATTCCAGTTCGAGAACTGGGTCCGTTTCTACTATATCCAGACCGAGGGCGAAAACATGTCCGTGGTGATCCCGGACGAGATGCTGCAGCGCATCGAAAAGGAATACCCCGCCCTGCACAAACTGGCCGAGACCATGTGCGGCAGCATCGACTACCAGAAATCGCACGACATCGTCTGCGCCCATGTGGCTTCCCATCTGGACGGTTCCAAGTACGACTCCTCCGTCATGCCCAAGGTCTTCGACGCCCCACAGTTCAAGATCGAGATGTACGTCTTCAATATGTGGATGAAGATGCACGAACCCTACCTGGATGAGAAGCCCTTGTTCTTCTCGGACTGGGAGGAGATGTGGGAGGAATGGAACAAGCTGGACGAAGTCAAGCAGTACCGGGAAAAACTGGTCCAGAGCGGCCAGGACCCGCAGTCACCAACCTGCGCGGCAGTCCAGTAGCCCTGCCAGCATACGATTTTCAAGCCCCCGCCCGGGAATCTCCGGGCGGGGGCTTTTGTCGTCCGTCCATTGACAGCTCTCGTGGGCGCTCTTAATATTAATAAAGATTACTTTTACCATTACAGAGAAGGAGGGGGTGATCCGCATGACCTCGAAAATCGCGCTTTACGTCACTGTCGCCCTGCTCTTTTTGCTGACTGCCGGGGTATGCCTGGCTGAATCAATTGAGACCAAGGAGCCGACCATGACAGCTCAAGGAACACAAATCGCCACTGTTGCCGGCGGCTGCTTCTGGTGTGTGGAATCAGACATGGAAAAGCTCACCGGCGTCCTCAAAGTCGTGTCCGGCTATGCGGGAGGCGTTGAGGAAAATCCGTCCTATGAGCTTGTATCCAGTGGCACGACCGAACACCGTGAGGCCGTGCAGGTTCACTTCAATCCCGCCGTGATCAGCTACAGGGAAGTTATAGAACACTTTGTCATGGGATACGATCCCACCGACGAGGGCGGCTCCTTCGGCGACCGCGGCCTCCAGTACACTTCGGCCATTTTCCATCACGACAAAAAACAGAAGGAGACCGCCGAAGCCGTGCTGAAAAAGCTGAACGAATCAGGCCGATTCGACAAGCCTGTCGTCACGCCGGTGATCCCGTTCACCACCTTCTATCCTGCGGAAGAATATCATCAGGACTACTACAAGAAGAATCCGGTTCGATACAAGACCTACCGCTTCTTCTCCGGTCGTGACCGGTTCATCGACAGCCATTGGGACAAGGAGGCCGGAAGCGAAAAACAGGCTGGCGAAACCGGCGCCGCTGAAGGTGCGCAAAACGGGCGCTATTCCAAACCCGACGACGCGACCCTGAGGCGAGCCCTGACCGATCTGCAGTACGACGTCACCCGGAAGGAGGGAACCGAGCCTCCCTTCGACAATGAATACTGGGACAACCACGCGGAAGGCATCTACGTGGACATCGTCTCCGGTGAGCCCCTGTTCAGCTCCATGGACAAGTTCGAATCCGGCACGGGCTGGCCGAGTTTCACCCGCCCGCTGGAGCCCGGGAACATCGTGGAAAGGAATGACCGCAAACTGTTCATAACCCGCATTGAGGTCCGATCAAGATACGGCGACTCCCACCTGGGACATGTCTTTGAGGACGGTCCGCCGCCCACGGGTCTGCGCTATTGCATCAACTCCGCCGCCCTGCGTTTCATTCCCAAGGAGCAGTTGAAGGAAAAAGGGTATGGTGAGTACACGCGTCTCTTTCATTGACTATACGAAACCGGAGACATCTTCCATCCGCCTGGAGTCTCGGCCGCATTCCCGGCCGGGACTTTTTCACTACCCGAATCCATGATTCTAATGTTGCGGACTCCCCGCTGGTGTTAGCCTGGAAAGGTGACCAAAAATACGTGGGGAAATGGAATGGGACTTCGCCGATACATCGTGCTTCTTGCCGCCGCCCTGCTGTTTCAACCCGGGTACGCGGCGCGCGCCCTGGATGTGGATAGCCTGGAAATCTATACCGAGGAATACCCCCCTTACAATTTCATGGACGGACCGGTCGTCAAGGGGATCGCCACGGAAAAGGTTCTCAGAGTCCTCAAGCGCCTCGGCTCCAAGATCAAACGCAGCGACATTCGTCTTGGCCCGTGGGCACGTGGGTACAATGCCGTGCTGAGGAACAAGAATGCCGTCATTTACTCAATGTCGTACGCGCGGCACAGGATACCGTTCTTCAAATGGGTCTGTCCCGTGGGGTCGACACGGATAGGCCTGCTCGGACTCAGGGAAAGGAACATCACCATCCGCAGCGGCGACGATCTGCCACAGTACCGCATAGGCACGGTGCGCGAGGACATCGGGCACGAGCTCATCAAGAAAATCGTCCCGGGAAAATCCCTGGACATCGCCAATTCATCGGTGCTGAACATCCGCAAGCTCCAGTCCGGACGCATCGACCTGTTCGCTTACGACTTCAATGTGGCCTATATCCTTTTGCGACGCCTGCAACTCGACCCCGCGGACTATGAAGAGGTCTACGTCCTGGAGGAACTCCCCCTGTGCATCGGCTTCAACAAGGAGGCCGACGACGAGCTCGTGGCGGCATTCCAATGGGAACTGGACGCCGTCAACGCCGAAGAGGAAAACGGTCAACAGTGAAAAACCGCTCAGTGGGAGGTCTTTCAGGCCATGCTTGACAAGATGAACGCAGAAAGGACGGCGGGCCAATCAAAGAAGGCCCCGTTGTCTTCGGAGCGGCCCCTGCCGGTCGAAAAATGAACCTACTGCCTGGGGTGGGGACGGGAGCGGTCATGCGGCCTTTCTTCTCCGGGCTGGAAAGAGGAACCACCCCGGCGCTCCACGTCGGTGATCTTTCCCCCTTTGCCGCGAATGATCAGCGACGGGCGTTGCCGCCCAGGGCTTTCGAAGCGTTCGCCGTTGGCCGGAGGGCGTTGCCCCCCTTGCTCGGGCCGCCTTTGTTGCGCCGACGCCATGTTCCAGCCCAATGCAGTCAGAAGCAGGGCGGCGCACAATACCGTTAAAACTATCTTCATATGCTCTTTTTATCCCCTCACTGCCAAAGCATCAAGCAACGACCGTGCCGAACCGGGACGTCCCCGTCAGTCCTGAATTTCCCGTTCCCCCTCTCCGGGCGAAGCTCCGAAAGTGGACGGCTTTTGCGCACAGGAGCGCAGGAACGGAAGGACCGCGCAACCTTGCCAAGGCTTTGCCGCTCCTGTCAACGACTCCGGAAAACAGGAATAAAAAACTGTTCCCATTTGCAAAAAAAAACTATATTACGCGCGTTCCGGTTCCACCGGTCTGCGTTTGCCCTCCCCGGACGCCGCGGAAATTCATCTTGATAAGGGGGCCGTATGACGGGAGATAATCCAATCATTCGGTTGCGGAACCTCGCAATGAGGTTTGACGACACCGATATTCTCGAGGACATCAACCTCGACATCCGAAATGGCGAATTCCTGACCTTGCTCGGTCCAAGCGGCTGCGGCAAGACGACCATCCTGCGCCTGATTGCCGGCTTCGAGACGCCCACCGCCGGACAGGTCATCATCGACGGCAAAGCGGTGAACGATCTGCCCGCAAACCAGCGGCGTGTCAACACCGTGTTCCAGAGCTATGCGCTTTTCCCGCACATGAACGTCTACGACAACCTGGCCTTCGGGCTCAGGATGTCCGGCACACCCAAGGCCGAGATCGACAAACGCGTACGCGAGGCTTTGGAAATGGTCGACCTGAAAAACATGGCCGGACGCATGCCCGCGCGCCTTTCCGGAGGCCAGCAGCAGCGCGTGGCCATTGCCAGGGCCGTCATCAACAAACCCCTGGCCCTGCTCCTGGACGAGCCCCTGTCGGCCCTGGACGCCAAGCTTCGCAAGCGTATGCAGGTCCAGCTCAAGGAGCTGTGCAGGGAGCTGGGTATCACTTTTGTGTTCGTGACCCACGACCAGGAAGAGGCGTTCGCCATGTCCGACCGTGTGGTGGTCATGAACGAGGGACGCATCCAGCAGACCGGCAAGCCGGAAGAAGTCTACGAGGAGCCGGTCAACCTCTACGTGGCCAAATTCGTGGGTGAAACCTGCATCCTCGACGGCGTGGCCGGGTTCAAGGACCGGGAAACCCTGCACGCCATGGTGGAGGGTAGTCCCTGCAAACTGGTGACCGGCCGCGATTTCGAAGCCGACAGCCCCATCAGGGTGGTGCTGCGCCCCGAGGACATCGTGGTGGAAGCCACCCCGCCCGAGGGACACGAAGACCAACTCTGGCTGCCGGGCACCGTGCGCGACACCGTGTACAAGGGCAGCACCTGGGACATGATCGTGGACCTTGACTGCGGAAAGGAAGTGCTGGTCACGGAATTCTTCAACGAGGATGACGACCGCATCTGGCAGAAGCCGGGCGATAAGGTCGTGGTCAGTTGGTTCAAGGGCTGGGAGGTCGTGCTGCCGGATGAGCAACTCTAGGCTGTTTCGACGCATTTCCATCGGCAGTGCGGCCGTCTGGCTGACGCTCTTCGCACTGGCGCCCAACCTGCTGGTGCTCAGCGCAAGCTTCCTGACGCGTGATGAGGCCCAGCTCATTGCTCCCCTGCTGACGCTGGACAACTACAAGGCCATTCTCGACCCGCTCTTTATGCGCGTGCTGGCCAAGTCCCTGTATCTGGCGGCCGGAGCCACCCTCATCTGCCTGGTGGCCGGTTACCCGTTCGCCTATACCCTGGCCCGCATGAAAACCCGGTTCAAACCGCTGCTGCTCATGCTGGTCATGATCCCGTTCTGGACCAACTCGCTGCTCCGCACCTATGCGCTCATCTTCCTCCTCAAGGCCAAGGGGCTGATTTCCCTGTGCCTCCTCTGGCTGGGAATCATCGATAAACCCGTTTCCTTCATGTACACGGAGACGGCCGTGTTCATCGGCATGACCTACACCCTGCTGCCGTTCATGATCCTGCCCCTGTATTCTTCCGTGGAAAAGCTGGACCTCAGACTGCTGGAAGCCGCGGGCGACCTGGGCGCGAGCAAATTCAAAATATTCCGGCACATCACCCTGCCCCTGACCATGCCGGGCATCATCGCCGGGTGCATGATGGTCTTTCTGCCCGCGCTGGGCATGTTCTACATTCCGGACCTGCTGGGCGGCGGCAAAAACCTGTTGGTAGGCAACTTCATCAAGAACCAGTTCCTCGTCTCCCGCAACTGGCCCATGGGCGCTGCGGCAAGCATCGTGCTGACCCTGCTCATGCTCGTACTCGTGTGGGCCTACCATTCGAGCGCCAAACGTCTGGGCAAAAAGACCGAGGGAACGGCGCTATGAGAATATTCTGGATCGCCTGCCGGTTGCTGCCGGTCTATGTTTTCCTGTACCTGCCCCTGGCCGTGCTGATCACGTTCAGCTTCAACAGCTCCAAGTATTCCACGGCCTGGAAGGGATTCACCTGGAAATGGTACGCCAAGCTGGCCGCCAACACCCAGCTGGTGGAGGCCGCACTCAATTCCCTGACCATCGCCACCCTGGCCGCGTCCATTGCTTCGGCTCTGGGCGTGCTCCTGGCCGTGGCTCTGTTCCGATACCGGTTCAAGGGCCGTGACCTCATGCAGGCCGGGCTGTTCGTACTTATGATGAGCCCGGACATCGTCATGGGCGTGTCCCTGCTGCTGCTCTTCGTGGCCATGGGGCTCAATCCCGGTTTCTGGCCGCTGCTCACGGCGCACGTGACCTTCTGCATCCCGTTCGTGGCCGCCACGGTCTATTCCCGACTCAAAGGATTCGACCCCAACCTCATCGAGGCGGCCGAGGACCTGGGCGCGGGCGAGTTCCGCACCTTCCGGCACGTCATCCTGCCCATAATCATGCCTGCGGTGCTGGCCGGATGGCTTTTATCATTCACCCTGTCCATGGACGACGTCATCATCAGCTTCTTCGTGACGGGACCGGATTTTGAAATTTTGCCGTTGCGCATCTTCGCAATGGTCAAAATGGGCGTGAAACCAGATGTAAACGCGCTCAGTGCAATCATGGTCGGCATCACCGTATGCTGTGTGTTTGTATCCCACTTACTCATGAGGAAACGAAAGTGAAAAGAACCCTTCTCATCGTCTTCGCGCTTGCCTGCGCAGTCTTCGCCGCAGGTGCCGCGCGAGCTGGGTCCGGCGTGGTGTACGTTTACAACTGGACGGAATACATCCCCGAAGGCGTCATCGAACAATTCTCGGAGGAGACCGGCATCAAGGTGGTCTACGCCACTTATGAAAGCAACGAGGCCATGTACGCCAAGCTCAAAATGCTCGGCAACAAAGGCTTCGACGTCATCGTCCCTTCTTCTTATTTCGTGAGCAAGATGGCCCGCGAAGGCATGCTGCACGAAATCGACAAGAGCAAACTCCCCAACTTCAAGAACCTTGACGCAGCCTATCTGGACCAACCATTCGACAAAGACAACAAGTACTCCGTACCCTATACCTGGGGCGGCACCGGCATCCTGGCCAATCCCGGCAAACTGGGAACCATGCCCACCAAATGGGCCGACTTGTGGAAACCGGAGTACAACGGGGTCCTGCTGGTGCAGGACGACCTGCGTGAAGTCTTCGGCATGGCGCTGAAGGCCAAGGGATACTCCCTCAACGACACCGATCCCAAGCACATTGAAGAGGCTTACAAGTACCTCAAAAAACTCATGCCCTCCATCCGCACCTTCAACTCGGACAGTCCCAAGGTGCCCTTCATGAATGAGGAAGTGGACGCGGGCATGATCTGGAACGGCGAGGCCTACGTGGCCATGGGCGAGGTCCCGGCCCTCAACTTCGTCTGGCCCGAGGAAGGCGGCATCCTGTGGATGGACTGCATGGCCATTCCGGCGGGAGCCAAGAACCTGGACGAAGCCCACGCCTTCATCAACTTCATCCTGCGGCCCGACATCGCCAAGAAAATGGTCGAAGAATGGGGTTACGCCACCCCCAACAAGGCGGCCATGGCCCTGCTGGACGACGACATGCGCACCAGCCGGGTCATTTTCCCGGACAAGGCAACCATGGCCAAATCCGAGTTCCAGGACGACATCGGCGACGCCATCGTCATCTACGAAAAGTACTGGAACCTGCTCAAGGGCGAGCAGTAGAGACTGATAAGAATCGGGGGAAGGGAACTTTAAAAAGTTCCCTTCCCCCGAGCCCCCTACCCTCAAATTTTCCGGCGAATCCGCCCCGGCAGCTGACGCACCCGGGGCGGTTTTTATGTGCGCCACAACTTCGAACGGTCAGAAAATTAACATGTCTGAGCTGGCAAAAAAGCCCGCTCTACGTTAACGACAGTCCGTCATGCAAAACAATTCCACACACATCCGTTGGGGCATCGCCGGACTCGGCAAAGTGGCTCACCGCTTTGCCGCAGACCTGACGAACTTCGTGAACAACGCAACACTCCATGCGGTTGCGGCCAGAGACAGCGGGAAAGCCGACGAATTCGCCCAGCAACACGGGTGTCCGTCCTCATACGGTTCCTATGAGGAGCTGGCCCGGGACAATGACGTCGATGTAGTCTATGTGGCCGTCATCCACCCCTTCCACAGACAGTTGGTGGAACTGTTCCTGACCCATGGCAAACACGTGCTCGTGGAAAAACCAGCGTTCACCAACCTCAAGGATTGGGACGACATGGCTGCGCTTGCCGCCGACAAGGGCCTGCTTCTGACCGAAGCCATGAAATTCGCGGCTTTCCCGGCTTACCGGAAACTTTCCGAATTCATTGCCGAAAAAGACATCACGTTTCATTCCATCAAAGCGTCCTTCGGAGAACTGAACGAATTCGACATCCGATCCCCGCTCTTCAGCAGAGAGCTCTGCGGCGGAGCCACGCTGGATGTGGGTGTGTATGGCCTGTGGCTCTACCACGACCTTTGCAGGCTGGCTGAACTACCGGTCGACGGCCCGGCCGACGCCACCCTGCAGGAACACCCGAAATCGAGCGTGGACCAGAGCGCTGTGTTCTCGTACTGCGGGCCGGTCAAAGGCCTCGTTTCCGCCTCCATCGTAGAGGACCTGAACCGCGAAGCGCTCATTCTGGGGGAAGATCTGGAAATCCGCATACGGGAAAAATGGTGGAACCCGAAGACCGTCTATATCACCTGGAAGGGCGAACAGCACACCATCCATCACCCGGGAGCGGGCGGCGGATTCGAACACGAGATCGAACATGTTTCCAGGCTGATCCGGAACAAGGCGTCATGCTCTCCCATTCTACGGCACGACGTCAGCCGACAGGTCATCCGGGCCATGGAAGCCGGCCTGTCCCGAAACGGCTTCGAACACCTGCTGCGGGCATGCTAGCTCCCTCCGTCAACACGGATTCGGTTAAACTCAGCGAACGCTGAAGCTCTGGGACTTCAATGGGGATTATCCCCTTTGTCCGCCGGAAGCCTTTTTCGCTTTCCGAGCCTTTTTCACGCGTTCCCGCCAGCGGTACACCCCGCCCAGAATCAGCAGCAGGACTACCGCAGCTCCCCCGGCCATGACCAGCCGTAAAGACGGCATGTATTCGAAAAACACCCTGTACTCCGACTTGACCCGCTCATAAGTATCCCGGAGCAGAACCTCGAAGCCGGGCATTTCCTCGCGCTCCAGTACGATGTTGTCCAGGGCCTCGCGCACGGCATAGCTGCGCGGGCTGTCGACGGGAAAGACAAAGACGAATTCCCAGTAACGGTCGGAAGCGAAGTAGGTGTACAAGGCAACGCGCTCGTAATCGCTGATGTCGAAGACCTCGCGAATGAGCCGTTTCCCGGGGAAGGCGTCCACACGGATGAATGGGGTGCCGTGGATGTCGAAATGCCTGGATTGTTCGAATCGCCGTTTTCGTGCATAACGTGTCAATTCGCGGAAGTCGTACCGACTCAGGTACATGGGTTCTGCATACTCGCCCACGTTGACCAGAATGAGCGGCGAAAAAAAACGCCGGTGCCCCACCAACTGATAAAAAGCTACCATGGGGTGAGTGGCGTTTTCCTTGTGACCGTGCAGCTTGCGGAACGGAGCCACCACCGGCTCGGGCAACTGCTCCCAGGCATTCGGCAGGGTCAGAGTGTAGCCGTACTCAGGGTTGCGAAAGGTCTGATCCGCAAAGGCGACCACCGGAAAAAACATCACGGCGGAGAGCAGAACCGTTCGCATCCACATACCGTCCCCCTATTTGTAGGCCTTGAGGTACTTCCGCTTTGCCAGGTGCCTGCCCACTGAAAACTGCCCTTTGTTCATCCTGGCTTCCCGATCTTCCCGGCCGAAACGCCTGGGTATCCCGTTACGTTCCTTGACCGGCCCCGCCTTGGGTTGCACGGGCTTGCGAACCTGCTTGACCGCTTTGTTCCCGGAATTTTCATTGTGGACAAAAAACACCGAATCCTCTTCCTGCCGTCGAGGCTTCACGGAAGCGGCTTTCTTCTTCACCTTTGCCTCCACTTCCCTGAGTGCTTCCCAGCCGGACTTTTTCGGAGCGCTCCGCTGCCCCACTTCGCTGCCGACCGACCTGAACCACTTCCTGACCTTGAAAAAAAGTATCCCCCCACAAGGACAGCAACAATCCAATCCCCCATATCCGCAATCTCCCAAAACCAATGTTTATTTCCGACAAAGGCCACTTCGTCATCCAACTTCAGCGAGGCGACGAACGGACGGGTACCGACAATTCGCGGGGAGCCCCTGTCCCGAAGTGTAACATAGACATAGCCGGTGGAGGTAAAGAAATAATATTTATGGAGTTCATACCCGCATCCGAATAGAGATCCGTGCTCAACCAGCTGCCTTCTCCATGGCCCGACCAAGGCGCTGCAGTCCCTCGCCGGTGGTCTCACGGGAATGGGCTGCAAAATTGAGGCGCATGAAGGATTCGCCTTGGGCCGGGTAGGGATAGACCCTGGGGCCGGGCGTGAAATCCACCCTTTCCTTCAGAGCGTATTTGCGCAATTCCGTACAGGACACACCTTCGGGGAGTTCCATCCAGCAGGCCAGCCCGCCAGTACATGGGGCGATCTTGACCCCGGAAAGATGCCGTTTCGCCCCTTCGAGCATGGCGTCTCTGCGCACCCGATAAATCTGGCGGGATTTTCGCAGATATGCGGCATAGCGACCCACCGAAACATACTCATGCACGGCGCATTGCAGCAGGCTGGAGGTCGCCAGCGAATGGACACGTTTGATCTCGGCGAGGGCGTCGTAGGCTGGTCCATCAGCCACCAGGTAGCCCACACGGAGTCCAGGCATGAGCATTTTGGAAAAGGAACTGCCGTAAAGAACGTTGCCGCAGGTGTCCAAAGACTTGAGGGTCGGCTGGGCAAGACCTTCGTAACGCAGGTCGCCCACGTAATCGTCCTCGAAAACGGGTATCCCGTGTTGTGCTGCCAGGGCGACCAGCCTCCGGCGGCGCGGCCCGCTCATGCATGCCCCGGTGGGGTTCTGGAAGTTCGGTATGGTGTAGATGAGCTTGGGAGCATGTTCCCGAAACAACGCCTCCAGGCGCCCCACCTGCATGCCGTGTTCATCCATGGGCACGGGCGCCAGTTTCACCCCCATGGAGCGGAACATGTCCAGCGCCCCCGCGTAGGTAGGCGACTCCACCACCACCGTGTCGCCCGCCCGCAAAAGGGCGATGGCCGCAAAGGAAAGAGATTGCTGGGTGCCCGAGGTGATCAGGATGTTTCCCGCGCCGACCTGAACCCCCTGGCTGCCCAGAATTGAAGCAATGTTCCTCCGCAACGGTTCATGGCCGCGCACGTCACCGGACTCCAGCGCCTCGGTTCCCTGGCGGCGCAAAACATCCCGCATGACCTTGCGGAACTCATCCATGGGGAAAAATCGGGAATCGCCCAGGCCGCTGTTGAACCGGACAACCTCCGGATCGCTTTCAAGATCGGGAAAAGAAAGCCCGGACATGTGTTCTCTGAGCATTCCTTGCCAATCCGGCCATATTCTTCGCGCCGGGCAGATCTCCGACTGCACATAGGAGGGAAGCACGAACGTGCCGCTGCCCACCCGCATATCCACCAGGCCCTCGGCCTCCAGCTCGGCGTAGGCGGTCTCCACGGTGATGCGGTTGACCCCAAGATCGCGGGACAGGGCCCGCACGGCCGGAAGCCGCGACTCCGGGACCAATGAACCGGCAAGAATTCCCCGGCGGATGTATCCGCTGATCTGCCGGTACAACGGCTGTCCGTCTTCTCTGTCCAATGGTATGCGCATGGCTGACTCCTGGAAATTGGCCTGGTCGATTTTATATAAAAACGACCCTTTCTACAATGCCATTATGCCGCCTATGCTCCAGACATGAGATTGCAACGGCCCTCCCCCATGAAAGGCACTGGTTTGGCCCTGATGAGTTCGGCCATCATTTCCCAGACCGGCATCTTCGTGCGCTTTCTCACGGATACTTACGGACTGGCCGCCCTGGACCTGGTCTTCTGGCGCAACGCGTTGGTCTGCGCCAGCCTGCTGTGCACAACGACCTTCACAGGTCGACCCCGTCTGATCGTCGCGCCGAAAAACCTGCTGTTCCTGGCCGCCTACGGCCTGATCCTGGCGGTGTTCAACGGGGTCTGGACCACGGCGGTAATCTGCAGCGGTGCGGCCGTGTCCACTGTGCTGGCCTACTGCTCGGTAGGCTATACCGCCCTGCTCGGCGCATGGTTGTTCGACGAACGGTTGAACCAACTCCAGCAACTGGCCGTGTGCCTTTCCCTGGCCGGATGCCTGCTCGTGTCCAACGCGCTGGTACCCGAGGCATGGAACGGCAACGCCACCGGTATCGTCACAGGCATCCTCTCGGGCCTGCTCTACGCCGGGTACAGCCTCATGGGTCGTGAAGCGGCACGCAGGGGCGTCAATGCCTGGACCACAATCTTCCACATTTTCACTTTCGCCGCCCTCTTCCAGATGGCTGCCATCGTCCTGTTCGGGGAAAAAATTCCCATACTCACGGCAGGCCCGGGCAAACTCCTGTGTCTCAATTCCCATCCGGACAGCTGGCTCTGGCTGTTGCTCTATGCGGTGGGCCCCACCCTGGTGGGCTTCGGGCTCTATGCCAAAAGCCTCAACTACCTGCCTGCGGCCATGGCCAATATCATCGTCACTCTGGAGCTGGTCTTCACAGGCATTACCGCCTACCTGCTCTTCGGCGAAACCTTCCAGCTGCTCCAATGGGCGGGATGCATGCTCATCGTGGCGGCCATCCTGCTTTTGAATCTGTCCATCCGAAAACAGCAAAAAACACCACCCCCCAACGCCAAGGAGAACTGCAATGCATATAAACATCCATGAGTTGGAGCGCCTTGTTCACGAAGAAATCAGAAAAAACAAATATGCCGACAAGGTGCATGTCCCGCAGAAAAAAACGGAAGGCAAACTGGGAAAGATGGTGCGCCTTCTCTGCCTGGCCCTGCTCTTCTTCGCCCTGGGACGGTTCTCCGCGTGAACCTGAAAGTATAATGGCTTAAAGATTCAACACATCGCACAATAAGACATGCCCTTTGCGCGAAGACTGCTCACTGTCATCCTCTTCACCGCCTTGTTGTGGATGGGAATGCTGCCTCCAGCTCCCCTGCTGGCCAAGGAAACCGTCGTCATTTCCACGGGCGAATGGGCGCCATGGTGCGGTTCGAAGCTACATAACAAAGGGGCCATCCTGGACATCGTGACCCGGGCCTTCGCCCGCAGAGGCTACAACACACAATTCAAATTCTACGTCTGGCGGCGGGCCTTCAAACTCATGGCCGCCGGTGACGTGCAGGCCTCGGCCTATTGGTATCATCGCGAAAAATACGAAAAGGTGGCCTTGTTCAGCGAGCCCCTCAACACGGAGGAGCACGTCTTCATCCACCTGAAATCGACACACATTCGTCCTTGGAAAACACTGACGGACCTGAAGGGATACCGCATCGGCGCGACCGGAGGATTTTCCTATTCGGACGAATTCTGGAGGCTGGCGAAAGAAAAAGTGCTCACGGTGGAAGTTGTCCAGAACGACGACCTGAACATGAAAAAACTCCTTGCGGGCAGGATAGACATGTTTCCGACGACCCGGAGAGTAGGCTATAATGTCCTCACCCGGGGCAAATATCAGCACGAGAGCGACAGAGTGACCATAACCGAGCAGGTCTACCGAAGGGCCACCGGGCATCTCCTTTTTCCCAAAAACAGGCCGGAATCGGAAAAGCTGCTTACGGAATTCAACGCGGGCCTCAGGGAAATCATCCAAGACGGCACCGTGGAAAACATCATGCGAAAACTGGAGGGCGGCTACTACGACCCCCGGTAGAAAAAACCGCCGACCCAGGAAGCTCTTTCAACCACTCCGTCCCCAAAAGTCACCCTGGTTTGCACGATCAATGAGGGTGATCTTCCTCGTCCGAAGGAAAATCGGTCAACCACACGCCGACAAGCACCAGCAGGGCCATGGCGTAGATGATCCAGACATTGCGTGCGGACGAAGCCCCCGGTTCCGAATCGTCCGTCCTTTCCGGCTCGTAGAGCAGCCAATCGTGCAGGGTGATGCTGCGAAAGGCCCTGTCCACGGCAGGAATCAAAAGCATGGACCGCTGGTCGAAAAAGGCACGGAACACGTACACGCCGTTGCTGGTGAAAACGTAATGGATGCGGAAAAGCATGCCGCCGGGTTCGGCGGAGATGGTGAAGGTCCAGTTGTCCCGGTCAAATTTGGAGCCGGCGATGTCGTCCGCGCTCCCAGCCGGGTGATAGACCTTGGAATTCAGAAGTGTTCCCACCCTTTCCAATGCGTGCTTGTTGAACGCCTCGATTTTGTCGGCCGGAACCTTGCCGCCGCCCTCGGTCCCGACCACGATAAAGGGATAGACCAACTGTTGCCCCACGGGCCGATAGCCTGCCTTCACTTCCAGGTCGGTGCCGCGAACGCCCCCTCCCAGGAATTGAGCCATATAGTTGTTGAGGGCCTTGATCTGTGCGGAATTCATGGTGGTCCAGCCGTCGGGAATGGCCATCCGGTACCCCAGTTCGGAGTTTTCGACGATGGATGCGGCCCGCGCCATGGGAGTAAGCATGACGGATGCGGACAACAACACCGCGATGAAAAAAACGACCCTGCGCATGACGACCTCCCGTGCTGAAGAGAGGGATTTCCCTATACTGTAAGATACATCCCTTGCACCCTGTTGGCAAATTCCCGGCATCATTGCGCGTATGATAATAATACCACTCATGCATTCTGCGATGCTCAGAAAAGTTGGCCCCGTAACGGTATTTTGCCGTTATACTGCTTTAAGTCTTTTCAAAAACAATAAAAAAGGGGTATAAATGACATGACCCGGCAGAACGGCACCCTTGCTCTGAAACGATGAAACAAGGCGATGACATGAATCCACCGGACACCAGGATATTCGAACGCCACGCCCGCCTCTGCGTCCTCCTGTGTCCGGCAATGCTGAAATACGCACCCGTTCTCTCTGAAATCCTTGGTAAAACCATGGAGGCCGGACGTGCCTGACAGACAATATTACCGCTCCCTGCACCGCAGCATGGCCTTCACCGTAGTCCTGGTATCGCTCATGCCCCTGGCGCTGATCACCCTTATCGGGGGCTACCAGTACACGGAGATATACAAGGGCAGGGTCATGGCCCACCTGGAGGAGATCGTGCACAAGCACGAGCAGAATATCGATACCTACCTGTTGGAAAAGGTAGGCGAAATTCGTGTTCTGGCAGATAACATGGGCGTGGACTGCTTCCTGGACGAGGGAAAATTGGAAAACCTGCACAAATCCCTCATGAAACGCCACGGAGGCGGCTTCGTGGACCTGGGGCTGGTCAACAGCTACGGCATACAGGTGGCCTATTCCGGCCCCTTCCGTCTGGGCCTGGCGGACTACTCCCAGTCCGTATGGTTCAGGGAAGTCCAAAAGCGCACAGTCTACGTTTCGGACGTCTTCCTCGGATTGCGCGGAGTGCCCCACTTCATCATTGCGGTCCAGTTCGAAAGTGAAGGCAAGAAGTGGGTACTACGCACCACCATCGACTTCGTCGCCTTCAACCAGTTGGTGGAAAACATCCACATAGGCCGAACGGGGCTGGCCTTCATCATCAACCGGCGCGGCGAATTCCAGACCAAACCACGCATCGACCTGAGCGCCGAGGTCCCCTTCCTGCGCGAGTTGCTGCAAAAGGCCACGACCGACGCCAGAGAGGAAGGCTCATTCGCACTCAAAAAGGCCCGGGACATGGTGGTTTCCACCATTGCGCCCAATCCTCTCACGGGCCGCGAGACGATCTTCCTGAGCACCCCGCTCAAACAGGGCGACTGGCTGCTGGTCTACCAGCAGGACTCGGCCGACGCCTTTTCCGACCTGGCCCAGACCCGCAACCTGGCCCTGGTGGTCCTGCTCATCGGCGTGATAGCCATCACCTTCGTGGCCTTTTACCTTTCCAAGCGCATGGTCAAGCGTATCATAGCCGCGGACAAGGAAAAGGAAATGATGAACGAGCAGGTCATCGAGGCAGGCCGACTGGCCTCCCTGGGCGAATTGGCCGCGGGCATCGCCCACGAAATCAACAACCCGGTGGCCATCATGGTGGAAGAAGCCGGATGGGTGCAGGACCTGCTTGCCGAAGGAATCGACAAAAACGGCAACACGGACGAGACCAAGCGGGCTCTGACCCAGATCAGGACCCAGGGAGCGCGCTGCCGGGAGATCACCCACAAGCTGCTTTCCTTCGCCCGCATGATCGACCCGACCACCATGGAACTTCAGCTCAACGAGCTTGTGGAGGAAATCATCGGCCTGAGCAACCAGCGCACCAAATACGCCAACGTGCAGGTGGAGACCGAACTGGCCCGGGACCTGCCCACCATCGCGGCCAGTCCTTCGGAAATGCAGCAGGTGCTCCTGAACCTGGTCAACAACGCCGTGGACGCCATGGAAAAGGAAGGCGGCACCCTGACCATCACCACCAAGCGCGACAAGGACGACGTACTCATGACTGTGGCGGACACGGGGTGCGGCATCCCCAGGGCCAACATGCAGCGCCTGTTCGACCCGTTCTTCACCACCAAACCAGTAGGCAAGGGAACCGGGCTGGGCCTGTCCATCATCTACGGCATCGTCAACAAGATGAAAGGGGAGATTTCCGTGAACAGCGCTGTGGACGTGGGCACGGCCTTCACCGTACGCATCCCCTCGGCCGCCAAGACCGGGGTGCCTTCTGACGAAAACGCGGAGGAGAGGGGATAACCCATGCGCATGAGGACGCTGCTCATAGACGACGAACAGGATTTCGCCTGGGCCGTGGCACGGCGGCTCGCCAAGCGCGGTGTGGAGGTGGCCCTGGCATTCGACGGGAAGAGTGGACTGGAAAAGCTGGCGGACGAGCCCTTCGACGTGGTGGTCCTGGACATCAGGATGCCCGGCATGAGTGGCCTGGAGGTGCTGCCCCGCATCAAGGAGAACCACCCGCTCATCGAGGTGGTGCTGCTCACGGCCCACGCAAGCATGGAGTCGGCCCGCGCAGGCATGCGCCTCGGAGCCTTCGACTACCTGCTCAAGCCCTGCGATTTCGACACGCTGCTCGGCAAAATCCGCGAGGCGGCCCGCCGCAAGATGAAACAGGAACAGAGAATACAGCAGGCCCATTCCCGAAGGGACGACATCGCGGCCGGAGGAGAAAATTCATAAATGAGCGAGATGGATATCAAAGTTCTGCTGGTGGACGATGAAATCGGTTTCACCGATGTCATGGCCAAAAGGCTGTCCAAGCGCGGCATGACGGTCAAGGTGGCTGGGGGAGGAACCGAGGCCATTCAGGCCTTGCGTGGAGACGACTACGACGTGGCCCTGCTGGACCTGAAGATGGAGGACATGAGCGGCATCGAGGTGCTGCAGATTTTCAAGAAAATGGTGCCGAATCTGCCGGTGATCATGCTCACGGGACACGGCTCGGAGGAAGCCGCGCGTGAAGGCATGCAGCACGGCGCGTTCGACTACCTGCTCAAGCCCTGCGAATTCGAAAAGCTTCTGGAAAAAATCCTGGCCGCAGTGAAACGAAGTGAATAGCAGTCAGTAGGTATGTGAATAAATGCAAGAGATGAAAGTTCTGCTCGTGGATGACGAAGTCGATTTCACGTCCGCCATACAAAAACGGCTGGCCAGACGTGGACTGACCGTCAAAGTGGCTCAGTCAGGCGAGGAATGCCTGTCCAGCCTGGAGAAATTTCCCGCGGACGTGGTGGTCCTGGATATGAAGATGCCCGGCATGGACGGTCTTCATACGCTTCGGGAGATCAAACGCCGGCATCCGCTGGTGGAGGTTATCATGCTTACGGGCCACGCCAGCATGGAGTCGGCGGTGGAGGGCATGGACCAAGGAGCATTCCATTACCTCATGAAACCGGCGGACCTGGACGAACTCGTCTACAAACTGGAAGACGCCTGCAAGCGAAAGGAAATTCGGGAACGGAAAATCAGGTCCACGGACAACGGAGAGGAATCCTGACGATAAAAGCACGCTTTCGGACGTCGGGTCATTACAATCGCTACTCAAGAGGGGGGCGCATGAACACAGCGAGACGGCTCTACGAAACCATGCTGCTGGCGGCACAGGCCCACGCCAGATGGGACCTGGAGGTTTCACGAAACATCCTGGCAAGCCGGAAGCGGCTGATCCTGCTCCTCGTCCTCGCTGTTCCGGCAATCCTGGTCTCGGTGGGCATGGCCGCGGACCTGCCGCTGCCGGAAATCCTGGGCGGCAAGAAAGCATACAGCCCGGCCTTTTACACGCCGGAAATATTTCTCGTTTCCATCGCCATCGGCCTGTGCGCCGGACTCATCACCGGCTGCATCGGCGCGGGCGGCGGCTTCATCATCACCCCGGCTCTCATGAGCGCAGGCATCAAGGGCATCCTGGCCGTGGGCACCGACCTCTTCCACATCTTCGCCAAGGCCATCATGGGTACGGCGGTGCACAGGAAGCTCGGCAACGTCTCCGTGGCGCTGGCCCTGGCCTTCCTGGTGGGCTCGGGAGTGGGCGTCACCGGCGGCGGAGTCATCAACCGCTGGATATACGAACTCAATCCGGTACTCTCGGACACCTTCATCAGTCTCATCTACGTGGTGCTGCTCGGCTTTCTCGGCATCTATGCCATGCTCGACTTCATCAGGCTGAGCAAGGCCGGCGGCGGAGTCGACGCGCACGGCGGCGAGAGCGGTGGCGGCGGGCTGCCAGAAAAGCTGCAAAAAACGGCCATCCCCCCCATGATCACCTTCGACACGGATCTGGTGCCGGGCGGCAAGCGCATTTCCGCCTGGTTCGTAGGGACATGCGGGGCCGTGGTGGGCTTCATGGCCGCCATCATGGGCGTGGGCGGCGGATTCCTGACCTTTCCCATGTTCGTGTACATTCTGGGAGTCAGTTCCTTCACAACCGTAGGCACGGACATCCTGCAGATCATCTTCACGGCCGGGTACGCCAGCATCTCCCAGTATGCAATCTACGGATTCATCTTCTATACCCTGGCCATGGGCATGCTGCTCGGGTCCCTGCTGGGCATCCAGGTGGGCGCCCTGACCACCAAGCTGGTTCCGGGCATCTACATCCGTGGCTTCTACGCCACGGCAATACTGGCAGGCTTCGCCAATCGGCTATTCGCCCTGCCCGGAAAGCTTGCGGCCATGAAAATCGCGAACATCCCGCCCTCGGTCTCCGCTTTCTGCGCCCAGGTGGGCAACTGGAGCTTCTTCATCTGCGTGGGGGTGTTCGGCGTCTGGGTCATCGGCACCTTCCTGATCAGAATCAATCAACTGAGGGGGGAATAGGCCATGCTGATTCGACACAGAACACACTTCTTCACGGGCCTGGGCCTGCTCGCCGTCTTCTTCTGCGTGCTGGCCTTCATGTTCTCCCCGAACTTCGGAGACATCAACGCCTTCCAAGCCTCGGACAACATGTTCAACTCCATCTCCAAGGGATCCACCTACTACATCCCTCAGGTAATCAAGGAGGCCAAACAGTTCAGGGGGCAGCAGTTCGACATCGTGATTGAGTCGGACAGTCCCGCCTTCACCGAGGCGGCCGCCAAGCTGCTCACCGTAAACGGCTTCAACCTTGAGCCCACCAAGGCCACGGAATTCAGGGTGCGCGGCGACCTGGGGCGGCTCATGGGCGTGGCGCTGCGCGACTCAGACGACATGTTCAAGAACAACGGCCCGGCCATGGAAAAGCGGTACGGCACGGCCCCCAAGCAGGCCATGTACGCATGGTGGCTCCTGCTCAAGAAGGTCAAGTTGGCTCTGGACCGACAAAAGAACTTCAAGCCCGCCACCTTCATCGACAAGCGAATCATCGCCCGCGGGATCGAGGTGGGTTACAATTATTTCGGCATCGAAGGGCGCAAGGCCGTCGATGAATGGGGCATGATAACCTTCGCTCTCCTCTTCTATGTCGTCTACACCATATGGTTCGGGTACGGCATTTTCTTCCTGTTTGAAGGTGTGGGGCTCCAGATGACCGCAGGCAAGAAAAAGGAAATGTAACCTTCTCAACGAATTGAACGGATACTGGCATGGGATTTGGAGATTGGTTCCCCTTCTTCGGCAGAAAGAAGGAACACCGAAATAATGCGGAAGAATTCCGGGCCTTGCTTGCGTCCCGCCATCACCATTTCAGGCAGCTGCTTTCGGCTGACGGCGAAAACCATGAAATCTTCACGGACATCGAGGAAGCCCTGCGCGGCGAACGCGTCTACGGCATGGCCTTTGTGCGCGCCGCCTGCACCAAGGCAGGGGCCGCCACCTACCGCATGATCCAGCACCTGGACAAGCTGGCGCCGGGCAAATACACCCGCCTGTACGAGGTCTTCGACGAAATCCGCCGGGAGATCGAGCCGTACATAGCGCGCAAGGAGTTCGAGCGTGGCGGCCCGCTGGTTCTGGATCTCTCGGATGTGAACCGGGAGCACACGGACCTGTGCGGTTCCAAGATGGCCACCCTGGGAGAAGCCGGACAACGCCTCGGACTTGACATCCCCGGCGGATTTGTCATCACCGCGGAAGCCTACCGCCACTTCATGGACCGGAACGACCTGCAAGGCACCATCGAGCATATGCTCCAATCAGTGGACAAGGAAGACCGGGACACCCTGTTCCAGCTCACCTCCCGGGTCATGCAGGTGATCATGACGGCCCCCCTGCCCGAGGACCTGGAGCGGGAGATTCTGGCCGCCCACACACGCCTCATGGAGACGGAGGGAGAAGAAGTCCGTGCGGCCCTGCGCTCCAGCGCCCTGGGCGAGGACACAGAACGCACCACCTTCGCGGGCCAGTACAGCTCCGTGCTCAACGTGGACCGCGACAGCCTGCTGGACGCCTATCGCGAGGTGGTGGCTTCCAAGTACTCCATGCAGGCCCTGACCTACCGCCTCAACAGAGGCATCCGACACGAGGACGTAGCCATGTGCGTGGGTTGCATGGCCATGGTGGAGGCCCGTTCCGGCGGAGTGGCCTACTCACGCAGTCCGGTGGACTCCCAGGACGATTCCATAACCGTCTACTCGGCCTGGGGGCTGCCCCGTGCAGTGGTGGACGGCTCCATAGAAACCGACATATTCACCTTGTCCCGGTCACCGCTGACCGTCAAAGACAAGACTGTGGCCCACAAGGCGGAGAAGTACGTCTGCCTGCCGATGGAAGGCACCTGCAGGATCGAAAACCAGGAAAACGAGGACGACCCGTCCCTCACGGATGAGCAGGCCCTGCAGGTAGCCCGCGCCGCCCTGGACATCGAAGCGCACTTCGGCCTGCCCCAGGACGTGGAATGGGCCATCACCGATGACGACGGGTTCAAGCTGCTGCAATGCCGCCCCCTGCCCCGGTCCGAAGGCGATGAAGGCCTTCGGACCGACCGGACGGTTATCGACAACCTGCCGGAACCGCTCATGAGCGGCGGCATTACGGCCAGCCCCGGCGTCGCCTTCGGACCGGTCTTCAAGGTCGGCAAGGACGCGGACGCCCTGCAGTTTCCCGAGGGGGCCGTGATGATCCTGGCACAGGCTCTGCCCCGGCGGGCCGCACTCCTGAGCCGGGCGGCAGCCGTCATTTCCGAACGCGGCGGTGCGGCCGGACACCTGGCCAACGTGGCCCGGGAGTTCGGAGTGCCCGCCCTGTTCAGCCTGCGCGGAGCCATGAACGCTCTGGAAAACGGACAAACGATCACTGTGGACGCAGACAACAGGTCGCTGTTCACGAACAAGGTGGAAGCCCTGATGGAGCAGGAACGCCCCCGCCACAATCCCATGCGCGGCAGCCCGGTGCGCTCGGCCCTGCGCAACGCGGCCCGACACATCATCCGTCTGCGGCTGCTGGACCCGGACAGCGCGGAATTCCGTCCCCGATATTGCAAGACATTCCACGACATCATGCGCTTCTGCCATGAAACCGCCGTGCGCGAGATGTTCGATTTCGGCATGAGCCAAGACTACGGCAAGAGCTCTTCGCGCCAGCTCATCTGCGACGTGCCCAAGCAATTCTGGGTGCTCAACCTGGACGACGGATTCAGCCCGGACGGTCAGGAGCGTACGGATTCCTGCGTGCTCATGTCCCAGGTGGAGTCCATTCCCATGCGCTCCCTGTGGGCGGGCATGATCGCCGTGCCATGGGAAGGGCCGCCCCCGGTCAATGCGCGCGGCTTCCTGTCGGTCATGTTCGAGGCCACCATGAACCCCAATCTGGCTGCGGGCCAAGCCTCGGACTTCTTAATGAAGAACTATTTCATCATCTCCAAGAACTACTGCAGCCTGCAGTCCCGCTTCGGCTTCCATTTCTGCAACGTGGAATCCCTGGTGGGCGACCGGCCCAGCGAGAACTATGCCCGTTTCAACTTCAAGGGCGGAGCCGCCAACCTGGAACGGCGAGTCCTTCGGGCCAAATTCCTGCAGGAAATACTGGAGTCCTACGACTTCCGGGTCAAAGTGCGCGAGGACAACCTGCTGGCTCGGCTGGAGGGGTACGGCCACTCCACCATGGCCCACAGGCTCAAGGTATTGGGCTACCTGATCATTCACACTCGCCAGTTGGACATGGTCATGGCCGACTCCCAGGCCGTGACCCGGTTGCGCAACAAGATTACGGAAGACCTGGCCCAATTCAAGACGGAGCAGGCGCCCGCGGCTCGGGAAAAGGCGGCCCGCGCATGATAATTTTTCTGGAATACTTGCGTATAGGATTACATCCCGTATAGTTATGGTAGGAGCCTACTAGAGTACGGAGGTATCGAATGAAGAGTTTGCATTGCATCGTCAAGGGGAAGGTTCAGGGGGGCAATTTCCAGGGCTGGCTGCAGAAGCAGGCCGAAGTCCTCGGGCTGACCGGTTGGGTGCGCAATATCGCGGACGGGGAGGCCGAGATTCTGGCGCAGGGGGATCCCGGAAAATTCGAGGACTTCGAGGAGATGATCCGCACCGAAGCCCCGCTTCCCGAAGTGGAGGACATCCGGTTCGAGGAGATCGACCATGACAAGGCCTACGACGTTTTCAAAATGAGGGGCTAGGCGGCTCTGTTGAGAATGGGCTGCCTCCTTTGCCGCCGCGGAGAAATAGATCTGCACACATGCCCTGTTTGAAATATGTGCAGAACTATTTCCCCTTGCGCCGTGTACCCGAACCATTTTAAACAGCCGCCGCTCTCTGCAAAGATTGCGCTTGGGGTTCGTGAATTGCACGCGTAACTGATTTCTTTTGCTGAACAAGTGTGAATTTTGTGGGCTGCGGCCCGGGCACGACTTTTGCTTCGATCCCGGGCTGTGGCCCGTTGCTTTCACGGCGGCGGCCCGGTATACAACCGACAGGAAAAGGATACCCGAACCGGAGTCACCCCGTGAGACTGTTCCCGAAAATGAGCATATCGGCCAGGATGCTCGCCTGGGCCCTGGCCATCACCGCCATCTTCTGCGCCACCACCGCTTACCTCGTCTACCAGATCAGAAACGAATCCGCCCTGACCCGCGAGATCGCCTCCACGCGTTACGAGATCGGCGTGGCCGTACAGCGGATGATGGAACGGCTGGAAAGCGTGCAGACCAACATCGCCCGATTCAAAGTACTGGAAGGCGACGAAACCGCAGCCCAGTTCATCGTGGACGACCTGGCTCGCTTCGGGGACATCCTTCGCGAAACCCTGGAACGGCACCCCGAGTACGCCAGGCAATGGGCTCCCCTCACCGCGGAATACACCATCAGCCTGACCGTGGCCGAAGACCCGGGACAGGCGTTCGACAACGACGCCACCATCCAGTCCTGGATGGCCATCCTGGCCGCCACCAGAAAGGAAAACCGCCAGGCCATCACCAAAGGACTGGCCCGGCTGCGAAAGAATAACATCCACGCCTATCAGGTCGGTTTCTACGGCCTCATCGTCTGCCTGCTGCTGGCCGTGCCGGGCAGCGCCCTGCTAACCTGGCGGCTCAGCACCCACCTGGGGAAGGTCCGTGGCGGCATCAGATCTCTGAGCAGCGGCGAGACACCGGCGCCGGTGCGTGTGGATTCCGGCGACGAACTGGAGGAACTGGCCGACGCCTTCAACGACATGGCCGACAAGCTGCGGCGCGAGGAGTGCATGCGTTCGGACTTCATATCCATGCTCAGCCACGAAATACGCACTCCCCTGACTTCCATCCGCGAATCCGTGGACATGATTGCGGACGGCGTGTTCGGAGAGGTGAACGAAAAACAGGAGCGTTTCCTGCGCATCGCCGAAAAAGAGACCGACCGACTGGCCGGGCTGCTGCGCAGACTCATGACCGTTTCCCGACTGGAGTCGGGGAAACTCGACCTGCGCCCGGCTGAAATGGACAGCGTAGAGTTGGTGCGTTCCACCATGGAGCGCCTGGAGTCCTCGGCTTTGGCCAAGAATATTTCCTTCAGAGCCCGTGTCCCCGATGAACCGGCCCTGCTTGTGGCCGACCGTGAACATCTCCGCCAGGTCCTCTTGAACCTGGGCGGTAACGCCATCAAATTCTCGCCCGAAAACAGCACGGTCACCTTTAGTCTGGACCAGGACGACAATGGCCTGATTTTCAGTGTGGACGACCAGGGGCCCGGCGTGCCCGAGTCCGAACGGGAACTGGTCTTCCAGAAATATTACCGGGCCGAGGGTGTGCGCTCGGACAAGGATGGCGCAGGCCTGGGCCTGGCTATCTCCCGCAAGATCGTGGAGGCCCACCAGGGGCGCATGTGGGTGGACTGCGGCACAGAGGGCGGCTGCGGTTTCAGATTCTTCATCCCGGACAGGCCTTGAAAATGACCAAACTCCTGCGCTGCGGACCGGCGCTCCCCTGTCCACGACGCCAATCTTTTGAAGATTCTCAAAAAAAGTTAAATAATGGAGAGCATATGAGCAGAAGCGACACGCCGGTCATCCTGGCCGTGGACGACGACGAAAACATCCTCACCGTGCTGGAGGCGCGCCTGGAGAGCGCTGGTTACGAAACCCTGCCGGCCGATTGCGCTGAAACCGCCCTGGAAATGCTGGCCGACAACCGTGTGGACCTGATCATCTCGGACGTAAAGATGCCCGGCATGGGAGGACAGGGGCTGCTGGAGGAAGTGCTCCGCTCCTGGCCGCACATCCCCATCATCATGCTCACGGCACACGGCACCATCCCGGATGCGGTCAATTCCATCCAGACCGGCGCCGCCGACTACATGACAAAACCGTTCGACGGACGGGATCTGCTGAAATGCATCGAAAAAAATCTCGCAACCGCTCCCACGCCCACCTCCCGGAAACAAACTCCCATAAACAGTGAAATCTGGGGCGGAGAAGCGCAGTCCATGAAGCATTTCTTTTCCCTCCTGGAACGGGTGGCCCCGGCCGAGGCCAACGTCCTGCTCTTGGGCGAATCCGGCACCGGCAAGGAAAAGGCGGCCAAAATCATCCACACCCACAGCCCGCGCGCCAAGGGGCCGCTGGTGGTGGTGGACTGCGGCTCCACCCAGCCCACCCTGCTGGAAAGCGAACTCTTCGGCCACGTCAAGGGCTCCTTCACTCATGCGATGAAAGACAAGAAGGGCCTCATCGAAGAGGCCGACGGCGGCACCCTGTTCCTGGACGAGATAGGCAACATTTCACCGGAAATGCAGACCCGCCTGCTGCGTTTCCTGCAGGAACGCACCATCCGCCGCGTGGGCGATACCAAGGAACGCAAGGTTTCCTGCCGGGTCATTTCGGCTACCAACGCCAGCCTACCGGACATGGTGCGGGAGGGATCGTTCCGCGAGGACCTCTACTACCGTCTCAAGGTGGTGGCCCTCACCATTCCTCCCCTGCGCAAGCGTGTGGAGGACATCCCGGTGCTGGCCCGAAAATTCGCAGAGATGTACTGCAAATCCCAGAACCGATCGATGGCCGATTTCACACCTGAAGCCATGAAGCTCATGCAGGAACACCCCTGGCCCGGCAACGTCCGCGAACTGCAGCACGCCGTTGAAGGGGCGCTGGTCTTCTGCCGGGGCGATCTCATCCGGCCTGAAGACCTGCAGCTGGAGCCGCAGGCTTCGCCCCTGCCCGATGAGGATTCCCTCTCTCTTGAGGACAACGAGCGCAAGGCCATCATCAAAGCCCTGGAGCACTGTAACGGGGTCAAGAAGGCCGCGGCCGACGAACTGGGCATCAGCCGTCGCGCCATCCATTACAAGATCAAGAAATACGGTATCGACGTACCGTCCTAGAAACACATCCAATTTCAAGGCACAGACAAGGTCCGGCAGGTGGTTTCCTCCTGCCGGATTTTGTTTTATAATTACCGGAAAGTCGATACCGGGCTCCGTGATTGCAATGCACTGACCGTCCGCCGCATCAACCGTACCGACAGCCGTTCAAGGAGACATCCCATGAGCATGAAACCCGTCCTGCCCGTGCGTAAACAGTTCAGGGCTCCGTTCATCAACACCAACCAGGTCATCCAGCACCAATTCGTGCATTATGACCATGATTTCGTCAGCAAAAAAGAAAAACGAGATCCGGAACTCGTCGAGATGGAAGAACACCTCAACGATCTCGAGCGCCAAGGGCATGAGATGATGATCTCGCGCCAGCTCTATTTCCGCGCCAAATGGTACGAGGAGTATACGGCCCACTTCCGGGAGTTCGACAAGGAGAAGGCGCTTTTCGAGGCAAGCCTTTTGGACAAGAACCAGCCCGAGCGACTCGAGCAGTGCGAGGAAGGGTATTGGGGCAAGTTCCTCAAACTCTATTTCCTCAAATTCGATCAGACCGTGGACGCCATCAACGAACTGAGCGAAACAACGGAGTCGCCCAAGTATCCCCTGACCTTCATGGAGCACCTCAACGACCCGGTGGTGCGCAACCGCTACCTCAAAAGCCTGCTGGTCTCGGACATCCCGGAAACCGGGGTGAACAACCGCGACGCCCTCAACGCCATGGCTTCGGGCCTGGCCCAATTCTGCTTCAAGAACCGGCTGAAAAAATACATCCGCAACTACACCCAGGGCTTCGATCTTACCGACGAATACGTGGAATCCTACAAGGAGTTCGTGGACTGGTGGCAGGACGAAACCACAGGCTACTGGGGGGCATGGTACAAAACCGACTTCGGCATGCTGCACACCACGGACCTGAGCATCACCTATCACATGATCGCCTACATCAGGAAAGCCAAAACCCTGCCCATCAACCACTGGCCCCAGATCATCAGGACCACCTTCGAGATCAAGAACCGACCCTATCCGTACGGCTGGATGCATGAAGGCCACATGAACAATCACAACAGCTACGACGTGGCCAAGATATTCAAATTCGGATGGGACGAAATGACCGACGGCCAGCGCACCCACGCCTCCCGGGAAATCCAGGAAATGCTCGACTACTGCCTGAACGTATCCTGGAACGACGCAGAGGGCTTTGTGGGCGATCCGAGCTTTTACAACTCCCTGAGCTCCGCCTACTACTTCGGTGTCTCCTTCCTGTGCATCATCGGCTATTTCAACAAGGACGAACGGTTCTGGACCGACCAGGACTTTCCCGAGGCGCCCGCCATGAAACAAAAGATACTGGACAAGATGGACGAACTGGACATGGACGACCGCATATCCGAAGCCGCCAGGGACCGGCTGACCAGTTGCTGACCATGAAGGCCCGGCTCTTTGCCGGGCCTCTTCATTCGTACAACTGAGTGCACGATTGCCTTTATTCCCGTCCCGGCGCGCTCCCGCCCCCCTCTAACAAGCTTGCTTGCTCATGACCCCTTAGTGTAAGGGAATAATTGGCAACCCAGCAAAAAATCTTCCCGGAGGGGCGAATGGTCAAAACCGACATCCTGCTCGAATCGGGCACCAACGAACTCGAAATCGTGGAGTTCTACATCGACGAGCAAGCCAGGAAAGACGAGGATCAAGACAAATACCGGGGTTTTTACGGCATCAACGTGGCCAAGGTCCTGGAGATCATCCGCATGCCAGAACTCACGGACATGCCCGAAGTTTCCCATCCGGCCGTACTCGGGGCCTTCAACTTGCGCAACCAGATCATTCCGCTCATCGATCTGGCCAAGTGGCTGGGAAAAAATCGCATTGAAAGCGAGGAACTCAAGGTTATCGTCACGGAATTCAACCTGACCCGAAGCGCTTTCCTGGTTTCCGGCGTGACCAGAATCCACCGCATCGGCTGGGACGAGGTGGAAGCGCCCACCAACTACGTCTCCGCCCTGACCGTCAACTCCATCACCGGAGTGGTCAAATTCTCCAACCGCATCGTTTTCATCCTGGACATGGAAAAGATCACTGCGGACCTGAACCCGGGTATGGGCGAGACCAAGGAGCCGGCTCCGCAGGTGGTACAGGAGGTGCGCACCAGGCACCTTCGCGCCCTGGTGGTGGACGACTCCAACATGGCTCGCAAGATGGTGACCGGCGTGCTGGAAAAGGCCGGTTTCGAGGTGGGCACGGCCGAAAACGGGGAACAGGCCTGGCAAAAGCTCATGGCCATCCGCAACAACGCGGAGCAGCAGAACAGACCCCTCAAGGACTTCATCGACGTCCTCGTATCCGACATCGAAATGCCGATCATGGATGGTCACAACCTGACCAAACGGGTCAAGGAGGACCACACCCTGCGCCACCTGCCGGTGGTTCTGTGCTCCTCCATCATCACCGACACCCTGCGTCACAAGGGCTCGGCAGTGGGAGCCGACGACCAGGTCTCCAAGGCGGAGTTGGGCGAGCTCGCGAGCAAAGTCATTCAATTGGTGGAACGATAGGAGCCGCCCCTGAACCATGAAAACGGGCATCATCAAACGTTACTTTTCTTATCTGGCCAAGGCCTTCCCCGTGCTGTGCGCGTCGGGGGACATCCCCTATCTGCCGGCGGCCGCAAAAGCCCACGATCTTTTGGACCGCCTGGAGGATTTTTCTCCAAGGACCATTGACCGCCACGTCGCCAAGATCACCTCATTCCTAAAGGACTTCGAGAAGATCGCCGACAGCAACATCGGTATCGGGAATGAACAGGGCAAGGCAATGGCCACCAATGCCCGGGGCGTACTCCTGGAATTTTCCGGGGCCGAATCCTGGCGCAAGGACCCATCCCTTTATCTCAAGACCGCCTTCACCGGAATTCATCACGCCCTGACGCTGCCGGCCAAGTCCGAAAAAGCCAGGGTGAAGCGAACCATGAAGCGACTGCGCGCCGTGCCCGGCTTCCTGGGACAGACAGAGGAAAACATCGTCATGGTGACGCCGGAGACCAAAGCCGTCTCCCAAACCATGATCCGGGATTGCGCCCGCTACCTGCAGGAGCTGGGACAATCCGGGCAGCTCAAATCCGACCCCAAAAGCGCCCAGAGTCTTCAGGACTGTCTCGATACCCTCAGGGAAGTGGACCGCCACATTCACACCCGATCCGTGGTGGACGAAGCCGAAGGGCCGGACATGGAAACGGTCCTGACCGAAGGGTTGGGCACGTCCAAAACCGTTCGCGAGATATTCGAAGCGGCCAATGCGGAATGGCATGGCGCCCTGGACTGCCTGCAGCACATCGCGTCAGACATGGGAGAGCCGGATTGGCGAAACATATACGAGGAATACACGGGCCCCGGCCGGGAGGATGCTTCCACCCTGACCCTGTTCAAGCAGGAGGTGGAACGGCTGCGCACTTTCTTCGGCGAGACCGCCTTTGGCGGCCAACTGCCGGACCTGCCTTTGTCCCTCGGGGAATCACCGTCCTACATGGCTTCCCTGCGCCGCGCCGCCCACTACTGCGCTCCGCTTTCCAAGACCGAGGGCGATTCGGCCAGGCTCCTGGTCATCCCCCATGCTTTTTCCGGACGCGGTTTCCGTGAAGATCCGGTGCGTCTGCAACGGGCTCGCAAGGAGCTGACATTCCTGGCCGCCCAGGAAACGATTCCGGGAAGCCACCTCATGGCCAGCCGCCGCCTGCTCTCCGACGACCCGATCATTTCCCAGCTCAGGAACCCGCTCGTGGCCGGCGGGTGGCGAGCCTTCGGCGAACACCTGCTTTTGGAGACCGGCTACCTGGAAACGCCCGCCGAACAGCTCATGTTCCAGCGCCGCCGCCTGTGCAGAGCTGCACGATGTGTGGTGGATACCGGCCTGTGCATCGGACACGCCGATCAGGATCGCAGCATGGAACTCATGGACCAGAGCGGCTTCTCCAAGAAGGAATCCCTGGAACAGCTTCGGGCCATACGCCTGACGCCGGGCAGCCACGTGGCTCCGGTGTTGGGAAATATGGAAATCAAGGCGTTACGCGAAATGGCCGAACTGGACATAACCGTTTTCTGCAAAGCGTTTCTGGACGGCGGAGAAACGCCTTTCAGCATGACCCATCTCAAACTCAAGGCCGGTCAACATTAGCGGGCTTTTTTTCTCCGACAGGGGAAAAATCAGATCAGGTTCAACTGTTCGATGCGGGAAAGAGCGGATTGGTCGTGAAGACTGATGGTATCGGCCATCTGCTCGATCTGCTGGACGTGGGCAATGAAAAATTCGACCAGTGCGGCATCCAGCTTGCCGTTGGCGGAATCCTCGGCCAGGATGTTCAGGGCCTCTTTCCTGGAAGCGGCTGGTTTGTAATGCCGCTCCTGGGTGATGGCGTCATAGATGTCCACGATGGCCATCATCCGGCTCTGAAGCAGGATATCCCCCTCCGTGAGTCCATCCGGATACCCGGACCCGTCCATGCGCTCATGATGTTGGCGTATGATGGTCAGCATGTTGCCGAGCCCTTCCCGCATGGGGATATGTTGCAGGATGCGTTCGCTCTCGGCCGGATGGCGTTGAATTTCCAGGCGCTCATCCGGGGTCAGGTTGCCGTAAGGCAGCATCAGGCAATCGCGCTCATCCTCGTGCAGCAGGGGATATTTGCTTCCATTGATGCGCCAGGACCGGCCTCCTATGCTTCGAACGAAATCGAGCTGTTCCTGGCTCGGACTCATGACCCGATTGATTTCATCGAGACGATCAAAGGCCTCCTGCCATTCGAATCCGGTGGTATGGCCGAAGAGTTCCAAACGCGCCCTAATCACTTCGATGAGCTTTGCCGGAAGCCTCGTGTCCTTGGTCAACACGTCTTCCTTGATGCCGATTTTACCGATGTCGTGCAGAATTCCCGCGTAATATATTTCCCGGATGTCGCTCTCGGAGAACCGTACGTGTGAAAAAACCGCATTGTCATTGCTCATGGCCAGGGCAAAGGCCACGGCAAGCTGGGCCACCCGTCTGGAATGACCGGCCGTGAACGGATCCCTGGAATCAATTGCCTCGGCCAACGCCTGGAGGATGGAATCCATGAGGGTCCGCGAACCTTCGAAATTGAAGGCATTGCTCACGGAAATGCCCGCCACCGAGGCCATGGTGGAAAGGCTCTTTTGATGGAAAGATTTGTAGACCCCTGGCTCCCCGGCCCCCAAAAGAAGAATCCCTTCACAGCGGTTGGGCGAGGCTATGGGAGCAATGAGCAAGGCGGACAGGCCGGCGACAGAACGATCCCAGCGTTCATCCAGGGAAAGGTCGTTGGCGATGTCGCCCTTGCAGTTCTCCACGGTTTCACGGAAGAGTATACTGTCCTTGATCCGGGCCAGAGTGTGAAGGTCGGGAAAGCCGAAGTGATCGGTGAGACGGAATTCCCCCGTGGCGGGATCGTTGAGAAAAACAGCTCCCATTTCGCCGGGATAGTCGCCGCGCCGACATTCGTTGAGCAGGGAACGAACAACATCGCGCAGGCTCAGGGAGGTGTTGAACTGGGACACGGAACGATGCAGCAGGGCCAGCTCCCTGTACTTGGCCAAAGCCTCGTCCGCGATGGAACGTCTGGCTGCCTCCATATCCATGAATCCCTGCAGGGTGAAGGCCATGAATTCCAGAATACGGTCCACCTGCTCGGAGTCAATGCCACTCAAGGCGGACACGCGAAGTGCAAGCTGCCCCACCGAGCCGTCTCCGGGCTCAAGGTCCATGACAAAAAGCCCGGGAGAACCGGGCGTGAAATCCATCAAATCGTCCGCGCCCGCGGCGGCAGCCACCTCGCCGTCCACAAGGACCGCAACGGCGCATCCCCTCCCCGCAAGCCTGCTGGCCTGGAGCAGGAAGTGACGCATCAGCCCGGGGCGAATGACCTTCTTCAGGCTCGTCATATTCCGTGCAAAGCTCCAGACAAGGTTACAGATTCAACATTTCCTTGGACACCTTGAGAATTTCATCGGGATCGAAAGGCTTGGTCATATACATTTTCGCTCCAAGCTCCAGTCCCTGCTTGCGATCCACTTCCTGTCCCTTGGCGGTGAGCAGGATGATCTTGATATGTTTGAGTTCGTCGTCTTCCATAACGGTCCGGCACACTTCATAGCCGTTCATTTTGGGCATCATGATGTCCAGAAAAACCAGGTCTGGTTTTTCCGAACGAATAAAATCCAGCCCTTCCTCGCCGTCGGACGCCGTGAACAATTCGACCTCGAAATCATCTTCCAACTCTTCCAGAGTCTGCTCCAAGAGCATTTTGATATGAACCTCGTCATCAACGATGAGTATTTTCTTGGGCATGATCGGCAGTCTCCTTCATATGCACGGTGTTCGGCGGGTGCATTTCTCGTTTCTTTGAAAAGCATAATGGAACAATTCCCTTGGAGCAAGGGTGCTATTTCTACTTATAATCAGTGGAAGCCTCCGGCAAAATAAGCACCTGCACCCCGGACTGCCTGCTCAGCCCCGCAAGGTCGAGTTCGTCCGCCAGTTCGTGAGGCATGAACACGAACCCCTTGAATCCTTCCTGCACATGATCCCAAATCTCATGAGGCGGGCAGAAAGTTATCCTGCTGGGGCAAAACACGGTCAGACCGTCGTCAAACTCAAAGTCGGCCCTTTCGCCCACCACGATGCAGGAACGGCTCACATCGTGATCGCGCAGCAGAATATTGGCTGTTTCCAGCAGGTGGTCCGCGTCAACCGGCTTGAGCAGCGCAACGTTTCCCCCGGTCTCTTCCGTATCGGACAAGGCAGTGACCACAAGGATGGGAATATGCCTGGTGAACGGATTGGAGCGCAGGCAGCGAATGGCGGTCTTGCCGTCCATTTCCGGCATCATGAGATCCATGGTGATCAGGTTGGGCAAATGTTTGCTCGCCATCTTCAAGGCCTGCCTGCCGTTTCGCGCCACCAAAACCCGGAAGCCCTCCTCCCGGAAGAGTTGTTTCAAATATTTTCCCAGGGACGGATCATCATCCACCACCAGGATAAGCGGCTGAATCTCCTGTCCCGTATCCATGGATTCCACCAACATGGCGCTCCCTTCCTGCCCCAGCGCGTCGTCTTCATCCCAACAGAAAATATCCTCATTTTCACCAGGCGCCGACCCATCGGCCTTGAAGTCCCTGGCGACAGGCAAAGTGAAGTGGAATGTGCTGCCCATACCCACTATGCTCTCCGCCCAGATTTCTCCCTTATGGCGGGTGACGATCTGCTTGCAGATGGGCAGGCCGAGTCCGGTCCCTTTGGGCTTTTCGGTCAGGGTGTCTCCCACCTGCTTGAACTTCTCGAAAATCAGAGGCAACTCGTCGGCCAGGATTCCGACGCCCTGGTCCGCGATGCTGGTGAGAATCGTATCACCGTGGCGACGCACCCGACAGACGATGACGCCCTCATCCATGAACTTGATGGCGTTGGAGAGCAGGTTGAGCACCACCTGCACCAAACGGCCCCGATCGCCGAAGACCATGGGCAGGTTTTTCTCGATTTCCGTTTCGATACGAAGGCCCTTTTCCCTGCACACGCCCTGTACGGAGCGCACCGAATGCTCCACCACGTCGGCCATGGACAGGAGCTTGTCGCGCCATTGGGCCTTGCCGGATTCCATCTTGGCAATATCCAGCACATCGTTGATCAACACGGTCAGCCGTTCGGCCTCGGATACGATGATGCCGATATTGTCCTCTACCTGCGTCACTGCCCTGACCGTTTTGTCGTCTCCACGATCCAGATGCGGAAATACATCCCGCTCCAGCTTCTTGTGGATGATCTTGGCAAAACCGAGCACCGAGGTCATGGGAGTACGCAATTCATGGGACACCGTGGAAATGAAATCCGTTTTGAGCCGGTCCAGAGCCTTTTCATGCGTGATGTCGCGCACCAGAATCACAGTACCCAGGCACTGCCCGTTGGCCTCCTCCAGCCAGATGGGCGAGGCCAGCGCCTTACCCGTGCGGTTGTCGCTCAGAGGAACCTCCGCAGTGACGGTTCCCCCTTCCTGAGGTTGAGCTGCGGCCACAAGCCGAGCCAATTCCGCGGGAAAATAGTGCTTTGCCTTCGTGCCGGTGCAGTCTATCCCCTGCAGAGCGTAGAATTCTCGCATGGCGGGATTAAGCAGGGTTATCCTGCCGTCTCGGTCGGTGACCAGCAGCCCATCGGCCAGGTTGTCGATGATGGCCGACTGGTAACTCAAGCTCGTGCGTACTTCCTTGGTGGCTTCGGCTACCTCTTCATGCATCTCGCTGAACAGCGCGGAAAGCTCGTGCGCCATGTTCTGCATGGTCCTGGCGAGCAGCCCCAGTTCGTCCTTGGAATCGATGGAAATCTCGCCGGAAAAATCGCGCTGGGCGAGCTGGGCGGCGTAATCGGAAAGTTCGGTAAGCGGCCGGGAAATCTTGCGAACCATGAAGTAGAGCAGCACCACGCAAACGGCAAAAACCACGCCCAGCACCAGTTGCATATTCCTGAACACCTTCCAGAAATAGGCATTCAGCAACCCGCGGTCCATGCCCACGTGCACATGGCCGCCCGCCCCCTCAAGAATGGGAGCGCTGATTTCCATGACCGAACCGATGGATTCCACGGTAATGTTGCGTACCGATATGTCGTACTCGCTGTGGGGATAGCCGTGCTGCAGGGACTCCGGCCGGGCAGGCACAAAAGTGTGGGCGAGGATGTCCTGGCGTGCATCCACCACATACACATAGACTACGCCTTCGATGTCCAGAAAATTATCGATGGTCGACTGCACCGTTGCGGCATCGCGGTGCAAAAGCACGTCCCAGCCGCCTTCGGCAATGCTCACGGCGATCGCCACTCCCTTGCTCCGGAATTCCTCGACCATCCGCTTGTACAGGAAGTAGGCGGCCATGCCTGACGTCAAAACCGCAATGACGCAAAAAACGCAGAAGACGAGAATGAACGTTCTCTTGAAAATTCCTGTCATGGGCCTCATCGTGACCATCGCCTCCATTCCTCCGGCTCAATGGGCACGATCCCGTCGTCGACAACAGTGGTGAAATAGACACGATTGAGCCCCTGGTGGCGCTCCGGGCCAAAGGAGATGGTGACGTCGATGCCCGCATCGAAATCCCGCACCCCTTCCACCACTTCGGCCAGAGGAGTTTCCGGCCGCGCATGATGCAGCCTGAGGATGTGCGTCATGACCACGGCGTTCAAATATCCCTCAAAGCTCACGAAACCGAATTCGAAGGGCTCGTACCCCGCGCCGAACGAATCAGGCGGTTTCGGCGGGTTCTTGATCATGAGCCGAGTATAAAGCCGCGCCGCAGGCAGGGTTCGGTCCATATAGTCAGGTACCACCTGGGTGAAAATCAGGTCCCTGGTGTAATCCTTATCCACGGAACTGCCCGCCTTGATCAGCAGCTTCAGCAAACTCTCGTTTCCGGAAAAGGAGAGATTGGCGATGGGAACGCGCACCCCGGCGTTCCGCGCATCCCGGATGAAGGCGGCGCAGGCTTCGTATGACCCGACGGCAATGATGGCTTCGGGTTGCTGCCGAGCTATGATATCCACCTGCTCGGCCATGGAAGCCTCAAAAGTCGCTCCGCGCCGGTAAGTGGCCTCGCCCACGAGATCCAACCGATGCGTCCGGAGAGCGCGGCGGACGCCGTCCCATACGCAGCGGCCATAGGCATCATTCTGGAAGAAGATCGCAATGCGCCTGCGTCCCACCAGACTGAATTCGTTGACCAGGGCCTGCATCTCCTGCCGATAGGAGGCGCGCAGGTTAAAAACCTTGGAAGTGTAAGGATATTTCCGCTGAGGCTGTGCACCGGTAAGAGGGAAGAAAAAAAGCTTTCCCCGGGCCTGCTCGGTATTCAGCAGAGGAAGCATACGCGTCACCGTCGAGGTTCCCACATAGTTGAACAGGCAGAACACATCCTTGTTTTTCAGCAACCGGAGGGTGTTCTTCACGGCCTGCGCAGGCTCATATGCATCGTCCAGGGCCAGGATGCGAATCTTGCGCCCGTCAATGCCCCCGTTGCGGTTGACAAAATCAAAATAGGCCATGGCTCCCCGATAGAGTTCAAGGCCAAGACCGCGGCTCGGACCGGTAAAAGCTGCAGACATGCCCAAGACGATATCCCGGGCCGTCCCCGTCCGGGGGGCCAAAACGGCGACACTGCAGGCCAGAGCGCAAAAAGCAGCGAATCGAAGGAATATACGCATGCCACAACCCTTTGTTTCGTCAACAAAAGAACAGTGCCACAACAATACCCGAAAGAAATTTTTAATAAAAGTATAATCGCGGAATGACCTGTCCGTCATCCCGAATGAGGCAAAGGAGGGTGATTTATTCGGACTCGCGGGTCACAGTGCCCGGAACAGACATGAACTGTACGACGCGGGACCGGCCGATACGGTCCAGGTCCACGCAGGAAGCGGCCCCGTCCGGCACCACCACGGCACCGGGGAACTCGTCGTCGAGCAACGTCAGCAACTCTTCCTCACTGCAGTACCGAATATTCCCGCCATCAATACAGGAATCCGCGAATTCCCGCACATTCAGCGCAAACACCGGACGATCCAGCGACCGCTCGCCCAGCAAGGCGCGGATCCTTTCCAGATACTGTGCCACATCTACCGGCTTGTTGATGACCGCGTCGGCCCCGGCCGTGCCGCACCGCTCGTCGACCGAGACGATGAGAATGGGGATGGAAGCCAATTCCTTGTCCGAGCGCAGCCGGGCGATGGCCTCCCGGCCGCTCACTCCGGGCATGAACAGGTCCATGGAAATGAGATCGGGCCGATGCTCGCGGGTCTTTTCCAAGGCCTCTTCACCGTCTCTGGCGCAAATCGTGCGATACCCTTCCCTGCCGAGAGCGGCCCCGAGCAGGTCGAGCATGGCCGGGTCATCGTCCACCACAAGGATCGTGGCGGAGAAAGAAGGATTCTTGCGGGGCGCGACGCAGGAAGACGGCAGCGCCACGGTCATGACCGTCCCCTCGCCCGGCGCTGATTCCGCCCATATATGTCCGTTATAGCGCTCCACGATGTGCTTGCAGATAGCCAGTCCCAGGCCGCTGCCGCCGGTGGCGGTCTTAAGGGTGTCGCCCTGGTTGGCCTGCTGGAACTTGTCGAAGATGCTCCCCAGACTTTCCTGGGAAATCCCCACGCCGGTATCACGCACCCGCACCACCACGTACCCCTGTCCGTTGCTCTCGCCTTCGATGGTCACAACCCCTTTTTCCGTAAACTTGGCCGCGTTGTTAAGCAGATTGATAAACACCTGGAGAATACGGTCCGGGTCGCCCTGGATATGGGGAAGGGACTCCACATCCCCCGTCACCAGCTCCACTCCCGGCTTCTGGGAAAACTCGCCGCTCACCGACCTGACCGCACTCCTGACCACCTCGCCCAGGTCCATGGTCTCGTCCCGCCACTCCACCCTGCCGGTTTCGATGCGGCTGAGATCGAGCACGTCGTTGATAAGCCGGGTCAGGCGTTTGCCTTCGTTGTTGATGATCTCCAGATTGCTCTGAATGCGCTCGCCGATGTGCCTTGACCGGGGATCATCGGCTCTGGGCATGAAGATGCGTGTGAAGTCACGATTGATGAGCTTGGAAAAACCGAGCAGGGAGGTGAGCGGAGTGCGCAGTTCATGGGAAACCGTGGACAGAAAAGTGGACTTCATTTCATCCAATTCCATGAGCCGCTGGTTGGCCTGCTGCAATTCGCGGGTCTTGGTCACCAGCACCTTGGTGCGTTCGCGCACAGCCTCTTCCAGGTCCGCATTGAGGGTGAAAAGTTCCTCTTCGGCCTTTTTGCGATGGGTAATATCCGAAACGACACTGGCGATCTCGCCCTTGTCGGTCTTGTATTCGCTCACCAGCAGGCAACGCCCGTCGGACAGACGCTGCTCAAAAGACCCCTGTGGCGCACGGTGCATGGTCATGCGGCCGAAAATCCATTCCTCTTCCCGGCCTATGGCGTCGCGATAAACTCCGGCATAGACCTTGGTGCGGATGATGGACTCAAAACTCTCTCCAGGCGAGAAGCACTCGGCACACAGGCGGTCGATTTCCTGATACTCGGTGTTGCACAGCACCAGATTGTCGTTCTCGTCATACAGGGCAAACCCGTCGGAAATGCTCTCAATGGCCTCCAGAAGCCTGTCGCTGGCCGTGGCGGCCTGCTCTTCCAGCCTGCCCACCAGACTGGTGATGCGTTCGGCCATGCCGTTGAAGGCGTCGGCCAGCTTGCCGAACTCGTCCTTGGTCCCGATGTGCGCCCGGGCGGACAGGTTGCCCAGGCTCAACTCCCTGGCGGCATTGGAAAGCACAAGAACATTCTTGCCCACTGCTGAATAAAGCAGGCGGAAAACGAAGACGGCCAGGACGGTGGCCACGAGCAGGGCCACTGAGACGCTTGCCACGGCAAAATGGGATGCTTCGTTTATGCCCGAGCGGATGCCCTGAACATCGTCGGTAATGGAGGCTGTCAGGTTGCCGACCAGGGGATCGATCTGCGCCAACAGACGGTCGATATTCTGCATCATCTCGGCCAGTTGCCTACCGGCTTCGAGGATACTCCCAATATCTTTGCGAGTGTCGGCAATATAGTCGAACAGGGCGGCCCTGGTTTCATCAGTCAGGAGCACATCATCTCTGACCACCTGCTGAAACTGCTCGACGAGGGCTATGGCCCGGACCAGGTGTTCCCTGTCCTTGGTCGCGATATACCGCGAGCCATGAAGCCTCGCCAGACGCAGCATGGCCAGCAGATCGTCGCGTCCGGCCTGTTGGAGCAACTTTTCGCCGGCATTTGCGGAATCGATCAACTTTTCCTGCAGGACCGTCACGGAGCCGACCATATCCACGGCTTCCCGGAAGGATGCGGCATATTGTCTGGTGATATCCGAAAGGCGTGTGGCGTCCACATCGAAGACGCCCTGTCCGATACCCGAGGCATGGGCGTCGCGCAGTGCGGACTGGAGATTTCCATTGACCAGGGAAGCCTTTTCCACCAGTTCGATACAGCGGACCGCGTAAGTGTCGCGCGCCTTTTCAAAGCCCGTGCTGGACCATTTGAGAAAGAAACTCTTTTCGGCCTGATGCGCCTGTTGCAGCTCGGACTCCAACTCCAGGGCCAGACGTTGGATATGCATGCTGCGACTCACCACGTCGTCAATCCGGCTGCGCACATTCTCGAGCGCAACCGAGGCCACAAGGCCCACGAATATTACCAGCGTCAGCATAAGGCCCAGCGTGATGGACAACTTGCCCACCACCCCAAGACCGTTCCAACGGTGCTGTAGTGCTCCCATCATACGTAATGTCTCTCCCGGCTCGCGTCCTCTCCGGCTCTCAGCCGTCCACGAATGCTCCTCTTCACACGCAAAGCCAAAAGGCCCATTATCCTTTTTAAAAATAAAAATCCACTTCAGGAAACCATTACGGCAACAATTCGTATTTTCAGAATATATTCAATTCATATGAAGATATGATCATATTATATTGTTCTTCATCCCCTTCATATTCCCACTTTTTTAGGAAAAATAGAACATGGACGTAGAATGCAGGTCGGAATTGACCGGCGCAGCCGTTCGGCGGCCTGTCGTCCAGGCACAATTCACTTGCCATCGCTGGGCTGGTACAGTAATTCCTCGTACACATAAAAAGAAAATGAAAAACGTGCATGATACACTTGTTCCGATTTTTCCCGCCAGCGCAACCATGATCTTCAAGACAGGAGAATATATATTATGTGTGGAATCGCCAGTTTCCTGAGCAACGGCTTTTGGCGCGAAACCGCGGACACCCAGTGGGTGTTCAAGCTCGCCGCTGAATTTTCCGACGCGGTCGAAAGCAGTGAACTGCTCGATGCGAACCCGCCCCTGGACGAACTTGCAGGCAACTTCGATGAACTCATGAGTTTCGGGTTGCACATGCAGCTCCTCAGCGATCCCGAAACCCTGCAGGCCCTCGAATCCATCCGGGAATCCATCCGCACCCTGCGCAACGCGGTGGCCGTACGCCTGGAAAAGGACGTACGCACCGATGCGCTGGAAGCCCTGCTGGAACGCCTGGAGGATTACCACTGGCAACTGGACCGGGAAGTGCTGTCCAACCTGGATCGCGTCCGGGCGCTGATGCCCTCGTCCCTGGCAACGGATACCGAAGCCCGCGATCGCCATTTCCTGGCCTGGGGCATGGAGCAGGTGCTGGAGTCCATCGACAAGCTTGAAGTGCGCGGTCGCGACTCCGCTGGCGTGGCAGTGACTTTCATCGTGCCCGAGGGAGTCGATCCCGAAGCCGCCCTGAGCAACGAACTCAGACGGGAACTGACCGAACGCACGGCCATCGAAAACGCCGACACCCGCCACGTGCTGGTGCGCAAGCTGGACGACGGCCGCACGGCCTGCCGTTTCCTGTACAAGGTGGCCCAGCTCGTGGGCCAGCTCGGCGACAACGGCGCGGCGCTGCGCAAATTCATCATGGAGGACTCCCTGCTCTGGCTCATGGCGGAAGGCCTGGACGTCCTGAACATCATCGCCCATACCCGCTGGGCCTCCAACGGCATCATTTCCGTGCCCAACTGCCACCCCGTGGACGGGCTGGTGGAGGGCGACGTGAGCACCGGCCTGGAAAAGACCATGTTCGTGCTCAACGGCGATGTGGACAACTACCGCACCCTGGTGGAACAGTGCGTGATCTCCAAGGGCGCGTATATCCCGCCCGCCATTTCCACAGACGCCAAGATCCTACCGGTGCTCTTCAACCTGGACGCCCCGGAAATCGAAGACTCGGAAATGCGCTTCCGCAGCGTGCTCAAACGCTGCGAAGGCTCGCTGGCCGTGGTCATGCAGAACCTGTCCGACTTCGACTCCCAATTCCTGGCCCAAAAGGGCAGCGGCCAGAGCTTCTACGTAGGCCGCACGCGGGACGGCTGGATCGTGGCTTCCGAAGCCTACGGCCTGGCCGCACGCTGCCGCTCCTCCTATCCCATGGCTGTGCACCGCCAGGGTGGAGTGAGCATCATCCTGAGCAGCAAGGACGACTCCTCCGTTCCGGTCGCCCGCTACCTGGACTCCGGCGAGGAAGTGGAACTGGCCGAGGAGAAAATCGAAATTTTCTCCCGCGACATTTTCCGCGGCAGCTATGAGCACTACATTGAAAAGGAAGTGCACGACGCATCAAACTCGGTGCGCAACACCCTGCACGGCAAATATCTCAAGGAAAACGGCCGCGTGAAGTTCCTGCCCGAAGGATTCGGCAACGGTCCGGCCCTGCGCGGACGCCTGCTGGACAAGACCCGGCCCATCACCCGCATCATCACCGTGGGCCAGGGGACCGCGGCCATCGCAGGCATGGGCATCGCCCACCTGCTGCGCCGCTCTCTGGCCGGAAGCGACCTGTCCATCGAAACCTACACAGGCTCCGAGCTGGTGGGTTTCATGGGCGACGAACGCATGGACGACGTCCTGCTCATCCCGGTCTCCCAATCCGGCACCACCACGGACACCAACCGCGTGGTGGACCTGTGCCGCGACCGCGGCGCCTGGGTCAACTGCATCGTGAACCGCCGCAACTCGCCCCTGGTGCAGAAGTCCGACTCCTACTGCTACACCAGCAACGGCCGCGATGTGGAAATGGCCGTGGCCTCCACCAAGGCCTTCTACTCCCAGATAGCTGCGGGAAAACTGCTCTCCCTGTGGCTGGCCGCCGAGTTGGGCACCATGGAGCAGCCTCAGTTGCTGGAGGACGTGGGGGCCCTGGAAGCCCTTCCCGACGCCATCGACACCGTGTTGGCGCACAAGGAGTCCATCGGCGAAGTGGCCACGCGTTTCGCGCCCGTGAACCGTTACTGGGCGCTGGTGGGCAACGGCGCCAACCGCATCGCCGCCGAGGAAGTGCGCATCAAGCTCTCGGAGCTGTGCTACAAATCCATTCCCAGCGACGTGACCGAAGACAAAAAACACATTGACCTGTCCACCGAGCCGCTGACCCTGGTCATGGCCTCGGACCTGCCCGAAATGGTGGTCATGGACACGGTCAAGGAAACCACCATATTCAAGGCCCACAACGGCCAGCCCATCGTCTTCTGCGGCGAGGGCGAAACCAGGTTCGACGGCATTGCGGAGGCCACCATCAAGGTGCCCCGCGTGGGTGGCGGCCTGGACTTCATTCCCGAAACCGTGGCCGGTCACTGGTGGGGCATCTCCGCCGCCAAGGCCATCGATTCCCATGCCGAGCCCTTCCGCAATGCTCGCATCGTGCTGGGCAACATGATCGAAAACCCCGGCACCTGGGACCGCAACAAGTTCCTGGCCCAACTCAACAAGGCCATGGACCGCTGCACCTCCGGGGCAACGGATTCGGCCCTGCCCGCGCGCGTGTCCGCCTCCCTGGGCAACTACATGCTCTGGCTGTACACCCAACCCGCCAGCATCCCGGCAGCAGAGGCGCGCCTGGACGACATTCTCAACATCCTGAACAAGGCCATCGAGGAAATGACCAGGCCCATCGACACCATACGTCACCAGGCCAAGACCGTCACGGTCGGCATCTCCAGGCCGCAGGAATAGACAGATGTGGGTGAGTAATAAAATTTTTCAGTAAGTAATAAAGCTGTTAAGTGAGGCCGCTTCATGGAGATATCCATGAAGCGGCCTTTTTTGTGACGAAAAACAACGCT